>JGI1201J43222_100002_pt1 | contig 410054 bp, 380 predicted proteins | sample MastesBC008_FD_43222 | JGI IMG/M metagenome (IMG submission 43222) | reverse complement strand
CCGGGGCCTCCCGAGGTGGCTCCCCAAAGCCAGCCGCATGGGGCTCCGGCCTGCGCCGGAGATACGGGTGTTGGGATAGTTTTTCCCTCTCTCTCCGCCTCCCCGGGCTCGACCCGGGGCCTCCCGCGGCGGCTCCCCAAAGCCAGCCGCACGGGGCTCCGGCGTGCGCCGGAGATGCGGATCGGAGAGAAATCCCCCCGGGGATAGACCGCGCCCAATCCGGCGCGTCCGGTCAGCCCGCATCATCGGCCGCATGACCCAGAGCGCAAATCCCGTCGTGCATGCCGTGCGTTTCAGTCTCGACCGGCTGGACTGGCTGACCGGCCAGATGGGCCGCACGCTCGGCCTGGGCCGCCTGCCCTGCCTGCCCTTCCTGGCGCGCCAACAGCTGCGGCACCTGACGCAATTCCTCGGCTGGGCCGAGCCGCTGATGCGCCGATTGATCCTGCTGATGGCGGCAGATCTCGGCGCGCTGCCGCCGCGCCCCGCCCTGCCGGCTGGCCCCGGTCCCAAACCGGTCCCGCAGAGCCGTCCCCCCGCCCGGCCACTTTTCCCCCAGCCGCATTTCTGCCTTTGCGAAGGGCGCGCCGCGCCGGAGCGGCCTCCCGCCCCGCCGCCGAAACGCTATCGCACCGGTCCGCGCATCCGCTTGCTGGATGAGGAGACGCCCGTCGATCTCGCCGAATATCCCGCCCAGCCGCACGACCTGCTGCCGGCCGGGCGACAGGTGCGCCGCCTGCTGGCGCTCGGCCATGCGCTCGATCACCTGCCCCGCTATGTCGAGGCGATGCGCCGCCTCATGTGCGGACCGCGCCCGGTGATCGCCCGGGCCCTGCCGCGCGCCTTTTGCCGCCTGCCCGTCACCCAGGCCGAGCATGAAACCCTCGCTTTGCTGCATCAGGTCGCGGTCGAGGATTGTCTCGATACGTCCTGACTCGGGCGCAAGGCCTCCCACAGGATCAGGGGCTCCGGCGCATGCCGGAGCGACAGGTGCTGGAGAAAAGGAAATCGCGCATCTTCGGGCGGAGTGAGCGACGCGGTCCCCCCCGCTCCCGCAGGATCGTGCCGCCTCATGCCAGCAGGCTCAGCCCCACGCCGGCAAAGCGGATTTCCCGGCCGTCCACATCCAGGCCCATCGCCTCGGCGCGCGACAGGATGGCGTCGGCATCCGGACGGTAGAGGCCAAAGGCGGCGAGCTTTTCGACCGGCCCTTCGCGGAACAGGATGGCGGCATCTTCGAGATACAGCACCCGCTCATCCACGGTCAGGCCCAGCGCCAGCGCCCAGCGCGCGGCCAGCGCGTCCGGGTCCGGCGCCTCCATGGCTGCGCTGACGAGGCGTCCGGGCACGGCATTGTCGCGCCAGGCCGGCCCGCCCCAGCGCCAGCTGCCCGCCGGGCGCGCTTCGTCCACAGAGACAATCGCCCCGCCAATATCGGCCGGGTGCAGATGACTGGCGGAAATGTCCGGCAAATCAATGTTCCAGACGCGGCGAATGCCCATTCCGTCCACGCGCGCGCGCAGGGCGTTCAGATCATCGGTCTGGAAGATCGCCATGTATCCGCCCTCGCCCATCCGGTCGATGAAGCGGCGCGCGGGCGCCGTGTCCGCCATCGGCACGACCACTTCCAGGAACTGGTCGCCCAGGGAATAGACCCGGTTTTCGAGGCCGAATTCCTTCACGCCGGGATCCACGAACGGCGCGCCCAGCCCCAGCAGGTCGCCCAGCTGGTCGGCGGCCTCCAGCGTGTTGGCGGCGATCACCAATTGGCGCAGGCGTGGTGCGGTCATCTCGTCCTCCCTCATCATGACCGCGCGGTCAGGCGCAGCCGGAAAGCCTTCCTATCATACCTGCCCCGGCGGCACACACGCATCGCGCCGGGAAATCCGTTTTCGCCCGGTGCGGATCGGTCTAGGGTCCGGCCCTCATGATTGCCCGCCTCCTCTCTGCCCCCATGCTGATTGCCGCGTTTGCCATCCTGGTGGGCACCGGCGTGGACGCGCTGGTCAAGGGCGTCGCGCCGGGCGCCGGGCTGCACCATCTCCTGGCCTGGCGCTTCCTGTTCGGGGCGCTTCTGTCACTGGCGGTCTTCCTGGCCCTGCGCAAACCTGTGCCCGGCTGGGCGGCCATCCGGTTCCACACATTGCGCGGCCTGCTGCAGCTGTTCTGCGCCTTCACCTTCTTCTATGCCCTGACCCAGCTGCCCCTCGCCATGGCCACCACGCTGGGCTTTACGGCGGCGCTGCTGGTGGCGCCCGTCGCACGACTCCTGCTGGGCGAGAAGATCAGCCCGATTGCAGCGGGCGCCACCCTGCTCGGCTTTGCGGGCGTCGCCTTTGCCCTGTCCGGCCAGTCCGGCGCGGGCGACGGCGCCGGCAACCAGACACTCGGCCTGATCTCGCTGTTCAGCTCCACGATCGGCTATGCGTTCGTGCTCGTCCTGTTGCGCATGCGGGCCCTGATCGAGGACGCCACCACGATTGCCCTGTTCACCAATATCGTGCCCGCGCTGGCCATGCTGCCGGTCACGGTCGGCCTGTTCGGCGCGCCGGACGGGAGGGATTTGCCGGTCTTCGCGCTGCTGGGCGGGCTCGGCTATGGGGTCTGGTATCTGGCAACGCTGGCCTATGGCCGCGCCCCGGCGCAGCGGCTGGCTCCGCTGGAATACACCTCGCTGGTCTGGTCGGCCCTGCTCGGCCTCATCTTCTTCGACGAGATGCCCGGCTGGCAGCTCTGGGTCGGCGCGGTCGTGATCATTGCGGCCTGCCTGATCGTCGCCTTCGAGGGCCGGTTCCGCACCCGACGCGAAGCGCGCCTGCCCGCCAGCGACCTGCCGGAATAGCGCCGGGCCTGTTGCCAATGCTATAGCGTCACGATCACAACGCTATCACAGGCTGATTGACCCCTCCCCCAAGAGCCGCCAAACAGATGGCATGAGTAAACACGCCCATTCCCACGCGCATGATCATGGCCACAATCATGGACACGGCCACAATCATGACCATCACGACCATGCGCATCATGCCGACATGACCAGTGCCGATTCCCGGCGCCGTGTCGCCCTTGCCGGCCTGCTGACGGCGGTCTTCATGATCGCCGAAGTGGTGGGCGGGGTCATCTCCGGCTCCCTCGCCCTGCTGGCAGATGCGGCGCACATGCTGACCGATGCGGGCTCGCTCGCCCTCGCCTGGGTCGGCTACAAGCTGGCCGAGCGCCCGGCCGATTCGCGGCGCTCCTACGGGTTCGCGCGGATGAAGATCCTGGCCGCCTTCACCAATGGCATCCTGCTCGTCCTTCTCTCGCTCTGGATCGTGTGGGAGGCCATCCACCGGCTGCTCGAGCCGGTCGAGGTGATGGGCAATGTGCTGATGGCCGTCGCGGTCGGCGGTCTTCTCGTCAATATCATCGCCTTCGCCATCCTGCATGGCGGCAGCAAGGAAGACCTGAACCTGCAGGGCGCGCTCTGGCACGTGGCCGGGGATTTGCTCGGCTCGGTCGCCGCCATCGGCGCAGCGGTGATCATCATGACCACGGGCTGGATGGCCGCAGACCCGATCCTGTCGGTGCTCGTCGCGCTCCTCGTCCTGTTTGCCGGTGTGCGCATCGCCCGCAAGTCCGGCCACATCCTGCTGGAAGGCACGCCGGCCGGGCTGGAGCCGGAGGAAATCCTCGCCGACCTCGCCGCGATTGAGGGCGTGGCCGCCGTTGACCATTTCCACGCCTGGGCCCTGACAGAGGCAAAACCCCTGATCACGCTGGAAGTCACCGCCGCCGACGGCGCCGATCCGGACCAGCTGCGCCGCGCGGTCAAGGATCGGCTGGCTGACCGGTTCCAGGTCTCCCACGCCACGGTTGAAGTCGTCTGTACGGGCAATGGCACAGCTTCCGGCCCCGCCGGGCAGTGTTCACATTGATATGAGGCCCGCACCGCTTTAAGCCTCGTCCAATCGCCCCTATATGCCGGGCCGACAAAGACACGAACAGATGGCGGAGCCCTCCAGATGGCTGACACGAAACACACCGAAATCCTGATCATCGGCTCCGGCCCTGCTGGCTGGACCGCCGCCGTCTATGGCGCACGCGCCATGCGCGATGTCACCGTGGTGACCGGCATGCAGCCCGGCGGCCAGCTGACCATCACGACAGAGGTTGAGAACTATCCCGGCTTCACCGAGATCCAGGGCCCGGAACTGATGGTGAAGATGCAGGAACACGCCGAAGCCATGGGCGCGACCGTCATCAATGACCATATCGCGGACGTCGATTTCTCCTCGTGCCCCTTCAAGGCAGTCGGCGAGAGCGGCACCACCTACACCGCGGATTCCGTCGTCATCTCCACGGGCGCACAGGCCAAATGGCTGGGCATCCCGTCAGAGGAAAAATACAAGGGCTTCGGCGTCTCTGCCTGTGCCACGTGTGACGGCTTCTTCTATCGCGGCAAGGACGTGCTCGTCGTCGGCGGCGGCAACACAGCCGTGGAAGAAGCGCTGTTCCTCACCAACTTCGCCTCCAAGGTCACGGTCGTGCACCGTCGCGACAGCTTCCGCGCCGAGAAGATCCTGCAGGACCGCCTGTTCAAGAATCCCAAGGTCGAAGTGGTCTGGAACACGGTTCTGGATGAAGTGCTCGGCGAAGGGGACCCGCCCGGCGTGACCGGCGCGCGCCTGAAGCATGTCGACACCGGCGAGACGACGGACATTCCGGTCCATGGCGTCTTCATTGCCATCGGCCATGCCCCTTCGACCGAATTGTTCAGGGGCAAGCTCGCCATGAAGGATAATGGCTATCTGATCACGGCGCCGGATTCGACCGCCACCGAAATTCCCGGTGTGTTCGCAGCCGGTGACGTGACGGACGAGACCTATCGCCAGGCTGTCACTGCCGCCGGCATGGGCTGCATGGCCGCGCTCGAGGCCGAACGCTTCCTGTCGGAACAGGAAGCCCATGCCGAGGCCGTCGCCGCCGAATAGGCCGGGTCACAGCATCCGCGCCGCCAGCTCCCCGGCCCGGCGCGGGTCCTGCAGCATTTCCGTCTTCAGCAGCGCCGCGCGGGCCTGCATGGTGCGCTCCAGTTCGGACTCCACCGGGCAGGCCAGCGCCGCATCCAGCGCGGCCAGCACATCGGCCCGGTATTTCCGCGCATTCAGCGCCGCCAGCGCCCGCGCCCATTGCCAGTGTACCGAGGCATCATCCGGTCTGGCGGCTATCGCGGCCTCGTAATGGTCGCGGCCATCGGAGATGCCTGCCCCCATGATCAGCGCCCCGATGCGGCCGCCGCGATTGACCACTTCCACATTCCAGACCGACAGGAAGCCGTGCGCATAGACATTGGCCGGCTCATCCGCCAGCACGCTGCGCGCCAGATCCCTTGCCTCCTCGGCCCAGCCGGTCTTGCGCGCCTCGCGCGTCGTCATCGGCCGCAGGATCAGGGACAGGGCAATGGCCCGTTGCAGGCGGGCCTCGGCATGGGCAGGGTCCCTCGCCAGCGCAGCATTGGCCTGGTCCAGTGCCCGGTGCAGCAGCGCCTCCGGCGGATCGGCCGGCCCCGACATCGCCCCGGCCAGCAGGGTCCGCGCCCGGAAGGCCAGTGCATCGGCCGACTCGCTATCCGCCAGCGCTGTCAGCGCCGCATCATATTCCCCACGCACAAAAGCCGCCTCGGCCGTCGCCTGATCGGCCACCGCCACAGGCGCGAGGCCCAGGGAAAGACATGCAAGAAGGAGCGCCATCCTCATGATCGGACATACTAAGCCGCCCCGGCCCACCCGACCAGCCAAACCCGCGATTTTCAGAAAATGGTGGTTCGGGGGAGACTTGAACTCCCGACCTCGCGATTATGAGTCGCGCGCTCTAACCAGCTGAGCTACCGAACCGATCGCCTGTGGCGAAGCGCGCCTATTACACGCGGTTTCGCGCCTCTGCAAGCATCTGACCTGCACGCGATGCAGGTCGTTTGCCCGCTTATTGCACGGGCACCGCGCTGAAGCTGCGGCTCTCGCGCAGATCACCGGCGGAATAGCGGATGTTCAGCGCGTCGAACGCGGCGGTTTCGCCGGAGAAACGGTGCTCGATCGTCGTGGTCAGCCCGGGTGGGATCTCGCCCGCAAAATCATTGTTCATGACGACCACCGCATTTGCCGACCGGACCTCCTGCCCGCCCGCCTGCGTGGCTTCGGCGCGGCCGGCGGAGACTTTGACATAGGCGTCGGTCGTGTTGCGGACATCGGTGCGGCACACCGGTTTCAGCGTGTCCTGACAGCCCATGAACGCGAACTCGACCCCGCCGATCTCGAAATAGCCATCAGGCCCGAACGCCGCTGCCGCATCCAGCGTCTTGACCTCGGGCATGGGCCCGTCGCCAAGGGACAGGTCTCGATAGGAGCGCCGGATCCGGTCACCATTCACCTCGATCGAGGCCCGGTATTCCTGGAAATAGGACGCAGGCTTGCGGAAATTGACCGTCCAGCCGGTCGTGATCCCGGACGGCACCTCGCCACGGTAATCCCCGCTGATATCCAGTTCGGGACGCACCGACCCGATCCCCACACCCTCATGATCATACGCCATATCCGAACTGACAATGATGACAGCCGTTTCCGGGCCATTATTGATCAGGTCAAACCGGCAGACCGGCGCATCCGGATTGCCGCATCCCAGGAAATGAAACTGCACGCCCGACACCGAAAACGCCCGCTCGGGATGAGACGGATCGATCGCGCGCATCTCGCGCACCTGAACATCCCGGCCCCCGCGCACCGCAACATCACGGAACGTCTTCCTGTAGGACACATTGTCCACATGCAGATCGAAGTTCAGATACTGGAGAATGTTGGCCGTCCGCCCGAAGGACACATCAATCTGCGACGCCTCGAGCGACGGAATGGTCCAGGTATAGTGATCGGAGGCGCGGACATTGCGGCGCGTGTCCTGCATCCATCGGCTGTGTTCGTCGATGGCCCAGACGCTGCGCGTGAACAGATGCTTCTCGTCGGGCGTCGTATTGGTCACCGACAGGACGCATTTCAGCGTCTCGCCGGTCTCGCAGCCTTCGAATTCGAACAGCAGGCCATCAAACTCGAACTGGGCATTCGGGATCGCGGCAACCGTGTTGGCTGCAGCGGTCTGGGCCGACAATTGCTGAATGCGTGTTGCGAGGATCTGATTGTCCGGATCCAGCTGCTGCGCCTTGCGATAGGCCGCCAGCGCCTTGTCCGGATCGGATGGCACAAGAATGTCCCCGGCGCTGCGCAACAGGCTGGCGCGGTCCCGTTCCGGGATCGGCTCGGCCTCGCCGGCGGTCAATTCGGCCAACGTCACCAATTCCTCGGCCGCCGCTTCAGGCTGACCGGACAGGGCCAGGAATTTCGCATCATTGAAGGTCGGGTCTTCCGATGCCAGCAGGGAGGTCAGCGCCGCTTCATAATTGACCTGCTCATCGGCAGACACGGTCGTGCCGCGGGATTCGGCATCGGCCAGCGCGGTCGAGATGGACGATTGCACGACGGCGGCGATCCGTTCCTCGCTGAGGCGCATCTGCTCCTGCACATCGGCCCGCGTGGCGGGGGCCAGATCCGGGAACACGCGCGCGCGCACCTCGTCATTCACATAGACGACAATGCCCAGCACTGCCGAGACGAAACCGACGATCAGGGCCAGACGGCCAAACCATTTTCCCACGGATGTTTCCCCACACTTAAATCACTGGATGCAAGTGAGAGCGAAATCTGTCGGCAAGATCAACCCCAAACCGGCCCCTGCCCCACCGGCAGCCTGATCTACTCGCCCGCCCCCTTCCGGCCCGCCACCCACAGCGCCGCAATGAAGGCGCCTTTCATGCGGGGCAGCAGGAGCAGGACGGCACCGGTCACGATCAGGGCCGCCACAGGCAGGCTGGCCCAGAGCGGAAAGTCGGCAAACGACACGAAGAAGGTGACCGCCACCAGCAAGGGGCCGAGCGTCAGCACGGTCAGCCAGGCCGGGCCGTCATCGGCGCGGATGTCCCCCAACGGCGCGCCGCAGACCTCGCAGGTGTCGACCTGTTTGAGATATGTGCGAAACAATTTCCCCCGGCCACAGGCCGGGCAGCTTTGGCGCAGGCCGCGTCCGACGGTCCGCGCAAGACCGGGCGTATCGGTCACACCGCCCTCAGGCCAGCTGGCGCTGGACGGCCTCGGCGGCGGCCGCCTTGTCTGCCAGCAGGATGTCGACCAGCGAGGCCACCAGCGCCCGCGGGCGGATGGGCTTCTCGATCATTGTCGTGAACCCGGCCGCCTCGCAGGCAAGGCGGCGCTCGGGGCTGACATCGGCCGTCACCGCGATGATCGGGACCAGCGCATTCGGCCCGTCCGCGCCGCGAATGGCGGACAGCACGTCCTCCCCCATCATGCCGGGCAGGTGGATGTCGGTGAGGATCGCCTGATAGGATTGGTGCAGGGCGCGGTCGATCGCGTCCTCGGCGGTCTGCACCGAGTCGACTTCCCACCCGGCCGCAGACAGGGCGCGCGTGACGACCAGAGCGCTGACGGCGTGGTCCTCGGCCAGAAGGATGCGGCCCAGTTCGAACGCCTTCATGCGCGGACGCGGCGGCGCACCGGTCACCGCAAGGCGCGGGCCTGCGCGGCGCACCGGCAGGGTCACGGTGAAGATGGATCCGCCCTCCGGATTGTCGGCCAGGACGATCTCCCCGCCCAGCCGGCGGGCCAGCCCCTTGGCAATCGACAGGCCGAGGCCCGATCCGCCATGCGTGCCGGCCGTCGAGGCCCGGGCCTGCTCGAACGCCTCGAACAAACGCGCCTTGTCCGCATCCGAAATGCCACAGCCAGTGTCTTCCACCGTCATGCGCAGTTTCAGTGTGCCTGCCGCCTCGAAAGTGGACAATTCCACGCCGATATAGCCGCGCTCGGTAAATTTCAGCGCATTGCTCATCAGGTTGAACAGGATCTGACGGATGCGCATCGCATCCGATTCCAGCCGCGCCACACAGTCCCCTGCCACCTTGATGCGCAGGTCCAGCCGCTTGCCGGCAATGCGCGACTGCCACAGATCCCGCGCTTCGGTCGCAAAGGCGTGCAGGTCGAAGGGCGCACTGTTCACGGCCAGCTTGCCCGCCTCCAGCCGCGACAGGTCGAGCAGGTCGCTCAACAGGCGGTCGAGATGATGTCCGCTTTCGGAAATGGTCCGGGCCAGCCGTTTCGGCTCAGTGCCGTGCACACTGTCCTGCAACAGATCGGCCACGCCGAGAATGCCGGTCAGCGGCGTGCGGATCTCATGTCCCACAAAGGACAGGAACCGGGCCTTTTCCTGCTCGAAGGCCCCGGCCGCGTTCCGCGATTTCTGGAGTTTCTTCTGCGCGGCCTGCATGGCCCGGGCGCGCGCTGCGTTCTCCTGCGCGACCGCCTTGAGCAGGTCCGACGGACTGATCAGCCCGGAATAGCGTCCGTCATTCAGCACAATGACGCCATCGGTCAGCGCGGCGTTCGACTGGTCTGCCGCCAGCTTTGCCACAAGCCCCACCGGCGTGCCCGCTTCACACATGACCGGGTGGCGCACCATGATCCGCGTGACATGGGCCGGCCCGTTCGCCTCGCGTCCGGCCAGTGTCGCCAGCGCCTCGAGAACTGCGCGGCGCGTAACCATTCCCAGCGCGGCCCCATCGCTGACGATCGGCAGGGCAAACAGGTCGGGATGGGCCAGGAACCGGGTGGAGACACCCGAAATGGTGGCAGCGGCGGGAACAGGTCGCACGGCGACCGCGATGTCTTCTACTCTGACCGGCATGGGAAGCGGCGGGTCCTTACACAGGTTAAGAACCCAGCTTGCGCCATAAACCTTTACGCGCGGCAAACACATGCCTAACGAAACATGAACGCCCGGCCATCAGGGATGACCGGGCGTCTGAAATCAGGACTGGGCGAGGGCCTAGCCGATATCGCTGCGATGGTTCACGATCTTGCCAACAAGGCCGTAATCAACCGCTTCCTGGGCGCTCATCCAGAAGTCGCGATCGGTGTCTTCCTTGATCTGTTCCAGCGACTTGCCGGTGGCCGCCGCAAAGATCTTGTTGAGGCGTTCGCGCATCTTGATGATCTCGCGGGCCTGGATTTCCACATCCGTGGCCTGGCCGCCGACGCCGCCCCGCGGTTCATGAAGCAGGAAGCGTGTGTTCGGCAGGCAGAAGCGGTTTTCCTTCTTCGCCGCCGAATAGATCAGCGCGCCGGCCGAGGCGACCCAGCCGGTGCCGAGAATCTTCACCGGCGCTTCCACGAACTTGATCATGTCATGGATCATGTCGCCGCTCTCGACATGGCCGCCTGGCGAGGAGAGCACCAGCAGGATCGGCTCCTTGCTTTCCGAGGACAGGGCCAGAAGACGCTGGCTGACCCGGCGGGCCGCGTGAAAATCGATGCCGCCGGTCAGCAGGATCGTGCGGGCCTTGAACAGCGCTTCCTCGAGGAAGGCGTTCGGCTCGGCCTGGGTCTTTTCGTCTGTCTCGTCATCGAGGCGGTGCAAAAGGTTCATGAGAACTCCGAAAGGCGGGAAATCTTGGTGGCTCTATAGGTGAGGCGCGCTGCGCGCCGGGTCAAGTGCGGGAGTGCCAATCTCCCCCTCGTTCGGTCCGGCGATATGGCGCGGCCATACGGCGTGTCGGCCGGTTCGGGCGGCCCCGGTACCGCACCGGCCCTGTAAACCCGAAATTGCCAATCGACGCCGTCATATTCCTGTGACATAGTATCCGGAAATTCGTAACTAGCCGGATAGTGTGGGGAGACACGTCATGGTGAGATCGGCGTCTGCGGACGTGGTGGGCCTTCCGCGCACCTTGCACATTCCTGCGCGCAGGATTGGCTACGTCCTGATCGCAATCACAAGCTTTCTGCTGGCTGCCCAGATCGGCTTGCTCGTCCTGAAATATGCGTTCGGGAATTCCTATGCCTGGGGGCTGACCGGCCTGTTCCGCATGAATTCAGAAGGAAACATCCCTGCACTGACCTCTGCCATGCTGATCCTGTCCTGCGGACTGGTGGCGCTGCTGACCGGTGGCCTGCAGGCGCGCGGCAGCCGCGACCGCCTGCCCTGGCTGGTGCTTGGCGCGGTCATGATCTTCCTCGCCTATGACGAGGGTGCGCGGCTGCACGAACAGATCGGCGACACGATGCATGCCCGCCTCGACGCCGCCTGGCTGCCCGACTATGCCTTTCTCCTCCCATATGGCGCTGCGATGCTGATCCTCGCCATCGTCCTGATCCCGTGGTTCTTCCGGCTGGACCGGACGAGCCAGATCCTGTTCGCCGTGGCAGGTACGGTCTTCGTGACCGGCGCAGCGGGCTTTGAAATCCTCGAGCGCGAACACCTCCTCGCTGTTGGCCAGTCGGAGTCGGCGCTCACGGATGTGATGGTGACGATCGAAGAGACGATGGAACTCGGCGGCATGGCACTGTTCCTGTTCGCCATGGTGAGGCGCCTCGGTGGCCTCACCGTCTCCACCAGCCTGCCGGTCCCGGCCGCCGCCAGCCCGGCAGAGCCCTACGCCGCCTCGGATACGATCCGCGAGACATCCGCCGCATAGCGCTGCGCCTTCTTTTCCCCCACACCGCTGATCAGGCGCAGCTCGTCGGCATCGGTCGGGCGTTCGCGGGCGATTTCGGCGAGGGTACGATCGTGGAAGATCACATAGGGCGGCACGCCGCGCGTCTTGGCGGTTTCGGTGCGCCAGCTGCGCAGCATGTCGAACAGGACCTGGTCGCGCTCCGACATGTCGGCCAGCGCTTGCGCAGCAACGCGGCTCTTGCCCTTTGAACGCTTGCGCGTGGCGGCAGGATCGGCGCGCAGCATCAGCGTGCGCTCCCCCCGGAACAGGGCGCGGGCTGCATCGGCATCCGGCACGATCATGGCCGGCCGGTTCATCTCCCCGCCCTCGGCCAGAACGCCATCATAGAGCAAAGCATCGAACACACGGCTCCAGCCCTGTTTCGGCATGTTCTTGCCGATGCCATAGGTCGACTGGGTCGACAGCTCCTCGTCGAAACTGTCCTTGGCCTGGCCCAGCAAATGGTTGATCAGACGGCCACGCCCGATCTTCTGGCCACAGCGCAGCACGGCTGAAACTGCCATCTGGGCCCAGCGGGTCGCATCATGGGGCTCGCCGCTCTCGCCCCGGCAAATGTCGCAGGCGCCGCAGGCCTCCACCCCCTCTTCCCCGAAATAGCGGCGCACAGCCGCGCGGCGGCACTCATCCCCATCGAAGAAGGCAAACAGCTGCCGCGTCTTGGTGATCTGCACGCGCTTGACGGCATCCGGCGCATCGCTCTCATAGGTCCAGCTGAGTGAGCGGCGCATGTCGGCTGGGCCATAGAGGGCCACGCCTTCGGCTGGCTCCCCGTCCCGGCCCGCACGGCCGACTTCCTGCCAATAGGCTTCCATCGTCTTCGGCGGATCGGCATGGATGACGAAGCGCACATCCGGCTTGTCGACGCCCATGCCGAAGGCGACCGTCGCGCACATGACCAGCCCGTCTTCCAGCAGGAAGCGCCGCTGGCGCTCAGCCCGCACCTCCGCATCAAGGCCCGCATGATAGGCGAGCGCGGAAATGCCGGCCCGCTCCAGCGATTCGGCCAGATCCTCGGTGGCGTTGCGGGTGGCGGCGTAGACAATGCCGGAAAGGCCCGGCCGCGCCTTGACGAGGGACACGACGCGCTGGGCGCGGTTGCCTTCCTTCGGCTCGGCGGCAAGGGCCAGGTTCGGCCGGTCAAAGCTCGCGACATGAACGGCCGGCTTGGTCAGGTCCAGCTGGGCCAGAATATCCTCGCGCGTGCGGGTATCTGCCGTGGCGGTCACGGCAAGGCGCGGCACGCCGGGAAAGAGGTCCTTCAGCCGCCCCAGCGCGCGATAGTCCGGGCGGAAATCATGGCCCCACTGGCTGACACAGTGCGCCTCGTCCACGGCGATCAGCGAGATGTTCATCTGGGCAAGGCGCTGGGCCAGCCCCGTGCCCATGCCTTCGGGCGAGACATAGAGCAGGTCCATCTCGCCACGTCCGGCCGCCTCCAGCGCCTCGGCGCGGACATTGAAATCCATGGAGGAATCGAGCCGCTCGGCGCGCACGCCAACCTGTTTCAGCGCGTCGACCTGATCCGCCATCAGCGCGATCAGCGGCGACACGACAATCCCCACCCCGTCCCGCAGCAGCGCCGGGATCTGGTAGCAGAGCGACTTGCCACCGCCGGTCGGCAGAACGGCAAGGCCATCCCTGCCGGCCAGCGTGTCCGAAATGACCGCCTCCTGCAGCCCCCGGAAGGCATCATAGCCATAGACACGCTTCAGCAGCGCGCGGGCATCGTCGAGGGTTGGCTGGGCAGGCATGTAGTTCTTGTGGCGGCGCAAGTGAGTCGGGGCAAGAGCGGCGTCTGCAACACCTTGCGGAACACGCCTGTCGCCCCCAGATTGAATACAGGGAGGGATGACAGAACATGACATCCGGCAATACGCCGAACCGGGATCACACCGAAAGCCTCAGGCGCCTGCTCCGCCGCCGTGGACGGCGCGGCAAGGCCGGCGCCAACCCCCACACCGACACGACCCTGCATGCCTGGCACAGCAGCTATTCGCACACGCCCGGGTCCAGCCATTCGTCGGCCACGCGCTGGATTGTCGTCGTTCTGGTCATCATGTTCATCTATGCGCTTCCAGTCGCCATATCGTTGATGCATCCTCTGATTGTCGATGTAGATCCCCCCACCCTGGAATCCCTTCTTCTTGACGTCTTGGAGATGTTGATCCGCACGACCATTGTTCTGGCAATGCTGCTGCGTGCGAGCATTTTCGGTCTGATAGTTCTCTCTCCTGTCATGTGGTTCTGGAAACAGCTGGATGGGGACAATACGGCCGTCCGGGAACGACTCATCGCGCGCGCGGATCGCATCATCGCGAAACGTCAGGCGAAAGGCGCCAATAGCCACGCTGCGCTTTCCAAGACGCGACAGGAGACCGAGGCGTGAGGGCCGGGCAGACTCCCCCGCATGACCGCACCGCGCAACTCAAGCGCCTGATCCGCCGTCGCAGCCGCCGAAACAAGCCGGGCGCCAATCCCAAAACGACCATCAAGACCTGGGCCGAGTACAGCAATGTGGAATACACGCCGACAGGTGACTCATCCCGTCCGAATTTGATTGTCGGATTGGCAATTGGAGCATTGCTGATTTTCGGGTTTCCCTTGTCATTCGCCTTGCTGCAATCAGACGAGGTCGCCGGCGTCGGGGACATGCCCGGCTGGCTGGGCTGGTTCTTCGCGGCCATGTTCGGACTGGCCGTGCTGATCATCCTGCTCGCCCCCGTCCTGCTGGTCGTGCAATCAGTCCGCGACGCTCTGGAAAGCCGCGCCGACCGCCTCAACCAGAAACGTATGGCGCCGGGCGACAGCGCGGGCGTCGCGGGCATAGCCGCCGCCGAGGACGCCGCAGAGCGGGATGTCGGCTGAGCGGCAGGCCTTGGCCACGAAACCGTCCCGCGCGCGCAAGCCCTCATCACTGAGGGACAACAGGCCCAGACGGTCTTCTGCATGCGGATCGACCCCGGCATTGTAGAAGACAATATCCGGAGAGGTGCCGAGCGCGGCCTCGACGAGATTTTCAAGAGCGGAAAGATAGACGGCATCGCCTGTGCCCTTCGGAAGGCCGATATCAAGATCCGATGGCGGCTTCTCGCGCGGCCAGTTCTGTTCGCAATGCAGCGAGGCCGTGAAGACGCGCGGATCGTAGCGGAAGATCAGCGCCGTGCCGTCGCCATGATGCACGTCGCAATCGATAACGGCCACCCGGCGCACTTCCTTCGTTTCCAGCAGCAACTTTCCGGCAACGCCGACATCATTGAACACGCAGAACCCCGCCCCGCCGTCGGGCCCGGCATGATGGCTGCCACCGGCCAGGTTCACAGCAGCCCCCTGCTCCAGCGCAAGCCGCGCGGCAAGGCATGTGCCACCCACCGACGCCGCTGACCTGCGGGCGATGGCGGGTGTGATCTCGAAGCCGACCCTGCGGGCCGCCTTTGCGTCCAGCGTCTGGGTCAGGATGGCCGTGACATAGGCCTCGTCATGGGCCAGATGCAGCCAGTCTTCGGGCGCGGCCTCCGGCAGGATGAAACCGTGTCCGGCGGCCCGCAGCAATTCCGCCACGAGGGCATATTTGCGCATCGGAAACCGGTGATCATCGGCAACCGTCTTCGCGTCATAATCGGCATGGTGAACAATGGGCAGGCGCATCAGGGGCGGAACCTAGCGGGTTTTGCGCCTGTTTCCACTTATGCACGGCATGCATAGGTGTGATGGCTGGCCGCAGCCTACAGGCCGGGCGCGGAAGCGTCATATTCGCTGCAACACGAGCGAAAGGATATCGCCATGATTGACCACAGACCCTTCAAACAGCTTGGCCGGTTCCGGAACGACTGGCTGAACGCCAATTATCACTTTTCTTTCTCGGGCTATCACGATCCAAAGCGGATGGGCGAAGGCGCCCTGCGCGTCTGGAATGATGACACGATCCAGCCCCATACCGGCTTCCCGCCGCACGGCCATCACTCGATGGAAATCATCACCTATGTCCGCACCGGTGCCATCACGCACAAGGATTCCATGGGCAATACCGGCCGGACCGAAGCCGGCGACGTGCAGGTGATGAGCGCCGGTGACGGCATCCAGCACTCCGAATGGAACGCCGAGGACGAAGAGACGACGCTGTTCCAGATCTGGATCCTGCCCCGTACCGCCGGCGGCAAGCCCGGCTGGGGTGCGCGGAAGTTTCCAAAAGGCGACCGGTCCGGCAAGTGGGCCGTTCTCGCCTCGGGCACCGGCCAACAGGACAGTCTCGTCATCAATCAGGATGCCCAGGTCCTGGGGGCCACGCTGAAGCAGGGCGAGACTCTGACCTATGAGGTCGGGGCCGGCCGTCATGGCTATCTTGTTCTCGCCGCAGGCGCGGTCGAGCTGAACGGCATCCGGATGGAGGCCCGCGACGGCGCCGCGATCAGCGGCACCGAAGCGCTCGAGCTCAAGGGGCTGGAGGACGCCGAGATCGTGTTTGTCGACACGGTCTGACCCGGCTTCACGCGGCTGTGACTTCTTCGGGCAAGGGCGGCGTGTTATGCTTGTGCAACAACAGTTCAGGAGATGCTCCGATGAAACGTTTTGCCCCGCTCGCCGCCCTTGCCCTGATGACGGCGCCCGCCGCCGTCGCAGGTGATATTCATGTCGGTCTCAGCCCGGAATTTACCGAGGAACTCGAAGATGAGTACGGCATGCGCGAAGCCGATTACCTGGTCGAGGAAGTGCAGGAAGACCTGACACGTGAACTGGCCAAGGCCGGTCTCGACATTGCCCGCATCGATGTCACAATCGTCGACGCAATGCCGAACAAGCCCACCTTCAAGCAATTGGGAGACACGCCCGGTCTCGACTATGGCGGCTCGAAGAGCATTGGCGGCATGAAGCTCTCCGCTACCGCCTATGATGCGGCCGGCAACACGCTGGGTGAGCTGACCTATGACTGGTACGAAACCGACATCCGAAATGCCGGGATCAGCACCTGGCAGGACGCCAAGCGCGCCTCTGACAAATTTGCCCGCAAATTCGTGAAACAGCTGTCCGCCGGTTCGCCCTCCGGCAGCTGATCCTTTCCTTCCCTGCCGCCTCCGGACATGCCGTTCGGGGGTGCCATGGGGGACGACCCCCATGAGCAAACCTCACCCTCGGGACGACCCGCCAATAGCCGAAAGGTGCGCGTATGGCCTGGGTCTGTCTCCTGCTTGCAGGACTTCTTGAAATCGCATGGGCCACTGGCCTGAAACTGTCGGACGGGTTCTCCCGTCCGGTGATCACAGCCCTGACGCTGGCCTGCATGGCCGCCTCGTTCGCGCTGCTTGCGATGGCCCTGCGTACCCTGCCGATCGGCAGCGCCTATGCGGTGTGGACCGGAATCGGCACGATCGGCACGGCAATTATCGGGATCGTCTGGTTTGCCGAAGCCGCCACCCTGGCGCGCCTGACTTTCATCGGACTGATTGTCGTGGGCATTGCCGGGCTGAAACTGACCAGCTAGCGGCCGGCTAGAGCACCAGTTCGCAACGCTCGTTCAGGCTGGGCCGGGCAATTGCCACTTTCGACAGACCCGGCAGCTCCGCCGCCAGATCTGCCGCCACCCAGAGGCAGATACGCTCGAGGGTCGGCACTTCGAGACCTTCGATCTCGTTCAGCAGCTTGTGGTCAAGCTTGGCAGCCGTAGCCTGCAGACAGGCCGTCAGATGGGAAAAATCCTCCACCCATTGCTCACCCGGCTTCACGGTGCCTGCCACGGTCGCTTCCAGCAGGAAGGAATGCCCGTGCACATTGCGATAGGGATGCCCTTCCGGCTTGCCACCCATATAGTGGGCCGCCTCGAAATTCACCGATTTCGAGATCGCGAACACGCGGCCTTCCGGGCTCGTGGCCGCGTGTGACAGGCTGGTCTGGTCGGTCTGGGTCGTCATCGGTTCAAGTCAGGTCTGGTATGGGTCCGGCCATATTGGCTTCAAGGGGCCCCCAATACCGGAAAAAGGCCCGAAAAGTCCAGTTGTTATGGCGGTTGCTTGTGCAGCGCCGGGCGCGCCCTCAGCGGGCCGATTTCCATTGCTGCCAGCCTCGCGCCCGCAATTCGCAGGCCGGGCATGTGCCACACCCATATCCCCATTCGTGCCGGTGCTCCCTGTCGCCGAGATAGCAGGTATGCGTGTCCTCCGCGATCAGATCGATCAGGGCCTGTCCGCCAAGCTCATCGGCCAGCGCCCAGGTCCCCGCCTTGTCGACATACATGAGGGGAGTCTCGATCTGCATGGGAACATCCAGGCCCAGCCGCAGCGTCTCGGCCTGGGCCGCCATCGTGGTCGCCCGGCAGTCGGGATAGCCGGAATAGTCGGTTTCACACATTCCGCCCACAAGGACGGAAATGCCCCGGCGGCTTGCCAGGGCCCCGGCCAGGGTAAGGAACAGGAGATTGCGTCCCGGAACAAAGGTGGAGGGCAGTCCGGCCTCGGTCATCTCGATGCTGACCTCATGGGTCATTGCCGTCTCGCCAAGCGATTTCAGCACCGTTGCATCCAGCAGGTGATCCGGGCCAAGACGGGCCTTCCAGCCCGCGTCCAGCCCGGCCAGTCCGGCGCGGACCGTGTCCCGGCACTCCAGTTCGATCCGGTGGCGCTGGCCGTAATCAAAGCCGACGGTTTCGACTCGCTCGAAACGCGAAAGCGCCCAGGCCAGGCAGGTGGTGGAATCCTGTCCCCCGGAAAAGAGAACGAGTGCAGCAGCGGGCTTTTGTGACATGTCTGCGCCTGTAACAGGCATGGGCGAGGCGGCCAAGCTGGGCCGTTACATTTTTAACACCCCGATTTTTAAACGCATCATTGCCGCTGCGTCATGTTGACAGACCCGTCACGAATGCATTCTGATGCTCAATGAAGCAGGCCCGCAAGAGGCCAGCTCGGCAAAAATTGCTCGAGGTCAGCAATCAAGCGGCCCGAGGGGAGGAAACAAAACATGCGAAATATCAGACACTCGAAGTGCGTCTGGCTGGCAGGTGCGTCCGCACTTGTCGTGGGACTCGCAGGGCCGGTGGCGACCGCCCAGGACGATTCCGACGACACCCAGCGCACACTGTCCACCGTGACGGTGACGACCCAGAAAACCGAGGAATCCATCCAGGACGTTCCGATCGCCGTTTCGGCCTTCGATGAAGATGCCCTGAACCGGCTGCAGCTGGCCGGCGGTCCCGACCTGGTCAAGTCGATCCCGAATGTCAGCTTCACCAAGGGCAATTTCACCAGCTTCAACTTCAAGATCCGCGGCATTGGTGCAGATGTTGTGGCGCAGTCCGGTGATGCCGGCGTGGGTATTCACCAGAACGACATTCCGCTCACGGCCAACCGCCTGTTCGAAGCTGAATTCTACGATGTGGAACGGGTCGAGGTTCTGCGCGGTCCGCAGGGTACGCTCTATGGCCGGAACGCCACGGGCGGCGTGTTCAACCTGATCACGGCAAAGCCGGTTCTTGGGGAATTCCAGGCTGATGCCGAGCTGACCTATGGCAACTACAACACGTTCAAGGGCAAGGGCATGGTCAACCTGCCCATCGGCGATGCAGCCGCCCTGCGTCTTGCCGGTTCCTATCTCAGCCGCGACGGCTATGTGGACAATCTTGTCACCGGCAATGATGTCGATGATCGCGACCTGTACAGCTTCCGTGCCACCTTCGCAGTCGAGCCGACCGACTGGGCCCGCGGCTGGATTTCCGTCGAGCATTTCGAGGAAGACGACACCCGCCTGCGCTCCGGCAAGCAGCTTTGCGCCAAGGATCCGGGCTTTGACACGTTCATGGGCCTGCCGGTCTCGGCCGTCGACCAGCTCGCCACGTCGCTGGGGTGTGTGGACGCCCCGCTCGACCAGTCGAATGATCGTGTGAATTCGCAGGCCACACTGGCCGGCGGCCTCGGCATCTTTGCCGGCCTGCTCAATGGCGATGTCTATCTCGATCCCGCCATTTCCGATCTGCGCAAGATTGAATCGGCCTTCGACCCGATGTACGAGGCCGAACAGACACTCTATTCCTGGAAAGCCGAAGCCGACATTGGCGACAATCTGCTGCTGACCTATCTCGGCAGCTATTCGGAATCCTCGGTCGTCTCCATCGAGGACTACAACAAGGTCGCCCCGACCATCGAATTCAATGCGACGGCCGGCCCCTTCATCAACCCGGCCCTTGCACCACTATACGGCCTTCTCTTCCCGGGTGGTGTCGTGTCCGATCCGGAACTGGGCGATTCCAACGTCTTCCGTACGTTCGACCTGTCTGGTGCAGACAGCGAGCAGACCACGCACGAACTGCGCCTGCAGTCCGACTATGATGGTCCGTTCAACTTCAACCTCGGCGCCATCAAGGTGGATTTCGAATCTGTTGACGCCTTCAACCCGACCGACGGCTATTACGTGCTGTCGAACGCCCTGACCGCGCTGACCCAGATCAACAATGCGGCCGGCGGTGCCCTGTTCGGCGGCGTCGTTCCGCTCGACAGCGGGTCCACCTCCTCGTCCGGCGCGTCCCTGTTCACAGGCGGCCTTGCAGGTGATGGCGGCAACTATTTCCGGTCGTTGTCCCCCTACAAGCTGGAATCCTTCGCGGTCTTCGGGGAAGGCTATTTCGACGTCAATGACGACCTCCAGCTCACCCTGGGCCTTCGTTACACGGACGACCAGAAGGAGCAGAAGGTGGTTCCGACCTATCTGTTCACGCCGCAGCCGACCGGCGCCGATCCGCGTGAATCCCAGGGCCTGCTGAAAGCAGACTTCCAGGAGATCACCGGTCGTATCGGGTTCGACTACACAGCCGACCTCGGCTTCACCGACGATACGCTGATCTATGGTTTCTACTCCAAGGGCTACAAGGGTGGCGGCATCAACCCGCCACAGCCGGCAGGTGCCAATCTGTTCCCGCAGACCTTCGATCCGGAATTCATCAACTCGTATGAAATCGGTACGAAGAACACCTTCGCCAACGGCACGGCCCAGTTGAACCTGACCGGCTTCATGTATGATTATGAAGGCTATCAGATCACGCAGATCATCAACCGCTCTTCGGTGAACATCAACGTGGACGCCGAACTGCAGGGGATCGAACTGGAAGGCCTGTGGACGCCGGCTGACAATTGGCTGCTGACGGCCAATCTTGGCCTGCTGAACGCAGAAGTTGCTGACACATATGGCATCGACGTGCTCGACCGCACCAATGGTCGTTCCGATCTGGTCGCATTGAAGAACTCCAGCACCTATTCCAACTGTGTCGTCTCGGCCCAGGGCTATGCCACTGTGCTGGGTGCGATCCAGGGTGGGCTGCTCGCCCCGGGCTCGACGCTCGGCCTCTGCACCGGCGCCTTTGCCGGACAGGAAGCCGCCTTCGGCCTCGACGGCGTGACCGTCACCTACACCGATGCCAACGGCAACACGCAGACGGCCACCGCGCTGCAGCCGATCGAAGGTGACGCCAAGAATTTGGATGGCAATTCGATGCCGGGTGCGCCGGAAATGACGCTGAACCTCGCAGCGGAATACACATTCCAATCCCTCGGCAACTCCGATTGGGACATGACGATCCGCGGCGACTACTACATGCAGTCCGACAGCTATAGCCGGATCTGGAACACCCCGCGCGACGAACTGGACTCCTGGTCCAACGTCAACCTGTCGATCCTCTTCAACAATGAGGAAAGCGGCTGGGGCGTTGAAGTGTTCGCCAAGAATTTGACCGATGAGGAAGTCATCACCGGTACGTATCTCACCGACGACTCCTCTGGTCTGTTCACTAACGCCTTCCTGACCGAGCCGGCCCTGTACGGCGTGACGGTCAAGAAGTCCTGGTAGGACCGGACTGATACTCTTCAGAAGGGCGGCCCTTTCAGGCCGCCCTTTTTGTTTGGCCATTCGGGCGCCGCGCCCTAGTATCCCGGCCAACTGCCGCCTATCGGAGGATCCCTCATGCGCCATATTACCCCCCTGCTCCCGCTGGCCCTGATTGCCGCTGCCTGCGGCGGCCCGGCGGAAACCACGCCGGCGGCCACCAGCACATTCGACGTGGCCCTCACGCCCATCGTGACCGAAGCCGAATGGCCCTGGGGCATGGCCTTCCTGCCGAATGGCGACCTGTTGTTCACCGAGAAGGAAGGCGGCCTGAAATTCGTGGCGGGCGGCGAAGGCACGCCGCGCCCGGTTGCCGGCCTTCCGGACGCCTATGTCGAGGGCCAGGCCGGATATCTCGGCATCACGCTGGCGCCCGATTTCGACACCAGCCGCATGGTCTACATCGCCTATGCCAAGGGCGATGATGATGCCAATGCCACCGCCGTGATCCGTGGCCGGCTCAGCGATGATGCCGCCACTTTGGAGGGCGTCGAGGAAATCTTCTGGGCCGACGCCCGCGATACCGCCTACCATTACGGCGCACGGCTGCAATTTGCCAATGACGGCACCCTGTTCGTGTCCCTGGGCGAAGGCTTCAAATACATGAAGGACTCGCAGGACCCGTCAAACACGCATGGCAAGATCGTCCGCATCAATGCAGATGGCTCAATTCCCGCAGACAACCCGTTCGCCGATGGCGAAGCCGGCAAGCCGTCGGTCTGGTCCTACGGCCATCGCAACGTTCAGGGGCTCTATTATGATGCCGCCACCGGCACCCTATATGAAACCGAGCATGGCCCGAAGGGCGGCGACGAGCTGAATCTCGTCACGCCGGGCACCAATTATGGTTGGCCTGAAATCACCTATGGCGTGAATTATGACGGCACGATCATCACCACCAAGACCGAAGCCGAAGGCATGGCCCAACCCATGACCTATTGGGTGCCGTCGATCGCCCCCTCCGGCCTCGTCATGCTGACCAGCGATCTCTATCCGGGCTGGAAAGGCGATCTCTTCACCGGCGGCATGAACGGTCCGGCAGGCCTCGAATTGACCCGCATCGATCTGGAAGACGGCGAAGTGGTCGGCAAGGAATCGTTGTTCGATGGCGAATATGCGATCCGCGACGTCGTGCAGGGACCGGACGGTCATCTCTATGTCGCGACAAAGGATTTCGACGGCATTTTCCGCGTCGATATTGTCGAGGCGCAGTAGCGCCCGGCCTAGATATCCCGGCGGGACCGCAGGGCGGCGGCGAGCGTGCCATCATCGAGATGGTCGAGTTCGCCGCCCACCGGCACGCCATGTGCCAGCCGGGTGACGCTGACTCCCTTGCCTTCCAGCAATTCGGCCACGTAATGCGCCGTGGTCTGGCCATCGACTGTGGCATTCAGCGCCAGGATTACCTCGCGTACCCCACCGGCCTCGACCCGTGTCACCAGTGACGGGATGTTCAGGTCTTCCGGCGTGATGCCATCAATCGCCGACAGCACGCCGCCCAGCACGTGATAGCGGCCGCGGAATGCCCCGCCCCGCTCCAGGGCCCACAGGTCCGGCACGTCTTCCACGACACAGACCAGCCCGTCATCCCGGCCGTCGGCCTGACAGACCGCGCAGGGCTGAACCGTGTCGAAATTCCCGCAGGTCCGGCATTTCTCGATTTTCTCGCCCGCCTCGGCCAGGGCGTCCGCCAGCGGCTTCAACAAGGTGTCCCGCCGCTTCAGCAGGAACAGCGCCACGCGGCGCGCAGACCGGGGCCCGAGGCCCGGCAGGCGCGATATCAGTTCGATCAGGCGGAGAATTTCAGGACCGGCGGAATTCTGGGACATGACGCCAATGTCAGCTGTTTGCGGCCTGTGGCAAGCCGCTCATCTGAAAAAGCTTCACTGCGGATGGCCCGCGCAAGCGAAAAACCCCGGCCGATAGGCCGGGGTTTCGGGAGCACTCTTGAAGCTCGGTGCGAGGGGTCAGGCCGCCTCTTCGATCTCGTTCGATTTCGAGCTCGGGCGTGGATCGCGCAGCACATAGCCTCGGCCCCAGACCGTCTCGATATAGTGATTGCCGCCCGTGGCATTCTGCAGCTTCTTGCGCAGCTTGCAGATGAAGACGTCGATGATCTTCAATTCCGGCTCGTCCATGCCGCCATACAGGTGGTTGAGGAACATTTCCTTGGTCAGGGTCGTGCCCTTCCGCAGGGAAAGCAGCTCGAACATCTGGTATTCCTTGCCGGTCAGGTGGACGCGCTCATCGTCGACTTCCACCGTCTTGGCATCAAGGTTCACAACGATTTCACCGGTGCGGATCACGCTCTCGGCATGGCCCTTGGAGCGGCGCACAATGGCAGTGATGCGGGCGATCAGCTCGTCCTTGTTGAACGGCTTGGTCAGATAGTCGTCAGCGCCATAGCCGAGCGTCTTGACCTTGGCTTCGATGTCCGGATTGCCGGACAGGATCATGACCGGCGTGTTCACGCGGCCCATGCGCAGCTGTTTGAGCACTTCGTACCCGGAAATATCGGGCAGGGAGAGGTCGAGCACGATCATGTCGTATTCGTAGACCTTGCCGAGGTCCACGCCCTCTTCCCCAAGGTCGGTCGTGTAGATGTTGAAGCCTGCAGCCTTCAGCATCAGCTCGATGGAACGCGCCACCGCGCTATCGTCTTCAATCAGCAGGACGCGCATCTCTCGTCTCCCGAATCATCTCTACGACCAAGCTAGCCGCATTTCCTGTCAATGTGAATCCTACGGGCTGATCCTTTAACGAAGGTTAACAAGCCGTACGAATCGCTCTCGAAACTTCTACTTTCTTCACACAGATTAATAGCCAAGATCCGCACCCTGGCGGCCGCCGATCAACATTTGGGAGATCGCGATCGCGTCCTGGATGGGCTGGGCCTGCTGGTCGGTGGAGATCAGCGTTTTCTGGCAACGAATGGCGTCCCGCACCTTCGGGTCCCGCATCACGATGCCGGCCAGATGCGGCCGGAACCCGAGGAAGGTCTGGCATGCCCGGGCAATGGCTTCGTATGTCCGCTGTCCGGCAGCGCGCGACTCGGCCTGGTTGATACAGATCACCGGCTCGACATTCGGTGCATAGCCGCGCAGCACCTTGATGAAGGCATAGGCGTCCGTCATCGAGGTCGGCTCGTCGGTGATCACCATCAGGGCCTTGTCAGCCGCACGGGCCAGCCGCATGCAATTGGCTTCGATCCCGGCGCCGAGATCCACAACAACCTGGTCATATTGCAATGCCAGCGCCGACAGGCCGGCTGCCAGGCGGGCAACCTCTTCCGGCGGCAGTTCAGCCAGCGCGCCCGAGCCGGACCGGCCGGGCAGCACATCGAACCCGCCTTCTGCCGCGCCGCCATCTACCGGCGTGACGGCATCATCCAGCTCGACCCAGCCGGCAATCACGGCGGCGAGGTCGGTTTCCGGGGCGATGCCCAGCTGGACATCCACATTGGCGAGCCCGAGATCCCCATCAACCAGCAGTGTGCGCTTGCCGGCCTGCGCAAAGGCCGAAGCCAGCGTGATGGCCATGAAGGTCTTTCCAACACCGCCCTTGCCGCTTGCCACGGCAATGATGGAGGCTGGCGCGACGCGCGGAGCCGGGCGCTGGGCCGGGCGTTCCTGCGATTTTCGAAGCATGAAGCTCATAAGTCTACGCAGCTCCTTTCAGGGCGATGACGTCGCCGGGGGCATCTTCCATCAGCAGGGCAGCGAGCCGCGAGGGCGCTGCCGGTACCAGTCCGCCCCCGATAAAGGGCGTCACGGCAAGATGCGAGAAGGCGATCCCCGCAGACGACAGGGCCGAGATGACCCCTCCCCGCCGGCGGGCAATATCGAGTTTGGTCAGGATGGCGCGGCGGATGCCCGCGCGGGCAAAGATGCGGGCGGCGTCGGCCTGGTCTTCCGGATGGCCTTCTGCCGACATGACCAGCACCGGTTCGGCGCGCACAACCTGGATCAGGTCCTGCAGGCTCGCCATGTCGTCCTGGTCAAACGGGTTGATTGCCGGAAGGTCGATGACGCAGCGCTGACCGGCCTCGCGGGCGGCGCGCAACATGTCGAACAGGGCATCAGGCGTGGCCGCTGTGCGGATCTGGCTGCGCTCCTGCTCAAGATAGGCAGCCAGCTGCTCGCCACCGGCGGTGCCGTCCAGATCGGCCGCCACGGGCAGGATGGCGGTGCGGGCCACGGCAGCGCGGCGCGTCAGCTTGGCGGCGGTCGCGGTGCGTCCATGTCCCGGCGGGCCAACCAGAATGATGTCCTTTTCCAGCCGGGCCGCGATCGGATCACAGGTGACAATCCGTTCCAGGCCGGCAGCAATCGAATCTTCCGGCGAAGCGCCGGGAACTGCAGCCTTGCCGGCGCCCTCATTGGCAACCCGGTCGGCAAAACGCTGCGGCGCGCCATGCCACAGAAGGGCGTCGCGGACACGGCTGTAAAGCGGGTTTTCGGATCCGCGGCCATGGCCTCCGCGGGCTTCGCGCAGGAACAGCGGCTCGCTTGGAACAACCCCTCCCCCCAGCTTGTCCGTGGCGGCCCGGACCTCGACTCCCCCGTCGATCTCCCGCTCTGACAGGATGACGGCGTCGGCGCCCATCTCGGCAAAAATCATCGCCTTGGCGGCCTCGAGGGTCTCCGCGGCGAACATCTTCATGCGCATGTCTGCATGTTTCCCTGTGTTAATCACCCCGCCGAGTGCCACCCCAGTCGTCCGGCAGGACATGCTTCGTTAGGATGAGTTAACACCGCGAAAGGTTAACAACTTCCTTTCTTCCGTTAGGAATTGGGCGGTGTTGCAGGGATTTAATGTAGTGCCTGAAGCTCAGGCTGCTGCACGTTCATCAACGATTTCCGACAGGGTCACGCCGAGCTGGCCGTCGGCGATGACCAGCTTGCCGCGTGCCATGAGGCGGTCGGAAAGGTAAATGTCCACGGGCTCGTTCGTGTGGCGCTCCAGCGCTACAATATCGCCCTCCGCCATGGCCATCAATTCCTCGATCGGCATGCGCACCTCGCCCAGAACCACGTCCACGCGCACCGGCACGTCCATCAGGCTTTTCTTCAGGGCGGGATTGGCAGGCTCAGTCATGGCGTTCCTTCAGGCGTTCCGGTCTTCAGGGAATGCTGGGCGGCGAACAGGTCGCCCTGCCCGTCCAGTATGGTGCGGGCTGTGGCCCTTATTAGCGCATGGGCCCGCTCGCTGAAACCCTCCTCATAGGCGCAGGCCTCCAGATGGCCGGTCAGCGCCACGAGATTGGCGAGCGCCTCGTTGAGCGCATTCGTGGCCGTCTGCAAGTGGGCGAGGTCGGCGCGGGCGGCATCCGCCTGGGCCATCGCAGCTCCTTCGGCGCGCGCTTCGGCCAGCATTTGCAGCAGTTCCGGCGTGGTCAGGCTGACGGCCGGGTCCGGATCAGCCTGGGCCGGCGGCACAGCGGAAAAGTCGCTGCGGAAATCAAATGGCGTGACGGATTTGACGGCCCGGTGGATCATTCGACCAGTTCATCCTCGTCTTCCCGGCGTCCCGTACGGATGTCACCGCGTTCCATCAGCGTTCGCGCTAGGTCAACCAGTTCCATCCGGGCCGATTCGATTTCACTGCGTCTCACACTGCCGAGCATCGTGATCTCTTCCTTCAGCAACTCACCGGCGCGCTGGGTCATGTTGCGGAAGAAAGCCGCACTTGTCGCATCCTGCGCACCCTTCAGGGCATAGGTCAGGCGCGAACGGTCCGCCGCCGCCAGCAGCGTCTGCAGACCGCCGGCATCCAGCCCGGCGAGATCGTCGAAGGTGAACATCAGGTCCCGCACGCGCTTGCCGGCACCCGGCTGCGCGGTTTCCAGGGCTGACAGGAGGCTCTTCTCCGACCGGCTGTCCAGACGATCGAAGATCCGCGCCACGCCTTCATGTCCTCCGGCATGCGCGGATGGGGCCGCATTGGCCAGCCAGGCCGAAACCGCCGTTTCCAGCGCCGACACGGCCGCAGGATGAACCGGCCCGAGATGCAGCAGGCGCTGCATGACATCCACTGCGACCGGACGGTCCAGCGCTTTCAGAAGCCGGGCGGCGGCCGCACCGTCCAGGCGCGACAGGATCAGGGCAAGGGCTTGCGGATGTTGACCTTCGGCCAGGTTCAGCAGGTCCCGTGTCTCAAGCTCCGACACTTGCGCCCAGACCGGCGGAGCCTGAAACGCGTCGCGATCCTGACGGGCGTGATCCTGCCGGTAGCGGTCCAGCGTGGCGGTTTCCTCCTGTGGATTATCCGCCAGCGCATCCATGGCCAGGGACAGGGCCCGCGCTTCCTGCGGGCTGAGTTCATTCCAGACCGGTGCGGCATCCGGGCCGAGCGCGCGCATCAGCCGGGCCGACCGGGCGAGCCCCTGTGCGGGGCGGGGGCGGGCGAGGGCCAGCGCGCTCATGCGGCGTCCCCTTCCCCGCGCATCCAGCTGCGCAGGATGGAGGCCGTGCGGGCGGGATCCTTGCGCACGAGTTGCGCCGTGTCGGGATCAGCAGCCTGGCGCGCAGGATGCGGCGCGGGCGCCGCGATCAGCTCCGCCGGTCCCGCGGGCAGCGGCGCGTGCGTTGGCGCAGTTTGGGTCATTTGTCCGGCGGGGGCCGTCTCATGAGGCGTGCGAATGGCAGTCCAGGCGAGCAGGCTGCACAGTAGCGCGTAGAGGCCCAGCTCCGTCCAGCCGGCCGCGTCCGGACGTCCGGCCACGCCACGGGCAAACTCGGCCTGTTCGATGATCAGCTGGTCCCCTGCTTCCGGCGACAGGAGCAGGGCCGAGCTTGCCAGTCTCTGAAGGGTCGGTGCCGTGTCGGCAATATCGGACGAGATCAGGATCAGCACGGACTGGCCCGGACCGTTGCCGTCGGTGACGGACAGGCGGATGTTCCCCTGGCCCGCAACCGGTTCGAGGATTCCCATCAGCGAGGCTTCGATGGGCGATCCGGGCACCCAGGCTTCGGCAGGGTGGGTAAACAGGTCCGTCGCGCGCCAGCTTCCAAGGACCAGTGCGATCAGCAACGCAAACAGCGCGACTGCCCGTGTGGAGAGCATCGCGCTGCCTTGGAGTTTCGTCAGCTTTTGGTCCATCTACAGCTCCCGGCGCCGGGGAGGAATCCCGGCATTAGAGAGCCTTGATAGGCGCTGGCGCGTAAATTTCGGTTTAACGAAGCAAGGCTTCGTTAAACATGTCCCGGCCCTAGCGGCGGTATTGCTGCAGGCGGGTGGTGCGCAGGCCCTTGGTGCCGTGGCGGCTGTAGAGCTTTTCCCAGGTTTCGAATTCTTCCTCGCTCAGGCTGTAGCGGTCGCAGGCCGCCTTGCGGGAAATCAGTCCGCCGGACACCGCAGCCACGACTTCAGCCTTGCGACGGGTAACCCAGCGCGAAATGTTGGGAGACGGGAGATCCGCCAGGGTCAGCATCTGGCCATCCGGGCCGGGGACGCTGAGACTACGTGCATTCTGCTGTTCCATATCCACACCATGTTTATTCTTGTGAACGGAGTGCCCGGCTTCTCCGGGCGCCATGGACAGGAACATACAGGGTGGGGTTTAAGCTGACGCATAAGCGACCCCGACAGTTTCACCCCCCCGGTTAGAGGAATGTTTGGAAACCTGTACCGGGGCGGGACACTCGGCGGGAATTTCCCGAAATCATTACAGAACGTAAAGTTTTGGGGCGTCAGGCGGGCAACAGGCTCAGGGCATCGGTCTCCCGCGCCTGGGCCGCATGCCGGCGCAGCATGGTCAGGAACATCTCGTCGCCACGATCGGTCTGCTTCACCAGCATGGCTGCCCCGAAGGCCACCGACATGCCGTAGAAACTGAACCAGCGATAATGATCGTACAGTGCCTCGAACGGATAATCCCGGATGCCGGCCTCTTCCAGCCGCGCATGATAGTAGCGTAGCAAGGCCTGCTCATGCCCGGGCCGGTCCTCTCGGGTCAGCCCGGCGCCGATGAAATAGGCCACATCCCCGGCCGGCGCCCCTTTCCCGGCTGTCTGCCAGTCCACCACCGCCAGCGGCTTGGGCGCGGTGTCGGCCCCGAACAGCATGTTGTCCAGCCGGAAATCATTGTGCGTCAATGCGTGCGGCCCGTCATAGCCCTCACTCCAGGCCGGCAGGACAGAGGCGTAGGCATCGCCCACCAGAATGTCATCTGCTTCCAGTCGATCCCCATACCGGTCCTTGAACCCCTGCCACAGGCCCTGCACTGCTTCCGGCGCCAGAGCGGGCGGCGGGGCGAGATCACTCCCCTGCAGCCAGGCATAATTGTCCAGTTCAGGATCATTCCAGTGCGCCGCGTGCAGGATCGCTGCGGCGGACAGGGCCCGCTCGGCCTCTGCCACGCTGCACCCTTTCAGCTGATCACCCTGCTGAGACGGCGCCATGTCTTCCATGATCAGGGCGAACCGGTTCGTTTCCGGATCATAATCGGTATAAAAGGCCTTCGGCGTGATAATGCCCGCAACTTTCGGGAAAGTGCGATAGAAGTTCACCTCGCGCTCATAATGGCCGAGCATCTTTGCCGTCATCAGGCTTTCCGGACTGTCCGACGGGAACTTGCCGACCAGCGAGTCCGGCGCGCCGGCGCCCTTGTGGGCATAGTCGAACACGAACCGGACATTCTCGCCAATCTGGCCTGTGCCGATGGATTTTGCGGTCAGGCCTGTGACGTCGGCCTCAATGCCGATCTCGTTGAAAAGCGCATTGAACCAGTCCGCTCCGAGTGTGAGCGGGTTCGCGTCGAGGCCAGGTCGGCTCATTCATGTTTCCTCCGGTGTCGTTTCCTCATCGGCAGTGTTCCCCTGCCCTTGTCTTGTCTTTCCCCAGCCGGTGAAGCGCTGCAGCTGCTCCATGCGGTCCTCGGCGTCGCGCAATCCCTTGTCGAGCGCCGCCATGGTCAGCGCGAAATCCCCGCTGGTCTCGCGGCGCCATGCGCGTTCCGCCTTATCGATGACATAGCCGATGGCGACGGCCTTCAGCCCGGTCGGTGCGCCGGACCGGTTGTCCAGCCCGGCCGACACCAGCGCCCAGTCGGCGCTGCGCTTGCGGGCCAGCGGCAAGGCCAGCAATTGGGAGGGGGTCCGGTCGCGATGCTTCATCAGCGAGATCAGGCCGGGCCGGAAGGCTTCCATCGCCTCGAAGCGCAACATGATGACATCAAACAGCCGTTCCCGCGGACTTTCATCGGAAGACACCCCCTCTTCCGACATGGCCCGGTCAAAATAGGGATCGGCATGGGCCGCAAGCTCATCCTTACCGGCCAGTCCGTGAAACTCCGACAGATCCAGTTCCGCCTGGCGGGCAATGGCTGACAGGGTCAGGTCGGCCCAAGGCGTTTCGGCGGCGAGCTCCAGCGCGGCGAGCAGGCCCTTGTCCAAAATGCCTGCCTGCCTCGTCATCTGTCTTGTCCTCAATCCGGCTCTCTGGAAAGCTCCCGATCCCGCGTCACCGCAGCCCGCAGGGCCTTCCGCATCAGGATAGGCATCCCACCGTCATCCATGAGGATGTCAAGGGCCGCCTGGGTGATGCCGCCGGGTGAGGTGACCATTTTCCTGAGCTCGTTTGGCGTCAGGCCGGATTTTTCCATCAGCGCCGCAGCGCCGATAATCGTTTCGACGGCAAGGCGGGCCGCCGTCTCTTTCGGCACGCCCTCGGCCTCGCCGGCTTCCGCCATCACTTCGGCCAGGAGGAACACATAGGCCGGGCCGCAGCCGGAGATGCCCGTGGCAGCCACCATGGTCTTTTCATCCATCGGGCCTTCAACCAGCCCCAGCGGGGTGAGCAGCTTGCGCGCCGCCTCCATGTCGGTTTCGGCAAGCGACGGCGCGGCCGCCAATAGCGTGACTCCCTTGCCGACCGATCCGGGCGTGTTCGGCATGGCACGGATCACACGCGACGTGCCGAGCCGGTCTTCCAGCTGCGACAGGCGGATCCCGCCCATCACCGAAACGACGAGCGTCTTTTCGCCGATAAAGGCCTTCACGCTGTCGGCCGCGCGGGCGAATTGCTGAGGCTTGATCGCCAGAACGACAATCGCGGCCGGGGCCGGATCCGGATTGAGCTGAACCCGGCCCTCATCGGCCCAGTCCTTCACTTGCGCCGTCGGACGCGGCGCCACAATTGACAGGTTCGGCTTTGACCGGCCGGACAGCCAGCCTGATGCAAGCGCGCCGCCCATGCGGCCGGCCCCGATCAGGACAATCGATTTTCCCCCCGCCATGCGCCGGGTCTCAGGCTTCGCCCTGGGTTTCGAACATCACCGCGTCGATGGCCTCGCGCGGGCTCTTGCCGGCCCAGATCAGGAAGTTGAACGCCGGCACGAACCGGTCGACGGCGCTGACCGCAGCCGCAATGGTGGAGCGAATTTCGCCCAGGCTCGCCTCATCGCGATCCATCATGGAAAAGGTGTAGCGGAAGATCACGACGCCCTCGTCGGCCCAATAGTCGAAATGGCCGAGCCAGAGCCGCTCATTCGCCATGATGATCAATTCGGAGAGCTGGCTGCGCTTGGCCGCAACCGGCTTCACATCCAGGGTGACGGAAAAATGGATGGCGGCCGGTTCCGGGCGGAAGGCGAACAAGGCGCCCATATCCCCCCAGCGCGTCTCGGCCACGGCCTGGATCGTCCCTTCCTCGTCGCGCTCATGCTGCCATCCGGCAATTTCGAGCGCCTCTTCGACGCGGTCGAGCGGGTCGATGCCCGAAAATTCTTCTCGCGAAAGATCAAGGCTCATGAAAGTCTCCCCTTCTTTCTGAAGTCATGGACACAGGATTCGTGTCCGATGGCCATCCCTGTTGAAACGCGCCAGTGCATTGGCGTCCACCCCTGGTCAACAGGCAGGCAGTGTTTGGCTGTGAGGTCTGCTAGCTGGATGTCGACGCCGCTTCCAGCTCGGCGACGCGGGCCTCAAGCGCTTCGACCCGCTCCAGCGCGGCAGTGGCAAGCGCCTTCAGCGCCTCCACCTCGTCCCGGCCGGCCAGGTCCATATCGGCGATCAGGCCCTTCACGCGCGCCTGGGCCGCGGTCCGTGCCTCCTCGCCAGCGGCCCGTGCAGCGCCCATTGCGCCCGTCATCAGGCCGGCAATGTCATCTAGCAGTGGATTTGTTGTGGCCATGCGGCTACTCCTTCGCGGCATCGGGCGGACAAGTTCTCGGTCCCCTAACAGATAGGTCCTGATCCATACAGGGAAAAGACGCTGCATGCTGGATATGATGAGCTTCGCCGCACAACTCCTGCCCGCCGCGGCGCTGACCTTCCCGGATGTCAGCCCGGCCCTGGTCTCGATCGACCTCGGTTTTCTCGGTCTCGGCAAGTTCCATCTGCGCTGGTACGCGCTGGGATACATGGCCGGAATTGCCCTGGCCTGGTGGTATGCCTCGGCCATGATCCGTCGGCCGAACCTGTTCGGCGGCACCAGCCCGCTGACCAGGGACCAGCTCGACGACATCATGTTCTGGATCATTGTCGGCATCATTCTCGGTGGGCGGTTCGGCTATGTCCTGTTCTACATGGTGCCCTACCAGTTCGACCTGATCGCACAGGATCCGCTGACCATCTTCAAGATCTGGGATGGTGGCATGGCGTTTCATGGCGGCATTCTCGGCGTCACCATCGCGCTGGTCCTGTTTGCGTATCGCCGCAAGGTGTCCCTGCTCTCGATCGGGGACATTGCCGGCGTGGTTGCCCCGATCGGGATCGCGCTGGTCCGGCTGGCCAATTTCGTCAATGCCGAACTTTATGGCCGCCACACCGATGCCTCCGTCGGCATGGTGTTTCCCGAGGGTTATGTGCGCGGCTCCACCCCGCCTGCCTACAATTGGGAGACCGGCGACTGGGTCTATACCGGCGCGGAAACGGCGCGCCATCCCAGCCAGCTTTATGAAAGCGTGCTGGAGGGCTGGCTGCCGCTCATCCTCCTGTCGCTCCTGATCTGGCGGTTCGGCGCGCTCAAACGCCCGGGTCTCGTTGCGGGCCTGTTCCTGCTGATCTATGCGACCGGCCGCACCATAGTGGAGAATTTCCGTCTGCCCGACAGTTTCGTCGACGGCCTGCCGGACTGGATCACGATGGGCCAGCTGCTCTCCATCCCGATGTGGATCGGCGGGGCCTGGCTGGTCTGGAATGCCCTGAAGCCAAAGCCTGCCCCCACCGCCTGACCTGACCATGACCCTCAAAGACCGCATTCTCCGCCTGATCGAAACCGGCGGCCCGATCCCGGTTTCGACCTATATGCAGCTGGCGCTGCATGATCCGGCCCAGGGCTATTACGCCACGCGGTCCGGCCTCGGCACCGATTTCATCACCGCACCGGAAGTCAGCCAGGTGTTCGGCGAACTGATCGGCCTGTGGGTGGTGCATGAATGGCGGGCCATGGGGGCCCCTGAAGAATTCCAGCTTGTCGAGATCGGACCGGGACGCGGCACGCTGATGGCGGATGCGCTGCGCCTCGCCTATGTCGCCGGCGGACGGGAGTTCGCCCGCGCCGCCCGCCTGACCCTGGTTGAGCCGAGCCCGGATCTGCGCACGGTGCAGGCCGAGCGCCTGAAGGACTATGCGCCGGATTTTGCCAATACGCTTGCCGGCGTGCCGGCCGGGCCGATGATCCTTGTCGCAAACGAATATCTGGACTGTTTGCCGGTGCGCCAGTTCCGCAAGGCGGATGGCCAGTGGCGCGAATGCGTGGTCGGCCTGGACGCAGCGGGCGAGCTTGCCCTCGGCCTTGCTGCCGACGAGCAGCGCGCGCCCGAAGGCGCGGCGGAGTCGGTTGAGGCTGTGGAAGTGCAGACGGGGTTCGACCTTCTGGTGGCAGACCTTGTGACCCGGCCTGCGCCGATGCGGGCGCTGTTTGTGGATTATGGTCCGGCCGATGCGACGCCGGGCGACAGTTTGCGTGCCTTCAGCCAGGGCGAACAGGTCTCGCCCCTCTCCCGGCCGGGCGAGACTGACCTCACCGTGGACGTGGATTTCGGCCGCCTGAAACGCCTTGCCGGCAAGGTCGGGCTGGATGTGACCGGCCCCACCCCGCAGGGCATGTTCCTGATGGGGCTCGGCGCGCAGGCGCGGCTGAACCAGCTGGTCGAGGCCAATCCGGACCATGCCGAGGCGATCTTCAACAATGCCCAGCGCCTGATCGACCCCAAGGACATGGGCAGCCGCTTCAAGGCAATCTGCCTGTCCAGTCCCGGCCTGCCAGACCCGGTCGGATTCTAGCGCGGCTATTCGGCGCCCGGGCCGATATGCTGGTCCACGAACGTTGCCATGGCTCGCAGCGTCTCGATCCGGGTTTCTCCATCCGACAGCCAGTGATCCTCGCCATCCAGCTTGAGGAAGGTCACATCCTTGCCGGCCTGTTCAAGGGCCCGGTCCATGATCTCGCTCTGCCTGATCGGCACGACAGTGTCGTCCTTGCCATGGATCAACAGGACTGGCGCCTTGAAGTTTTCCGGCACCCTGGCGGGTGAGATCGCGTTCAGCTTCTCACGCTCTTCATCCAGATCCCCCATGTTCTCCTGCCAGTAATCCAGCGCCCAATGCTTGCGCCCACGATCCCATTTGACGTCAACAAGAAACCGTCTCAGATCGGTGACCGGCGCTATGGCGACGACGCATTTGTACAGGTCCGGCGTGAAAGCGCCTCCGGCGAGGGCCGCATAGCCACCATAGCTGGCACCGACGATGCAGACACGATCCGGATCGGCCAGCCCCTGGTCGACCAGCGTCTGCACGCCATCGGTGATGTCGTCCTGCATCTTGCCGCCCCACTCTCCATGGCCGAGGTTCTGGTGTTCGATGCCGAAGCCGGTCGATCCACGGAAATTCGGCTGCACAACGAGATAGCCACGATTGGCGAAATACTGCGCCATCCAGTCAAACGTCACGGCATCATAGGAGGCCGGCCCGCCATGCGGCATGACGATCAGGGGGAGATTGCCGGCGGTCTGGAGGTCCGCGCCTGCAGGCCAGGTCAGGATGGTCGGAATGTCGAGCCCGTCCCTTGCCTTATAGGTCACCGAAACCATCGGGCCGATCGCATCCGGCGGGATGCCGTCGCGCTCATCGGCGATGAGAACCAACTCGCCCGTGTCCCGATCCTGCAGGACATAGCTGCCCGGCGTGTCGCTGCCATAGATCTTGTAGAGCACTTTGGACCAGTCATCCGTCCAGGATTCGAGATGGACGGCCGCCGTGGAGAACTGGTTCACCATGCTGGAAACGGCCGCGTCCACGTCCGGGTCGGCAAATTTGTAGGACGGGAGCGGTCCGGCATATTCCACGCCGAGCATGAACCGGTTCCCGTCCCGGATGACCCGTTCGATCATGCCTCCCTGCCCGCCAAGATTCACCGGCGTCAGGTTTCCGGAGAAATCCATTTCATAGACATTCCCGGACTCCTCGTCGTCATCGCCGTCGGAGAACAGCAGGGCGGACCGGTCTGCCCTGATCCCCGTCACACCGGGCGGCGGCTGCGATGTCTTCAGTTCATAGATCAGCTCACGCTTCCCGTTCACATAGGTGAACACCCTGTAGGTGTCGGTGTTGTTGTCATAGTCTTCCCGCGCCAGCACGGTTCCGTCCGTGTCGACGAACCAGTCGATCGTGTCGCCTGTGCCGCTCTTGAACCGGCGCCCCTTGCCCGTCTTCATGTTTACGCGCAGCAGGCTGTAGTTGGGGTCCGAGTACCGGTCGCCCACCCAGGCCGGCATGAAGATGTATCCGGGGTCGGCATCGTCACCGACAATCCGCCCGAGACCACCCTGCGCCGGGTAGATATTGTCCGTGCCCCTCAACAGGAATTTCAGCTTCTTCGTCTTGAGATTGTAGGAGAACGCGCCGGAATATTCGAACTCGCCGCGGAACCCGATCACGAATTTCGTTTCGGAAGCGAGGATGATGATATTGTCCTCGTCGGCATACCAGATGTTCCGCGTGGCCACTTCATCGATCTTGACGTGATACGTTTTCTTCCGCGTCGCGAAATCGAATGTGACGAGATAATCCGATCCGTTCCGGCGTTCGGCAAAGGCTACGTTCGTGCCGTCCGGCGACAAGTCCATGTAGCGGATCGATGGCAGGTCGCCATAGGCTTCGAGGGGTGGGTGGCTGACTTCGGCCCGTGCCAGGCCAGGGCAAAAGCCCAGTATTGCCGCCAGAACGGCCAGAACGAGAACTCGCATGTATTACTCCCCGAAGTGAGCGGTCAGGCTATTTTGAATGGAAAGCCGGTGCAATGATCAATTGCCCGCCTGCGGCCTATTCACCCCTTCCGCTGCGCCAGTCGGGCTTGGCATCCGGCGCGCGCTCCCCATGTCTTGGCGGAGCAAGACAAGGGGCCTGACCGTGGCGGAACTCTCAATCCTGGAACTCGGACGCGTGCGCGAAGGCTTTACCAGGGCCGACGCCCTGAATGATGCGCGGCGCGTCGCCCGGCATGCCGAGCAATACGGCTACAAGCGCTTCTGGGTGGCAGAGCATCACAACATGAAGGCGGTCACCACGGCGGCGACCTCCCTCGTCATCTCGCACATTGCCGCCGGCACCAGCTCGATCCGGGTCGGGGCCGGCGGCATCATGCTGCCCAATCACGCGCCCTACATCATTGCCGAACAGTTCGGCACGCTGGAGGCGCTCTATCCCGGCCGGATCGATCTCGGCCTTGGCCGGGCGCCGGGCACCGACCAGATGACCTTGCGCGCCCTGCGCCGGGATCCGGCAAGCGCTGATCGGTTCCCTCAGGATGTCCTGGAATTGCAGGCCTGGCTGGGTCCAGTTGAGGAGGGCCAGAGGATCGAGGCGGTTCCCGGCTCGAACGCCAACGTTCCGCTCTGGATTCTCGGCTCCAGCCTGTTCGGCGCGCAGGTCGCGGCCGCCTACGGCCTGCCTTACGGATTTGCCTCACACTTTGCGCCGCAAGCCCTCGACGACGCCCTGGCCACCTATCGCGCCAATTTCCAGCCCTCTGCCCAGTTGGACAAACCCCATGCATTGATCGGCGTGAACATCATTGCCGCCGAAACGAATGAGGAAGCGAAATATCTCGCCACATCCCAGCAGATGTCCTTTGCCAATCTCGTGCGCGGGGACCGGAAACTCACCCAGCCGCCCATCGAGGATATCGACACCTACTGGACCGAAGACGAGAAGATCCGCGCTGCGCAGATGCTGGCGGTCAGCATCATTGGCGACCGGGACAAGGTGAAAGAGGGCATCGACAGGCTGCTGGCCCGGACTCGCGCCGACGAATTGATGATCGTGTCCGACATGTATGATGTCGACAAGCGCATACGCTCCTTCGAGATCATATCAGAGGTCGCGAACGGGTGATGTCAGGGGCCCGACCGGCCGGGATCAGACGGGGCGCTTGATCTCGTTGTGGTCGTCCAGCAGCACGACGGTCGGCGCATGCTGGCGGGCCTTGTCGGCCTCGACGCCCGCAAAGGCCGCAATAATGACCTTGTCACCGGCTGCGAAATGGCGGGCCGCTGCACCGTTCACACCGATCGTCTTCGAACCGCGCGGTGCTTCCAGCGCATAGGTCTGGATCCGCGCACCATTGGTGACGTTCCAGATGTCCACGCGCTCATTCGGCAGGATACCGGATGCGTCCAGCAGGTCCTGGTCGATCGAGACCGATCCCTCATAGTGCAGGTCGCACTGGGTGACGGTTGCGGAATGCAGCTTGGCTTTCAGCATATTGAGCAACAAGGATGTATCCTCCCGGATTTATTATGGGCGCGGCATTATGCTCACATTGAGCATATAAGAGGGGCTGCGCCGCTGCGCAAGGGCTTATTGCATCGCAACATAGGCGAGTAAAGGCCGTATCGGCGGCAGGATCCTCACGTTTTCGCGCGCAGGGCAAATGTGGTCGCTCTCTTGCCCCATACCCGGGAAAACTGTCCCGGAATGGCTCGCCTTCAGGGAATCTGTCTGTTAACAATTGGTAAGTCTGGGGAGAGACGAAGGGGACAATCGGAATGAAACAGGCATCGGCAGCTGGACTGGTCGCAACACTGATGCTGGCGGGGTGCGCCACAAGTCCGGCGTCCGCGCCTTCGTCGCCCCCCGGCGCGCAGCCCCCTGCTCCGACCGGGCCGGTGCGTGGCATCCCCAATCCCAGTGATGATGATTTCCTCGGCGCGCCCACGCCAATGGTGAACCGGCCGACCGGCCGGTCGGTCGGGGGCGCCGTGCCGGCCAAGGACTACCTCCCCTATATCGACGTCGCCATTGACGAGGCTGCCGTCTATTCCGAATTCGGCGACATGCTGCAGGATCGCTATACCCGGATCCAGATCGTCACGCTCAAACCCGACGCGTATGACATGGACGGCGTCATGTCCGGCGTGCGCAGCCAGGAAATCGAGGCGCGCAATTACGACAAGGAAAGCCGCAACTGGCTCTCGCGCATGATGTCCTCGCGCAGCATCACGCGTACGCTGATCGCCGAGTTCGACGTTGCGAAGCCGGACATCACGGCCACCAATGCGTTGTTCTCCTCCACCTTCTCCTCGAACAATCAGGAGGGCGAAAGCTGGACCACGAATGAGAGCCTGTCGATCTATGCAACGCCCTATTTCAAGGTCGGCCCGAACACCACCATCGAGGCGCGATTCCGCCTTCAGCTGTCGGACGAAAAGGAATCCTCCGCCAGCGCAAACGTGATGGGGGCGCTGACCACGGCGGCAAACCTGATCGCGCCGACTTCCACCCTGGTCACCTATTTCAATGCGCCCCTGATGCAGGAAGCCTCGACATTCCTAAACACGTCGACCAGCACCCTGTTCGGCCAGTCGATCACCGAGCAATCCGTCAGCGCATTTTCCGTGAAGTCCTGGACCGACAAGCCAATCCTCGTCGTCTCGGCCCAGATGCCGGACGCCAATGACATCAAGGACACCCGCAAGAAGGGGGCCATCGGACAATGGGCGGTCTATCTGGACCAGCCGATCCCATCGATCTTTACGGCCGGCGTGTCCGATGCCGGGTACCCGGACTATACCGGTGTTACCTCGGGCGACATTCTGGCCTTCGATGTCGGCGAGGACCTGACCGTCTATGACTATATCTTTTCACGCCTCGACCTGGCGGACCGGATTGCCTATCTCAACAGTTCGGCAGACGAGGATGTGGCGGGACTGATCTGCAACCGGATCGAACGCGGCCTGTCCGAAATCGGCTTCACCTCCTATGACGCATCTGCCGCGGTGTGGGCGGCGTCCGTCTCCGATCAGTTCAATGGCGGCGCCAAGGCCGCCTTCCAGGGCGAGAATGTATGCGAGGCCATGGTCCGGTGGAAAGCGCTGGGCGGTTAGGCACATAAAATCGGAACAATTCTGCGACCGCAGCGTCAATGGAAGCGTAGCCAGTTCAGGAGCGCTCCATGCCGAGATCCGTCAAAATTCTCCACACCGAACCTGTCACACACGATGTCCGGCGCTACCGGGTCGAGAAACCGGACGGATTTTCCTTCGAGCCCGGACAAGCCACGGATGTTGCGCTCGACAAGGAAGGCTGGCGCGAGGAAACGCGGCCCTTCACCTTCACGGCGCTCCCGGACGCCGATACGCTCGAATTCACCATCAAATCCTATCATGATCATGAGGGCGTCACGCATGAGTTATGGTCGACACAGCCGGGCGACGCGCTGCTGATCGACGATTCCTGGGGCACGATCACCTATAAGGGCCGCGGTGTGTTCATTGCCGGCGGCGCAGGGGTTACCCCTTTCATCGCCATTCTGCGGAAGCTGGCCGCGGACGGACGCCTCGATGGGCACACGCTGATCGCCTCACACAAGACTGATGAGGACATCATCCTGCGGGATGAATTCGAGGCGATGCCGGGCCTGACCTGTATCTGGACGGTGACGGGCGAGGAGTCCTCCCCGCTCAATCGCGGCGAGATCGACAAGGGATTCCTGCAGCATCATGTCAAATCCTTCGACCAGAAGTTTTATGTCTGCGGACCAGACCAGATGATCGATGACATCAAGGCGACGCTGAAGGATCTCGGCGCAGACGCTGACGGCATCACGTTCGAGGAATAGGCCCGGCGCGTCAGCAACGCTTACAAGGCCCTGAACTTGATGTTCCGGCCGATCAATGCCAGTCCGCAGATATGCCCCATGTCCTCATCGTCAACGGGCACCAGCCCTTTCCCACATCACCGGGCGGCCTTAACGCCGCCTTTGTCCAGCGCGCCCGGGATTTCTTCACGGCTTCCGGCTGGACCGTGCGCCTGAGAAGCGTGGCAGATGGATGGGACACGGAAGAAGAAGTACACAACCAGGTCTGGGCCGATGTGATCCTGTTCCAGTTTCCGCTCAATTCGATGGGCCTGCCCTGGTCACTGAAACGGTATCTCGACGAGGTCTACACCGCGGGCATGGATGGCCGCCTGTCCAAGGGAGACGGACGCAGCCGCAAGGATGCGTCGCGCCAATATGGCAGCGGCGGCCGAATGACCGGGACGCGATACATGCTGTCGCTCACCCTCAATGCCCCCCGTTCGGCCTTTGACGATCCGGCGCAGACCTTTTTTGAAGGTCGCTCTGTGGAAGACCTGCTGTGGCCGGTCCACCTGAACTTCCGCTTTTTCGGCATGCAGCCCCTACCCAGCTTTGCCGCCCATGACGTGTCGAAGGCTCCGGATATCGACCGGGACTTTCAGCGCTTTGATGCCCATCTGGCGCATGCCTTTGGAGCTGACGGATCAGCCTGACGCCAGGAAATGCGCCACAATGCGGCGCGTGTGCGGGGCGTCTCGGTGTTCGAACAGGTAGAGTCCCTGCCAGGTGCCCAATGCCAGGCGTCCGCCGGAAACCGGAATGGACAGCGAGGACTGCGTCAGCGCCGCCTTGATATGCGCCGGCATGTCATCGGGCCCCTCGGTGCGATGCACCAGATACCCCATGGACGGATCATCGGCATGCGGCACGAGCCGGCGGAAAAAGGCCTGCAGGTCCTGTTGAACGTCCGGGTCTGCATTCTCCTGGACCAGCAAGGAACAGGATGTGTGCTGGCAGAACAGGGTGAGGAGACCGTCCCCCTGCCCGGACGCAAAACCAGCCGCCTCCCGGGTAAATTCGTAGAGGCCGGAACCGTGGCTCTGTATCGTGAGTTGGGTCTGCATGCATCTCGCTTACAGGCTCGCCCCGCACCGGGCAATCACAGCCTGCCATTGCGGGGTGACGGTGCGGGCGCCAGCCTGTATTTCAGACATGACTTGTATCAATCGGCATGACGGAGGTGGGACATGCGCTGGAAAGGTGGACGCAGGGGCGGAAACGTCGAAGACCGGCGCGGCATGAGCGGCGGCAAGCTGGCAGGCGGCGGCATCGGGTTTGTCCTGATCGCGCTGGTTGTGTCCTATTTCCTGGGCATTGACCCCCAGCCCCTGCTCGAGGCCGGCAGCGGCATGTCCAGCCAGCAGCAATCGGGAGACGTCGGCACCCCGGAAGACGAAGCCGGCCAGTTCGTCGATGTGGTCGGCACGAATGTGAACGATGTCTGGGCGGGCCTGTATGATGGCTACCGGAAACCGAATGTCGTCATCTACACGCAAGGCACCGGAACCGGCTGCGGCTATGGCCAGGCCGCCATGGGCCCGTTCTACTGCCCGGCTGACCAGACCATATATCTGGACCTGTCCTTCTGGCAGCAGATGGAGACCCAACTTGGCGCATCCGGCGCGGATTTCGCCCGCGCCTATGTCATCGCGCATGAGTTTGGCCATCATGTTCAAACCCTGACCGGCGCGTCCCAGCAGGTGCGCCAGGCGCAGCAGCGGGCCAAAAGCCAGGCCGAGGCCAACAAATATTCCGTCGCACTGGAACTGCAGGCGGACTGCTATGCCGGGGTCTGGGCCGCGCATGCCGCAACGGCATCGAACGGAAGGGTTGCGCTGGAACGTGGCGACATGGAAGAAGGACTGAAAACAGCCAATGCCATTGGCGATGACATGCTGCAGAAACGCTCCCAGGGCCGCGTCACCCCGGAAGCGTTCACGCACGGCTCTGCCGAACAGCGCATGGAATGGCTGAGCCGCGGATATCAGACTGGCGATCCACGCCAGTGTGACACGTTCAACTGAGCCCATCCGTTTCGGCGGCGGGCCGAGACAGGAAGGGAGACGCCGCCATGACTGACGGCAAGCCAATGGGGTTCGACACCCTGCAGATCCACGCCGGAGCAAACCCGGATCCGGCCACCGGCGCCCGCCAGGTGCCGATCTACCAGACGACGGCCTATGTGTTCCGCGACGCGGACCATGCGGCGGCCCTCTTCGGCCTCCAGGAAGTCGGCTACATCTATTCCCGCCTGACCAACCCGACCGTTGGTGCGCTCGGCGACCGGATCGCGGCCCTTGAGGGCGGCGCTGGCGCCGTCTGCTGCTCGTCGGGACACGCAGCCCAGATCATGGCCCTCTTCCCGCTGATGGCGCCGGGCCGCAACATTGTCGCCTCCACGCGCCTCTATGGCGGCACGATCACCCAGTTCAACCAGACCTTCAAACGCTTCGGCTGGTCCTGCACCTTTGTGGACTTTGACGATCTGGACGCCGTAAAGGCCGCGATCAATGATAATACGCGCGCCATCTTCTGCGAGACCATCGCCAATCCCGGCGGCTACATCACCGATCTCGACGCCATCGCTAAAATCGCCGACGGCGCGGGCATCCCGCTGATTGTCGACAATACGACAGCCACGCCCTATCTCTGCCGCCCGATCGAACATGGCGCGACGCTGGTCGTGCACTCGCTGACCAAATACATGACCGGCAATGGCACGGTCACCGGCGGCGTGGTGGTCGACTCCGGCAAGTTCGACTGGTCCGCCTCGGACAAGTTCCCCTCCCTCTCCCAGCCGGAACCGGCCTATCACGGCCTGAATTTCCATGAAACGTTCGGCCCGGCGGCCTTCACCTTCCACGGCATCGCCATCGGCCTGCGCGACCTCGGCATGACGCTGAACCCGCAGGCGGCGCACTACACGCTGATGGGTATCGAGACACTCTCCATGCGGATGGAAAAGCATGTCGCGAATGCAAAGAAGATTGCCGCCTGGCTGGAAGGCCATGACGCCGTGGCGGGCGTCACCTATGCTGGGCTCGACTCCTCGCCCTACAAGGATCGCGTTCCGAAGATCTGCCCGAAAGGCGCAGGGGCCCTGTTCACCGTCCAGCTGAAGGATGGCTATGAGGGCTGCACCAAATTTGTCGGCGCGCTGAACCTGTTCAGCCATGTGGCGAATCTGGGCGACGCGCGCAGCCTGGTCATCCACCCGGCCTCGACCACGCACCGCCAGCTGACCCAGGCCCAGCAGATCGCCGCCGGCGCGGCCCCCGACACGGTCCGCCTCTCCATCGGCATCGAAGACGCCGACGATCTGATCGCAGACCTGGATCAGGCGCTGAAGGCGACGGAGTAATCGGGCCGCCCTGCCGACAAGCGCCTTCGCGGCGGCTGGATTGAAGCTTCAGCCGTTTGCGCCTTCTCGCGCGGGCGATCTCAGGTTTCCTGAATCAATTGATGAACGTGAGTGGCGTTGTCGATGTACAGGAACGATTTCGCCGCGGCGGTCATGCCCAACGGATCTGCCATCCAGAACAGCAACTGGCCGCTACCACCAAAATTGATAGTCCCCTTTCCGCCAGCATGAAGCTTCAGGTCCGCGGATGCATTGGACTTCAGATCGATGGACCGGAGGCTGCCGGTGCCTTGCAGAATGAGCGCCCGCTTGTCAGTCAGAGCATATACCGTCCTGGATCGCCTGAAAATGTCATGGATGAATCTTCCGAACACGAAGTACAATCCCGCCAGAACGAACGGTATGCCCCAAAGCACGAAGAAGGTGGGCGCTCCATCAGAACGGATCACCATGCTTTCCCAAAATATGGCAAAGCCGCACCACAGGATGCTGAAGGGAATGAGAAAGGCGTCAGCAGGCCGAAGGATCAAACCTGACCCCGGCCTGCCAACCCACCGCACGGTTTCGCCCTTCAGCAGGAAGGGCTGAAAACGTTGGCGGATATCGAAGTCCACGCGGAAATCACGTATCCAGGAAGCTGCGCAGCTTCCGTGACCGGCTCGGATGCTTCAGCTTGCGGAGCGCTTTGGCCTCGATCTGGCGGATACGTTCGCGGGTCACGCTGAACTGCTGGCCGACTTCTTCCAGCGTGTGGTCCGTGTTCATACCGATGCCGAAACGCATGCGCAGCACCCGTTCTTCACGCGGGGTGAGCGAGGCGAGCACGCGCGTCGTCGTTTCGCGAAGGTTAGACTGGATCGCAGCGTCGACGGGCAGAAGCGCCATCTTGTCCTCGATGAAGTCGCCGAGGTTTGAATCCTCGTCGTCGCCAATTGGCGTTTCCAGCGAGATCGGCTCTTTCGCGATCTTCAGGACCTTGCGGATCTTCTCCAGCGGCAGGCCCAGCTTCTCGGCCAGTTCCTCCGGAGTCGGCTCGCGGCCGATCTCGTGCAGCATCTGGCGCTGGGTACGGATGATCTTGTTGATCGTCTCGATCATGTGCACCGGAATACGGATCGTGCGGGCCTGATCCGCAATGGACCGGGTGATCGCCTGACGAATCCACCAGGTGGCATAGGTCGAGAATTTGTAGCCGCGGCGATACTCGAATTTGTCGACCGCCTTCATCAGGCCGATATTGCCTTCCTGAATCAGGTCGAGGAATTGCAGGCCGCGATTGGTGTATTTCTTGGCAATGGAGATCACGAGGCGAAGGTTGGCTTCCACCATCTCCTTCTTCGCGATACGTGCCTCGCGCTCGCCCTTCTGCACCGTCTGCACGATGCGGCGGAAATCATCGATCGGAATGCCGATTTCCTGAGCGATCTCGGAGATATTGTCCCGGCTCTCGGTGATTTCGGCTTCCTTGCCTTCGGCAAAGCGCTTCCACTTGGCGGAAATGCCCTTCACCTGATCGATCCAGTCCGGCTCCAGTTCGCGACCGAAATAGTTCTCAAGGAATTCCTTGCGCGGCACGCCATAGGCATCGCCCATGCGCATCAGCTTGCCTTCCATGCCCATCAACTTCTTGTTGATGGCATAGAGCTGTTCGACCAGCGCCTCGATCCGGGCATTGTTGATGTGGATCGTCTTCAGATTCTCGACGATGGAATTGGACAAGGCGTCATAGTCTTCCTGCGCCTTTGGCGTCAGGTCCTTGCCCTCCAGGCGGCGGGCCACCAGCTTGTCCTGCAGCTTGCGATACTTGGCAAAATCGTCCGCTATCTCGTCCAGCTTGGCCAGAACGCCGTCGCGCAATTCCGCTTCCATCGCGGACATGGACATCGCTGCGGCGTCATCCTCGTCCTCGTCATCATCATCGTCGGACGAGTCCTCGCCTTCGGCTTTCGCCTCGTCGGCTTCGTCATCCTCATCCTTGGCCTTCGGCTCCGGCGGCGGGTTTTCCGCGCCATAGGTCGCCTCGAGATCGATCAGGTCGCGCAGCAGGATCCGCTCGTTCACAAGCTCGTCGCGCCACACCATCATGGCTTCGAAAGTCAGCGGGCTTTCGCACAGGCCGCGGATCATCGCGTCCCGGCCGGCCTCGATGCGCTTGGCAATCGCGATCTCGCCCTCGCGGGACAGCAATTCCACCGCGCCCATCTCGCGCAGATACATGCGCACCGGATCATCGGTCCGGTCAGACCCGCGGGCATTGCCCTTCTTGGCGACGACCTTCTTGTCCTCGATCTTGGTGAGGGCCTTGCCTTCGGCCTCGGCCTCTTCCTCGCTCTCGACCACGGCAATGCCCATTTCGGAGATCTGAGACATCACGTCCTCGATCTGGTCCGAGGTCATTTCATCATTCGGAAGAAGGGCGTTGATTTCATCATGGGTGATGAAGCCGCGCTTCTGGGCGCGCTTCAGGACCTTCTTGACGTCCGTTGCCGTGAAATCGACCAGGCCGTTCTCATTGTCCTTGTCGTCTTCGCCGTCGCCATCGCCGGAAACGTTCTTCTTCTTGGTGGCTGTTGCCATTCAATTCTCTCCTGTGAGGGACCGGCTGCGCCTGCCGGGGACCCCTCCCGAATTATTGCCTGCCCTGTTAGCTTTCGCCGACTCTTCCTGCTGCCTCGTTCATGCGGCCCCGTCGGGCCGTCCGGTTCTCAACGGACTGATGACGCCTGTGCCATATGCATGGCAACAGGGTCGATCCCTCACTCGCAGCATCTTCCGTGCCAGAGTCAGGATCAGCCTCGTGCGAACGTCCGGCTGCCATGGATTGCTCGAAGGCCTTTGGCCGTTCCTTTGCCTCGGGTCCTCGGACCGCGTTCAGAGGCGTCGCAGGTGAGTGTTTGAGCAGTTTGGCAGCGCACATGTTCCCAAGATACTGTAAATGGGCACTGTTTGCTTAGCGGTCAATAGGGATTTCTGTGTTTGGGGCCCCTGTGACTAATTCCCGGACCCGTCTGACTTGAACCAGGGGTTCTTCGCTTCGAACTGTTTCCAGAAATCGCCGATATTGGCCTTGCCCATCGCCTTTTCCTGCTGGTCGACGAGGATGCGCTCCTCATGTGCCTTGCGACGCTCCGCAACGAGACGGCGTTTCAGCTTGAGACGCCGCACTTCGTCGTCCGCAGATGGGGCGGTTTCCACCGGAATGAAGACCTCCACCGCAGCCTTCCAGGACCGGTAAGCCGGCTCGTCGGTGCGAATCCGGGATATGCGGGACACATCGATATGGGACAGGTCCGCCTCATGCCCCTCCCGCCTCAGCTCGTCGACCACCGCCTCGAAGGTCAGGTCGCGGTCATCAATCAGGAAATCCACAATCACGTCCCTCAGCCGATTGGAAGTCTCATTGCGGAAATCTGCCGCGATCAGCGTTTCCTCCATGCCCGACAGGATGTCCGGATTGGCGATGGCCTGCATCAGCAGGAGCATGCCGGGGTTCTGGCGGCCGCTGGCCTGTGTGGGCAGGCCGGCCTGTGCACCCATTCCCGGCCCCCGTCCGCCGGGCTTGCCCTTAGTAAATCCGCCTTGCCGCTTGGCCTGCCGGATCTGCCAGAAATGGTCGCGCATGCGCGCGCGCAAATCGCGCTCATAGGCCGCCTTCACGCCGGGATGCCGAATCTGGGCAGCGGCCTGCATCAGCCGCGCCTCCAGCCCGGCCTGGCGCTCCGGCGTGTCCAGCGGTTCGGCATCGCGCTCCCGCAGCCACAAGAGTTCCGACAGGGCAATCCGCGCCTCGAGCGCCTCTCCCATGGCTGCCGGTCCGCGCTCGCGGATCAGATCGTCGGGATCCATGCCGTCCGGCAGCAGCACGAAGAACAGGGACCGACCGGGCTCGACATGCGGCAGGGCCCGGTCCACCGCGCGATAGGCCGCGCCCAGTCCGGCACGGTCGCCATCAAAGCACAGAACCGGCTCCGGTCCGGCCCGCCACAACAGGCTGATCTGCTCTTCGGTCAGCGCCGTGCCAAGAGGCGCCACCGCCTGGCCGAAGCCCGCCTCTGCCAGCGCAATGGCGTCCATATAGCCTTCGCAGACGATCAAGCCGCCGCCCTCGCCATGGCCCAGCGCTTCCCGCGCCGCCTTGTAGCGATACAGCACGCGGGATTTGTGGAAGAGCGGCGTGTCGCCGGAGTTCAGGTATTTGGGCTTGGCATCCGGGGTCAGGCCCCGGCCGCCGAAGGCAATGATACCGCCCCGGCTGTCGGGAATCGGGAACATCAGCCGCCCGCGGAACGCATCATAGGGCTCTCCGCCCCGGTCGCTTTCCTTTGCCAGGCCGGCCTCCAGGATTTCCGCCTGCGTGAAACCCTCGGATTTCAGGTGGTTGATCGTCTTGCGCCAGTCATCCGGCGCATAGCCGAGCCGATGCCGTTTCCAGGCGGGCGGCTTGAGCCCCCTGCCCTCGAGATAGTCGCGCGCGGCGCTGCCTTCGGACGATTGCAGGCGTTCCTCGAAATAGGCCGCCGCCGCTTCGCAGACTTCCTGCAACCGCCTGCGATGGTCATAGGCCTCTGCGGCGCGCGGATCGGCCTTGGGCAGTTCCATGCCCGCCTCTTCGGCCAGCTTCTCCACCGCTTCCATGAAGGACAGGCGCTCGGTCTCCATGATGAAGCTGATCACGTCCCCGCCCATGCCGGACGAGAAGCATTTGAAGATGCGCTTCTGGTCATTGACGTAGAAGCTCGGCGTCTTCTCATTCGTGAATGGCGACAGGCCGACCCATTCCTTGCCCTTCTTCGTCAGCTTCACCTTGCGGCCGATCACGTCCGACGGCCGGATGCGGGCCTTCAGCTCATCGACAAAGCCATCGGGGATGCGGACAGAGGTACTCATGCCGGCGCAGTGTAACCTCATTGGGGAAAAGGGGGAACGGGCCGCAGTCTGCTGGGCACGCTGAATCCCACAAAAAAGGCCCCGCACGGGCGGGGCCTCCTGTCTGGTTTGTTGCAGCAGATCAGTCGAGATCAGCCGTGAAGCTCATGGCGCTGGCATATTCCTGCTCGGTCAGGTCGATCACCATGCTGCCATCGCCATCGCCCTGGGAAATCAGGATCTTGGCTGGGTCGATCAGCATGCGCTCCTCGGTGACAGCATCCACGATGCCATCGGACACGACCGCATACTTCACCTGCCCGTCGGCCTTCATGATCAGGTCCGTGATCCGCACATCCTTGTCATTGAAGGCAAGGCTGACATTGGTGCCGGTCATCTCCGAAGCCAGGCGATAATCATTCAGGCCGTTCTGTTCGAACTCCTGCAGATCGTCGAGCATCTCCTCGGTCAGATCCATATAGGCTTCCGGCTCGTTTTCCTCGTCAAACCGGATCGACGCCTGGTCGAAGGAGACGGTGTGGAGGTCTCCGGCAAATCCGTCACGGATCACCAGCATCGGCTGCATGGTACCGGACGCAAGCAGGACATCCTCAACCTCGCCAACTTCCTTGCCATTCGCATCGGTCACGTCCTCACCGATCAGTTCAGAGGTCAGGAATTCGCCAGACGCCAGCGTGTATTCCGCACGCCCGATCTCAGCTCGCTCGATCTCACGGTCTTCCATGTCACGATCGATGTCCATGTCGCCGGACATACCGTTTTCGCTCGTATAGTCGCGATCATAGGTGGCGGTTTCGGTCATCGTGGCCGACTCGGTCTGTGCCGTTTGGGTCGGGGTGTCCGCGCCGGAACAGGCTGCTGCGCCCAGCATCAGGGCTGCCGCACTCGTAGTCAGAAAAAGCCGTTTCATTTCAAAGTCCTTTCGTTGTGTTCAACACACAATCAACGGCCCCCTCGGAGGCTTTGTTCCAACCTTTCGCAGAATTAACCAGCGCGGCAGGCGCCTATTTGGTGGCGGCTTTTCCGCTTGTCAGCGCCTTGCGCATGGCCTTGCCGGCCGTGCCGGATTCGATCTTGCCGGGATAGCGCTTCTTCAGCGCCGACATGCAGCGCCCGATATCCTTCAGCTTCGTGGCCCCCAGATCCTCGACCACCTCGTCCACGGCCGCCTGCAAATCCTTGGTACACAGGGGTTCCGGCAGAAAAGCGCGGATGATCTCGATTTCCTCGCGCTCGCGGATGGCATCCTCGATCCGGCCGGCATCGTCATGCTCACGCGCTGCGGTTTCGCGCTGCGCAATCATGGTGTCGAGCACATTGCGGACATCGGCTTCCGGACAGCCTTCGGTGTCGCCGCGCCCGCGCGCGCACACATCCCGGTCGCGAATGGCAGCATCAATCAGGCGCAGGGTCGACAGGCGCGTGGTGCAGCCTTCGTTCTTTTCCTGCTCTGTCTTGAGTGCCTGAGCCACCCGCGCTTTCAGCGACATGACTTCAGTTTTATCTTCCTGGCCCATTCAAAATACGCCTTTCACACCAGCAACGCTCGACGACGCTTGACGTTGCAGGGACTCAGTCCCATTACCCGGAAAAACTGTCGTCGGAGAGAGTTAACCGTCTGACAATGATCCCGGAAGGCAAGCGAAATATGTCCGATCAGAGCAAAAAGCAAGCCAGCTCAACCGCGACGGGAGCCATCGCCCTCGCCGATGGTACCGTTTTTCTCGGCACAGGCGCCGGTGCGGAAGGGGTTCATGTCGGCGAATTGTGTTTCAATACAGCGATTACGGGCTATCAGGAGATCCTCACGGACCCGTCCTACGCGTCCCAGATCGTGCTGTTCACATTTCCGCATATCGGCAATGTCGGCGCCAATCCGGACGATCATGAGGAATCCTCGGTGCCCGGTGCCGGCGGGCCCTGCGGCACGATTTTCCGCGAGCCGATCACGCCGGCCTCGAACTGGCGGTCCGGACAGGAATTCGGCGACTGGCTGGCAGACCGTAACATTGTGGCCCTGTCCGGCGTGGATACACGCGCCATCACGCGCGGCGTGCGTGAAAAGGGCATGCAGAACGCCGCGATCTGCCACAAGGCGGACGGCAATATCGATCTCGACGCCCTGATCGAGGCGGCCCGTGCCTGGCAGGGTCTGGAAGCGGCCGATCTGGCGGCGGGGGTCGACACCGACACGCCCTTCGAGAATGCCCAGCGTCTCTGGCAAGTGTCCGGCGGCTACAGCGACATGGAAGACGCCCTGCACCATGTCGTCGTGGTCGATTTCGGCGTGAAGAAGAACATTCTGCGGAATCTGGCCCAGGCCGGCATCCGCACCAGCATCGTCAACGGCGATGCCACGGCTGAAGAGATCTTCGCCCTCAATCCGGACGGCGTCGTCTTCTCCAACGGCCCCGGCGATCCGGCAGCCACAATTGCCCGGTCCGGTGACATGATCCGCGCGGTCATCGACAAGGGCCTGCCCATTCTCGGCATCTGTCTGGGTCACCAGCTTCTGGCACTCGCCCTCGGCGCGAAGACGATGAAAATGGCCCAGGGCCATCACGGCGCCAACCACCCGGTCAAGGATCTGGTGACCGGCAAGGTTGAGATCGTGTCGATGAATCATGGCTTCACCGTCGATCCGGCGACCCTGCCGGAGGGCGTGGAAGAGAGCCACCGCTCCCTGTTCGACGGCACCAATTCCGGCCTCGCCGTCAAGGACCGGCCAATCATTTCCGTGCAGCATCACCCCGAAGCCAGCCCCGGCCCGCAGGACAGTTTCTACCTGTTCCAGCGGTTTGCCGACCTGATGACGGCCCACAAGGGCTGACGCGCGGCAGACGCCCGCGACAATCCGGCCCCTGATGACCGCGCCCCTTCCCCTGCCGGGTGACAACCGTGTCGGCTGCGTGATTGATGATCTCGTTGGCAAGGGCTGGTCCTGGCAACCCGGCCTGCTGCCCGACGCCTTGCTGGCGGCGCTGCGCGAGGAGATTCACCTGCTGGACGCGGAGGCCGCGCTCGCGCCTGCCGGAATTGGTCGGGATGACAGTTTCCAGGTCGACCGCTCCGTCCGCAAGACCCGGATCACCTGGCTGCATGGCGCCAGCGCAGCGCAGGCCGCCTTCATGACGTGGGCGGAGCAATGGCGGGAAACACTGAACCGCGCCCTGATGCTGGGCCTGTTCGAATTCGAGGCCTGCTACGCGGTCTATCCGGAGGGTGGTTTCTATGACCGGCACCTGGACAGTTTCGAAGGCGCCCGCAACCGGATCGTGTCCATGGTGCTCTATCTCAATGAGGCCTGGCAGGCCGATCTCGGCGGCGCGCTCGTGATCTGGCCGGAAGGCGCTGGCGACGCCGATCCGCCTGTGGCCCGGATCGTGCCCGAAGGCGGTGGCGTCGTGTTCATGCTATCCGAAACCATCCCGCATGCGGTCGAGCCCACAGCGCAGCTCCGCTACGGAATTGCTGGCTGGTGGCGCGTCAACCAGGCTGCAGACGGATTGGCCATCCCGATCGCCTGACCTCGCCCGGGCGCCCGCCTCAGTCGAGATTGCGCAGGAGTCTTTCGAACACGTCGAAAATGGACTCCATCGTGACGCCCGGCAGTTTTCGTGTGAGCGCGATGCCCGCGCCGTGCAGCGCGCCCTGGATGATCGCCGCCACGGGCGCCGCCCGCTCCGGTGCGATCAATCCCCGTTCGACGAGATAGTCGACCGCCCCCAATATGTTCTGCCGACTGATATCCCGGTCGGAGGACATCCATTCGGACATGCCCAGCACGCCCCTTCCCTCGATCAGCACGATCCGCTGGAAGTCCGGGCGTGACACCCATTCCAAATACCGCCGGCAGCCCGCCAGGATGGCCTGGTAGGGGTCTTCCGCCGACCGGTTCTGCATCGCCGCCAATTGCGTGTCCCGGTCCATTTCGGTCTGCAGATTGCGCCACACTTCAAGGTAGAGTGCCTGCTTGTTTTCGAAGTGATGGAACAGCGCACCCTTGGTAATCCCGGCATCCATGACGATGCTGGACAGGCTCGCTTCGAAGCCTTCCTCAGCGAAACGCTGCCGGGCTGCCTCCAGAATGGCGGCGCGCGTTTCGCTGGCTCTTTTGGATCTCGGGCTGGCCATACTAGCTTTTCGGTTGTCGAGCTAACATACCAGTGGTATGTAAATTTACCAATGTGGAGTTTCGGAAACGCAATGTTTCCGACCCGGTACCGCCAACGAGACACCAGGCTGGGTGGCATTCCGATACCGCATTGCCAAAGTGGGACGCGGGACGGTTACGGAGACGGGCAGCATGTCTTGCTCCGTAACCGTCTTTCCATTTTCGGGCGCAGGCCGCTGCAGCTAGCAATTCAAAGCCCCCCAAACCCATCGGATCCCAACCCATTACTGTACTAATTACTACAGTAATGAAATCCAGATGCAAGTCATTCGCAATCGTTTTCAGTAAACGCCAAAGAAAAAAGGGCCCTCCGACTGCAAGGCCCCCTGATATGTTCAGACTGTGCGAAGACTGTCTGGCGCGTGGTTCAGCCGGCAGGCTTGAACCGGACAGTCGCGCTTTTGAAAGCCACTTCGGCATGAGCGCCCGGCTGTCCACCGCCAATGCTCACAATTGCCTCCCCGGCCTCCGGCGTCACGAACTGCCCGTCCGTGTCGTAATAACCGAGCCGATCGGGCGAAAGGTCGAAGTGAAGCGTCTCGCTCGCGCCGGGCGCCAGATCGACTACCTCGAAGGCGGCCAGTTCGATCCGCGGAACAGACGCATGCGCCCGTTCCTTGTGCTGGATGTAGACCTGGACAACTTCCTTGCCCGGCATGTCGCCCGTATTCGTCACTGTCACGCTGACCGGCATTGCGGCAGAGGCATCATGCTCTGACGGCACCGACAGGTCGCCATATCCGAACCCGGTATAGGACAGGCCGTGACCGAACGGATAGAGCGGCTCCCCCTCGAAATATTTATAGGTCCTGTTGGCCATCGAATAATCGAGGAAGTCCGGCAGATCCTCTACGGATTTGTAGAAGGTCACCGGCAGCCGGCCCGACGGGCTGAACTCGCCCCAGAGCAGATCTGCGATGGCCTTGCCAGCCTGCTCGCCCGGATAGAAGGCCTGCACGATGGCCGGCAGGTTTTCGTCCTCCCAGTTCAGCGCCATGGCCGAGCCGGAGAAATTCACCATCACGACCGGCTTGCCGGTGGCGTGCAGCTTCTTCAGCAGCTTTTCCTGGCTTTCCGGCAGCTTGATGTGCGTGCGGTCGCCGCCGAGGAAGCCGTCCAGTTCCACGCCCATCTCTTCGCCCTCGAGATTGGCATCGATGCCGCCGAAGAACAGGATGACGTCTGCGTCCTCGGTCGCGGCCATGGCTTCGGCTTCAAGATCGCGCGACACATCGGTCCAGTTGAGATAGGCATATTTGTCCAGCTGGTCGCGCGGCCAGCCGCTGTCGAATTTCAGCACCATGTGCACGGTATGGGCTTCGCCGGCCTTCATCTCGATACCGTCCATCTCACCGACGGTTTCGCCATTGATCTTCACTTCAGTCCAGCGCGAGGGCTGGAAGCGGTAAACCCCATCGGCCTCGGGAACAATCACGCCATCCCAGGTTGCGCTGAACTCGTCATTCAGCCCGCCCGTGCTGGGCGTGCGGTCCCAGTAGAAGTCGATATTCGCCTCGACCTGCTCCAGCGTTGGCGCGCCTTCAAGTTCCTTGTTGTCGTAATAGGCCGCCTTCACGCCCGGCACGAGATTGCCGTCGGCATCTTCATGATAGAGGGCCGATGCGGGCACAGGCTTGTAATCCGAATAATTGTCGCCTGCGATGGTCGAGCCGACCGCATAGGTGACGTTCTCCGCGCCGATCTTCGCCTTGATGCCTTCCAGGGCTGTCACCGGCTGGGTCGGGCGGCCGTAGTAATTGGCCACCAGTGTCCACCAATTGTCCGCATTCGGACCGATCACGGCAACTTTGGTATCCGCTGCCAGAGGCAGGATGCCGTCATTCTTCAACAACACCAGCGACTGGCGCGCCGCATCCGCCGACAGATCGATATGCGGCTGGCTGGCCACGATATCGTGCGGCGTCTGTGCCCAGTGCACGTCCGCCGGGTCGTCATACATGCCCAACCGGAACAGCGCGGTGTAGAGCCGCTCGACGGACTGGTCGATGGTCGCCTCGTCGATCAGGCCCTGCGCCACAGCCTCCGGCAGGGCATCCATCTTGTTGCCTTCGCCATCGCCGCAATTCAGGTCCGTACCCATTTTCACGGCCAGCGCGGCGGCCTCGGCACGGGTGTCGACATAATCATGCGCCGCATACGGGGCTTCGCCCGCCGCATGCTTTTCCTCATCATAGTAGAAGTCGCCAATCGCGCCGCAATCAGAGACGACGTAGCCGTCAAACTTCAGCTCGTCGCGCAACAGGTCGACCATCAGACGCTCGCTGCCACAGGCCGGCGCGCCCCAGACGGCATTGTAGGCACACATGACCGAGCCGACATCGGTTTCGTCAAAGGCCATCTTGAAGGCAGGCAGATAGGTTTCCCAGAGGTCGGCATCAGACGCGTGATAGTCATCCCGGTGGCGCGACGGCTCCGGCCCGGAATGGACAGCATAATGCTTCACCGTCGCGATGGCCTTCAGGTATTTTTCGTCATCGCCCTGGATGCCATTGATGAAGTTCACGGCCATGCGGCCGGTCAGAAACGGGTCCTCGCCATAGGTTTCCTGCCCCCTGCCCCAGCGCGGGTCGCGGAAGATATTGATGTTGGGCGACCAGAAAGTCAGGCCGCCATACATGGCATAGACGTCTTCAGAGGCGTAATAATGGTGCTTGGCCCGGCCCTCATCGGAGATCACCGTCGCCACATCCAGCATCAGGTCTTCGTCCCAGGTGGCCGCCATGCCGATGGCCTGCGGGAAAACCGTGGCGTGGCCGGCCCGCGCCACGCCATGCAGCGCCTCGTTCCACCAATTGTACTCATGAATGCCGAGGCGCGGGATCGCGGCGGCCTTGTCGTACATCTGGCTGGCTTTTTCCTCCAGCGTCATCCGGCTGACCAGGTCTTTTGCCCGTGCTTCAGGGCTGAGGGAGGCGTCCATATAGGGTGGAATCTGCGGCGCCACCTCGGCCTGCGCCTCCACGGCATCTGCCTCGGGCGCTCCAGCCGGCTCGGTGGCGCAACCCGCCAGCAGAGCCACAGAGGCTGCAGCCCCCAACAGATTGAATTTATTGAGTATTCCATGCCGACGCATAGCCATGTCGCTCTCCCTGTGACGTTTCTCAGGGGCGAACACGTCTCGAAACGCCCCCTTATCGAGGCGCATTGTTGCACGCTAACATTTTTTGCGCCAGACGCTTTTCGAGCTTTTTTCGAGCGACCTCAAACGGGCTTCAGCGTCTTCGGGTCCAGCCCGCCCATGCGGCAGACTTCCTTCCATTCATTCGCCTTCACGGGCTGTACCGACAGGCGGAACGAAGTCACCAGGCTCATGTCTTCCAGTTTCGGATTGGCCTTCACATCCTTCAGCTTCACCGGCGTCGGCATGTCGGCCAGCGCCTTGACATGAACACAGTCCCAGCGCGGATCGTCGGTTGTGGAATCCGGCGCGCTCTCGGCGCAGATCTCCACCACGCCAACCACTTCCAGCCCCTTGTTGGAGTGATAGAAGAATCCCCGGTCGCCGATCTTCATCTCGCGCATGAAATTGCGGGCCTGGTAGTTGCGGATGCCATTCCATTCCTCGCCTTCATCGCCCTTCGCCTTTTGCTGGTCCCAGCTCCACGCGTCGGGTTCGGATTTGAACAGCCAGTATTTCATCGATCCTGCCTCATCATGTCTTGCCAGTTCAGGACCTAACGGGATTCCGGGCCGCGTCCAGTGCAGCTGCGATCAGGCGCTCATAGAGCTGCCAGCCTTTGTAGCGATACATGTCCGGGTCAACCTGCTTCCACGCCGCCTCGAAGGCGTCCACATGGCCGGGTCCGGCCAGCGCGGTGCGCAGCGGATCCATCACCACGCGGATCGTGAACAGGACTGCGCCGGTCTCCGGCAGCTTGCAGATGGTCTGGCGCTCCACCCGCATGTGCAGATGGTCCAGCGCATCCGCCGCATCCATTCCGGCCGCAAGCGCCTTCAAGGGCGCCGAGCTGGGCGTGAAGCGTTCGGCGCCAGACTGGACCGACCAGTTGCAGCGCTCCAGCAGCATGCCCGGCCGCACCCCATCAAAGATCCGGGAAATCCGTCTGGCCAGCCCCGGATCGCCGCCCGGCACCGGACTGTGCAGCCCGCCCAGCGGCTGGTTGAACTTGACCGCAAGCTGCCAATAGGTCGGTGCGCACAGGCTCGCGGCGCGCAGCCGCCACAGGCCGTCCTCGTCGCGGATCATCACGCAAAGATCATCCGACACCATCGACGAGGCCGCTTCCAGTGGCGTCGGCCAGGTCCCGCTCGCCGGCCCGGTGACCGCCAGCACGGCGGCGGCGCATTCGGCCATCTCGGCGTCTGCCTCCAGCGCGGCGAACACATCCTTGCGCTGCCGGGTCATCAGGGCCCGCTTCGCGTCCAGCCAAGCCCCGGCTTCGGAATCCGGCAGCAGCCAGTCATCCTGCGCGATCGGTTTCAGGCCCGGCGCAATGCCGGGCGGACCGTCCAGAAAGGGCAAGAAGGGAGGTTGGCGCATCGGTGGGGTCACACCGGAATGGCAGAACCCCAGCTGACAAAGCCGGCTATCCTGGGCGTCGAAGGCAGATACATGGTCTCGGCCTCGTCCAGGCGGAACCCGGCAGCGGCGAACATGGCCTCGGTGTCCCGGGTCAGATGGCACCCGCCCGCCAGCGGCTTCCAGACCGGCTCAATCCGGCGCTGCCATTTCGCAACGCCTTCGTCCGGCGCCAGGCCATGCTCCGAGAACAGAATTCGCCCGCCGGGTTTCAGCACACGGCGCACCTCCTTCAGCGAGGCTTCCCAGTCGGGAATGGTGCACAGCACGAAAGTGATCACCACCGTGTCTACGCTGTCATCCTCCAGCGGAATGGCTTCCGCCCCGGTCTGCAGGAATTCGATGTGATGGCCGATGCCCAGCCGCCCGGCCTCGCGGCGGGCCTTTCCCACCATCACACCGGATGGCTCCAGCGCATAGAGCTGGTCGACCTTGTTGCCGTCATAGAGCGCAAAATTGGTGCCGGACCCGCAGCCGATTTCCAGCACGCAACCGCTGGCCAGAGGCACCACTTTCTGACGCTGCTTCATGATCGGCTTCGTGCTGCAGGCGCACGAGACCAGGTGCGGGACGACATAACGGTCCCACGGGTTCACTGATCCGGCTCCATCGAGTTGAAGCCCGGATAGTCCTGCTTCTGCAAGCGCGCCTTGGTCGCCTCGGTCGGGCGGGCAATCAGGGCATCCTGCGTGATGTTCACAACATATTCGAACCCATCCCCCATCGGCTGGTAGGACGCGGAGCCGTATTGTGCATCAATGCCGAACCGTCCGCCCTGCTCCTGCGCCATGCGGTGCACGTCCAGCCCCGGATTGGCGGCCAGCGCAATGCCGTTCGTGGTCGCCTCGGTCACCGAATCCGGTGTGAAACGGCGCGACAGGCGGCCCTCGATGAAATCCAGGCGATAGATCGAGTCATAGCCCAGCATGTTGGCCATCGGCTTGAACTTGATCACCTGTGCGCCGATCTCGAACTCGTTGCCGCGCAGCACGGGCTGGGCCCCGTTGGCCTGTACCAGCTTGCGGCCATCGGAGAAGGTCAGGTCCAGCGTGTAGGCATTGGCCTCCCCCTCTACGGCCGTGAATTTCACATTGGCGGCGTAGCGTTCCTTGGTCAGGCGCTTGTAGGTCTGAAGGTTCAGTCCGGCAAAGGCGACAACACCGGCCAGCGCCAGGAAACCCGCCCCGAAGGTCAGGCGAACCGCACCTGATCCCGCTTTCAGTTTCGCCAGCTTGCCAAAGCCCGCAAACAGCAACATCAAGCCGATCACAGCCGCAATCGCTGGCAAAATCCACCAGATCAGTCCCATTACACCACCTCCTGTTGAGCGGGCGCCCTCCCCGGCGACCGCCCATGCCTGTCACCCAACCCGCGCACATTAACCTCTAATAAGCGCTTCACCTAGGGGTCAGTTCCAGCCGGGAATATGCGCTACATGATTGAACCAGGTGCTAGACAATTGATCATTTCGGCACCGTCACGATCAAATCCATCCCCATCCTCCATCGCAAATTCGAGAGGATAGACAATGCTATCCCGCGCACCCTGAATCGGCGCGCCGGTCACATCAATGATTTTAAAACGGGAGGCCATCATTCCCTCAAACGCCGCCTTACAAAAGATCAGGTGAGAGCACGTCAATCCGTCAACGCTCATCTGCTTGCCATAATTGTGCAGGCTGAACCGCACCTCGCAATAGCCTTCAGCGCCAAGCGCCGCCGCCAGAGCCGGATATTCTGGCGCCGGCGGCTGCAACACTTCAACGTCATTCGATGGATGGTCATCGTCGCCATCATGGCCAGCGGCGGGCTGGCAGGTCCCGACCAGAAGTGTCGCAACAGTAATCAGAATCGCACGCTGACACATAGCACCCCCATTGATTGAACCGTTACCCTATATATGCGCCCGAAAATGGAAACCCTTATTTCCCCTGCCCAGCCCGGATAAATCCTGCTAACGCCCGGAATATGTCATTTCGCGATTTTGTCCTTCTGTTCGCCGTCTGCCTTGTCTGGGGCCTCAACATCGTCATCACGCGCTGGATCGTGGCCGATGTCGGCGTGCCGCCCATCTTCTTCGCAGCCACGCGCTTCGCCGGCGTCGCCCTGTTCCTGGTCGCCTTCCTGCGCCCTCGGCCGGAAGACCTGAAAATGCTGTTCATGATCGCCATGTTCATCGGCGCGCTGCATTTCGCCCTGCTCTTCATCGGCCTCCAGAATGCCGAAGCGTCGGCCGCCTCGATCACCGGCCAGCTTGGCGCGCCCTTCTCCACGCTGATGAGCATGGCCTTTCTCGGAGAGACGATCGGCTGGCGGCGCGGACTTGGCATCATGCTGTCCTTTGCCGGCGTCATCCTGATCGCGTTCGATCCGGAAAGCTTCAACACGTCGATCGGGCTCCTGTTCATCGCCATCGCCGCCTTTGTCGGCTCGGTCGGCGGAATCCTGATGAAACGCATGGCCCCCATCAAGGCGCTGCGCCTGCAGGCCTGGGTCGGCCTGTTCAGCTTCGCCCCCCTCTTCATCACATCCGGATTGCTGGAATCCGGCCAGTTGGACTCGGTGACACGGGGCGGCTGGCAACTCGGCCTGGCCTGGCTGTTCGCCGTGGTGGGCGTGTCCATATTCGGCCATGGCGGCTTCTATACGCTGATCAAGAAGTACGACATTTCCCTGCTCTCGCCGCTCACCCTGATGACGCCCATCTGGGGCGTCGTGTTCGGCATCATCCTCCTGAATGAGCCGATCACCGCCCGTCTCGTGCTCGGCTCGGTCATCTCCCTGACCGGTGTGTTCGTGATTGCCGTGCGCCAGAACAAGACCTTGCCGGATGCCGCCATCGTCAAGAAGATGGGCTCGGGAGGCAGCTGATGCAGGTCACGCGCGCCGACAGTCCGAATTTCAACGACCGGCGCCATCCGCTGGACATGCTGGTGCTGCATTATACCGGCATGGCCACGGGGGAAGACGCGCTGGAGCGCATGTGCGATCCGGAGGCCGAGGTCTCCGCCCATTACATGGTCTGGGAAGATGGCCGCGTCACACAGCTGGTCGACGAGGACAAGCGCGCCTGGCATGCAGGTGTTTCGAGCTGGCAGGGGCAACAGGATCTGAACTCCCGCTCCATCGGCATCGAGATCGTCAATGGCGGGCATGACTTCCCCCTGCCCGATGGCAGCCTGCCGCCCTATCCCCGACCGCAGATCCATGCCTTGCTGGATCTCGTCCACGACATTCTCGGCCGCCATGCCATTCCCGCCACCCGCATCCTCGGCCATTCCGACATCGCGCCCCTGCGCAAGCAGGACCCCGGCGAACACTTTCCGTGGGAGCGCCTCGCCCGCGCCGGAATCGGCCTGTGGCCCCAGATCGACGGCACGACGAAAGAAATCATCGGCAAGGGGGTTGAGCGCGGCGCGTCCGGCTCCAGCATCTGGCGGCTCCAGACCATGCTGTCAGAAATCGGCTATGGGTTCGACGTCACCGACATCTATGGCGAGGCCTGCGAGAAAGTCGTCACTGCCTTCCAGCGCCGCTGGCTGCCAGAGCAAGTCACCGGACAGGCGGATTTGACCACGCTGCGCCGCATCGGCGTCATTCACGCGCTGTTCGCGGCCTGACCTTCGACGGCGTCCATCTCGTCCTCGTCAGCTTCGGCAATCACCTCTTCCCGCTGCATGCGCGCCGCCCATTCGACCGCCAATGCCGCGCCGAACAACAGCGATGACACCGAAACCGACAGCCAGATGAAGCCCAGGATCACCGACGCCAGCGCACCATAGAATGTGTCGAGCGAACTGAATTTCAGATACAGGTGATAGCCCCAGGTCGCGACCAGCCAGGCCAGCGCCCCGGCAGCCGCCCCCATCGCCTTCGCCCTGTGTCCGCTGACCCGTCCGTGCAGCGACAGGGCAATGATCAGATAGAACACCGCGAAACAGGCGATCCCCTTCCCCAGCCACAGGGTGGAGGCAATGTCCGACACGGTCTGGGCCAGTTCGAACGCGATATAGCCGTCGCGCTCGGTGACCAGCGACAGGATCAGCTGCAGGGCGCCGAGGATCCAGACGGCCAGGATCAACAATGCCGTCATCAGGATCGACACGCCCTGAAACCGGATGATCCGCGTGCGGCGCTCGCTGCCGGCCACCATGCGAATGCCGGTGATGGCCGCCTTGGCCCCGGAACTCGCCGTATAGAACACGACAATCAGGGCCAGCACCGCCCGCAAGGTCACGGCCTGCGGCGTGGCGTCATGGATCACGTCCAGGTCTGCCTTGCTCAGCGGAGCGACGGCCGACACCAGAACCTGGTCCACCGTGTCGCCCAGCTGGCGGCTGATATCGGCCGGCAACAGGGCGAACAACAGGGTCAGCGTCAGATAGACGATCGGGAAGATGGAAAACAGCGCGTAGAAGCTGATCCCGCCCGTCACGATGCGCACTTCCGGCTTGGACAGGCGCACAATCGCGCACCAGAGCGGCGCAAACATCCAGTGCCGCACAGGCTGGGGCACGGGCAGTTTCTTGATCCAGTTCAGCATGCGGCCTCCGGTCATGAACCCCCTGTATGGCGTAATTCGCGCAACACTCCCAGCCTTCGGCCACGCCCTTTTTTGATCCGGTCTTGCCGCGTGATACCCTTTCGCGGTATGCAGGCGGCTCCTCGTATTGCCGCGGCTGCTGACCCGCACAATCGAGGACAAGCAAATGACACACCCCGAAAACCGCGCTGCGCGACGCGTGGCCGCTCGCAAGCATGGCGACCACAAGCGGGCGCCGACCCATCGTGGCTTCGAGGAAAAGAACTGGAAACTGCTTTATCTGCGGCATAACAAGCTGCATCGGGCGCGCCAGCTCGGAAAGATCTGGCCGCCAAAGGAATGGAAGAAACTGATGGCAGACATCGAACCGGTGAACGTGCTCTTCATCTGCTCGAAGAACCAGTGGCGCAGCCCCACGGGCGAGGCCGTCTTCGCGCGCGTCGATGGCGTGGCCACCCGGTCTGCCGGCACGGCGAAATCCGCCCGTCGGCAGGTTTCAGTGGCTGATATCCGCTGGGCTGACGTGATCCTCGTCATGGAGGACAAGCATGCCAACCGCCTGCGCGCAGACTTCCGCCAGGAAGTCGCCTACAAGCCGGTGCATGTGCTCGATATTCCGGACGATTATCAGTATATGGATGAAGACCTGGTCGACCTGATCCGCAAAAAGTCAGAGCCGCTGATCTTCCCGAATGGCTGAGGGCGCGCGCGCCGCCCTCACACCATTCCCGCATCCGTCGGCAAATCCAGCAGCAGCCGCCCGGTCAGCTCCCATGTCGCAGGCGCAGTTACAATATGCTGCGTCATGGCATGGGAGTCCCTAAACCGGCGCTGCAGGTCAGAGGCTTCGAACAGCGCCGCGCCGCCGCCGAGGTCATACAGCGCACGGCAGATGTCTGCGCCGGTGCGCGTCATGTGCGTACACGCCATGCGCAGCGCCGCCCGGCGCTCCACCGGAATGCCCTCTCCGGGCTTCACGGCCTGCGCCACAGTCCAGGTCTCGTCCAACTCTGCCATCATGTAGGCGCGGGCGGCCCGCCATTTCGCCTCGGCCTCCGCATAGGCCGCCTGAATGGTCTGGCGCTCGGCCAGCGTCTTCTTGCTGCCCTGGCTTTTCTTTCCGGCGGCCAGTTCCTTGAATGCATCAAGGCTCGCCCGGGCATTGCCCATTGCCACGGCCGACACGCCCAGCGACAACAGGCCAAAGGCCGGGAATGTGTACAGCGGCCCGGTCTCGTGCGGCGTATCGGTGACCAGGGACACTGAGCGCGCCTTCGGCACGAATATCCCGTCCACGGACAGGTCGCCACTGCCCGTCCCCTTCAGGCCCATGACATGCCAGGTATCGTGCAGCGTCGCATCGCTCGCCGGGAAGACCATCATCCGCTGGTCCGGCGCGCCGGAGGGCAGCCGCTTCATCTCGCCCTTCTCGAACACCATGCAGCCCCCGGCCAGCCAGCTGCAATTGGCCGATCCGGAGCCCCACTGCCAACGGCCGGTGACGCGATAGCCATCGCCTTCCACCTCGGCCCGGCCCATCGGCGCGAACACGCCGCCTGTGATCGTCATGGGCGAGGCATAGATCTCCGCCGCCATGTCCGGCGCCATATAGGCCGCATTCATGGACGTTGTGCAGGCGATCATGGAACACCATCCCGCGCTCGCATTGGCCCGCGCGATCCGCTCGACGCCCTCGACAAATTCCCGCGCCGACAGCTCCAGCCCGCCATAGGTCTTTGGCGTCATCATGCGGAACGCCCCGGCCCGTGCCATCTTTTTCGCCAGGTCCGCCGGCAGGCGACGTGCCTCTTCCATCTCGGCGGCCCGCTCGGCCAGCTCCGGCGCCAGCGCATCCAGCGCCGCCATCATCGAGTCGTAACTTTCAATATCGAACATACGATCAGCTATACCAGCCGTCTTTCTCCTGCACAGCCCTTACGTCGGGCGATGGGATCTAGAATTGCTCGAGGGCCACCTTCCGGCTCGCATCATTCGCGGCTTTCACCGAATCCAGCAGCCCGTCCAGCGCGGCGCGGTCAAGGCGGCGACCATCCAGCACGACCATGTCGATCTCCTGCGTCGCGGCAATGTCCTCCAGCGGATTGCCGCGCAGCAGAACAAGGTCCGCCTCTCGCCCGGCCTCGATACGCCCCGCATTGGTGCCCATAAAATCAGACGGCACGGACGTTGCCGACGCGAGGATCTGCGCCGGGCTCATCCCGGCTTCCTGCAATGCGACGAATTCCTCATGCAGGGAGAAGCCCGGCACGCGCACCGGCACATTGGCGTCCGTCCCCGCCATGATCGGCACACCGGCCTTCAGGAAGGCATCAAACATTATGTGCTGCGCGTGGGCATAGGCTTGCCAATAGACCCGGCTGCGGGCCTTGCGGTCATCATCCCACTGGTCGGGCCAACGATAGATATTGACCTCCGGCAGCCACCCCATGCCGCGCGAGGTAATCACCGTGCCTTCGGCGATGCCCGGATTCTCGTAGACCAGTTCGGCCGCATCCAGTTCCGTGTGCAGGTCCAGCTTCTGCCGCTGCAAACTGTCGATCAGTTCCATCGTGGAGGTCACGGAGATGCCATGTTCGATCATGCGGTCTGCCACCTCGTCGCTCCGCTCCCGGACATATTCGAGGAACGCGTCAGCCTCGTCTGGCCCGTATCCGCCAAATTCCCGGTCCAGAATTTTCACGAATTCCTCGACATGCGCGACTTCGCACTGGTTCGATGCCCACAATTCGTCCAGGCCGATGGCAATCGGCAAATGCCCGACCAGCTTGATGCCCTGCGCGCGGGTCGCTTCGCTCATCGCCTCATAGCCGGCCTTGTCCAGAAAGCTGCTCGCCTTCACCGCATCATATCCCTTATCTGAGAAATCCTTCACGGCATCGTGCACCTGGTCTTCGGTACGAACGATGGTCTTGCGCTGGGTCCAGCCGACAAACGCGCCCTCCATGGGTCCGAAGGTCGCAAATTGCGGCGCAACGGCGAAGATGTCCGGCCCGATCCGGCCGGCTTCGATCTCTGCCCGCCAGCGCAGATTGACGGGCACCGTGTTCATGTCGCGCACCTGCGTCACGCCATTGGCGACATATACCAGAAGGTCATTCTCGCTTTGCCAGAGATGGATATGGGAATCCGTCAGGCCGGGGATCAGGTAGCGCCCCTGCCCATCGACCGTCTCCAGCCCCGCCGGCACGGAGTCTGCGGGCATGACAGACCGGATCAGGCCCGCATCCACCACGACCGCCTGCCCCGGCACGAAGGCATCCCCCTCCGGCGACAGCACGTTCACATCCACCAGCGCATAGGCATCCGGCCCCGGTGGCGGCAGGTTCGGCTCGGCCACTTTGACAAAGGCCCCATACATCCGGTTCAGCTCGCGATCGATGAAGACATAGGTCGACACCATGCCCAGAAGGGCAAGCGCGCACAGGCCCAGCCCTATTCGAACGATCCATTTCAACATCCCAAATCCATCCATCTTGTCACTGTCTAGATTTCCCCCTAAACGAAACATCTAGACAGTGTCAAGTTATCAATTATGGTGCCCCGCATGACCGCACCAGAAACCTCCGCCCGCACCGCCCCGAAAGACCGCTACCATCATGGCGACCTGAAAAGTGCGCTCTTGCGCGCGGCGGAAGCAGAGCTGGCGGAGAATGGCATCGAATCCTTCTCGCTGCGCGCCGTGGCCAAGCGGGCCGGCGTCAGCCATGGCGCCCCGGCCCATCATTTCAAGGATGCCAAGGGCCTGCTGACGGCCCTCGCCGCCTCCGGCTTCCGTCGCCTGGTCGAGGCGCAGGAGACCCGACAGGCAAGGGCAGACAGCGATGTGCGCGCCCAGCAGATCGCGGCAGGCCTCGGCTATATCGACTTCGCGCTGGAAAACCCGGCCCTGTTCCGCCTGATGTTCAGCTCGGAAAAGCCCGACCGCAGCGTCGCCGAACTCGGAGAGGCGTCCATCGCCGCCTATGAAAAACTGATGTCGGGCGTGCGCAGCGTGGTCGGAGAGAACCCGCCGGATGATCCCGGCGCGATGAAACTCATCATGGCCTCCTGGGCAATGGCACACGGGCTGGCGGATCTTGTCGTTTCCGGCCGGGCCGAACGCCCCCTGAATTTCGGCGCGCTCTCGCAGGAAGAACGCGACACGCTCCTGTCAGACCTGATGGGGCGGTCGCTGACCTCCTGATCGATGGTTGACTTCCCGCCGTCCGCGCCCTGATCCTGAAAGCAAGAGAAAACACGCCGAAAATGGCGGTTGGCCGGACGGGAGGATATATGCCGGACACACCCAAGACAGAACGCTTCAGCGACTTCATCACGCTGGAGCGCGCCGGCCGCCTCGTCACGATCACCTATGATCGCGGCGACGGGCTGAACGCCCTGTCCATACAGGGCATGACCGAGCTGCGGGATGTGGCGCGGGCGCTCGCGGATGATGATTCCAGCTCCGTTATCCTACTGACCGGCACATCGGTTTTCTCTGCCGGCGCTGACCTGAAGGACCCCGACCGCAAGGGCCGGGACGAAATGACCCTGCTGCAGCAGCGCAGCGCTGTCCGGCTCGGCCCGGACATGTGCCAGGCCTGGGCCGATCTTGAACAGGTCACCATCGCCGCCATTGAAGGCTTCTGCATCGGCGGCGGTCTGGCGCTGGTCGCCGCCTGTGACCACCGGATCTGTTCGGACACGGCAGAATTCCGCCTGCCGGAAGTGCCGCTCGGCATGAATATGAGTTGGCGCTCGGTCCCCCGGCTCGTCGCCCTGATGGGGCCGTCGCGCGCAAAGCAGCTGATCATGCTGGGCCGCAAGCTGACGGCGCAGACCGCGCTGGACTGGGGCTTGGTAGACGAGGTCGCCGCGTCGGGCGAGGCGGTTCTGGCTGCCACTGCCCTTGCCCGTGCCTATGCGGCCCTCCCCCCGATCGCGCTGCGCATGACCAAACAGGCCATCGACACCGCGGCCCAGCCCCTCGCCTTCGCCACCAGCTTCATGGACCGCGACCAGTTCCTTCTGGCCAGCCAGTCCAATGACCAGGCCGAAGCCATCCGCGCCTTCCTCGAAAAACGCGCGCCGGATTTCTCCGGCGACTGACGCATGACTGGCGCCGGGCCGCGTTTGCCCCTATATCCGCTCCTTGACCAGACGGCCGGGCAGCCGCTGGCAGGCTGGTAACGGCCTGTTGGAGGAAAGTCCGGGCTCCAGGGAAACAGGGCGACGGCTAATGGCCGCCCGGCGCGAGCCGAGGGAAAGTGCCACAGAAAGCAAACCGCCGCGGCTCATCCTGAGCTTGTCGAAGGACGCCGCGGTAAGGGTGAAAGGGTGGGGTAAGAGCCCACCGCGGGCCTGGCGACAGGACCGGCACGGTAAACCCCGCCCGGAGCAAGACCGAATAGGGGGCGCGCATGGGCCGTTTTCCGCCCGCGCCCCGGGTGTGTCGCGTGAGGTGCCTGGCAACAGGCATCCCAGAGGAATGGCTGCCAGACCTGAGCAATCAGGCGAACAGAACCCGGCTTACAGGCCGTCTGGTCTTACTTCCCGGTGCCGCAAAGCGGCAGCATTTGATCGAGGATCACATGCAGGGAAGTAAGGCCCGAAGCGCAAGCAAGGGCGCCACTCCCCCGCACCGCGCCCGCCATGAAACCGCATGACATGCCGTGACACAGTCTGAAACGCCATGAGACGCGCCCTAGGCTTCCAGCATCGTCTCGAACCCGCCAAAGATCAGGCGGGAGCCGTCGAACGGCATCTCCATACCCTGCATCCGCTCATCAGCCTCCATCTGGGCCCATGCCGCATCCCGCACCTCTTTCGAGGGCCAGGTCACCCAGGAAAACACAATCCCTTCATCAGCCTCGCGCATCACGGCCAGATGCAGGGAGGTCTTCTTGCCCTCCGGCACGTCCACGCCCCAGCATTCGGTGATGCTCAGCGCGCCTTGCTCTTTCATCATGCCGGCCATCATCTTCGCCTGCGTCAGGTAGGCCGACTTGTTCGCCTCCGGCACGGCCGCCATGAAACAATCGACATAGGTCATCTTCTCTTCTCCCCTGTGATCCGGCAGCTGCCTGCCCGGGCACGATGGTACGCCAGATGACCGTCCTGTCCCACACTTTCCTGCGCTGCCTGTGCCGTGAACACTGATCCGGACAGCCCTGATGAAAGTACAGACTGTCCCCGAAGCGCCCTCACAGGCGTCGCATGTGCAGCAGCCAGTCGCGTCAGACGCTGCCGGCCTGCATTTCCGCGATGAAGGCATCGGCCTCTGCGATGGACCGTTCCATTTCCGCAATCAGCGAGGCCACATCGGTCTCGATGTCGCGCGTTTCATCGCCAAGCGCCGCAATCGCCCGCGCATTCAGATTGTGCTTCAGGAACAGGACCCGGTCCTTGAATACGACCAGGACGGGGTCCATCGAGGCGGCGGCCCGGTCCATCTTCTCGACCAGAACGGCATAGCGGTCGCGGGTCGCTTCCAATTGCTCGGCCGACGCGCGGCGCAGGCTCGGATCGGAATATTCCTCCAGTTCCCGGCGCCATTCGACGAACAGATCCCGCGAGACGTTTTTCATGTCCTTGATCCGGTCGCGCACGCGGTCTGCCTTTTCCTCGGACCGTTCATATGCGCGGTTCAGCGAGTCATAGGAGGCTTCCAGTTCGCCGCCATCGAAATTCACCACCGAACGGAACGCTTCCAGGACGGTCGTGAATTCCTGTTTCGCATCGGCCTGCGCATCAGCGGCATCATTGACCCGCGAAACCAGCAGGTCGCGCTTCTGATAGCCGAACTGTTCCATGGCGCCGTAATAGGCGGTCGAACAGGCCGTCAGGGACGTGGTGGCGAAAGCCGCGGCAAGCATCACCGCGCGAATGCGACTGGACATGATGGACAAAGACCCCTTCCCGTGAGTTCCAACCGCCCCTCTTTGCCGTGCGTCGCCCGATCCGTCCAGTCCACACCAAAATCACCTCTGACCCAGCACGTGCTGGATCTTGACGTAAATACGATTTGTATATACATCTATCGACGAACCGCCTCATTTGAACCGCCTAGCCGAGCAAAGCTCGCGACCGCTTTTTCTACAAGGTTCAATTATGAAGCATCCGTATCCATCCGAACCCCACCATGGGAACATTGATTGGACAGAAGAGGACAACGTACGCAATCAGCTGAAATTCGGGGTCGCCTTCGAAGACATCCTGTCAGGCTTTGCCAAACCGCATGTCCGACAAATCGTTTCAGGGCCCGACGATTTCATTGCCTTCATAGAAGTTCAGGGCCTGGTCTTCGAAGTCCGGTGCAAGTTCGATCTTCATCTGAGCCTGATGGCTGCCGACGTTGCAAAAAATGATGCCCAAAGTACGTACTACAAAACTCTATCTCAATCCGATCACGACTAAACCGTCGGGCAAAACCGACTTCGAAAAGCTCCGCAAAATGACGGATGAAGAGATCGATGCCCGCCGAGGCGACGATCCGAATTTCCCGGACATCGACTGGGAAAATGCGGAGGTCGAACTGGTCATTCCCGTCATCAAGCAGGCCGTCTCGATCCGACTCGACAGTGATGTGATCGACTTCTTCAAGGAAGGTGGACGCGGTTACCAAACCCGTATCAACCAGGTGCTGCGCTCCTATATGGAGCATCGGAAGGAAGCGGGCTAAGCGTCCAGAACGCTCAGGAAACGCTCGATCTCGGTATCCTTCGTGGCCCAGGAACAGACGAGCCGCTGGCTGCCGCCCATCCAGGGATAGAACACCGCGCCCGCCGCGCGTAGCGCGGTAACCTGATCGTGCGACAGAAGCGCGAACACTTCATTGCCCTGCGGCGCAAAGGCCAGCGATATGCCCCGCGCCTCCAGCCCGCCGGCCAGCCTCTGCGCCATCGCATTCGCCTGCGCTGCCAGCTCCAGCCACAAATCATCCGCCAGCATCGCCTCGGCCTGCGCCGCCAGATACCGCATCTTGGGCGGCATGTGGCCGGACCGTTTTGCCCGCGCCTCCAGCTCACGCCGCTTCTCCCGCGCCGTGCCGAACAGCAGGATGATCTCGCATCCCATCGCGCCCGTCTTGGTCAGGCCGAAGGTCAGCACATCCACACCGGCCTTCCAGCTCATCTCTGCGGGGCTTGCTCCGGTCGCCACCAGCGCATTGCCCAGCCGCGCCCCGTCCAGATGCACCACCAAATCCGACGCATGGGCCTTTGCGGCATACTCCGTGATCTCGGTCACGCTGTAGGCTGTGCCGTTCTCGGTGAGATTTGTCAGGGAGAGGACATGTGCCGGTGTCTCGTGAACGAAATCATGATTGATCCGCGCCAGCGCCTCATCCAGCTGGGCCGGGCCGATCTTGCCGTCCGGTCCGCGCAGCAGGTGCAGCTTGCCGCCGCCGGAGAAGAATTCCGGCGCGCCGCGCTCATCCACGGCGATGTGCGCCCCGGCATGACACAGCACAGCGCCCGTCGGCGGACAGAAGCAGGACAGGGCCAACGCATTCGATGCGGTACCCGATGCCGTCATCCAGTAATCGAAATCGTCCGTGCCGAACGCATCTGCCAGATGGCCACGCAGGCGCTGCGTGACGCGGTCATTGCCATAGCTCGCCTCGAGCCCCGCATTGGCCGCCAGGACGGCTTCCAGAACGCGCGGATGGGCGGGGGCAGACGTGTCGGACGAAAAATTCATCAGACCTGTGTGTCCGGCGTCTGCCACATCAGGTGCTGCCCGCCATCGCTGGCGATCATCTGTCCGGTAACGCTGCTGGCAGACACAAGATATCGCAGCGCATTGACGATCTCGTCCGGGCTCGACCCCTCCCCTGTCAGCGTCGCCTCTGTTTCAACGGCAAACTCGTCATCGCTCTGATGCTTCGATTTCAAGGTCGGCCCCGGCCCGATGGCATTGACCCGGACATGCGGGGCCAGCGCCTGCGCCAGCGTCTTCGTGGCCTGCCACAGAGCGGCCTTGGACAATGTATAGGTGAAAAAGTTCGGCGTCAGCTTCCAGACGCGCTGGTCGATCATGTTGACCACCAGCCCCTTCTCGCCCCGGGGCAAGGCCTCGGCAAAGGCCTGCGCCAGATGAATCGGCGCGCGCAGATTGGCATTCATGTGCAGGTCCCAGCTGTCCCGCGTATGGTCGAGGGCGCTGTCCTCCTCGAACACGGAGGCGGAATTCACCAGCAGCGTCACCGGCTGGCCGGCTTTCTCCGCTGCGTGCAGGATCAGGTCTCCGGTGGCCGCCTCGTCCGAAAGGTCCGCCTGCAGCGTGATCGCCTGTCCGCCGCCCGTCCGAATGGCGCCAGCGGTTTGCTCGGCGCCTTCGGACGACGAATTGTAGTGGACGATCACCAGCCAGCCATCCTTGCCCAGCGCTTCGGCCATGGCCCGGCCCAGCCGCGCTCCGGCCCCGGTAACCAGCGCCGCGCCCGGCCTCATGCCGGGGCGCTCTGGAACAGGCCGAGAAAGTTCAACCCGCTCACGAGACCATAGATATAGACAGCATAGATCAGCAGCATCAGCACTCCCATCAGGCGGCCCAGCCGGGCGCGCGTCAGGATGAATCCGCCAATCAGCAGCGCCGCGAAAGCCATGACCCAATGATCATATTGCGTGAATGTGGGCGCTATCTCAATCGGCCCGAAGAGGGAGATGATGCCGCCGGCCCCCAGAATGTTGAACACATTGGAGCCGAGCACATTGCCGATGGCCACTTCACCATGCCGGCGAAGGGCAGCGGCAATGGCTGCGCCGATTTCCGGCAGGGAGGTCCCGAAGGCCAGCAGGGTCAAGCCGATCCATTCCTGCGGCACATGGTAGAATTCGGCGATGCCGACACCGCCCGCAATGATGAGGTGCGCGCCGAGAACGAGTCCTCCGGTGCCAAGCACGATATAGGCGAGCGAGCGGCCGAGGCTCAGCCCGTCGGGCATGTCGTCAAGGTCCACGCCTGGATCCTCACCCGTCGCAACCGCCTGCCGGGCCATGTAGAATGTGACGATGCAATAGGCCACGAGGATGGCCAGGAAGAGAATTCCGCCGAGCACGGTCAGAGGCCCCATGGCGGTGAGCAGGATCCAGACACTGGTGGCCACCAGCATGGCGGTCAGTGCCCGGCCCTGTCCATGGCCGCCGGCCACGAATGGCATGATCAGCGCGGGCACGCCCAGCACGAGAAAGATGTTGGCGATGTTGGAGCCGACAATATTGCCGAGTGCCAGCCCGGCCCGGTCCTCCAGCGCCGCGTTCAGCGAAACGACCATTTCGGGGGCGGATGTGCCGAAACCGACAATGAAAATGCCCGCAATCAGCTTGGACACGCCGAGCCGCCGGGCAATCGCGACGGCGCCGCTTACCAGGAAATCCCCCGCAAACGCCAATATGACAAGCCCCCCGATCAGGGCGGCAATCAGGGCCAAATCAGGCATGCGCCGGGGTCGCTCCTAGTCGAGGCGCTTGTATTCAATCAGGTTCAGAATGCCGAACACGACCACAATGGCGCCGATAGCAAGCAGTGAAGGATGGATCATGGTGCCGTCTCGCTGTTGTTTTCTTGAGCATTTCCATGCTTTCGCACCGCTCATACCGCGCGTTGCCCCGCTTGGCGAGCCCGAATTCTCAGGAAGTTTGCCCGCCCTTTGCAGAAAGTTTCACATTGTCCGGACGCCCTGCCCCGCGCTAGGAAATTGCATGCCCTCCCTGCGAACCCGGCTTTTCCATGTCTATGCGCGCCTGCGCCGGCCCATGACGTGGGGCGTGCGCGGGCTGGTCGAGAATGACAAGGGGCACATCCTTCTCGTGCGCCACACCTATATCGGCGGCTGGCACATGCCCGGCGGCGGCGTGGAGCGGGGCGAACCCTGCATCGACGCGCTGCGCCGGGAGATGGCGGAGGAAGCCGGCATCCTCCTGCAGGGGCGCCCGGCCCTGGCCGGCATCTTTTCCAACCACGCCACTTTTCCGAATGACCACGTCCTGCTCTATCATGTACCGGCTCCCATCTGGACGCAGGGAGAGGCGACAGCGGTGGCCGAGATTGCCGAAACTCGCTGGTGTCCCCTGTCCGACCTGCCCGACGGCACCACGCCCGGAACCCGGCTCAGACTGTCGGAATTCTACGAGGATGCGGCGCCGACACCCTTCTGGTCGGGCCGCGCGTGATGAGGTCAGGCCCCGGCCAGGGCCAGGAAGGCCGGAAGACACAGGAACATCATGGCCGCCAGGGCCACAATGACCAATCGGGTCGTGGGGGAGGTGCGCGATCTCATGGGCCTGTTGTCGACGCGGATTGAGTCGCAATGCAGGCCGATTGCCGAAATCTTCGTGAAAATGATGCCCCATTCGGGCCGCAGGTCTTAACGGAACTTTTGCCGGTCCGGGCGATTGTGTTCCCGTGGTGGGTGAGCGTGCATATTGATCCTGCTGCAAGACTGTCTGTTCCGGCCGACGGGTTTTCCCCTCTTCCCGCGGCGGGATATGAAATGCGGAATGCCGGCTCTTTCCCCTTGGAGCCGGCATTCTTTTCAGCGGGACTCCGTCCCGGCCGCTTTCATGTATTGGCCAGCGGTCAGCCAGGACAGCGCTGCCGCCACCCACAACAGGCCCACTACCGCCACCGTCGCAACGATCGCCAGCACCGGGGAGCCGTCCGTGAGAGGTTCGCCCGCATCCATCCGCAATACGGCCAAAGGCAGGATCAGGCCGATGATCGCCGCCATTTCAAATCCGGTTTTCCATTTGGCCAGGCTGGAGGGCACAACAACGCTGCGCCCGCGCGCAGTGGCGCGAAACCAGGTCATGAACACGTCCCGGGCGATGATCATCGCCGCCGGTATATAGATCAGCCACGTCCGGAACTCGAGCGCCAGTCCAAGCAGGGCCGCCGCGATCAGAAGCTTGTCGGCAATCGGGTCCAGCCAGACCCCGAAGCGGCTGTGCGCGTCCAGCCGCCGTGCCAGCCAGCCATCCAGAAAGTCGGTCAGGGCTCCGGCCAGAAAGGCAAAGAAGGCAAACTGGTACCAGAGCTGCTGCAGGGTTGCCCGGCGGGACATTTCCTCCGGCGACAGACCGGTCAGGGTCAGGTCCAGCGACATTGCCTGCCAGAAGCCGACAAGGACGAAGCCCGCAAACAGGCAGCGGGCGATCGTCAATGCATTGGGAAGCCATTTGAAATTCATGGCTGCCACCTGTGCCAGTGCCCGCCCGATGGCGCAATCACGAAACTGTGGAGGTGCCTAGTTCACATCCCCGGTCACATCGGCCACGAGGATGTCGTAGTGACGATTGCAGAACTGGCAATCGATGCCGAGCGTGCCGTCTGCCTCGGCCATTTCGCGCAGCGAGTCGTCGGGCATCTGCTTCAGCGTCTCGACCAGCCGCTCCTGATTGCAGGTGCATCGGTCATCCAGCGCCTGAGGCGTTTCCATCGTCACGCCCTGCTCGTGGAACAGGCGGTACAGAAGCTGCTCCATGGGCAGGTCCGCATCAGCCAGTTCGCCATCGGTCAGCGTTGCGAACAGGGCCTCGGCTTCGCGCCACGCCTCTTCGGTTTCACCGCGCGTTTCATCTGCTGCGATCCGCTGCACCATCATGCCGCCGGACACCCAGACCGGATGGCCATCCTTCCGGTCCAGCTCCGCGACCGACAGTTTCAGCCGCGTCGGCACTTGCTCCGACATCGCAAAATAGTCTTCCGCGCATTCGCTCAAAGTGCCCTTCGAAAGCGGCACAATGCCCTGATAGGGCTGGATGGCCGGATTGTCCTGGATGATGATCAGGCCCAGGCGCCCGTTCGGGCCAAACAGTTGAGGCATGTGGGGCGCTGCGCCCTTGTTCACCTTGTCCAGATGCGCCCAGGCCTCGGCATCGAACCGGGCATAGCCGCGCACCCCGCCATCGGACCGGTATTCACCGACCAGCATCGAGACCGGCCCATCGCCTTCAGCCTGCACCAGAAGGCGGCCCTCGAATTTGAGGGAGGCACCGACCAGCGCGGCCAGTGTCACGGCTTCGCCGAGGATGCGGGCCAGATTCTTGGGATAGTCATGTCGCTGGAGAATGCCCGACAGGCTGCCCTCACCCATACGAACGGCGCGCCCGCGAATGGGGCGGTCGACAATCTGGAAGTTCGTGACGAAATCGGTGACGGCATAGGCGGCGTCGGTCATGGGAGGTTACCTCGACTTGGTGCCCCCATGTGGCAGCGCCCCGCCCCTATCGCAAGAGGCACGCCTGCGCGAGCTCGATCAGGCCGAACAACTGCCGCCACCCAGCACGCAGAAGCTGGCGCACCAGGGATGGTTCAGCTTCACCGGATCCGATGTTGCTTCCTCAAGCGTACTGCCGAGTTCGAAGGCTGGATCGTCGACCAGCAGCGTGCAGGCGGTCACCGTTGCCTTGCCCGCGCCCTTGCGGCGGATCACCATGCGCTGATTGGCACACATGATGTCGTCAGGTGACTTGTCCAGAATTCCCCAGCACGCCGTCGTGATCTCGGGCGGATCATCACGGTCGACCATTTCGGGAAACAGGACGAGCTGTCTTGTGTCGGACGGATCGAGGTTCAGCCCAAGGGATACCGCCAGTGCGCCATAGGCCGCGCGGGCGGTCGCATCATCCTCGGTCAGCGCCTGGCGTCCCGCGATTGCCACCTGTACGCCGCGTTCGCCCAGCCAGCGCAATCCCTTGCAGGCCTCTTCAAACGCGCCCTCACCCCGCTCTTCGTCATGGGTGCGTTGGTCATGCGAATCCAGGGAGACCCGCAGGACCATCCGGTCTCCATATGTCGCGGCCAGCCGCTCGATACCCTGCTGCATGCGCGGCCGCATCATCGGCCGCATGGCATTGGTCAGCAGCAACAGGCTGTGCCCGCGCGAGAGGACATCCTCCATGATGGACATGATGTCCGGGCACATGAAGGGCTCGCCGCCTGTGATGCCGACTTCTATTGGCCGGTCAATTTCTTCCAGGAACGGGCGCACATCGTCCTGGCTGAGATAGACGAGCCGGTCATTGCGCGGCGAGCTTTCGATATAGCAATTGACACATTCGATATTGCACAGCGTGCCGGTGTTCAGCCACAGCGTCTTCAACCCGGTCCAGCCAACGCTGGCGCGTGTCTCGCCCTTGGCGGTCACATCGGGATCGGAGAATTTGGCGGGAAGAAATTCACTGTCGGGCATAGTCCCATGTGTAGCGCGATCTGCGCGCCCTTCCAGCTGTTTTGTCTGAGCACACTCAATCGTGAATGTTGCCACCCGGCAGGGCCGCGCTATTTTCCGCTTCATGGCTGAAAACACTCAGGAACTTGTCTTTGAAATGCTCACCTCTGGAGATGAGGGGCGCGTTTGCAAGGACATTCCTGACAGTGCCTGCAAGGAAGAAGCGGGCAATTTCCTCACGCATGTCACCAGCCTGTCGACCAGCAAGATTTCCGACGGCCTCATCGACCCGAAGCTCGTGCTCAGCTGGTTGCTCACCACGATCGGGGCGCCCGGCTGGCTGATCGGCCTGCTCGTGCCGGTGCGGGAGGCAGGGGCGCTGTTGCCGCAATTGTTCACCGCCGCCGCCCTGCGCGAGCTGCCCCAGCGCAAATGGGCCTGGGCCGCAGGTTCCGCCATTCAGGGTCTGGCTGCGGCGAGCATGGGGCTGGCGGCCTTCTTTCTGGACGGCGCCGCCGCAGGCTATGTCGTTCTGATCACGTTGGCCGTCCTCGCGCTCGCCCGCTCGGTCTGCTCAGTCACCTACAAGGATGTCTTGGGAAAAACCGTCTCGAAATCCCGGCGCGGCACGGCCACGGGTACGGCAAGCACGGTCGGGGCCGCAGCCGTCCTGATCTATGGGGCCCTCCTCACCGTGGGTTGGATCGACCGGATGAGCCTCGTCATTGGTGGCCTGCTGCTGGCCGGAGGTCTGTGGGTGACCGGCGCTGTCCTGTTCACCACGCTGAAGGAAGAGCCGGGCTCCACCGAGGGCGGCGGCAATCCGATCAAATCCTTCCGGGACAATTTCAGGCTGCTCGCCGACGACAAGCAGCTGCGCCGGTTCATCCTGACGCGCGGCCTCCTGATTTCGACCGCCCTTGCCCCTCCCTTCATGGTGGCGCTCGGCACGAATACCGACGAGGCAAGCCAGATGTTCGGCGGGCTTGGCCTTCTGGTCATTGCCTCTGCCGGGGCCGGCCTGCTCAGCTCTTATGTCTGGGGGCGGCTGGCCGACCGGTCGAGTCGGAAAGTGCTGATCCTGACGGCCGCCGCAGCCACCCTCGCCCTGCTCGCGACACTCGGCCTGAACGCCGCAGGATTGCTGCAGGATGTCTGGGCGCTGCCGCTCGTTCTGTTCGTCCTGATGATTGCCTATCAGGGCGTACGGCTGGGCCGTTCCACACATCTGGTCGACATGGCCAGCCAGGACAATCGCGCGGCCTATACGGCGCTTTCCAACACAATCATCGGCACATTGCTGGTCCTCGGCGGCGGCTTCAGCCTGGTCGCCCACCTGGCGGGTGAGATGGTCGTGATCGGCCTGCTGGCGCTGATGAGCGCGCTGGCCGTCCCGGTCGCCTTCGGGCTCGAGGAAGTGCAGGCCAGCTAGGCCGGAGCTATTTTCCGAGGCACCAGCGCAGCACGGCCTTCTGGGCGTGGAGGCGGTTCTCGGCCTCATCGAAGACAAGGCTCTGCGGGCCATCAATGACCTCGGCGTCCACCTCCTCGCCCCGGTGCGCCGGCAGGCAGTGCAGGAATTTGGCGCCCGGACTGGCAAGGTCCATCAGATCTTCTGTCACGGCGTAGGGTTCGAGGATTTCCAGTCGGCGCTCAGCGTCTGCATCTCCCATCGATACAAACGTGTCCGCGATGACCACATCGGCCCCGGCGACGGCTTCTTCGGCCGTCTCGAACAGGTCAATTCGTCCCTGCAGGTCCCGCGCGATTTCAATATCCTCATCATCCGGCGCAAAACGCGCAGGCGTGCCCACAGCCAGGGAAAAGCCGAACTTGGCTGCGGCATGAATGAAGCTGGCGCACACATTGTTGCCATCGCCGACCCAGGCGAGCCGGGCACCGTTCAGGGTCAGGCCGTGTTCTTCGAGCGTCTGCAGGTCCGCCATGATCTGGCAGGGATGGGAGCGGTCGGTCAGGCCGTTGATGACCGGCACGCTGGCATTCTCGGCAAATGCCTCGACATCGGAATGGTCATTGGCGCGGATCATTACCGCGTCCACAAAGCGCGACAGGACGCGCGCGGTGTCTTCCACCGTTTCACCCCGTCCCAGCTGCATGTCATTCGAGGTCGCCGTGGTCGATGACCCGCCAAGCTGGCGCATGGCCATGTCAAACGAGAACCGGGTCCGGGTGGATGATTTCTCGAAGATCATGGCCAGTGTGTGCCCTTCGAGCGGCGCACCGGTATCGACCCGCCCTTTCGGCCAGCCGGCACGTGCTTTCTTCATCGCATGGGCCATGTCGAGAATCTCGCGCAGGTCGGCGGATTCCAGATGCCAGAGGTCGATGAAATGGCGCGGGGCGGCTGAAGAGGTCATCCGGAGGCACTCCTGAGGCGAACACGAAAGCGGGGCAGATAGCCTGTTTTCGCCAATAATTCCAGTGAAGGCCATCGGAAACGAACGCGGTGTCGGGCAGATGGACAAATTCTAATTGAGAATGACTTGCAAGTTGCCCCGGCCTATGAGACAAAGGCTTGAGAATGAGTCGCAAAACAGAGGGATTTGCCCATGTGTCTGCCGATTGATGATGCCGCCATGCTGTGCTGGCTGAAGAGCCAGAAAAGCGTTCTGGAAGCGTGGCGGAACGAGTTGACCTGTCGGCCGGATACGACCGACAGCCTGATCGACCGCGTGGAACAGCACTATAACTGGCTGAGCGACGAGATTCAGCGGCTCGACATCCCCCGGCGCGCCGCCTGACACTGTTTTGCCGCAGCGCAGGGCGAGGTTTTGCCCACCTCGTTTCCTCCCATACGCTCACCAGCGCTGCGGCAATTCCCTCTCCGGGCCTGCCCTCATATCCGCTCTGGCGAAGGCCGCATGATTGCCCTATGTGACGGGCAAGTCAGTGCCCATCCAGCCAGGGAGCTTCATCACTCATGGACAATGTTCTCATCATCGGTGCCGGTGCCGCCGGATCCGTCGTCGCCCAGAAATGCGCGATGGACCGCGACACGTTCAAACATATCCATCTTGCCTCCCGTCGGCTGGAAAGCTGCGAGAAAGTGGCAAAGCTCTGCAGGACGCCGATCGAGATCAGCCAGGTCGATGCCGACAATGTCGAAGAGGTTGTCGCACTGATCAACAAGGTGAAGCCGGACCTGCTGATCAACATGGCCCTGCCCTATCAGGACCTGCCGATCATGGATGCCTGCCTCGAAGCAGGCTGCAACTATATGGACACGGCAAACTATGAACCGCGCGATGTCGCCAAATTCGAATACTCCTGGCAATGGGCCTATCAGGACCGATTCAAGGAAGCCGGCCTGACCGCCATTCTCGGCTGCGGGTTTGATCCGGGCGTGACCAATATCTACTGCGCTTATGCCCAGCAGGAAGGCCTGTTCGACGAGATCGAATTCATCGACATCGTGGATTGCAATGCCGGCGACCACGGCAAGACCTTCGCCACGAACTTCAATCCGGAGATCAATCTCCGCGAAGTGACGCAGGACGGCAAATACTGGAAAGATGGCGAGTGGATCGAGATCCCGGCCCTGTCGATCAAGACGATGATCGACTATCCGGAAGTCGGCCCGAAAGCCTCCTACCTGATCTATCACGAGGAAGAGGAAAGCCTGGTCAAGCACATCAAGGGCCTGAAGCAGATCCGCTTCTGGATGACCTTTGGCGAGGCCTATATCAAGCATCTTGAAGTGTTCAAATCCATCGGCCTGATCGGCCTGGAGCCAATCAAGCACAAGGGCATGGACATCATCCCGATGGAATTCCTGAAGGACCTGCTGCCGCCGCCCTCTTCTTTGGCAGAGAACTATACCGGCAAGACGTCGATCGGCGTCATCCTGCGCGGCACGAAGGATGGCCAGCCGGTCTCCAAGATGATCTACAATGTCTCCGACCACGCCAAGACCAATGACGAGGTCTCAGCGCAGGCCGTATCCTACACGACGGGCGTGCCGCCGGTTTCCGGCGCAGCCATGTTCTTCCGCGAGGAATGGTCCGGACACGGCGTGTTCAATGTCGAGCAGTTCCCGGCCAAGCCCTTCCTCGAAGATGTCGCCCAGCGTGGCCTGCCCTGGCATGTCATGGACGTGGATGGCGGCGATCAGGAAGACCTGTTCGCGGTGGAAACCTAGCCGCAGCACGCCTGCGACTTGGGCGCGGTATCCGTCGGTACTGCGTCCAGTTCCACCCGCGTATCACCATAAGTCATGGCGGCGCCCATTGTGTGGAACATTTCCCAGATCACGCCTTGTGGGTCCCGGGCCCAATGCTTGTTGCCGTTTGCGTAGCAGCAATGCGCGCCCGGTTCCGCGACGGTGGACTGTTCTGCGGCGCGCAGACTGTCATTTACCTGATCAAGTTCAGCATCACTTTCGACCTGAATGCCAAGATGGTCGATGCCGGGCACATTGCCTTCCATGGAACTGACGGCGAAATTGATCCGCGGATCATCGAGCATCCATTTGACATAATCAGGTTTTGACACAATAGGCGCCGCGCCAAACAGCGCTGAGTAGAATTTCGTGCTTGCGGACAGGTCTGCCGCGCGGACGTGGATGTGCAGGCGTTTCATGAATGGTCTTTTCCGGTTTCAAGAAGTTGAGGGAAGTAGACGGAGTCCGCACAGCATTCTTCCATAAGGAACGAAGCAAGCTTGCGGATAAGGGGATAGTTCGCAGTGGAATAGAGCTCCCGACCACGCTTTTCCTGAATAATGAGTTCAGCCTCAGCCAGACCTTTCAAATGGTGTGCAAACGTGGTGGCAGGCACACCAAGCCGTTCCCGAAGGGTTTTCACGGTCAGTCCGTCCGGTCCCGCGCGCACCAATAGGCGCAACACGCGGATGCGGTTTGGGTGGCCGAGGGCTGCAAAGGCGAAAGAAGCTATCTCGTCATTCATAAAATCTATATATCTAGTTTTTTAGTTGCTTCAAGACTTGTTGAACCGAATTCTCCAAGCTGCGCGTCCTCGCAACGCCCATATGCGCAAACACGTGTTCCTGCATGTCTTCGCACGTCCTATCTGTCCCGGCGACAACAGCCGAGACAAGGACACCCCGATGGAATCGCACACACCGCCCGGCATGGAACTGACCCTGCGCACGCTCGCCATGCCAGCCGATGCCAACGCCGCCGGAGACATTTTCGGCGGATGGGTCATGTCCCAGATGGATCTGGCGGCGGCTGTCCGCGCGTCAGAGCGCTGCAACGGACGGACGGTGACTCTCGCGGCGAACGAGATCATCTTCAAGAAGCCCGTTCAGATCGGCGATACGCTCTGCGTCTATACAGACGTGGAAAAAGTCGGGCGAACCTCTATGGTCATCCGCATCGAAACATGGGCGCGTCGTGCCTTGACGGCCGTCCGAGAAAAGGTGACTGAAGCGCGCTTCACCATGGTGGCTGTCGATGAGGATGGCCGCCCCCGGCCGGTGGACCCGCCATCCCCAGGATCAGACTGAATGACCCAACCTGCCCCCCTGCCCGAACACATTCCCACGCCTGTCTTCGTGCTGGATGCAGCACGCCTTCGCGCGAACCTCGAAACGGCGAAACGTGTGCGCGAGGAAGCCGGGTGCAAGATCCTGCTGGCAACGAAAGCGTTCTCCCTGCCCGCCGCCTTCCCGATGATGACCGACTATCTGGACGGCACCACCGCCAGCGGCGAGCAGGAAGCCATCATGGGGCATGAAAGCTTCGGCAAGGAAGTGCATGTCTACTCGCCCGCCTATACAAAGGCCGAGGTGGAACGCCTGACCGAAGTGGCCGAGCACATCTATTTCAACTCCCTCGAACAGCTGGACCGGTTCGCCGACATTGCGCGCAATGCCGGGGCCAAGGTCGGCCTGCGCGTCAATCCCGGCTATTCCAATGCGACGCTGGGCGGAGACCTGTACAATCCGTGTGCGCCCGGAAGCCGGTTTGGCGAAGTGCCGTCAAAGCTCGACCAGGTTGACTGGTCCGGCATCGACATCTTCCACGTCCACGCCCTGTGCGAGAGCTTGCATGAAGGCTCTGTCGGACTGATCGAATTCGTGGCCGACAATTTCGGGCAATACATCGAACAGGTCAGTACCGTGAATTTCGGCGGCGGTCACTTTCTCAACAAGGAAGGCTATGATGTTGACGCGCTGATCGCGGCCATCAAGGCGTTCAAGGCGCGGTTTGGCGTCGAGGTCGTTCTGGAGCCCGGCGCGGGCCTCGTCGTGAACACGGGCGAGCTTTACGCCACCGTCCTCGCCCTGCACTGGAACGACATGGATCTGGCGATCCTCGACGCGTCCGCCTCGACCCATATGCCGGACGTGCTGGAAGTGCCCTACCGGCCAGACGTGATCGGCGCTGGCCAGCCCGGCCAGAAAGCCCACACCTATCGCTTCGGCGGCAAGACCTGCATGACGGGTGATGTGATCGGCGACTATTCCTTTGACGCCCCGCTGAAACCCGGCGATACGATCATCTTCACGGACCAGATGCATTATTCCTTCGTCAAAACGAACACGTTCAATGGCACGCCGCTGGCAAACCTCGCGGTGCGCTGGGAGGATGGCATCATCGAGAGCCTGTCCGATTTCGGCTACGAGGAATTCCGTCGCCGGCTGGGTCGCTGATTGATCAGCCCTCGAACGTAATCGTCTGATCATTCCCGAGCGAAGTGATGCGCGCCCGCGCTTTCGCCACGGCGTCCAGATCAATGTCCGCCACAATCACACCCGGTTCATCGTCTGCCTTCTCCGCCAGCACCTCGCCCCAAGGGGAGACGATCAGGGAATGGCCGAAGGTTTCCCGGCCATCTTCATGGCGCCCGCCCTGCGCGGGGGCAATGACGAAGCTGCCGGTCTCGATGGCACGGGCACGGACCAGCGTGTGCCAGTGCGCCTGCCCCGTCACCCGCGTGAAGGCCGCCGGGATGGTCAGGATGCCGGCGCCCGCCTGCGCCAGTTTGCGGTAGAGATGCGGGAAGCGGACATCATAGCAGATGGTCAGACCCAGCTTGCCGAACGCCGTTTCAGCGAGCACCGCGCGCTCCCCCGGACGGTAGGACCGGCTTTCGCGATAGCTCTGCCCATCCTCCACATCGACATCGAACATGTGGATCTTGTCATAGCGCGCGAGGACGGCGCCATCGGGCGCAATCAGGAAGGACCGGTTGGCGAAGCGGTCGTCACCTTCCAATGTTACTGCTAGGGAGCCGATGAGGAGCCAGATGCCGAGTTCAGCCGCCAGCGCGCGCAGGGCGGCTAACGTCTGATCGTCCGCCTCCGCGACAATCTTCGGCCGCGCCATGCTGGGGCGGATGTCCAGCAGATTGGTCATCTCCGGCGTCGCGATGAAACTTGCGCCCAGCCCAGCCGCCTCACGGACAAGGGCAGAGGTCGCCTCGATGTTCGGGGCCACTTCCACGCCGGAGCGCAACTGGACACAGGCAAGTCGAAGCTGGGTCATGGCGCAACCCTATCGCAGGCCGCCCGGTCTGACAGCTGGATTCTCAAATTCCGCGAACCAGTCCAGCGCCGCTTGCAAGGCAAGGTCTGGCCCATCGCCATTGTCAGCCAGAACATTGTGAGGCGGCGACCAGACATGGCGCGGCGTGCCGTCCAGATGCGCCAGATCATAAGTGGGAATGCGGATGGGATACCCTGTCCGGCTGAGCGTGAAGGTTTCGACGCCGCCGGCCAATCGCGCCATGTCGCTGCCGAAAACGTCTCCCCGCCCGGCGCCGTCGAACCCAACCGCAAGGCCCTCCCCCATGCTGCCGGTCCACCGCCCGACCAGCACGGCAACCGGCCCTTCGGCCGTCCAGTCCCCATGGGGTTCGGCGACCTTGACCCATTCAGGAGCATCCATGGGCCGAATGCGCTGATAGGGCGCCGAATCTGACAGAAACCGGCCAAGAATGGGTTCAGCGATGTCGGTGCTGCCCCCGCCGGGCGTATCCCGGAGATCCAGAATCCAGAACCGCGCTCCCCGCAGCGAGTCCATGGCCGCATCGAATGCGGCCACCGTCGAGGCTTCGCCGAGGGAATCATTGAGGCGGACATATCCGACAGCCCCGTCGATCATGCGGGCCGTGAGCGGCGATTCAGGTGGGACGACCGCACGACCTTCCAGCGTCAAATCCAGGATTTGGCCATCCCGCAGAATGGTTGCGGATCTGGGCTCATCCCGATAGCCGGCCGCCGCAGCGTTGAGGGCCCAGTTCCGCTGCGCTTCGGAGGCCGCAGCATCCGGGGGCTGAAGGCGGGATTGCAAGGCATCGCCCAGCGTGCGGCCGTTCACGGAGACCATCTGATCCCCCACCGCCAGCCCTGCCTGCGCGGCAGCACTGCCTGCGCGCACAGCGATGACCCGATCCTCCTCCAGCCAGTAATCTGCCCCGGACGGCACAAGGCGTGGTGATATCGATGAATTGGTCCCGAACGTAATGTGCGGATCATGCAGCGCGTCGGTCAGGGTCTCCAGAACGCGCAATTGCTCCGGCCGGGTCGACACCTGGCCCACTTGATCCGGCAGGCGGCGGCAGGCTGCATCCCAGCCTGGCTGCCGCTTGTCCAGATAGACATAGTTCGCGCCGACAAGGTCACACAATTCCTGTCCGTCCGCCAGTGTGTCCTGCTGAATATCCGTCAAGGGCGCAACATGTGCGCACCCTGACAGAATTGCCGTCAGCAGGCAGAGCCCAAGCCTCATCCTTCCCAGTCGCTGAGTGCGGCGTCCAGGATCCCCGTCGCCTCACGGACATTCTCATCCGTGATCACCAGCGGCGGGGCCATGCGCAACACATTGGCGCCTGCGACCCCGACCAGAAGATTTCTCTCGCGGCAGACGCCCTGAAGGCTTTTCGGATCGGACTTCATCTTGAGGCCGGTCAGCAGGCCCTTGCCGGTGACCGAGTCCACCTTGTCCGGATGGCTGTCGGCGAGGCTTTTCAGTCCCTGCGCCAGCGTGCCGGAGACGCGGCGCACTTCGGCAAGAAACTCCTCGCTGGCAATGATGTCCCAGACGACATTGCCGACGGCCATGGCCAGCGGATTGCCGCCATAGGTCGAGCCGTGGCTGCCGGGCTGCATGTGCTCGCCGACCGCTTCAGTGGTCAGGCAGGCGCCGAATGGGAAGCCGCCGCCGATCCCCTTGGCCGAGCAGAGAATGTCCGGCGCGGTGCCGTCCACCCATTCGTGGGCGAACAGTTTGCCGGTCCGGCCCATGCCGCACTGAACCTCGTCATAGATCAGCAGGATGCCATGCTCATCGCAAAGCTCGCGCAATCCTTTCAAACAGGCATCGGGCATGGCGCGCACACCGCCCTCTCCCTGCACGGGCTCGACAAAGACGGCCGCCGTCGTCGGCTGCGCCGCGGCCGCCTTCAGCGCGTCATGGTCACCCCATTCAAGATGCACGAAGCCCGGCAGTTTCGGGCCGAAGCCTTCCAGGTATTTCGGATTGCCGCCGGCATTGATGGCGCCGAGCGAGCGGCCATGGAACGCGCCGGTGAAGGTGATGATGTCGACGCGCTCTTCATTACCATTGGCCCAATGATATTTCCGGGCCGACTTGATGGCGCATTCGACGGCTTCAGTGCCGGAATTTGTGAAGAAGACCCGGTCGGCAAACGTGTCGCGGCAGATCTTGTCGGACAATTCCTCGGCGCCCCGCACACGGAACATGTTGGATGTGTGCCAGAGCTTGCCGGCCTGATCCTGCAGGGCTTCGACCATGGCCGGGTGGGCATGGCCGAGCGCGTTCACCGCGATGCCGGCAATGAAGTCGAGATATCGCGTACCGTCCTCGGTGAAGAGGTAGACGCCCTCCCCCTTCTCGAAAACCTGTTCCGGCGGCCGGTAGACCGGCATGATGTGCTGGCGCGGATCGCTCATGATAACTCCCTTGCGTGCGCAATACCTTGTTTGGCTCCACGCTTGGCCGCGCCGCTGGGGGAAGTCAACTCACGGGCTGGCAGCCGCAGGGGGCGCGATGGCCCTTGAGCAGGGCTAATGAATTGCATGAAAAATATTTAATCGAAAAACGATAATAATGATTGACGTTTTTCGATAAGGCCTTATTGATAATCAAGAAGCCAAGACGGGCCGGGGTGATGTCCAAAAACGCCCCCTACCTCACCTGAGCCGTTGCTCCGGAACGTCTTGGTGGACCCCAGCCCGCCCGCGCGATGAAAAAAGGCGCGGAGAGCTTCCACCAGCTTCCGCGCCTTCCACCGTTTGCAGCGTTTCCTCCCAGAAACTTGCCGTGTCATATGGCCGCGCTTTAACGCGTGTGTCAAGATTGTGAATTCAAATTTTTCAATCCGAGCAGTTCTTCAATTTTTGCTGCAGTGCGCAATAAAGACAGGGACTTGCGCGCTGCCGGATTCCAGTCGGCCTGCGCGGAGGCGGCGAGCACCGCCTCGCTTTTCAGGATTATTCCATCTGAAACAATTTTCAGCCCGTTCGCCTTCAGCGTGGCCCCGGTAGACGTGATGTCCACGATCACGTCCGCGGCGCCTGTGGCGGGGGCCGCTTCGGTCGCCCCGGCGCTCTCCACAAGGCGATATTCCCCCACGGACTTGGCCGCAAAGAAGCGCCGGGTGAGGCGCATATATTTGGTTGCCACCCTCAAACGCCGGTGATGCGCCTTCCGGAAGGCCGCACCGGCCGCTTCAAGGTCTGCCATCGTGTCCACATCGAGCCAGGCCTGGGGCACCGCCACAATCACATCCGCGCCGCCGAAGCCGAGTCGCTCAAGCACGTGGAAATCCTCCGGCCCGGTGGGGGCCAGGTCATGCAGCAAGTCTTCACCGGTCACACCGGCATGAATGCTCCCATCGACGAGCCCCTGCGCAATCTCGCGGGCGGACAGGAGGCGCATGTCCACCTCGCCCAGTCCGCTGATCTCGGCCTGATAGCCGCGTTCCCCGCCAATCTGACGGACTTCGAACCCCTGCGCGCGCAGCCAGGCTTCGGACTTTTCCTTCAGCCGCCCCTTGGACGGAATTGCCAGCGACAGGATGCTCATGCCGTCTCTCCTTTTGCACGCAGGATCCGGTCGGGACGCACCACGCCGCCAATGCCGGACGCGGCGGCCCTGGACCGGGACAGGCCCTCGATCAGGCCGTCATACCGCCCGCCCGACGCCAGGGGCTGGCGGGAGCTGAGATTCTGGCCGAATGTCTCAAAGACGAAGCCGTCATAATAGGTGAACCGGCGGCCGAAGCCTGACCGGAACCGGGCTTCCGTTGTCAGTTCGGGGGCTGCGGCGAGCATGGCATCCATGCGCCGGGCGACACGCTCGATCGCATCATGCATCCGGTCAAGGCCATGCCGGCCGGCAATGGCGCCGAGAACATCTGCTGCCTCACCTGCCGGGCAGTTGACGCCTGCCAGATCAGAAAGCGCTGCCCGCGCGGCCTCCGGAATGCCGCCGGCGGCGTGGACTGCCGCCTGACCACGCAGGCCAGCCACGATTTCGGCCACGCTTCGCGTGCCGATCATGGGAATGCCACGCGCAGCAATCACGGTCAGGAAGGCTGCCTCGGCCTCTTTCGCGCTTGCGGCGTCGAGCACGGGCTGCAGATCCTCTGCCGGGGCCTGCGGCGCTGCGGCCAGCAAATCGCTGACACCGCCTTCCTGCCGAAAGGCCCGCTTCAGCAGGTCTGTCGTGATGCGCGCCAGGCCGAGCGCATCGACAAAGGCCGGAAAGATCGAGAGATCGCCCATCTCGGTCGCGGTGGGAGTCACGTCACAGGCCGCGACGGCCTCCCGCACCAGCGCAAACGCCTCGGCATCACACGCGGCGCTGCTGTCCTTGCCAAACCATTCGAAGCCGACCTGGGTGAATTCCATCGGATCGCCCCCGGCAGCCGGAAGCCGGAAGGCCCGGGCCGCATAGGTGTAGGCCTTTGCGCCGTCTCCGCCTGCAGCCCGGCGGTCCGCTTCCAGTCCCGCCACCGGCAGGGTCAGGTCGGGCCGCATGACCATTTCACTACCGCGATGATCAGAGAACACGCAAAGGCGGGCGCGCACTGCCTCCCCCGACAATTCCAGCGGGATGTCGGACGGCAGGATATAGGCCGGGTCGACCGGCTCGGCGCCAGTCGCCTCGAAAACGCCGCGGGCCGCCGCGACGAGGGCGTCATGTGTCATTTCTGGGCCTCGACGATCTTGCGGATGGCCTCAACCATGTCTGCACGCGGCACCTCGAACTGGCCGGGGCGCGCTTCGCGATACTCTTCATTGGACTTGATGGCCTTGGCCTTCAAAGCGCCCATCTCAAGATCTTTGATCGTGACCGTGCCCTTGGCGAGTTCATCTTCGCCCACCATGATGGCGGCGGGAGACGATCTGCGGTCGGCATATTTCATCTGCGGCCGCATACCGGACGATCCCATATAGGCTTCGGCCCGAATGCCCGCGCGGCGCAGCTCGGTTGCGATCTGCAAAGCGATTGACGGGTCTTCCTTGTCGAAATTCAGGACAACGACCGGGCCATCCAGCTTCTCGGTCTGGCCCATGATGTGCATCGCAGCCGCAAGCCTGGAGATACCGATGGAGAAACCGGTCGCCGGAACCGTCTCGCCGGTGAAGCGGGCGACCAGGTCATCATAACGGCCGCCGCCGCCGATCGAGCCGATGCGATAGGTCTTGCCGTCCTCACCGGTCACTTCGCGCAGCAGTTCGGCCTCGTAGACCGGGCCGGTATAGTATTCGAGGCCGCGCACGACCGACGGGTCAATCACGACGTCCCCTTCAGGCGCACCAAGCGCTTCCAGCGCCTTTGCGATGGCTGCGAGTTCCGCAAGTCCGGTCTTGCCTTCTTCGGTGTCACCGGTGGCCTTCGCCAGATTCTCGAGCGTTTCGGCACGTGTGTCCGCGCCCGCCTGCGCGAAGGCGAGCACGCGCTTGACTTCAGCTGCGCCGAGCCCTGCGCCATTTGTATAGTCGCCGCTTTCATCCATGCGGCCTTCTCCGAGCAGGTCCGCAACGCCGTCGACGCCCAACCGGTCCAGCTTGTCGAGGGCCCGCAGGATCGCGAGGCGCGTTTCGGCCTGTGTTGCACCCACGCCATCCAGCACCCCGTTCAACAGACGGCGCGTGTTCACACGGATCACGAATTCGCCCGTCTCCATACCGACCGCGCGCAGCGCCTCGGCGCCCATTGCGATCATTTCCGCATCAGCGTGAAAGCCCGGCGCGCCGATCGTATCGGCATCGCATTGCCAGAACTCACGGAAGCGGCCCGGGCCAGGTTTCTCATTGCGCCAGACCGGCCCGGCAGCATACCGGCGGAACGGTTTGCCCAGCGACTGGCCCGCCTCCGCCACGAAGCGCGCGAGCGGCGCCGTCAGATCATAGCGCAGCGCCATCCATTGCTCGTCATCATCCTGAATCGCGAAGACGCCTGCATTCGGGCGGTCATCATCCGGCAGGAACTTGCCCAGCGCATCGGCATATTCGAACGCGCCAGTCTCCAGCGCCTCAAACCCCCATTGGCGGTAGACGCCGGTGATCGTTTCGACGAGGCCGGCCTGGGCATGAATGAGGCTTTCGCGCTTGTCCGGGAAGCCGCGCGGCTTGCGGGCGAGGTCCTTGCCTGTGAGGGGCGGTGTGTCCTTGTCGCTCATGGTCGTCTCTGGTCCTGGTTGCCGACGCGCCCCGCATAGACGGAGACGCATGAATTGGAAAGGCAACACGACGGCGCGGCACGGACCGGGGCGCAGCCTGCCTCATCTGATCTGGTTCTGGAAAATGAACACTTGCAGGAGGCGCAGCCGGACCGGTTCGCGCCTCGTCGGCGCGTCACGAATGGTGATGATGGTGGTGCAGTGCAATGTTCATTGCGTTGGCGGATACTGACGCCCTTGGCCGGAGTCAAGCTTGGTCGCGGGCCTCAAGCCTTGTCGGCTGGACGGACAAAGGGTTTCTGCGCGCCATCGCGGCGCTCGATCACCTTGAAAATGCCGGTGCCGCGCATCAGCAGCTTGTCGCCGGTCCAGATGCGGCCTTCGACGGTGAAGACATCATCCTGACGACCCACAACTTCGCCCTTGCCCTCGACAAAGCTGCCCATCGGCGCACCAGACAGGAAGTCACACAGAAGGCGAACCGTGACCCACCAGGTGTCTTCATCCTTCTCCACCGCGGCGCCCCAGGCCATGTCGGCAAAGGTCATGACCATGCCGCCATGCGCATTCATCATGCCGTTCGTGTGGTATTCCTCCACACGGAAGGCGCGATAGACGCCGGTCTCGTCCCGCTTTTCGAACAGCGGCCCGATCTGTCGGCCGAAGCCGCGATGCCATGGCAGGATGGAATAGCCCTCGGGCGTTTCGAAAGTCTGGTTTCGGGTCAGGTCGTCGCTCATCCGAAGCGGATTAGCGCCAAGTTTGCGCGAGGGCCAGAACTAACCATGCGTCAGTCGAGACCAACCGCCGCCTTGGCGCTCGCCTGGCGTTCGGCAACTGCCGCGACATCGAACCCTTCCAGGCTTTCATTGAACAGGCGATAGAAATTGAGCTCCGCCCCCAGGCGCAGGTACGCCGCGCCGAGTCCGATGGCGGCCCGGTCCATGAAGACGAACTCCCGCGGGATCTTCACCGGCCCCTTTTCCTTGAGCAGCCTGCGCACCTGAAAGGCTTCCTTGCGGCCATATTCGCCTGGGCTGACTCCATCGGCGACGGACCGCACGCGATCATCCAGCAGAGGGCCATAGATGAAGCGCGCCCAGATATTGAGCACCTCCACCAGCTCCTTCGACAGGCCGCTGAACCCCCATTTCTCGTAGGCGGCATAGGCCGCGTCGAAATCATCCGCCAGGATGGCGCGGTAGAGATCCACGACGCCGCTGACGAATTGCGGGGGGAAGATGCGGATACAGCCGAAGTCCAGAAGGTTGAGGCCCGTGCCCTCCCCTGTCACCTGATAATTGCCGAGATGCGGGTCGCCATGAATGACGGCATGGGCGTTGAACGGCCCCCACCATGTCCAGAAGAGCATTTCTGCAATCCGGTTGCGCACCTCCTGCGGCGCATCCTCGAACGCATCGAGCCGCTGACCCGACACCCAGCTCATGGTCAGGAGCCGGTCCGTCGACAGGTCATCCACCGGATCGGGAACCGTGACGAAGTCCCGCTCCGAAAGCATATGGGCATAAAGCGCCATATGCTTTGCCTCGCGCGCATAGTCGAGTTCCTCGCGAAGCCGGTCAGTGATCTCGTCGACCATGGCGCTTGGGTCGATTGACCCGTCCATCCGCCGGAACAGGCCCAGCATGGTCTTCAACTGGCCGACATCGGATTCCACGGCGCTGGCCATGTCCGGATATTGCAGCTTGCAGGCGGCCTGACGCCCGTCATGCAGGGTGGCCCGATGAACCTGCCCCAGGGAGGCGGCGTGCGCGGCCTCCTTTTCAAACGCCGCGAACTTCTCCTGCCAGCCCGCCCCCAGTTCGGCGCGCATGCGGCGCTTCACGAACGGCCAGCCCATGGCCGGCGCTTCGGCCTGCAGCTGGCTCAGTTCGGCGGCGTATTCCGGCGGCAGGAAATCCGGAATGGTCGAGACCATCTGGGCCACTTTCATCAGGGGCCCTTTCGACTTTCCAAGCGCCGCCGCCAGGGCGCGTGCGATCTTTTCGTCGCCCTGATCGCCGCCAAACAGGCTCTGGGTGGCAAATGTCAGGCCCGCTCCGGACAGATTCGCGCCAACCCGGGCCGTTCGCGCGATGCGTCCGGTCAGGCGATTGCGTTCCGGGTCTCGAAATGTTTGGCTGTCATCACTCATGGACGGGATATAGGTCGCCGCCCGCCGAACAGCCACTGGGGAATGAAGGGGGCCCGTGCGGCATATGACTCGCGCCAGATGACAAACCCGTCATGTTTGGAGTATAGGCCCGCCTTCGCGATTTCCCGCGACAAGAACACTGACCGCCCAGAGAGTTTCCGGCCCGGGCACCGGACGTAGAGTGTCCCGAATTCAATCGGCAGCGGCATGCAGAATGCCAGCGCCAAACCGCGACCAGCAGGATTATCCAGATGTCTTACAAAACGCTTCTCACCGAGATTGACGAAGAGGCCGGCTTTGCCGTCGTCACGCTCAATCGCGCCGAGAGCCTGAACGCCCTGTGCGAAGAGATGATGAACGAACTGACCCATGCGCTGGACCGGTTCGAGGCGGACGAGAATATCGGGTGCATCATCCTGACCGGATCGAAGAAAGCCTTTTCCGGTGGGGCGGACATCAAGGAGATCCAGGAGAAGACCTATCCGGAATCCTATTATGAGGATTTCATCAGCCGCAACTGGGAACGGGCCGCACGTGCCCGCAAACCGGTCATCGCGGCGGTGGCGGGCTATGCCATCGGGGGCGGCTGCGAACTGGCGCTGATGTGTGACATCATCCTTGCGGCCGACAATGCCCGGTTCGGACAGCCTGAAGTGCGTCTGGGCGTGATGCCCGGAGCGGGCGGTACGCAGCGCCTCGCGCGCGTCATCGGCAAGTCCAAGACGATGGAATTGTGCCTCACCGGGCGGATGATGGATGCTGACGAAGCCGAACGCTGCGGCCTGGTCAGCCGCGTGGTGCCTGCCGACGAATTGCTGGATGCCGCCCGGGAGATGGCGCGCACCATCGCTTCCATGCCGCTGGCCGCGGCCATGATGACGAAGGAAGCGGTCAAGATCGCCTATGAAACGCCGCTTTCGCAAGGCATCCAGTTCGAACGCCGTCTCTTCCAGTCCCTCTTCTCGACCGATGACCAGAAAGAAGGCATGGCGGCCTATGTCGAAAAGCGTTCAGCGCACTTCAAAGACAAGTGATGCAGAAAGCCCCGTCACACCTGCTATTTCCTGCCATCAGGCCCAATTGCGCTGTTGACGCCTCCGCGCCGTTTATGTATTCCCCCGCCTTCAGCCTGAAGGGACCCCTTCGGGCCACAGGAGTTTGTTATGGCTAATACTCGTTCTGCCAAGAAAATGGTCCGCAAGATTGCGCGCCGCACTGAAGTGAACAAGGCCCGCCGCTCGCGCGTGCGCACCTTCGTTCGCAAGGTCGAGGAAGCAATCGAGGCTGGCGACAAGTCGGCAGCCCAGGAAGCCCTGCGCAATGCGCAGCCGGAACTGATGCGCGCCGTCACCAAGGGTGTGATGCACAAGAACACGTCATCCCGGAAAGTTTCCCGCCTGTCCGCCCGCGTCAAGGCAATGGGCTGAGCTGACCGTTTCACGGCTTTAAAGTTGAAACCCGCCTGACTGCTCAGGCGGGTTTTTTCGTGTCAAGATTGCCAATCCAGAAATCTGGACGTCTGCTCCGCCAGCCTCCTTGCTCATGGACATTTGATGGAAGGATTGCGAATTTGATCTTACTGGCAGGCTCCGCGATGCAGTAATGTGAGTGGTTTGCATTTTTGCATTTTCAACGGTGTCTTTTTTCTGGAAATCCACAGGCTTGTACGCCTGCCCCCTGTTGACAGAACAGTTGCGAACAAAAGTGCGAATCGACTCACTCACAAAAAAAGAGCAGGGCTCAACCACCTGATTTATATGCGGTTTGAGGTGCACGAAAAAGAGTCAACCAGCCAAAACCCGCTGTCAAAAAAAAGTAGCACTTGTCAGCAAAACAGCGGTTGAGTAACTTGAATTTACCAACAGAAAAGTTCTCCCGACACGGAGTATTTGTGTGTCCGGACCCAGGTTCGGAACGGGAACTGTGTGCCAGTTGGTCAGGGTGAAATATAATTAGAAAATGGGGCTCGGCATGGACGGGAACAGACTCTTTGATTCAAAAACTGGCGTAGACTTCAACGACAACAAGAACAACAAGAACGCTCCGGGCAAAGAGATTTGGCTCTCCGTCAAGGCGCACCTCGCAACGATCCTGAACAAGGCGGACTATGACCGCTGGATCGACGGACTCCGGCTGGTGGCCGAGTTCAATGGCGAAATGGTGATTGCCGCGCGCGACCCGCTGGATTTCGACCGGGTGGACGGCACACACCGGCATGCGATCCAGCGCATCTGGCGCGAGCATGATCCGGCCCGGCGCGCCGTCAAGCTGGTTTGCTGGCGCAATGCTCCGGCCGACCTGGTGGAAAATGTCGAGGACCCCTGGGCCCGTGACGAGACACCTGTGGCCGAAACCACCGAAGCTGCCTCGACTGGCGTCGCCACCGGCGCCCCGGTGATGAGCTTCGACACGCTGGTCACCGGCGAGGCCAATGAACTGGCCGTGCAGATGGCCAGACGCATTGCGGGCGGATTGCCGGTCGGGACGCTGACAACCTTGTTCTACGGGCTTCAGGGCACCGGCAAGACGCATATCCTGCACGCGCTGAAAGCCGCTGCCGAGCGTCGCAGCGATGACTGCCATGTCGTCTACCTGACGGCCGAGGAATTCCTCTCCTCCTATACCGACGGGGTGAAGGTGAAGGATACGAGCGCGCTGAAGAAGCGGCTGCGGGCCGCCACGATCCTGATGATCGATGACCTGCACCGCATCAGCGGCAAGCCGGGCACGGAAACCGAGCTGTTCCAGAACATCCGCGAAGTCACCGCCAATGGCGGTCATGTCGTTCTGGCCGGGGACAAGGCACCCGGTGACGTGACCGGCTTCAGCCCCCGCATGATCAGTGAGCTGAAAGGGGCCACCACTGTCGAGGTCGGCGCTCCCGATGCCGGCATGCGCCAGCAGATCATGCGGCGCCTGGCCGACCATATCCAGGCTGGCCATCCGGACTTTGTGGTGAGCGACGAGATGATCTCCGAGTTCAATGCCGGCATTCGCGGACAGGCCCGCGAAATGACGGGCGCCATCTGGAACCTCTACACAGAGGCCGCCTTCGGCATCCGCACACCCACGCTGGACATGGTCCGCAAGATCATCCGCCGGACTGAAGGCGATGTCCGCCAGCCCTCGATCGAACTGGTCAAGAAGGCTGCCATGAAAGTCTTCGACGTGACCAAGGCCGACATGGAAAGCCCCAGCAAGGCGCGCGCCGTGGTGTATCCACGCCAGATCGCCATGTATCTGTGCCGCGAACTGACCGGGAAATCCTTCCCGCAGATCGGCTACAGCTTCGGCAAGCGCGATCACACGACAATCCTCTACGCCCACCGCAAGGTGACCAAGGCGCTGAAGTCGGACACGGAACTGGCGACCGACATCAAGGCCGTCAGCGAAACCATTCTGGAGCTCCAGGCTGCGGGCATGAATTAGGGCACCTGCTGCCATTCCCACAGAAATGGTGATCGGCGCTTGGCTTTTACACGCGTTTGAGTAAGTGTGCTCGGCCCGCTCTTCCTTGAGAGCGGGCCGATTCCGCACCGGACAGTCAGGTTCGGGCGAAACCGGCTGGATTGGCGAACACTTCCGGGCCGCGTCCTGACGGCCCTCGACGAACGGAACGGACGATGAAACTGACGATTGAACGCGGCGACCTGCTCAACGCGCTGTCCCATGTGCAGAATGTGGTCGAGCGCCGCAACACGATTCCGATCCTCTCCAACGTCCTGCTGCAGGCAGGCAATGGCGAGCTGAAGCTGACGGCAACCGATCTCGACATCGAGGCCGTCGACAGCGCCGACGCCACAGTTGCCCGAGACGGCGCGATCACTGCGCCGGCCGGAACGCTGTTCGACGTCGTCCGGAAACTGCCGGCCGGGTCCGAGGTGGAACTGGAAGTCCAGCCGGAAGGCCAGCGCCTCATGATCACGGCCGGGCGTTCGCACTTCGAGCTGCCCACCCTGCCCGCCTCCGACTTCCAGACCATGAGTTCGGACGACACGGCCACGAAATTCTCACTGGGCGGCAAGGAGTTCGCCCGCCTGATCGACAAGACCCGCTTTGCCATCTCCACCGAGGAGACCCGGTACTATCTCAATGGTGTGTACCTGCATGGCGCCAAGACCGAAGACGGCAATGCCGTGCTGCGTACCGTGGCCACCGATGGTCACCGCCTGGCTCTGGCGGAATTGCCCGCACCGGCCGGATCGGAAAACCTTGAAGGCATCATCGTGCCGCGCAAGGCGATTGCCGAAGCCCGCCGCCTGGTGGATGGCGTCGAGGACGATGTCGAGATCGAGGTGTCCGACACCAAGATCGTCGTGCGCGCCGGACGTGCAGTGCTGACCTCGAAACTGATCGATGGCTCGTTCCCGGACTATGGCCGCGTCATTCCGAAAGGCAATGACAAGCGCCTGACCATCGACAACAAGGCCTTCGAAGCTGCGGTCGACCGTGTGTCCACCGTGTCGGCAGAGCGCTCGCGCTCGGTGAAGATGTCCCTGTCGGATGGCAAACTGGTTCTGGCCGTGAACCATGCCGAAACCGGCGTTGGCAACGAAGAGCTGGAAGCCGAGTATGGGTCGGACGCAATGGAGATCGGTTTCAATGCGAAATACCTGCTCGACATTGCCGGCCAGATTGAAGCGGTCGAAGCGGAATTCATGTTCAGCGATCCGGCCTCGCCGGCCCTCGTGCTCGACCCGTCGGATGACAGCGCCCGCTACGTTCTGATGCCGCTGCGCGTCTAGCCTGCCAATGGCCGGGCCTGCCCGGCATGGGCTGTCCGGACGAATGGAATGACCGCGCTCACCCGCCTGACCCTGACCGATTTCCGCAATTATGCGTCGCTCAGCCTGCCCCTCGACGGGCGGCATGTCTGCCTCTACGGCGCGAATGGGGCCGGCAAGACCAATCTGCTCGAGGCCGTCAGCCAGTTGGGCCCGGGCCGGGGCCTGCGTTCTGCCACGCTGCAGGACATGACGCGCAAGGATGCGCCCGCCGGATGGGCCGTGTCTGCCCGCCTGGCAACCGACCAGCGGATTGGCGTGGGTCTCGAGACCAGCCCGAGCACGAAACGGACGGTCCGCATAGATGGGGCACCGGCCACCGCGTCCGATCTCGCCGAACTTGTCCGCATTGTCTGGCTGACCCCCGCCATGGACGGCGTGTTCCGGGGCAGCACGTCTGACCGCCGGCGCTTCTTCGACCGGCAGGTGATGGCACACATGCCCACGCATGGCGCGGCGGCGGCGCGATACGAAAAGGCCATGCGCGAGCGAAATGCATTGCTGGAACGTGGCCATGTCGACCCGGCCTGGGCTGACGCGATCGAAGCGCGCATGGCCGAGGCGGGCGCCGAGATGGCGATCAACCGTGCGCATGTGCTGGAAGCGCTGCAGGCGGCCATCAATGCACGGCCGGAAGGCTATTTTCCAAAAGCAGACCTCGCCCTGGAGGGCAGGTCCGAAGCGGCCGCAGGCGCGGGGGATGATTTCAAATCCATTTTCGAAGCGCTGGCAGACACGTTCCGCACGACCCGGCGCCGTGACATGGCCGCCGGCCGCACGATAGACGGGCCGCACCGTTCCGACCTGTCCGTGATCCACAGGCCAACCGGGGCTCCGGCAAAGGACGCCTCAACCGGCCAGCAGAAGGCGTTGCTGATCGGTCTGATCCTCGCATCTGCCGCCGCCTTGCGGGCAGAGGGAGACGGCCCCTCTCCCCTGCTCCTGCTGGATGAGGCCGCGGCCCATCTGGATGCGGATCGCCGCGCAGCCCTGTTCGATGAACTGACCGCACTTGGCGGCCAGGCCTGGCTGACCGGAACGGAGGCCTTCCTGTTCGAAGCCTTTGGCGACCGGGCGCAGACCATCCGGATCGAGGATGGCCACGCCGCCAGCGATGCCTAGCTCTTGATGCGCAGGTCCGAAATCGACTTGGCGATCTCGCGATAGACTTCCTTCAGCTCTTCGCCATTGGAGGCGTCGAAGGCAAAGGCCGGGCTGGTCGCGCAATATTCCATGATCGTCTGGCCATCTGATGTCTTCTGGACATAGTCCGGCACCTGGAACCCCACCGTGTAGACCTGAACATTCGACGGCTCCGATTTCATCGCGTCACACAGATCCTTGGCCTGCTGGAACGAATTCTTGCTCGCGGTGGGATGGGTCACATTGAAATCACCGTCCGTCATCAGGATGACGGCCTTGGTGACATTCACCTCATCATACTCCCAGGGCGTGGCGGTTTCCGGCCAGATGTCCTTCCATTTCGGGGAAACGAGATACCAACCCCAGGCCACGCCCAGATGGCCCGCCGTGCCGCCATTGGCCGTCATGCTGTTCACATGCGCGGTCAGGGCCGCCTTGTCCTCGGTCAGCGGAACAGGACCGGTCTGGCGACAGGTGGCATAGTAGAAATCAAGCGCGCCGGTGGACCCGTTCGCTCCTCCATTCTCGATTTCATTTTCGCCGCGATACTTGTCCCGGTCGCTATCGTAGAAATTCCAGCGCGGATTGCCGGCCCCGATCCAGGCAAAGCTTCCGGGTGCGGCATCGCTGTCTGCCTGAGATCCGGTCCGCTCATAGACGCACGTGTCGCGCGCCGACGAGTTGTCCCAGAACCAGCGCGCCACATCCCAGTCATAGTCGCCATGCTGGTTGCAATCATCCGGATCGGATTCGGTACAGGTCCCGGTCTCGTAATACATGAATCGCTTGCCGGTGGCCTGATCATACATCCGGGCACCATTGTAGGAATTGTAGTTGCTTATGCCATTGCTGTTCGACGTGTCCGCCGGGATGGTAACGCCGCGCGTCACATCATCGAACCAGGCCCCGGCATTGACCGCATTGTTATAGGTGACAATCCCCAGCCGGACGCTTCCATCGCGCACCTGATCGTCAGGCAACAATTCGTCAAAGGCCGTCACTGCCGCCGTCTTGAGGGATGACAGCCGGTTGTTGCTGTTCATCGACCCCGAAACATCGAACACGAAGGCCACATCGATCTTGCCGACCGAAAACGTCGATGTGGACGACACGTTGAAGCTCATATCGTCATTTCCGAACAAGGTGGAAATGAAGGTGGGCTGGGTGCAACGCATCTTGCCGAGAATGTCTTCACTGTCCTCGGAGAAGGTGACGGAGACGGCCGTACAGTTCATGCCGCCGCCGGCCGAGTCGATCAGGGGCGACATGTAGGTACGGATGTCCGCGATCACTTCCTCGTCGGTTGCGCCCGCCTGGCGGGACAACGCCCCGGCCAGCACCGCTGAATCCATCGCATACTGGACCCGGGCCTGCTGGCGGAAGATGAATTCCAGATCAACGGCCAGCCCCACCAATGCGACGAGGGACGCCAAGATGAAGGCTGTCAGCATGGTGATATTGCCCCGGACGTCCCGGGCCAACAGCTGCACGTTCCGAATGACGGCGCGAATGGACACGATGCGGACTCCCCTGTTTCCGGCTTTCCCGACAGCCGCCGGATTGTCCGACTTTCCGGTTTCGCGCCCCTTCATCCGATCCGGTAAAATCCCGACCGGCGCGAAAGCGCGCATTTACCAAGCGGATGCCCGGTCCGCCTTGGCCAAATGGACTGCGGGCGCTTGCCCTCCCGGCGGCATTCCGTGATATCGTGACCTCCGGATACCGATTCCCAGCCGAGGCAGACATGCAGCAATATCTCGATCTCCTGCAGGACATTCTGGACAATGGCCATGAGCGCGCCGACCGCACCGGAACCGGCACGCGGGCCGTATTCGGACGCCAGATGCGCTTTGACCTGGCCGACGGCTTTCCGATGGTGACGACGAAGAAGCTGCATCTGCGGTCCATCATCATCGAACTGCTCTGGTTCCTGAAGGGCGACACCAACATCAGGTATCTGAAGGACAACAAGGTCTCGATCTGGGATGAATGGGCCGACGAGAATGGCGACCTTGGCCCGGTCTATGGCAAACAATGGCGCAGCTGGGCCGCGCCGGATGGCCGTGTGATCGACCAGATCCAGTGGGTGCTGGACGAGATCCGCACCAATCCCAATTCCCGGCGCCTGATTGTGTCAGCCTGGAACCCGGCTGACGTGAATGACATGGCCCTGCCCCCCTGCCACTGCCTGTTCCAGTTCAACGTGATGGACGGCAAGCTGAACTGCCAGCTCTATCAGCGCTCAGCCGACGTCTTTCTGGGCGTACCGTTCAACATCGCGTCCTATGCGTTGCTGACAATGATGATGGCGCGGGCCACGGGGCTGGAACCAGGCGAGTTTGTGCACACATTCGGCGACGCGCATCTCTACCTGAACCATATGGAACAGGCACAATTGCAGCTGACCCGTGCGCCGCGTGCATTGCCCCGGATGATCCTGAACCCGGACAAGACCGATTTGTTCGGATGGGAATATGAGGATTTCACCGTCGAGGGCTATGAGCCTCACGCCCACATCAAGGCCCCGGTGGCCGTCTAGGCGTCTTTCAGCGCTTCCCACGCCGTCCAGGCGTCACCTGCATACATCAGGTTCGGGCCACCGCCCATATACACCGTCATGCCAAGCGTTTCAGCGACTTCCTCATCGGTTGCGCCAAGGCGCTTCAGGGCCTTGGTATGGAATCCGATGCAGCCATCGCATTGTTTCGCAACGCCGATGGCCAGCGCAATCAGTTCCTTGGTCTTGGTGTCCAGTGCCCCATCGGCCAGAGCCGCCTTGGCCATGGCGTTGAACTGATTGATCGTCTCCTTGGCGCCCGTGCCGCGCAACCCGGAAATACCGGCACTGATCGCTCCGGTTATCGCGTCATAATCCTTTTTGCCGTCTGCCATGATCGACTCCTTATTTGCATATTTGCGCAAATATGCATGTTATTGGAGCATCAGCAATATGGATATTTCCGGATTTCGCAGTCAGGCGGCCGCCGGATCGACCTTTCCCAGATCCTCCCGCCGCCGAATGATGGCCGACACGATCACCGCCCCCACCATCTTGCCGATCACGAAGACGATCCAGTTCCAGACATGCAGGGAATTGCCCGGGTCCATGCCGAGTTCCATCTGTTTGGCCAGATCCGCGCCATAGAGAAACACGGTTGTATCCACCGGGGCGGCGAGCGCGCTGGACAGAAGGATCCGCGTTGACAGGCGGTATTTGGTGAAGGTGAACAACAGCCAATCGACGCCCTCGGAGATCGCAAACGCCACGCCGCTTGCCAGCGCAATCACCGGCCAAGCGTAGTAGAACGACCAGGCGATCGCCAGGGCCATCACGATCAGCACCCGATGCCCCATTTCCCGCTGCACGAAATCACGGATCACGAACACCATGCCGGTCACCATGGTCATCGGGTGAAGGGACACGCCCTGCGCAGTCAGGCCGCTGCCTGTCGGAGCGACCACCTGAAACTCCGGAATCACACCGAACGACCAGTTCAGGAAGGGAATCAGCGCTACATAGACAAGCGCCCAGCCACGTCCTTTCAGCAGCCAGATCGCCAGGAACGACAACAGCAGGGCGGGCATGGCCCAGCCAATCTGGGCCGGGTTTCCATTCGTCAGGATGTCTACAAACGTTTTCATAACACCGAACTCCTGCCGAACTGCGTTTCCTGTTGTAAAAACTGAAGAAAGAAGGTTGCCTTCCCCCTGCGAAACCGTCTCTCCATGTATCACCACAGTCTCACGGGGTCACAAGGGCCTGCGGTGAATTCGATTAGTTTGTAGATTGGATCGGTCAGTATGCCGGCACATGTGAAACTCTGCCTCATCGCCGCCCGGGCCCGCAATAATGTCATTGGGGCGGCAGGTGATTTGCCCTGGCGCCTCAAGGGCGACCTGGCCTTCTTCAAGTCGGCCACGCTGGGCTGTCCCATCATCATGGGCCGCAAGACCTGGGAAAGCCTGCCGGTGCGCCCGCTGAAGGGCCGCGAGAACATCGTGATGACCCGCGACTGGGCCTATGATGCCGAAGGCGCGCGCGTCTATTCCAGTTTTCCCGCCGCGATCAACTCCGCGCGCGCCATCGCCGCCCGGACGGATGCCGACAAGGTGTTCGTGATCGGCGGGGAAACGCTCTACCGGATGGCCCTGCCCCTGGCCGACCGCCTCTATCTCACCGAAGTCGATGCCGAGCCCGAAGGGGATGCCTACTTCCCGGAGGTGGACACCAGCCTCTGGAAGGAAACCGGCGCCGAACGATATGAGGCCGGCGAAGGCAATGATTTTGGCTTTACCATCCGCCAGTTGGACCGGGTCGGAGCGTTCACTTCTCCCTAGGATATCTGTTGTCGCGCTGAAGATCGCCGCCTAACCTCCTGTCAAAAACGGCAGGAGGAAACACGCCGATGGACTTCGAGATCATCACAACCGGATTGCGCTTTCCGGAAGGCCCGGTCGTCATGGCCGATGGCAGCATCATTGTTGTCGAGATCGAAAAGAAATGCATCACCCGGTGCTGGGGCGACGGCAAAACGGAAGTGATCGCCACACCGGGCGGCGGCCCGAACGGCCTCGCCATCGGACCGGATGGCGCGCTCTGGGTCTGCAACAATGGCGGATTCATCTACACCGAAATGGACGGGCTGCTGATCCCGGGGAACTGCCCGGACGACTATGATGGTGGTCGCATCGAGCGGATCGACCTGTCGACGGGCAAGGTCGAGCGCGTGCTCGACACGGTCGAAGGCCACAAGCTGAAAGGCCCGAACGATCTTGTCTTCGACAAGGCCGGAAACCTCTACTTCACCGATCACGGCAAGACCTATTCCCGCCATCGCGATTTCGGTGGCCTGTTCTTCCTCGCCAATGGCGCCAGCGAGGCCAGCGAACTCGACTTCCACTATACCAGCCCCAACGGCGTCGGCCTCTCGCCGGACGAACAGACCGTCTACATGGCCGATACGATGACCGGCCGGATGTGGGCCTTCGATCTGGAAAGCCCCGGTGTGATCAAGCCGGCCTCCCCGTTCAATGGCGGCCGCGTCGTCGCCACCATGCCCGGCCTGCAATACTTCGACAGCCTGGCCATGACAGCTGCCGGAAATGTCTGCGTCGCCACCATTCTGAATGGCGGCATCACGACCATCACCCCCGGCGGCGACTTCCACCATACGGCCTTCCCGGACCTGATCGTCACCAATATCGCCTTTGGTGGGGATGACATGCAGGATGCCTACATCACCCTGTCCAGCACGGGCCAGCTCGCCCGGTGCCGCTGGCCCGAACCCGGCCTGAAGCTGAACTTCAACGCCTGATACGGAACGGGTAAAATGGCGTGACTTGCAAACGGTCCAACGGTTCCGGCGAGATGGCTCGGAAACGACTGGACGGGTCGATAACCTCCAACCAGGTGCCTCTGTCATGAAGAACAAGATCATCGCAGCGCTGGCCGCGCTCCCGCTTCTGGCGACTGGCTGTGCAGCTGGCTCATCGCCTACAGCCCCGGTCGCTGCGTCAAAAGACTCCTCCGATTCTGGCGCGGACAATCTGACAACCCTGCTGGACGAGTTCGCGTTCTCAGGCACGCTCCTCGTCAGCAAGGGTGACGACATCCTGCTGCGTGAAGCGGTGAATGCGGCCCCGATCGAGGATGCTGCAGACGTCACCCTCGACACCCGTTTTCCCGTCGCCTCCATGACAAAGAGCTTCACGGCGGCATTGGTGCTGAAGCTGGTCGATGAGAAAAAGCTGGGACTGGACCAGACGCTGGCCGAATTGCTGCCGGACTTCGATGCGCCCTATGCCGGCGAAGTCACGGTCCGCCACCTGCTGCAGAACCGGTCCGGCATTCCGCACTACATCGATATTCCCGGCTGGTTCGACACTGACGTGAAGCGCGCCTTCACAGACGAGTCCTTCCAGGAAACGCTGCAGCAACTCGAACTGAAGTTCCCGCCGGGCAGCACCTATCTCTATTCAAACGTGAACTATTATCTTCTCGCGCAGGTCATCGACCGCCATTCCGGCATGACCTATGAGGCGTTTCTCCAGTCTGCCATCCTGGACCCGCTGCAGATGTCGGCAACCGGACAGCTGTATGGGGAACCGGACAGCCTCGCCCAAAACTATTTGAAAACCGATGACGGCACGTATGAGATCATCCCCATCGTGAATCCGGTTCTGTTTCGCGGCACGGCCTCCATGGTGTCAACTGCGGACGATCTGAACACCTGGGGACATGCCATCATCGATGGCGCTATCTATTCGGAGGCGGCCGCAGCAGAGGCCTTCCATGCCGATACGCCCATGGCATGGAGCGTTTCGGAACTCCCTGTCCCGGATGCCCGGAATGTCAGCGTCACCTACTATAATGGCCGCCTGATCGGCTATCTCAGCCTGATCATGCTGGTGCCGGAGGAGGATGGTGTAATCGTCATCCTCAACAACAACACAGTCGGCTACGACAATATGATCGCCCTGGCCGCGACGCTGGTTGCGGACCATTTCGGCGGCGAGGACTAGTCCTCGAACACGATCTCCGGTGTTGGCCTCGAATTGAGGCCATCCAGTTCGATCGCCACGCGGCGGGCGAGTTCGTGAAACAGCTGTCCCGCGGCAGCGTCTGACAGGGCCGCAGGCTTGCCGGCATCGCCGCCTTCCCGGATGGCCTGCAACATCGGCAATTCGGCCAGCAGAGGCAGGCCCAGCGCAGCGGCCGTCGCGGCGCCGCCACCCTGCCCCATCAGGTAATGACGGGTGCCGGCCGGGTCTTCGAACCAGCTCATCGTCTCGACCACACCCAGCACAGGCACTTCAGTCTTGGCGAACATGGCCGCACCACGCCGCACATCCGCCAGCGCGACTTCCTGCGGCGTCGTCACGATCAGCGCCGCCGTCACCGGCACGCGCTGCGCAATCGTCAGCTGGGCATCACCGGTGCCCGGCGGCGTGTCGATGATCAGCACATCCAGCGGCTCCGCCGGTGTGCCCCAATCGGCATCGTTCAGCATCTGCGTGATCGCGGACATCACGATCGGCCCGCGCCAGATCATCGGCGCATCCGGGTCGGACAGGTATCCGATGGACAGGGTTTTCACGCCGAAGGCCTCGACCGGTTGCAGCTTGCCGGTCTCCGGCGAGGTTTTCGGTTCGGCCGACACCGTCCCCAGCATGGTCGGGATGGACGGGCCATAAATATCGGCGTCCATCAGGCCGACTTTCATGCCTGCCTTTGCCATGGCAATGGCCAGATTGACCGACACGGTGGACTTGCCGACCCCGCCCTTTGCGCTGGCGACCACGAGGATGCGCGAAATGCCCGGAAGGGATGATTTCGGCACGCTCGACGGCACGCGCCCCTGCTGCAATGCCTCGTCCGACAGCCGGGCCCCCTTCCCGACCCGCCGGGACGCAGGCGCAGGCGCAGGCGAGAGATTTACCTGTTTCTGCGGCGCGCCCGGCGCATGGGAGGAATGAGAGGCATGCGCCGCGCGCTCGGCCGTGAGCACGCTGGTCACGGATTTCACGCCCGGGATCAGCTCCACTTTCCCCTCGGTCTCGATGCGGCGGGCCTCGGCGGCTTCCGGCGCTGCCGGATCGGCCTGGATGACCAGCACGGCGCGGCCATCCTCGCCAACCGAGACCGATTCGAGCCAGTCCGGCCGACCGAGCACTTCGGCGATCTTTTCCTCGAGCTTCCGGCGTGATTTATCCTTCGATCCGAACAAACTGTGCGACTCCACTGCTCTTGATGCCTGCAAACAGGCATGCACTTATCATCAAAGCGCCTATATAGAACCCATGCACAGCAATACAGGGAGGGCTCATGCCCTGGGATGACAAGACGAAATCCAGCGGCCCATGGGGCGGCGAGGGTGGCAACAATGGAGGCGGCAAGGATGGCGGCTCTCCATGGAACCGGCCCGGCGGCTCCGGGGGAAGCGGGGGCAATGACCTCGAAGACCAGATGCGGCGCATGCAGGAACGCTTCCGCCAGCGCGGAGGTGGCGGTGGCCGTCGCCGGGGTGGCGGCGGTGGCGGCGGGACCAATTTCGGCCCGCTCGGCTTCCTGGTCATCGCAGGCATCGCCCTGCTCGCCTGGCTCTCGACCAGCGTCGTGATGGTGGATCCGGGCCAGCAGGCCTCGGTGTTCCGGTTCGGCAAATGGCAGACCAATTTCGGACCCGGCCTTCACTTCCACCTGCCTGCCCCCTTCGAGGAGCATGAACTGGTTGAGGTTGAAGCCCGTCGGACGACACAGATCGGCCAGACCATGGATGAAAGCCTCATGCTCACCGAAGACGAAAACATCGTCGACATCCAGTTCTCTGTGTTCTGGCGTGTGAAATCGGAAGCGCCGCAGGACTATATCCTGAACGTCAAACAGCCCGACATCGCCGTTGAGATGGTGGCGGAATCAGTGATGCGCGAAGTGGTCGGCAAGACCAAGCTGCAAAGCGTGATCACCACGGAACGGGACGTCGTGCAGACAGAAGTGGCCGAACAGGTCCAGACCCTGCTGAACGATTACCGCGCCGGCATCCGGATCCTGAGTGTCCAGATCGACAAGGCCGACCCGCCGCAACAGGTGATCGAGGCCTTCAACGATGTGAACGTGGCCGAACAGGACGCCGAGACCAACATTAACCGCGCCACGCAATATGCCAACCAGGTGGTCCCGCAGGCGCGGGGTACAGCCCAGCGCCTGCTGCAGGAAGCAGAAGGTTATCGTGACCAGATCGTCGCGGACGCACAGGGTGAGGCCTCGCGTTTCGAGCAGATCTATGAGGAATACCGCAAGGCACCGCGCGTCACGCGGGAGCGCATGTATCTCGAAACGATGGAGCGCGTGCTCGAGCGGACCGACAAGACAATCCTGGACAACCGGGCCGGCGCAGTTCCCTACCTGCCGCTTGACCGCGTCCAGCCCGCAAACCGCGGAGGGCAGAACTGATGCGTAATCTGAGCTGGCTGGCACTGGCCGTCGGGGCAATCGTCCTCGTCGCCATTTTCAACTCCTTCTATGTCGTTCGCCAGGACGAGCAGGCCCTGATCCTGCAGGTCGGTGAACCCCGCGCCGTGATCAACGCGCCGGGCACGGACGAAGCAGGCCTGTACTTCAAGATCCCGGTCATCCAGACCGTCGAGAAACTGGACCGGAAGAATCTCGGGCTCGACATCGAGAACATTCAGGTCCTGGCGTCCGACCAGCGGCGCCTGGCGGTGGACGCCTTTGTGCGGTGGCGCATCAGCGATCCGCTGAAATTCTATCAGAGCCTCCGTAACATCCGCGCGGCCGGCGACCAGCTGAACGATGTGACCAAGGCGTCCATCCGTGAAGTCATGGGTGACGTGCCGGTGCCGGAAATCATTTCCGGACAGCGCGCCATCCTGATGGACAGCATTCGCGAAAAGGTCGCCGCGGAACTGGCTGATGACGGCATTTCCATCATCGATGTGCGCATCCGCCAGGCCGACCTGCCGCGTGAAGTGGCGGACGGCGTCTACAGCCGGATGCAGACCGCCCGTAAGCAGGAAGCCGAACGGATCCGCGCCGAGGGTGAGGAACGCGCCCGCCTGATCCGGGCCCAGGCCGAACGGGAAAAGACCGTGATCGAGGCCCAGGCCCGTGAACAGTCAGAGATCATCCGAGGTGAAGGCGATGCCCGCTCCACGGAAATCTATGCCAATGCCTACAACAAGGATCCGGAATTCTTCCGCTTCCAGCGCGCGCTGATCGCCTGCGAGAATTCGATCAAGGATGACACGCGCATCATTGTCGGCCCGGATGCGCTAGGCCTGTGCGATGAGTTCATCGACCGGGCCCGTGCCAATGGCGGCTCGCGCTAGGGCGCGCCTGGCATGTCACTTCAACTGATCCTCATCGGGATCGGCATGTGGCTCTTGATTGAGGGGGCGGTCTATGCGGCCGCCCCCGATTTCATGCAGCGTCTGGCGGAGTATCTGTCGCGTATGCCGCCGCGCGAAATTGCCCTTGCAGGCATTGGTTCGGCGGCAATCGGCGCAATCTTCATCGTCATTGCAGTTCGGTTTCTCTGAACCGGTTGCAAGACGCCTGCAAAGCGCCATAGTTTACCTTGATTAGTGTACATTGTGCTTCGAAAGGAGGCTCAGCGGCCCATGCGCATTTCGGCCCTTGCTGCCTTGCTCCTCATCGGTTCGGCCACCGCCGGACTGCCCGGCCACGCTCAGGAGAGCCTGTCGCAGCGTGTGGATGGCATTGACCAGAAGGTCCAGCCGCAAAGCTTCCGGGAATTGTCGAAGCGCCTGATGCCTGCCGTCGTCAACATCTCGACCTCGCAGACCATCGCCCCGGACGGCATGCCCACCTTTCCGGAGGGCTCGCCCATGGAACGGTTCAACGAGTTTTTCGGCCGGGACGAGGATGGCTTCCGCCGTGAAGGTTCGCTCGGGTCCGGGTTCGTGATTTCGGCAGACGGATACATCATCACCAACAATCACGTGATCGAGAATGCCGACGAGATCGACATCAATTTCTCGAATGGCCGCGTGCTGAAGGCCGACCTGGTCGGCCGGGACCGCGACACGGATCTGGCTGTCCTGAAAGTCCGCTCCGACACGCCCTTGCCCTATGTGGACCTGGCCGACAGCGACCGCGCGGAAGTCGGCGACTGGGTGATCGCCATTGGCAACCCGTTCGGGTTTGGCGGCTCTGTCTCTGCCGGCATCATCTCCGCGCGCAACCGCGATCTGAATGCGGGCCGGTCGGACGATTTCATCCAGACCGACGCCGCCATCAATCGCGGCAATTCCGGCGGCCCGCTGTTCAATCTCGGCGGCGAGGTCGTTGGCGTGAACACGGCCATCATCTCGCCCACCGGCGGATCGGTCGGCATCGGCTTTTCGGTACCGGCAAATCTGGTCAAGCGGATTTCGGACCAGCTCATCAAGGAAGGCCGGGTGCGCCGCGCCTGGCTGGGCGTCAATGTACAGGATGCGGACGAGGCACTGGTCCGCGCCTACAAGGCCAGCGGCAAGGGCGGCGTCATCATCACCCGCATCTCCGATGACGGCCCCGCCGCAAAATCCGACATGGAGGTGGGGGACCTCGTGCTGCGCTTTGATGGCGAGACCGTCACCAGCGTGCGTGAGCTGACCCGCATGATCAACGACACGCCGATTGGCCGCACCGTGCCTATTTCCCTGGTGCGCGACGGCAAGGCCCGCACCGTCAATGTCACGCTTGGCGAACTGGAAGACGAAGATGACACGCCGGCCGCCAATGCGGCGCTGGATGCTCCGGCGAGTTCCAACGATCTGGGCGCGGAACTGACCAGTCTCGATGATGATGTCCGCCGCCGCTACGGCATCCCGAAGGATGTCGATGGCGTGGTCGTGACCACCGTGTCGGCCCGCGGCCGCACCTTCGGAAAGCTCCGGCGGGGTGATGTGATCATCGAGGTGAACTTCGAACGCGTCACGACGGTCACGGACACGATCAGCAAGGTAGAGACCGCGATGACCACGCCGCGCCAGCCCCTGTTGCTGCGCGTGAAGCGGCGTGGCGAAGCGGGCTGGTTCGATCAGTTCATTTCGGTCGACCTGACCAATTCCTGATCAGTCTGCGTCCACCAGTTTCAGGCTCACCCCGTCGACAAAGCCGGCGTCATAGGCCGCGTCCCGGATCAGGGCGATGATCCCGACACGCGTCTTCGGCCGAACCTCCAGAACGATCATGGCGTCCGGCATTTCTGCCTTCACGCGTTCGATATTGGCGCCAACCGCCCCGATATCCGCATAGCGGCCATTGATCGAAATCAGCCCCTCTTCCGTGACCTGGATCAACATCGCGCTGGACGGGTTTCCCCCGTCGGTCGGCGCAGGCGCCTCGATGCCGATCGTCTCCTCGGCGGCAAATGTCGTGGTCACGATAAAGAAGATCAGCAGGATGAAGACGATGTCCAGCATCGGCGTCATCGCGACCTCTGCTGCACCATGCTGATGGCGACGAATGGATCTCATATTGGCCTCCCTCCGGTGTTTTCTGGAGGCAAGCCTAACACAAATGTAATTACATTACTAATTGTTCGCGAGCGCTTCGGGCCACTCCTGTCATGCGCCCGATCAGCCCGTGACGAAATCGTCCGCGCAATAACCCTGGAAGAACAGGGCGGCATGCAGGTCGGTATGGTTGATCGCGGCATGCGCGTCTGCGGCGACAATTGGCTTGGCCTTGTAGGCAATGCCGAGACCGGCCGCCTGGATCATGGCGAGATCATTGGCCCCGTCGCCCAGTGCCAGCGCGTCGTTGCGGCCCAGTCCCGCAGCGGCCGAGAACTCGTCGAGTGCCGACAGTTTCGCCTCACGGCCGAGGATCGGCATCCCGACCTCTCCAGTCAGCGCAGCGCCATCATCGATCAGCGTGTTGCCGCGATGCGCGACGAAACCGGCCTCCTCGGCAACCCGCCCGGTGAAGAAGGTGAAGCCACCCGAGACCAGCACGGTCGTCGCGCCCTGCGCCTTCATCGTCTCCACGAGTGTCCGGGCGCCGGTGTTCAGGGAGATGCGGGCGTCATAGGCCTGCAGCAGCGCAGTCAGCGCCAGGCCTTTCAGCATGGCGACGCGCGTCGTCAACGCGCCCTCGAAATCCAGTTCGCCCCGCATGGCGCGTTCCGTGATCGCGGACACTTCCGCCTTCAGCCCGGCAAAATCGGCCAGTTCATCCAGGCATTCCTGTCCGATGATCGTGGAATCCATGTCGGAGATCAGCAGCCGCTTGCGTCGGTTTGCCACCGGCAGAAGGGCCGCGTCCATCTCCTCTGCATCCAGAGCCGACAGGATCTGTCCGGCCAGCGGCACGCCCGTTTCCGGCAGCGCAACCTCGACGGCACCCACCTCCCCCGCCCGTCCGAGACGCCGTATCGGCGGCAGGCTGCCAGCCAGGCCCAGATCGCCCAGCAGCATGCCCAGACGCGAGGCAATATTGTCGTCCGGCGCGTTTGCGGCGGCCACGAGGATCATCGGGGTTTCTGCTTTCTCAACCATTCCCGCCTCATCACGGGTTTCCTCGCCGCTGACAAGCCCTTACCTCTATAAGCATGACACCTGCTATTCTCATTCACGGACCCACGGCCAGCGGAAAGACCGCCCTGGCGATAGAAGTGGCGCGCCGTCTGGGCGGGGAAGTGATCAATGCCGACTCCATGCAGGTCTATCGTGACCTGCGCGTGATTTCGGCCCGCCCCAGCGCCGCGGAAATGGACGGCGTCCCCCATCACCTGTTCGGTCATGTTGATGCGGCCCGGCGCTATTCCACCGGCGACTGGCTGGAAGAGGTCCGCGCCGCCATCCGCGCACTGGAACTGAAGGGCAAGCGCGCCATCGTCGTGGGCGGCACCGGTCTCTACCTGCTGGCCATGACAGAGGGCCTGTCCAACATTCCCCCCGTGCCGGATGACATCCGCGCCGATGTCCGCGCCATTGCCGATGCCGAAGGGGCCGAGGGTCTGCGCGCCCGGCTGGCCCCGGTCGATCCGGACACCGCCGACCGGCTCGGCACCGGCGACCGCCAGCGTCTCGCCCGCGCCTATGAGGTCTATCTCGCTACCGGCAAGCCGATCACCGATTTCCAGAAGGACCGGCAACCCCCTATCCTGAAGCCCGGCGAATGGATCGGATTCGCCCTCACCCCGCCGCGTGCAAAACTCTATCAGAAGATCGACCGCCGATTCGAAGGCATGCTCATGCAGGGGGCCATGGAAGAGGCCCGCCAGCTGATCAGCCGCAATCTCGATCCCGAACTTCCTGCAATGAAAGCACATGGCATGCCCTGGCTGGCGGCCTTCGCACGCGGAGAGATCACGGCAGAATTTGCCGCAGAAAACGCGAAACGCGACACAAGACGCTACGCAAAGCGCCAATTCACGTGGATTGGTCGCCAGTTTCCGTTCTGGCCGCGCATTCCTTCACCTGATCCGGAGGACCGCTTGAGGGTTATTCTTGCCTTGTACAGGGAGATTGACACGGTGGTTGAGGCAGATTATTCCTGATCGCGACGTTGGAGGAAACGCACCGTGCGCAAATACGTAGTACTCGTTATTAAGCATCCGTAGCTGGCTTGTCTAAGCCGGTTGCGGGTGCGCGCACATCAAGGGGCTCCGTTGGAGCCCTTTTTCTTTTTCGCTCCAGTCCAGACCCAGCCCGATCAGAGACCCTTCCATGACCACCGAGACAAAGACCAAGCCTGCCGCGGATGCAAAGACCATGACCGGCGCAGAAATCGTCATCAAGGCACTGAAGGAACAGGGTGTGGACACCATGTTCGGCTATCCCGGTGGCGCGGTCCTGCCGATCTATGACGCGCTCTACAATTCCGACGGCATCCGTCACATCCTGGTCCGCCATGAACAGGGCGCGGGCCACGCCGCCGAAGGCTATGCCCGCTCGACCGGCAAGCCGGGCGTCTGCCTCGTCACATCCGGACCGGGTGCCACCAACATGGTCACGCCGATCGCCGATGCGATGATGGATTCGATCCCGATGGTGGTCCTGACCGGCCAGGTCCCGACGCACCTGATCGGCACCGATGCCTTCCAGGAATGCGACACGACCGGCATCACGCGCACCTGCGCCAAGCACAATTATCTCGTCACCGATGTGAACCAGCTGGCCCGCACCATTCACGAGGCCTTTCTCATCGCCCGGTCCGGACGCCCCGGCCCGGTGGTCATCGACATTCCGAAGGACATCCAGTTCGCGACCGGCGCCTATATCGGCAAGGACGGGGTGCACAAGCCGACCTACCACCCGAACACGGCGGCCCATCCGGACGCCATCGCGGCCACGGTCGACCTGATGCTGCATGCCCGGCGGCCGGTCTTCTATACCGGCGGCGGCGTCATCAATTCCGGCCCGGAGGCCGCGCGCCTGCTGCGCGAGCTGCAGAAAGCCACCGGTTATCCGGTCACGTCCACCCTGATGGGGCTCGGCGCCTTCCCGGCCGGACATCCGGACTGGCTGGGCATGGTCGGCATGCATGGCAGTTTCGAAGCCAATAATGCGATGCATGATTGCGACCTGATGATCTGTGTCGGCGCCCGGTTCGACGACCGCGTCACCGGCCGGATCGATGCCTTCTCCCCCAATTCCAAGAAGGTGCACATCGACATCGACCCTTCCTCCATCAACAAGATCGTGCGGGTCGACATTCCGGTCATCGCCGATTGCGCCGAAGCGCTGGGCGCCCTGTTGAAGGAATTCAAGAGCCGCAAGGGCAAGAAGCCGGACCTGAAACCCTGGAAACAGGAAATCGACATCTGGCGCGCGCGCAATTGCTTCGCCTATACGAACTCCGAATCCGTCATCAAGCCGCAATATGCGGTTCAGCGCCTCTACGAGCTGACGCGTGATCGCGACACCTACATCACGACCGAAGTCGGCCAGCACCAGATGTGGGCCGCGCAATTCTATCATTTCGATGAGCCGAACCGGTGGATGACGTCCGGCGGTCTCGGCACGATGGGATATGGCCTGCCGGCCGCCGTGGGCGTTCAGGCAGCCCATCCCGGCGCGCTGGTCATCGACATTGCCGGCGAAGCCTCGATCCAGATGATGATGCAGGAATTGTCGACCGCCGTGCAGCACAAGCTGCCCGTGAAAGTGTTCATTCTGAACAATGAATGGATGGGCATGGTGCGCCAGTGGCAGGAATTGCTGCATGGCGAGCGCTACTCCCACTCCTATTCCGACAGCCTGCCCGATTTCGTGAAACTTGCCGAGGCCTTGGGCGGCCATGGCATTCGCTGCGACAATCCGGTGGAACTGGACGACAAGATCCGCGAGATGATTGACCATCCGGGCCCCGTCCTGTTCGATTGCTGCGTTGAGAAGGCCGAAAACTGCCTGCCGATGATCCCGTCAGGCGCCGCGCACAATGAAATGATCCTGGGGGAGATCCGGGGTGATGAAATCGACGACGCGGGCAAGCAGCTGGTCTAGGGTGAGCGGGCCGGCCTGACAGGACAGGCCGGGGCGAAGGGGAAGTGTCGCGGAATGGAAAACGCGCTCGATCTTGAGGAAATGTTCCGTCGTCTCGGGCGGGCCGACTGGATCGCCATCGTCTCGGCGGTGGTCGCTGTCGCCTCCTTCCTGGCGAACTGGCGGATCGTGTCCCGCCAGTCCCGCATGCAGGCCGAAAATCTGCGCCTGGCCCATGATTCCGACGTCATCGCCTGGTTCCACGAAACGGTGAATGAGTTGTCGGACGCGCAGGAAACCCTGCGCGAAGCCGGCCGCAGCTTTCCAGCCGAGGACTTCGAGGCGCGCCGCTCGCACGCCCGCACGCGCATCTCGGCCATGCTGGATCGCGGCCGCCTGTTCTTCCCGAATGTTGATCGCGGCGATGGCCATGGCGCGCAGCGCGAAGCCGGATATCAGGGCTATCGACAGCCCTGCCTCGATCATCTCTATGCGTGTTACCGTCTCGTCTCCGACTGGCCCGCCCCGCTTCCTGAGGCGGCCATGAACGATGCGCAGACGCAGGAAAAATCGGAACGGATCCGCCAGCTGGTCACGGCCCGCCGGGCCTTTGTTTCAGAAGTGTTCAAGGCCATCGATCCGCGTCGCCGCGGACAAGTGCTGCAGGAGTTTTCATCATGAGCCCACAGGACCTCACAAAGGCGCAGGACCGCAGCGAGCCGGCATCCGCCTATGACATGTCCCATGCCGAGGAAACGGTCGAGCGGCGTACGCTGGCCGTCATGGTGGACAACGAGCCCGGCGTGCTGGCCCGCGTCGTCGGCCTGTTCTCGGGCCGGGGCTACAATATCGACAGCCTTACCGTGGCCGAGGTCGATGCCAATGAACACCGGTCGCGCATCACGATCGTGACCCAGGGCACGCCCCACATCCTGGAACAGATCGAAGCCCAGCTTCTGCGCATCGTGCCGGTCGACAAGGTGATCGACATCACCAAGTCGAAGCGGGGCATCGAACGCGAACTCGCCCTGGTGAAAGTCGCGGGAAAAGGCGAGGCGCGGGTCGAGGCACTGCGGATCTCTCAGATTTTCCGGGCAAATGTGATAGACACCACCAATGAGAGCTTCATTTTCGAACTGACGGGTGCGTCCGAAAAGATTACGCAATTTGTCGACCTGATGCGGCCCCTGGGCCTTGTCGAGGTCAGCCGTACGGGCGTCCTGTCGATCAAGAGGGGAAAGGAAAAGGGATGACACGCACCAGCCTTGCCGCACTTGGCGCCCTTTTTCTGGCCACGAGCGCACACGCGCTCGAAGACCTGCCCGACAGCTGCGCAAGCGATCTGTCGAGCGCCGTCTATGCGTCGCGCGATGAGGCCGACCAGGCCGAACTCCAGTGCGACATTGACCGCGCCGACCTGCTCGTGCGCCGCGCTGACACGATCTTTGACACGGCCCAGACACCGCTGATGCGGATCGTGGATACGGCTGCGCCGAGCGGCGCTGCCTATGTGTATGACGTGGTCGATGCCTCGGGCACAATGATGCTGGACGCACGTACCGTGCCGGTTGGCGACGATGTGAAAGTGCCGATGTGCCGCCTGCAGACGCAGTTGCCGACAGCCGTGGCCAGCAAGGTCGCCCTGTCCCTGCTGACCGCCGGAGGCACCGATGTTCCGGCCTATGGCAACCGGCAGAAAATGGTCACCAATGCCGATGGCTCGCGCAGTTTCGAACTGCTCCTGTCGTCGCATGACGTGGTCACCCTGATCGAGACGACCAACGGACCAAGACATTTCTCGCGTCATGCCGAGGCAACCGACTCCATCGCCGAATTGAACCGCAGCGTCATCGGCGTGGCCAATTTTTCAGATGGCTGGGTGTGCAACACCAACTGATCTGAAGACCCTACCCCCAACAATCAAACCTCCAGCGGAGCAAGTAGAGGCCCATGAAAATCTATTACGAACAGGATGCGGACATCTCCCTCATCCAGAGCAAGAAAGTCGCCGTGATCGGCTATGGCAGCCAGGGGCATGCCCACATCCTCAACATGCGCGACAGCGGTGTGAAGAATGTGAAGGTCGGCCTGTATGAAGGCTCGCCCAGCCGCAAGAAGGCAGAGGCCGAGGGCCTTGAAGTGGTCACGCCCGCTGAAGCCGCCCAATGGGCCGACGTGATCATGATCCTGATCCCGGACGAGAAACAGGCCGTTCTCTACGCAAACGAGATCGAGCCGCACCTGCGCGCGGGCCAGCACCTGATGTTCGGCCACGGCTTCAACGTGCACTACAACCTCATCCGTCCGCGCCCGGATGTCGACGTGTCCCTGTCGGCCCCGAAGGGCCCCGGCCACACGCTGCGCGCCCAATACCAGATGGGTTTCGGCCTGCCGGGCCTCGTGGCCATCCATCAGGACGCCACCGGCACGGCGAAAGACGTGGCCCTGTCCTATTCGAAAGCCATCGGCAATACGCGCGCCGGCGTCATCGAAACCTCCTTCCGCGAAGAGACCGAGACCGACCTGTTCGGCGAGCAGGCTGTGCTCTGCGGCGGCATCGTGGAACTGATCAAGGCGGGCTACGAAACGCTGGTTGAAGCCGGCTACGCGCCGGAAATGGCCTATTTCGAATGCCTGCACGAAACCAAGCTGATCGTGGACCTGATCTATGAAGGCGGCATCGCCAACATGAACTACTCGATCTCCAACACGGCCGAGTATGGCGAATATGTTTCCGGCCCACGCGTCGTGAACGCCGAAGCCAAGGCCAACATGAAGAAGGTTCTGGAAGACATCCAGAACGGCACGTTCGCGCGCAACTGGGTGCTGGAAAACCAGGCCGGCGCCCCCGGCTTCAACGCCATGCGCCAGCGCATGAACAGCCACGAGATCGAGGAAGTCGGCGAAAAGCTGCGCGGCATGATGCACTGGGCGCAGAATGACCGCCTGGTCGACAAGGCCCGCAACTAGTCCCTATCCGGGTGGACCGTCCGGCACGCGGTTCAGGTCCACCCGCCCCTCAATGCCCGGCACGCGGCCGGACATGGTGTATTGCCAGATGTCCGGCGCGCGGCCGCTGCCCGTGCGCGGCAGGGTCTCGCCCAGACCGCGCAGCCAGAGCGGGTACGTATCGTACCGCTCCCCCAGCCAGTCGGCATGGAATTCCGGCGTTGTGTAGATCACGGGCCGCAGTCCGTATTCCGTCTCCAGCATGCCCAGAAATGTGTCGAGTTCCGCCAGCGTATCCGCCGGATCGCCGCGCGGCGTACAATTGTGGGCATATTCGAGATCCACGGCCGGTGGCAGAGTCCCTGCCCTGACTTCAACGGACTGGATGAAATTCTGCGCCTGTTCCGCCCCCGGCCGGCACAGGCGATAGAAATGATAGGCGCCGATCTTCCAGCCGCGGGCCTTGGCCTCGCGCCAATGGTCCAGGAAACGCGGATCCTTCCAGTCGCTGCCTTCGGTGGCCTTGAAATAGATGAAGTCGACCGGCGCGGCCTCGAAGGCGTCCCAGTCGATGCGGCCATTATGGTGAGACAGGTCGAGACCGTTTGAACCGGGCTGCAACATATTGAACGGATCTGAAACGGATTGGGACGATCTGGAACAGGCTGAAACAGGCAGGAATGACAGGAGAAGGAGCAGGCAGAGCAGGCGCATGCCGCAGTTCAACACGCGATCATGGCCACTTGGCGAGCAAAATTTGCCCGGATCTTGCAGGGGATTCTTCGCTCCGGCGCTGTGCGAAACCGGTTTTGCGCGCTATAAGGGCAATAAAATCAAATATCTGGCTCTGGATCAGAAGGATCTTGCCGCGTATCGGCATTCAGGGCGAGTGCATGGGAAAGTGTGGGCAATGGGTAAAAACGAGACGGATTTCGGGTCCAGCAAGGGCCAGTCCCGGTCCGGCCAGGGCAGTTTCATCGGCGCCGGCTGCGCCCTGGAAGGCCAGTTCGACTTTTCCGGCCCCATCACCATTGCCGGCCATCTGAAGGGGCCGGTAAAATCCGATGCCATGGTGCTGATCGAGTCGTCAGGACATGTCGAAGGCTCGCTCGAGGCAGCCGTCATTGTCGTTCATGGCAAGCTGACCGGAAATGTCACCGCGCATGAGAGCCTGGAAATCTGGAACGAGGCCCAGGTGACCGGAAAGGTCTTTGCCCGCAGCATTCGCGTCGATGCCGGCTCCCTGCTGACGGCGGATCTGAAAGTCTCCACCGACGGCCCTGTGCCGGCTCATGATGCGGCTGCGCCTGCTGAAACCTCCACGCCGTCCAGTGGCCCCCAACCGGCGATTGATCCGAACCGGCCTGCCAGCCCGCTGCCGGGGTCAAACCTTGCGCGGAAACTGTCTGAAATGAACGACCGTCAGTAGCGCGACTTCGCGTCGTTCAGGCGGTCCCAGACGTCATTGTCAGACTGATAGGCACCCAGCCGGGTCAGGCGTTCGCACGCCCATTCATAGTCGCGGTCGCAGGCCTGCTGCAGCAGGCGCGTGCCCTCGCTGACATTCTTCGGTCCGCCCTGCCCGGTATAGACCATGTTGCCATACGCCGCACAGCCGCTGACGTCGCCATAATCGCACGCCTTGTCATAAAGCTGCCGGGCCTGCACCAGATCGGCCTCCATGCCACGTCCCTGCACGGTCAGATAGGCCAGTCCGGAACAGGCTTCCGCATGACGGCCATCGCAGGCCTTGCGATAGCTGTCTGCGGCCTTCTCATAGTCCTGGAGCCCGCCTATTCCGCGGCGGTACATGTCGCCCAACTCGAAACAGGCCTCGTAATCCCGGGCGCCACAGGCCCGGATGGCGTCGGCGCGGGCCGCGCGGGTCTCCTTCAGGCTCGCGGCCGCTTCCTCAAGCGCGATTTCGGCCTGGGTACGTTCGACCTGGCCGTACTGGGCATGGGCCGGAAGCGCGGCCAGGGAGAGTGTGGCAAGGGACAGGATGGCGGCGAGGCTTCGCATGCGGTTTCTCCATTGGGATCATTCAGGATATAAGACCCCGAAAGGAAGGCGTCCATGTGACCGGCTGCTTACGAATTCGTAAGATCGGGCACGGGGTTCTTGCTGACCGCACACCAAAGTCCGCATAAGAGACACATCAGAAGGGGAACCACATGGCCGCACAAGACCAGGTACCGACCGGATCCGGATTTCACGCCAAATCCACCGCCAGCGAGGTCTTGCAGGGGGTCGACCTTGCCGGTCGCAACGCCATCGTCACGGGCGGATATTCCGGCATCGGCCTCGAAACCGTCCGCGCCCTGGCCGCTGCAGGCGCCCGCGTGACTGTGCCGGCCCGCCGGGTCGATGCTGCCGAGGCCGCCCTGGCCAATGTGCCGGGTGAGATCGAGATAGCCGCCATGGACCTCGAAGACCTGCCCAGCGTGAAGAAGTTCGCTGCCGATTTCGACGAGACCGGACGCCCGCTCGACATCCTGATCAACAATGCCGGCATCATGGCCTGCCCGGAAACGCGCGTTGGCCCCGGCTGGGAGCGCCAGCTGGGCGTGAACCATCTGGCGCACATGGCTCTGAGCCTCGCCCTCGCGCCGGCTCTGGAGCGCGCTGATGGCGCGCGCCTGGTCGCCCTGTCCTCGACCGCCCATGTCCGCTCTGACGTAATCTGGGACGATCCCAACTATGAGAGCCACCCCTATGACAAATGGGAGGCCTATGGACAGTCCAAGTCCGCCTGTGCGCTGTTTGCGCTCGGCGTGGACCGGCGCGGCCGCGATATTGGCGTGCGGGCCTTCTCGGTCCATCCCGGCGGGATTTTCACGCCGCTGCAGCGCCATCTGACCGATGAGGAAATGGCTGAACTTGGCTGGAAAAACCCCGACGGCACCATTCCGCCCATGGTGCAGGCCATGTTCAAGACCCCCGAACAGGGCGCCTCGACCAGTGTCTGGGCCGCAACCTCCCCCGCACTGGACGGAAAAGGCGGCGTTTACTGCGAGGATTGCGATATCGCAAAACTCGCGACGGAAGACAGTCAGAGATGGGAGCATGCCCGTCCCTGGATCTGCGACGACGAAAAGGCCGAACGCCTCTGGGACATCAGTGAGACCATGCTCAGCAAGGCCTGAGCCCTATCCAGGATAGACCCGTATGAGACCCATTTTCCTGCTTGCCCTTACCCTCGGCCTGACGGCCTGCAGTCCGCTTTCGACCCGGCCCCAGGCCGTACAGGCGGGTCCCGCTTCCACTGCGTCAACCTTCGACTATGACACGGTCTTCGTGGAGGACGGCCGGCCAGCGGATGATTTCGAGCAGTACCGGATCCGGAAATCCCGAGAGATCCTCGAATTTACCGGAGTCCTGCCCGGCATGACTGTCCTGGACATGGAAGCCGGGACCGGAATCTACACCGAACTTTTCTCGCTGGTCGTGGGAGAGGAGGGAAAGGTCTACCTGCAAAACCCGCCGGAATTCGAGACATTCCTCGGCGATGCCGTGGAAAAGCGCATGGATGGCCGTTTGAGAAACGTGACCCATATCCAGACCGCCTTCGATGATTTCGAGCCCGTCGGGGACGCGGAAGTCGATCTCGTCACCTGGTTCCTCGGTCCGCACGAACTCTGGTACACGCCCGAAGGCTCCGCCCCCGGCGCGCTCGGCGATCCGGAAACATGTTTTGCGGAAATCGCCCGCGTCCTGAAGCGTGGTGGACACTTCGTCGTGATTGACCATCGTGCTCCCGAGGGCGCACCTCCGACAACGGGCGGCGACACCCATCGCCTCGCGCAGGACACGCTGATGGAGATGATGGCGGATGTCGGTCTCAGATTGGTCGCGGAAAGCGATTTGCTCGCCAATCCGGCAGATGATGGAACCGTCAACGTATTCGATCCGTCCATCCGGAGACAGACGGATCGCTACATTCTCAAGTTCGAGAAGCCCTGACCGCCGGGCGCGCTAGCTCGAGCCTTCGGGCTCCAGCTTGTCCTGCGTCCGGGTCTCGAAATCACTCGCATCATGCCGCTCGCGCAATTGCGAGGCGGGGTCTCCGAATGTGCGGTTCACCATGCGGCCGCGCTGGACCGGCGTGCGGGCTGCCAATTGGTCCGTCCAGCGGATGACATTCGTGTATTCGTGGACCTGCAGGAATTCTCCGGCCTCATAGACAAGGCCTTTCACCAGCGCGCCATACCACGGCCAGATAGCCATATCGGCGATCGTGTATTCGTCACCGGCCATGAATTCGCGTTCGGCCAGATTGCGGTCCAGAACATCCAGCTGCCGCTTCACCTCCATGGCAAACCGGTTGATCGGATACTCGAATTTTTCCGGCGCATAAGCGTAGAAATGGCCAAAGCCCCCGCCCAGATAGGGCGCCGAGCCCATTTGCCAGAACAGCCAGTTCAGCGTTTCCGTCCGCTTGTTGTGGTCTGTCGGCAGGAAGGCACCGAACTTCTCGGCAAGATAGAGAAGGATGGAACCGCTTTCGAACACGCGGGTCTTCGTGGTTGTGTCGAACATGACCGGGATCTTGGAATTCGGGTTCAGGTCAACATAACCAGACCCGAACTGGTCCCCTTCCCCGATATTGATCAGCCAGGCATCATACTCGGCGCCGGAATGGCCGGCCGCGAGCAATTCCTCGAGCATGACCGTCACCTTCACCCCATTGGGTGTGCCAAGTGAATAAAGCTGGAGGGGATGCTTGCCGACCGGCAATTCCTTGTCATGCGTCGGCCCGGCAATCGGACGGTTGATATTGGCAAACCGGCCCCCACTGGCCTTGTCCCAGGTCCAGACCTTTGGCGGTGTGTACGTCTTGTCAGCCATGTGGCGCGTCCTTCCTACTGCGTGTCATGCAAACATGTAGGAGCCGATGGCCAATTGTCAGCAAACTTCTTTGTGAGAAATCCTAAACAGCATTGAAGCCACACAGGACATCACGCTCAGGCCGGCACGCTCTCCGTGAGCAGCAGATCCTGCGGCTGGGCTGATTTCGTGACCTTCACGGGAAGCCAGCACGTCACTTCCAGTCCGCCCCCCTCAACAGGTTTCATGCCGACCGTGCCGCCATGCAGGTCGATGAAATGCTTGACCAGCGCCAGTCCGAGACCGGCCCCTCTCTGATCACCCGACACGAAACTGTCGAAACTGGTGGCGCGCTTGTCGGCGGCCAGCCCGCGGCCATTGTCGCGAACTGACAAGGTGACCATGTCGCCGACACGCTGTGAGGACACCACGATCTCACCGCCGGAATCGGTGAAGCGCAGGGAGTTCGAAATCAGATTGAACAAGACCTGCCGGATACGGCGCTCGTCCGCGCGGATCATGCCCAGATCGCCCGTAATGTCGGCGCGCACGGCAATCTGCGTGTCCTCGGCTTTCGATACGACCATGTCGATGCTTTCCTCGATCACATGGCCAAGGTCGACATCCTTCACATCCAGATCCATTCGCCCGGCTTCAATCATGGCCAGGTCCAGAATGTTCTCGATCAGCTTGGACAGGTGATCGGACGCAGACAGGATCGCGCTGACATAGTCAGACTGGCGCTCGGTCAGATCGCCATTGCGCTGGGTTTCCAGCAATTCCGCATAGCCGAAGATGACGGTCAGTGGGGAGCGCAACTGATAGGACACGTTGCGGACAAACTCTGTCTTCAGCCGGTCCGCTGCCTCGAACGCTTCGGCCCGGTCCCGCAGGGCTGACTCCACACGGCGTGTTGCGGTCACGTCTGCAAAGGCAATCAGCGTGTTTCCATCCGGCAGGGGGTGGGTGAGATAGGTCAGGATGGAGCCATCGGACCGGCGCATCTCACCGGTGGTCGACTGGCGTGCCCGGGCGGACGGATCGGTGATGTGGCGCTTGATGGCATCCCATACATCGAGGTCATGAAACAGCGGCACGCAATCCTCGATGACCGCGCTGTAGTCCGGCTGGTCCTTCAGCTTGTCATGGTCCAGCGTCCACAGGCGTTCGAAGGCCTTGTTGAACAGCTTCAACCGGCCATCGCCTCCGAACACGGCCACAGCCTCGTGCAGATTGTCCAGCGTCGAGGCCTGTGTTTTCACGATGGCATTGAACTTGGTCTTCAGGTCCAGTTCGCCGGTAATGTCCTTGAACAGGAGCAGAAGCCCCCCCATCGGGTGGCGCTGGCGCGTCACGGACAGGGTCCGGTCATCAGGAAGCGACCAGGTATCTTCCTTCACGCCGTCGATATCGAGATAATAGGACAATTCCTCGGCGCGCCATTCGGCATAATTTGTCCGCGCCGGCAGCTTGCGACGTTCACGCAGGCGGTCCAGCAACTGGCCATGGTTCGGGCGATCCAGCAGGAAGCTCTCATCAAGGTCCCACATGTCGCGGAATGCCTTGTTGTAGAAGGTCAGCTTGCGGTCGGCCCCGAAAATCGCCACCGCATCGGCGACATGGTTCAGCGTCTCATCATGGGCCCGGACGTGGCGGTTCAATTCTTCGCGGGCATTTTCCTGCGCGGTGACGTCAAAGGCCATGGCCCCTGCCCCGCCGGACAGCGGGAAAGTCAGCACCCGCATCGCGCGGCGCTCCCCGTTCACCACCATGTGGCGGGTCTCGTCGATGTCGGCGCCTTCGGAAATCGTCTTGCGTGCCTGATCCGCCGAGGCCTGGTCCAGCATGAGTTGGCGGTCCAGAACGCGGTCCAGATTCACGCCGTCCACTGCATCGATATAGGACGGGTTCACCCATTGCAGCTTGCCCATGCCCGAGACGCGCCAGGCCGGGAATGGCGCCTTGCCCAGCATGTCCAGAAATGCTGTCGGGTCGCGTGCAATAACCTGCCGGGCCTCTTCCAGCTTGCCGCGGGCTGAGCTTTCCTCCAGCCCCTTGATGGTCGTATCGGTTACCCAGACCACGGCGCGGGCTCCGGCTGTGCGGCCGTCCGCCTCCAGGAATCGGCCGGATGGGCCGATAATGGTCAAAGAGAATGCCTGTCCGGTATCGCGCAGTTCGCGTAGACGAATGCGCAGTGTCGTGTCCTGTCCGGAACTGTCGCGGGCTTCGAGATCGGCCAGGCCTTCGATGATCCGTACCGCCGGATCCGGCGAGATGGCGTCATCCGTAAAGCTGAGCAGGCCGGCAAGCGCGACGGGTGATCCATACAGTTCCGGCGGCGTCATCTCATCGCTGTCCGGCTCGAGCGCGTCGCCCTGCCAGACGAGAATCACGCCCGGATGGGCCCCGAGAATGGACCGGTGTTCAGCCAGAAGGGTTTCGAGATCGGACGACCTGTCCTTGTATTTCCGGGCCGCACCACGTGCCCCGTCGGACACGCGCAAGGCCCAGAGCAAGGCGGCGAGACCCAGCGCCGTTGCGCCGGCAGACATGATGATAGGTACCTGGTCCGCCGTGATTGCCATAATCTCTTCAATCCAAATCGCACGAATCGGACGCCGGGCGGCGACCGCAACTGGTTAACGGATTGCTCCCTTTGCGTTAAGGCGGCGTTAACGAGACGCTAATGCCGGACGCCCGCGCGGGCAAGATAACTGAAACGTCATGTTGCAAAAACGCCACACACGCATACTCTTCCCAATCGAACCGTCTCGGAGTGTGTTCATGCGCCACCTTTTGATCGTCCTGTCCGCAGCCGCCCTTGTCGGTTTCGCTGCCCCCGCCTCTGCCGGCTCGGGGGATGACGGCGACGAACTGGTGCGCCTGCCCGGACAATCCTATCCCGGACCGGGGCAGCGCAAGGCACCGAAGAATCGTCATGCTCCGGAAAAGCTGGTCGCCGGCGGCGGCCTGATTGTCAGTTTCGACACTGATCTCGACGGCAAGGTGACGCCTGAGGAATTGGCCATCGGAATCCAGACTGCGTTTTCAGAGGCGGATACCAATCAGGACGGCTATCTCAGCCCGCTGGAACAATTGGCGTGGGCCGAACGCCAGCCGGTGCGGGATGATACGCTCGGCAATCCAGCGCGGTTCGATCCCAATCTGGACCGCAGGGCGAGCTATGATGAGTTCCAGACGGTAATCTCCAGCCTCGCGGACGATTACGCATCTGAATCCGGTGTGATCGAGGTGTCGGACCTGAAGGCTCCGAGACGCGAGAAACGGGAACTGGCCGAGAATGATCGGCCCGTGCGGCCGATGCCGCGAAACTAGGTCAGGATGTCGTACAGGTCCGTCCGGCGATCCCGGAAGAACCCCCAGGCCGCGCGCTCACGGTCGATTTCATCCAGATCGAATTCCGCCACCAGCACGCCCTGCTCTGTCCGGCCGAAATCGATCACGATCTCGCCGGTCTGGTCTGCAATGAAACTCGTACCATAGAATACCTGGCCCTCTTCATCACCGACGCGATTGGCGGCCACGACCGGGATGGTATTGGACACGGCATGTCCCTGCATCGCCCGGCGCCACCGTCCGGCAGTGTCCAGTGTGGAGTCCTGGGGCTCGGCCCCGATGGCAGTGGGATACAGCAGGGCGTCAGCGCCCATCAGCGCCATCGCGCGCGCAGCTTCCGGGAACCACTGATCCCAGCAGATGCCCACGCCGATACGACCTTTCATCGTGTCCCAGACCCGGAATCCAGTGTCGCCCGGCCGGAAGTAGAATTTCTCCTGATAGCCCGGCCCGTCGGGAATATGGCTCTTGCGATAGACCCCCAGCGCCGTGCCGTCTGCATCGATCATGACGAGGGAATTGTAATAGAGCGGCCCGTCCTTTTCGTAGATCGAGACCGGGATTACCACGCCCAGCTCCACCGCCAGACCTGAAAGCTGTTCGACCGCCGGGTGTTCGCGCCAGGGATATGCCCGGGCAAAATGCTCTTCTTCCTGCGTCTTGCAGAAATAGAAGCCGGTAAAGAGTTCCGGCGGCAGGATGACATCGGCCCCCTTCTCCACAGCTTCCCGGACATGGCCGGCCACGCGGTCGATATTGTCCTGGATATCATCCGAGGGTGTAAACTGGATCGCGGCGAGCGTCAGGGATCGGGTCATGGTCGGGCTCCTGCGGAATCAGGCTGGAATTTCGCGGGTCATGCAATGGAAACTGCCCCCGCCATTGAGAATGTGACGTGCCGGCAGGCCTATTACCTTTCGGCCCTCGAACAGGGCGTTCAGTTCGGCCAGCGCCACCAGGCTGTAGCGATCCTCGTACACAGGGACCAGCACAACCCCGTTCGTGATGGTGAAGTTCATATGGCTCGCCGGCACGGGATTGCCATCCTCATCCTTCACAAGACCCGGGGACGGTATCGTCGTCACTTCAAGGCCTGCCCGGCGCAGCGTGGTCTCGATCTGCTGCAAGGTCTCGGCATTCGGATCATCCGAACCCGAAGGATGCTGGCAGATCGCATGGCCGGGGGCGATGAAACGGGCGACATTGTCGACATGGCCGTCGGTGTGATCGTTCAGGAGGCCGTCGCCAAGCCAGACATATTCGGAGATACCGAGCGCTTCTGTAATGGCGGCTTCGATTCCGGCCTGGTCGAGTTCCGGGTTCCGGTTGGGGTTGAGCAGGCATTGACCGGTCGTCAGGAGCCGTCCCGTGCCGTCTGCATCAATGCCACCGCCTTCCAGAATGATGTCATTCCGTTTCACGGCGATGCCTTCATGTGCCGCAATGGCGCCGGCCGTTTCAGTATCGCCCGGCATGAGATACTTCCCGCCCCAGCCATTGAACCGGAACACTTGCGCCCGGCGCCCCTCGCCCGACCCGGTGATGATCGGGCCGGTATCGCGCAGCCAGATGTCCCCGGTCGGAATGCGACAGATGTCTGCGCAATCGCCAACCGCGGCGCGGGCCGTCGCTTCCGCCTCGTCGGACCCGGCCGCGACACGCACCGGGACGAAGCCGGAAGCCGCCCGGATGAAGCCGGCAATATCGGCGCGCGGCCCCTCAAGACTGCCGCCCCATTCCTCAACAAGGCGGGGCCAGCCGACCCAGAGGGCAGCATGCGGAGCCCATTCGGGCAGGAGGTGAGGTTTCATGTCAGACATTGAGCGCGCCATGCCACAGCTTGTTCCAAAGGAAAAGGGCGGCCCTTCGCAGAGCCGCCCTTCCCGATTTCATATCACGAAGTTCCGGAGACTAGAACTCGTAACGCAGGCCGAAGCGGATCTCGTAGCGCGATGCATCGCCCTGACGGGATTCACAATTCTGCGTCGGCGTGCCGGATGCATCGACGGTGCAGACGGACGGGAAGCCCGGCTCACGCAGGATGCCCCACTCGTCGTTCAGCAGGTTGGTGAAGTTGTCGACCACGATGAAGCCGGATGCCTTGTGGTCCAGGAAGCCCGGGAACTCCTGCTCCAGCTTGATGTCGACCTTGCCCCACCAGGAGCCTTCTTCACCGTTGCGCTCTGCGCCAGCCGCCAGGAAGGGGCTGCCTTCGAGGTAAGGCGTGAAGCCGGTGATGCTGTTCGGGTCGACGTCAGCAACGAGGCTGTACGGACGGCCCGACACGGCCTGGCCGAAGGCCGAGAACGTGGTCAGGTTGTCGCCGAAGAAGGCACGCTCATAATTGGCGAGCGCCGTGAAGCGGTGCTTCGTGTTGTAGTCAGACGTTGCTGCGCTGACATCCTGCGGATCACCGAAGGCACGGTTCACATAGTTCGAGAAGGCCACCGAAGAGGTCATCGGGTGGACGTCTTCCGCATCCGTGTAAGCGTAGCCCAGGGACCAGTCGAGACCGAAGTCATAGGACTTCGAGATCGAGCCGGACACGAGCAGCGACTTGGCATCAGCCTTGGAGTTGGTCAGCACGAAGGCCGGCTCGCGAACGCTGCTGTAGGTCGGGTAGACGCGGCCGTCGACCGTGGTCGTGCCGGTCTGCTCGAGGTCGCCGCGGATCCAGACAGCGCTGTCCTGGCCGACCGTGTAGAGCACGTCGCCGGAGAGGACGTACTCGCCGCCAAGCGCCGGAGCGTCAGCATAGTACGTACCGCCGAAGGCGAACTTCCATTCGGACGGGATTTCGAAGTTCGGATCGAGATAGTTGATCTCGAAGTTCGAACCTTCGCCAGCCGCCACAGCGTCGATCATGGCCTGCGGGACGCAGTAGCCCGGTCCGGTCGGAACGCCGTCTTCACACATGCCGTAGTCGATGTCGAAGATGGACGGGCCACCATTCTGCTCCAGGCCGAACGCACCACCGTCAGCACCGAACTGCAGCACATTGTTGCCGGAGTAGGTGTTGGACAGCCACACATTCGGGTTGCCGCCGGAGTACAGGCCAACACCACCGCGCAGGTCGAGATTGTCGGAGAAGTCCCACTCGAAGCCGAGGCGCGGCTGAAGCAGACCTTCACCGTCCAGCGTCTGGTTGTTGGAGAAGCCGTAGTCGGCGAGGAAGTCCGGGTTGGTTTCCGGAGCATCATCGGTCGTGTACCAGTCGTAACGCAGACCGCCGATCACAACGACGCCATTGCCGAAGTCGATTTCGTCCTGAGCGTAGAGCGTGTTGATCTCGTAACCCCAGTCAGCTGCCGCATTGTTCGGGTCGCCGGTCGGGGAGTTGTTGTAGTTGATGTTGTCGGCATAACCGAAGCGGAAGTTCTCGATCGCCGGATCGAAGACGCCCGGCAGCGTGCCAGCATTGGCTGCGCCGCTGAAAGCGTCGAAGTCGATTTCGGTTTCAACGTGCTGGACGAACATGTTGAACACGTCGAGGGCTTCACGCTCATAGCCGAAGCTGAAATTGTGGTTGCCCGTCGAGTAGTAACCTTTCAGCGCGAGGCTGAGGGTCTCGTAGTATAGCTTGTTGGCCTGACGGGAGTCATCGCCACCGAGATAGACGTCAACATCGTCGGTTTCGATCGTGATCTCACCGAAGTCGGTGCCGCCGACAGAGATCTGACGGTTGTCCAGTTCGGAATAGGCAACGCGGATCTCGGTGGAGAAATTGTCGGTCCAGTCGGAGTAGAGCGAACCGGCATAGGAGGTCAGCTCGGCGCCGCGCTCATAGAGGTGGTTGGAGAATTCGAGCTCGTCGGAGTCACCGTCGGACTGGGCGATGTTGAAGCCATCATTCCAGTTGTAGGTGAAGGACGCGCGATGATCATTGCTGATGTTCCAGTCGAGCTTGACCAGGATCTTCTCGTCGGAATTGTCAGCGCTGGTCGGGATCGTGCCCGGATCATAGCCATAGAGTTCCATGGCGATGTTGCGGATTTCGTCGACTTCAGCCTGCGTGATGTTGACTTCGTTGACGGCGCCGGAACCGATTGGCCCGCGGTCGAACAGGTTCACGCCTTCAAGCTTCTCATAGGCCGCGAAGAAGAACAGCTTGTCCTTGATGATCGGGCCGCCGACGCCGAAACCGTAGCGGTATTCGTCATACTCGCCGGTGGTGATGTCGTCGCCTTCGAGGCTGTCGGCGCGCAGGCCGTCATTGGTGTAGTCGCCGAAGAGGTAGCCGTGGAATTCGTTGGTACCGGACTTCGTGACAGCGTTGATGTTACAAGCGGAGAAACCGCCATACTGAACGTCAAACGGGGCCAGTTCGACAGCAACCTGCTCGATGGCGTCGTAGGAGAACGGGATACGCTCGGTCGGGTAGCCGTTCGAGTTCAGGCCGAAATTGTCGTTCATGCGAACGCCGTCAACGGTCAGCGAATTGAAGCGGGAGTTCTTGCCGCCACACTGAACTGCGTTGATGTCGCCGCGGGATTCGTCGACATAGATACGCGGGTCGAGGCGCAGCACGTCAGTGATGTTGCGGTTGATGGCCGGCGCTTTCTGCAGCGTTTCCAGGCCGAAGGAGGCCGACGGGCCGGTTGCGGTCGGTGCGAGGTCAGCGGCCGATGCGGTCACGACGATCGTTTCCTGACGCGCTTCGGCGTCAGCGGAGAGGGTGAAGTTGACCTGGGTGGCGTCGCCGAGGCTGAGGCCAACGTCTTCAAGGTACTGGCCCTGCAGGTCGTCGGACGTAACGGACACGACATAGTCGCTGGAGATCGGCAGGCTGCGGATCGTGTACTGGCCAACATTGTTGGTGGTGGCGGTACGGGTCAGTCCGGTTGTCGGATCCGTAACAGTCACCAAGGCGCCGGCAACAGCCTGACCTTCATCATTCGTGACCTGTCCGCGAATGGACGAGGTCGTGACCTGCGCCATCGCGACGCCGGCCATGCTGAGCGCAACAGCAGATACAGCTGCTCCGCGCCCGAAAGTGGTCCAATTTTTCATGACTTTTCCCCTAGTCGGTGATGCGCCAGCAACCGCCCCTTGCGGGTCGCCGGTACTGCGGGTCGGATAACGACTCCGGATGACAGATTAGTGACAAGATCTTGAAGGTTCAGCACTAAACTCTGCGATCACAGCCAATCCGTTTGCTGCGATGCAAAAAAGACACGGTTTGAGGGCAATACTGCTCGGAATGCGTGCGCTGCCGGGTGTATTGTGCCTTATGAGCCCGGCATAGGTCTCAAGTTGAGAAGGAACCCATGCCGATGACGGCCCATTCGCACGAATCGCCCGGTCCCTGGCAAACCGCAACGCTCGCCAGTCTCGGCGCCTTGCTAGTGCTGCGCGTGGGCTTCAATCTCGCCTCTCCGCTGGATCTCTATGCGGACGAAGCGCAATACTGGCGCTGGGGCGATACGCTTGATTGGGGGTATTATTCAAAACCCCCGATGATTGCCTGGGTGATCCATGGGGTGACCTCCATATTCGGCACGGCCGAATGGGCGGTCCGGCTGCCCGCAGCTTTCCTGCACACGATTGGTGCGGTCTTCATCTTCCATCTCGGACGGGACATGTACGGTCCACGCACAGGCATGTTCGCCAGTATCGGCTATGCCCTTATGCCGGCTGTCATCCTGTCCTCGGTGGTGATCTCGACAGATGGCGTGCTGATGCCATTCTGGTGCGCGGCGCTGTGGAGCTTGTGGCGCTTGCGCGACGGCACCGGCGGATGGGCCTGCGCTCTGGGACTGGGCGCCGCAATCGGGCTGGGTTTCCTGTCGAAGTACGCGATGCTCTACTTTCTCATCGGGATTGCCCTCCTCCTGCTCATCGATGTGCAGACCCGGCGCGCGCTGCTCGGCTGGAAAGGGCTTGCCGCCCTGTGCGTCGGCGCCGCCGTATTCGCCCCGCACCTGTTGTGGAACGCAGCCAATGACTTCAAGACAGTCAGCCACACGGTCGACAACGCCAATCTCGGCGGCGAGTTGATCCATCCCGGAAACGCACTCACCTTTCTCGTTGACCAATTGGGCGTGTTTGGCCCGATCAGCTTTCTGGCATTGTTGTGCGGCCTGGTGGTGATGCGCAGCGAAGACCAAGGCATTCTCGGACGCGACCGCTGGCTGCTCTGCTTTATCCTGCCGGTGCTGCTGATCATCCTCGGTCAGGCCATACTGTCACGCGCCAACGCAAACTGGGCAGCGACTGCGTATCCGGCGGCGAGCGTTCTGGTTGCGGCCTGGCTAGTCCGGGCCCGTCCGAACCGGATGCTGTGGTATGTGATTGCAGGCATCTGCCTGATCGCCTTCCTGCTTGCACCTGACATGGCCCTGTCGGTACGCCTCGGCATTGGCCTCGTTGTGGCCGGTGCCCTGCTGGGCTTCGGGCACCTCATACGCCATGCCCCTTCTGGCCTGTTGTGGACGAGTTTTGCGCTGCACACCGTCCTGATGCTGGCCTTCATGACGATCGCCTTGTTGCCGGCATCGACCTCGTCCGCACTAGGCTTCGACAATGCGCTGAAACGGACCCGCGGCTGGGATGCGGCCGCCGAGCAAGTGTTCGCCCGCGCCGAGGCGCTGGGCGCGACATCTGTTCTGGTGGACGAACGGGAGGCGTGGCACGGTCTCGACTATTATGCCCGCGACCGTGACCTGCCATTGATCTCATGGCGCAGATATGCCGGCCCGAAAAGCTTCTCCGAATCCGTGCCGCTCGAGGGAGACTTGGCAGATCGCGTGCTTGTGGCCTCCCTGCATCCGGGCATGCGCCCGAGACTGCGCAGTGATTTCACTGACTTCGAACATGTTGGCACCGTGTCCATCCCGCTCGGCCAGCGCAGCAATGGCTGCCCGATCGTACGGGAGTTCCAGCTCTATGTCGGCACGGGCCATGACCGGCAGGATCGCACGGCGGAATGGGAAGCGCGGTTCGACGGGCAGAGCGAGTTCAAGCCAGCCCCCTGCCCTGCACCCAAGGACTAGTGATCGCCGGCATTGCCCCAGAGCGCCTTGACCCGACCATCGCGGCCACATGCCGTACGGTAGTAGCGATACTTGATCGGGTTCTTCTTGTAGTAATTTTGATGGTAGCCTTCGGCTGGCCAGAACGTATCGGCATCGATGATCCGGGTCATGACCGGATCCTTCAGCACGCCCGACTCCTCGATTTCGGCAATCTCGGCTTCGGCCACGGCGCGCTCTTGCGGGTTGCCGACGAAGATGGCGGTGCGATAGCTGTCGCCCTTGTCGCAGAACTGGCCGTAGGGATCGGTGGGATCGACGGCCCGGAAGAAATAGTCGACCAGCGTTTCGTAGCTGACCACTTCCGGGTCATACGTAACCTTCACGGCTTCATAATGCCCGGTATTCTCATGCGAGACCTGTTCATAGGTCGGATTGGCCAGATCGCCCCCCGTATATCCCGAGATCGTGTCCACCACGCCATCGACCTTGTCGAAGTCTGCCTCGACACACCAGAAACATCCTCCAGCGAACACTGCCGAAGAAAGGCGTTTGCCCTGGGCCTCCAGTGTGGGCTGGTCTTCAGCCCCCGCATTTGAAAAGAAGGCAAGCGCCATGGCCGCAAGGCCAGCGGCAATGGTCAGTGTGGGGGCAGACGGTATACGCATGACGGGTCCGGTTACTCTAATACAATACAGCGGCAGACACACGCCGCTTCAGCTCCCCTCATATGGCGGTCCACCGCCCGCCGTGAAGGTCGCGTGGACAGTGTTGACACAATTGTGTTGTCGGCGTGTTGCCGAACTGCGTCAGCAATGGGGCGAAATGTCCTTCAGGATGGCCCTGTGAGCACACGGACCCGGACCTGGCTGGACCGCCCCTGCGGGTCCACTGCCGTGATCGTATAGAAGCCAGCCTGAGCTGGTCGCCAGACCGGTGCGCCCGCCCCATCGGTGTCGCTCGGCTGACCGTCTATGTACCAGGCAAGCCGCCCCTCGCCCCGGCCCGCCAAAACGAAGGGTCGGGCCGGACTGCCATCGACGCTGCCGGCCCACAGTTCGGCATTGGCGGGCGGGAACAGGATTTCCGGCGGCGCATCCGGCAGGAAAGCCTGGAGGGCCTGTTGCGGATCGCGCCGGCGCTGTGTGGTCAGGCGCGTCCGGCCCTCGCCCTCATCGCGCAAATGATGAGCGGTGCGATCCGCAATCTCGAACAGCAGGGGCAATGCGGTCACCCGGCCGGTCTTGCCCGGGCGCGGGGCGCCATCGGCTCGGCCCACCCAGACCACGATCGCATGCTGGCCGGACACGCCCGCCGCCCAGCTGTCGCGAAAGCCATAGGAGGTTCCGGTCTTGAAGGCGATCTGCGGAGCGCCCCGGGTCAGGCGGCCTGGCATGCGCCCCTCGGGCGTGGGGGCATTCTGCAGGATACGAATGATATCGGCGGCGCTTTCCTCGCTGACGAGCCGGCGGCCCATCCGCTCATGGCTGGCGCGTTCCTCCCCCGCACGCCAGACCAGCGGCTTGGCCACACCGCCATCGCCGAGCGCGGCATACAGCACTGCCAGTTCCCGCGCTGTCAGGCCGGCACCGCCAAGGGCCAAGGCAAGCCCCGCCTCATGACTGGCACCGCCCTGGATGCGCGGCCGGGCGCCGGCGAGCGCGAGCTGGGCGGCGAACCGTTCAGGTCCCACCCTGTCCAGCATCAGGACCGCTGGCACGTTCAGGGAATGCTGCAGCGCGTCCGACACGCGCACATCGCCCCGGAACATGCGGTCAAAATTCTCGGGCTGGTAGGACGCAAAACGTTTGGGCAGATCGGAGATGCGCGTATGGGGCGCGGCCTGTCCGTCATCGAAGGCCATGGCATAGATGAAGGGCTTGAGCGTGGAACCGGGAGAGCGGGCCTGCGCCGTGAGGTCGAGCCAGCCGCCTGCCCGGTCGCGCGACGCGGATCCGACGAGCGCCCGCACGCCGCGCGTCGGGATGTGGACGACCAGGGCCGCAACCTGTACCTCCGCGCCCTCGGCTTCTGCGGCGCGCAAGGCGATGGCCTCAAGCTCTGCCTGCAGACCGGCATCGAGCGTCGAGCGGACATCCTCGCGCGGGCCGCTGGCCAGCGCCTTGGCAGTGCCATGCCAGGCCCGCATGGGAAAGTCGCGCCGCCGGTCCGGCACCGGCAGCGAGGCAACGTCTTCGACATCGGCCGCGCTGAACACGCCGTACCGGCCGAGCTTGGTAGCCACCCAGTCTCGCGCCTTTCGGGCCTGATCGGGGCGGCGATCCGGACGGCGGACTTCCGGTGATTGGGGCAGCGCGATCAAGAGGGCGATCTCGTCATCGGACAGGCGGTCCGCCTCATGCCCGAAATAGCTCCAGCTGGCCGCGCGCACACCTTCGAGATTGCCGCCATAGGGTGTCAGCGTCAGGTACAGCGCCAGGATTTCGTCCTTGGACAGGCGCCGCTCGATCTGCCAGGCGCGCGCGATCTCGATCAGTTTCGAGCCGACCGTGCGATCACGCGGTTCCAGCATGCGCGCCGTCTGCATGGTGATCGTTGATCCGCCGGACACGACCCGGCCAGCGCGGACCGAGTCGATCAGGGCCCGTCCGAGACCGGCCCAGTCGGTCCCGCGATGAGCACGGAACCGCTTGTCTTCGACACGGATCAGCGCCTCGATGAATTCCGGGTCGATCTTGTCCAGGTCGCCATGGAACCGCCAGCGGCCGTCCGACGTCGGAAAGGCCCGCAGGGGTTTGCCTTCGCGGTCGGTCACGAGCGCGGAAATCTCTCCGGCCCGGTCCAGCGGCGGGGGCAGCAACATGTCAGCCAGGACGACCGCGAAGATCAGCGCGGTCATCCCGATGACAATACGCCGAGGCGTCAGCATGGCTTACTGGCCGCCGCCCATCGTACCGGGCTGTGCGGTGATCGTGACCCGGCCTGCGCGAGAGCGGGCGAACACGTCCGGCCGATACATGTCTTCTGCGACAACACCCGGCATGGCGAACTCACCCGGCGTGACCGCGCGCACGACATAGGCCAGCGTCACCGGCTCGGCATAGACGTCCACGGCGGCGACGAACCGGTCATCCTGAGCCTGTGCCGTCTGCGCGCTGGCGATCTTGCCGAGATAGGCAAACGCGCCCGATCCGCCATACTCCCGGCGGCCATCCGCAGGGGTCAGCACGGACTCGATCTCGAAGCCGGCCGGCAGCAGGTCCGCCACAATCACCGGATTGAGCCGGCGCTCGTGCGGAGACACGATCAGGCGCACCACCAGCTCGTCGCCCTGCCGGACGCGGGACAGGTCCACACGTCCCCCCGTCAGGGTGAAGTAGGTCTTGTCCGCCCCCAGCTTCGAAGAGGCAGAGGACGGCGGCGTTTCCGGCGCGCCGCTGACCAGGACCGTCCGGAACATCGGCGCCTTGCCTTCCAGCGTGAAGGTCACGCCGTCTTCGGCCTGCGCCTCTGTCAGCGCGTATTGCCGGTCATTATTGTTGCCGCGGCCCAGTCCCTCGACTTTCAGGCGGAACCCTTCCGCCCCCTTGTTCAGGGAATCCACGGCCAGAAGCGCAAACGCCTTTTCCTGCGTGGTCAGACCGCTCGGGTCCGGCGCATCTTCCCCGAGCCGGGTTGCCAGACGTTCCACGACTTCCAGGAGCCCGGCCTCTGACGCCAGCGCCAATATGGCCGCCTCGTCCCGCAAGGCAGTCTGGTAGTAGTCTCCGGTATTGGTGTAGCCGAGCGCTTTCTCAGCTGCCTCAAAGGCAGAGGCGGCACGCGCGCGATCGCCGAGCATCGCCAGGCCCGCACCGATATGTGCCCGGGCCAGCGGACTGTCGATCGCATTCAGTTCCCGGTCATGCAGATAGCGCAGGCGGGAAATATCGGCCTTGCCCGCCTTGGCCAGCACATAGAGCGCATAGGCAGAGGACCGCTGCATCAGTTTTTCAGCCGTATCGTTGGAATACCGGCTTTCATACACATCCGTGTCATAGCCATAAACACGCCAGGCATCTCCGGTGGAGACAGCCCGCAGCGCGCCATAGGCGCGTTCGAGCGACTCATCCGGCACGGCATAGCCCGCCTGCTTGGCGCGATACATGAAGTCCGTCACATAGGCCCCCAGCCAGGGAGAGGCATAGCCATCCCCTTCCCGCCACAGGCCGAAGGCACCATCAGAGCCCTGACGGTTCAGCAGCGTGTTGACCGCCGTCTGGATACGGGTCTTCGGATCATCCCGGCTCTCGGGCGCGCCCATCGCGATCAGCTGCTCGGAATAGAGCAAGGGAATCGCCCGGCTGGTCGTCTGTTCGGTGCACCCGTAGGGATACCGATCCAGGGATGCGAAGAGCGTTGCGGGGTCCATCGGAAGTGTCGAATACCCCACGCTGACCGAGGCGGATCCCGGCACCAGCCCTTCCAGAAGGTCTGCCGTGACGGAATACGTATCTCCGGGCTGCATCATCTGACGGCTGATCTTTGTGACCGGCAGGTAGGGAGACCGAGTCTGGATCTGGTAGGAGCGCTCGGTTTCGAAATCATTCGGACCGGCGACTTCCAGCTTGACGGTCGCAATGCCTTCAGACGTCGCGTCCACCCGGACGGGCACATCCGCCCGCGCGCCGGTGGCCAGAGACCGGGTCAACCGGCCGTCGGCCACGTCGACTGGCCCCTCAGCCGAAATCTCCGCCGTGAACTCCCCCGGACCGACCTCGACATTGTCGATGCTGGCCGTGATCTGGGCTTCATCTCCCGGAGCCAGGAAACGCGGCATGATGAGATCGGAAGGCGCCTTCTCCCGTACGATCATGCTGGCTTCGGCAGAACCGAGGCCTGATTTCGACCAGGCGACCGCCATCAGGCGCAATTCTCCATTGAACTCCGGCAGGTCGAACCGGACCTTTGCCTTTCCGGACCGGCCGACATCAACAAGCCCCGAGAACAGGGCAACGGATTTCACGGGGACCACAGACAGGCCTTCGCCGCCCAATTGGTCGCCGCCGGTGCGCACTTCCGCCGGCAAGCCCATATTGGGATCCAGAAGCCGACCATAATCATCATACATTTCGACCCCGAGGGCCTTCTTGCCATAATAGTAGCTGACCGGATCCGGGCTCTGGAATTTCGTGAGACGCAGGATGCCTTCATCGACAGCGGCGAGCGTCAGGAACACCGGTTCACGCGGGCCATTGTCTATCTCGACCTCGATCACCTGCTCGCCGACCGGGCGCGCCACATCCGGCGCATTGAGGGACATGTCGAATGTCCGCGAACCGAGATCGACAGGCACATGAATCACACCGACGGCGCGGCGCGGTTTGGCCTGCAGGATCGGATCCCGTTCGGTATAGACCGACACCATCACATAGGCGCCTTCACCCCAATCATCCGTGACCGGCAGGGTGACATTGGTGCCCTGCGCACTGACGGAAAGATTCTGGACCGACAGGACGCGGTCGGTGGCGACAACAATCTGAGCCTGCCCCTCATAGGGCGGCACGATGGTTATGTCGGCGCTCTGACCAGCCGAAGGCGCCTTGTCCGGCCCGATGACACGCACCCGGTCCGGGGCCTCGGCCCCATCTTCGGACACACCGCCGCCCCAACCGACATAGAAATCATCGCTGGCGGCCGCAGACGCATTCGCATCGGTGCCTTCCACAACAAGTTCGTGGCTGCCCCAGTCCAGCCCGGACACACGGATTTCCGCGCTGCCGCCCTCAGGTGTCGTGACAATGCCTTCATTGACCTTTGTAACGGTACGGGAACGCCGCCAGCGCCACTGATCTCCGTCGCGATACCAGTCATAGTGATAGTCGATGGCCAGAAGCTTCCAGTTCAGCCTTTGGGCAATTGCCTGGCCGGCCTCATTGATGGCCACCACTTCATAGGCGGCGTCCTGGCCTTCTTCGACCGAATACTCAAATCCGGGTTTCATTCCCAGATAGAGGCGTTCCGGACGATACGGGACCCGCACGCTTTCGGTGACGGCGCGCCCACCTGGTTCCAGAACGCTGACTACGGCGTTGATGCGCAAGGGACGCCCGGCATTGCTGCCCGCATTTCCGGGGGCCAGATTGACAGTGGCCACCCCTGCCCCGTCTGTCGTCACATCATCCATTTCCAGAATGCGTTCGCGGAAGCTCTCGTCATGACGACCGAAGTGAAATCCGTCAAAGGCCGGGAACGGGTTCGGCGCGGCCTCGATGCGCGCTTCGGATTTGACCGTTAGACCAGCGCCCGGCGCACCGTAGAGGAAACGAGACGAGACCTCGACCTGCCGGGTCTCACCCAACAGGACCGGCGTGTTGGAATCCGTGCTCAGATCGACCGAAATGCGCTGCGGTACAAAATCCTCGACCGCGAAGCTGACACTGCCCGCCGCTTCGGAAACGCCATCGATTTCGACCGTGGCACGCCATTGCCCGCGCGAGGCGCCTTGTGCCAGTTCATACGTCTCGATGACGGCAGAAGCGTCCGGATCGTCGAAACGAATGCGGTCCGCCACCAGCCCGTTCGGGCGATAGATCACGAGATTGCCTGCACGATCCTCAATCGCCCGGCCGGCACGGTCACGCAGCATCGCGGTCAGATGAACCGTCTCGCCGGGACGGTAAATGCCCCGCTCGGTGTACATGAAGGCGTCGATGTCACCTGAGGTGCGCCGTCCACCCACCGCATATTCCGACAGATCAACCGGTGCGCGGGTCAGGTCCAGCACGGCCAGTTCGCCCTTCGCGCTGTAGGCGAGGATGAGCTTGGGTTCCATATTGCCCTGGCCATTGGTGATCGGCGCATCGAACGCGATGCGGCCCACCTCATTGGTCCGCCCTTCCGCCAGCACATCATTGTTGCGTGCCACCAGTTGAACCGTCGTGTCCGGAACGGGGCGGCCATCCTGAAGGGACCGCAGAGTGACATCCAGGCCATTGCCGCCCTCATAGGCGGTGATGGCGAGATCGGTCATCATGATCCAGCGGCTGGAGGATGCCGGAGGCTGTTCCGCGCTGCTAAGATCGGCCGCATCCTTGACGGTGACGTAATATGCGCCCGGCTCCAGCGGTCCGACGACATCCTGAAGCGGAAAGACGGACACGATGGGCGCGTTCTGCTCATTCGCGATGGCCATGCGGCCGTTGAACAGCACTTCCTGGACATCGTCCGGATTGTCCTCGCCCCACGTATAGCCGTAGCGGCCCTGAGCATTGGTCTTTCCCTGGGAAATCGACTTGAAGGCCAGCGCCCGGTCGTTGACCCGAGACACGGTCACTTCGACTTCGTCGACATTGACCGTTTCAATGGGCAGGCCATCGGCGTTCTCGCGTGGCAGGATAACGCCCGCTCCCTTGAATCCGACATAAGGCGGGCGGTCGGCGAAATCGATCGGGACGGTTTCGCTATTCTTCAGCGTGCGCCCGTCCGCAGATGGCAGACCGGACAACAGGGTCGCGGACCGTTCCGATCCGAATGTCAGGCCGCCAACGCACAATTCCCTTCCTTCCACGCTCAGGGCGGGACGGAAGGCAGGGCGGAATTCGACATAGGGCGAATAATCGGTTTCCGGGTCCAGCGGCGCAGAAAAGACGAAACAGGCGAGCGGCTGTTCCGTACCGGTGTCGATACGATACCGGAAATAGGTGAAATCCTGTTCGGCTTCGGCCTGGGCCGCCTGCCGTCGGCGCTCCCGCTGACGGGCGGCCACATTGTCGGACGGGGAACGCGTCACGATGGTGCCTTCATCGCTGGGCGTGTCCGGCGTGCGGGTTTCCTTGTCGCCTCCGCACGCCGCAAGCGCGGCGATCAAGACGGCTGCGACCAAGGTCCGGCCAATTCCCCGCCCGCCCGATACGAAGTACGACATGAATCCCTCTCCTTTGAGCTTTCCTGCAACTCTTACACATCTTCGCGGCGGCGCGAACAGGGCGCGAATGGGTCAAATCAAAGAAATTTCTACAAATTCCAGCCGCATTCGACGGAAGCTTCCCCTGCAGGGGTTGCCAGTTGCCCGCGAGCGAGGAATGGGTTTTCCATGTGGTTCTGGCGCATAATCGGCAGTGTGGCATTCGTGCTCGGGGCGATCGGGCTGGCCCTTCCCGTATGGCCCACGACGATATTCTGGATTGTTGCTGCCCTCGCCTTCGCCCGCTCCAATCCGCATTGGGCCGACTGGATCTATCGACAGCCGGGCGTCGGCGAGCCCATACGGCAATTCCTGGAAACCGGCGCCATGGCGCGCCAAGCAAAGGTCGCCGCCCTTGGCGGCATGACCCTCGCCGCCGCGATCATCATCGTTTTCTGGCACCGGCATCCCTGGATCATCGGACCGGGTCTCGGCCTGATTGCAGTCGGTGCCGTCTTTGTCATCACCCGAAAGCGGCTGCCAGACGGGTGATCTCCTGAACCCGCCAGTGCCAGCGAGTCTTACTGGCCGATCCAGAAAGTGATTATTTTCTCACTTGCCTCATTTTCGCCCCATTAAGATAGCAAACGCTCACTAACTAACTTCAGCAAGACCGTTTTCGACTGCAAGAAGGAGCTGACCCATGCCGGTCACCATTGTCGTAACCGCCCTCAAATCCGCCGCCTCGATTCTGGGTGGCCTGTTCCTCGCCGATTTCATTTCCGGCCTCATACACTGGTTCGAGGACCGGTACGGAAATCCCAAATGGCCTGTCCTGGGTCACACCATCCGGGCGAACCAGGAACACCATTTCCGCCCGCGCGCCTTCCTTGAAGGCTCGTTCCTGTCGCGGAACAGAGAAGTGTTCGCGCTCGGCGCCCTGTTCCTGGCCGGTTTCTGGGTCACCGGAACGCTCAACCTGTTCACCGGATCGGCCGTGTTGTTCGGCATGTTCGCCAATGAATTCCATCGCGCCGCCCACCGCAGCCCCAAGGAAAACGGCCGCCTGATCACGGCTCTCCAGAAGACCGGGCTTGCCCAATCCTTCCAGCATCATGCCGCCCATCACCGTCAGGGCAAGGACACGCACTATTGCGTCGTCACGAACTACACCAACCCGATTCTGGAACGGGTCGGCTTCTTTCCGGCGCTGGAACGCATCGTCAAGGCGACGACCGGACGGGTGCCCCGGCTTGATGAAAGCGTCAATGCGCGGTTCCGCAAGGTCGCCTGACCTTTGCCTGATCGATCTTTTTCTCCCCGCCCTTCCTCAAGGGCGGGGATTTTCTTTGCCTCGTGCGCAGCTAGTCTGCCTTGCAAAAGCAAACAGGGAGACACGCTCATGAATTTGGGTCTGGAGGGAAAAACCATCTTTGTCGCAGGGGCAAGTCGGGGCATCGGACTTGGCATCGTGGAAGCCTGTCTTGCAGAAGGCGCAAAGGTCGCGCTGGCCGCGCGCGGCGAGGACCGACTGGAACAGGAGCGGGCCCGCCTTGCGCGTGAATTCGGAGACGACAATGTCTGGGCCCGGGCCGGAGACCTGCGCGACTCGCGAACCGTCGACACGATGATCGACACGATCGAGAACGAACTCGGCGAATTGTGGGGCGCCGTCGCCAATGTCGGCCTGCACCCCTGCCCGCCCGGTTTCGAGGTGGACGACGAGACCTGGGAGGGCGGGATTTCCCAGAATCTCGACTCGGCCTTTTACCTGGCACGCTCTGCCTTGCGCCGCATGCATCCGCGCGGCGAAGGCGCCATTCTCATGATCTCGTCGATTGCCGGTCTTGGCGCGCTCGGCACGCCGCTGACCTATGGCACGTCCAAGGCGGCGATGAACCATCTGGCGAAGGAGATGGCGCGCATTGCCGGGGCTTCCGGCGTGCGCGTCAACGCGATTGCGCCGGGAAACATCATCTTTCCGGGCGGAGACTGGCAGCAGCGCATGGACGGGCCGCGCAGCGAAGCCTGGGGACGCTGGATCCAGAGGGAAGTGCCGATGCAACGCTATGGCAAACCCGAGGAAATCGGGGCCGCTGCTGCCTTCCTGCTCAGCGACAAGGCGAGTTTCGTGACCGGCGCGGTCCTGCCGGTGGATGGCGGACAGACCCGATAGGCGTCAGCTGCCGATCAGCGTGGTGCGTCGCGCCGGGGCCTCCATTTCTTTCCGGCCGGCCGCTTCCAGGCCCATCTGGCCCATCAGGGCGTCGTCTTCGTCGATTTCCGGATTGTCCGTAGTCAGGAGACGGTCGCCGACGAAGATGGAATTGGCCCCGGCCAGCAGGCAGAGCGCCTGACCCTCCTCGGTCATGCCCTCGCGGCCGGCCGACAGGCGCACCCAGCTTTTCGGGAACACGATGCGGCAGACCGCAATGGCGCGGGCCATCTCGATAGCCGAAATCGCCGGGCTTTCGCCCAAGGGCGTGCCGGCGATCGGGACCAGCATGTTCACGGGGACACTTTCAGGATGTGGCGCCAGTCTTGAAAGCTCGTGAATGAGCCCGATCCGGTCCTCGCGGCTTTCGCCCATGCCAAGAATGCCGCCGCAGCACAGCTTCAGGCCGGCCGTGCGCGCCCGGCCCAGCGTTTCCAGCCGGTCATCATAGGTGCGCGTCGAGACGACCTGGCCGTAGTATTCCGGCGAGGTATCGAGATTGTGATTATAGTAATCGAGCCCGGCAGCCTTCAGCGTTTCTGCCTGCCCCGGTTCCAGCATACCGAGCGTCACACAGGTTTCGAGCCCTTCGGCCTTCACGGCTTCGATCATCGCCGCGACCTTCGGGACGTCGCGATCCTTGAGGCTGCGCCAGGCCGCACCCATGCAGAACCTGTCTGCGCCATTTTCCTTTGCGCGGCGCGCGGCGGTTACCACATCGTCCAGCGGCATCAGTTTCGATGCGTCGAGACCGGTATCGAAATGAGCCGACTGACTGCAATAGCCGCAGTCTTCCGCGCAGCCGCCCGTCTTGATGGACAGCAATTGGGATTTCTGGACCTTGCCATCCGGCCAGTTGGCCTGCTTCACCGTCAGGGCCTGCGCCATGAGTGTGTCGAGCGGGAGCGTGTAGAGGCTGGCAATTTCCTCCCGGGTCCAGTCATGGCGAGGGGACAGGTCAGTCATGGGCGAGGATCCTTCCGGCAGTTCTCAATCGGCGGACTTCGTATCCGGGGGGCCGGGATCGATCAAGCGTTGCTGAATTTCACTTTGCCGCAGGCAACGGATTGCCGTAAATCGCCGGGACCCAGAAAGGCCGCTCATGGACACCCAGCCCGCCCCGAAAAAGATCCTCGATGCGAATGCTCGGCGCGGCGCGATCATCGGCGGCATTGCCCTGGCGGTGATCCTGGTACTTTTCCTCATCGGCAAGACGACCAATCTGACCGATCTGGAAGCGGTTCAGACTGTCATGCAGGACATTGCGTCCAGCCCGTGGGCACTTCCGGCACTGATCCTGCTGTTCGTCATCGGTGCCTTCATCGGCATTCCGCAATTTGCGCTTCTGGCGATCTCGGTTGCAGCCTTCGGACCGTGGCTGGGCGCCCTGTTCGGCTGGATCGCGAACATGGCATCGGGCGCTGCCACTTTCTATGCGGGCCGGCTTGCCGGCGAGAAGACATTCCGGCGCTATGCTGGCGAAACGGCCAACAAACTGTCCGGCTTTGTCGGGCGCAATGCGATGATGACCAGTGCGATTGTTCGCAACGTCCCGGCAGGCCCTGCCCTGCTCGTGAATATGGCCTTCGGGGTGAGCCACGCGAAATTCCTGCATTACTGGGCCGGTATGGGAGTGGGGATCATTCCGAAGATCGCGCTCATTGCGTTTGCCGGGCAGAGCCTGTTTGCGGCCCTGAAGGGCAATCCTCTGGCAGCCATCGGCGCGGCGGCCGCCGCGATCGGCGTCTATATCGCGATTGCCGCCTATGCACGGGCCCGCATGCGGAAATCCGGGCAATCTGTTGCGCTGATCGGGCAAAACGAGGTTGACAGGGCCGCGCCATCGGACGATGTAACTTCCCATGTGGAATAAATTGCCTCTCACGCTACTGCTTACCGGCCCCTGGCCGGAGACGACTGCTCAGGAATAGCCAGGGCAGGCGCGCGGTCAGGGGTCCCATACAGCCTCATTTTTCAGTCCCAGACCCGGTAGTTCCAACATGTCCACACCTGCGAAACCGCATATCCGTATTTTCGACACCACTTTGCGCGACGGCGAGCAATCGCCCGGCGCTTCCATGACGCACAATGAAAAGCTCGAGCTTGCCGAACTGATGGAGACCATGGGTGTCGATGTCATCGAGGCCGGCTTTCCCGCCGCTTCCGAAGGAGACTTCGCCGCCGTCAGTGCAATTGCCGAACAATCGAAATCGGCCATCATCTGCGGCCTCGCCCGCTCGACCCCGAATGATATCGACCGCTGCGCCGAAGCCGTGAAAAAATCGGCCCGGCCGCGCATTCACACTTTCATTTCCACCAGCCCGGTGCACATGAAGCACAAGCTGAAAATGGGGCCCAATGCCGTGCTCGAGGCCGTGGGACGCTCGGTTGCGCAGGCCCGCAATCATACAGATGACGTCGAATGGTCCGCCGAGGACGCGACGCGGACAGAGTTCGATTTCCTGTGCAAATGCATCGACACGGCCATTGCCAGCGGTGCCACAACGATCAATCTGCCCGACACGGTCGGCTATTCCCATCCGGACGAATATGGCGCGCTGTTCCGGCGCGTGATCGAGACAATCCCGAATTCCGACAAGGTCATCTGGTCGGCACACTGCCACAATGATCTCGGCCTGGCGGTCGCGAACTCGATCAATGCCGTGGCAAATGGCGCGCGCCAGGTAGAGTGCGCCATCAATGGGCTCGGCGAGCGAGCGGGGAATGCTGCGCTGGAAGAGATTGTCATGGCGATGCGGGTGCGCGGCGATACGCTGCCTTTCGAGACCAATATCAAGCCGGCCTATTTGTCCCGCGCTTCGGCCATGGTGAGCCGTATCACTGGCTTCCCGGTTCAGTACAACAAGGCCATCGTCGGCAAGAACGCGTTCGCGCATGAAAGCGGCATCCACCAAGATGGCATGCTGAAGAATGCCGAGACCTATGAAATCATGCGACCGGAAGATGTCGGCGTCGCCAAAACATCTCTGGTCATGGGCAAGCATTCCGGCCGTCACGCCTTCCGCGACAAGCTGGAAGCGCTTGGATACATGCTGGAAGGCGATGCATTGAATGATGCCTTCAAGCGGTTCAAGGATCTGGCAGACCGCAAGAAGCACGTCTTCGACGATGACATCATCGCCCTGGTCGACGATCAACTGGCCGCCGAAGGCGAACGGATCGCATTCAAGCGGCTGCGCGTCGTGGCCGGAACGGACGGGCCCCAGACGGCCGAAATCGATCTGGTCGTGGACGGCGAGGACAAGTTCGCAATCGCCCGCGGCAATGGCCCGGTGGACGCCGTGTTCAATGCCATTCGCGAGATCATTCCGCATGACGGCAAGCTGGAACTTTACCAGGTGCATGCCGTGACCGGCGGAACGGATGCGCAGGCGACCGTGTCAGTCCGTCTCAACTGGGATGGCATCATGTCCACCGGCCGGTCTTCCGATCCGGACACGCTGGTGGCGAGTGCGAAAGCCTATCTGCACGCGGTCAACAAGCTGGAAGCCCGCAAGGCAAAACGGTCTCAGGCCGCTTAGACCCGACCAGTTTTCTTGGAATTCCGGATAAATGCCTGACTGGGTCCTGGCGACGCTGGCAGCTGCGTTCTGCCAGAATTTGCGGTCTGCGTTTCAGAAACAGCTGAAACGCAGACTGAGCACGTGGGGCGCGACCGCCACGCGATTTGTTTATGCCGCCCCGCTGGCAGTGGGCCTGTTGCTCATGCTGATTTGGGGACGCGGAACGCCCCTGCCCAACGGGCCACCGCATTTCTTCGTCTATGCGGGAGTCGGCGCCGTGGCCCAGATGATTGCGACGGGCCTGCTGGTGCACCTGTTCTCACGCGCGAATTTCGCAACGGCGACCGCCTTTACCAAGACCGAGCCGATTCAGGCAGCCCTTATCGGCGCCCTGCTGCTGGGAGATACTCTCACACTGCCCGTGATGCTGGCCATCATCACGGGTATTTTCGGGGTCATCCTCATGTCCTTGCCGAAAACACCAGGTCATCCGGGCTGGCGGCTGGATGGTGCCATATGGACCGGCCTGCTGTCAGGCGCCTGCTTCGCCGTTTCGTCGGTCTCCCTGAGGGGGGCGTCGCTCTCTCTTGAAGGCGCGGACCTGTTGCTGGGCACGGCCACGACACTCGCCTTCGTGACGCTGCTCCAGTCATCCCTGTTGCTGGGATGGCTGGCCTGGCGCGAGCCCGGTCAGATCCGGAAACTGTTTGCCGCCTGGCGGCAAGCCGGCTGGGTGGGGGTGATCGGATTTGCCGGCTCCATGGCCTGGGTCGCCGCCTTTACCCTGCAGGATGCGGCCAGTGTGAAGGCTGTCGGTCAGATCGAGATCGTGTTCACGCTGATCGCGTCGCGCCTGATGTTTCGCGAACGCCTGCGAGCGGCCGAACTGGTCGGCATAATGTTGTTGGCGTCAGGCGTGGTCGGCATTGTCCTGCTGAACCGCTAGCACGTCAGATCGCGGCGTCCAGCAAGAGATAGGCAGCGAGGCGGGCGCTGGCGTTGCGTCCGGTCTTCTGCGTCTGCTCCAGCGCGTGAAGGGCATCCTCGGATTCCATGTCCAGAAAGTCCCGTGCCAGATCCATGAGGTCGCGATCATTGCGCAGGCGCTGGGTGACCCGTTCGACCTGGCGGCCGGCCTGGGCAAGGATGGCCGATTTGCGCTCTTTCTCGCCGCGGCGGGCGGCCTCGGCAATCTTGCGTTTGGCTTTCGGACGGAAAGTCTCCGGCAGGACGATGCCGGACGTCTGCAGACGGTCGATCAATTCCTCGGCCACATCTTCGCGGTCGCGCACCGGTCGCTCTTCACGGCTCATGTCGGAGATGATGTCGCGCCACCCCATCTCGACCCCGGTTGCAGAAGGCGCCGGGCGGACGGGCACGAGGGGCGCAGCCTGCTCGGTCGTCTCCTCCTCCCGTGCATCGGGGAGAGTCTGCGGGAAGTCCGTGGAGCGCCGGCGCGGCGTATCCGGAAGCGATGGCGCCTCAAGTGGCGGGTCGTCATGACGGCGGCGCAGCATGAGCGGATCCGGCTCCGGGCGGGCGGGCTCGTCCGGCAGGATGATTTCCGGCTCGTCCTCGAACACGGGGTCTTCCGGCGTGTCGGTCAGGGCAGCGCTCGCCAGCGCATCCGCTGCCGCATCGAACAGCTCGTCTTCCATGCTGGGACGTGCCTCACGGCGCCGTGGCGTCGGGGGTGCCGGTTCCGGACGGGGCGTATCGCCTCCGTTCAGACCATGCGCATGCACGCCATTGGCGTGACCGTTTCCATTGCCGTTCCGCAGCGGCGGGACTGGGGGCGTGTCTTCATCCAGAAGGTCAGCCTCATCAAACACATCAGCCGCGGTATCGAAGACAGGCCGCGCGTCATTCAGCTCAACAGGGGCCGGCGTTTCCGCGGCGGGAGTTTGGCGCGGTTCGGTTGCCGGGGCCGGAACCTCTTCCCTCGCGGCCTGACGGACCTTGTTCTCGAGCCGGACCGTGTCGGCCTTGGCGGCATATTCGGCCGAGCGGATCGCGGAAGCGGCCTCGTCCCCGGCTTCCCGCAAACGGGCCAGTGCACGGGCGGCATTTTCCGCGGCTTCGCGGGTGGAGGTGTTGATCTCGTGATTGGCCCGGCGGGCCCCATCCAGCGCGGAGGAGACGGCATCCTTGAGCGCGTCGCCCGTGGTCATTGCGGCCGCAGCGGCAATCTCCCCTGCCCGCACGGCGGCATCCACGGTGCGTCGGGACTGGTCAAGCTTTTCCTCTACGCGGCTTACCGCGAAGGTCAGTGTTTCAGTACGTGTCGCTGCGTCCCGTGCAAGTCCATCCAGTTCCACCAGTTTCTCCGACAGGGACCTGCCGGCCAGTTGCATGGACTCCAGACGCTGTTCCAATACCTCGTCGGCGCGCGAGACTTCTTCACTGGCATCCCGGGCCGCCTTCACCATCATCTGGGCCTGCCGGGGGATGGCCTCGTTCAGAGATTGCATGTGCGTGCGCAGATCCCGTGCGAGACCTTCCAGCGCCTGGCGTTCCTGCGACAGTCGCTCAGTCAGGTCGCGGGCATTGTCGGCGCTGGCATAGGCGACCGATTCCAGGCGCAAGCGTTCATCTCCGATCTCGCCCGCCATGGCCTTCATGGCAGACAGCGCGTGCGCCATGGCGCGATCCACTTCTGCCGCAGCCTGCTTCATCTGTTCGGCAAAGGTGATGCCTTCGGTGCCCGCTTCGCGCGCCGGCGCCATCAGGCGGACGGCGGCTTCCATGACGAGGGCGTTCGATGCGGCAGAGCGGCGATTGGTGCGGCCCATATAGCCCGCCATGATCATCAGCAGGGCCGGAACGATGGTGGCCATGGCCCCGCCGGCCAGAATCAAGGGGGGCAATTGCTTGAGCCCCTCCACGCCCCACAGCCCAATGGCCATGGCGGCGGCGCCGAAAATCCAGAAAAACGCGACGAGAAAACCGGTGATCACCATCCAGCTGCCCCCATGACGGGCAAGCTCGAAGTTTTCAGACGCCTCTTGCCTGACAAGCAGATCGCGGCCAGACGGGCGAGCGGCGGGCGTTTCGGTCATGGTAGTAGTATACCGCGACAATTCGCCCGGCGCGAGACCAGAATGTGTGCATTTCTGGGCCGTAATATTAAGGTCTTAGCGGCCGAGAAGCGCCGTCACCACGGTGTCCTGACGGGCCGTTTCCTGCTGGTCATCCTGATCGGGCGCAAATTCCAGCCCGAGCCAAGCCAGAGCGGCTGCCAGCACAAGATTACGAACCAAAACGATGAAACCCAACATCGTAAATCCCCAGAGACATAGAAATCGCTACGCGAAACTGCGTGCCGATGAACAATAGTTCAAAATTGTCTTTTCGACAATCGATAAATTCATGAATCCTGAAAAGTGAATGTGGTCGAGGGCGGCGTTAATGATTGATCAGGCGTCTCATGCAAACCTGCGCGCATCGGAGCCCATATTCATGACCCAGACCCTTGCCCTGCTTGACCGCAACCATCTCAAGGCCATGACCGGCGGCGACACCGCGCTGGCCATGGAAGTCATCGATATCTTCCGGGAACAGGCCGAAGTCTGGTCCCGCATGCTGGACCCGCTCGCTGAACCGTCTCAATGGGCCGATGCGGCGCACACGCTGAAAGGAGCCAGCCTGGGCATTGGCGCGATCCGGCTGGCGGCAAGCTGCGAAAAGGCCGAAAAGGCGGGCCGGGCCGATACACCGCCCAGCCGAACCGGGGCGGCCGTGCTGATCGGCGATATCAAGGATGTGCTGGGAGAGACCCTCGAAGAGGCCGCCCAAGTGCTTTACGAATTCACGTCTCCACCCCCGCGCCGCGCATCATAGCTGCGGAATTCATAGGCGATGCAGCGGTCAATCAGGGTGCGCCAGACCGGTTCGGCAATAGCGGGGGAGAGGCCCGCCCCTTCGCATGCGGCCTTCACCTTGGAGACGACATCCTCGATCCGGTCGGCATCATGCACCTTTGACCGGTCTGCCTTGATCCGGGCGGCGGCATCCATGAAGGACTGGCGCTCGGCGAGGATTTCCACGAGAAGCCTATCGATCCGGTCGATCTCGTAGCGCACATCGGCCATCGATTCGGCGGTTTCGAACGTGTGGCGGCGCGGATCGGACGTATAAGTGGTCATGCGGATATTGCCCCATTGCGAAGTGGCTTCGCGCTTACATGGCCCTCGGCCCGGCGGCAACAAAGCAGCTGCGACGAAGCGCCTCCGATTGTCGCTGCCGAACTGAAAAGGGCCGCCTCCGAGGGCGGCCCTTCCAGCTTGAAGCTCTGATACTTCCTAGCGCGTGCTGCGCCAGGATTCGAGGATCCGGGCCGCCCAGTCGCGCCCGCCCCATCCAAAGGCGATGGCAAAGGCACCGGCACCGCCGATGACCATCCATTTGGCAACGTCCAGGATGAACACACCGCCGGTCGGGTCGAGGCCCATGCGGGAAATGCCGAGAATGACCGACAGGATGATGATGATCCATTTCATCACGCGGGCGGTGACATCGGTCGCCCCTGCCCCGGCCGAATCCATGGCCGAACTGACCAGACGGGCTATGAACACACCTGCGAAGATGATCAGCGCGCCAAAGATGATCTGCACGCCCATGTCGAGCACCACATTCATCGCGTAAGTCAGGGATTCGATGCCCAGCACGTTCAGCGCCGCGACGAGCCCCAGAAGTACGATCAGGAACATGCTGACGCGGGAGATTACCGCGCTGGCAGTCAGGCCGGAATCGGCGCCCTTGAGCAGGCCAAGTTCGGACACGGCCGAATCCACCCCTGTCCCCGGGAGCGTTTTCATCACCAGATTGGACACGAACCGGCCGATCAGGACGAAGATGGCCAGGATCACGCCCGCCGCCAGGACGTTCGGAATGATGCCCATGATATCTGTCAACAAGGCGTTGGCAGGCGCCGAAATCGCCTCGATGGCCAGCACGTCGAAGGCCATGATGGCCCCAATGATGATCAGCACGGCAAATGCGACGGACGCGACAATGCCGGAGATGTTGACGGGGCCGGTGGCCAGGCCGAACCGTTCCGGCATGCCATCACCGAACACGAGAACAGCCTTCAGCGTCTCGCGCACGACATTGGCAATGATCAGGAAAATGCCGAACAGGAGCGCCGCGCCGATCACCTTCGGCAGATAGGCCAGGATGGGATCGATCACGCCGTGCAATGCACTCGAGATCTGGGTCGCGCCGGCAATGGCGAGCGCCTGCATCAGGCCGATCAGGATGGTCACCCAGAAGGCAGCCTGAGCAAGGCTGGCGCCGAGTGACTTGCTGTCGCTGGTCGCGGTGGAGGCATTGGCCTTCTTGGCAAGGCCGGTGCGGTCAATGGCGGCGGCAATCAGCCAGCGCACGATATAGGCACCGATGATGAAGGCGATCATCACGAGCGCCGCCTTGATCAGTTGCGGACCATAGGTCTGCGCCTGGTCGACGGTATTTCGCCAGAATTCTTCCATGAGTTGTAGTCCCCTTTCCAGTGTTGCGCCAATTACGGCTCAATCAGATACGCACCGGGGGAGTTCGGGTTGCGCGCAATTGCGCGAATCTGGACAGAAGTCTCGGTTCATCACAGGCCCACCCCACCGTTTGTGTGCGCTCACACACGGGCGAAGCTGAAACCAATTTCGCCCTTTGAGCGCATCAAAGCGTACTGCTTTTGGTACGCTGGATCAAATGAACCTGAAATAACAACGCATTGGGGAAACGTTCAATCGCCGGCCCCTATGACTGCAACCTGTGTTGTGTCGCGTAACATTTGCAACACATCGCGGGCGGTGGGGACCTGCCGCAAGGCGGCCCGCGACAAGGGGACGACGCGACAGGGCGGGTGCAGCGATGCACCCGCCCTCTTTGTGTTTCCAGTTGCAAGCGCAGCAAGCCACCCATAGAGTTATATTGTAACTTTTTTGAGCCTGTTCCCCAATGTCTACTGATTTTGACGCGCTCGCCACGTTCGGCCCGGAGAATGCTGCGACCTATGATGACCGGTTCAAGGCGATGCATGGCATCAAGGACATGATGCATTTGGCATTGGAGTCCGCATTCGCAGAGCTGCCTTCAGACGCCCGCATCCTGATCGCAGGCGCCGGGACCGGCGCCGAAGTGCGCCATCTGGCCCCCCTCTTCCCCAATTGGCATTTCACACTGGTGGACCCCGCACCGGCCATGCTGGACATCGCCAGACGTCATGCCCAAGCCGAGGGATTTGCGGACCGATGCACGTTCCACCCAACCTATGTGTCGGACGTCGAGGCGGACGGATTCGATGCCGCGACCAGCCTGCTCGTATCTCACTTCGTGCAGGACGCGGAGGCGCGAACAGACTATTTCCGCTCCATCGCCGACCGGTTGAAACCGGGCGCGCCGCTGTTCAATGCAGATCTCTGCGCGGATCCGTCAGGACCGGATTTCCAGTCGCTGATGAGCTTCTGGCAGGGCATGATGGCCAAGGCCGGAATGACGCCGGAAGGCCGGGAGCAATATGCCAGGAGTTTTGGAACCCTGTTTGCCTGTCACGGCCCGGCTGACGTGGAAGCCATGATAGAGGCCGCAGGATTCATCCCGCCCGTACACTGCGTACAGGCGGGACTGATCAAGGGCTGGTTGACCGCGAAAGCCTAGACTTCGAGGAGCATGCGCTCCGGGTCTTCAAGGGCTTCCTTGACGCGGACCAGGAAAGTCACGGCTTCCTTGCCGTCAACGATCCGGTGGTCATAGGACAGCGCCAGGTACATCATCGGGCGAATCTTCACTTCACCATTGATTGCCACCGGGCGCTGTTCGATCCGGTGCATGCCGAGCACGCCGGATTGCGGGGGGTTCAGGATCGGCGTCGACATCAGCGACCCATAAATGCCGCCATTGGAGATGGTGAACGTGCCGCCCTGCATGTCGCCAATGGTCAGCGAGCCATCGCGGGCGCGCTTGCCGAGATCCGCGATGGATTTCTCGATGCCGGCGAGAGAGAGATCGTCAGAGTCCCGAACAACCGGAACCACGAGCCCCTTGTCCGTACCGACGGCAACGCCAATGTCGTAATAGTTCTTGTAGATGATGTCCTGACCATCAATCTCGGCATTGACCGCCGGGACTTCGCGCAGCGCGTTCACGCAGGCCTTCACGAAGAAGCTCATGAAGCCCAGCTTGATGCCGTGCTTTGCGACGAAGGCTTCCTGATGTTTCTTGCGCAGCGCCATGATGGCCGTCATGTCGACATCATTGAAGGTCGTCAGCATGGCCGCTGTGTCCTGCGCCTCTTTCAGGCGACGGGCGATGGTCTGACGCAGACGGGTCATGCGCACGCGCTCCTCGCGCGGACCGATGTCGCGCGGGGCTTTGGCTTCTGCCGGAGCGGCAGCGGCCTTCGGCGCCGAATTCACATAGTCGAGCGCATCGGCCTTGGTGGCCCGGCCATCGCGGCCCGTGCCCGGAATGTCGGCCGGGTTCACACCGGCTTCCGCAGAGATACGACGAACCGACGGTGCTACAGGGCGCTCACCCGTTGCAGCGGGGGCAGATGCCGAGGCGGCCGGAGCAGCGGCTGCAGGAGCGGCTGCCGGCGCCGATCCGCCTGCGCTGATACGTGCAATGACGGAACCCGGCGTGACGGAGTCGCCTTCACCCACCAGCAATTCGGCCAAAACGCCATCAGCCGGCGACGGGACTTCCAGAGCGACCTTGTCGGTCTCGATCTCCGCGATGGTTTCATCCTTCTTCACCGCATCCCCCGGCGCCTTGAGGAAAGTCGACAGCGTCCCCTCGGAGACGCTCTCCCCCATGGTCGGCACCTGAACATCGGTCAGTTCGCCCTTTTCGGCCTTGCCCGGGACGCCGCCCGGATCCTTTGGTCCGCCATGTTCCGGCAGTGCAGCCGCAGCGGTTTCCGCCTTCGCGCCACCCGCCCCTGCAGAGAGCTTGCCCAGCAATGCGCCGATCTCGACGGTGTCGCCTTCCTTGGCAATGATCTCGGACAGGACGCCGTCTTCGGTGGCGGAAACTTCGACAGACACCTTGTCTGTTTCGAGTTCGACCAGAACGTCGTCCTTTTTCACGGCATCGCCTGTGGCTTTCAGCCACTGGCCGACGGTGGCTTCGGTGATGCTCTCGCCGAGCGTAGGCACTGTGATATCGGTCATGAAATCAGTCCGTTTGCAAAAATCAAAATCAGGTGGCGACGATGTTGTCGTCGACCGGGTCCTTTCCAAGGGCGGTCGTGATCAGGGCGTTCTGCTCATCCTTGTGCTTCGACAGGAGGCCGGTGGCCGTGGCAGCCGAAGGCGGACGCCCGGCATAGGCAGGACGCGTATGCTCCAGCCCGGCCTGGTTGGCGCACCATTCCAGCTCGTCACGGATGAAGGTCCAGCCGCCCATATTGCGCGGCTCTTCCTGGCACCAGACGATCTCGGCCTGCGGGAAGCGTTTCAGTTCGTGGATCAGCGACTTGCGCGGCACGGGGTAGAATTGCTCGACGCGCAGCAGGTAGACATCATCCTCGCCGCTTTCTTCGCGCGCTTCGAACAGGTCATAATAAACCTTGCCTGAACACAGCACGACGCGCCGGATCTTGTTGTCCTTGACCAGCTTCACCTTGCCTTCACGGCCCGGCGTTTCGGCATCATCCCACAGGATGCGGTGGAAGGACGACTTCGTGCTCATGTCATCAAGGCTGGAGGTGGCCAGCTTGTGACGCAGAAGCGATTTCGGCGTCATGATGATCAGCGGCTTGCGGAAATCCCGGTGGATCTGGCGACGCAGGGCGTGGAAGTAATTCGCCGGCGTCGTCAGGTTGCAGACTTGCCAATTGTCTTCTGCACACATCTGCAGGAAGCGCTCGAGGCGGGCGGAGGAGTGCTCCGGCCCCTGACCTTCATAGCCGTGCGGCAGGAGCACGACCAGGCCCGACATGCGCAGCCATTTGCGCTCTGCCGACGAGATGAACTGGTCGAAGAAGACCTGCGCGCCATTCGAGAAGTCACCGAACTGAGCTTCCCACATGGTCAGCGTGTTTGGATCCGCCAGCGAATATCCGTACTCGTATCCAAGCACGGCCTCCTCTGACAGAAGCGAGTCGATCACTTCATAATGGGCCTGTGTATCGCTGACATGGTTCAGCGGCGTGTAGCGTTCGCCCGTGGTCTGGTCGATGATGTGGCTGTGGCGCTGCGAGAAAGTCCCGCGGCCGCAATCCTGACCGGACAGGCGGACCGGGAAGCCCTCGTCAAGCAGGGTCGCAAAGGCGAGGTGTTCTGCGGTTGCCCAGTCCAGCCCCTTCCCTTTCGAGATCGCCGTCGCCCGTGCATCAATCACGCGGGCCAGCGTCTTGTGGATGTCCACGCCTTCCGGGATTGTCGTGATGGACTGGCCGATGGCCTGCATGCGCTTCTTGGCGACGCCGGTCTTGCCGCGGCGCTCGTCATCATCCGGCAGGCCAAGGCCTTTCCATTCGCCGTCGAGCCAGTCAGCCTTCTTGGCTTCGAACGTCTTGCCGGCCTCGAATTCGCGGTCGAGATAGGCTTCGAAATCGGCGACCTGCTGCTCGACCTGCTCGGCAGAGAGGATGCCTTCCTTCACCAGACGATCGGCATAGATTTCGCGCGTGGAGGCGTGCCCCTTGATCTTGGTGTACATCACCGGCTGGGTGAACATGGGCTCGTCGCCCTCATTATGCCCGAAGCGGCGATAGCAGAACATGTCGATGACAACGTCCTTGCCGAATTTCTGACGGTATTCGGTCGCGACCTTGGCAGCATAGGTGACCGCTTCCGGATCATCGCCATTCACGTGGAAGATCGGCGTCTGGACCATCAGCGCCACATCGGTCGGATAGGGCGATGAGCGCGAATAGATCGGGCTGGTGGTGAAGCCGATCTGGTTGTTCACGATGAAATGGATGGTACCGCCGGTCCGGTATCCCTGCAGGCCGGAGAGGGCAAAACATTCCGCCACAACCCCCTGCCCGGCAAAGGCAGCATCACCGTGTAGCAGAAGCGGCAGGACCGCCGACCGATCCAGCGTGCCGCTTTCCCGGTGCAGCATTTCCTGCTTCGAGCGGGACTTGCCGAGGACCACGGGATCGACCGCTTCGAGGTGGGACGGGTTGGCGTTCATGGACAGGTGTACTTCATTGCCGTCGAACTCGCGATCGGACGACGCGCCGAGATGGTATTTCACATCGCCGGACCCGAACTCGCCGGCGCCTTGCGTGTTGCCGCCCTGGAATTCGTGGAAGATCTGCTCATACGGCTTGCCCATGACGGCCGCGAGCATGTTGAGGCGGCCCCGGTGCGGCATGCCGACGACGATCTCGCGCACACCCAGCGCGCCGCCGCGCTTGATGATCTGCTCCAGCGCCGGAACTGCGGCTTCTCCGCCGTCGAGACCGAAGCGCTTGGTGCCCGGATAGCGCTTGTGCAGGAAGCGTTCGAAGGTTTCCGCCTCGATCAGCTTGGCGAGAATTGCCTTCTTGCCCTGCTCGGTAAAGGCCACGCCCTTGTCCGGGCCTTCGATGCGCTCCTGCAACCAGGCTTTCTCTTCCGGATCGGAAATGTGCATGAACTCGATGCCGATGGTCGAGCAGTAGGTCCGCTTGAGGATGTCCAGCATCTCGCGAACGGTCGCATGGTCCAGGCCAAGATAGCCATCAATGAAGATCTTGCGATCCATGTCTTCGGCGCCGAAGCCATAGCTGACGGGATCGAGTTCCGGCTGCGCTTCCGGCGTATCGAGCGACAGGGGATCGAGTTGGGCCGCGAGATGTCCGCGCATGCGATAGGCGCGGATCATCATGATGGCACGGATCGAATCCTTGACGTTCTGGGCGATTTCCTCCGCCGAGGCGCCAGGCTTCGCCGATTTGAGCTTCTTTTCCAGCTTCGGCTCGACCAGCGCCCAGTTGCCGTCAAAGGCGGCAACCTGCTCGTCGCTGACCGGCCGGGGCCAGTCGCCCCGCTTCCAGCTGGCGCCATCGGCATTTTTCGCCGCATCGCCCGAATCATCATTCAGCTCAGCAAAGAAGGCGCGCCAGCTCTCGGGAACTGACGCGGGATTGCGCGCATAGGCCGCCTGCATCTGTTCCAGCCACATGGCTGAACCCCCATACAGGAATGCTGTTTCCAGCATGGCGCTGTTGCCTGCGCTGCGTGAGCCGTCTACCGGGCTGCCGTCATCTGCCATTTTTCTCATCCGTCCTTTGGGACCTGTTCCCTGACATTAAGGAACAAAAATCTTGCCCGGTTCCTACCGGGACTGAGGTTCTCCAGGACGGCCTGTGCGGGGACAGATGCTGGCCTCGCCAGACTGGCCCGGACGGGCCGTCCTGGCTTTAATGTGTATTGAAGGATTAACCCTTCAACACTTCGACCATGGTCGTACCGAGACGCGCCGGCGACGGGGAGACCTTGATACCGGCCTCTTCCATTGCGGCGATCTTGCTCTCGGCATCACCCTGGCCACCTGAAACGATAGCACCGGCATGGCCCATCGTGCGCCCCTTCGGTGCAGTCCGGCCCGCAATAAAGCCGACCATCGGCTTTTTCCGGCCCTTCTTCGCCTCGTCGATCAGGAATTGCGCAGCTTCCTCTTCGGCGCTGCCGCCAATTTCGCCGATCATGATGATCGACTGGGTCTCGTCATCGGACAGGAACATGTCCAGCACGTCGATGAATTCGGTGCCTTTGACAGGGTCGCCGCCAATACCGACAGCCGACGTCTGGCCGAGGCCGGCCTGAGAGGTCTGGTAGACAGCCTCATAGGTCAGCGTACCGGAGCGCGAAACAACGCCGACGGAGCCCTTCTGGAAGATCTTGCCGGGCATGATGCCGATCTTGCACTGTTCCGGCGTCAGCAGGCCCGGGCAGTTCGGACCGATCAGGCGCGAGCTGGATTTGTCCAACTTGGCTTTCACGCGCACCATGTCGAGGACCGGAACGCCTTCGGTGATGCAGACGATCAGCGGGATTTCCGCGTCGATGGCCTCTTCAATGGCGGCCGCAGCGCCGGCAGGTGGCACGTAGATCACGGACGCATTGGCGCCGGTGGCTTTTGCGGCTTCACCGGCATTGGCGAAGATCGGCAGCTCGGTGCCATTGTCGGCAACCCATTTCTGGCCAGCCTTCTTGGGATGCGTGCCGGCCACCATCTGGGTGCCGAAATATTCCAGCGCCTGGTTGGTGTGGAACGAGCCCGTATTGCCGGTCAGGCCCTGGACGATGACTTTGGTATTCTTGTCGATGAGAATGGACATGTTTCCTTAGGCCTCTTTAACAGCGGCAACAATTTTCTGGGCGGCGTCGTCGAGGTCATCGGCGGGGATGACGTTGAGGCCGGAATTCTTGATGATTTCCTTGCCCATTTCGACGTTCGTACCTTCGAGGCGGACAACCAGCGGCACAGCGAGGTTGGTTTCCTTGACGGCCGCGATCACACCTTCGGCGATGACGTCGCATTTCATGATGCCGCCGAAGATGTTCACGAGGATGCCCTTCACGTTCGGGTCCTTCATGATGATCTTGAAGGCCGCAGCCACTTTCTCGGCATTGGCGCCGCCGCCAACGTCGCAGAAGTTTGCCGGCTCTTCGCCATACAGCTTGATGATGTCCATCGTCGCCATGGCGAGGCCAGCGCCGTTGACCATGCAGCCAATCGTACCGTCGAGGGCGATATAGGCGAGGTCCCATTCGGACGCCTCGATCTCTTTCTCGTCTTCCTCGGTCGTGTCGCGCAGCTCAACAATGTCCGGGTGGCGGAACAGGGCGTTGCCGTCGAAGCTGACCTTAGCATCAAGCACGCGCAGATGGCCATTCTCCATGACGATCAGCGGGTTGATCTCCAGCATGGCCATGTCCTTCTCGGTGAAGGCCTTGTAGAGAATCGGGAACAGTTTCATGCCGTCTTCGCGGGCGGCGCCGTCAAGCTTGAGCGCGTCGCACAGCTGCGCCGCATCCGCATCGGTCACGCCCGTGGTCGGGTCGATTGGAAGCGTCAGGATTTTCTCTGGCGTCTCGTGCGCAACTTCCTCGATGTCCATGCCGCCTTCGGTGGAGGCCACGAAGGCCGGACGGCCCGTGGCGCGGTCAACGAGAAGCGAGAGGTAGAGTTCGCGGGCAATGTCGGCGCCGTCTTCGATGTAGAGACGGTTGACCTGCTTGCCTTCCGCGCTGGTCTGCGCCGTGACGAGGTGATGGCCGAGCATCGCCTTGGCGTGCTCCAGAACTTCCTCTTTCGAGAAGGCGAGGCGAACACCGCCCTTTTCGCCAGCGGCCGCTTCGATGAACTTGCCCTTGCCGCGACCACCTGCATGAATTTGGGACTTCACGACCCAGAGCGGCCCCGGCAGCGTGTCGACGGCCTTTTGCACGTCATCGAGAGAAAGAACGGGGACGCCGTCTGCCACTGGAGCGCCGAAAGATTTCAGCACGGCCTTGGCCTGGTATTCGTGTATGTTCATGGAAACTCGCCTTGTCTGCCCTGGCTTGCGGAAAGAGCCGGCAGCGCCGACCCGGTAAAACGTCCGGGCTATATAACAGGCTTGTCAGCCCCCGCAACTGGCTGGGTACGCAATGCCGTACTCAGCTTTCGCTTTCGCGTTCCGGATTGCGGGGGTCCAGTTCCACACTGGCCAGGGGCGTGGGCAGGATCGGACTCCAGTCTTCCTGCTCGTGCTCTTCCGGCGCGGCCCGCGCGGACACGCGCCAGACCATGATGAATGCCAACAGGATCAACAGGATTCCGGCCAGGCCGAACAGGCCCATGGCCCCTGCCCCGCGCATGGCCAGGCCCGACAGGAGCGGGCCGACAATCGATCCGCCCGCCCAGATGAACAGCAGACCGGACATGACCTGCGGAATCTTTCCTTTCGGCGTCCGGTCAATGGCGTGCGCCACGCAGAGTCCATAGAATGTCAGCGCCCCGCCACCCCAGAGTACCAGCACCCCGATCACGCCCATTTCCCCGAAGCTGCGGCCGAATATCGCGATCACGAGCGCAGCCAGACCCGACACAGCCGCCAGAATGGCGATGACCAGACGGCGTTCGATTCGGTCCGACAGGCGGCCGGCAGGCCACTGGATAACGAGGCCACCGAGCCAGGCCGCCGCCAGCGCAACGGCGGCCGCGGCGGTCCCTCCCCCCACAATGGCGAAGCTTTCGAAATAGATGGGCAACAGCGCCAGCGTGCCGGTGTTCACCACGCCGGCAATCGCGACCCCAATCACGGCGGCGGGTGCAAGCCGGTACAGGTGCCCGATCGGCATGGCGGTGCGGTCGGGGGTTTCCGGCTGTTCCTGCTGGGTCAGGCAGATCGGCACCAGGGCGAGGCTTAGAAACAGCGCCGCCCAGCTATAGGCCCGGCTGTCCAGCGGCGACAGGCCGGCCACGAAAAATGGCCCGATCATCAGGGAGAGTTTTGCACCGGTATGATAGATGCCCATGACGCTGCCGCGCGACTTGTCCGGCACGGCCTGTCCCAGCCAGCTTTCGACACTGGTGAACATGTAGGCGAAGCTGACACCCTGCACGATCCGAACGAGCGCCCAATAGCCGGGCTGGTACCAGAGCGACAGACTGATCGATCCGGCCGCCGTGACGGCGGCCGCTGCGGCGAAGAGCCGGATGTTCCCGAAGCTTGCCAGCGCCGCCGGTGCACTCCACGCGCCCAGCATGAAGCCGGTGGCATAGAGCGCCGCAATGCCGCCAATCGCCTGCGGAGATGTTCCGAGCGCTTCCAGTCCGAGCGGCGTAAGCATCCCGAGAAGCCCGCCGGCAATCTGGAGGATCATTACCGCCAGAATGATGGCAGAGACGTTACGTGTATCGGTCATGGTCTATTTGGGCCTCGTGATGGCCCGCGTCTTTGCCTACCGGAATTGGGCCTTAGTTTGGCGAACCGTTTCACCTGCGGCATTTTTGATCTCGAGATCCACGCTTCCTGCCTGCCAGTCGATGCCGATGGCCCCATAATTTTCCGGCGGGAACCCGTCCCCGATCTGGGCGGAGTCCCTTTCATCCGTCGTTTCCGCGAATGCCACATTGAAAGAGGATGCGGTCAGCTCATGGACCGGATAGGGCAAGGCCGTCTCACTGCGATAGAGAAACGCGGTGTGGCGATCGCCGGACACGAATACGACTCCCTCGGCATTCGTATCCCGGATCAGATCGTAGAGGCGCTGTTGTTCTGCGGGCAAGCGCGACCAGGCCTCCCAACCATGGGCGTCTGTTGGCAGGACCTGGATCGACGACACGATCAGGCGCAGGTCGGCCGGCTTCTGCAGCTGGTTTTCCAGCCAGGTCCACTGGTCATTGCCCAGCATGTTCTGGTTCGGATCATCGGACGGGATGTAGCGTTCCTTGCCCGTTTCACCATAGGCGTCGGTCGGTGTCAGCGCCGAACGGAAAAAGCGCGTGTCGAGCATGATGATCTGCGTCCGCTGGCCTTCCGGGCCGAAGCTGCGGGCATAATAGGTTCCCGGCCAGGCGCCGACATCCTTGTTCTCAAGCCCCCAGAACCGTTCATGAATGCGCTCTGCCAGTCTGCGGAACGGAAACTCACGACCGGCATCATTCGCGCCGTAATCATGATCATCCCACGCCACCATCATCGGGTGCGCGGCCCGAACTGCCTGAAAATCGCTGCGCGCGGCCAGTTCGGCAAAACTCTCGCGCAGTTCGGTCAGGTCGGCCTGATTGTTGACATAGGCCATGCCGTCGCGGTCACCGTAGACATTATCGCCCAGCATCAGGAACAGGTCAGCCTCCTCTGCCGCGACACGCATCAGGGCACCCGTTTCGCCGGGCACTTCCTCATCATGGCAGGAGCCGACGAGCACGCGCGACAGCGGGGCATCCGACGGCGGGAGTGGCAGACCGGCAGGTGCGCGCGGATAGAACTCATCCGGCAGGGACTGGTAATAGGGTTCGAGGGCTTCCTCGGCGCTTTGCGGCGCCCGCGTGATCCCTGGAATGGAAATCGGCCCCGGCGCCTGACACGCGGCCAGACCTGCAACCAGCGCTCCACAGACAAGTCGTTTCATGAACACCCCTCCAAACTACCACCACACAGGATACCTGTAGCGGGCTTTGGAGGGGGCGATAAGGGCAAATCCGGGTCAGGCCGCGAAGAAAATCGACCACATCATCCGGCCCGGCAGGAAGCTGAACAGCCCGGCCACCAGCATGCCGCCTGTGAACATGTTGGTCATATCCTTGCGGTGCTTGGCGATATCCTTCCGGCGCGCCGCCGCGATGGCCATGGGCAGGCCGATCAGCGTCCACGCTGACAGGCCATGGATCCAGCTGAACTGGTTGCCGTTCAGGCCGGTCAGGAAGAACGAGCTGATGGCCGTGACCGCCATGGCCGCCACCCAGGCGTAGCCAAGACGCTTGTGGAGCGCCCTGCCCTTCACGCCCGCCATCAGCGCCGTGCCGATGCCGAAGGCCGTCAGCGCGCCGCCGACATGCAGTTTCAGCACGATGGAGGCTTCAACGAGCCGCGCCGGATCAAACCGGAACCGTATCGGAGGCGTGTCAGCGGATTTCAAAATCATCCAGCTGACGGCCAGATAGGCGGCGACGGCGATCAGCAGCACGGCGCGCGGTGACGGGCGACCGGGCATGACGTGGCGCATGCGCGCCGGCAGGGCTTGAACGAGGCGGGTCATGGCGGCTCTCCTTTCCGGTTCCGATCAGCGCAACGTGATGGTTTGCGACGCGCCGGTATCGGTCAGCTCGAACCCGGCATCGGAGAATCTCGGTGGGCCGAATCGCACAGGGGCGTCATTCGAAAAGCCGTAGGGCTCACTGGGGATGCCGAACTTGCCGAGGGCGAGTTCACCATCCCCATTCAGGTCCTGAAACAGCTTCACGCCATAGGTGCCGGGGGCCAGGTCTTCGAATTGCGCGCTCGGGGCGGCGTCGGTCACGTCAATGCGGGCTGTTCCGACAGCCGAGTTGGTGGACCAGCCCGCCTCGTCGAACAGGGCGACATAGATGGTCCCGGAAGCTTCCTCCAGGCCGGTAACCTGCACGGTCAGATCGGCGGCCGATGCAAAAGCGGGCGTCAGGGTGCAGGCGGCTGCAAGTGCGGCAAGGGTGCGGTTGAAGTTCATGGACTGTCTCCTTAGGGTCTGGGCTGTCGCCCGGTTGCGGGTGATGGAGACAGGGTGTGGCGGACGCCTGGACGGCGCCACGGCATTTGCGCGGACAGGCTGGAATCCTTCGCCAAATACCGGCACATCCATTCACGAAGCGCGAAATGCAACGGATCAGACGGGATGGGATCAATTCTCAGGGACACCGCAAAGACGCTTGGCATCGTGACCGTCCTGGCGGCCGGCTTCACCTGGTTCGGGGTGTATGGAACGGGCGGCCCGGTCTGGCTGAGATTCACGATGTGGTTCGTCACCATGCTCGTCGGGGCGGTGGCGTCCTATTGGGTGGTGCCTGTCGTGTTCCACACGCATCTCAAGACTGCGCATCCCGCGGTGCGCATCCTGGCCGCATCGATCCTGCTGGCCATCCCGGTCACGATCACGCTGGAAGTCTTTTTCGCCCTGATCCATGCGAATGCGGCGCTGCCCTTGCTACCAATCCAGTTCGCTTATGTCTGGGCGGTGTGTCTGGTGATGACCATTGGCGGCTTCATCGTTGACCGGGCAAGGCGCCTGGCTGAACTCGAGGATGCCGAACCGGAGGACCGGATCGCCGGATTCCTTCAGCGGCTGCCGGTAAAGTATCGCGGCGCCGACCTGCTGGCCGTCTCCTCGGAGGACCATTATCTGCGGGTCCACACCGACCGGGGGGAGGAACTGATCCTGATGCGCCTGGCCGATGCCATGCGGGAACTGGGCGAAGACAATGGCCTGCAGACGCACCGGTCCTGGTGGGTCGCGCACGAGGGCGTGGCCGACTCCCGCCGGGAGAATGGCAAGCTGCTGTTGGTGCTGAAGTCGGGACGGGAAGCGCCCGTCTCACGCACTTACCAGTCCAGTGTAAAGGCGGCGGGGCTGGTCTAGGCCCGGCGGGTGCCGCGCCGCTTGTTGCACAGGGCGTGGGTCAGCCGGAGATTGTCCAGATCGTCGGATCCGTGATGCGCACGTGGAATGATATGATCGAAAGTCGGCCGCCATTTCTTCCAGAGCGTGGCATGGGCCAGGTCGGCACGGGAGCGCGGCATGGACCTGCCGCACAAGGCGCACGCGCCCTGCTGCTGCTGCCAGAGTTGCCGGAATTCCGGCGTGTCCGGCGGCGCAAAGGACTGGCTCACAGGCCCTCCGGAACGTCCCAGCCGCGACGGGCACAGGCGGCCAGAACCGTGTTGCGCAGCAGGCAGGCAATGGTCATCGGGCCTACGCCACCGGGCACGGGCGTGATGTGACCGGCAATTTCCGCGCTGCCGGCATAGTCGGCATCGCCGACAAGTTTCGTCTTGCCTTCGCCCTTTTCCGGAGCGTCCACACGGTTGATCCCGACGTCTATGATTGTTGCACCCGGTTTCACCCAGTCCCGTTTCACCATCTCCGGACGCCCCACAGCAGGCACCAGAATGTCAGCTTCGCGACAGACCGCCGGCAAATCCCGCGTGCGGCTGTGCGCGATGGTGACGGTGCAGTTCTCCGCCAGGAACAGAAGCGCGGCCGGCTTGCCGACCAGGATGGAGCGGCCGATGACCACGACATGTTTTCCGGACAAATCGTCTCCCAGCGCACGTTTGGCGAGGATGACACAGCCCGCAGGTGTGCATGGGCGCAGTCCCGGCTTGCCCAGAACGAGCCGGCCGGCGGACGTTTCGGTCAGACCGTCCACATCCTTGTCCGGGGCAATCTTCTCAATGGCCGCATCCGCATTCAACCCCTTCGGCAGCGGAAGCTGCAGCAGGATTCCATCCACACGATCATCCGCATTCAGGCGGGCGATCAGGTCTTCGACATCCGTCTGACTGGCCGTATCCGGCAAATGGTGGTGCATCGAGACCATGCCGGCCGCTTCGGTCTGGCGGACCTTGTTGCGGACATAGACCTGGCTGGCCGGGTCTTCTCCCACAAGCACCACCGCCAGCGCGGGCTGGCCGGGCAACTGGCCGACGGCCCTGGCCACATTCGCGCGGACATCCGCCGCCACCGCTTTTCCGTCAATTACCTGCGCGCTCATTGCCCTGATCCCCGGCCAGTTTCGCCGCCAGTTCCGGCGGCCCATCAATGTCGAGGCCTTTTAGCCGGTTCTTTGCGCCCGTCACCACCCTGACCGCAGACTTTGGCAGGCCGAGCCATTTCGCGACGAGCTTTTCCACGGCCACATTGGCCTTTCCGCCTTCCGGCACGGCGCGCACGCGTACCTTTAAATATGTGCGCCCGGCTGCATCCGTTTCCCATTGCTCAACCCGGTCAGCCGAGGCGTTGGGCTGGACGCGGACAGTCAGGCGGTGCACCGGATCAGGTCAGCGCGACAGGATAAAGATTGTGGATGATGATCCGCTGCAGGAAGTAGATGATCAGCAGAACGACCATGGGCGTCAGATCCAGTCCGCCCATGGGCGGAAGAATGTTCCGGATCGGCCGGTATACCGGCTCGGTGATGTTCTGGAGGCCTGACCAGATGCTGCGCATGGTCGGGTTCTGCAGGCTCAGCACATTGAAGGCGATCAACCAGGACAGAATGGCCTGGATGACGATCACATAGAATGCGATCTGCAAAACAGCCATGACGAGATCAAGAATGGCGGCCATGAGGCATCGCTCCGAATTTATTCACGTATTGCCTTCACTTAGGGTGATGCCCCTACCCTGTGCAAGACGTTCTCTCTAGCTTTGGTGTGCAGCACTGATTCTGCGCGGCGCGGCGAGCGACTACGAAACATAAGAATTATAAGGGGAGAACGCGCATTGACGACACATCAGGACAAGCCCCTGTTGCCGCTGTCCGGCATGCAGAAAGCCATGATCGGTATTGCCATGGTGGCAATGGGCGCCGGCATGAGCATCAATTTCGTCGTCGTGGCACCGCTCGCCCGCAAAGCCGGCCTGACGGAGATCCAGGTGGCTGGCATCCTGACCCTGTCCGCGGCCATTTACGCCCTGATGATTCCGGCCTGGGGCCGCTGGGCGGACAGGTTCGGGCGCAAGCGCATCATGATCTTTTCGCTCACCGCCATGGGCCTTACCAATATGGCATTCCTGTTCGCGCTCAGCGCGGCCCTCGCCGGACTGATCACGGGACTGGTGGCGTTCTTCACCCTGGTCTTTGTCAGGCTGTGGTTCGGCCTGCTCTCCCCCGGGCTTCAACCCGCCGCCATGGCCGCCATGACCGATGCCACAACGCCGCTCGACCGCGCCGGCGGGCTCGGCATGCTGGGCGCCTGCATGAGCATCGGTTCAATCATCGGACCGGCCGGCGCTTCGGTGCTCGCGCCCTTCGGGGCGCTGATGCCGATCTGGGGCACGATCATCTTCAATCTTTCCGTGGCGGTATTGCTGGCGGTCACCCTGCCACCGACGCGCAAGCGGGCAAAAACCGCCACGCGGCCAAAACCGCTGGCCGTGCGGGACCCGCGCGTCTTCCCACACCTGTCTTTCCTGTTCTGCTACTTTGTCGGCATCGGCATCGTGCAGCAGACGATCAGCTGGTTCATCGAGGACCGCTACCAGTTTGAAGACACGGCCGTGCGGACCGCCGACGAAGCCATCGTCCTTTATTCCGGTATCGCCTTCGCCTGTATCGCCGCAGGAATGATCCTGGTTCAATTCGGATACGTCCAGCCCCGGCGGCCGGATCCGCGCAGGATCCTGCCCCTGGGCCTGGCGATCGTGGCGCTCGGCTATGTCGCGGCGGACGTGTTCTATCCGTTCTGGATGCTGGCGCTGGCCTTCTTCGCCGTGGGCTGTGGCGCGGCCCTGGCGGTTCCGGCCGCGAATGCGCTGGGCAGCCTGTCGGTCTCACGCGAGGAACAGGGCGCCGCCGCCGCGCTTCTGGCCGCTGCGCCACCTGCCGGCTTCATCTTCGGCCCGCTGATCGGGGCAATGCTGTATTCATTCATGCCGGAACTTCCGCTCTACGTGTCCGCCGCCCTGGTCGGGACGCTGGCCGTCTATGCCATTCTGGTGACGTCCAAGCGTCCGCTTACGCCATCGTGAAGGCGTTCAGCTTGTTGCCGTCCGGGTCCCGGAAATAGGCGGCATAGAAACCATCTTCCCCGCGCGGGCCGGGGGCGCCCTCATCGCTGCCACCATGAGCCAGCGCAATCTCGTACAATTTGTGCACCTGATTCCTGTCCTTCGCCTGAAGGGCCACCATTGTGCCATTGCCGACCGTCGCCGGCCGGCCGTCAAAGGGCAGCGTCGCAGCAATGCCGGCAGGGCCGTCAGGTGTGCCCCACGCAATGAAGGTGTCGAATTCCATCATCCGGCCCGTGCCGAGTTCAGCCGCAATGGCGTCATAGAATTTTGCCGCGCGCGGTAAATCCGCCGTGCCGAGCGTTACGTAGCCAATCATCCTGTCCCTCCCATGATATGGACGGAAAGAACATAACAGGAACATGCTTCAGGTGCAAGCGGGCAGAGACGCCCTATTTCGTGAACGCACCATGACAGGCTTCCGCTGCCGAGCGGGGCGTGCCGAGGGACACACCGTCAAACACGAGTCGCCCGTCCGACACGGTCGCTATCCCGGACGTCATCACATCCTCCGGCACCTGATTGCCGGACTCGACCGTCAGGGAAATGGCACCGGTTTGGGCATCGAACGCGTAGCTGCCCCAATAGTCCTTGTAGACTTCGAACGGCGTCCAGGTGACGGAGAAATCCCCGCCGCCGGTGAACACCAGTTCCTGAACGGCGCTGCCGGAAACGCAATCCCGACCCTCCTGACGCCAGGTGCCCACAAGCGGATTGTCCGCCGCGCGAAACACTTCGACCAACCCGGACAGCCCATGCCCGTTATACGCTCCGTCCAGACGCAGGCGCGTGCCGGCCTGGACGTCCGGGCCGATCGTCGCGATGGCGAGACCATCCTCCTGTCGGCTGAATGCGACCGTGCCTTCGGGGTAGACGGCAAGATCGCCCAGACAGCCCGGCGGCAGGCGGTTGTAGCCGCCCGGCATGTCCGTCCAGTAGGGGGACAATGCGACCACATCGCCCGGCTCGACCGAGCGCGGCTCCATCCAGAAGAAATACGCCTTCTGACCCATGTCCGGGCAAGCGTCACCGGACAGCGTGGCCTTGAGCGGATCCGGCGCGCTGGCATTGCCCGATGCCGGCGCGTCGCTCTGGCACCCGGCAACGCCCAGCAGCAAGACCATACTGATGAATGGATGTTTCATGCGGTCGTCCCCCTCTTCCAGAGGGAAGCCTACATCGCGGAAATCCCGCCATCCACCTTCAATTCGATGCCGGTGACAAGTTTCGATTCATCCGAGGCCAGATAGAGCACGGCATAGGCGATATCGTCCGGCTCGCCGACCTTGCCGAGCGGGATCTGGCGACCGAGCTTGGACAGGGCCTCTTCCTCACCGAACATTTCCTTCGTACGGTCAAGGATCGGCGTGTTGATGAAGACCGGATGCACCGAGTTGCAGCGGATCTGACCGCCGGTCTTGGCACAATGGAGCGCAATCGACTTGGAGATGTGCCGCACCGCCGCCTTGGCGGTGTTGTAGGAAACATAGTTGCCGCTGGCGATGATGCCGGCGATCGAGGAGATGTTGATGATGGAACCCAGCCCATGGTCCCGCATCAGCGGGATGGCATATTTGCAGCCAAGGAAGATGGAATCGACGTCGACCGTCTGCACCTTCTTGAAGGTCTCGTAATTCTCGTCCTCGACCGAGCCGAGCGAGCCGATGCCGGCATTGTTCACGAGCACGTTCAGCCCGCCCATCGCGTCGTGCGCCGCCTTCAGCACTTCCTGCCAGCGCACTTCATCTGTCACATCATGCTGCCAGGCAAAGGCCGTTCCGGCGCCATGGGCCTCGTTGATGGAGGCGGCGACCGCTTCGGCACCGGCCCCGTTCACATCGGTTACGGTCACCTTGGCGCCTTCGCGCGCCATCATGCGTGCCGTGGCTTCGCCCAGTCCCTGCGCGCCGCCCGTGATGAATGCTTTTTTTCCGTCTACCCGGCCCATGCCTTATTTCCTCCATTTGGTTCTGGTCTGCCTAGCGACAAAGAATGCCCGCGCCAAGCGATGTGTTTATCCTGATCTCGGGGATTGCCGCCGGGGAACGGCAAGGCGGGATCATTTGCAAGAAGGGGAACATCTTGAAGCACTCAAACGTCATGCTGGCCGGTCTGTCGGCCCTGCTTCTGGCCGCCTGCAGCCCAAACACGCCCGAGACCGCGCCGGTCGAACCGGTCCCGTCAGATGAACCGGCAGGCCCGGCCGATGTGACGCCGGCCGGGCCCTTCGCCGCCGCATTTCCAGCCTGGTACGAGCCCGCTGAGCCGTTCCGGGTGATCGGCAATATCTATCATGTTGGCCCCAAGGGGCTCGGCATCTTTTTCATCCCGACCGAGGATGGGCATATCCTGATCGATGGCGGCCTGCCGGAAAATGCCGATGGTGTCCTGAACAGCATCCGGGCGCTGGGCCATGATCCACGCGATGTGAAGTACCTGCTGAACACGCATGCGCATTTCGACCATTCCGGCGGCCTGGCCCGCCTGAAGGCGGCGACCGGCGCAACGCTGATATCCAGCGAAGGCGACCGATCCGCCCTGGATGGCGGTTTCTATCTCGGCTTCGAGGACCGGCCGGAATTCAATGCCCCGCCCGTGAAGGTGGATGCGACGCTCGGCGATCGCGGCACGGTGGGCGTGGGCGGTACAGTGCTGACCGCCCTGCTCACGCCTGGTCATACGAGGGGATGCACATCCTGGCGGCTGACGGTGGAAGAGGCCGGAACGCCATATGAAGTGCTGATCTTCTGCTCGGCATCGGTCGCGGCCAACCGGCTGGCTCCCGACCCGCAATACGAGGGCATCATTGCCGACTATGAATCGACCTTCGAGCGGGCGCGAGGCTGGCAGCCGGACGTCTTTCTCGCCAACCATCCCGAATTCTCGGGCCTGTGGCAACAGCGGGCGGCGCAACTGGATGGCGACGCGCTCGCCTTTGTCGATCGCGATGCCTTTCCGGCCTACATGTCCAGAATGGAACAGGGGTTCCGCGAGCAATTGGCGAAACAGACCGGCGGGAAATGAGGGTCAGACCAGCCTGTCTGCCAGCGCATCCATGAACCGGGCGAGTTCGACATCCTTTTCGGAGACCCCGTCGACATCATGGGTTGTCAGCGTGACGTCGACCTTGTTGTAGACATTGAACCATTCGGGATGGTGGTCCATCTGCTCGGCCATCAGCGCCACCGAGCTCATGAAGCCCCAGGCCGTCTTGAAGTCCGCGAACTTGTAGGTCTTCACGATCGTGTCGCGCTCGCCGGCCCCCTTCTCCCATCCGCCGAGTTTCGCAAGCGCTGCATCTGCGCCAATCCTGCCTGACATGGGTTACTCCTCTTCCTCGCCCATGACGAAATAGACCCAGCGTCCATTCCCGGCGATCGCCGTGCGCATGCCGGGATAGCCTTCGCCTTGCCTTATGCGCTCTATGCCTTCCTCTCCGATCAGTTCCATCAGGCGCCGACGGTCCTGGAAGGACAATTTCTCGGGGATCAGGTCCTGCGGATCGCGGGCCGCCAGATCCGGCCAGACGAACCAGACCTCGCCATCGATCTCGCGCATGCCGGGCTGCAGGTCGAACAATTCGCGCAGACGGCGGTTGGGGTCGGCGCCGATGCGGCGCATCAGGTCCCAATATTGCCGATGCGGCGCGCCGCCGAGATTGGAGACGAAGCCGTCATTCGCATTGGCCACGCGCGACAGCCGAGTCAGGCTGCCGGCGCGCGCATGCGACAGGAGTTCATCGCGCGTCTCTTCCGCCTCCGGTGTCAGCACAACCGGCCGGGGCGCCTGAGGCGGCTGGGTCAGGGACTCGTCGGGAATCGGCGGACCGGCCGGTTCGGCCGCAGGCGAGCATGCCACCAGCAGGACGCCGGCCAGCGCTGCAGACAGCGCGCTAGGCCAGCGCATATCCCGTGACGGCCTGAAGATCTGACAGCAACTGGTCTTCACTGAGCACCTTGATCGTTGTCATGCCCATGTCGCGGGCGGGTTTCAGATTGTGCCCGATATCATCCAGATAGACACAGTCTGCCGGATCGACATCAAGCGCCTCGCACATGAGAGCATAGATGCGGGGATCCGGCTTGCGGATACCGAGCTTCGAGCTTTCGATCACATGGTCGAACATGGCAAAGACTTCAGCCACCTGCTGCGCCTTTGCCTCGTCATTGGTCATTGAGGCGCCTTTCCCGACCGGCGCATTGTTGGTGATGCAGCCGACCCGGCCATGCCCCTTGCAGACGGTCAGGGCATTGACGACGCGCGGCCGCAAGGACCCCGACAGGAGCGTCAGCACTTCTGCGCCGGACACTTCATGCCCCAGGGCCATTGATTCTTCCCGGAACAGCCCGTCAAATTCGGCAGCGGTCACCTGGCTCTGTTCCAGCTTGGCCCAGGCATTGTCCAGCGGGTTGGTGGCGTTGACGGTGCGGATGAAATCCTTCGGCAGGCCGCGCTCGGCCTCGTAGCGGGTGAAGGCGTCAAAGGGCGAGGTCGTGAACACGCCCCCGAAGTCCCAGATCACGGCTTTGAATGTCTTTGTCATGGCAGCACGTCTACCCGTCCCGGCGACAATTTCAAACCTTGAACATTGCGGGCCGGGTTCTAGGGTGGCGGCGAATGCAACATAAAGGGAGTTTCGTCTGATGGGCGTACTGGAAGGAAAAGTGGTCCTGGTGACCGGCGGCGGCAATGGAATCGGAAAAGAGACCGCCCTGCTGGCAGCGCGCGAAGGCGCCAAAGTCGTCGTCAATGACCTCGGCGGCAGCCTGACCGGCGCCGATGAAGGCAGCGCCGGCCCAGCCGAAACCGTCGCCCAGGAAATCCGCGCAGCCGGGGGTGAAGCCGTGTCGAATTCCGACAGCGTCACCGACATGAAGGCGGTCGAGGGCATGATCGAGCAGGCCAAGGACGAGTTCGGCGACCTGCACTCGATCATCAACCCGGCCGGCATCCTGCGGGACGGCATGTTCCACAAGATGAGCGAAGACGATTGGGACAGCGTCGTCGATGTGCATTTGCGCGGCAGCTTCAACGTCACCCGCGCGGCGATCGAAATGTTCCGCGAGCGCGAGGACGGCAATTTCGTGCTGTTCACCTCCACCTCTGGCCTGATCGGCAATATCGGCCAGGCCAATTACGCCGCCGCCAAGATGGGCATTGTCGGCCTGTCACGCATCATCGCGATGGAAGGCGCACGCAAGAATGTCCGCTCCAACGTCATCGCCCCCTTTGCATGGACCCGCATGATTGCCTCCATCCCGGTCAAGGATGAAGCAGGCGCAGAGCGCGTCGAGCGCATGAAGAATGGCATGCGCGCAGACCAGGTCGCCCAGCTGGCGGTGGCCCTGTGCGCCGACAAGGCAAAGGACACGTCCGGCCAGATTTTCGCCGTGCGCGGCAATGAAGTCGTGCTGTTCGACCAGCCCCGTCCGGTCAAGTCTCTGGCCCGTCTGGAAGGCTGGACGCCAGAAAGCCTGCTCGACCAGGCCCTGCCGGCCATGAAGGCAAATTTCTTCGATATGGGCGCCTCGGCCAGCGTCTTCCCCTACGACCCGGTCTAGACGGGGACCTGTTTGGCAGAAGACAGCATCACCTTTCAGAAATGCATCACCGGCAGTGACGGCGAGACCTATTGCCGGCCGGTTGATGCGGCGGAAGCCACGGGCCAGACCAGTCAGCCCTCTGATGAGATCATTCCGCCAGTGGAAGACATCGTCAATCCACTGCTCAAATGGCTGGAGCCAGCCCGCCCGTTCCTGGACGATCCGGCGGGCTGGCTTTCGGCCAAGGCGCAGCAGCCCGAATTTCTTTACCCGATCGCAATCCAGCTGGCCTGCATCATCGTGGCACTGGCATTGGGCGCGCTGCTCACCCCGCCCTTCAAGCGCCTGATCACGGTTACGCTGAGACGGTTTGTCGAGCCGCCCCGGCGCGAGGGGCTGGACATTCTGCACAAGGCCGTCCGTCCGGCGCTCTGGTCCATCCTTCTGGCCATAGCCGTTTCCTCGCTCGGCGCGATCGACCAGCCAGTCATCCTTGTGCGGACGGCCCTGTCGCTTGCCATAGCATGGCTTGTGATCCGGGTGAGCCTCAGCTTCCTGCCGGAGGAATTGCGGGGCCTCGCCTCCTTCCTCACATGGACCTTTGCGATCTTCTTCGCCCTGGGGGTCCTGCCCGATGTGATGGCCTGGCTGTCCAGTCTCGGTCCATCCTTTGGCAATCGCCGGATCAGTCCGGTGTTCATCTTCCAGGCCATCCTGACCGCCGCCGTCCTCCTGTTCATTGCCAATCGCGCGGCGAAATCCATGAAGCGGCGGGTCAATCACCTGCCGAAGGTGGAACCGTCCATCCGGATCCTGATCGGCAATGCGATCCAGATCGTGTTCCTCGTCGCAGCGGCGCTGCTGACACTGGCCGGGCTGGGCATCCCGCTGGGCGCGCTGACGGTGATTTCCGGTGCCATCGGCCTCGGTTTCGCATTCGGCATGCAGAAGGTTGTCTCGAACTTCGTTTCCGGGATCGTGCTTCTGTCGGAACGCTCAATCAAGCCGCAGGACGTGATCGAAGTGGGGGAAACCTTTGGCGTCGTGGAATCGCTCGGCCTGCGTTACACGTCGATCACGACCCAGGAAGGCAAGGAATTCCTGATACCAAACGAAAAGCTCATGACCGACACGGTCATCAATTGGAGCTTTTCCAACAAGCGGGTGCGCGTCCACAAGGAGTTGCGCATCGACTATACATCCGACCTTGAAGAAGCGATTGCCATAGTGATCGAAGCCGCAAAGGCGACCGATCGGGTGATCAGCTGGCCTCAGCCCAATTGCCTTGTGAAGGAGTTCACGGACGAATGTATCGTTCTGGAAGTGAGGTTCTGGATCGTGGACCCTCAGAATGGCACGGCCAATGTCGCCTCGAACATTCTGCGCGAAGTCTGGAAACGCTTCACTGAAAACGGCATGTCCGTGCCGCTACGCCGCAAGGAGCTGTTCATCGAACCGGATTCGGCGCTCAAGGTGGAAATTTCCCGGCCGAAGCGGATGCCGGAGCCGGCCTCCCCCGAGGGCGCCGACGAGCCGGTCGATGGATCGTCCGAACCGCCCTCCCCCGGGAAACCGCAGGCCGACTAGTCTTCCGGAAGATCCTCGACCGGTGTCTCCTCAACCGGCTCCAGCGGCTGGGGCCTCAGATCGGTGGGTCCGCCCTCACGGGCTTCCGAACGGCTGGCTGCAGCCTCCGGTTCGAGCGGTTCAGGTTCCTCGTCAATTGCCGGGGACTGGCCTGCGGCTTCGCCAAACCGTTCCTGCGCGCCCTCGAGAAACGCATCGAACTCGTCATCGGCAGACTTTTCCGGCGGCGCCTCAACCTCAATGGCTTCCGGCCCGGTTTCAGGTTCAGCCGGAAGGTCCGGCAGGGGCTGCGGTTGGGGAGCAGGCTGGCCTTGGGACGGCTGAGGCCGTGTCGGAGGCGGTGTGCCACCCAGCACGCAGGCGGCCAGTCCCTGATTGTGCACCACGCGCATGCGGGCCTGCAAAGTGCCTGCGCGCTTGCTGACATAGGGCCCGGGCGGATCGACCCGCCACTTGTTGGGACTCGGAAGAACTGCTGCGAGCAACGCGGCTTCGCGCTCTGTCAGGTCGGCGGCAGACTTGCCAAACCGTGCCTGCGATGCGGCCTCGGCGCCAAACAGGCCATCGCCCCATTCCGCGACATTCAGATAGGCCTCCATGACCCGTTCCTTGCCCCAGAACTGGTCAATGAAAACACCCATCCACATATCTCCCAGCTTCCGGGGAACACCGCCGCCATTCCAGAGGAAGACATTCTTGGCGGTCTGCTGGGTGATGGTGGAGGCGCCGCGGGTTCCCTTGCCCTGGCGCCGTTCCTCCAGCGCCTTTTCGATGGCCTCGCGGTCGACGCCCTCATGCTCGCAGAAACGGGTATCTTCGGCCGCGATCACGGCGCGGACAAGGTGAGGCGAGATGTCCGACAGTGGCACGGCGTCGCGACGGACGTCGTGGCCCTGCAAGGCGCGTTGCATCATCAGGATGGTGCCCGGAACGGGCAGCCAGATCAGCGCCAGCGCATACAGGTGAAAGGCCACGAACAGGCCCGCAAGAATGCGTACCGCCCATTTCAGTGCCGTCCAGAAACCGTTCATTCGCCAGCCATCCATTCTGCCAGAACGCCCGGATCGGTCTCGGGCTCCATACGGACGGCCTTTTCTTCGGCAAATCGGGCATGATCAAGGCGGCCAAGTGCCCAGATGGCTGCGCCGCGCACAACAGGTGACGGATCATCCAGCAGCGGCAACAGGCTGGAGACCAGCGTCCCCTCCCCCGAATTTCCGATGGCGATGCACACATTGCGGACAAACCGGTCCCGTCCGATGCGCTTGATGGGAGACCCGGAGAACACTTCCCGAAAGCCGGCGTCCTCGAGTGCGGCCAGTTCGTCCAGACCGGGTGTCTTGAGTTCCGCGCGCGCATGGAACGCGCTTTCCTGCGCGGCCTCTGCAAACTTGTTCCAGGGGCAGATCGCAAGGCAATCGTCACAGCCATAGATGCGGTTTCCCATCGCCGCGCGGAACTCTTCCGGGATCGGGCCGGCATGTTCGATGGTCAGATAGGAGATGCAGCGACGGGCATCGAGTTGATACGGCGCGGGGAATGCATTGGTGGGGCAAATGTCCTGGCAGGCCCGGCACGAGCCGCAATGGTCCGTTTCCGGCGTGTCGGGTTCCAGCTCCGCAGCGGTCAGCATCACGCCAAGAAAAAACCAGGAACCGAGGTCGCGGCTGACCAGATTGGTGTGCTTGCCCTGCCAGCCGAGCCCGGCCTTGTGGGCCAGAGGCTTCTCCATCAGCGGCGCAGTGTCCACGAACACCTTAACCTCCGCGCCGGTCTCTGCGACGAAGGCACGAGCGAGTTGCTTCAGGCGCTTCTTCAACGTGTCGTGATAATCCCGTCCCCGGGCATAGACCGAGATGTTGCCAAGCGTCTTGTGCTCAAGGGTATCGAGCGGGTCATGGTCCGGACCGTAACTCATCGCCACGACCACGGCTGACCTTGCCTCCGGCCACATGGCAGTCGGGGCCTTGCGCCGCTCGAGCGTCGTCTCCATCCATTCCATGCTGCCATGATGGCCAGCCTCGACGAAGGCTTCGAGCCGATCCCCGGCCGTCCAGGCCTCGTCCGCCCGCGCGATCGCCACACCATCAAAGCCAAGCGACCGGGCGAGGTGCTTGACGCGGAGGTGAAGGGCATCGGGCAAGGTCTAGAAATCCAAATCCGTATAATGCGCCACTGGCCGGACAGCTTCGAGCCGGTCCGCCAGCAGGGGCCGGAAACTCGGCCGCGACTTGATCCGCGCATACCAATCCTTCAGTTCGGGCACGGCATTCCACTCGACATCGCCGAAATAGTCATAGGCCGACAAGTGGGCGGCTGCAGCCAGATCTGCCAGAGACAGGTCCCGGCACGCAAGATATCCGTTTACTTCGAGCAGGCCGTTCAGGAAGGTCAGCCGGCCGCGCAGCGCATGGGCACCCCGGCGCAGACGGGCAGAGTCCGGGTGACGGTCCCGACGCACCCATTGCATCACACGTTCAGTCAGCAGCGTGTCCGTGACCTCTTCGCACGCCGCCTCGACCCAGGCCCAGAGCCGACGTGCCTCAGCCCGGGCAGCCGGATCGGCAGGCAGGAGCGCCCTGCCCTGCGAGGTTTCTTCAAGATGTTCGCAAATGGCCCGGGTGCCGCAGGCGTACATGCGCGGCTCGCTGCCAATTTCCACAAGCGCGGGTGCAACAGCCCCGTGCGCCAGGCGTGACACATCCGGATGCGCGGACCATGGCGGCGACTCCAGAACCTCGAATCCCTCGCCCTTCTCGCCGAGGGCGAGGCGGACCAGCCGGCCGGCCGGATCAAGGGGCCAGTGATAGAGCCGTTTCATGCCTGCCACTTTTCATAGCATGCCTGAAAAGGTTGTTAAATTCCGCTGCGATAGGTCGCTTTTGCGGAGGAACAGGATGTGGTTCTTTTCCCACCAAACTGTCTAGCGAATTACAGGACCAGCCTATCATGACACGATCCAGATTGCGCGTTGCCCTTGCTGGCGCGGCATCCCTTATTGCCCTGCACGCCTGCGGAAATCCGGGTGCCGGGCCTGACGGGACAGCCCATTCGGATGTGGAGCCGGTGCAGATCCAGATCCCTCCGGCAGGCCAGTTGCCGGACGGTGTGACGCCCATCGCCTACGATTTGGATCTGACGACCGACCCGGACGCGGGCGGTTTTTCCGGTGAAGTGCGAATCCAGGTGGCATTGAGCGCGCCGCATGCCCGCATCTGGCTGCACTCGGTCGACCAGGACATTCTGTCGGCGCGGGCCATCCTGCCGAACGGTACGGAGATTCCGGCGACGTTTACCGGCGACCAGGCCCCCGGGGGTGTGTCCCGCCTTGATTTCGAAAGCCCGGTACCGGCCGGCGATGCCACGCTCGAACTCAGCTATACGGCACCCTACAATTTCGGCCTTGCCGGCCTCTACAAGGCCGTCCAGTCGGATACCGACTACCTGGCCACGCAGATGGAGCCGATCGATGCCCGCCGGATGATGCCGTCTTTTGACGAACCCCGATTCAAAACGCCCTGGAGCGTGACGGTCACGGCGCCCGAGGGCATGGCCGTCGTGGCGAATGGCGCCGAAACCGGCAGTGCGCCGACGGAAGAGGGCTGGACCCGGCATACGTTCCAGACCACACGCCCGATCCAGTCCTATCTCGTCGCCCTCGCGGTTGGCCCCTACGACATGCGGGTGGCTGCGGATATCCCGGCGACGGCCCTGCGGGCCGATCCGGTTCCGTTGCGCGGGTTCGCGGCCCGGGGCAAGGGTGACCAGCTGGCGGAGGCTCTGGACATAACCGACGAGATGCTGATCTGGCAGGAAAGCTATTTCGATTATCCGTATCCCTACGGAAAGCTCGATCTCATCGCGGCACCCGAATATGCCTATGGCGCAATGGAAAATGCCGGCGCGATCATCTATCGCGAAGCAGCCCTTCTAATGAATGAGCAGACCAGCCTGCGCCGTCGGCGCGCGATCCTGACCACCCATGCCCACGAACTGGGCCACCAATGGTTCGGCAATCTGGTGACGCCGGAATGGTGGAACGATATCTGGCTGAACGAGGCCTTTGCGACCTGGATCAGCTACAAGACGATGGATGGCGTCGATCCGGACGGCGAATGGAACCTCAGTCCCATCCTGGCGGGCCTGTCGGCGATGGGGGCCGACAGCCTCGTGGCGGCGCGCCAGATCCGCAACCCCATCAATGCGAATGGCGACATCCTGGACGCCTTTGACGCGATCACCTATCGCAAGGGCGGCAGCGTGCTGAACATGTTCGAGACCTATCTCGGCGAGGCCGCCTTCCGGGACGGCATCCGCCTGCACATGCGCCGCTTCGAGGATGGTGTGTCGGATGCGGACGATTTCATGCAGAGCCTGGCAGACGGGTCCGGCCAGCCGGACGTCGTGTCAGCCTTCACGAGCTATATCAGCCAGCCCGGCATCCCCGGCCTTGATGTGGCCGTTTCGTGCCCCGCGCCGGATGCCGGCCTGATCACCATCACCCAGAAACGTTATGCGCCGCTCGGTTCGGACATCGATCCGGATGCACAGCTTTGGGATATTCCCTTTGCCGCTCGGCTCAAGGGGCCCGCCGGTGACCGTGTTATCCGACAGATGCTCAAGGACCGCGTGACCGAGATTCCGCTCGATGGCGACTGTCCGGACTGGGTCATGCCGAATGCCGACGGCGCCGGATACTGGCGCTTCGACACCGGGGCTGAAAACCTGTCTGCCCTTGCCGCGAATTTCGACAGCCTGTCCGCGGGTGAACAGATCATGCTGGCAGATGCGCTGACGTCCGGATTCAAGGCCGGACGGATCAGCACAAACACGCTGCTGACCGGACTGAAGGCCACGACAAGCGGTCATCCGCGCGCGGTTTCCGAAGGCGCGACGATCATTCCGGCGCTCTTCAGGATGCTTGATGCGTCTGAACAACCACAGATGCGCACCTGGGTGCAGCGCACCTACGGGCCGCTGGCGGAGTATCTCGAATCCCGTCCCGCCACCGCGCTGAGCCAGCAGGAATTGCTGCTGCGCGACAAGATCTACAGCCTGTTGCTGGAATATGGGAACCGGCCGGATGACCGGAAGGCCCTGCTCGCGCGAGCGCGGCGCTATGTCGGCGCATCAGGCGCCGCCGACGCAACCGCCTTGCCGCCGGAAGACCTCGCCACGGCGATGAAGATCGGCGTCGAGGATGGCGGGCAGGACTTCCATGAGGCGGCAATGGCCTATCTGGAGACGACAAACAACCAGAATGAACGCGGCACGATCCTGGGCGTTCTGGCCGGACGGGGTGATGAATCCATCGTGACCGACCTGCTGACGCGCGTCATGAATGGCGACTATTCGACCGATGAATCCTATCGCGTCGTGGCAAGCGCCCTCGGCAATCCGTCCGCACAGGACGAGGCATGGGGCATCATCTCAGCCGACTTCGAAACACTCCTGTCGCGCCTGCCGGAAATCCGCAAGCAGCAGCTTGCCGGCACAACCGGGTATTTCTGCAGCATCCGGAAGGCTGCCGACGTCGAAGCCTTTTTCCAGGAGAACGCCTCTCTCATTCCGGGCTATGAGCGATCCCTGGCGCAAGGCGTTGAGCGGGCCAGCCTGTGCAGCGCCCTGCGCGCGCAGCGGGCGCTTGACGTAAAGAACGTGTTCAAGAAGTGATCGCCACATCCTGACATGCCACAGTCAGACGGTGCCTGCAGACATGCGGGCGCCGTTTTTTCTTTGACCGGATCAGTGACGCATGAACTGACGCAGCGCATCGGCAGCCAGCACGAACCGGGCAAAGGCCCAGTTCCGGTCCTTGCCGAGCGTGTGCAGCTCTGACAGCAATGCCAGCCGGGCGTCATTGCGCGCGGCCAGCCAGGCTTCCGCCCCATTTCCGGACAGGGCCTTTTCCGTTGCATCGGCCTGCATGCGCACCAATTCGTTCAGCAGGCGCCGGCCGGCCACACGGTCCCAATAATCCGCACTCAACAGATTGTCGCGGGCAGTTGCCCGCAAACGGTCAATCCGCAACTGGTCGCCGATCGTGTAGAAAGCCTTCCCGGCCTCATGCACACCGATCTCCAGCTTGCCCGCAAGATCAACGATCAGCAGGCCTTGGGCAAAATGGCCCATTGCCGCCGCCCAGCGGGCCAGTTCTTCCGGCGCGCCCCGTTTCATCAGGCTGCGGGCCTCGCGCTCAATGCGCGCGGCCGGGAATGGCGAATGAATGCTGGCCAGGATCGCCTTGAACTCGTTCAGGGGCGTCTGTGTGTGCTTGACGGCGTCGCCAACATGCAGGTCCGGATGGGTTTCAATGAACCAGAGTGCGGCATCCACCATGGCCGTCGCTGCCAGCAGACGCAAATCCGTCTGGACTTCTGCGGAAACCTGATTGTCCAGCTGGTCCACTTCCCGCTGGAATTCGTCGAAGTTCAGCACTGCGCGGGCCGCCTCCAGACCTCGGGCGACCTGGGCATTGTCCCCTCCGGTCACTTCCCGCAGACGCAACAGTGCCACCGGGCCGGACATGTCCAGCACACGATTGGCTATGATTGTGGCAATGATTTCCCGCTTCAGCCGGTGATTGGCCATCGCCGTTGAATAGGTGTTGATCGGGCTCGGGAAATAGTTCGTCAGGAGACCTTCGAAATAGGGATCATCCGGAATGTCGGAATTCACGATATCGTCAAACAGCGTGATCTTGGACCAGGCCAGCAGGACGGCCAGTTCGGGACGCGTCAGGGGTTGTCCGCGTTCTGCCCGCACTTTCATCTCGCCGGTTTCCGGCAACGTTTCGAGCGCGCGATTGAGGACACCGCGATCTTCCAGATACTCCATCAGGCGCTCAAGTGCGTCGTGATCGTCCCGCGCGGTCGCTTCTGCGAGAGTCAGCGCAAAGGTCTGCGTGTAATTGTGGCGCAGCACCAGAGCCGCGACTTCGTCGGTCATGTCCGCGAGCAGCGCATTTCTCTGGCCGGAATCGAGCGCCCCTTCGCGGATCGCTTCGGCTGCCAGAATCTTGATGTTCACTTCATGGTCGGAGGAGTCGACACCGGCTGAATTGTCGATGGCATCGGTATTGATCCGGCCACCCCGCAATGCGAATTCGATCCGTCCCGCCTGGGTCACGCCCAGATTGGCCCCTTCCCCGATCACCTTGACGCGGAGTTGGTCTGCATCGACCCGAATCGTGTCATTGGCCCTGTCCCCGGCAGAGGCATGGGTCTCATGGGCCGCTTTCACATAGGTGCCGATGCCGCCGAACCAGAGCAGGTCCGCCTGCGTCTTCAGCAGGGCATGAATGAGCTCGTCTGGCGTCACCGCGTCCCGGGACAATCCGGTCAGGGCCTTGATCTCGGCGCTCAGCGTGATCGCTTTCGCAGACCGCTCGAATATACCGCCCCCGGAAGAGAGGATGCCCTTGTTGTAGTCGGCCCAGCTGGATTGCGGCTTGTCGAACAGGCGCTGGCGTTCAGCGAGGTTCTTGCCGGCATCCTGGGGATCGGGATCCACGAAGATGTGCATGTGATTGAAGGCTGCCACGAGCCGGATTTCCGGCGACAGAAGCATGCCATTGCCGAACACGTCGCCGCTCATATCGCCGACACCGATCACGGTGAACGGTTCGGACTGGATGTCCTTGCCGATTTCGCGGAAGTGCCGCTTGACCGCTTCCCAGCCGCCACGGGCCGTGATCCCCATTTTCTTGTGATCATAGCCGGCCGATCCGCCCGAGGCGAAGGCATCGCCGAGCCAGTGCCCCATGTCTTCACTGATCGCGTTCGCCGTGTCCGAGAACGTGGCCGTACCCTTGTCGGCCGCCACGACCAGATAGGGGTCTTCCCCGTCCCAGACGATCGTGTTCGCCGGATGGATCACCTCCCCTTCCACAAGATTGTCCGTCACGCCCAGCAGGGCCCGAATGAATTCCTTGTACGCATCGCGTCCTGCTTCGAACCAGGCGTTGCGGTCCGACCGGTCGGGCAATTGCTTGGGCAGGAAACCGCCTTTCGATCCGACCGGCACGATCACCGCATTCTTGACCTGCTGCGCCTTCACAAGACCCAGAACTTCGGTGCGGTAGTCCGATGCCCGGTCAGACCAGCGCAGGCCGCCACGGGCCACCGGGCCGAACCGAAGGTGCACCCCCTCAACCCGTGGACTCGACATGTAGATTTCACGAAACGGTTTCGGTTCGGGCAGGTCTTCGAGTTCGCGGCTGGCAATCTTCAGGCTGATAAAGGCCTGCGGCTGGCCGTCGGAGGCGATTTGATAGAAATTGGTCCGCTGGACCGACATGACGAGATCTGCGAGGCGCCGCAGGACCTGGTCGTCTGCCAGGGCAGACACATCGCGCAGCGCGGTTTCAATCTCGGCCCGGACGTCGCGCGCCGCCGCCGCACGGTCTTCAAGAGTCCCTTGCCGGGCCGGATCGAACCGGATTGCGAACAATTGGAGCAGGAGGCGCGCAATCGCCGGATAGGCCGACAGCGCCGTTTCCTGAACATATTGAGGCTGGTCCATGCCGCTCTGCCGACGATACCCTGCAAGCGCGCGGATCAGCGCGGCTTCCCGCCATGTGGCGTTCGCACTGAGGACAAGGCGGTTGAAGCCGTCATTCTCCGCAAGGCCGCTCCACACGGCCACAAACGTGTCTTCCAATTGGGTCCGCACACTGTCCAGATCGATGGCGCTGCCATCCGTGGTGCACATTGCCACGTCGTGGATCCAGTAGGTTTCCGGTGCATCGTCCGCCGGAGGCTCGGACGGGCGGACCGGATACCCGGTTTCGAAATCCACGAACAGGCCCATGCGTTCAAAGATCGGCACACAGGCCGACAATGGGATGGACCCGCTGCGGGAATAGATCTTCACCCGTATCTTGTCGTCGCCATCAGACTCCATCCGATAGGCGCGGGCCAGTACCTGTCTCGCGGAGGACAGATGCGCCATCGCCGCAACGTCGCGCATCGCTTCATCCGGCGAAAAGGATTCCCGGTAGGCCGCATTGAAGGCCCCGATGAAACAACGCGCATTTTCCTGATGCCCCTGCTCCAGGCCGGACTCCACCAGCGCTGCGCGGAAAGCCTGTTCCCAGGTCCGCGCGATCTCCATGATGCGCGCCTCCAGCGCAGCAAGGTCCGGCATCGGATGACCCTGGTCCAGCCAGATCTCGAAATGGACCCGGACCAGGGTTTCTGAATCAAAATAGGGCCGGAACCGGGTCAGGCGGCCCTTGTAGGCGCTGGTCAGTTCCTGCGTGATCCGCTGACGCAGCGCCGTGTCATAGGCTTCGCGCGGGACATAGACGATGGCGGTGACAAACCGGTCGAACTGATCCTGCCGGATGAACAGACGCGTACGCGGTCGCCCGATGAGGTGGAGCGCGCCCATGATGATCGGGCGAAGCACTCGGGACGGTGTCTGGAACAATTCGTCGCGCGGCCACGTCTCCAGCAGATTGGCCAGCGCCTTTTCGGTGTGACCGCCAGGCGTGGCATCCGCCGCATCTATGATCTTCTGGACCCGTCGCCGAATGAACGGAATCGAGCGTGCGGTCTCGTCATAGGCTTCAGCCGTCAACAGGCCGAGAAAACGGACTTCGCCATTCACGCGGCCATTGTCGTCATATTTTTTCACGCCGACATAATCGCAGGCCACGCGGCGATGGACCCGGCTGGTCAGTGTGGACTTCGCCACGATCAGCGGGAAAGGCTCCGACAGGAGCGCGCCGATTTCCGGTGTCAGGACAAGCGGCTCGGCCTCTCGCGACAGAACGTTGAGTTGCTCGTCTTTCAGCAAGCCCAGATTGGAGCCGCCAACCATGATCGGTTCTTCCGGCAGCACCTGACCATCGCCATCGGTCTCGAATTCATATTCCCGGCAGCCGAGGAAAACGAAATGTTCCTTCGAAAGCCATTTCAGGAAGGCCACGGCCTCGTCCCGGTCGGCGTCCTTGAGATGCGGACTACGCTGCAGCCGCTCGATCTCCTGCTGCATGCGGCTGCGCATCGCTTCGAAGTCGGCAACCGCCATTGCATTGTCGGACAGGGCCCGGCGTACGCCGGCCTCGACCCGTTTCGCTTCGTCATGCGTCAGAACGGGAAGATGAACCTGAATGATCGAAATCTTGCGGCCATCCTGCATGGCCACGACCGGGTGGAACAGCGTCGCCACCTCGAATCCCTGTCCGCCACATTCCCCCAGCACCGAATCCACCAGAAACGGCATGTCGGGACTGACCGTTTCGACAATCGTCCGCGAGAGCATCCCGCCATCCTCGCCCTCGGCATCCAGAAGGACGCGGACGTCCTGCGCGCCCGGCGCGGCATTCTCCGCCCAGTGCCAGTGCCTCCGGGCCAGAAACTTTAGATCGCGTTCCGTCAAACCCGTGAGGTCTTCGTGCCCGGATTCACGCTGAATCTGGTCAAAAACCTGCTCCAACGGCTCAGAAGAAGCAGAAACAACTGTCATGGAAGGGTCTCGCGAAAGAACTTGATACTGATCCCATCTAGACCGCGCCGCAGCCGCGCACAACATGCGGAGCCGGAGGAATTGCCGTTACGTCAGCCCGCAATACGGATGACAACGTCGGTCCCGGACCGGGCAGTTTGGAAACCGGTACGCCAGATAAGGCGGACCCGCCGAACGGGGACGTGTCCGGCGGGTCCTACAGGCCGATTCCGCAGGCTGGGTGGGGGGACGCACGCGGAGGGCCTGATCTGGTTAAATTTGCAATCGCGATGCCAAATACAAGTCGTCGTCAGCAGCGGTTTACATTACGAATATGTGAGTATGGCGTCTCTGTGGAATTCGCAATTATTAACTTTGACACCGCATGCCACACTTTATCGATTTTCACCATAGGCTCAGCTCTGTCCGACTGTTTCAGGCGTGTCTTTTTTAGCAGTTTTTCCCTGCGGATTGCCGTCCGCCGAAAGCAGGATGGCTATCCACCGCGTACTTTCCGACTGGGCGAAGAAAATCATCATCAGCACGGTCAGTGGCGCGGACAGGAACATGCCGGGAATGCCCCAGATTGCTCCCCAGATTGCCAGCGACAGCAAGACGATCAGCGCCGACAGGTTCAGCGATTCCCCCATCATTCGGGGCTGCACGAAATTTCCGATCGAGAACTGCCAGAAACTTACGGCCACGAACACGATGGCGGCATAGATATAGCTGTCCTCTGGCGGCGTACCGGGAACCCAGACCGGCAGTTCCGGCTGCACGATGGCAAACAGGGGCGGGACCAGCGCCGCGACAATCGACCCCACGGTCGGGATGTAGTTGAGTACAAAGATCAGCGCCGACAGGAACAAGGCATTCTTCACCCCCAGAGCCAGCAGGGAAAAATAGGTCAGCGACGTGATCAGCGCGGAAATCACGGTCTGTGTCCACAGATAGGTCTCGATGCTGCGCCGCGCCTGGTCACCGATCTGTCTGACCTGTGCACGGCGTTCGAAACTGGGGAAGATGTTGTCCAGTTTGCGCGTCCAGCTGGACTGGGCCAGAAACAGGAAGGCGACATAGATCAGGATCAAAACGAGATCCCCGGACAAGTCCCCGGTTTCATTCGCGATGATCGCGAAGAAACGCTGCCCGGTCTCATTGAACAGCAATTGCTGCAGCGTCGGCGCGCCTGACATGCCGACAACATCATAGGCGTCGCCGATCAGCGCATTGATACGAGTCTCGTAGTCGCCGGCATCGCGTCCGAACTCGGCGATCCCGTTGGCCAGCAAGGCCATGAATCCGAAGAATCCGCCCAACACGATCAGAATGGCAATCACCCGTGCCGGTCCGATTTTCAGCGTGCGGGACCAATTGTCGATCATCGTGGCAAAGCCCTCGATGATGAGGAAGAGGAAGACCGCCAGAGCAAAGGGCGCGAGGATGCTGCGCCCATAATGCAGAAAGGTCAGGATGACGCCGGTGGCGATGATCCAGATGCCTGTCTTGGTTGCGCGATCCATGGTCTCCCCCCGGGACAGTCCAGTGACACGGTGAGGAGCGCCACGGCCAGCGTCAAGGCCCTGCACCCCTGCCCTTGCCGAATCTGTCGAATTCTCTAGCGTCGCACAAGGTCTGGAACGAAGGGGACGAAGGCGATGGACTCCATTTTTATCGGCGGCGCGGACGCGAACGGCTCGGGCACGCCGGATGTGGCGCAATCCCTGCTGCTGAAAATCGCCAATCGGCATGGACTGATCGCCGGCGCGACCGGTACCGGCAAGACCGTCACGCTTCAGAACCTGGCGCAAGGCTTTTCCGACGCGGGGGTGCCCGTGTTCTGCGCCGATGTGAAAGGCGATCTGTCGGGAATCTGCATGCCGGGCAGCACCGATCACAAGCTGCACGAAAAATTCCTTTCCCGCGCCAGCAAGATCGGCATGGAGTCCCTCGAATACGATTCTGCCCCGACCATCTTCTGGGATGTGTTTGGCGAGAACGGACACCCGATCCGTACGACGATCTCCGAAATGGGCCCCCTGCTCCTGTCCCGGCTGATGGGCCTGACCGACGCTCAGGAAGGCGTGCTGAACATTGCGTTCGAATATGCCGACGATAACGGCCTGCTGCTCCTGGACCTGAAGGATCTGCGCAAGCTTCTGGTCCATATGAGCGACAAGGAGGTGCGGGATGCACTGAGCCAGGAATACGGCAACATCGCATCGGCGTCGCTCGGCGCTGTCCAGCGCAATCTGCTGGTCATGGAACGCGAAGGGGCCGATCTGTTCTTCGGCGAACCGGCGCTGGAATTGTCCGACATGATGCGCACCGCCACCAATGGCCGTGGCATCGTGAATGTCCTGGATGCCACACGTCTGATCAACAGTCCGAAACTCTATTCCACATTCCTCTTGTGGCTTCTCTCGGAACTGTTCGAACAGCTTCCGGAAGTCGGCGACCCCGACAAGCCGCGTCTCGTCTTCTTCTTCGACGAGGCCCATCTGCTGTTCGACGATGCGCCGTCAGCCCTGCTCCAGAAGATCGAGCAGGTGGTCCGCCTGATCCGCTCGAAGGGAGTCGGCGTCTATTTCGTCACGCAGAATCCGCGCGACCTGCCGGAAAGCGTTCTGGCCCAGCTCGGCAACCGGCTACAGCATGCGCTGCGCGCCTATACGCCGGCAGAGCGCAAGGGAGTCCGCGCGGCTGCCCAATCCTTCCGCGAAAACGAGGCGTTCGACACTGAAGAGGTGATCACGCAGCTCGGCGTGGGCGAAGCGCTCGTCTCAACGCTGGATGCCAAGGGCGCCCCCGGCATTGTGCAGTGGACGGTGATCCGCCCGCCGGCATCCCGTCTCGGCCCGGCAACCGAGGCCGAGCGCCGCAAGGTGCAGACCTCCAGCCCGGTGGCCGGGAAGTATGAAAAGGCCATCGACCGCGAGTCGGCCTATGAAGTTCTGGAAGCCCGCGAGGCGAAAGCCGCCAGGGACGCCGAGGAATTGGCCAAGCGGGAAGCCAAGGCAAAGGCGGAGCTCGAGAAAAAGAAGAAGAAATCGTCCACGCGGCGCAGCTCGCGGCGGATGAGTTCGCTGGAAAAGGCCGGCAACCAGGCCGCCCGGACAGCGAGCCGCGAGATCGTCCGCTATATCCTGCGCGGCATCATGGGCACGTTCAAACGCTAGCGCCGGCGGTCAGTTCGGCAGACGGTTTGCGTCGGAGTCCTCATCAGAGAATGCATCCTCCTCATCAGGCAGATCGTCATCCATCGCCTCGATCTCTGCCAGGGCCGCATCGACTTCTTCCGACGGCGTGGGTGTATCGCCATAGACCGCCTCCTCGAAGCCGCTGTCCATGTCGTCTTCCATGAAGTCGGCAGCCTCATCGGCAACAGCCACGGACATGACTTCCTCGGATTTCGGCTTGCGCTTCCAGAAGGGTGCCCGCGGATCGGCCTTCCGGTCATACTGCATGCTGTAATATTCATGGGCCGTATGGGTGAGCGGACGCGGCGTGAGGTGCAGGCCGTACTGACGCAGGCGCTCTACCACTTCATCCCGCAGATGCATGCCCGGAAAGGATGAGGCGGCAAACCCATGGGCCTTCATCCAGTCGCGCACATGCCAGCTGCGCACGGTGCCCGCCTCGGCAGGACGCACGCCGGCATGCTCTTCCCACATGTAGAGCGTGGCGATGCCGTTGATCGTCGCGTCCATGGCATCGTCCAGGGAGGGCGTCAGGTCCCGTTTCTGGGCCAAGGCCGCCCGCAAGGCCATCTTGCGCGCCTCAAGCTCCTGATAGGTCGCGCCAATCACGGCGATGGCGTTGCGATTGGTCTTGATCAGCGAGGCATTGACCCCGTCCAGCTGGGGATGCTGAACCGGCAGCAGCACATCCGGCCCGGCTTCCCGGGTCTCTACCAGTTGGGCGATCTCGTTGACGAAACGCTGCAGATTGATGCGCATTTCATGGCTGACCCCGTCCAGCGCGGAGATGGCGCCGTCGCGTTCCTCGTCGCGGATTCTCCAGAGTTGCCAGGCAATCATCAGGGCCGCCGCAATCAGCAGTCCCAGTCCGCCCGTGAAGAATGTGTAGAATTGCGCTTCACTCATTCTGAGTTCCCCTCGACGCAGCCATTAACCCGGCCACCCCACATGGCTGTTGGTTAAGTGTTCGGAAACCTTAGCCGGTGAGGACGCGTCCTGCAATCACCTGAAGCTTGCGCAGGAATTCGGGGTCGCGCGCATCCGGCGCCGTGATCAGCGCATGGTCGAGGCAGGTATCGGTGCCATTCGGGGCCGGCGTCCGGTCTGTCCCGGACAGGCTCTCTGCCAGACGGACGACGGCCTTGCGCGCCAGGGCGCTGTTGTGGCCCATGACTTCCAGAACATTGGTGACCGACACCGCATCGGTTTCCTCGCGCCAGCAATCATAATCGGTCACCATGCACAGGATGGCGTAGGGCAGCTCCGCTTCGCGGGCCAGCTTGGCCTCCGGCATCGCGGTCATGCCGATTACATCGCATCCCCATTGCCGGTACAGCCGGGACTCCGCGAGAGAGGAGAATTGCGGGCCTTCCATGGCGAGATAGGTGCCCCCGCGATGCATCTTTGCGCCGGCCGCTTCGGCGGCAGTCGCGGCCAGGCCGGACAGACGCGGGCAAACCGGGTGGGCCATCGAGACATGGGCCACCATGCCCGTCCCGAAGAACGTCTTGTCCCGGGCGAATGTGCGATCGATGAACTGGTCGGCGGCCACGAACTGGCCGGGCGCATAGGCTTCCTGCAGGCTGCCGCAGGCGGAAATGGACAGGATGTCCGTCACGCCGGCGGCCTTCAGCGCCGCAATGTTGGCACGGTAAGGCACTTCGGTCGGTGTGATCCGGTGCCCCCTGCCATGACGTGGCAGAAAGACCAGGTCCACCTCCCCTATCCGGCCCCGCACCAGCGTGTCGGACGGCTTGCCCCAGCCTGTTTCCACCGCTTCCTCGCGGCGGTCTTCAAGACCGTCGATCTCGTACAGGCCGGAGCCTCCGATAATGCCCAGCGTCCATTTGCTCATATGCCACTCCCGGAATCGAAAACCCCGCCCTTGGAACAGCCAGGGGCGGGGTCGTCAATTCAAAGCTCTGTCAGCAGCGTCTAGTGCTCAACATTGCGCCAGATGCGCTTGTAGGAGAACCAGAGCAGGATGGCGAGGATGCCGAAATATACCATGACCGCCAGGCCAAGCGATTTGCGGTTGCCCTGTTTCGGCTCACCGGCCCAGGCCAGGAACTGGGACACATCATAGGCCATCTGTTCGATCGTCGCTTCGGTGCCGTCGCTGTATTCCACGCGACCGGGCAGCAATTGCGGCGGCATGGCCAGGAAGCCACCCGGAGGGGCGTGGCGCGGATCGCCATCGAATTGCGGTACCGTGTCGCCCGGCATGTAGGGGTTGTAGTACTGGCCAACATTCTGGACCAGATAGCCCTCATAATGATGGTCATCGCCGTGGCCGATATGCAGTTTCGACGTATCGATCACCGTCTGGACTTCAGCCGGCGTGTCGTCACTCGGATCATCCGGCGTGCCACCATCGGATTCCTCTGCAACGACGCGTTCGGAAAAGACTTCGTCATCCGGATACCCGGCCAGCAGGCTGTAGATGTAGGAGGCACCACCAACGCGGGCCTTGGTGATCACCGACAGGTCCGGCGGCACAGCGCCACCATTGGCTGCGCGGGCCGCATTGTCGTTCGGATACGGGCTGCGGAACCGGTCAGCTGGCGTTGCCGGGCGGAAATCATAATCACCGGCCTCATTCGGGGTCGGGCTGAGAATCTCGTTCTGCGCAGCAATCGCCTTCACATACGGATTGTCATTCGGGTTCGGGTACTCCGCATCGTAGAACGGGCCACCGGGATCGCCGAGATTGCGATAGCTGAGCAGCTTCATCGAGTGACAGGACGAGCAGACTTCCTGATAGACCTGATACCCGCGCTGCAGGGACGCTTGGTCAAACTGCCCCGTGACGCCCTCGAAGGGCCAGCCCTCCTCCGGCGCGTGCGGATGAGCGGCACCACCGGCAGCGTGAGCTGATGCGGCGATCATGAGGCCGGCAAGACCGGCGGTGAGAGTGCGGAACGCTTTCATGATTATCCCCAAGGCTCCCTATTCAGCCGGCACGGCCGACGCTGACGCCTTTTCGCGTTTCAGCACGGATTTATGGATGGATTCCGGCAATTCCTTCGGCTTCTCGGTCAAGCCGAGGAAGAACAGAAGAACAAAGAAGCCGAAATAGCAGAAGGTCAGGATCAGCGAGAAGTGACGGAACAGGAAGGTCGGCGCCGGCACAGCGGCGAGCGACGGGCTCGCGCCTTCCGGCAGGCTTTCCATGAACCGTTTCGCGTCCAGATAGGCTTCTGTGCCGCCCTTGTACTCGCTGGTCGCTTCCTGGCCGTCAGCCGTGTAGCTGACCACCAGTTTCGGGTCGCCCTGCAGGGCCGGGATGACCGCATCATCCGGATTGGCCGCACCGCACCAGCCGAGCAGCAGGCAGACGGCCACAAAGCCGAAGAAGAACTGCTTGGCCACCGGGCGATAGCGCATGGACTTCACTTTCGACGTGTCGAGCCATGGCAGGATGAACAGGACAGCGATGGCCGCGAACATGAAGATCACGCCCAGCAGTTTGGCCGGGATCGGGCCGAGATCGAAGGTGATGGCGCGCAGGATGGCGTAGAAGGGCAGCAGGTACCATTCCGGCACGATGTGTGCCGGCGTCACCAGCGGGTTGGCCTCGATATAGTTGTCGGCATGGCCCAGAACGTTCGGGGCGTAGAAGACGAAGACTGCGAACAGGATCAGGAAGATCACGATCGCGAAGGCGTCCTTCACCGTGTAGTATGGGTGGAACGGCACGGTATCCTTTGCAACATCCTGAACCTCGACACCGGTCGGGTTGTTGTTGCCCGGCACGTGCAGCGCCCAGACGTGCAGGATGACGGCACCGGCGATCATGAAGGGCAGCAGATAGTGCAGCGAGAAGAAGCGCTGCAGCGTCTGGTTACCGATGGACGGTCCGCCGAGGATCCAGGTCTGCAGGCTTTCACCCACCAGCGGGATCGCGCCGAACAGCGACGTGATCACATTGGCGCCGTGATAGGACATCTGGCCCCAAGGCAGCATGTAGCCGAGGAAGGCCGTCGCCATCATGAGCAGATAGATGACACAGCCCAGGATCCACAGGATCTCGCGCGGCGCCTTGTAGGAACCGTAATAGAGCCCGCGGAACATGTGCAGATACACCGCCAGGAAGAACATCGAGGCGCCGTTCGCGTGGATGTAACGCAGCAGCCAGCCATATGGCACGTCGCGCATGATGCGCTCGACCGAAGCAAAGGCGCCGTCGACGCTTGCCTCATAGTGCATGGCAAGAATGACACCGGTCAGGATCTGAACGACCAGGCAGACAGCCAGAATGCCGCCAAACGTGTACCAGTAGTTCAGATTTTTCGGGGTCGGGAAATTGATCGCCGTATCCTGCGCGAAGCGGACAATCGGCAGACGCGTATCAAGCCATTTCGTGAAGGCGTTGGTGGGCGTGTAGGTGGATTCGTGGCCACTCATCTACGGTATCCTTCCCTTAAAGCGAGATATTGATCACGGAATCGGACACGTATTTGTAATCCGGAACCGGGAGGTTTGTGGGAGCGGGGCCTTTGCGGATGCGGCCGGACGTGTCGTAGTGCGACCCGTGGCACGGGCAGTACCAGCCGCCAAAGTCACCGGTGTTGCCCTGAGCCGGACCAACCGGGACACATCCAAGGTGCGTACAGGAGCCGGACGTCACCAGAATGGCCGGGTTCAGCGACCCGTCGCCCTTGGGACGCAGGCGCTCGTCATCGGTCTGCGGATCGCGCAGGGTTGCCACATTCACCGAGTCCGCTGCAGCAATCTCGGCGGCCGTACGGTGGCGCACGAAGAACGGCTTGCCGCCGATCAGAACGCGAATCTCGCCTCCCAGCGGAATCTTGGACACGTCGACATCAAGTGCCGAAGCGGCCTTGGTGTCAGCGGCCGGGTTCCACTGGTCGACAGCGGCCCAGGCGAACATGGCCGCGCCGCCGAAAGCGGCCGCACCGGTGGCGATATGGATGAAATTGCGGCGATCCTCGTCGATCGTCTCGCCATGATCGTGTGCAGGTGTATCAGTCACGCTTGTCCCGTCCCTTGCGAAGGCAGAAATCTGGCCCCGTAATACAGGAGCCCGCCCCCCTGCACATTGCGGCAAGTGGGCGCGGGTGCCTCCCCGTAAACTACTATTCGCAGCGCGTTATCCTGACTTGGCGCCTGTGACAACAGGGCGCTTGCAAGTGTCGCACTCCTGGCGGCATGTGTCGCGCCATGAAGGATGCCGATCTGAAGATGCAGAAATCCCGTGCGCGGGAGTGGTTTCGCTCGCTGCAAGCGGATATTTGCGCCCGTTTCGAAGCCCTGGAAGACGCCGCAGACCGCCCCCTCTATTCCGGCGCGCCCGGGCGGTTCGAGCTGACCGAATGGAAGCGCGGCGATGGCAGCGAGGATCTCGGAGGCGGCCGGATGGGCCTCATGCGGGGCAAGGTGTTTGAAAAGGTCGGTGTCCATTTCTCCGAAGTGTATGGCACCTTTTCCGAAGCCTTTGCGGCGCAAATCCCGGGGGCGGACCAATCGGATGGCCGGTTCTGGGCCTCCGGCATTTCCCTGATCGCCCATCCACGCAATCCCAAAGTGCCGGCCGCGCATATGAACACGCGCATGCTGGTGACCAGCCAGTCCTGGTTCGGCGGCGGGGGAGACCTCAATCCCCTGCTCGATTACCAGCGCGATCAGGCCTTTGAAGACAGTGTCGACTTTCACGCCGCCATGAAAGCCGCGTGCGATACGCATCCGGGTGCCGACCATGCCCAGATGAAGGCGACCTGCGACACTTATTTCCACCTGCCCCATCGCGATGAACCGCGCGGGACGGGCGGCATCTTCTATGACCGCTTCAATACGGGCGACTGGGAGGCTGATTTCGCCTTCACGCAACAGGTCGGCTCACAATTCGCGGACATCTATCCACAATTGGTCGCCCGCCGCATGAACGAGACGTGGAGCGAAGCCCAGCGAGAGGAACAGCTGATCCAGCGCGGTCGGTATGTGGAGTTCAATCTGCTCTATGATCGCGGCACCACATTCGGCCTCAAGACCGGCGGCAATGTGACGAGCATCCTCTCCTCCATGCCACCTGTCGTGAAATGGCCGTGAAACGAAAGCCGACAGAAGAACGATGGCAAGCTGCGTCGTGGCTAGCCAAGCGCCTCCTTTTGCTCGCAATTCTCATTATGATTTTGACTGCCATCTTTGCGATGAGCTTCCAAACCAATAATCTGGTGTTTACGCTGGCTATATTTGTCGGCCTGATGATCGCAGGTCCGCTTATGTGCGCAAGCATATACCTCTTCAGGCTACACGTTAGGTGCGGTCGTTGCGGCTCGCTGCGACCACATGACAACGCCCCTATACGAGACATAACTCTTGCGTTTGCCGACTTAACTTGTCCGGTTTGTGGGGCAAATTGGACCAAGGAATAGCTGTTTTCTGGAGCTTGAATTTCTCGGCAACCTCTCGCCCATGCCACCTGTCGTGAAATGACCTTAGCGCATCAACCCGTTTCGCAATAGCGGGCGCCGCCACCCGGCAATTCGATGGGGACGCTGCGCTCCTTCACAAGGGTGAAATAGTCGTCTTCCTGTGTCGGGCGCAGATAAATGGCGATGCGGGGATCCTTGAACGGGTTTGCGCCCGCCTTCAGGCACGGTCTTGTCGTCACGCTGACGGAGAGGCTCTTCTGCCCTGGCGCATCCTTCAGGCTGAGCATATGGGCGCGAAACTCGTCCATGCGCGGGGCGTCTTTCGGATCGATCCGCAACCGGTGAAACGCAAACCCGGCCTTCGAACGCTTGGTGAGAAACGCCGTGAGATCCCCGGGAACCGGTTTGAGATGAAACAGCTCCTCACGCGTGCGATCCCCCTCCTCCTGCCAAACCGTCAGGACAAGCGTGGCCCCGTCTTCCGGCAGGTCGTAATCGTTCGGCGCGCGCACGGCGACCTCAATCTGGCTGGCATCCATCGCAACCGGGTCCAGCGCGGCGAGCTTCGGCAAGCTCGCGACCGGCACACTGGTACAGGCGGCGATACCGGCCAAGCCCAATGAGATGAGAAAACCTCTTGCGGTCGACACGATCATGAGAATACCCTTTGTTCGATAATAAATTCACGTAAAACATGAATTTCCTAATGACAAGAGTGAACATGACTCCTTCCTTTCGCCTTCCCGGCCGCACCCGTCTGATCTGCCGAACCATGAAATGGCTCGCCTTGGCGGCGACCGGCCTGATCATCATCTTCTATTTCACGACCGACGCCGTATCCGCGATCCTCGATGCGGTCTGGGCCGGCCTGCAACCGCAGGTGCGGGAAGATGTGGCTTATTCGGCGGGCAAGAAACTCCTGCTTCAGACGCTGGCAACCATCAGCTATTTTAGTCTTGTCCTGATCCTGCTGGGCGCGGCCCGAGTGTTCAGCGTGTTCCAGACCGGAAAGGTGTTTGGCCCCATTGCCGTGCGCGCCGTCCGGTTTCTTGGCCTCATGATTTTTCTGTTCGCCGCCATCCAGCTGGTCATGCCGACCTTGATGGTGCTGGGTCTCACATTCGACAATGGCGAGGATCGCCGGGCGCTGACCATTGCGGTCAATTCCATGCAGGTCGTGCTTTTGCTGATCGGCGGCGTCATCCTGATCATCGGACAGATCCTGACGCAGGCAACCGATATTGCCCTTGAGAACGAGCAGTTCGTCTGATGGCGATCATTGTCCGCCTCGATGTCATGCTCGCCTTGCGCAAGATGAAGTCCAAGGAACTCGCCGCCGCCATCGGCATCTCGGAGCAGAACCTGTCGCAATTGCGACAGGGCCGGGTGAAAGGTGTGCGGTTCGACACCCTGGACAAGATCTGCGCGGTGCTCGACTGCAAGCCCGGCGACATTCTCGACCGCGACGAAAACTGACACCGAACGCGCGTCCGGAAATTGGGCAGTCTTCCGAAAAAACGATGACGAACAGGGCAGTGAGCCCCGGATTAACGTTTCGGAAATGACGAAAACTTCATTCAGAGGTATAAGCATGGTCGATGGTCGCAAACGCGAAAGCCTTTCCCTGGGGGGCAGGGATACTGCTCCTGCTCGCGACGGTGACAGCCGCCGCAGCAGGAGCAGTGATATCCGGCGGCAGCGCCGATCCCTGGTATGCCGCGCTCCACAAGCCCTTTCTGACGCCACCCGACCTGCTGTTTGCCCTGGTCTGGCCGATCCTGTTTGTCCTGATGGCGGCCGGCGCCATGCTGGTGCTGGAACGGGCGGGCTCCTTTGAACGGGCGATCAGCCCGCTGGGGCTCTACTACACGATGCTGGCTTTCAATGCCGGTTGGAGCCTTGCCTTCTTCGGCCTGCAGGACGTGTCGCTGGCCCTCGGCATCCTGGTCGCCCTGTGGCTGCTGATCATCGCGATGATGCAGGATTTCTGGCGCTATTCGCACCTCGCCGCATTGCTCCAATTGCCCTATCTCACCTGGATCAGTTTCGCCGGATATCTCAACGCCTTCATTCTGTTCGCGAACTGAGCCGCGCCAGCAATTCACCGCGCCCAAGCGTGAAATCGGAGGCGATCCAGTCCTCTTCCAGTGCGCGCAATCCGTCTCCGATACCCGGACCCTTGAGCCCCGCCGCCAGCGCATCCTCGCCGCCGATCGGGAATGATGGCCGCTGCCAGTCCTCCCCCGCGCGAAGGACGGCCTCGAACGCGTCCGCTCCGGGCCCCTGGGCCGCCTCGATGAGCGCACGATCCAGAACGGCCTCTGCGCCGTGGCGGTAGAACAGGCCGCGCAAGGCCTTTTCCGGCAGTCCGAGAACATGCGTCAGCGCAGGCGCAGCCCACTGGGCGAGCCGTCCGGCTTCGGCATTGGACAGGCGCAGATGCGCTGTCATATGCTGAACATCCCTCGGCCGGCGGGGCACCATGGCCATCAGCCGCCGCAGCGGGTCCGGTGCGAGACCGGCCCCCTGCTCCACGGTGACTAGGGATGGCAGTTCTGACGCGCTCGCCCCCGGCAGGACGGCCGCCATCACACCAGTGTCTTCCATCGCCATCAGGGCTTCGGACGGGTCTGGCGCTTCCATCAGGCGTTTCAATTCCTTCCAGATTCGTTCTGCTGCGATCTTCGCGAGCCCGTCCTTCTGGCGCTCGCAGGCCGCGAGGCCTTCGCCATCCATGCCCGCGCCATACCAGGCATTGAAACGGAAAAAGCGCAGAATGCGCAGATAATCCTCGCGCAGACGCTGATCGGCATCTCCGATGAAGATCACCCGGCCTTCAATGGCATCCTCGATCGAGCCGGGCACGATTTCATGCAACCGGCCATCCGGCGCGGCATATATGGCGTTCAGGCGGAAATCCCGGCGCTGGGCGTCCTCGGCCCAATCCTCGGTGAAGGCGACCACGGCGCGTCGCCCATCGGTCTCGACATCCCGGCGCAGGCTGGTGATCTCGAACGGGCGGCTGTCGACAATGGCCGAGATCGTGCCGTGCTCGATCCCGGTGGGAATGGCGCGAATGCCCGCATCAGACAGGGCTGAAAGCGTTTCATCCGGTTTCAGTTGCGTCGCAATGTCGATGTCATCCGTTTCCACACCGCGCAGCGGGTTTCGCACGCATCCGCCGACAAAGCGCGCCCCGCCTGGCCGCGCCGCCTCCAGCGCGGCCATCACCGCACGCGTGCCGGGCCAGTCCAGCCAGGGCGCGGAAATGCGGTCAGTTCGAGTCATCGTCCGGCGCCGCAGTGTCTGGCGCTTCAGGGTCCGGGTCCGTCTCCTCCGTGCGGCCGGCGCCGCTGGTGTCCGGCGCGGTTGCCCGGATCTCGCGGGAATCATGGATCTCGGTGCCCGGCCCGGTGGCCCCGCGGGCAGAGCGCACGCTGTCGCGCTCGCGCGGCACGCCGACATTGGTGACATCATGTTCGCAGGGATAGTCCCGCGCCGGGATCAGCTTGCCATTCTCCAGCCGGGCCGGTTCGTGGCAGATGTCGCGCTCCTTCGGCTCCATCAGGATCAGAATGAACCAGGCCAGAGTGGCCAGCGCGATGCCGCACAGGAACAGGATGTTGATCGGCCATTTGCGCCGGCCTTCCTGCTCCGCGCTGGAGGTTGCCAGCAGGTAGAGACCGAACACGATGAACGGAATCGAGAAGATGAAAATCTCAAAGGCGATACGTCCGGCCAAAACGGCAATCCCTCCTGTTGCTACACCCTAGATAAGGCGCCGACCCGTCGAACAAAGCCCGAAAACCCGCCCGGATCAATCATCGTACAGTGTGTGGTACAGTTTCCGGATGATGCCGGCGGTCACGCCCCAGATGCGAAAGCCGCCATGCGGCATCTCGTAGAATTTCCGCTCCCGTCCCTTGTAGACCGCACTGCCGACCTGGTGGTTTGCGATATTCATCAGGAAATCGAGCGGGGTTTCGAACACATCCGCCACTTCGGTCGGGTCCGGCGACGGCTCGAAATCTCCGGGCAACAGGCCAACCACCGGTATGATCCGGAACATCGTGCCCGTGACATAGGGCGCGCCGCAGCCGAGCACATCAACCTCTGACGGGCAGACGCCGACCTCCTCCTCAGCCTCCCGCAGGGCAGCGGCAACGGCGTCCACATCTTCCGGATCGACTTTCCCGCCCGGGAACGCGACCTGTCCGGCATGGGTTGCCATCGTGTCCGGGCGCAGGGTGAGCAAGGCAGTCGGGCCTGACTTACGGGGAATGACGCCGATCAGAACGGCTGCCGGGCGAATTGCCGCCATGTCCTGAGGCGTCAGGAAATCGAGATCGCCATATTCTTCCAGCCGCCCCGGCCCCTTGGGCGGGTCAAGCCGGTCAGTGACCCGCTGCACGAAATCTTCAAGTCCGTTCCAGCTCATGCCGCATCAGGCCGCCGGGCCGAGCGGAAAGAAGCAACCCTGGCTCCATACACCCAGCATGTCGGACCCGTCCGGCGCGGGTTCGGCAAGGTCAGCCAGTTCGTAGAAGACCGGCCGTGCAAGTTTGGCATCCAGCTGTCCGCGCACACGCACATAGGGGGCAGGCTCTCCGGTGTCAGGATCGGTTTCGACGCGCAGTGGCGCGTCGGGCCCTGCCAGGGTCACATCGCCCAGATTGGTCACGAAGGCCAGCGTCTGTTGCGGCCCGGGCTCCCCTGCCCGCTCGACCCGCACGGCAAGGAAGGGCGCATCCTCGACATGGACGATCACTTTCTCATAGGGCGTGACCAGCCAGGTCGAACCGTCCGGATCCTGTCTCAGGATGCGGGAGAACAGCTTGACCAGCTTTTCCCGGTTGATGCGTCCGCCTTCATGCCACCAGCTGCCATCGGCGCGGATTTCCATGTCGATGTCGGCCGACCGGTCAGGATTCCACAAATGCACGGGCGGCAAGCTGCCCTCCACCTTGCCATCGGGGAGGATCGCTTTAAGCGTTTCTTCAAGACTGATTGTGGTTGGGGCACTGGAATTCACATTTTGCTCCGCCATGATCCGGCCTTAGACATAGGTTTGTTTATTCAGGACGAAAAGCCGGAGGCGCCCTTTTGATGGCCGATACTGACCAGGTAAGTGATGCAATCGTGGCCGAAGCCGAAGCCGCCGCCGAGACGCTGGCACAGGTAAAGGCCGAGATCGCCAAGGCGGTGTTCGGCCAGGACCGTGTGGTGGAACTGTCCCTGGCGGCCGTTCTGGCCGGGGGACATGCGCTTCTGATCGGCGCGCCCGGCCTCGCCAAGACACGCCTGGTCGAGGCGATGGGCACGGCGCTGGGCCTGGCCAATCAGCGCATCCAGTTCACACCGGATCTGATGCCGTCGGATATCATCGGGTCTGAAGTGCTGGACGAGAGTCCGAGCGGTCAACGCACCTTCCGCTTCCTGAAAGGGCCGATCTTTACCCAGCTTCTGATGGCCGACGAGATCAACCGCGCCAGCCCGCGCACCCAGTCAGCCCTGCTTCAGGCCATGCAGGAACGGCATGTGACCGTTGCCGGCGTGCGCCATGATCTGCCCGCCCCCTTCCATGTGCTGGCGACCCAGAACCCGATCGAGCAGGAAGGCACCTACCCTCTGCCGGAAGCGCAGCTGGACCGGTTCCTGCTGAAAGTGGACGTGAATTATCCTGATCTCGACACCGAGCGCCGCATCCTGATCGAGACCACGACCGGGGATGACAACACCGTTCGCCCAGCGCTGGATGCCGAGCGGCTGATCGCGCTGCAGGGGCTCGTGCGGCGGATGCCGGTGGGCGAGAAAATCGTTTCGGCGATCCTTGGTCTTGTGCGCGAGGCACGGCCGGAGCAGACGAGCGACGAGCGCGTGAAGCGGCTGGTGGATTGGGGCCCGTCTCCGCGGGCCGGTCAGGCGCTGATGCTGGCCGCCCGGAGCCGTGCGCTGCTGCGCGGCCGTCTTGCACCCAGCATCGAGGATGTCGAGGCGCTGGCTGAACCGTGCCTCGGTCACCGTATGGCGATGCGCTATGACCCGACGGGCGAGGCGCCCGGCCTGACCGATCTGATCAATGACCTTGCCCGGAAGGTTGGCTAGCGTTCCCGGAATGACACTCGCCCGCGAACTTCAACACGTATCCAGCCTCGCCGTCACCGCCGCATGCCTTGTGGCCTGTTCGCAGCAAGCACCGTCGGCTGCATCTACGCATTTCGATTCTTGCCTGGTCACACACATGGCAGCAATCGCGATGCTGGAAGATGCCCGCGATGAAGGCAGCACCGAACTGCGAAAAGCCGTGATAGCCAGTCAGAACGAATTGTTGCGAGACGATACGATAGACAAAGACGAACTTGCCCAGCGCACATCCGCACTCATGCGCGCCTATTCGGGCGCGGCCGACACCGCACTTGCTGAAGCCGAAGCCAATGGCACACCAATGCGCACACTCGCCACTGACGCAATCGCATGCGGGAAAGCGGTATCTGCATGACACCTTCCTCTGATCTCCGCGCTGAGGCCGAGAGCCTTGCCCGGCAATTGCCCGGCCTGAATTCCAAGGCCGAGGCCAGCGAAGCTGCGCATATCGGTTCGGCCGGGCGCAGGCGTCCTGAAACCGGTACAATTTTCATGAAACGACCACACTTCACCGCATTGCTGCTCGCGGTCGCGGCATTCGCCATTTACACGCCCCAGTCTGGTGCAGATGAAGTCGAGTTGAGATCTCAGAGCTGCAACGTTCTGCACCTCGCTGCGGCGTCGTCTCTCGCGAACAACATCCGTCCGTATAAAACCTTTCTGGAGACACCCGGTCTCGGCGACGACCTCGAAAGTGCACTACAGGAAGAGATTGCCTGGAAGGAAGGGCTCATTGCCAGGTTCGAGGATTCCAGCACACGTGCAACAACCGCAGAAAAGCGCGCCGCAACGAAGCTCATCAAGACCGATGCAGACCTATTTGAAATCGTGAACGCCGCCGCCGAATGCTCACTGTCAGAGACACAATTGCCAGGGGTTTTTCAAGATCTCTCCTGCCGCCAGAAATTCCTGTATGCGAGTGAAATCGCGCAGAGATACATTTATCGGCGCGCGGATGGCCGGCCTATCTACCAAACCTCATCAAATTGCATCGCACCCGGATTGACGACAGCCGAATGTCAAGAAGTCATGTCGCTCCAAGTTGGCAGCAGCATGTTATACGGTCTCTATGGGGAGCGTGAAGATGAAGCCGGTCAGGACGATCTATTCTCAATGGAAGCGTTCGACCGCGAGCAGGAAGAGCTTCAGTTCATAAACGAGCTTGAATCCGCAGAACCCCTTCCCATTCCCTATATCCGGTCAGCTCGGCAATGCTTGAGGGACGCGCTGGATGAATAGCTCCGCCGATCTCCGCGCTGAGGCCGAGAACCTTGCCCGGCAATTGCCCGGCCTGAACTTCAAGGCCGAAGCCAGCGAAGCCGCACATATCGGCTCTGCCGGGCGCAGGCGGCCCGGGACCGGCGAGCATTTCTGGCAGTATCGCCGCTATGCACAGGAAGACGCCGCAGACCGGGTCGATTGGCGCCGCTCTGCCAAGGGCCATGACTTGTTCGTACGCGAAACAGAACTGGAAACCGCGCGCACGGTGCTGTTCTGGTGCGATGATGCGGCGGGCTTTCGCTGGAAGGGCGAAGGCGATCTGCGGACCAAGGCCGAGGAAGCACAACTGCTGATGCTGGCGCTCGGCATTCTGATGTCAAAGGATGGCGAGCGGATCGGCATGCTGGGCGCGGGCCGGTCAGCCAGCTTTGGCAAGAAGGCCGTTGCGCGACTTGCCGAAGATCTTGAGCGCGGCACGAATGGGCATTTCCCCTCGCCGCCTCGCTCCGCCGCAACTCTGGTGCTCGCATCGGACTTCTATGCACCGCTCACGGAGTGGCAAGGGAGGCTTGCTCCCCTTGCCGCGAAATGCCCTGAAGGGGTTCTGCTGGCCGTGGCCGCGCCGATTGAAGAAGACTTTCCCTTTGAGGGCCGCACGAAACTGAGCCGGCCCGGCACGGGCATCGACCGCATTCTGGGCCGCGCCGAAACCATGCGCGACGCCTATCTGCGCCGCTTCGCCGAACAGCGCGACGGGCTGAGGAAACTGGCCACCCAATTTGGCTGGCGGCTGGTGACGCACACAGTCGGGCAATCCTCGCTGGAAGGCGCCGCGCGGCTGAAGGCCCAGATCGAAACCTTTGGGGCCAAGGCATGACGGCGCTGGGCCCCTTCCTGCTTGGCGCGCCCTGGGCGCTGGCCGCGCTGGCGGCGCTGCCGGTGATCTGGTGGATCCTGCGGGCGACGCCGCCCACCCCGCGCCATGCCGAACTGCCATCGCTGCAATTGCTGGACGGGATCGAGCCGCAGGAGGAAACCCCGGCGCGCACGCCCTGGTGGGTCTGGCTGATCCGGACGCTGGCGATTGCCGCCGCGATCCTCGGCCTGTCGCAACCGGTCTATGCGCCGGGGGCGCAGACCGAAACGGTGGAAGGCACCGGCAGCCTGCTGATCGTGGTCGACAATGGCTGGCCGTCTGCGCCGCGCTGGCCGGACCTGATCAATGCCGCAACCGCGACGCTGGACACCGGCAATCGCGACGCGCCGGTGCATTTGCTGCTGACAGCGCCGCAGCAATTCAATCCGGACCCGGCTGAACGCCAGTCCCGCGCAGACATGGCCAAGCGCCTGACCTCCCTGCGTCCGCAGGCCTGGGCACCGGATCGGGCCGATGCGCTGGCGCGGCTGAACGCGTCCGGCTTCACGCCCGACCGCATCTTCTGGGCCAGTGACGGGCTGGCCGGGACCGATGGCGAAGCCTTTGCGCGCGAATTGGCAAACCTTGCCCCGCTGACCGTCTATGCCGCTGCGCCGACCGGACCGGTGGTCATTTCCGGCATCCGCTCGCAGACCGACTCCGTGACCGTGACAGCTAGACGCGCCCAGAGGCGCGGCATTGCGACCGGCTATGTTTCGGCCATGACGATTGACGGATCGGCGCTGGCAACCGCCCCGCTGGACTTTGCCGATGGCGCACCCGAAGCGACCGCCGAGTTCACCATTCCAGCTGCGGCGCTTGCGCGGGTTGCCCGGTTCAGTGTCACCGGACAACAGGGCGCCGGAACGGTCTGGCTGTGGGATTCCGCCGACCGGTCGCGGCGTGTGGGCCTGGTCGATGCCGGCGCCGCTGCGCAGCCGCTCCTGTCGGACATGCATTATATCCGCAAGGCGCTGGAACCCTTCGCAACCATTTCCGAAGGCAGTATCGAGAATCTCGTCGCGGCTTCGCCCGATGCGATCATATTGAGCGATGTGGGACAGATCCTGCCGCAGGATGCAGACTTGCTGAACGCCTGGGTGGAGCAAGGCGGCGCGCTGATCCGGTTCGCCGGGCCGCGCCTTGCCGCGCAGGGGGATGATCTCTTGCCGGTGGCGCTGCGCCGATCCTCGCGCGCACTGGGCGGCGCGTTGGCATGGGACGAGCCACAGGCCATGGCGCCCTTCCCCGACACCTCGCCCTTTGCCGGACTTCCCGTGCCGCAGGATGTGCGAATCCGCCAGCAGGTTCTGGCCCGGCCGGGACCGGATCTTGCCGCGCGGACCTGGGCTCGGCTGGCCGACGGCTCTCCACTGGTAACGGCCGACATGCGCGGCGATGGCACGCTGATCCTGTTCCACACGACCGCCGGGCCGGACTGGGCGGACCTTGCCTATTCCGGAACCTTCTCGCAGATGCTGCGCCGGTCCATTGCCGCCGGGCGCGGCGAATCCGTGACGGATGGAGACGCCGCCTACATGCCGTATCTGACGCTGGACGGATATGGCCGCCTGTCGGCCGCCGAGGCCAATGCCGCGCCGCTCAAGGCGACGGACTTTGCCGGCACCGAGCCGTCCGAAGCGCATCCGCCGGGCCTGTATCGCGGACCGGCCGGCACCCGCGCGTTGAATGCCGGCGCCGGAAAGCGGCCGCAGCTGATCGACACCTGGCCGGTTTCGGCGCGATTGCTGGGCGATGCCGAGGCGCGGTCCCTGCGGCTGGCCGGGCCGTCGCTGGCGCTGGCCGCGCTGTTGCTGGCGCTGGACCTGTTCATTGCGCTGTTCGTAGCGGGACGGCTTCGCCGGTTCGGCAAGAGCACAGCAAGCGCAGCCTGCCTGCTGGCCGCGGGCATGCTGGCCGGTCTGCCCGCGCCGGAGGCCAGCGCGCAGCCCTTCCAGTATGAATTGCTGCCGGACGGCACCTATCGCCGCATCGATTCCAATCCGGATGTCATCCGCCTGCCGGCCAGCGGCGACGCGACGCAGAAGGAGATCGATGCGGCGCTGGAGATGCGGCTGGCCTATATCGAGACGCCGGACCGGGCCCTGGACCAGCGCACGCGGGCGGGCCTGTTCGGCCTGTCCAATATCCTCCGCCTGCGCACATCGGTCGAGCCGGCCGACCCCCATGGCGTGAATCTGGAAACCGATGCGCTGGAGCTGTATCCGCTGCTCTATTTCAATGTGCCGGAGACGATGCGGCCCCTGTCGGAAACGGCGATTGCGCGGCTGAACGCCTATCTCCGGTCCGGCGGCGCGCTGGTGATCGACACGCGCGCGGGCGGAACGATTGGCACACAGACCGATGTTTCCCGGCTGGAGGACTTGCTGGAAGGACTGGATGCGCCGCCGCTGCATACAGTGGGCGAGAGCCATGTGCTGAGCCGGACCTTCTACCTGCTGGACGATTTTCCCGGCCGGTATGCCGAGCGCAATCTGTGGATCGAACAGGCCGGGGATGCGAGCGCGCCGCGCGGGGACGGGGTTTCACGCCTGATCATCGGCGATGCCGACTGGGCCTCGGCCTGGGCAGTGGATGAACAGGGCCGCGACCTGTATTCCGTCGATGGCGGCGAGACCCAGCGCGAAATGGCACGGCGGTTCGGCGTCAATCTCGTCATGTATGTGCTGACCGGCAACTACAAGGATGACCAGGTTCACTTGCCAGCCCTGCTGGAGCGGCTGGGCGATGGCGAGGCACCGGAGGAAGCGCCTGTGCGCCTGCCCGGAAACATCCTGGATGGAGGGCCGCGATGATCGATGCGACGCGGATCGGGTTCGAGCCCTTTCTCGGCTGGCCGGCCCTGTGGGCAGTGGCCGTGCTGGCGGCGCTGGCCTGGCTGGCCTATGCGGCCTTGCGCGGGCGGGCCTGGCTGACGCGCGGCCTGGCGCTGACCCTGCTGGCGGCGGCGCTGTCCAATCCGTCGCTGGTGCGGGAAGAGCGCGAGCCCCTGCCCTCTGTCGCGGCGGTGATCCTGGACCGGTCCGAGAGCATGAAGTTCGGCGCGCGCGAAGCCGCCGCCTCCGCCGCCTATGCCGCACTGACAGCCGAGCTGGAGGCCGATCCGAGCCTGGAAGTGCGCGTGATGGAAAGCGATCCGGGGGCAGACGGCACGAATCTTTACGGCGCGCTGGAAGGCCTGATGGCCGATGTTCCGCGCGAGCGCATTGCCGGGGCCGTGCTGATCACGGACGGCCAGGTGCATGACCTTCCGGACCCGGAATCCAATGAGCGCCATATCGGCCCGCTGCATGGCCTGATCGTGGGCGATCCGGACCGGGGCGACCGGCGCATTTCCATCGTCGACGCGCCCGATTTCGGGATTGTCGGCGAGACGGCGGAACTGGTCATCCGGGTGGATGATCCGGGCCTGGCCGAGGGCCGCGCGGTGGAGATCGACCTGTCGGTGAATGGCGGCACGCCGCGCCGGATGGAGGTGATCCCGGGCGAGGACACGACGGTGCCGATCGAGATCGAGCGGCGCGGCGAGAATGTCATCGTGGTGGAAACCCCGCCGGGCCGGGAGGAACTGACCCTGGCCAACAATCGCACGGCGACGACTCTGTCGGGCGTGCGGGACCGGCTGCGGGTGCTGCTGGTGACGGGCAAGCCGAACCAGGCCGGACGGGTCTGGCGGGACCTGCTGAAATCCGACCCGTCGGTGGACTTGGTCCACTTCACCATTCTCCGCCCGCCCTACAAGCTGGACTATACGCCGACAGAGGAACTGGCGCTGATCGCCTTCCCGACCGAGGAATTGTTCGAGGAGAAGCTGGAAGAATTCGACCTGATCATCTTCGACCAGTATGAGCGGCGCGGCGTGATCACCCAATCCTATCTGGCCAACATGGCGCGCTATGTGACCGATGGCGGCGCGCTGCTGATTGCGGCGGGCGAGCCGTTTGCCGGGCCCGGAAGCCTGGCGCGCTCGCCGCTGGCCTCTGTGCTTCCGGCCTCCCCCACCGGGGACATCTATACCGGCGAATACACGCCGCAGCTGACCGAGCCGGGCAAGCGCCATGCCGTGACGATGCCGCTGGCAGGCCGCGAATGGGGCGGCTGGATGCGCTATATCGATGCCGAGGCCCAGGCCGGCGACGTGCTGATGAACGGGCCGAATGGCAAGCCGGTACTGATCGTCGACCGGGTCGGCGATGGCCGTGTCGGCATGCTGATGACAGACCAGATCTGGCTGTGGGCGCGCGGGCATGATGGTGGCGGGCCATTTGCCGAATTGATCCGCCGCATTGTCCACTGGATGATGAAGGAGCCGGAACTGGAGGAGCGCAAGCTGAGCCTGGTGGCCGAGGGCGACACGGCGCGGGTGGAGCTGCGCACCCTGCTGGACACCGCGCCGCCGCTGAGCGTGGAGACGCCGGAGGGCAGCTATCTGGAGCCGCAATGGCGCCCCGACGGGCCGGGACGGTTCGTGGCCGAGGCGCCGATCGACCAGCTGGGCCTTTACCGCGCCGAGGCCGGCGGGCTGGAAGCCGTGGCGCTGAACGGGCCGGCCAACCCGAAGGAATATGCCGATCTCCAATCCTCGACCGACATATTGGCCCCGATGGCCGAGGCGACCGATGGCGGCGTCTTCCGCCTGAATGACAGCGGCACAAATCTGCCGGACATCCGGCGCACCGGCGCGCGGGGCAATGCGGCCGGCAGTACCTGGCTGGGCCTGAGAGAACGCGGCGCCTATGCCGTGCGCTCGTCCAGCAGCCAGCCGCTGCTTCCGGGGCTGATCGCGGCGGCCTTCCTGATCGGCCTGTTGCTGCTGGCCTGGCGGCGCGAGGGGCGGTAGGCACACGCCGGATCACACAGAAACAACAAGGGGAACGCCAAGATGGCCGAGCTGACGCTGGAACAGAAGATCGAGGAATTATGGGCGCGCGAGGCGATCCGCGATTGCCTGTTCCGCTATGCGCGCGGCATTGACCGGGCCGATGAGGCGATGCTCCGCTCTGCCTATTGGCCCGATGGCACGGACCATCATGGGCCATATCAGGGCAGCGCCTCCGGCTTTGTCGACTGGGCGATGAAGACCCTTACCCATATCGAACGCGGCATTCACCAGATCCACAACATATTGATCGAATTCCGCGAGGGCGGCGCGGCGGTGGAGAGCTATTTCTCTGCCTTCCAGCGCCAGCCGGGCGCGGACCGGCAGGTGCAGCAATGGGACATGAAGGGCCGCTATCTCGACTGGTTCGTGAAGCGCGACGGCGAATGGCGCATCCTGAACCGGCTGGTCGTGTTCGACTGGACCGAGGAAATGCCGCTGCCGCCGGGCAGCGAGGCCGAGCGCTTCGGCCCGCGCACGCCGATTGGCGCGAGCCATCCGGAAGATGCGGTCTATTCCTTCTTTGAGGGGAAGTAGGGTCTCTGGTTTCCTGGCCGCTTCATCCTTCGACTTCGCTCAGGCTTCGAGGGGCCAGACATCGCACTGCGATGTCCCCGAGAAGGCCCAAAGCGCAAGCGCCGGGCTTGTGCTCCCGGTGGCTTCATCCTTCGACTTCGCTCAGGATGAGTCGGTGAATGAGGAAAACATCGCCTCAAGAGATTAGCTCATCCTGAGCGAAGTCGAAGGAGAGCGGAGCCCGCCGCCAGCGCCAGCGGCCGGAGACGCGGATAGCGCCCAGGCAGTCAGATACAATTGGAGAAAGGCTCAGGACGTGTCCGGCCAGTCGGCCAGGGCGCGGGTGATGAGGCCCGGCAGGGCGGTGGAGACGCTGCCCAGCTCTGCACCGAGGCGGAAATCCCCCGGACTGGGCGGGCAGATCGGGCGCGGCTGGCGGCTGGCCTTCAGCCCGGCCAGATGCCGCGCCAGCCGTCTGGCCGCAGGCTCGGGATCCTTCAGCACGCGGTGCAGCGCCACGATCTGCGCCAGCAGGGGCGCGGCCGGCACCGGCCCGGTGGCGAGCGCCGAGGCGCTGCCCGACCCGGCAAGCATTTGCTGCCACTCGGCCAGGCCGCGCACCGGGCACGCCGTGAGGCGAAGATGATAGACCGGGCCCTGCAGGGCGGCGAAGCTTTGCGTCACGTCTTCGGCGCCGTCCGGCTGTGCGGTGGGGGCTGCGGCCCGGCCGGTTGCCCCTGCCCTGCCTGCGGGCGCCACCTCCAGCGCGGCGGCCATCAGGGTGATCAGCCGCCGGACTATGGTCTCGATGACTTTCAGGCGGCTGCGCACCCGGGCGCGCAGCCGCTTGGAGACGGTCTTCGGCGCCAGATGCAGCCCGGCCTCGGCCCGTACGCCCAGCAGGGCCCGCCCCGCCGCCGCCAACCCCTGTTCGATGAAGGCATCCAGTCCAATCATGCGGGAGAGTCTACGGGCAGGAGTAGTCCGTCGGATTTGGAAACAAACTAGACGGTTGGATGGCAATTTTCTATTTTTTGGAATATTGTATCTTAATCTTTGGTTTCAGAACAACGGAGGCTGATCCTCAGTGCAAACAGGAGAAGGTAATGGCAAACGCACAAAGTATATTGGTTCTTTTAGATGAAGGCGTAGATCCTGGTCTGGTAGCGACCTTGGCTGGCTTGTCGTTGGCAGCACTCGCATTCTACGCTCCTGTTGCCGAACAGATAATTCGGGAAACCAATCGCAGCCTGGCAGGCCCAGAGCCGAAACTTTCAGCGAGCGAGAGCGAATTGGAAGCAACACAGAAAAAGAACGGAGCTACCAAGGCCACGTTAAAGTCTTTAGCCAAGGCTTTTATTCTCTTGATAATCTTACTTGCGTACACACTGACCGGCGACCAAGTGATCACTCCAGAAATTTTCCCCGGCTGGCCGCTACAATTCGTCAACACTGCAATAGGTGCAGACGTCGCTATTAGTGCGGTGTTGCTAACATCGGCAGCCAAATTTCTTGTGCACGGAGCATTGGCAATCAGTAGTCATTTCGACGTGACACTCGAGGAAGAACAGCGTCGGCTGCATAAGATTGGAATAGTACTGGATAATTTGACCCGAAAGAGTTGAATTCCCCCTAAAATCCCCGAAACACGGCTGCTTCGTCTACGGATTTTCTTTTTGAGACGACGGCATTGGCCGGGAAGGTGTCGTCGGGCCAGCCCATGGCGACGCAGGTCTGGATGACCTGATCATCCGGGATGCCGGCCTCTTCGCGCACGACGGGGCTTTGCATGATGCCCTGCGAATTGATCACGCAGCCGAGCCCGCGCGACCAGGCCGTGTTGACGATGCAATTGACCACGCCGCCGCAATCAAAGGGCGGGATGTCTCCGCCCGCCAGCGCCTTGTCATAGGTGATGACGATAGAGACCGGCGCATCGAACTGGCGAAAGCCGCGCAGCACCCAGTCCATGCGCTTTTCCTTGTCGCCGCGCTCAATGCCCATGGCCTGGAACAGCTGGACGGCGATCTCTACCTGACGATCCCGGTGCACCCCGGCATAGGGCGGGCCCATGCGAAACTCGCGGCTGTCTGGCACGCCGGCAACGTTGCGCTCAACATTGCCCTTGCGGATACGGTCCAGCACGTCACCCGCGACGACGTAGAAGTTCCACGGCTGGGAATTCATCGAGGTGGGGGCGCGCATGGCGATTTCGAGGATTTCGCGGATCAGCTCTTTCGGCACCGGCTTGTCGAGATATCCGCGAATACTGCGCCGTGTCTTGATGACCTCATCGAATTCCATGGCCAATGGCCCTCCCGTGATCTTGTGAGTCTTGTCTGGCCGGACGCTAGCCCCCCTGCCCCGGCGTCAGAGAAGCGGCCCGCCCCGCCGGGGGACGATATTCCTGCTGAAATCTTCGTGAAAGGGGCTAATCTGTTCCGCAACAGAATGGGAGGGTTCCAAAATGACATCAATCGCCGCCGCTACGCTGTATGTGGGCCTGTTTGCCCTTTGGATGCTGTGCCTGAAGGCCAATGTCGGCCGGGTTCGGGTGCGGGAGAAGATCGCCTTTGGCGATGGCGGGAATGCGGCGCTGCAGCGGGCGATCCGCGTGCAGGGCAATGCCGTGGAGGATGTGCCGGTCGTGCTGGCGGGGCTGATCGCGCTGGGCGTGATGAGCGCGCCGGTCCTGTGGGTGCACGGCCTGGGGGCGGCCTTCCTTCTGGGGCGGGTGCTGCATGCGGTGGGCCTGAGCGGGTCGGCCGGGGGCAGCCCGGGGCGCAGCCTCGGCACGCTGCTCAGCGCGCTGGTGCAGCTGGGCATTGCGGGCGCCTGCGTCTGGATGGCGCTGTCGGCCTGAGCCGGCTCAGCCTGCCGTGACGAGGCCGGACAGCCGGCTGGCGTCTCCGGCGAGGTCTTTCACCATGACACGCGCCTGATCCTGTGGGCCGGGGAAGAGAAGCTGGTTCTTCGGCGTGACGGTGAAGCCGATCTCGCCGAAATAGCTGGGGGCGCCGATCAGCACGGCGGCCGGCCAGCCGGCGGCCTTTCCGGCCTCCAGCGCCTCGCCCGTGACGGTCAGGCCCAGCCGGCTGCCCCTGTGGGACGGGCCGACGGCGACCGGGCCATAGAACAGGGCGCGATCCTTCGCGGGGCCGACTTTCAGGGGCCAGACGCGGCAAACGGCGATCACCTTGCCGTCCAGCACGGCGACGCGGTTGATCTCCGGCAGGGAGCTGGAATATTCCCGCAGCCGCTCGGCCGTCTTGGCAAAATGGCCCGAGCCGAAGGTGCGCGCGAAGAGGTCTTCGATCGCATCGGCATGGAGGTCTGGCGTTTCGGGCACAATCTGAAGCATGGCGAGCGCGTCTAGGGCGCATTGCCGCCGAGTTCAAGCGGCGTTTTCGGCTTGGGGTGGATCGGGTGCAGCGCTGATGGCGGGTTACGCTTCGCTAACCCGCCCTACAATTGGAGAGAGCCCACCCCTCCGGCATAAATTTCCGCCTCCCCGGCGAATGCCGGGGCCTCCTGCGGGGGCTATGCAGAGCCAGCCGAGGGAGGCTCCGGCGTTCGCCGGAGATGCGGGGATGGGGGGGAGTACGTTCGATTTGTCATCCCGGAATTTGCGCCAGCAAATGTCCGGGACCCAGTGGAGGGGATCAAAACACTTCTGGGTCCCGGATAAATCCTGTCGGATTTTCCGGGATGACAGGAATTGGGTCATCCAGTTTCCGCCTCCCCGGCGTAGGCCGGGGTCTCCTGCGGAGGCTTCGCGGAGCCAGCCGAGGGGGGCCCCGGCGTTCGCCGGGGATGCGGGGATGGGGGGGAGTACCTTCCATTTGTCATCCCGGAATTTGCGCCAGCAAATGTCCGGGACCCAGTGGGGGGGGCCAATACGCTTCTGGGTCCCGGATAAATCCTGTCGGATTTTCCGGGATGACAGGAATTGGGTCATCCAGCTTCCGCCGCCGCGGCGTTCGCCGGGGTGAGCGGAAAAGAGCGGGGAGGCAAACGCAGGGCGTTTGCTGTGTCCCTCTTTGCCCTGCGCTTACGCTTGGGCCTGCCTCGGGGCAAACGCAGTGCGTTTGCTGTATCCCTCGTCAGTATTTCACAGAACAGCCATAGGGCTTGGAGCTGGCGACTTCGACAGGCTCGCCGGCGGCGACGCTGCCAAGGGCGGCGGAGACGTAATTGGTCGAGGTTTCGATGTCGGAGACGCGGGCCGAGGGGGTGTCGTCGATCGCGCCCTGATAGGCGATCTCGCCTTCAGCGGTGATGACGAACATGTGCGGCGTGGTCTTGGCCTTGTAGAGGCGACCAATGTCGCCGCTTTCATCGATGATGACATGGGCGGGCGTCGCGCCGCGGCCTTCATTCATGTCGAGCAGTTCCGCGCCGGTGCGGTGGCCCTGCTTGCCGGGGGCAGACGAGACGATGGACAGCCAGACCACATCGCTTTCGGAGGCATCGGTCTGCAGGCCCTGCATGTTGGCGGGGGGCACGGCATAATGTTTCTGCACGAACGGGCAGCCATCATTGGTCCATTCCAGCACAACGGTCTGGCCGGCAAAATCGGACAGGGACACGGTGTCGCCCGTGGCGGTTACGCCGGTGAAGTCCGGCGCGCGCGTGTCGGCATCATTCGGGGCGGCCTGGGCGGTCGAGGCGATCAGGGCGCCTGCGGTCAGGGCCACGGCAGCGGCCATGCCGGCGGCGAGAGAAAAATTGCGTCGGCTCATCATGATGGAAGTCCTCCGTTCGGGTGGGTCGGCGGGATCATGCTCATTCTGCCGTGACAAGTCCAATCACAAGCTTTTGAGACAGGATTTCGGGCAGGATGTCCGGCTCGGTCGCGCCGGCCGGATACCAGAGATACATCGGCACCCCGGCGCGCTGGCGGCGTTTCAGCTCCTCGGCGATGACCGGATCCTTGCGGGTGAAGTCCGCCACGAGGAAGGCGACGTCATGGTCGGCGAAGACCTGTTGCACGGCAGCCGATTTCAGCGTGGTGGCCTTGTTGAGCTGGCAGGTGGCGCACCAGGTGGCGGTGAAGTCCACAAAGACGGGGCGGCCCTCTGCGGTCAGTTCGGCAACGCGTTCGGGGCTCCAGGCTTCGGTCTCGTACTTTTCGGCATATTGGGCGGTGCCCTGCCCCGTGGCGGTGGAAGAGTTCGCGGTCAGCGCCGGATAGGCGAGGCCGGTGAGGATGGCGAGCGCGGCCAGGGCCTTGCCGATGGCGCCGCCGCCGCGCCGGGCAAGCCAGATGCCGAAGGCGATCAGCGTGCCGCCGGCCACTGTCCAGGCGACGGCGGCCGGGCCGGCCACTGCGCCCAGCGTCCACAGCAGCGCTGCGGCGGTCAGGAACATCGGGAAGGCGAAGAATTGTTTCAGCGTCTCCATCCAGCGGCCCGGCTTTGGCAGCAGGCGCGACAGGCCCGGCACGAAGCTTAGCACGAGATAGGGCAAGGCGAGGCCGAAGCCCATGGCGAGGAAGACGACCATCACGGCCAGCGGGGGCCGGTCGAGCACGGCGCCCAGCGCGGCACCGAGGAAGGGGCCGATACAGGGCGCACCGACCACCGCCGCCAGCACGCCGGTAAAGAAGGCGCCCATCGCGCCGCTGCGCGCGGCCAGGCCGCTGCCGGTGTTCTGGATGGAGGTGCCCAGTTCGAACATGCCGAGCAGCCAGAGGCCGATGACGAACATGACCAGGGTGAGCACGGCCACGGTGGGTCCGTGCTGCAGCTGGAAGCCGAGATTGGCGGTGCCGGTGGCCTGCCGGATGGCGATGATGGCCGCCGCCAGCGCGGCAAAGGAGAGCAGGACGCCGCCCGTATACCAGAGGCCGTGGCTGCGCACGTCGCCTTCATGGCCGGAGGCAACGGCATGCACCATGCCCATCGCCTTGATCGACAGGACCGGCAGGACGCAGGGCATGAGATTGAGGATCAGGCCACCAATGATGGCCGCAATGGCGAGGGCGATCAGGCTCTTCCCGCCGCCACCGGCAGGAGATGCCGGACGTGCCGCGATGCCGGCCGTGTTCTCGAACACGTCCCCCTGCCCGGCCGAGACGGTGTAGCCGGTGCGTGTGCCATCGGGGGTCTCGACCACGACCACGCCGTCGAGCGGGCCGTCCAGCGCGCCACCGGCGGGCGTCAGGCTGAGCGTGGCCCCGGCGGTGCCGAAACTGGCAGGCTGGTCGGCGGGATGGCTGATCTCGTGATCAAAGGGATAGAAGCGCAGATCGCTGGCAGGATCGAACCCGGCCTCGGTCTTCAGGCTGAGCCGCCACGGGTCAGTGGAGGCATCGATGCGGGCCTCGCCGTCGAACGGGCGCGGGGCGCGGGCCATCCAGTCCCCGATCAGCGTGCCATTCACCGTGTCGGGCTGGCTCTCGCCCACGGGCACGGTCAGCTGGACCTCGGCGGTTTCGGGAATGCAGATTTCCTCGCAGATCAGATAATCGGCCAGAAGGCTGATCCGGACGCTGCCGACCGCATCATCCGGCAGGGTGACCTGGAATGGCAGGATCACGCGGTCATCATAGCCATAATCCATGATCTCGCCCGGAACGACCGGCAGCAGGTGCGGGATCGGCCAGACGAACGCGCCAATGGCGTCGTCGGTCACGTCGGAATCGTCGAGCGCCAGGACCTGCGGCGGCAGGCCGGCATCGCCCGCATTGCGCCAATAGACATGCCAGCCTTCATCCAGATCCATCTTCAGGGCGGCATAGAAGGTTTCGCCGGGCCGGGCGGAGTCGCGCTCGGAAATCAGTTCCACCACGGCGCGGCCGCCATCGACCGGCTGGGCCTGTGCCAGCGGAACGGCCATCCAGATGGCCAGACAGAACAGGTAAAACGCTCTCAACATTCAGGAATCCCGGACAAGACTTGCAGTACAAGGCGCCCATATGCCCGGGAATGCGCGCAGATAGAAGGGCCTCGCTCAAACGTGATGACATGGTGAGCCCCGCCTCCCCCGGGAAACAGCGCGCACGAAAAAGGCGGCCCCGGAATGGAGCCGCCTTGTTCAGACCCGAAGCCGGGGGACTAGTTGACCGGTGCAGCGGCCGGCTGGGCGCCGGCCGGGTTCTGCGCGCGAACCGCACGCTGGATGACGGTCTGCCAATTCATAAGCGAAATCAGGTGCGCATAAATCGCGCCAAGCGCGCCATTGTCGCGCAATTCCATGAATTTCTCGGCCGGCAGGGCGTTCAGCTTCTCTTCGGAAACGGCCCAGTAGTCGGCAATCTTCTGCTGTTCACCGGTGACATTGCCCTGCATGTCGCGCGGCTGGAAGGAGACGGTCTTCTGCTCGAACAGGTCCATGTCGCGCAGGATCTTGCCGAATTCGGTTGTCGCCTGACGCTGGCGCTCGAATTCCTTGCAGAACTCGATGGCGTCATTGGTGAACTTGCTCGGCTGGCCATTCTCGAAGAAGGGCACTTCCGGCTGGTTGGTGACCATCGGCGCAGACCGGTCCACGCACAGGATCAGGCGATCGGACCCTTCATCGGCGGCGAACACGAAAGGATAGCGGCGAACAAAGGCCGGGACATAATGATCGTCGGCCACGAAACCGCGATCATCGACATACAGGTTCTGGCCCTGACGGATGCCCATGACGGCGACCGGGGTGCGGTCATCGCCAACGAAGATCAGCGGGTAGAAGCTGGCGGCGCGGCCGAATTCCGACACGGTCACCGGCACAGCGTGGGATTCCCGCAGGAACGCAAAGGGCTGCTCGATCTGTTTCACGCCGAGACCGGCATGCGCTTCTGCTGACAGCGGTTGCGGCTGCTTGTAGAACATCACATTGCCCGAAAGGGCCGGTTGTCCGCCCGCTGGCGGGGTTGCAGGTGTTGTGTTCACGTTGGAGACTCCCGAATTGTTGACGGATCGTTACCGGAAATAACCCTGGGTCACAACACCCGAATCAGGGCGAGATACAGTCAGGAAAAGGTCACATAGCTGTAATGATTCCGCGCCTCCCGGCCCCGCTGAGAACTGTTGCCCTCACGGCGATTTCCGGCATCGTCATCATCTCGTTCCTGACGGCATGCGCACCTGCGGTCGACGATGCCGGCACCCCGCGCCGAATTGCACGCGAGGTGGACGAGTTGCTGACCTCCATCGCCGTCAATGAACTGGCTGACGATCCGGAACTTGCCACGCGGCTGGGACTGACCGAGGAATTGGCGGGATACCGGTTCAACACCTATCTGACCGACCGGTCGCAGGCAGCCTATGAACGCAGCCGGGTCAAGCGGCTCGAGACGCTGGAGGCGCTGCTGTCCGCCCCGCGCCCGGCCGAAGGCGGCCGGCAGGCCGGGCATCTCGATACGGTGATCCGCGCCTATGAAACCGCTGAGTCGCTGTTCGTCACGGGGCATGGCCAGACCGGGCTGGGCCGCGCTTATCCCTATGTCGCTGATCATATGCGCGGGGCCTATATCGATGTGCCGGACCTGTTGACCGGCGCCCATCCGTTCAACACGGCGGCGGATGCACGGGACTATGTCGCGCGATTGTCCCAGTTTGCCGGGGCGCTGCAGGATGAGCGCCGCCGCCTGCAGGCAGATGCCCGCGCGGGCATTGTTCCGCCTGCAATGGTTCTGGAGCGGATGCAGGCGCTGGCCGGACAGATCGGTGCTCCGCCCGCCGAGACGCATGTCCTGGTGACCACATTCGACAATCTCGTATCTGGTGCGGATGGCCTGGCGCCAGACGAGGAAGCCGAACTGAGAGGACGCGTGCTGGATCTGGTGCAGACAGACATTCTGCCGGCCTATGCCGAATTCTCGGCAGCCCTGGAAGGCCTGACAGCGGAGGCGCCGGAGGATCCGGGTGTGTGGCAATTGCCCGGTGGAAATGCCTATTATGACTCGGTGCTGGCGGCCTATACCGATGAGGGGCTGAGCGCCGAGACCCTGCATGCGCAGGGCCTGGCGGAAGTCGAGCAGCTGACACATTCCCTGCTGGCGGCCCTGGAAGCAGAAGGGTTCACAGAGGGCACACTGGCAGAGCGCCTTGCGGCGCTTGCCGCTGTCGAAGGCCAATTGTACGAGGACACGCCGGAGGGCCGCGAGGCCCTGCTTGCCCGCATGCGCACGCACCTGGCTCGCGCGGAAGCCGCCCTGGCGGACATCATGCCCGCCATGCCGCGCACCGGCGTCACCATTCGCGCGGTTCCGGATTTCCTGCAGGCCTCTGCGCCGTCAGCCTATTACAGTGCCGCCCCGGCCAATGGGTCGGCCCCGGCGCAATTCGAGATCAATCTGGCGCAGATGACCGATTGGCCGGATTTTGCCCTGGCGACGCTGGTGTTTCACGAGACGGTCCCCGGCCATCACCTCGAAAGCGCTCTGACGGCGGAGCGGTCGAACCTGCCCCTGATCCGGCAAATGGTCTGGAATGTTGCCTACGGCGAAGGATGGGCGGTCTATGGCGAAATCCTCGCCCATGATGCGGGCCTGTATGCGGACGATCCATTGGGCCGGATCGGATTCCTGCAATCGCTCCTGTTCCGCGCGGCGCGACTGGTCGCCGATACGGGAATCCATCGGGACCAGTGGACCCGGCAGGAAGCCATCGACTATCTGGTCGAGACGACCGGACAATCTCCCGAATCGATGGCGCAGGAAGTTGACCGGTACGCGGTCTGGCCCGGCCAGGCGGCGGCTTATTGGGTGGGTGCAAGGAAGATCATGGATTTGCGTGAACGGTCCCGGCGCGTGCTGGGACCGGATTTCGATCTCGCCGAATTCCATGATGTGATCCTGGAACGCGGCCCGCGTCCCCTTGCCCTTCTGGAGGAGGATGTGGAGCGCTGGTACATTTCGAAGGTCGATCCCGACAATTAGGGCATTGCCCCAATCAATCCGGGCTTCGCCTTATTGATGCCATGAGCGAATTACCATCCTGTCATTTCCGAGGACGAAATGAGGAGGGACGATCATGAATTTCAAGGGACTGGTTCTGACAGGGGTCGCGGCCGCCGCCTTGCTGGCTGCCTGCCAATCGAACGATACAGCCACCGTGGGAGAGGCCAGTCAGGACACGATTGTCGTGACCGGCAACAAGACGGACGGGACCGCGCCACCACCGCCTCCGCCGCCGCCCCCCTCCCCCGTCATGGCCATGGAAGCCCCTGCGGGATATGCGAAAGCCTCGCCCCGGCACATGCAGGGCCCCGTCATGCAGCCGCCGACCCCCGAATTCCGCGATCAGTATGAGGATGTTGACCAGAACCCGGTCAAACTGGTCAGCGAGGAGCCGGTCTCGACCTTTTCGATCGATGTGGACACGGCCTCCTACGCCAATGTCCGCCGCTTTCTCGAAGACGGTGTCCTGCCCCCGAAGGATGCGGTCCGTATCGAGGAATTGATCAATTATTTCGACTATACCTATCCGCAACCTGCAGAAGATGGGCCGCCCTTCTCCACGCAGGTGAACTTGATGCCGTCTCCCTTTGCCGAGGGACGCGAGCTGATGCAGATCGGCATTCAGGGCCGCGATATTGATGCGGCGGCCCGCCCGCCGATCAATCTGACCCTGCTGATGGATGTATCCGGGTCCATGTTCTCTGACGACAAGTTGCCGCTGGCGAAAAAGGCCATCAAGCTGATGCTGGAAGAGATGGAGCCAACCGACACGATTGCCATCGTGGTCTATGCGGGCGCAGCCGGGGAAATCCTGGCGCCGACCCCTGTGAGCGAGAAGCGCAAGATCGTGGCAGCGCTGGAAGAATTGCGCGCCGGCGGATCAACGGCAGGCGGGGAAGGCCTGCGCCTGGCTTATTCGCTGGCCGAACAGGGCCTGAAGGAAGACGCGGTCAACCGGGTAATGCTGTTGACGGATGGCGATTTCAATGTCGGCATTTCCGACCCGGAACAACTGGAGGATTTCGTCTCCCGCAAGCGTGAGACCGGCATTTATCTCTCTGTGCTCGGTTTCGGCCGCGGCAATTACAATGATGCGATGATGCAGAAGATTGCCCAGACCGGAAACGGCACAGCGGCCTATGTGGATACGCTGAGCGAAGCCCGGAAGGTTCTGGCCGATGATTTGGCCGGCAACATCTTTCCGATTGCGGATGATGTAAAGATCCAGGTGGAGTTCAATCCGGCCCGCGTCGCGGAATACCGCCTGATCGGATATGAAACGCGGCTTCTGGACCGCGAGGATTTCAACAATGACAAGGTGGATGCCGGAGATATCGGTGCGGGCACCAGCGTGACGGCGATCTACGAGATCACACCGGTCGGATCGAGCGCGACGCAGATCGACCCGCTGCGTTATGGCGACACGGATACCCGCAGGGATGATCCATCTGGCGAGTACGCCTATGTGAAGCTGCGCTACAAGGCACCAGGCGAAGACAATTCCACCCTGCTGGAACGCGCCGTAACCCTGGCCGACCGTGTGGACAGTATGGACCAGGCCCCACAATGGGCGCGCTTTGCCACCGCCGTGGCCGGCTATGGCGAAATGCTGAAAGGGGGTGAAGCCCTCGGCACCGGTTTCGGCTGGGAGGAAATCCGAAATCTGGCGAATGGCGCCAAGGGCCCTGATGAATTCGGCTATCGTGCGGAATTCGTGAGCCTGACCCGGCTGGCCGAGACGGCCGAAGCACAGGCTGCGCTGCGCCGGCAGGGACAGGAAGAATAGATCAGGCCGCGATCGGCGCGTCTTCGGCCCGGCTGCGATCCGACACGCAGACCGGGCTGAAGCCGGCCTCGATATCATCCACCATCAGACGGCGCGTGCGGGCATCAAACTCCGTGGCGAGGAACACCGCCCGCGCGCCATAGCGTTCCGCGTCGGCCAGCGCCCAGATGGGCTGGATGTCATTCGGCTTGCCGGACAGTTCGATGGTGCGGATGATGCGCCAGCCATATGTGTCTGGCGCTGCGAACAATGCCACGCCGGCCGTGCGCGCCCAGGGCGCATCCAGAGGGACCCGCTTGAAATCCCAGGCCTTGCCTGACCGTCCCCGAAATCTTACGTCGATACCCATGTTCATGCTCCGTTCCAATGAGCATGTTCCTATAATGTTCCATCTCGTTCCGCAAGAAGTTTTTGGTTAACAGCGGGTTAACTCATTTGATCGAATTTACTCGACCACGCGGAAGCGGCTGCGGTCGAACACGCGCAGGACCTGCGCCAGTTCCCGGCCCCGCCGCAGGACCTGGCCCGCTTGTCCATAGACCACATACTGGCCCTGCATATTGGCGAGATGGGGCTGTTTCTCGATCCGCCAGGTCGGGTTTTCGGCGTGTCGTCGGAAAATGGCAAAGATCGCGACATCCTTGTGCATGCCGATGGCGTAATCCCTGGCCTCACCGGCCATGACCAGCCGGCCATAGACATCGAGAATCGGCTGGAGCTCAGTCTTGTGGAATGCGATTCGCGGTTCCGGGGGCGTTATCCGGTGCGTGTTTTCTGCCATTTTTCCCTTTCTGGTTTCTCCTGAGACGCGAAAAGGTGGCCCTTAAGCTCGCCTAAACGCAATTTAATGCAAAACCGGGTCAATTGGGGCGATTTTGCCATGTTTACGCCTTGCGCCCGCCCCCGACGACAATCATCTTCTAATTGTCGGGCGGAGGTGTTCAGCAGACACCCCGGACCCATCAGCCCCCCCAGCCCCCTGGGGCGTTTGTTCAGCCTCTGTCCGACATCTTCCCTCATTTGACACCCGGATTATGTTTTCGTGGCTCCATTGGGCCGCGTCACCGGCAGGGCGTCAAGCAATGGCTTGGCGAACCGGCCGATATTGCGCCCGATGCCCGACGCCAGTTTCAGCCGGCGATCGATATAGGCGTCGAGGTCCTCCCCGGCGGGGGCGTCCAGCCAGTACATGACAATCGGGGGAATCACCGCCGCCAGCAGGCCGCGCTTGGAATAGCGGTTGTAATCGTCCGACGTGTCTCCGGCCGCATCCCAGACCATGTCGGCGACGCGCCAGGTGCGCTGTACCGCCGGTCCCGCGCCCCAGGGCAGCAGGCCCCGGATGGCGGCACGGCGCACCGCTTCCCGGTCCGGCTCCAATGCGGCGAGCCACGCCAGAAGGCCGGCCTTTACGCGGCCCGGCGTGTTCAGGGCGGACTGGTCCTCCGCCGCCAGTGCGGCGCGCGCTGTCTTCCCTGCCCGCTCAAAAAAGGCGTCGATCAGGTCCGAAATGCCATTCGGCGCGGCCAGGGCCTGCTCGCCCGGCGTCAGGCCGGCCCGGTCTGCCGCCACCGCCGCTGCGGCCTCGGTCCAGCCATCGAACGCCACATCCGGCAGGAGGGCGTCCAGCCAGCGGAACCTCAGGGTTTCTGACGGCGTAGATGTCATGACTGAACCTCATGGCTTTAAGGGCTTGGCCAACAGGCCGGACCCGTGATATAGGCGCCGCTTCCGAGGTCTCCAGGCCTCAACGCTATGCATCGGGGCGACGCCCCCAACGAATGGAGAAGAACAATCGTACAGATCGTCGTCCGCGATAACAATGTCGAGCAAGCCCTGCGCGCGCTGAAGAAGAAAATGCAGCGCGAAGGCCTGTTCCGGGAAATGAAGGCCCGTCAGTACTTCGAAAAGCCGTCCGAGAAGAAAGCCCGTCAGCGCGCTGAAGCGGTTCGCCGCGCCCGCAAGCTGGCGCGCAAGCGCGCCCAGCGCGAAGGCTTGGTCTAGACCCGGCTTCCGGATAACCGGTTTCCATAAAAGCCCTGCCAGTTCGCGCTGGCGGGGCTTTTTCTATTGGGGGAGGTTCAAACCGGCTTCCCTTTCAGGCCGATCATCCGTTTCAGCATGCCGCCCATGTCGCCGATGCCGGCGCCGTGGACCGCGCCGGCGCGGTAGACCTTGGTGGACAGCCAGAGGATCAGCAGGGCGAACGCCGCCATCAGGCCCATCTGGGCAAGGACTTCCCAGAGCGGCGGGTCCTGCGGCATGCGCAGGATCAGCAGGAAGGGTGTGAAGAACGGGATCCAGGACGCGATGTCCACCAGCGGTGAGCCGGGGTCCTGGAACGTGATGAAGATGGCGAACATGGGCAGCATCAGCAGGATCATCATCGGGCTGAGCAGGGTCTGCGCCTCCTGGATCGTGTCGCAGAGCGAGCCGAGCGCCATGAAGATCATGCCATACATGATGTAGCCGAGCAGGAAACTGATCAGGCCCGGCACGATGATGGACGGATTGGCCAGCGCCGCCACGAAGGGGGCAATGGCATTGCCGACACCGGGAATCTGGGTCGACACGATTGTGCCGCCCGCAAAGGCAAACAGGCCCCAGGACAGCATCATGGTGGAGGTGACCGCAAACACGGCCAGCAGCTTGCCCGCCAGCAGTTCCGGCAGCTTCACCGAGGTCAGAAGCGTATCGAAAATCTTGTTCGAACGTTCCTCGATCGTGCCCATCAGCAGGTACTGAATGATCGAGAACACCATCAGCCAGAGGAAATAGGCCAGACCGCCTGCCACAAACATCGGCGCCCGGTCTGCCATCGTGACTTCCGCGCCGGTGGTGTCCTGTTCCTCGATGGTACGGATACGCCGGGCCGGCACTTCGAAGGCGCCAGCGTCCACGGTCCTCAGAAAATCCTCCTCGAGACCGGCCTCGGCAAGCGCTTCCTGACGGGCAAGGCGCAGCATGGCGGACCGCGCCACATAGCGCAGCTGACTGACATTGACGTCGTCGCTCCAGTATTCCAGCTCGCCGCCACCCTCGGACAGGATGAAGGCCGCAAACAATGGCTTGTCGCCGAGCGGCCCGGAGACGGTGCGCTCTCCCAGCAGATAGGGCCGCAGCCCGTCAATCGTTGTGGCCGGGGCCGGGACCTGGATGAATTTGCGGCTCGCCGGGTCGACCGGATCCATGTCCGGGGCAGACTCTTCCGGCACAGGCAGGTCGAGTTGTTCGACAAGCTCGCTGGCGCGTTCGGCATCTGCCTGTTCGCGGCGCTGGAACTCTGCCTCGATGGCCTCGGCATAGGCGCTGCCGGGTTCGACCACCGCAAAATAGCGCACCGGGGAAGACTGGGCCGCAAAGGTTGCGAGCGCCGCGCCGATGATCATGAAAAGCGGCACGGCGGCGAGGCTGAGCCAAAAGCCCCACGCCTTCACATAGCCCAGATAGTCACGGCGAAAGATCAAGAGAATATTGCGCATCAGGCAGCCTCGTCTTCGGCAAGGGACGCTTCGAGCGCGGCGGCGTCGGCCTCGCTGACCAGGGAGACGAACACGTCTCGCAGGCGGGCCTCTTCGGGCGCAAACCCGGTGATCGGGGCCCCCGCCTCCAGCGCGGCGCGCAGGGCATCCTGAGCCTCCCGGCCCGGCGGAAGATCTATCCGCCAGGTATCGCCATGGCCGGTGTCGGCCGTGCGCGTTGCATTGAAGCCCGTCGGCGTCAGGACCGCCGCGAGATCGAAGCCCGCTTCCACAGAGATCCGCGCACCCTGCCCCAGTGTGGCAAAGGCTTCCTTCAAGGTGCCATCCAGCACCTTGCGGCCCCGGGCCATCATCACGATACGGTCACACAGGCGTTCGGCATGTTCCATGACATGCGTTGAAAACAGGATCGTGGCCCCGCGCGCATGTTCGGCCCGGATCAGGTCTTCCAGCGCCTGCTGGTTGACCGGGTCCAGCCCCGAAAACGGCTCGTCCAGGATCAGGAAGTCCGGACGGTGCGCCAGCGTGGAAAGGATCTGGACCTTCTGGGCCATGCCCTTGGACAGTTTCGAAATGCGGGCCCGGCTGAACTCGCCAAGCCCGGTCGCCTCCAGCAATTCGTCTGCACGGGCGCGGGCATCCGGCGCGCTGAGCCCTTTCAACCGGGCGAAATGCGTGATCGTGTCCCGCGCGGTCATCTTCTTGTAGAGGCCCCGCTCTTCCGGCAGGAACCCGACGCGCTGCAGCGCGCGGACGTTCGGGCGGTCGCCGAACAGGCGCACGTCCCCGGAATCCGGCTCCATGATGCCGAGCCCCATGCGCAGACTTGTCGACTTGCCCGCGCCATTCGGGCCGAGAAAGCCGATGATCTGGCCTTCCGGCACTTCGAGGGACAGGCGGTCCACCGCGGTGAACGCGCCGAAACGTTTCGTCACGGCCGACATGACCAGCGGGGGTGAAACCATGTTTTCGGCGTCCTTTCACGCGGAGGGCGTCGGTGAGTTAGCGATTCTCGATATGGATCACCCTCAATTGTCCGAAACGCCTTGCCAAGCCCTTAAAGGAGTCGCAGCATCCTCTCGGATGAAGACGATACCTCCCCTTTCAGGAACGGATCGCCTGATCGCAGATGCAGGCGCTGACGGCGTGCAGCGGCCATCGATATCATTGGAAAAATATGCGCAGCAACTCGCCCGCATCGAGTCGGCGCTGGCCCGGATGGAGTCCGGACGCTACGGGTTTTGCACCGGGTGTGACAGCCGCATACCGCTGACCCGCCTGCGGGCGGATCCGGCGACAGCGACCTGCGCGGACTGCAAGGAGCCCGCGACTCTTACGGTCTGATGGGTGTCAGAGTACCAGCCCGAACAGGGCAATGAAGAGCTGGACGACCAGAGCCAGGATCACCATCAGAACGACCGTTGCCATCCAGCGGCCGCCCAGATTCATGACCAGTCCGGCCACGACGCCGAAGATGGCCATCAGGCCGAGCGACACCATCCAGTTCATGCCGATGGCAATTGCCAGTGTGGCATAGCCAACCGTGAGGATGACCAGGAGGCTGCCCCAGATGCTTCCGATGATGAAGCCGTCCCAGGTCGCTTTCTGGTCGGTGATGTCCATTTCTCCGCGATGGTATTCGCTGGCAGCCATTTAGGGCACTCCCCGTCAAAATCCTTGAACCCTGCGTATTATATGAGGGTATGGCAGGGTCAAGCGCGTCAAAGCGATCCAGTTCAGTTTACCTGCTTGTCCGTCTTGGGCGGACGCGGTGTCAGGGCACGCGGCAATGGCGCAGCCGGCACGCCCTCTTCCCGCAAGGCCTGCGATTCCTCCGGCGTGGTTTCACCCCAGATCGGACGACTGTCCTGTTCGCCATAGAACATGGAACGGGCCTCGTCGGCGAAACTGTCCCCGACATAGTCGAAATTGCGCGCGACATGTTCCCGCGCCTTGCTGAGGAATTCCCGCGCCGCCGCCGCTTCGTCGGAGTCGCCGCGCGGCGCGCCCGAGGTCGAGACAGACGGCGCCATGATCTGCTTGGCGACATCTGTGCCGCCGCATTGCGCGCAGCTGACCAACCCCTTGCCGGACAAATCGTCAAATGCCGCTGATGATGCAAACCAGGATTCGAAATCATGGTGGCAATCAGAACAGGTGAGCGCGTACCGGATCATGGGCGTATCGCATCAGGCCTCAAGCAGGGAGTCCAGCTTGCCGGCGCGCTCCAGGGCCATCATGTCATCACAGCCGCCAATATGCGTCTCGCCGATGAAGATCTGCGGAAATGTCCGTCCGCCGCCTGACCGCTCGACCATCTCCGCCTTTTTTGCGGCGTCCATGCCGGCGTCGATTTCGTTGAACTTCACATTCTTGGATTTCAGCAGGGAAACGGCGCGTGTGCAGTAGGGACAGAACTGGCGCGTGTAGATCGTGACATCAGCCATGAAATGGGGGCTCCTGAGCAGGTTTCTTCCAAATCTATATGGTGAGATCCGTTTCGCGTACAACGCGCGCAAGCACCAGCACGTCCACTTGTCGCGCCCCTGCCTGTTTCAGGGCACGGGCGCAGGCCGAGACGGTGGCCCCGGTGGTGAGAACATCATCAACAAGCAGGACGCGCCGATCCCGGACCAGGGCAGCGGCCCGTTTCGCGATGGCGAAAGCGCCGGCCACATTCCGCCGACGGGCCCGCGCGCTCAGTCCCCCTTGGGTAGGCGTACGCCGGCGGCGCTTGACGAGGTGAACATGGCACGCCACTCCGGCGCGACGCGCAATGCCCTGCGCCAGCCATGCCGACTGGTTAAACCCGCGCCGGACGAGCCGGGTGTAATGCAGGGGCACGGGCACAATGAGGTCGGCTTGCGCAATGAGGGGCGCGCCGGCCCGGAGCATCCATCCCGTCATGGTGGACAATCCATCCCGCCGTCCGGACCGTTTGAGGTCAAGGACGATGCGGCGGCTGGCGGCGTTATAGATGATGGCGGCGCGGGCCCGGTCCCAGCGCGGCGGGCGGGCAATGCAGGCGGCGCAATGGGTATCCGGGCCGAGATCGATCTCCATCGGCCGGCCGCAGGCATCGCAGACGGGGTCTGACAGGAAGCCGATGGCCGCGAATTCCGCCGCCGACAGCGGCCCCTTGCCTGCCCCTCTCTGGCCACTGACCAGGGATCGCTGGGGCCAGAGAAAATCGGCTGCGCCGCGCAAAAGTCCCTTTGCCATGCGTGCCGGCGGGTCCATATCGCTGCTCATGCCGTCCCAGCCCCCTCCAGATCCGACGCCCCCGCGCCTGTTCGATCGTGACCGCGTGGCCCGCAACCGAAACCGGGCCGCCGCGCAGTTCGAAAACTATGACTTCCTCAAGGCCCGCGTGTCGAGTGATATCGCCGACCGGCTGGCGGATACATCCCACGTCTTCCCGCGCGCCCTGGACCTCGGCGCTCATAACGGCCAGCTGGCCGGGCTGATTCGGGCGGGCAATCAGGTCGAAACCGTTGAGGCCGGAGACCTGTCGGAACGGATGGTGGCGCTTGCGGAGGCCGCAGGCTTGCACGCACGTCTCATGGATGAAGAAAATCCGGGGCTCGCCGCAGGCAGCTATGACCTGATCGTTTCCGCGCTGTCATTGCACTGGGTGAACGATCTGCCCGGCGCTTTGATACAGATCCGGAACGCCCTGAAACCGGATGGGCTGTTTCTGGGCGCCCTGTTTGGCGCCGGTACGCTGGCGGAATTGCGAGCCTGCCTGATGGAGGCGGAGACCGAATTGCGCGGGGGAGTCGCCCCGCGGGTCTCTCCCCTGCCCGGCCTGCGGGACATGGCCAGCCTGATGCAACGTGCCGGATATGCCCTGCCCGTGGTCGACCGGGACACGGTCGTGGTGCGGTATGCCGACCCGCTGACCCTGCTGAAAGACCTGAAGGGCATGGGCGAACGGGCCGCCTTTTCACCCGGGACCATGCGGCCTCTGACCCGCTCGGTGCTGCACCGCGCGCTGGAGCTCTACCGGGAGGGGTTCAGCGATGCGGATGGAAAGGTCCGGGCAACCTTCGAAATCGTCCACCTGTCAGGCTGGCATCCGGCAGACAGCCAGCCCAAACCCCTGAAACCTGGAAGTGCGCGCGCCAGCCTGGCCGACGCCGTGAAAGGCCATCGCCGATCCTGAACCCCGGACTGACGCGGTCGGTCGGGTCAGTTGATTTCCGTGCTGACCGTCGTGAACGTGTTGTTCACCGATGACCCCATGGCGACAAGGCCGCCCATGATGGCAACGGCGATCAGCCCGACGAGCAGACCGTATTCGACAGCCGATGCGCCTGCCTGATCGCTCATGAAGCGGCGAAGGATGGTCCGGGATGCAGTCATGAACACTCCGCGTTCAGTGCCCGGCCCGCAAGAACGTCAAACAAGGGGATGTCTGCCGCCGGCGCCGGGTAGTTGTGCAGGTCCGAAGAATTGACCCAAGCGAAGGTCTGACCCTCCCGTGGCACCACGTCTCCATCCCAACTTTTCGTTGCATAAAGTGGCATTAAAAGGTGAAAATCCTGATAACCATGGCTTGCAAATGTGACAGGTTCCAAAGAGGCCTCGTCCACCATGATGGACAGCTCCTCGCGCAATTCCCGCACCAGCGCCTGCTCCGGCGTTTCCCCCGGCTCCACCTTGCCCCCCGGAAACTCCCACAGGCCGGCCATCGCCTTGCCTTCGGGCCGTTGCGCCAGGAGGATCCGGCCATCTGCATCGTAGAGCGCCGCAGCCACGACAAGCACCATGCGGCGCGTCATGTACGGTAGGCTCCGTTGATGTCAACATAGGCATGGGTGAGGTCGCAGGTCCACACGGTGTGCGACTGGTCGCCCACGCCGGCATCGACGCAGATGGTGAATTCCGGCTGGGCAAACACGGCGCTGGCGGCTGCCTCGGAGTAGTTTTCGGCCCGGGAGCCGTTTTCCGCCACCAGGACATCATCAAACCAGATCGACAGCTGGTCCATGCGGATCGGCTCCAGCGACTTTCCGACCGCCATGACCACGCGTCCCCAATTGGCGTCGCCTGCCGCCATCGCCGTCTTGATGAGGGGGGAATTGGCAATCTCGCTGGCGATCACCTTGGCGGACTGGGTGGATACGGCCCCCTTCACGGTGATGGTGACAAACTTGCTGGCCCCTTCCCCATCCTTGACGATGAGGTGCGACAGGTCCTGGCAGACCGCGTGCAGTGCGTCGGCAAATGCCTCGAACCGGGGATCTTCCGGCGTCCGGATCGGTGCCATGCCGCTGGCCCCGGTCGCGAACACCATCAGCGTGTCGGACGTGGATGTATCGCCATCCACGGTGATGCTGTTGAAGGTCTGGTTGGTGATGTCGGCCAGCAGGGCCTGTAACAGGCCCGGCTCGATCGCGGCATCCGTGAAGACGTAGGAGAGCATGGTCGCCATATTCGGCGCAATCATGCCGGATCCTTTCGCGATGCCCGCGAAGTGTACCGGCGTGCCGTCCAGGTTCACCGTGCTGCCGGCGCCTTTCGGGAACGTGTCTGTTGTCATGAAGGCGCGCGCCGCCGCTTCCCAATCCGGCTCTGCCAGTTTGCCGGCCAGTTCGGGAACCATCATGCCGACATAGTTGGGATCGGACAGGGGCTCGCCAATGACCCCCGTGGCGGCGAGGAAGCATGTCTCTTTCGGGACGCCCAGCGTCTCGGTCATGGCCTTGAGGGTTGCCTCGTTCTTGAGGACGCCCTTCGGGCCGGTGAAGGCATTGGAATTGCCCGCATTGACGGCCAGCGCGCGAGCCGCCCCTGCCCCCTGTTCGAGCGCCTCGCGGCACCAGAGCACATCCGCCGATGCCGTATTCGACACCGTATAGACACCGGCACAGGCCGTGCCTTCATCAAGAACGAACAGGAACATGTCGTCGCGTTCCATGCCGCGCCGGGCGTAGAATCCTCGCGAGCCGGTGGCGGCGCGAACGCCGTTGACGACTGGCAGATCCGGAAAGCGGGCCGGGGCGAAAGGCGAAGGTGTCAGATTCAAAGCTCACGTCCTTGTGGTTCGGATGCGGGCTGCTCTTTGATGAGATCGCCTTCACTTTCAAGCGAAAGTGCAGAATCAGGCACGATATGGGTCGATTTCTCGCCCTTCTCGATCTTGGCCTCGGTCCGCAGACGCCGGAGAATCTTGCTGACCTGGTTGAGCGTCAGGAAGGTGACGATCTCCGGCCGCATTTCGGCGCGCGTCTTGGGCGGACTGGTCCGGCGGTCTTTCACTTTCAGAATGTGCCAGCCATCGGCCGACAGGAAGGGTTCGGAGACTTCGCCCACTTTCGTGTTGGCGATCACGACCGGGAACGGGTCTGCCATATTGTTCGGCGAGACATAGCCGAGATCCCCATTTTCCATGCGCGTTGTGGAATCCAGTGAATTCGCGACGACGAGACTTTCGAATGTCGCCCCTTCCTCGATCTGCTGATAAAGCGCGCGGGCTTCCGCCTCGGTCTCCACAAGGATGTGCGCAATCGAAACCTCGTCATCTTCCTGCTGGAGGGCGACCTGTTCCTTGTACATGGCCTCAATGCTGTCCTCGTTCACTTCCGACGCCACGAGGCTTTCCACGAGGAGATTGCCGAGAATGCGCTCCCGCGCGACTTCGAGACGACGTTCGGCGGTCGGCCCCTTGTCGAGGCCCCGCGCGAGCGCCTCCTGCGCCATCAGTTTCTGGTCAATGAGCTGATCGAGCACGAGATCGTAATTCTCGTCGCCCGGACCGAATTCCTGTCCCGGGGAAATGAGACCGCGAGCCACCGCCTCGAGTTCGACCTCGCTGACATAGATCGGGTCTCCATTGACCGAAACCGCCGTGGCCGCCTCCACCTGGATGACCGGTTCTTCCTCAACCGGGCGGCCACATGCGGTAGCCAGCAGCGCGAGCGCCGCGGACACCGAGATCAGGATATTTCGCGAAAAGGGCTTCAGAAGCAGCACGGTAAAGTCTCCTCTAGGCTGAGGGCGCTGCATTGACACCCCAATGCGGCGTTCTTAAGTCTGACCCGCACGCTGGTCGAGGGGTTTCAGCCAGCGCGTGCGCGGTGGGAGAACCCACAAGAATTCTGCCGGTTCCGCTGTCAGGATTAGAGTTTTGTCGCCCCAGATCAATTGGTGCTGCCTGATATGCTTTCCGTTGCCCGCAAGATTTTCGGTTCCGTCAATGATCGCAAGCTGAAGCCGCTTCGCGCGCGCGTCAATCGGATCAACGCCCTGGAGCCGATGATGGAGGCGCTTTCGGACGAAGCGCTGAGAGGCAAGACGGAAGAGTTTCGCAAGCGCCTGGCTGATGGCGCGACCCTCGACAGCCTGCTGGAAGAAGCGTTTGCCGTGGTGCGCGAGGGCGCACGCCGCTCGCTTGGCATGCGGCATTTCGACGTCCAGTTGATGGGCGGCATGGTGCTGCATTCGGGCAATATCGCCGAGATGCGCACCGGTGAAGGCAAGACGCTGGTGGCCACCCTGCCCGTCTATCTGAACGCGCTGGAAGGCAAGGGCGTGCACGTCGTGACCGTGAACGACTATCTGGCCAAACGCGATGCCGAATGGATGAGCCAGGTCTACAGCTTCCTGGGCATGACGACCGGCATCATCGTGCACGGCATCTCCGACGAGGAACGCCGCAAGGCCTACGCGTCCGACATCACCTATGGCACGAACAACGAATTCGGCTTCGACTATCTGCGTGACAACATGAAATACTCGCTGGACCAGATGGCCCAGCGCGGTCACCATTTCGCCATCGTCGACGAAGTCGACTCCATCCTGATTGACGAGGCGCGCACGCCGCTGATCATTTCCGGCCCGACCGATGACCGGTCTGAACTCTACATGGCGCTCGATGCCCTGATGCCGCGCCTGGTGGAAGAAGATTACGAACTCGACGAGAAGCAGCGCTCCGTCACCTATACCGAAACCGGTACCGAGAAGATCGAGCAATGGCTGACGGAATCGGGCACGCTGGAAGGCTCGATGTGGGAACCAGCCAACATCTCCATCGTCCATCATGCCAACCAGGCCCTGCGGGCGCACAAGCTCTACACCCGCGACAAGGACTATATCGTCAAGGATGATCAGGTGATGCTGATCGACGAATTCACCGGCCGGATGATGGAAGGCCGCCGCCTGTCCGAGGGCCTGCACCAAGCCATCGAGGCGAAGGAGCGGGTCGATATCAAGCCAGAGAACCAGACGCTGGCGTCGATCACCTTCCAGAACTATTTCCGCCTCTACAACAAGCTGGCCGGCATGACCGGTACGGCGTTGACCGAAGCCGATGAATTCGCCGACATCTACAGTCTCGGCGTCGTTGACCTGCCGACCAACAAGCCGATCCAGCGCATTGACGAAGACGACGTCGTCTATCGCACGGCCAAGGCGAAATATGCCGAGATCGTCAAGGATGTCCGCGAATGCCACGCCAAGGGCCAGCCGGTCCTGCTCGGCACCGCGTCCATCGAGAAGTCGGAAATTCTCTCCAACCTGCTGATGGCCGCGAACATTCCGCACAAGGTGCTGAATGCCCGCCACCACGAGCAGGAAGCCCAGATCGTTGCCAATGCCGGTGTGCCGGGTGCGATCACCGTGGCCACCAACATGGCTGGCCGCGGCACCGACATCCAGCTGGGCGGCAATTTCGAGATGCGGCTGGAACAGGAAAAGGCCGAACAGGAAGCCAAGCTTGGCCGGGAGCTGACCGAGAGCGAACTGTCCCTGCTGACAAGCCAGATCAAGGCCGACATCGAGGTCAAGAAAAAGCGCGCCCTGGATGCCGGCGGCCTCTATGTGCTCGGTACCGAACGCCATGAAAGCCGCCGCATCGACAACCAGCTGCGCGGCCGGACGGGTCGTCAGGGGGATCCGGGCAAGTCCAAATTCTACATCTCCATCGAAGATGACCTTATGCGCATCTTCGCTGCCGAGCGCATGGACAATGTAATGCGCCGACTGGGCATCAAGGAAGATGAGGGCATTACCCATCCCTGGATGAACAAGGCGATGGAGACGTCCCAGAAAAAGATCGAGCAGCGCAATTTCGAGATCCGCAAGAACGTCCTGAAATATGACGATGTGATCAATGACCAGCGCAAGGCGATCTTCGAGCAGCGTATGGAGTTCATGCGGGCCGAGAATGTCTCCGACACCATCCTCGACATGCGCGAAGATGTCGTCAATAACCTCGTCTCCCGCACCATGCCGGAAAAGGCGTATGCGGAGCAGTGGGACATCGAAGGCCTCGCCGATGCGTTGCGGCAGGATTTTGCCATCGACATGCCGGTGAAGGAATGGGCCGCCGAGGAAGGTGTTGCCAACCAGGAGATCGCCGAGCGGATCATGACCGGCGTGAACAAGGTGTATGAGGCAATCACGGAACAGGTCGGCCTTGAACAGATGCAGCGCATTGAAAAGCAGATCCTGCTTCAGGTCCTGGACATGCGCTGGCGCGAACACCTGCAGATGATCGACCAGCTGCGCTCGGTCATTCACCTTCGCTCCTACGGCCAGCGCGACCCGCTGAACGAGTTCAAGGAAGAAGCCTTCAACCTTTTCTACAATCTGCTGAACGAGCTGCGTGCCACCGTGACCCGCTCGCTGATGCACATCCGCGTACAGCCGCCGGCCGATCAGCAACAGCGCCCTGCGCCGCAACCGGCCCCTGCCCCGCAGATGCGCGAGACGCATCTTGATCCGGATACGGGCGAAAACGAGATGTCGGACGACGATTCGCCGCCGCCCGGACCGGCCCTGCACCAGGCAGAGGACAGCTGGGCCAACACGCCGCGCAATTCCCCCTGCCCGTGTGGTTCCGGCAAGAAGTTCAAGCACTGCCACGGCGCGCTGACCGGCCAGAAGGTCTGATCCGGAACAAGCCGGCCCGGTCCGCGTTCACCCTGATGAACACCCACAAGGAGTTTCATCATGGGCCGGACCTTAACCGCCATTCTCGCCTTTCTGTGCGTCGCCTTTGTGCTGGCGCTCGGCTGGTTCTACCTACAGGAAGGCTCGTTTGAAGGTGCAGGCGCCCGCATGGATGCGACGCTTGAACGCTTGCCGGAAGAGACCTCTGAATTTGCAGATGAGGTATCCGATGCGGCCGACGAGATTTCTGACGAGTTGTATCAGGACGGCTCCCCGAACCGGTAACCACGTCACATCATGACCGCAATGTAACCTTGGACTGGTCCCGGCCGCGCCCAGCCCCCGCCGCACATGGCGGGTCATAAATCATGTCTCCAATCCTTTTTTGGGGACACCAAACATGACTGAGATACCTCCACCGAAATCACCCTTTGCGAGCCTGGTGCCGCAACGGTCCGTCGGCCTGAAACTTCTGCTTGTCTGCGCGCTGGCCCTCTTGATGGCCATTCCAGCCCTCTTCATTCATTCTGTTGTTCAGGACCGCCGCATGGGCGCAGACCGAGCCCTGGCAGATGTCAGCGAGATGGTTGGCGGGCAACAATCCGTTCTCGGACCGGTAATATCCGTACCTTACTCACGAACCTTCGGTTCAAGGCATGAGGAAACGATCTATGGCTATGCCGTAGCCTATGCTGAAACGGGCACAGCTTCGGCGAATGTGAACGTGGACATGCGAACCCGAGGCATTCACGCCATCCCCGTTTTCAACGCCTCGATCAAGATGGACGCCGTATTCGATCCGGACGTGCTGCGCGCGGCCTTGCCTGAAGACGCCACCCCGGTCTGGTCGGACGCGCGAATCTATCTCGGGGTCTCGGACACTCGCGGCATTCGCGATGCCATTACTGTCAGGGCAAATGGAAAGGATGTGTCCATCGAACCGACCCCCTACCTCTCGCGCAACAAAGGCGATTACAATCCCGTGCCTGCGTCGGATGTTACGCTTGCGGGCGGCCATATCCCCGACCTTGAAACCGCAATCGACCCGATCGTGCTGACGGCGAATATACGTCTCTCGGGGGCAGAACGCCTGTCCATCGCGCCATTTGCGAAGGACACGCGTGTGGACCTGACCAGCAATTGGGACTCGCCCAGTTTCCAGGGCGGTGTTCTGCCGGAAAACCATACGGCCGGCGCGGGCCAGACCGAGGGCTTTGAAGCCCATTGGCGTGTGCCATATCTCGCTCGCGGCATTGCCGGATCGGGGACGAACATGGATCTTGGCGAACTGACCGAATGGAACCGCCGCGACATGGCCGTGCGATTCATGAAGGAAGGCAATCCCTACCAAAGCGTCGAACGCGCCTTGAAATACGCCGTCATGTTTGTCGGCTTTGTCTTCCTCGCCTATTTCCTGTTCGAAGTGACCAGCACGGCGCGTGCCCACCCTGCACAATATGTGCTGGTCGGACTGGCGCAGACGATTTTCTACATCCTGGTGCTCGCCCTGTCGGAACGGGTCGGATTTGATGCGGCCTTCATGATCGCCGCCTCCATGACGGTCATGCTGACAGCGGCCTATGCGGCGAGCGTGTTCAGATCCCGGCTGTATGGCCTGCGTGCGCTGGCGATCCTGTCCGGCATCTACACGCTGATCTACGTGCTGATGCGGGCCGAGAGCCACGCCTTGCTGGCCGGTGCGTTGGCAAGCTTCGCCGCGATTGCGCTGACCATGTACATGACCCGAAACATTGACTGGTATGGAGAGCGGACGTCCGCGCCAGCAACTTGACATGGAGGGGGAAGTGCCCGAACGCCTTGGCCTCATGATGACGACACTTCCCCCTGTTCGCGGCAAGCTGATCAAGGATGCCAATCTCGCGCCCTATACCTGGTTCCGGGTCGGCGGGCCGGCCGACTGGCTGTTCCTGCCTGAGGATGAGGCCGATCTTGCCGGCTTCCTGAAGACGCTCGATCCGGCAATCCCCGTGACCGTGCTCGGCGTGGGGTCCAACGTCATTGTGCGCGATGGCGGCATCGCCGGCGTCGTCGTGCGCCTGATGGGGAAATACTGGGGCAGCGTTGAGGCGGATGACGGCCTGACCCTCACAGCGCGGCCTGGCGCACTGGATCTGTCCGTGGCCAAATCGGCCGCCCGGGCCGGCATCACGGGACTGGAATTCCTGTCGGGCATTCCCGGCTCACTCGGCGGCGCGACGCGCACCAATGCCGGTTGCTACGGGCGGGAATTGCGCGATGTGCTGGTGGGGCTCGAGGGCTATCTGCGGGATGGTACCCATGTCGCCTATCGCGGCCCGGGGCGGCCCGGCAACCTGCCGGAAGCGCATTTCGCCTATCGCCACACCGATTTGCCGGATGATCTGATCGTGACCAGACTGACGCTGCAGGGCACCGGCACCGGCGTTCCCGAAGATATTCTTGCCGAGATCGAGGCCCTTCAGGCCCGGCGGGCAGAGACTCAGCCAATCAAGGAGAAGACGTCCGGATCGACGTTCGCCAATCCGGATCCTCCGGGCACGCCGGATCAGCGTTCGGCCTGGAAGCTGATCGATGCGGCCGGGTGCCGCGGCCTGAAAGTGGGCGGGGCGCAGGTCTCTCCGAAACACTGCAACTTCCTGATCAATACAGGTGACGCCACGGCGGCAGACCTGGAAGCCCTTGGCGAACTTGTCAGGGCACAGGTACGGGCCACACAGGGTGTGGAGCTGCGCTGGGAAGTTCGCCGGATCGGACGGATCAAGCCGCCCCTGCCGGTGGCGGCGTCCTGATACCTAGAATGTGCCTTCCAACTGGACGGTGAGAATTGGGCCGAAATCCCGCGCGCGACGCTCTACACGGATGATGTTTCCCGTACGGTCCGTGTCGTAGAATTGCCGTCGAAATTCATCATTCTGGTTCGCGAAGTTTCCGAACGTGGCCTGGCCCGTCATGCCCCACAAATTCTTGTGTTCCACATATGCGAAGCCAAATCCCGGCGACGCACCTTCCTGACCGGTCTCGGACAAGCGATAATAGGGATTGCGTTCTGATCTCTCAAATCCGACGCCCCAAGCCCAATCCGTAGCAGGAATATCGTGGCGCAGTTCCACCATCATCCAGTATTTCGAACTGTCATTGATCGGGCGGATCTCGCCGGTCAGAGGGTCTGTCACTTCCGATTCGTAGTAATTCCCTTCATAGGACAGTTCGGCGCCAGCAAGACCGGCCTTGTCCATTTTCAGTGTCGCGTCCCATTCGGCTCCGACCTGCCAGGCGGAGTCGAGATTGCCCGGCCCGTCTCCTGTGCCGATCGGAACGCGGTCTACAATGTCCTCAATATCGGAATAGAAGACTTCCATGGTCGCTGCGCCCCAGGCCTGGAAACTCTTCTCGGCCTGCACGCTGAGTTTCCAGCTCTGTTCCGGAACGATTTCAGGATTGCCGTTCTGACCGTTTCCGGAATTGAGGTTTACGGATGAGACAAAATCATAGAAATCGAGCTGGCCCACATCCCGCTCCAGCCGCGTCACCAGTTTGAGGGTCGGGTCCGCCTGCCAGGACAGGCTCGCAAATCCCTTCGGCCGGGTGAAGGTGCGCACATTCGAGGCATCGCCGGATTGTGACAGTTCCGACATTTCCGCACCGACGGAGACCTGACCAGTCAGATGCGGCGCTAGGCGCCGGCCATGGGTCAACGATATTTCACCGCGTTGTTCCTCCACGCGTGAATTGGCATTCGGCAGGTCCTGGGGTTCCAGCGGCCCGCCATCGCGCGACAGGGTCAGGGTGGATTGCTGGTCCAGATAGTTGAAGGCCCCTTCGAGAGCGATCTGCCAGTCGCTGCCATCGGACATGCTCAATGCGTATTCGGAGCGGAGAATGTACTCCCCTTCCTCGATGTCACGCGTGAACCGGTCTTCCGCCTGGCCCGTGCCGTCAAGGTTGCCGCGTATGACCCGGTCGACAATCGGGCTGTCCTCGCGCCGGACCAGACCTATGGTCTTGAGCCGCCCCGGCCCGAGACCGAATTCGTAATCCCCTCCGATCTCCACGAAGACTTCGTCCTCGGCGCCCTGGAACAGGCGGCGACCTTCCGGCCCGGAAACCGGGAACAGCTTCGCCGTTTCCTTGAAATCCGGCTGGAACGCCTGCGCCTTGGCATTGAGGTTCCCGATGACGCCGGATGGCGGAGTCCAGCCAATCGAGCCCGAAAGGGACACGATCTCGGCGGCGTAGGTGAAATCCTCTTCGCGGCGCTGGATCGGATTGCCTGCACCATCGGTCACGAATTCCGGACCGTTGGAGGCCCCGCGCTCGGGATCGCTTTCAGCCTCGAAGGACCAGGAGATGTCTCCACGCCCGCCGGACAGGGTCAAATTCAGACCATTGTAGAAGGGCGGGAGATTATCGCGGAAACGGGCCCGCCAGCGCCAGGTGCCGGAAATGCCCCCTTCCCCGTTTGTCACGACATTGACGACATGACCCGTCAGGCCGGGGATCTCGAATGCTGCCCCATCAACCAGTTCGATCCGGATCACGCTGGAAGCCGCGATCCGGTCGAGGGAGTCGGTCGCGCCATTGGATTTGCCTGACACGCGCTGGCCATTGATCAGGACATTTCCTTCGGCCTGCCCGAATCCGCGCGCACCATCATCATCGCCCCGGATCGCGAAGCCCGGAATGCGGGAAACCATTTCCAGCGCCGTGCGCGGGGCATACTGGCGAAAATCGTCCAGCGTGAAGATCCGTGCCCCGGCGGTGGTTTCAGGCGCCATGTCGGCATGGACAGGCAATGTGGCCGTCAGGCAAAGACAGGAGCTGGCAATTAGTCGAGTCAAAGGGTTCACGCTGCGTATCCTCCCCCGCAGTTGTGTAATGTTTGCGACACAAACGCCTAATTTTTCCCTACGCCTCGAAACATTGACTACGATTGTAGTCAAAATAAGGCAACCGACCAAACCTAATAATTTTGTCATGTCGTCGGCAAAAGGCGGGATGTCTGCCACGCTAAGGCCGTTTTAACCGGGCAGACGCGAAGGATAAGTCCACTCATGCTGAACAGGAACATCCGATGAAGCGCGTTGCCGTAATCTATGGAGGCTGGTCGTCCGAACGCGAAGTCTCCCTCACCTCGGGCCGCAAGATGGCCGAAGCGGCCCGCGCCGGAGGCTATGACGTGGTCGAGATCGATGCCGGGCGGAACCTGGCGACACAACTGGCCGAGGCGGAACCGGATGTGGTGCTGAACGGCCTGCACGGGCCGTGGGGCGAAGATGGCTGCGTGCAGGGCGTGATGGAAGTGATGGGGCTGCCCTATTCCCATTCCGGCGTCCTGTCGTCGGCCTTGGCTATGGACAAGCTGAAATCGAAAGCCGTGTTCCGGCAGGCCGGCTTGCCCGTGGCCGAAGACCGGCAGGTGACTCGGGCCGAAGCGGCCGCCGCCCATCCGCTGAAACCACCCTACGTGATCAAGCCGGTGGCCGAGGGGTCCAGCTTCGGTGTGCTGATCGTGCGTGAAGGCGCAAATGGACCGGCGAAGGAATTGACCGGGCCGAACTGGCGCTATGGCGACCATCTGATGGCCGAGGAATTCATCCCCGGCCGGGAACTCACCGTCGCCGTGCTGGGCGACCGGTCGCTGGCTGTCACCGAGATCACGACCTTAAGAGACTATTACGATTTTGATGCAAAATATGAGGCTGGTGGATCGCAGCATGTGATCCCGGCAGACCTGCCTGCCCATGTGACGGAAGCGGCAATGGAATTTGCGCTGAAAGCACACCAGGCGCTCGGATGCCGGGGCGCGACGCGATCCGACTTTCGCTATGACGACAAGAGAGACCGGCTCGTGATCCTGGAAACCAATACCCAGCCTGGCATGACGCCCACCTCGCTTGTCCCCGAACAGGCCGCCTTCGTGGGCATGTCCTTCGAAGACCTGGTCGCCTGGATGATCGAGGATGCTTCATGCCAAAGGTAAGCCGCAATCAGACTGTCCCCAAGAAACAGCGCAAGCCCGCCGTCATCGTGGATGAGGTAACGGGTGAGGAAGTGCGCGTTTCCTCAGTCGTTTTCGGCTTCGTGATGCTGGTCGCCATCGTGGTTGCCACGGCCGCCTGGATGGGCGGGTCGATGTCCCAGATGGAAAACCGGTTCGCCAGCTTTATGGACAATACGGCCCGCACGGTGGGCATTTCGGTCAATGACGTGTCCGTGATCGGCCTGGAACAGGACCCGGCCCTCGCCCGTGACATTCGCGCCGCGGCGATGATCGAACCGGGCGAAAACATGTTCCGCGCAGACCCCCATGTCATCCGCCGCCGCGTCGAAGGCACACACAAGGTGCTGAATGTCCGCGTTCATCGCCTGTGGCCGGACCAGGTCGTGATCATCGCCGATGCGGCCGAACCGGTGGCCCTCTGGCATGACGGCCAGGATTGGACCGTTGTGGACGGACTGGGACGGGTCATGCCGGATGCGCATCCGGAAGATCACCGGGAACTGGTTCGCCTGGCCGGGCGTGGCGCGGCGAAGGCGGCGCCGGCTCTGGTCGAGGCGCTGAAGGCCGAGCCTGACGTTGCTCCGCGTGTCGCGATCGCTACCCGCATCAATGACCGCCGTTGGGACATGCGACTCGTATCCGGGGCAACGGTGCGCATGCCGGAAGACCATGGCCTGGTAACTGCGCTCGACAGCCTGTCGACCCTGCAGGTGCGCACAGCCCTGATGCAGCGCCCGCTGGACACGATCGACCTGCGCAATCCTGGCCGGGTTTACCTGGCACCGCTGACCACACCTGATTTTGATGCACGCGAAGAGGCCGCCCGCAGCTGATGGCAAACGTACAGGCCCGCCGCAAACCACTTGGAACGTCCCGGGGATCCCATCCCGTGGCCGTGCTGGACATTGGGTGTTCGAAGATCACCTGCCTGATCGGCCGGAATGATGGCACAGGTCCGCGCAGCTTCCAGATCCTCGGCGCCGGACGCCAGCAGTCCCGCGGGTTTTCCGGTGGTACAATTACCGACATGGAAGGGCTGGAACGCTCGATCCGGCTTGCCGTGGAAGATGCCGAACGGGAAGCTGGCGAACAGATCGACACGATCACGCTGGGCATCACCGGCGCGAAACTCAATTGCCAGCTCGTCACGACGGAAATCGACATCGGCGCCCGCGAAATCACCGCGCGGGATGTCCGGCGCGTCCAGGCCCAGGCCATGGCGAAGATCTCCACCAAGGGCGCTGACATTCTGGCGGCCTGGCCCGTGGCCTATCGCGTCGATGCCCAGGAAGGCGTGCGCGAGCCTGCCGGCATGTATGCCGACACGCTCGGCCTGTTGCTGTCCGTCGTCACCGCGCCAAAAGCCATGGTTCGAAACTTGGTCGAATGTGTCGGACGGGCCCATCTCAGCGTCAGCGCCCTGATCCCCTCTTCCATCGCAAGCGGTGCCGGCACGCTGATCGATGACGAAATCGAAAACGGCGCGATCTGTATCGATATGGGCGCCGGCGTGACGGCGGTTTCCGTCTATCTCAACGGCTCTCCGGCCTGGCTGGGCCTGGTGCCGGCTGGCGGCGCACATGTCACGTCTGACATTGCTCAGGGTATCGGCACCACATTCGCTGCGGCAGAACGGCTGAAAAGCGTGTATGGAACGGCCAATCTCGACGGGCCCGGCCTCGCTGAGCGGATTGAGGCACCGCGGCTGGGCGATGATGGCCGTCTGCAGGCAACCCGTATGGAGCGCGGCAAGCTGGCCGAGATCATTGCACCGCGCATCGAAGAGACATTCGAGTTCGTTCAGCAGGCCCTGCAGGCCAGTGGTGTACGCAGCGTACTGCCGCGCCGGGTCGTCCTGACAGGCGGCGCCAGCCAGTTGCCGGGCGTGAGGGACGTCGCCACGCGCATCCTGGGGGCACCGGTTCGGCTGGGCCGTCCGACAAATGCTGATTTCCTCGGCGAAACACTGGGAACACCAGCTTTTTCCACAGCATCAGGTCTGCTACTGTATCCGGAATTGGGGTTCGCGGACGCCGTGCGGGCTGGCATTGCGTCGAAGGAATACGGAGCCGAAGCCCGAAGCGGAGCAGTGAACAAGGCGTTCCATTGGCTGAAAGAGAATTTCTGACGCCAATCGCGAATCACTTAACCGCTTCTTAGCTGCAACGCGTCATTTTGGCGCCTCGGCATGGCACAGGCGGTAAGGTGAGGACGACGAATGACACATGAGCTCAAGCCCAGGATCCTGGTCTTTGGAGTTGGCGGCGCCGGAGGCAATGCTGTCGACAACATGATCGAGGCGAACCTGCAGGGGGTCGAGTTCATCGTCGCCAACACGGACGCGCAGGCGCTGTCCCGCTCGAAAACGGAAAACCGAATCCAGCTGGGTCCTGAAACCACGTCCGGCCTCGGCGCCGGCGCGCGGCCCGATGTCGGCGCAAAGGCGGCAGAAGAATCCCTCGAAGACATTCGCGCCCGTCTCGACGGGGCCCATATGGTGTTCATTGCCGCCGGGATGGGCGGCGGTACGGGCACAGGCGCCGCACCGGTGATCGCCCGCGCAGCCCAGGAAATGGGTGTGCTGACCGTGGCCGTTGTAACCAAGCCGTTCAGCTTTGAAGGCACGCGGCGGATGGCGTTTGCCGAGGAAGGTCTGGCCAGCATCCAGAACTATGTCGACACGATGATCGTCGTGCCGAACCAGAACCTGTTCCGCATTGCCAATGACCGCACCACATTCGCGGAAGCCTTCCGCATGGCCGATGATGTGCTCTATTCCGGCGTGCGCGGCATCACCGATTTGATGGTCATGCCCGGCCTGATCAATCTCGACTTCGCCGATGTCAGCTCGATCATGCGCGGCATGGGCGCCGCCATGATGGGGATGGGAGAGGCAGAAGGCGAGAACCGCGCCCTGGAGGCGGCCCGCCTGGCCATCGACAATCCGCTGCTGGACGATATTTCCATGAAGGGTGCCAAGGGCGTCCTGATCAACATCACCGGCGGCTATGACATGACGCTGTTCGAACTCGACGAGGCGGCCAATGAGGTGCGCCGCGAAGTCGACCCGGATGCAAACATCATTCTCGGATCCGCGTTCGACACCGAACTGGAAGGCAAGATCCGCGTTTCGGTCGTTGCGGCCGGTGTCGACGCCATCATGGCCGCCGTGAAACCGGCCCCGCCGGTTGCCGAGACCGTTCGTCAGCCGATTGCAGAGCCGATTGAGGACGAAGCTGTGGTCGAAACGGAGGCCGAGGCCGAAGAGGACGCCGTCGCGCCCGAAACCGTGGATGAGGACCGTCCGAAAGTGATCCTGCATCACTCCCCTGCCCTACGGTCGGAGGAATCCGATCCACGCAGCGATTTCCCGGGACAATCCCTGCCGGCCGAACATTTCGAAGGCAGCGAAGGGGAAGACCAGGTGCAGGCCGATGCGATCTTCAGCAAGAAAACGGATGTACCCGCCGAAGATGAAGGCCGCCACGGCTCATCCGGCTTCTCCAACCTGTTCGGCTGGCGCCGCAACACCCAGGGCGAGAATGACGATCATCCCGCCCCGGAATCCGGCTCCAATATCGTGTCTTCTCCCGATGATCATCCCGAGCCGGCTCCCTTCGATGATGCCGATCTGGAGATTCCAGCCTTCCTGCGCCGGTCAGCCAACCACTGATGGCAACATTGTGCAGGTGCACAAAGAGGCCTTGTTACAGAAAAAATACAATTAATTCAGGGCCGGAACACTGTCTCCGGCCCATTTTGTAACACGTGGAAACAAGCCGTGTTTTGAATGTCGGGCCCTGACCCCCCAAAATCCCTGTTGAAACTGGAGGTTGGTGTGTTGTCCGGTAGTGTAGAATTTCAGCAGACGATTGCCCGTCCCGCCGTCTGCGCGGGCGTTGGCGTGCACAGTGGAGAGAAGGCCCGGCTTGTCCTGAAGCCGGCCCCGGCTGGCACGGGCGTCGTGTTTCGCCGCACGGACCTGGCCGGGTCCGACACGTCGATTCCGGCCGACGCCGAACATGTTACCGACACACAGCTGGGTACGACGCTGACCAATGACGCCGGCGTGTCCGTCGCGGTTGTGGAACACCTGATGGCCGCGCTGGCAGGCGTCGGCATCGACAATCTGCTGGTGGAGATTGATGGTCCGGAAGTTCCGATCATGGACGGATCTTCGGCCGTGTATTGCGAATTGCTGCTGCAGGCCGGCCTGAAACAGCAATCAGCGCCCCGGCGCCGCATCCGCATTCTGGAGCGGATCGAGATCGAGGACGGCCCCAAACGCGCCAGCCTCTCCCCCGCCCCGGACACATTCCTGACGCTGAATGCGCGGATCGAGTATGATGACTCCGTGATTGGCGTTCAGGAAATGACGCTGCAACTGGCTCCGGGCATGTTTGCCCGCGATCTGGCGTTCGCGCGCACCTACGGATTTGCCCGTGACGTCGACATGCTGCGGTCGATGGGACTGGCGCGTGGCGGGTCGCTCGAGAATGCCGTCGTGGTGGACAATGGTGAAATCATGAATCCCGAAGGCCTGCGGTCCGAGGATGAATTCGTGCGTCACAAGATGCTCGACGCGGTGGGCGACCTGATGCTTGCAGGCGCGCCGATTGCCGGTCGGTACGATGCGGTTCAGCCGGGTCATTCGATCAACAATCTTCTGGTGCGCAAGCTGCTGGAGACGCCATCGGCCTGGTGCTGGGAGACGGATGTCGAAGCGTCCGCCGTGGTGGCGGCACGCCGGTCTGCGGCCGTTTGACAACTCTTGCGGACAAGGCCTGAGAAACCTGCTTGGAAAACCCTGCAGGTTCGCGCTAAGCAGTTAGCCTGATCTTCACAGCAGAAAGCGCCTGCCCTGCCATGCGAGTCTTCCCGAAACTTCCGATTCTCCTGATTGCCACGTCCGCAATGGCCCTGACCGCGTGCCAGTCGCGCGACCAGCGCCGCCAGGAACTGGCCTATGTCGAGCGCCCGGTGGAGCAGCTCTACAATCAGGCGGCTTCGGAACTGGACAAGCGGGACTATGATCAGGCCGTGCTGCTGTTCAACGAGGTCGAGCGCCAGCACCCCTATTCGGAATGGGCGCGCCGCTCGATGGTCATGACGGCATTCGCGCATTACCAGTCCCGCAATTATGACGAGGCGATCTCTGGCGCGCAGCGCTATCTGGCGCTGCATCCGGGTGGCTCGGAGGCGGAATATGCCTACTACCTGATCGCGGCGAGCCATTTTGACCAGATCACCGATGTGGGCCGCGACCAGGGCACGACAGAGCGCGCGCGCGACGCCCTGATGGATGTCATCCGCCGCTTCCCGGACAGCCAGTATGCACGGGACTCCCAGGTAAAACTGGACATGGTTCGCGACCAGCTGGCGGGCAAGGAAATGACCGTCGGCCGCTGGTATCTGCGCAACAACCAGACCCTGTCGGCAATCAACCGTTTCCGCACAGTGGTCAAAACCTATGACACGACCTCCCACGCGCCTGAGGCGCTGCACCGGCTGGTTGAAGCCTATCTGACGCTTGGCCTGCGTGATCAGGCGCTCGCGGTCGGTTCGACGCTGGGATACAATTATCCGGACAGCGACTGGTACCAGATGAGCTATCGCCTCCTGACCAATGAAGGGCTCGACCCGGAAGCGCTGGACGGTGAGACCCGCCGCACGCTGCTGCAGCGGATTATCCCGGGCGGCAAATAGGGCACCGCGCCGCGGCCTACCCCGCCCCGGCCTGACCGCCGATCAGGTCAAACCACTCATCTTCCGTCAGCGTCTGGACGCCGAGGGTTTCGGCTTTCTTCAGCTTCGACCCTGCGCCGGGACCGGCGACGAGAATGTCTGTCTTGGCTGAGACCGAGCCGGAAACCTTTGCGCCGAGCGCGCTGGCCCGCGCCTTGGCCTCGTCCCGCGTCATGCGTTCCAGCGTGCCTGTGAACACGATGGTCTTGCCTGCCACGGGGCTGTCCGAGGCGGCCGCCTCTTCGTCCTGTATGGTGACTTCCGACAGCAGGGCGGCGAGCATGTCGCGATTGTGCGGCTCGGCATCGAAGTCGACCAGCGCTCCGGCGGCCGCCTGCCCGACCCCGTCAATGCCGGTCAGCTCGGCGAAGGCCTCGGAGTCCGCGCCGCCTTCCGCCGCGCGCTCAACGGTCTGCCAGAAGGCCTGCCAGGTCAGGAAATGGCGCGCATAGAGCTGGGACGTGGTTTGGCCCACATGACGGATGCCAAGGCCGTTGAGGAAGCGGGCGAAGGGCACGTTCCGGCGGGCGTCGATGGCATCGAACAGCTTGCGTGCGGACGCTTTGCCGAACCCGTCCCATTCCTCGAGCGGAGGCAGGCCTTCAGCCGCGATCCGGTCCGCCAGGCGGAAGATGTCCTGCGGGGCCCGGACGACCCCTTTCTCATGGAAGAGCTGCACCTGCTTCGCGCCGAGCCCGTCAATGTCCAGGGCCTTGCGGGAGACAAAATGCTTCAATCTTTCAACGGCCTGTGCAGGACAGACCAGGCCACCCGTACAGCGCCGGCGGACATCGGCCTCCCCCTTGTCGTCGATCTCGCGCACGGCGGCAGACCCGCACACCGGACAGGTGTCCGGCATGTGCCAAGGCGCACCACCGCCATCCTTCACCACACGCAGAACCTGGGGGACCACATCCCCTGCCCGCTGTATTTCAACCGTGTCACCCGGTTTCACACCGAGCCGTTTGATTTCATCTTCATTGTGCAGCGTTGCATTCGATACCACCACGCCGCCAACCGTGACCGGTGTCAGCCGCGCAACCGGCGTCAGCGACCCGGTGCGGCCAACCTGGATGTCGATGGCTTCAAGCTGGGTGGTGGCCTTCTCGGCCGGGAATTTGTGGGCAATGGCCCAGCGCGGGGCACGGCTGACAAAGCCGAGGCGTTGCTGCCAGTCGAGCCGGTTCACCTTGTAGACGACGCCATCAATGTCATAGCCCAGCGTTGCACGCTGTTTCTCTATGTCCCGATAGGTTTCAATCAGTCTCGCAACACCGTCGCTGCAGGCCATGAGCGGGTTGGTTTTGAAGCCCCAGTCTGACAGCGCGGCCACCGCCGCCATCTGGGTGTCAGCAAAGGGCGTACTTTCAGCCGCGAAGGCATAGGCGAAGAAATTGAGCGGACGGGATTTGGTGATCTCGGTGTCAAGCTGGCGCAGGCTGCCGGCGGCGGCATTGCGCGGATTGGCGAAGACCTTGCGGCCGGCGGCCTCCTCCCGCGCATTGAGGGCCACAAAATCGGCATGGCTCATATAGACTTCGCCGCGGATCTCGATGAAATCCGGCCAGCCTTGCCCCGCAAGTTTGGCCGGAATGTCTTTCAGCGTCTTCGCGTTGGCGGTGACATCTTCGCCGACCTGGCCATTTCCCCGCGTTGCAGCGCGTTTCAGCCGGCCCTTCTCATAGGTCAGGCTGAGCGACAGGCCATCAATCTTGGGCTCGGCGGTGATGTCCAGTGTCTCGTCCGCGCCAAGGCCGAGAAACCGACGGATACGTCCGGCGAATTCCTCGACATCCTCATCCGAGAACGCATTGTCGAGCGAGAGCATGGGCGCAGCATGTGCGGCCTTGGTGAAGCCGTCCTGCGCCGCGGCGCCGACGCGGTCGGATGGACTGTCCTCCCGCTTGAGATCCGGGAAACGAGCCTCGATGGCGAGGTTGCGCTGGCGGGCTGCATCATATTCCGCATCGGTGAGGACCGGTGCATCTTCCTGATAATAGGCCGCATCGGCTTCGGCGATCAGCGCGGCGAGGCGCGCAAGTTCAGCGGCCGCCTCTTCCGGGGTGAGGGTCTCGACCGGAATTGCCTCGCTCATGCATCCTCCAACAACCTCCCGGCTGCTGCGCGGGCCTCTGCCGTGACTTCGGCGCCGGACAACATTCGGGCAATTTCTTCCTGCCTGCTGCTGTCATCTAGCCCGCGTATGCGTGAGCCGCCAGCCCCCTTCTCCACGAGCCATTGGGTGGCTGCAGAGGCGGCGACCTGGGGGCTGTGCGTGATGGCGAAGACCTGGCGGGACTGGCCGAGCGAGACCAGGCGTTCGCCAATGGCCGCCGCCACGGCGCCGCCTACTCCCTGATCGGCCTCATCGAAGATCAGTGTCGGCGCGGTGCCAGCTTCAGCGAGGGCGCATTTCAGCGCCAGCGACACCCGTGCCAGTTCCCCGCCGGACGCGATCTTGCGAAGCGGACCGAAGCCGGCCCCGGGATTGGTCTCGGCATCGAACTCGATCCGGTCGGTGCCGTGCGGCCCGCCCTCGCCGTCCGGCAGGGGCGCGATCTCCACGCGGATGACAGAGCGGCCAAGCTTCAGGGGCTTCAACTCCCGCGCAATGGCCTTTTCGAGCCGTGTGGCCGCCGCCTTGCGAGCCTCTGACAGCTTGCCGGCGGCCTGATGCCAGTCGGCGCGCGCAGCCGCCTCGGCCTTTCGGGCGGCCTTCAGGGCATCTTCCCCCGCTTCGACCAGGTCCAGGCGCTGGCTGAGCGAGTCCAGCATGTCCGGCAGGAGGTCGGGATCGCAGCCATGCTTTCGGGCGGCCGCCCGCAGGGCAAACAGGCGGGCCTCGGCACTGTCCAGTTCAGCCGAGTCGTGATCGACCAGGCGTTCTAGCTGGCCAATCGCGCTGGCCGCTTCGCGTGCCTCGATCAGGGCCCGTTCGACCGCCTCTGCAGCTGCGCGCGCCGCGACAGGCAAAGCCTCGTCAGACGCTTCGAAACCGGGCAGACGACAGATTCGATCCGTCGCACGCGCGGCCCGGGCCAGCGCATCCTCCACTCCGGAATCCTCAAGCACCGTTTCCGCTTCCCGGACGGCTTCGGTGACCCGTTCGGACTGCATCAGCAGGGTTCGGCGTTCGGTCAGCTGGGCAGCCTCCCCCGCCCGCGGCCCGAGCCCGGACAATTCGTCCACCGCCTCACTCAGCCAGTCGCGCTGCGCGATGGCCTTTGCATGCGCCTCCTCCAGGGCCTCCCGTTTCCCGACGGTCTCTGCCATCAGGGCATGGGCATCGGCGCACGCCTTCAACAGGGACTCATTGCCGGCAAACTGGTCCAGCAAGCGTCTGTGCGACGATGGCTTCATCAGGGTTGAGGCCGCATGCTGACCATGAATCTCGACAAGGAGATCCCCGATCTCGGACAGAAGCGCGGCGCTGACCGGCTGGTCATTCAGGAAGGCCCGGGCCGGACCCGCCCGGCGCAGCACGCGCTTCAGGGTCAGGGTCTCATCCGGCGTGGCGTCTATTCCGCTTTCGGCAAGCGCCGCCCAGACTGGGTGATCCACGGGGGGAGAAAACTCCACCGCCACGGAGGACTGGTCCTGCCCCGCCCGGATCATGGCGCGGTCGGACCCGTGCCCCATCGCCACGGACAAGGCATCGAGAATGATGGATTTGCCCGCCCCGGTTTCGCCCGTCAGCGCGGTGAAACCGTTGCCGGGTTCGATGTCCAGGCGGTCAATCAGGACAAAATCACGTATCGAAAGTGAAAGGATCATGGCCAGTCTCCACAGAGTCTACTGGCCATGATCTATCATTGGAACAAAACAGGAACAAGCCTGTTTTTCGTTAACGCGCTAGAGCGGCAGGCAGGCCGCACGCAGCCAGTCCTTTACCGGGCCTTCGAGCTTGTCGGCCAGCAATTCATAGACTTTCGCATGATAGGCATCGACCCAGTCGCGCTCGTCCCGGGTCAGGTGGGCCAGATCAATCAGGTCCCGCGCAAGCGGGGCAAATGTCAGGCATTCGAAGCCATACATGTCGATCTCGCCGCCCTCGATAGGCGCCGGCGCGGTAACATATTGCAGATTCTCGATGCGAATGCCGTACTGGCCTTCCCTGTAATAGCCCGGTTCGTTCGAAACGATCATGCCGGTCTCCAGCGGCACCGGGCTCCAGCCCTTGGCGATGCGCTGCGGGCCTTCATGCACCCCGAGATAGACGCCGACACCATGGCCGGTGCCGTGCTGGTAGTCGAGCCCGGCCTGCCACAGCGCGTGACGGGCCAGCACATCCAGATGGGTGCCTGTGGTGCCTTTCGGAAAGCGGACCACGGCAAGGGCAATATGCCCCTTCAGGACCTGGGTATAGTGACGGCGCATGTCCGCACTCGGATCACCGATCGGGACGGTGCGGGTCACATCCGTCGTGCCGTCCAGATACTGGCCGCCGCTGTCCACGAGATACAGGCTACCGCGTTCGAGCTTGCGGTTCGACGCAGTGGACACGCGATAATGCGGCAACGCGCCATTCGGTCCGGCCCCGGAAATGGTCGGGAAAGACAGATCGTTCAGACCGCCCAACTCGTCGCGGAATTCTTCCAGCTTTACGGCCGCCTCGATTTCGGTGATCTCGCCGCTCTGGGCGTCGGTGTCGAGCCAGTGCAGGAACCGGGTCAGGGCCACGCCATCCCGGATGTGCGCGGCGGCCGAACCGGCAAGTTCCGCTTCATTCTTGCGGGCCTTGGGAAGAGCCACGGGATCGCGCTGGCGCACGGGCTTCGCGCCCGCCTGCTCCAACTGGTCGAAGAACCAGGCCGAGGCGACATCCGGGTCGATGCTGACCGACTTGCCCTTCAGGTCTGCAAGGCCTTTTTCGAGATCCGCCAGCGGGCGCAGCGTGACGCTGTTGCCCAGATGTTGGCGCAGTTCATCCGAGACTTTCACCTCGTCCAGGAACAGATCTGCCGATCCGTCTGCAAACAGGATGGCACGTCCGAGCGGCAGCGGCGTGCAGCTGACATCCCCGCCACGGATATTGAAGGCCCAGGCGATGGAGGCCGGCGACGTGATCACCGCCGCGTCAAGCTTGTCTGCCTTCAGCGTCCGGCCGATTTCAGCGCGCTTGGTGTCATGCGCCTTGCCGGCAAATTTCACGTCATGTGGCACGACGGGCGCTGCAGGCTGGTCGGGGCGGTCTGCCCAGGCAAGATCGATCGGATTGTCGGCCACCGCCACGAGGTCTGCCCCCGCCGCCTTGGCTGCTGTTTCCATCGCCGCCACATCATTCGGACTCATCAGTTTCGGATCATAGCCGATCCGCTTGTCCGTCATGTCCTGTGCCTTCAGCCATCCGAAGGGGCCAGGCTCCGGCACGGACTGAACCTCCCAGAGGTCCGGATCGGTCTGGTCAGCCACCTGAAGCGTATAGCGACCATCAGCGAAGATCACGGCGCGGTCGGTGAACACGAAGGCGGACCCGAACGAACCGGTAAAGCCGCTGACCCAGGCCAGACGCTCATTCGCGTCGGGCAGGTATTCGTTCTGGTATTCATCATCATGCGGAACATAAAGGCCATCGAGGCCGGCCTTGGAAAGCTGTTCGCGAACGAGGGGCAAATGGGCGCGTCCGTCCTGCGGGCCGCCCTTGATGTCGAAAGTCTGTCTCATGCCCCCCTACTTAAGCGCAAAGCCCCCATTTGACCACCAAAACCCGCATCACAGTTATGCAAAAATACATGCACATTTCACGAATTCCATGCTTTTTTGTTTAGGCTTTTTCGCTACATGGGCCCCACGCAAAAGAAATTGTGCACCGCACAATACCGAAAAAGGGATTTCCCATGAAACGTCACACGACAATCGCTTCCGCAAACATGTCCGTCATGGCCGGCCAGGACCGTGCATTGATGGTCAATGAAGTGGCCGAGCCTGCCTTTGCCCAGTCGCTCAAATCCGCAGACAGCCAGCGCCCGCAAATCCTTGCGCGCCGTTCGGCTCGTTGGGCCCGCCGCGCAGCCTACTGATCAGCGCTTCCGGGCGTCGCGGCGGCACCGTTCGGAACAGTATTTCACATCGTCCCAGACCCGCGCCCATTTCTTCCGCCACGCAAATGGGCGATTGCAGACGGCACAAGGTTTCTGCGGCAGGTCGGCCTTGCTGACACGTTTCGGTCTGCTGGCGGGTCTGGACATGTCTCGAGCGCCTCCACAGCGCTCCACCTAGTGCGGACGCCGCGTTTGGCAAACGCCTCAGCCCGGCTTGCGGAACACCAGCGTTGACCAGCCATCCTCCCGGATGCGGCCCTGGAAATCGAGCCCGCGCGAGGCGAACGCATTGCGCACCGGCGGCGCCTGATGGTGCAGCAATCCGGACAGGATGATCGTCCCGCCCGGCGCGGTGAGCGCTGCGATATCCGGCGCCAGACCGATCAGCGGGCGCATCAATATGTTGGCAAATACCGTGTCGTATGGCCCGCCCTGGCGGATGCGGGGCGTGTTGGCGCCCGTCACATGCAGCGCGGTGAAGCCGTTGACCTGATTCTTCCGGGCATTCTCATTGGCCACAAGAACGCTGTCGAGGTCGATATCGGTTCCAATGGCCGAGGACGCGCCTGCCTTGAGGGCGGCAATCGCCAGCACGCCGGAGCCAGTTCCCAGATCCAGCACCTTGCCGACCTTGCGCCGCCGACGCACCGCGTCCAGCGCCTTCAGGCAGCCCAGCGTTGTGCCGTGATGGCCGGTGCCGAAAGCTGGACCGGCCTCGATCAGAACGGAAATCTTGCCCGGCGACTGGCGCGCCAGCGCGTGGCTGCCGGCGACGATGAACGGACCGGCCACGACCGGCGGCAGGCCTTCGAGGGACAGGGTGACCCAATCCTGCTCGATGACCTGTTCGATGCGGGCAGTCAGTTCCGGCGCGGCCTCTTCGATGATCGCGACGCAGGCCCGGGCCTCGTCCTCGGTTTCGGCAAAGGCATCGAGCCGCCAGCTCCCACGGCCATCTTCCTTGGCATCGACCGCTCCGGCCGGAGAGGGATCCGCCCAGGCCAGCGCATCCCACGCCGTTTCGACTGGCGCCCGCGCGCCCTTTGCACTTATCTGATACATAAGCGGCGATTAGCAGGCGGACGTTTGATTGGGAAGGAGACAAAGATGGTGCACAGATCCCTTATGGCAGTGATGGTCGGCGTCGGGGCGCTGGCCGCATGCCAGACGACGCCTGTTCCGGACCCGGCCCCGGCCGCCGTCCCGGCACAGGCCCCTGCCCCCGACGCGCCCTGGCGGGAGGTGGCGGCAGAGAATCTGGTCATCCTGCAGACCGTGACGGGCGCAATCGTCATCGAACTTGCTCCCGAGGCGGCGCCCGCCCATGTCGCGCAGTTCCGGAACGCCATTCGGGCCAATCTCTACAATGGTGAGTATTTCTATCGCGTGATCGATGGCCATGTGGCGCAGGCCGGGCTGGAATTCGAACACCGCCTGGACGCATGGGATACGGTACCGCTGGAGGCCGACCGCACAGTGGAGGCCGCCGGGTTTGTTCCCCTTGGCAATGCCGACTTGTTCGCGCCCGAAACCGGCCACAGGGATGGCTTCGCCGTGGGCCGGGACGGCAATACGGAGTGGCTGCTGAACTGCCCCGGCGCGCTGGGCATGGCGCGGGACACGCCGCCGGATTCCGGGGCGACGGAATTCTTCATCCCCATCGGCCAGCGCCGATATCTCGACCGGAACTACACGATCTTCGGCCGGGTGATTTCCGGCATGGAACATGTCAACCGGCTGGAACGCGTCGCGCCCGCCGGCGAAGCGGATATCCCGGTCTTCACCGATCCGGCGACGGCGGAAGCGGCCTTTGCCGCCCGCGCGCAGGCGCTGTCGGCCAACCGGATCCTTTCCATCGGCCTCGCCGTCGACATCCCCGTAGACCTGCGCCCGCGCTGGGAAGTGATGGCGACGCCGGGCGCGGAATGGGAGGCGCTGAAGACCTCCAAGCGCGATTACGGCATCTATGACGCCTTTGTCGTCACCCCGCCGAAGCGGCTCGACATCTGCACGCTGCCTGTCCCGGCGAGACCCGTGCACGCCGATTGACGATGCCCCGCACATCCCCCAAACAGGGGAAAAATAACGGGGAGTGAAATGCTGAAACCTATACAATGCGCAACACGCGCAGGCCTGCTTGTGGCCGCAATCGGGGCACTGGCCCTGCCTGCACATGCCGACACGGGAGACACGGCCTGGATCCTGACCGCCACGGCGCTGGTCCTGTTCATGACGCTGCCGGGGCTTGCCCTGTTCTATGGTGGACTGGTGCAGGCCAAGAATCTGCTGTCGGTGCTGATGCATTGTTTCGCCATCGCCTGCCTGATGAGCCTGGTGTGGCTGGTCTGCGGATATTCCATCGCCTTCGGCCCGGAGAGTGGCGGCCTTTTTGGCGGGTTCGCAAAAAGCATGGCCGCCGGCATGACCGGCGCGCCACTGGACGGGCAGACCATTCCGGAGCCCCTGTTCTTCATGTTCCAGATGACGTTCGCGATCATCACGCCGGCGCTGATCGTCGGGGCGTTTGTGGAACGGGTGAACTTCGCTGCCGTGCTGATCTTTTGTGCGCTCTGGCTGGTGGCCTGCTATGCGCCCGTCGCCCATTGGGTCTGGGGCGGTGGCTGGCTGGCCGAACGCGGCGTGGTGGATTTTGCCGGCGGCATTGTCGTGCACACGACGGCGGGCATTTCGGCCCTCGTGTTCGCGCTGATGCTGGGGCGGCGCAGCCATTTTCCCAAGGACATGCGCCCTCCTCACAGCCCCGGCTTCGTGATGCTGGGCGCCGCCATGCTGTGGATCGGCTGGTTCGGGTTCAATGCCGGATCCGCCCTCGGCGCAAACAGCGATGCAGCGCGGGCCATGCTGGTGACGCATGTCTCGGCGGCCACGGCCTCGCTGGTCTGGATGCTGATCGAGTGGATCAGTTTCCGCAAACCGACACTGGTCGGCATTGCCACCGGCATGGTGGCTGGCCTGGCCACGATCACGCCGGCGGCCGGATCGGTCGGGCCGGTGGGCGCCATTCTCATCGGCGTACTGGCGGCGATCATCTGTTACGCCGCAGTCGGCCTGATCCGCCAGCGCCTGAAGATTGATGACAGCCTGGACGTGTTCGCGGTGCATGGCGTCGGCGGCATGCTGGGCAGCCTGATGATCCCCTTCCTGGCATCTGCGGGCCCCCTCGCCCCGGGGATCGGCCTGCCGATCGGGGAACAGTTTGGCGTTCAGCTGCTGGGCGTCGTGACTGTCGCCATCTTCTCGGCGCTCTTGACGGCGGTCCTGCTGTTCGGGATCAAACTGTTCATCCCGCTGCGCGTTTCGGCCGAGGATGAGGAAACGGGGCTGGACTCCGCAACGCATGGCGAGTCGGCCTATCACCTGTAGCCATGACCTGCGGCGCGCTTGACAGGGGCGCCGCAGCGACCCACGGCTAGGGGCATGAGCGACCTGCCCCCTTTCGTCACATCCGACACGCTGACCGGCCTGCCGGGTGTGCAGCACGGCTTTTTTGGGCGCCGGGGCGGTGTGTCGGGCGACCTCTATGCCAGCCTCAATGTCGGGGAAGGCTCGGGCGATGCGCCGGACGCGGTTGCCGCCAACCGCGAACGGGTGCGCGCTGCGCTGTCGGCACGCGCCCTGCTCTCCTGTTATCAGATCCACTCGGCCGATGTGGTGCATGTCACCACACCCTGGATCGTGCGGCCGGAAGCCGATGCCATGGTGACGACCGAGCCGGGCCTGGCGCTCTGCATCCTGACGGCGGACTGCACGCCGATCCTGTTCGCGGATCCGGACGCCGGCGTGATCGGCGCGGCGCACGCCGGATGGAAGGGCGCACTGGGCGGCGTGATGGACACGACCGTGGCCGCCATGCTGGAGCTGGGCGCACAGACCGACCGCATCCGGGTGGCCATCGGGCCGACCATCCAGCAGGCCAGCTATGAAGTCGGCCCGGACTTCCGCGAGACCTTTCTGACCGAGTCGCCGGACAGCGCGGCGCTGTTCATTCCCGGCCGGGACGACCGGTACCAGTTCGACCTGCCGGGCTATTGTCGCCAGCGCCTCGACCGACTGGGCGTGCATACCATTCACGATACCGGGCTGGACACGTGCGCGCTGGAAGAGACGTATTTCTCCAACCGCCGGCGCAACCATCGCGGCGAACCGGACTATGGCCGAAATGCCTCAGTCATCATGCTGAGTGTGTAATTTTCTGCAAAACTCGGCAGAGTCCGGTTGCGACTCACGGCCCTATGTTACAAAAGCGACACCAAATCGGGCATCACGGGCGCGCCATCATGAAACTGCTTTCCTGCAATGCGAACCGGCCATTGGCAGAAGCCATCGCCGATTATCTCGACACGCGCCTGACGCGCTCTGAGGTCAAGACCTTCTCGGATCAGGAAATATTTGTTCGCATCGACGAGAATGTCCGCGGCGAAGACGTCTTCGTGATCCAGTCCACCTCCTACCCCGCCAATGACAATCTCATGCAGCTCTTGATCTGCATGGATGCGCTGAAACGCGCCTCGGCGCGGCGTATCACGGCCGTCATTCCGTATTTCGGCTATGCCCGCCAGGACCGGAAGACCGACGGGCGCACACCGATCTCTGCCAAGCTGGTGGCGAACCTGATCTGCAGCGCCGGGGCGGACCGGGTCCTGACCGTCGACCTCCATGCCGGCCAGATCCAGGGCTTTTTCGACATCCCGACCGACAACCTCTTCGGCAGCCCGGTCATGGTGGACGACATCAAGGAACGCTATGGCAAAAAGGGCCTGATCGTTGTGTCCCCGGACGTTGGCGGCGTGGTGCGGGCGCGTTCTCTTGCGAAACGCCTGGAAGCCGACCTCGCCATCGTCGACAAGCGCCGCCCGGAAGCCGGGAAATCCGAAGTCATGAACATCATCGGCGATGTGTCCGGCAAGAGCTGTATCATGCTGGATGACATGTGTGATTCCGGCGGAACGCTGGCCAATGCCGCCGCCGCCCTCAAGGAGCATGGCGCCAAATCCGTCTCCGCCTATGTCACGCATGGCGTGCTGTCGAACAATGCCGTCCAGCGCATCGAGAAATCCGTCCTGGACGAATTGGTGATGACCGACACGATCCAGCCATCGGAAGATGCGATCAAGTCCAAATCAATCCGTATTCTGCCCATTTCGCCCCTGATCGGGGAAGCCATTCGCCGTATCGCGAATGAAGAGAGCGTCTCGAAACTGTTCGACCGCTAGGACGCCGCAACATTCAGACTGAACAAAAGCCCGCACCGGATGGATGCGGGCTTTTCCTCATAATCGCCGTGGAACTCAGCCGATGCAGAAATCGAGCGGATAGGTCACGCCTTTCACTTCCACAGGTTGACCTGCATCATTCGTCACGGGCTCGAACGTTGCCCCGTTCAGTTTGACCGCTTCGGCGCTGAAAGCCGCGTCTGTGCAGTCGGCGACCTTGTTTACCGGAACACCGTCGACACCCAGATCAAACATCACCAGGCAAGCGCCACTGAGGTTCTGCCGCGCGGCATCGACTGGATAGGAGGGTCGAGGAAGTTGGGCTGTAACCGGCATCCAGTTCGCGTCGAGTTTCAGTCCGGCCGACATGTTCGCCGACTTTGCCGCCTCCAGTCGAGCCCGCCATTCCGGGGACATGTCGCGATCCGCAAACCAGACCTTGTTCGATTGACAGCCTGCCGGTGCCTGCGGCGCAGCAGCTGGCTGCGGCGCAGTTTGAGCTTCGGGAGCCTTGGGCGCAGCCGGCGGAGGGGGAATTTTTGCGCCGGAACCTGCAGCGATGAAGAGACTCTTCGCCAGCTCCAGACCTTCTTCCGCCATCGGATCAACTGCAACGCCATCCCGCCAGACTTCAAGGTGCAGGTGCGGCCCGGTAGCCTGTCCGGACTTGCCGAGTGTGCCCAGGATCGTGCCTGCCGAGACCGTATCGCCGACCCCCACATTGATGTCTTTCATCTGCCCGAACCGCAGGATGGTGCGGCCGGCAGAAATCTCCACCAGATTGCCATAGCCCCTGACCATCTCCGCGCGGGTTACCGTTGCGGCGGCCGGCGCGTAGATCGGCTTGCCTTCCTCTTCGGCGAGATCAATGCCGCGATGAAATTTCTCCTCGCCCGTGAGGGGGTGCGTGCGCATGCCGAACGCACTGGTCAGTTTGGCCTTGTCGAGAACCGGATGCGTGTAGACAGGCATCGCGGAAGGCAACGCCGCGACGCCGCGGATCAGGGAACCTTGCGCCAGTGCGAGCGGCGTCGCCAGCGCGAGTGCGGCAGCCATGGCGAGCCCGAGCCGACCGGGCCGGCGCGGCGTTTCTGTCAGGAGTTGGGTCAGACGCATTTTCAGGGTTCCTTCCTTCTTGAGCGTGAATGCTGCCACCGGCAGGATCATGGGCGGGCGGGCATGACGGGCGACCTGGGTCAGCGCGCGGGCATAGGCGATCCGGTCTCCGGTCAGGTCTGCTGTCTCCTCGTCCACAATGGCTTCGCGCCAATAGTCGAGCCGCTCTCGCATGGCCCAGGCGAAGGGAGAGAACCAGAAAACATCGGCCACAAACCGGTCAAACGGCCGGGTCATCAGATCCCCGCGTTTCAAATGTACCATTTCGTGCACGATGATCTGGGGCGTGTGGGATTTCGAGATGAGTGCCGCCGGAATATAGATCACGGGACGGAGGATTCCTGCCAGAAAGGGGGCCCCGCGCGGAATGACGCGGACATCCGGCACACGGCGCAGGCCCACAGCGTCCGCCCAATGCCCCACTGGCCGGGTTACAAGGCGCGCACATTGCTTGAGGCGCTGGAGGCGATACTGCCCAATTCCCCAGCAGACACCCCGGATGATCCAGCCGAACACCAAGGTCCACAGAACAAGCTGGGAGACTTGCGGCATACGGAATGAGGACGCGGCGGCTTCCTGCAACTCTGCTCCCGGCTGGACGGTGAGGGCTTCCATTACCGGCAAATCCGGCAAGGCCTCGACAGCGGTTTGCGTAAAGCCCGGCATGAAGGCGGAGGCAAGGAAAGGCGCGAACATCAAGGCGGCGGCGCCGCGCCAGATTGCCTGCGCCGCCTTGGGCGAGGGGTGCAAGGATGACAGGGCTGTCGCCAGCCCCCATAAGGCCGCGCTCCAGATCAGGGCGAGACAGACCAGTCCGGACACGCTCATGCCTTCCCCTCCGAGTCATTTTCGGCCGCATTGATGATCGCGTCGAGTTCATCGAGCTCCGCATCGGAGAGATGTGGGCTTTCCGCGAACAGCGCCGCCGGAAGCGGACCGTCCATGTCGAGCACCTGACGGGCAAGATGGCGGACCAGTCCGCCCAGCGTGGCGGTCCGGTCGATGGCAGCTGTGAAGACGGTGATCCCGTGCACGTCCTGGCGGGTCACCCACCCCTTCTCTTCCATGCGCGCAATCACGGTGCGCGTGGTCGACGGTTTCCACCCCTGCCCTGGCCCGATGGCATCATGCACTTCGCGGGCGCTCTGACGCCCATGCGCCCAGAGATGTTTCAATACGCTGAGTTCCGACGGATTTGGCTGGGTCACAACACACCTCGCTAGATAAGTCACGAGTACGCTACATTTGTAGCGAGCTCGTGTCAAGCGTACACAACCCCGCGACTCGGGCGCAATTCAGTCGGAATGATTGTTGAGGGAACCGAGACCTATTCGACGGTCCAGCCGCGCGGCGTGCGCCGGGCTTCCAGCGTCAATGGCGCATCCGGTCCGGACGCCGACCGGGCATGCGCCCGGCGACGGCCAGCAAACCGCATGACCAGGGCCGCAGCGCCCAACAGGACGCCGGCAAAAGCCGTCATCACGGCCAGCATCCCGGCAAACAGGACCAGGAGAAGACCGATGCAAAGCTGCGCCGTCAGGCTGATCGCACCTGCCAGGGCATCTGGAATCTGGAAACGGCCGGAACTGGAAGCGGTTTGGGTCATGAATATCTCGTTTGCACATCAAACATGGCGTCAGCCATGCCCGCCGTCAATGCAATGCAATGTTGATACCGTGCGAAATCCCTGAATTGCCTCAATCCGGGCGGATCAGCATGCCGCGTTCAGTGCGGATCTGCGCATAGGCCGCGGTGATCGATGCCGCCTTGGCATGCGCCGCGTCCTCGAATTCCCGCGGGGCGCCCATCTGCACGACGCGGTCCGGGTGATTGTCCGCCATCAATTGGCGATAGGCGGCACGGATGTCCGGGAAGGCGGCATCATGGGCAACGCCGAGAATGTGATAGGGATCATCCGCGTCAGGCCCCAGATGGCTGGCCTTGATGCGCCGGAACGTGGCCTCATCAAAACCGAAGGCGTCGGACACCGTGCGCAGATACGCCATTTCGTCGGCCGTCACGACCCCATCTGCGCCCGCAATCTGGAACAAGCCATCCATCACGCCTTCCAGAAGGCAGGGACGATCATGATACCTGCGGCCGATCTTGCGGGCATAGCCTTCATATCCCCGCACCGTCTGGCGCGCGATGTTGAACACGCGCCGCACGCTGTCGGCATCCTCCGGCGCAGAGCGGAAAACCCGCGAGAACACCATGACTTCCTGATCCGAAACCGTACCATCGGCCGCCGCCAGTTTGGCCCCGAGACCGACAACTGCGGCCGTGAAGCCGACATCGTTGGGATCCGGCGCGCACGCAAAATCCTCCCCGCCGGCGGAATCGCCGTCGGAGTGATCCGGGTCGAACAGGCGCCGTCCACCCTCAAGAAGTCGCGTCCACAATGACATTCAAGGAAATCCTATACCCCATTTTGGCGATTTTGGGAGCGCGGCATGCTGACAGAACCGTGAAGTACTGCTCACAATTGCGTTCGTGAAATCTTGTTAAGAATCCAATCCTCTTTGCAGGAGCTTCGTAGAGAGGGGGCCGGTGGATATGGTTCCGTCGGTGAATTCCTGAACCGGGATACCCCTCTCATGAAACGTCTAGTGACCCTTTCCGCCGCCATCGCCTTCCTCTCGGCACCGGCCCTTGCCGAGACCTGTCAGTATGCGAAGGCGAAAACCGCCAGCCTTGTCGAAGCCGAACTTGTCAAAGGCGACTGGGCCGAGGCCGACATCGTGGACACGGCTGCAGACGCCGGCCAGTTCAATACATTGCTGGCCGCTGCCGAGGCCGCAGACCTGGTCGATGCCCTGAAGGGTGACGGCCCGCTGACCGTCTTTGCGCCAACCGATGAAGCCTTTGCAGCCCTGCCGGCCGGCACGGTGGAAACCCTGCTGCTGCCGGAAAACAAGGATACGCTGGCCGGAATCCTGAAGCTGCACGTCATCGCCGGCAGCAAGATCAAATCCGATCAACTGGCCGGCAAGACCCTCACCGCCGAGACGCTGAACGGCACCGTTGCCATCGATGGAACGGATGGTGTGACGGTGAATGGTGCAAGCGTTGTGGCGGCCGATGTGATGGCCACCAATGGCGTGATCCATGTCATCGACGCCGTGCTGCTGCCGGAAGGCTGATCCACGGCCCGGCGCATGCCTGTCAGGCTGGTCCGGCCCGTCCGGGCCAGTCCTGTCAGGAGCGCGACTCCACGACGGCCCGAAGCGCGGCCACTTCCTTGCGCATTTCCTGAATGGCATTCAGCACCGCTGCCCGTTCCTTCTCGGCAGAGACCATCTCCCCTTCCAACTCCTCTTCCAGTTCGTCCAGCCCCTCCTCGATGATGGCCTGCTGTTCGGCGGCAAGCGAGTCCACGATCAGGGCGATGAACAGGTTGAGAATGGCGAAGCTGGCGATGAAGATGAAGATCAGGAAGAACAACCAGGCAAACGGGTTGCCATCATCAATCACCTTCTGGACGACCTCGAACCGCCAGCCATCCATCGTCATCACCTGGAACAGGGAATAGGCCGACCGTGGCAAGTCGCCGAACAGTTCGGTGACTTCCTCATTCTCCGTATTGCCATACATATTGGTCGCCATCACGGCGGCGACATAGGTGATCAGGGCGAGCACGGCGAAGATCGCCCCCATGCCGGGCAGCGCCTTCATCAGCGCTTCGGTGATCCGCCGCATCATCGGCACAACGTGCAGCAGGCGCAGCACCCGCAGGACCCGCAAGGCCCGCAGCACGCCGAACGGGGTCGAGCCGGGCACGAGCGAGATGCCGATCACGATAAAATCGAACCAGTTCCAGCCGGACCTGAAGAACTGGAACCGGTAGACGAGCAGCTTCAGGAAGATCTCGACCACGAACAGATAGGTGATTGCCTGGTCCAGGCTCTCCAGCGCGATGACCAGATTCACCGGCAGGGTCTCGCGATAGGTCAGCACGCCAAGCACGATGGCGTTGATGATGATCAGCCAGACAATGAGACTTCGCACCCAAGGACGTTCAATGAACCGCTCGAGCGCGAAATTGTGCGTGTCCGTGTCCAGTGTTGCGCGTTTCATGATGAATCCGGCGTCCCCCGTCTGTCATTCGGCCAAGCGCGGTTTTGCCCGGATCGCCGCCGAAAGCCAAGGCTTCACACCATTGCCGACAGGCCTCAATCCGCGGACGTCGTGGTATCCGAAACGATCAGCCAGTCACCCTCGATCTTGCGCAAGACCAGTGTGTAGAGGCCGGACGGATTTTCCCCTGCCACATCCAGCATCCAGCGGCCATGAGCGATCGCGGCATCCTCCGACACGACGTCGATTTCGTACTCCGATGTCACCAGCGTGCCCATCTTCTCCGGCGTGTCATAGCGCGTTTCGTAGCGTTCCAGGGTCGCATCCCAGCCGCGGGCAATGGTGCCGCCGGAGGCAAAGCGCAATTCCGGCGAGCGCCAGTACCCCGCCATGAAGCCCGGAATGTCACCGCGATTCCAGGCGGCGTCCTGCGCTTCGAGCATGGCGGTGATGGCTGCTGCTTCCGCCGCTTCGTCCGGGGCGACGAGCCCGGCAGCGGGCGTCGTGGCACATGCGGCCAACATGAATGCCGCCAATGCGGCCGGGATCAGGGCTTTCATAGGCGTTCCTCCTGCCCAGGCAGATTAAACGCGTTCCGCCGTTCTGGCCAAGTGGGCCTGGCGCACCCATTCGATGGCGCTGAGCACAACAGCAATGCCGCCCAGCCAGAAAGTCATGATGAAGACATGATAGAAGCCGCGCGTTTCCATCAGTTCTCCCAGCCAGGGCTTGCCAAGTGTGCCGATCAGCATGGTGAGCGATGCCAGGAGTGCGTATTGCACAGCGGCGAAGCGCGGGTTCACGACGCTGGTCAGATAGGCCGTCACCGCCACGAGCGCGAGACCGCCGGCAATATTCTCGGCGAAGATCGTCACCATCAGGCGCGCCATGCGCTGGCCCTGGTCCGGCGGAATGACAATGTCCTTCGGCTGGATTTCCGCTGCCCAGTTGGCGAAGGCCACGAGCGGCACATCCAGATGCGTAACGGCCAGGAAGGCGTCGACATGCGCGCCGCCGACGGCAAGGTCTGCATAGAGGAGATTGGTCACGGCGGCGAGAATGCCGCCGACAAAGAAGACCGGCATGCGCCCGACCACGGTGATGGCAATCACCCCGACGAGAGACCCGAGAATGGTGGCAATGACCCCAAAGAATTTTGACGCAATGGCGACATCATCCGGGCTGTGGCCGAGGGCGCCGAAATTCTGGCCCATATAGAAGGCATAGGCAAAGCTGCCCCAGACTGCGTCGGTAAACCTGTAAGTCAGGGCCAGAGCGAGCACGAGGATCACGCCCCAGCGCAGGCGGTAGATCAGGTCCATCAGCGGGTCGAAAATGGCGCGGAACAGCGTGTTCGTCAGCGCATCGCCCGGCTTGTGCGGCACCTCTGCGAGGTCGACCATGCGCGCCTCGGCCTTCTGGGAGAACAGAAGATAGGCCGCCACCAGCGCCGGAACCAGCACAGTCAATGCGACAATGACCGGCCCCTGATGGCTGACGAATGTGTGTCCTTTCACGCCCGTATCAAGGATCAGGGACCCGACAACGAAGTTTCCGATCATCAGGAAGGCGGCGAGCCAGCAGAGCGACACGAAGGCAATGGCCCCGCGCGCAAGGTTTCCGGGAATGGCCGGCTGGAAACTCGGCCGCTCGCGGCGGCCGGTCACGGATTCCTCGGTCTCCGGCTCAGGCGCCAGAAGGCTGCCGACGATGCTGAGCAGCATGAAGGCTGCGAGCATGATGTAGACGGCCACCCAGCCGATGCGCGCCGCCATCATCAGGGCCACGAAGCCGCTGATCAGACCGCCAAACTTGTATCCGAACTGGTAGAGGGCGGACATCAGGTCCTTGTCCTCTTCTGAACGGGCCACCTCAATCCGCCAGGCATCGAGCACGATGTCATGTGTGGGCGAAAGAATGGTGATCGCAAAGGCGATGACCGCCACAACACCGATATTCTGCGCCGGATTCGAAAAGGCGAGCACGGCGAGCAGGACCGCGATCAGTATCTGCAACAGGACCAGCCAGGACCGGCGCCCGCCGAGCCGGAACAAAGGAATGTCCCGTGCCCGCTGGAAGGCCGGGGCCCAGAGATATTTGAAGGCATAACCGATCGTGGCGAGTGACAGGGCCCCGATGACCGCAGGGCCGACATTTTCCTCGGTCAGCCAGGCGGTCAGAACTCCCAGCACGGCCCCGTAGGGCAAGCTGGCCGCGAATGACAATAGCAGCATGGCCGCCATGCGGCGGTCCTTCAACGCCTTGAGGGCACGAATGACCCGCGAGGGCTGACGCCCGCCATTCGCCTCGGTCGTCACAGCCTCGGTCATGCAGCGCCTTCCTGCTGCGCCGGACGGCTCGTCCACTGGATAGCCAGCGTGCGCAGGGCCTCGGCATCGAGCGGCTTGGCGGCAACACCGCTGGCACCTGCAGACCGGGCCTGTCGCTCGATATTGGCATTCATCTCTGCAGAGATGGCGATCATCGGCACGTCAGAACCATGCTGGCGAATGCGGCGCATGGCCTCGAACCCGTCCATGATGGGCATGCGAAGGTCCATGAGGATCAGGGCGGGATTCATCTGGGTGGCGGTCTCCACGGCTTCGCTTCCTGTAGAGGCCACAGTGACGGTAAAACCCGCCGATTCCAAGGCGCGCCGTGCGATCAAAGCGTTCACCGGGTTATCATCTGCGATCAGCACATGCCCTGCCCCGGTCTTCTGTTCGGGCTCGTCGACGGGCTGGGCCCCGGCACGCACCATGAAGACCCGTTCGGCAATCGAGGAGGCTCGCAGCGGGCGTACCAGCCAGCCATCGCATCCGAGGCCGCGGAAGCGCTCGATCGCGCCGCGATCCTCCGGCCGCAGCACCACCAGGGACGGGCGCTGCCCGGCAAAGACCCGCACGAGGCGTTCCCGCAGATCTGCGCCGATCAGCAGGACATCGACATCAGTCGGGACATAGTCCGAGGCAGGATTGAGCATGATGGCGCGGGCCTCAGCCCCGATCAGCGCATTGGCTGCCGCCAGCGCTGTCGCCGCCGGAAGGCCGACCAGGCCCACCGTCATGTCAAGTTGCGGCAGGTCGTGCGTGGACGGCATATCCGCCCGCTTCAGCGGAAGCCTGACGATAAACGCCGTGCCCAGACCGGGCGCCCCGTCAATCTCGACCCGTCCGCCCAGCAATTCGGTCAGCCGTTTGACGATGGCGAGCCCCAGACCGACCCCGCCATCCTTATAGGCATCCTGAGTGGTAGTTTGGGTAAAGGCGCTGAACAGTTTGCGCCGGTCAGCTTCTGCAATGCCCGGCCCCGTATCGATGACCCGGAACTCCAGCCCGTCCCCGAGGTCCGAGATATCCAGCAGGACCGAGCCCTGCCGCGTGAATTTCAGCGCATTGCCGACCAGGTTGAACAGGATCTGCCGGATCCGGCCGGCATCGCCGACATAAGTCGGCATGGGCAAAGGCCGGGCCCGGACGGCCAGGTCCAGACCGGCTGCATGGGCCCGGGGGCTGAGCAGTTCAATGACTTCCCGGCCGAGCCGGATCGGACAGAAATGCTCTGACTCAATGTCCACCGCGGAGGCATCCAGACGCGCATAATCCAGTACATTGTTCAACAGGTCGAGCAGCCGCGAGCCGCTCATCCGAATGGCTTCGGCATATTCGCGCTGTGCCGGCGCCAGATCGGTTTCCAGCAACAGCGAGACCGTGCCGAGAATTCCATTCAGCGGCGTGCGAATTTCATGGCTGGCGGTGGCCAGAAAAGTATCTTCCGGCTTGCCGGTCTGTGCGGGGGGCTTGGGCGTATCTGTCATCGGGCGTCAGCCATACCCCAAAGCCTTTAGGATTGGTTTAACCGACCAGGCCGCCCTGTGCCGCCCCGGCAACAGCACCGGCCCCGCCGGGCGGGCGGTGCCGATAGGAAAGCGCTTCGGCCACATGCACCCGGCGCACGGCCTCTGCGCCTTCAATATCCGCAATGGTTCGCGACACCTTGAGTACACGGCTATAGCCCCGCGCCGTCAATTGCAGACGGGTCGCGGCCTCCGCCAGCAAGGCCGCCCCGGCCTCGTCCGGTGCGGCCGATTTCTCCAGCTCCGGCAGAGGCGTATCGGCATTCACGGGCCGGCAGGTATCGCTGGCCAGGTGCGCCAGGCGCTCTGTCTGGATATCCCGGGCGCGGGCCACACGCTGGCGCACCTCTTCCGATCCTTCGGAGGGCGGCGGCAAGGCCAGGTCGACTGCCGTCACCGGCGGCGTGTCATAATAAAGATCGATCCGGTCGAGAAACGGGCCGGACAGGCGGGCCTGGTATTGCTGGGCACAGCGCGGTCCGCGCTGGCACGCAGCCGCGCCTGGCCCACCGCCGCAGCGACAGGGATTCATGGCGGCAATCAGCTGAAACCGGGCGGGATAGCGAACATGTCGGTTGGCCCGCGACACGACCGCTTCCCCGGCCTCGAGCGGCTGGCGGAGACTGTCCAGCACGGTCGCGGGGAATTCAGGCAGCTCATCAAGAAACAGGACGCCGTGATGGGCCAGAGATACTTCGCCGGGCCGTGCCTTGATGCCGCCGCCGACCAAGGCCGCCATTGAGGCCGAATGGTGCGGCGCCCGGAACGGTCGACGCCGAGACAGACGGCCACGCTCCAGCAATCCGGCAATGGACTGGATCTGCGAGACTTCAAGCAACTCCCGGGCAGACAGGGGCGGCAGAATGCCAGGCAGTCGCTGGGCCAGCATGGACTTGCCAGACCCCGGCGGCCCGCAGAACAGGAGATTGTGACCGCCCGCCGCTGCAATCTCGAGCGCCCGCTTGGCCCCTTCCTGCCCTTTGACATCGCGTAGATCCGGCCCGGCAGGCGGCGTGGCGAGTTCGCCAGGCCGTGGCGGCGCGATCATGGCCCGTCCGGTAAAATGGTTGATCAGGGCAATCAGGCCGGATGCCCCGATGACGCTGCCCCCGGCCCAGGCCGCTTCGGCGCCGCAAATCTGTGGACAGATGAGTTGCAGATCCATGGCTTCGGCCGCCATGGCCGCGGGCAACACACCAATGGTTTCCCCAAGAGAGCCGTCCAGGGAGAGTTCGCCAATCGCCGCATAGGATTCGAGCTGGTCCGGCGGGATGACCCCGATCATGGCCAATATGGCCAGCGCGATGGCGAGGTCATAATGGCTGCCCTCCTTGGGCAGGTCGGCCGGGGCCAGATTCACGATGACCCGCTTCGGCGGCAGGGCAAGTCCGAGGGACACAAAGGCCGCGCGGACCCGTTCGCGGCTTTCTGCAACCGCCTTGTCCGGCAGGCCGACCACATGAAAGGCCGGTTGACCGCCAGCCATCTGGACCTGCACATCGACCGGCTGCGCCTCTACCCCCTCAAACGCGAACGTTGTTACCCGGCAAACCATCAGCACCCCTCTTGCGCTGGAAGAAAGGGTTAACAGATGACCGAGAACAAATAAAGAACCAATACGCCAATAAGTAGAATTATTTTCGTCTAGGCGGGATTCATCACGGCGCCGAGCGCCTCATCCAGCACATCCAGACCGGCGCCCTTGCGAACGGCTTTCTCCGAAAGCGTCCGTCGCCATTGCCGGGCGCCGGGCCGGCCATTGAACAGGCCCAGCATGTGGCGGGTCATGCCATGCAGGCCCACACCCTCCTTCAGGCGGTCCGCCATATAGGGCCGGTAGGCTTCTATGGCTTCGAACGGCGAGACCGGTCCCCCTTCCCCGAACAGGCGCGCATCGACGTCGCCCAGCAAGGCCGGCGTCTGATAGGCGGCGCGCCCCAGCATCACTCCGTCAAACACGGTCAGATGGGACTGGCAGGCCTCGAGCGTGGTGATGCCGCCATTGAGCACGATGGTCAGGTCCTGCCGAGCCGCTTTCAGGCGCGCTACAAGATCATAATCCAGAGGCGGGATGTCCCGGTTCTCCTTCGGGCTGAGCCCCTTGAGCCAGGCCTTGCGCGCATGCACGGTAAACACATTGCACCCGGCGGCGCTGACCGTCTCGACAAAGTTGAACAGGGTTTCCTCTGCCGGCAGATCGTCAATGGCGATACGGCATTTCACCGTGACCGGGATCGACACCCTGGCCTGCATCGCGCTGACGCAATCGGCCACTTCCCGGGGACGGGCCATGAGACATGCACCAAACGCCCCGGACTGGACCCGGTCGGACGGGCATCCGCAATTGATGTTCACTTCATCATAGCCGAACTGTTCTGCTATGGCGGCCGCCTCGGCAAGCTTGGCAGGCTCGTTGCCGCCCAGTTGCAGGACAATCGGATGCTCGGCGTCCGCATAGCCGATCAGGCGGTCACGATCGCCATGGATCACCGCATCCGCCGTCACCATTTCCGACCAGAGCAGCGCCCGCTTCGACAGGCAGCGATGAAACATGCGACAGTGCCGGTCCGTCCAGTCCATCATGGGCGCCGTGGAGAATCTGCGATTTAATACATTGTTTTTATTCAATTTATTTTCTTTGCCTTTTCCGACTTACAGCTATTGTGTGCAAATTGAAATTCTCTAGCACATTGATTTAACTACATTTCTCCTAAGCGCCCTTGAGCACATTTGCACATGTGCAGTCGTAACCCTTTGTTTTATGGGTCGTTTGCGTCCAACCAAATATAGGGACGACCCAAAATCGAACGTCTAAATTCTGATTCAGGACCGCTATAGGTTCAGATCATGCCAAATATCCGGAGTGTAGCGTCCTGACATAGCTACGAGCGTCGACTCGCACTTACTCGGAGGCTGCTTCATTACCCAGAACTTAAAATCTAGTCTTTCGGATTCAATTTCAGCTTTGTCAGTATGACATCGTCAATTCGCGTGCGTCCTCCATGCGGCGCGTTTGTTATGTAAACGGATGCACCCTCGGCTTCCGGCCCGGTTCTGAACTGCAAGCTGCGTTTCTGAAAGTATGGAAAAAAGAACTTTACACTGTTGCTCGCGCCGCCGTGGTCTTTCACCCCAAGAAAAGCGTTGCGCCATATGTTTCTGAGATTGGTGTCATCCGAAGAAATGACCGCTGACAGCAGGTAGGTTGTGTCGGGCTCAAGCACGACATGTTGCTCAATGGTCTGGCCTTTCTCCAGCACGGCCGCGACTTCTCCGGAATATGCTCTCGCCGATAGCTGAGCTTCCCCTATCCAGCCGTGCAGCCCGTTTTCAAAACCGTGATTGGCGACCAGGTTTTTGCGGTTCGGACAACCGGGACCTTTTGCGCCATCTCTACGCTGAAACACGCGGGCATAGTCCACAACAAAATCGATCCCATCCGGGCTGAACTGTTCCGGCTTCAAATCTTCAGGAGCAACTTCCCAATCGAATATTTCTGAATCGATCCAGACACGGTGCGGCGCGTTGGCAACCCACTTGTTACCCAGCTCTTCGCGGGTGACACACTCGATGAGCCCACCATTGATATAGATGGCGATATAGTCCGGATCCCATTCGAACCCGTACACATTGAAGTCGCCTGAAACCCTAAAATCGAGAATATGGGTGTGGTCCCAGATGCGCTTGCCGTAAGTCTCCGAGCCTTGTCGCCAATCATGGAAGGACGTGTGCAACTTTCGCTCTGACCAAGGATTATTCGGATTGTGGCCAAAGGATTCAAAAGCGTCTGTCTCCCCGCCCGGACCGGTAGTCCAATAGGAGCTGGATATCGGGCCATCCGCCTTTTTGGCCCGCATTTCCATATAGCCATACTTAAAAGAGGCTTTGCTGAACAGAGCGGCTGTGGTGACGGGCGCAATTGCGCCATACCCGATATCGCTGGTGGCATTTCCGCGGGGTCCACCCTCAGCAAACTCGTAGTCAGGTTGCCAACGTGAAGTCAAATACAGATAGCCATCGCTGACCCGAATGTTGTCTGGATTATATTGCGACGGCGGCCGCCCTTTCCACTGGCCGTGGAAGTCACCGTTCTCACCGAGATTATGCCATACAGAACGATCGAAATCCTCACCATCAAATTCATCGCTGAGCTCTGATATCAGCTGCCAATGGCCTGTGTTATTCGGGTCAGAAGCTGGGGCGGTCGCCGGCGCTTCCTGCGCCTCCGGCGGCTGAGCCAATGCAGCAGTTGGTGCGGCGCAGCCGGCAGCCGCACTTACTAACGAGGCGACGGTCGGAATAAGGGTATGAAATAGTCGCACACTGGGTTCCATCCTTGCTGCCCTCAAGCATACATCGTATGTTTGTGTTCATAACAATATTAGGTGATAATGCAAAAGCGGATGATGATCTTATGAGCTACCTCTCATTGAAGTCGTCCGGCATGGCTGCGGCGCTCTTTGCGGCATCGCTGCTCTGCAGCTTCGGCGCTGCGCAAGATGCACCTATCGCCGCAGGCTGCACTGTGCCGGCGGATATGGGCCGCGTGCTCATCAAGGGAGGCTCCTTCACTATGGGCGCCGGTGCGATGTACCGCGAAGAGGGGCCGCCTCACCGCGTAAGCGTCGCTGATTTCTGGATTGACCGCTACGAAGTCACCAATCGCCAATTCCGCGAGTTCGTCGATGCGACGGGATACGTCAGCGTTGTCGAGCAGATCCCCGAGCCCGCGCTCAATCCCGGTATTGCTGCTGAAGACCTGATTGCAGGATCAGCGGTGTTCACACCTTCTGGTCCCGATCATTCTCGGGGCCAGTGGTGGGCATTCGTTGAGGGCGCGTATTGGGCGCAGCCGACCGGTCCTGGCTCAAGCGTCGAGCAATTCCCGGACCATCCCGTAACCCACATTGCCTATAAGGACGCCAAGGCCTATGCCGCCTGGGCTGGCGGACATCTACCAACCGAAGAGGAATGGGAGTATGCAGCACGAGGCGGCATCGAGGGCGCTACATATGCGTGGGGTGAGACACCACCTAAAAACATGCCGCGGTCTGCAAATACCTGGCAGGGGATTTTCCCGATCGTGAACACCAAAGATGATGGCCATGAAGGGGCCGCGCCTGTCGGATGTTACGCCCCGAATGGTTATGGGTTGTACGATATGACTGGCAATGTCTGGGAATGGGTCCAGGCCAGCGACGAGACGGCATTGGAGGGTCGCATAAAGGGCGGTTCATATCTGTGCTCGGAAAACTTCTGCCAGCGATACCGCCCGGCTGCACGGCATGCGCAGGAGAAGGATTTTTCCGCGTCGCACATCGGCTTTCGTGTCGCCTACAACTCGGCAGAGTAGTCCACCGAAACAGTAAGCATCTACTGTTTCATTTGCGGGACGCGATAGGCGTCCATCCGATCGACATCGAATTTTTCGTATTCCTGTTTCAACATCCATAGCGGCCGCTCAAGCCCGAGTTCCCATTCATAGATTTTGTGGAACAGGTCCTTTGTCAGCTCGGGATTGACGCTGGAAAGATCATTCTGCTCGGCCGGATCGACAGCTAGATTGAACAGTTCCGCCGGCCTGTCTCCATACCGGATGAGTTTCCAGTCCCCATGCAAGACCGCTGCGCGGGTATCCTTTTTCCAGAAGAGATAGTCATGCGGCTTGTTGTCAGCGCCGCCTGTTACGAAGGGAATGAGATCAACCCCGTCTACGGCGTCTGGCAAAGGTGCATCCGGGCGCGCTGCGGCAATGAAGGTGGGAAGGAGATCAAGCGTACTAACTGGGTCGTCGAACGTCTGGCCGCCCTCAATGCGAGCAGGCCAGCGCAGGACATATGGCACGCGGATACCGCCCTCCAGGTGGTTCGATTTCGTCCCGGCATAAGGCAGATTGCTTCCTGAATTCTGATCGGTTGGACCACCATTATCATTGGTGAAAACAACGATGGTGTTCTCTGCCAGGCCAAGCTCGTCCAGCGTATCCAGTATAGCGCCACTCGCCCGGTCCATTGCTAGCATCATGGCGGCATAGGTTTTCCGGTCGCCGGAAAGTTCGGGGAACTGGGCAAGATCATCCTCAGTCGCATTGAGGGGCGTATGCGGCGCATTGAACGAGACCAGAGCGAAGAAAGGCTGGTTCTGGCTGGCTTTTATAAAGTCGATGGTTTCGTCCGCCAAAACGTCGGTCAAATAACCCTCGTGCTCCTGAAAGTTTCCGAATCCGCGCTCCATCAGGTCGAGCGAGTCAGCTGCGGGATTGGTGTCGTCGTGCGCCCAATAACTACGGCGGCCGCCGCGGAAGCCATAAAACGTGTCAAAGCCGCGCACTGTGGGATGGTACTGGTCGGCACCGCCGAGATGCCATTTTCCGAAAAGCGCGGTTTTGTACCCAGCTTGCTGGAGATAATCGCCCATGGTCAGCTGATCGACTGGCAATCCCATATCGTCTCCAAGCAGTTTGGAGGCCGGGCTCATATATCCCGGGACATTATTTTCGTGGTAGCCAAATTTCTGCTGATACTGCCCTGTCAGCAATCCTGCGCGTGAAGGCCCGCAGGTCGGGTCCGACACATAGGCGGACGTAAAAATCACGCCCCGTCTGGCAAGCGCGTCAAGATTCGGCGTCTTGATCTCTGCGCTGCCGGTAAATCCGAAATCAGCATAACCGGCGTCATCAGAGAACAATAGGACGATGTTCGGAGGCTTCATCGCGGTCGGCTGGCCAGATTGAAGAGCCTGCGCGTGGCTAAAGCCTGACATGGCGATGGATCCAAAGAGTAAGATGAAGCTGATGAGGGGCCAGCTAGGCAGTTTTGCGGTCAATGAAAGCTCCATTTGCAGCCCGGCGAGCCAGGCGGTTTGATTAGGATGAATTTTTGTTCGGGGAGAATGCTGCCTTCAGGCGCCGGTTGGCGTCCTGCAGCAATTTCGCTGTCAGCGACTCTGCGAGATCGCCATCCCGATCCGCGATCGCATTGTAGACATCTTCGTGAAACGGCACCGAGGCGCCGTTTTCGCGCGGGTCCTTATTGGTAATTCGAACGCTAACGAGCAAAGCTGAGTAAATCACACCCTCGATCGAGGATAGAATTTCGTTCCGCGCAGCTCGTAGTATGGCCTTGTGGAACAAGGCATCCGCAATGATAAAGTTCTCCGACGCGGTTTCGGCTGCCATCCGATCCAATGCTGACTTGATATTTTCAAGATCGTCGTCGTCAGCCCGCTCTGCTGCCCAGCGCGATGCCTTGGGTTCAACGGCAAGTCTGATGTCCATGAGCTGAACCAGGAAATCCGGCGAAGGGGTACCCGAGAGGTGCCAGGCCAGCACATCATCGTCGAGCAGGTTCCAGCGGCTTCGCGGCAGAACCTTTGTCCCTATACCGCGGCGAACGCTGAGCAATCCTTTTGACGCCAGCAGCTTTACTGCTTCACGGACCACAACGCGGCTGACCTTGTAGCGTTCGGCCAAGGCTGCCTCATCGTCAATCAGACTATCCTGAGCGAGCGAGCCTGCCACAATCCGGCGTCCCAATTCTCGAGCCATCTGAACAGGGAGACTCGGCGTCATGTTCGCCGTTTCTTTCAGATCGTAGTAAATCAGCTCACTCATATCGGTACCCTCTAGGTATGATGTATCGGTTCATCCAATATATATACCATTTCCCAAGGATCTATAAATTCAGTAGAATAGAGGGCTGGGTGACCCCGCGGGTGAGGCCTTTGAAAATGAGAGTTTGCCCGTTGTGAGTCGGTCCGGAGGCTTCAGTCAAACCGACCGCAGCCGAAGTTATGTATAGGTCGGCGCCATCAATTCCGCCAAACGCAGGACAGGTTGGCCGCATGACGCCCGTATCAATGCGGTCGATCATACTACCATCCGGCGCGAAACATGCGATCGCAGCGCCGTCCCAAAGCGCCGCCCAAATAACGCCACCTGCATCAACGATTGCACCATCGATGGTTGGCGTCCCTTCCGACAGATCGACATGCACTCGGCCTTGCCCAATCGGCCAGCCATCTTCATCCAAATCAAGTTTGAACAGTTTCTGGGCTTTGGAGTCGGCATAATAAGCCACCCGGCGCGACCGGTCGAAACAGGTGCCGTTTGGCACCGTAATTCCATTTACAAGCCGCCGCAGCTCGCCCCGATACCAGCGATACACAGAGCCAGCACCGTCCTCTGCGGTTTTGCTCATCGTTCCAATCCAAAATCCGCCCCACGGATCAGTGCGCCCGTCATTGCTGCGCATATCCGCGCGATCGGCCTCGATATCGACCAGACGAACAAGTTGCCCATCAGAAAGGTTCATGCGGTTCAGTCCGTATTCGCTGGCGACAAGAAGCGTATCGCGGTCGATCCAGCCGAGTGCCGTCACCGTTTCATCGAATGTCCAGAGCGATTGGCCCTGCGCGCCGTTTGAAAGGATCCGGTTACCCAGCACATCAACCCAGAACAGCTCCTTGCGTTCGGGATGCCAGAGCGGCCCTTCCCCGAGCTGGCATACCCTGTCGTCAAACACGGAAGGCTCGATCGTTGCGGACATGGTATGGCTCTTCATATTGGCTACCTGTGAATTGGATCGGTCAGTGGCACAGCCGACACCTGCCATCAGGCTGCCCGCGAGTATCGCGCGCCGTGTCAGCACCGGAACGGCCATTATCCTTCCTGCTCCATATGAAACCGCAGCCGATTGACCGCCGGGTCTTCAATGGCCGTCAACCTGTCTGCCAGCCGGGCCCTCATGTCAGCGACAACACCGCGATAAGCGGCGTCTCCATAGAGGTTGGAGGTTTCGCCGGGGTCTTTGACGAGATCGTAAAGTTCATCTCGCGCATCAGCCGGGTTCCAGACATATTTGTATTCAGGGGTACGCAAGGCCCTCAGGCCGAACCAGGCTCCGTTGTACCATTCATAGGCATAGAGCGCGCTATCGTCGGCGTCCGCGATTGCCGTGTCGCCGCTCACCATAAGTGCCGAAAGATCATTTCCGTCGGTGGGGCCGTCTGGCGGCAGGTCCATCCATTCGGCGAGCGTTGCCGGCACATCGATAAGGGAGACGTGGCGATTGACAATGCGAGGTTCGATTCCCGGATCGCGCATCAGGAGAGGGATGCGCATCAGCTCGTCATAGGCATAGGCCGCTTTGTCGTAGAGGTCATGTTCACCGATCATGCTGCCCTGATCGCCGATCAGAACCACGTGGAGATCGTCCCAGACGCCTTCATCTTTCGCTGTCTGGATTAGCTCGCCAACAGCACGGTCAATCATGGCCACGGCACCGAAGTAGAAGGCCCGGGATTTGCGCCAGTCCTGTTCGGTCATGTGCGACACATCATGCCATGGCCAATAGGGATACTCTTGAGACAGCGGCTTGTTCACGCGTTTGGTCGTGTAGTTGCCAGGCAAGGCGATCTCATCGGCATCGAACATGCTGGCATAGGGCTCGGGCACCCTGTAGGGCGGATGCGGCTGGCTGAAGCTGACCACACCAAAGAAAGGCTCGCCGCGCTCCGCCGCGGCCTTGAGGAAAGCCTGCCCCTCGCGGACTTTTTCTGCGGTTGGCGTGTCATCATAGGTACCATCGAGCGTGCGATAGTATTCGAACTTCTCGCCATTTGCGTCGCGCTCGCCGGCATTATAGCGCCGCACGGCTTCGAGGCTCGCATAGGGTGTGTACTGCTGGACTGCGGCTGTGCTGTCTGCTTCAAAGGCCTCGACAAATTCTGCGCCGCGAATGGCAGGCCCCATCGCCCCCAGGTGCCATTTGCCGACATAACCGACGAAATAGCCCTCATCGGCGGCGCGCCTGATAATACCGCCCTCGGACCGGTCAAGTTCGTAGAGGCGTGAGTGCCAGAGCTCAACATTATCATCAAGGCCAGTGCGATGGCCCCATCGTCCGGTGAAGAAAGCCGCGCGCGAGGGCGAACACAAACCCGTTGTCGTCATGGCCATATCAAACCGCGTCGATTGCGCCGCCAACGCATCAATGTTCGGTGTCGGCACCGGCCCCCCCCGGTAAGAGAAGGTGTCAAAGCGCAAATCGTCGAACATCAGGATGAGTACGTTCGGTCTCGCCTCAGGCTCAACCGTGAGGTCCGTGCGTGTTTCCAGCGTCGTGCATCCAGCAAGTAGCGCTGCCGCTAAAGTCATGAAGCCGAACAACTTTAAAGACATTTTCGCATGATCCTTTGCCAGTTCTGATCCGGCTCTTTTACCTAAGGCCATTCATTGAATATGGAGATACTGAGCTCTCCCATCTCTTCATCCCAGTCGTCATAGGACTCTTCAAGCGCATCGACAGTATCGCGTTCACGCGCAGCAAGGTTATTCTGCTCGCCGCTATCAGTTTCCAGCTCGAACAACATGCGGTCGCGCTGCTGGACGACAAGTTTGTCGTCGCCGCTGACAGCACCGCGGCGCGGGAAGGTCTCCGAATCGGTGTCCCGGTAGCGCCAGAACAGTGCATTGTGCGGACGCGACACGAATTCCTTTTCGTTAAGGAAGGGGACAAGGTCGACGCCGTCCAGCGGCTTTCGGACCTTGGAATCGACGCCCGCGGCAGCAGCAGCTGTTGCGAGTATATCAAGCGAGCTCACAGCGTGCGGATAATCAATATGGCCCGCAACCGCATTCGGCCAGCGCATCGCGAAGGGCACCCGCACGCCACCCTCGAAAATGTCGCCCTTGCCTCCCCTGAGCGGCGTATTCCGGGACCCGTTTTTGGCTCTGACGAGCGGACCGCCATTGTCTGAAAGAAAGAAGATGAGTGTGTTGTCGGCTATCCCATTGGCTTCAAGGGAGGCGAGTATCCTGCCCACACCATCATCGACAGCGGCGATCATGCCCGCATAGGTCCGCCGGGTTTCGTCCTCGATATGGGGGAACCGGTCTGTGTATCTCGGCGGCGCCTGAACAGGCGCGTGAGGCGCATTGTAGGCGAGGTATAGGAAAAAGGGCCTTTCCTTGTTTCGCTCTACAAAATCGACGGCTTCATCTGACAACAAGTCGGTCAGGTAGCCACTCGCGTCAATCGACTCGCGCCCGCGGACCAGTCTCGTCTGATAGAGCGCCGCAGACGTTTTCGCGGCTTGAACGTCGATGTCGCGGTATTGGTCCGCATAATAGTTGTGGCCGCCATTGGAGAAACCGTAAAACTCGTCGAATCCGCGCTCAAGCGGGTGGAACTGGGGATGATTGCCCATGTGCCACTTACCGATGATCGAACTGGTGTAGCCCGCCTCGGACAGCACGTTGGCCATCGTATCTTCCGACAAGGGAAGCCCGGCCCTGGGGTCGTCAGGATTTTCGCTCGGATTGAGATCGAACCCGAACCTTGACTGATAACGGCCCGTCAGCAGCCCTGCACGGCTTGGGCCACATACGGGAAACGATACATAACCGCGATCAAAACGGACCCCTTCAAAAGCGATCCTGTCAATATTCGGGGTAGGAATTTCGTCGCTGCCATTGAAGCTGACATCGTCATACCCCTGATCATCCGTCAGGATCACAATGATATTCGGGGTCGATCCGTAGGACGGGTGTGACGAGACAGTTTTGGAGTTAGTTGCTTGATGAACGTTTTGTGCGCCGACCACTCCATAACTTGTGCAACCGGTGAGAAAAAAGGCCGCGCAAACAGCACGCGCTACCACCTGAAAGGATGCTTTTAGCAGCCCAAGACTGAGTGTGCGACAGACCATATTTCCGAAATCCTTTGGCCATTATCGATACGGTCACCGCATCTGTTCAAGAAGTTGGCAGCTCCAAAACCATCCGTGCAGATTGGGATTGGAACTGCCGAGATTGAGCGAGGATCCCTGGGAGGATTCAAACTACCCCGCTCACAGTTCATTCTAGAACTCGTAGCGCAGTCCAATCCGGAAGATACGGCCAGTATTGGATACATTCTGCGTTCTGAATGTGGGCGCATCTCCAAGACCCAGTGGCTCAGGATCAAGTGCGTTTGGAACTTCAGCGTCAGCTTCAAGAACTGCGTAGTTGCGTCTCACAGTGTCCAGCAGGTTGACCGCGTTGACTGTGAACCGGAGGTTCTCCGTAAGCTGGTAACCGCCTGAGAAATCGAGCGAATCGTACCCTTCAGTATAGACGCGCGTTCCACCTTGGAGCGGTGCCGACGAAACCAGATAATCCGATCGCGTATTGTAGGCGAGGCGCAGCTGCAACTTCGGGTCCTCATAGTAAACCGTTCCATTGAAGGTATGCAGAGACGTATTGGGCAATGGCGCTGCTCGAAAAGAAACTTCCTGACCGAGTGCGTTGGTGATGGTCTGCGCTTCAACTTCGGAGTCAGAGTAGGTGTAGTTCGCTGTGAAGCCGGTGTTTGACAGCAGACCTGGCAGATCGCGGAATGCATGCTGCAAACTGATCTCTGCGCCGCGGACATAGCCCTTGCCGGCGTTGATCGGTTGCACGAACTGGACGATTTCACAGCCGGGATCGCCATTCACGAGACTGATGTCGAAGACCCGTTGCGGCAGACAGCCGGCAGGCTGTTTATTCGGATCGAATGGCAAGAGCAGGCTGGTCTGTCCGGGAACAAATCCTGGCTGACCGATCGCTGAGCCATATTGCGACGGGTCCGAGATAGCGACGCCATTCTCGTCGAACAGGATGTCACGCGGATCCAGAATGTAGAACGTCTGGCTGACACGGCGTTCGGAGTCTGTGATGTCCTTATTGAACAGGGCGACCGAGAAGAGTGAGCCTTCATCGAAATACCACTCGAATGACATGTCCAGATTTGTCGACTGGAAGGGGTTGAGCTGCGGGTTGCCACCGTCGGCGAAGGAGTCGCCGAAGCTGTTTTCAGTGAAGCGGAAGTTCGGCCGCGCCAGGTCGATGTTCGGACGCGCCATAGTCTTTGACGCAGCGAGCCGCAGCAACATGTCTTCGGTCAGCATGAAGTTGAAGTTCGCCGACGGAAGGAAGTTGTCATACTCATGAGAGTCTGAAACCAGCACGCCAGTGGGATCAACAAAGGCCGGATCGGTGCGTGGAATCAGATCTTCACCGAACACAGCTATTACCGCGGCCTGGGCCTGCTCCAACGTGACCGTGTTGTTCGGGTCGCCAGGACCGAAGTAGCCAAAGAAGGCAAGGTTTTCAGGACGGATCGTGAATTGGTCGAACTGTACCGTTGCCGTGGCACCGCCATCCGCTGTCACCTCGGTTTCCGCATACCGGATGCCGACGTCGCCAAAGGCTCGCCCATCAAACAGTTCGAAGTTGGCTTGCAGGTACGCACCGTAGACTTCGTTCGTGATCTCACGGAAATCGCGAATGTCTGGAGTGGTTACGCCCGCTTCTGGTACGCTCTCCTGGATGAAGTTCCGAAGGGCAATCGGATCCCACTGCATAATTCCGTCTGTAATAGAGTCGCGCGGCAGACCGAGTTCCTCACCAAATCCGTCGCGTAGCCCTTGTTGGCCGACAACTTCAAAGGGCTGGATGTTCTGGCGCTCGTTTCCGGGGAACGCGAAGCGGGACAGGAAGGAATTGGTCTGGCGCAACTCACGCGTGCGTTTGCTCCACTTGAGGCCAGCCTCCCACGTCTTGATAGGGCCAAAACGGTGGTCCCAATCGACATCAAAATAGAGGCTTGAGGCATCGTCATCGATCGCCCGGTCACGGGAGTTGATGCTGCCGATGTCGAACTCGAACGCATCGTCAATGATTGCGAGGTCCGGGTTCGCGCCGTTGGTCCCGCCGAGTGTACGGTTTGGCACGGTGTCGCTGAGGAAAATGCTACAGGCGCTACCGGGCAAACAGTCATAACCCTGCGTCAGCCCGCCTCTGGCATCGAAGCCATTGAAGCCGTTATCGAAGCTCTCCGGGCCTTGCAAAGCCTGGTTTTCGATTTGGGCCGTCGCATAGATATAGTCGTCATCACGCGCTTGAGAGCTTGAATTGCCGCCGCGCAGGCGGAAATCGAAGTCGTTCCATTCGTGTTGAACGTCAAAACCGATCACCAATGATTTTTCGGTGGCGCGATCAATCTCGCGAATCGGACGTACATAGGCGATGTTAGTCGCGTTGCCAGGCAAGCCCGGTTCAAAAGGAAATGCCGTTCGGCGGAAAGATTGGAGCGTGTTCGTATCTGGATCGTACACAAGGTCACCGCCTTGCCAGAAGGGGAAAAAGTCTCTGGTCGGCCGTACTGCGAGCTGCGACTGGTCGCGGTCCCGGCTGACTTCCGAATAAGTCACATCCAGCTGAATGTCGGTCTTGTTCGTCGGACGGTATTGAATGGTACCTGTGACATTGTCGCGCTTCGTTTCAAAGAAGGTTTGCGCGTAGTTGACCTCGAACGGAGCGAGCGCTCTCAGAACGTTCTCCGGCCCCACACCATTGGTGTCGAGCTGACCGGTGTTAACATTGGTGAAGCCGCCCGTCAGAAAGCCGGAAACCCTTGGGTCGGGTGCGGCGTTCGAAGCATCTTCGCCCTGCCAGCGATTGACGTTAGACGCATCGACCCGGCCGGAGTTCTTCTCGGTTGAGGCGATCAGCGACAGGCCGATCTTGTTGTCGAACAGCTTCTCAGACAGCGAGAGGCCAATGCGGCCGTCGCCGCCGAAGATATCGTTGAGGCCGATGTCGTTTTCCGCAAACGTGTTGACCGACGAAGAGATATCCAGGATGCGGCGCTCTTTACCGATCCCAAGCGGTTTGAATGTTGTCAGCTCGATCGCAGCGCCAAGGCTGCCTTCATCCTGATTTGCGCTTGGCGTTTTGACCACACGGATCTCAGACAGCAGCTCTGACGAGAATGCGCTGAAATCGACGGCCTGGCCGGACGAACCGCCGCGCACATCGCCTGCCGCGTTGGTCACGCTCACGCCATTCAGCGTGACATTATTGAGGTTGGAATCGATACCGCGGACGGTAACAGTCGTCCCTTCGCCTTCAGACCGTTCAATGGACACACCCGTCACACGCTGCAGCGCCTCGGCGATGTTCCGGTCAGGTGATTTACCGATATCCTCGGCTGCGATCCCGTCTGAGATGTTCTGCGCATTGCGCTTTGTCTCAACCGCGTCCTGGAGAGACTGGCGGAAGCCGCTGACAACCACCGTGCTCTGACGCAATTCTTCACCTTCAGGCTGATCGTCGGAGTCGCTCTCCTGCGCCTCATCAGGCGATTGCGCAACAGCTACGGGTGCCAACGCTACCAGGCTGAAGACCGATGAAGCTCCGAGCAGCGTGCCCAGAAGCGCTCCTGCAGATATGCTCTTGTTGAATCCCTTAGCCATGATTTCCTCCCTCACCGTATCTGGATTTATTATTTGCGATTGAATTGGCGGGCTGCTGGCCCGCAGTTTGAACGGTGCGCCTTGGCGACCGTGTCTCTTGACGATGAATGCCTGACTGTTGTGTGCATGAAATTCTCCCCCTAGGTCGCGACGACGAGCCGGGGCGTGGATTTCGGAGAATCCACATTGTAGTGTTCGAGAAAGTCCCGATCGGGTTCGATCCCGAGCCCCGGCCCGCTCGGCAAAGCGACTGAACCTCCGCTCTGCTTCACCTGGTCGAGCACCCCGAGCGACGTGGTCAAAAGTTCTTCGCGAAACAGATTGGGTGTCGTGTCGTATTCCAGCATTGGCTGGACTGGATGAGCACTTCCCGGCAGATGCGGCATTGCTGCCAGCAGGTGCAGATTGGTGCCGACAGCGACAGCCGAGCCCCAGACATGGTTCACAACCGGGGTAAAATGCGCGCGCGCCATTGCGAGAACTTTGTGATACTCGCTGATGCCGCCCATCGCGCAGACTTCAGGCTGCAGGATGTCAACGCAGCGCCCTTCGATGAGATGACGGAAACCCCAGGCGGTAAACTCGCATTCGCCTCCGGCGATATTGACGTCCAGCGTTTCGCGAAGCTCGCGATAGCCGCGCTTGTCTTCGGGCGCGACGGGCTCTTCAAACCAGGCAACATCCAGCTGCTCGAACTTGCGGCCGAGCGGTATGGCTTCGCGGGTGGTGTAGGCGTGGTTGGCATCGACCATCAGTGCGGTGTCATCGCCAATCGCGCCGCGCACAGCCTCGACCAGTTCGATATCCCGCTTCACACCGAGACCGATCTTCATCTTCATGGCCTGGAATCCGGCTGCCTTGATGGCACTGGCTTCCTCGGCAAAGCGCTTCTCAAGCTCGGGCTTGCGGTCGAGCATCATGCCATAACCGTAGACATCGATGCGCTCGCGGAAGGCGCCGCCGAGCAGCTGGTAGACGGGCTGGTTGTAGAATTTGCCCGCAATATCCCAGAGCGCGATATCAATCCCTGACATGGACTGGATCGGCATGCCCTTCTGTCCATGATCGCGCATCAGATTATACATTGTGTGCCAGATGACCTCGCGGTCAAGCGGGTTCATGCCGACAATCATCGGCTGAAGGACGCGCTCGACGATGGCCTTGTTGGCGAAGGCGATGTTTCCGCCGCCGAAGCATTCGCCCCATCCTGTTATGCCCTCATCGGTTTTAACCTCGACAATGTGGGCCGTGCGCTTGGTGTAATACTGCTGGGAATAACCCAGCTCTTCGGCCAGATCGTACTGGATGACGTGGCTTACAATATCGGTGATTTTCATCGCGCAGTCTCCAGTTGGGGCAATGCGCGGGAAATGCGTTTGTATGAAAGGTAGTCGTCCAGCGCCAGGTGGGAGCAGTCCACGCCAATGCCTGACTGCTTGATGCCGCCATGCGGAAGGTTAATGGCGTACTTGACCCCATTGACCTGGATTTCGCCGAAGCGAAGCTCCCTGGCCAGACGGCTGGCCCGCGCTTCATCAGAAGTGAAAATATAGGCTGTCAGCCCCGCATCGGTGTCATTTGCCAGATCAAGCGCTTGCGCCTCATCCTCGAAAGTCATGATCGATACGACCGGGCCGAAAATCTCGTTCTTCACAACCGACATGTCGGGCGTCACATTGGCCAGAACCGTCGGGGCATAGAAATAGCCGGACGGCAGCGCATCCGGGCGCTTTCCACCGAGAAGAAGCTCTGCGCCCGACTGCACGGCGCCCTGAACTTCGCGGTCGACGCGCGCCCAGGAAGCCGCGTCCATAAGCGGGCCCATATCGATATCATCGTTGCGGTCGTAACCGACCTTCACCGCAGACGTCCGTTCGACGATCTTCGATGTGAGTTCCTCGACAATGGCCTTGTCAGCGAGCACGCGGTTGGGGGCGACACAGATCTGCCCGCTATTGCCGAACTTCAGGGCGCAAATTGTGTCGGCGGCACGATCAAGGTCGGCATCGGCGAAGACCAGAACCGGCGCATTGCCACCAAGCTCCATCGAGTACCGCTTGATGGATGTGGCGCCAGTCCTGATGACGTGCTGGCCCGTTGCGGTCGAGCCGATCAGTGTCAGCATGGCCGGTATCCTGGACGCCGATATCGTGTCGCCGATGTCGCGGTCCGACCCGCAGACAATGTTGACAACACCAGCGGGCAGACCGATTTCAGCGCAAAGCGCGCCGACCGCGTAGGCAGAAAGCGGCGTCTTGACCGATGGTTTCACCACGATCGGGCAACCTGCAGCGAGCGCTGGCCCAAGTTTGTAAGCAAGATTTAGAAGCGGGAAGTTCCAAGCGAGAAAGGCGCCCACAACGCCTACGGGTTCGCGAACCAGAATGTGCGAGTGCGTGCCCTCTGCGTCTTCGAGCACCTCATCTTCGAGGGACACGATTTCCTTGGCGTAGAACTCCAGACTGTCGACCAGCATCTGAAAATCATCTGCTGTCGCAGCCCAAGGCTTGCCCATTTCATGATGGACGCAGAGCCGCAATTGTTCTTCGTTTTCTTTCGCAGCAGCAGCGAGCTTGTGCATCCACTCCGCGCGCTCTCTCGCAGGCGTTTTCGACCATACCGGAAAAGCTGCCTTCGCCGCTTCGAGCGCAATTTCTACCTGGGCAACATTGGCAGCTTCAATGACACCGACGACCTCGCCCGTCGCCGGGCTGACGATCTCTTCGGAATGCGCGCCTTTGACGAGCTGACCATTGATATAGAGCTGCTTCGACTGCACCCCGGTTCCTCCCTGAGACACTTTGGCTGCATCATCACGATTTCGTGATTTGAGCCTCGGCGGTCCAATGCGCTGATCTTTTGCAGCGCTCTTAGGAACTATCGAAACATCATATGTTTAAGTTGTCAACATGTTAATAGGAGGATAATGTCGTCCTGATTGAGAGCGGCAGGTATCCGCGCCTAGATAAAGAAAACGGGGAGGCTCAAGTTCATGAAAATGCATAACTTACTGAGTGTTACACTCTATGCTGCGGGCCGCAGTCTGCTCGCCGGTTGCGGTACTGCGAGCGTCAGTGCCCAGGCCAGCCCCCTTCCCGCATCAGAATTATTTTCGCCGGAAACCGGATCGATCACGTTCGAAACCAGCCCCCGCCGGAAATGGGACCAGCCGGTTATTGCCGATCTCGATGGAGACGGGTTTCCCGATATGCTGGTCAATGACCACGGCTACGGCATCAAGGTCTTCTGGAATTCAGGCTGCAAGTTCGAACCCGGGTTTGATCTGCTGATGGGTGATACACACGGTATCGCTGCGGGCGACCTGGACGGCGATGGACTGATTGAGATCATCACGGCTCGCGGCGGCGGATCCGGCAGCAATGCGCGCAATGCCTATATCGCCTCGGTTCAGCCGGATCGAGCTTTCGCGCGCCGGCAGGCACTGGCTGAGGCGCTGCCAGGCATGCGTGGGCGTACCACCAAACTCTTTGACGCCGATCAGGATGGCGACCTAGATCTGGTACTGACAGCCATTCCACTCGATTTTTCTGACCCGGCGGGCGCAAATTACGTGTTTGAAAATCGAAATGGTCAGTTCGAGCTCAAGACACAGCTTCCCGCCACCAATCGGGACGGCCACAAGATCCATGTCACCGACTGGAATGACGATAACGACCCGGACATCCTGATGTATGGCGAGGATCGTGTTTTCTTTCTTGAAGGCCGCGGCGGGATCGATTTCGCCGATGTAACCTCCTCAATGATCGAAAGCTCTGTTCCGGTTTCCAACGTCACCTCGGCCGTCTCGCTGGATTATGACAATGACGGCGATCTCGACATTTATCTGACGCGGGCCGTGCTGCCGAAGTCCGGCGACGTCTTCTATGATGCTGAAACCGGCACACTGGCTTTTTATGCGAGCCGCACCGAATTCACGCTTGGCGACCAGCAGATCGGCGAGCATTTTCATTTGGAAAACTATCAGGCGCCCTGGCCGCATGAGAGCGTTTTTACTGGCGAAGCGGCGCTCGAATATGTGTTCGACGGTGAAACGCACAGCGGACAGTCCATGAATATCGTAACGAGCGATGCGCTTGGATGGCCTGATAAAGTGGAAGATTTCGGGCTTTACGTCGGCTATGTCGGCAATGGGAACTGGCGGGTCTCTGGCAAGGTCACCTCGCCGGTCTCGGGCGTGATCCATGGCGTCAAGGGCTACAAGCCGGCCGAGCACCCCGCCGGCCCCAAGGCTGTCTTCCTTGAAAACACCGGCTCTGGTTTTGCCGTGAAGGAGGTTGGCCTGCCGGATGGCGAAAACCTGACGGGCGCTGCTGCTGGAGATATCGACAATGATGGCGATGTGGACCTGATCGCCATCACCAGAGGCTCTATGGCAAGCCCGGCAGAACAGCGCGTATTCCTGAATACGGGCGGGCGACGTTTTGAAACCATGACGGGGCATGGGCTGACATCCGCCGACCTCGGCGCGCTGGGGCTTGGAGCTGAACTGTTCGATTTTGACTGCGATGGCGATCTTGATGCGGTGTTCGGCAATGAGCGGGGGCGGTGGCACCTTTTCCGCAATACCGGCGCACTGGATACCGGCAGGTCATTCGCCGTCCGGGTCGGCCGCAGTCCGCGAGACGGCGCCGATCCCATCGGGGCAAAAGTCACGATGACGGCTTGTGACCGCAGCCAGGTCCGCCATGTAGGGTTTTCATCCTCACCCTACAGCCAGAGCGCCGACCCTCAGCTTCACTTTGGCCTCGGACAGTGCCGAGATCAGGTCACGGTGTCTGTAGCCTGGCCCAATGGCGAGCAGGTAACCGAGACAGTTTCCGCACCCGAGAAGGGTGCGGAGCTCGGGGCTTTCAGGCGCCGGCCCTGAACCCTCAGCGGGTTTTCAGGTGGCCCGGGACTTCTGCGCCCGTCAGCACACCGTCCTTGTCGGCATCGCGGTTTGAAAACGTCCAGTCATAGACGTTGACGATCTCGGGAATGGACATCTCGTCGTCTCCGTCCTCGTTGAAGCGTTCGAGAGACACACGGCGGAAATCGCCAGCTTCACTTCCAAGCCATTCGGCGGTTGACAGAACCCCGTTCCCATCACCGTCGCGCTGCTGAAGGTCGCGCTCTCCCATGGAGACGATAAACTCGTCGGCGGAGATTTTGCCATCACCGTCTGTATCGAGACCGGGTGCCAATTCGGCAAAGGACGGGGCAGCGGACAAGCAGAGCGAGGTTGAGAGAACAGGAAGCCGTAGCAGGGACATTGAGCCAGATCCTTCCTTTGTGAATTGATCAATCGTGATAGACAACTGAGCGGCCGCCATCGGCGATGAGTGTCTGGCCGCTGATGAAACTTGCCCCGTCGCTCGCCAGGAACAATGCGGGATGGGCAATCTCTTCCGTCGTTCCGTTTCGCCCAAGCGGATGCAGGTTTGCGATCGCCTGGCGCGCCGTTTCCGGGTTGAGCGTCTGATCCCACGCCTTGAAGGCGTTTGGTGTTTCGACCATGCCGGGGCACAGCGCATTTACCCGTATTCCATACTGGCCATACTCGACAGCAAGATTGCGGGTCAGGCCGATAACGGCGTGCTTGGTAACGGCATAGGGAAAGTGGCCCCGCACGATCTTGAAGGCATGCACCGACGCGATGTTCACAATCGCACCACGGCGCGCCTTTTTCATCGGTCCCATGACCGCGCGGCTGCAATTCCACATGCCGGTCAGATTTACCTGGAAAACCCGGTCATAGGTCTCCTGAGCGACATCGATTGGCTCAGGAGTCATAGGTATGATGCCGGCATTGTTGATCAGGATTTCGGGCGGCCCGAAGGTTGAGATCGTCGTGTCCAACATTTGCGCGACCTGATGCGCATCGCTGACATCTGTCCTCTGAAAGAAAACTTTCAGACCGTCTCTGCGCAGCGCTTCGGCAAACGCTTCGCCCTGCTCCTTGTTGATGTCGGCGATGCAGACTTTAGCACCCTCGGCGGCGAACAGACGCGCAATGGCCTGGCCAATTCCGTCAGCGGCGCCGGTTACGATGGCGACTTTATCTTTCAATCTATCGCTCATTGAATCAGCAACTTCCTTTGACGACATACTCGGCCTGCCACGTTATGCCCCCTGCCGCTCTGTGCCAATCAACTCCCGTTCCAGTTCCTCAATGGAGCGGTTGCGGGTTTCAGGAAGGATGAAGAACAGAACGGCCAGGCCAATGGCGGCGACGACAGCGTATATCAGGAATGTCCCGGATGCGCCGAGATTCTCGAGCTGCCAGGGGAAGAATTGCTGGATGATGTAGCCGGCAATGCTTTGCACAAGCGCAACAAAGGGTATTGCGACACTCCGCGCGCGGTTGGGGAAAATTTCCGAGAAAACAACCCACATGACCGGTCCAATCGACAGGTTGAACGCGGCAAGGAACGCGAAAATTCCGAACATGACCAGAAGCGGATTGATGTCGATGGTGGCATTGATCACCGGCCCCGTAATCAGCGGCAATTCGGATGCGTTGAACTCTGCCGCGAGGTCACGCTTCAATTCCACATCGCTGTTGAATGTCTTGCCGACAAATGGAGCAAAGCGCGATGCATCCAGCGTGGGTCGCGTCTCCACCACTTCTGCGACGGCCCCCTCGGTGAAGGTGTAGGTTGCCCGCGAGAACCCGACCGAGGTCGACAGATGCGCAACGATGACGAGGCACAAACCTGCAAGCGTCAAGGCTCGCCGTCCGAACTTCTCGATGCTAACAATTGCGATGATCGTAGCCGCGACCTGTATGCCGCCAACAATGATCGTCTGGAGGAATGCGCTTTCAGTGCTCATTCCGATCTGCTCGAACACCATTGGAGCAAACACGTTGACCGCGTTCATGCCTGAGCCGCCCTGCACGATGGCGTAGACGACGGCGATAGCAAGGACGTGCCAGAAGCTACGGCCAAACAGCGTCCGCAGTTGCTCGAACGGTGTGCTGTCTTCCTCGCCCTCGAGACTTCTTTCGACATCATTCACGGTGACGTCGATAGGCTTGCTCGTTCCGATGCGCTCAAACGCGGTGCGGGCCTCAGGCACGCGGCCTTTCTTGATGAGCCATCTTGGCGATTCCGGAATGATGAAGAGGCTCGAGACCCAGATGGCGTTTGCGATCAGCTCGAACCCAAGCATGTAGCGCCAGATATTCGTTTCGGTCAGCCAGCTCGATCCCGGCAAGCTCTTGATCAGGAAGAAGTTCACCGTAAAGGCGACAAGGCTGCCGAGCACGATGAGAAGCTGCGATACCGAACCAAACCGGCCGCGCCGGTCGTCCGGTGCGATTTCACCGATATACATGGCTGACACGGTGATGGAGGCGAAGGCAATGCCGCCGATGAACCGTCCGATCAGCAGCATCTCGAAGCTCACCGCAAAAGCCGAGAGCAGGCTGGACAGGGAATAGGTCAGCGCAATGGCGATCAATATTGGCTTGCGGCCATAGCGCTCGCAGAGCGTGCCGGCAAAGAACAGGGCCAGGATCACGCCTAGAATACCGCTCCCGGCAAGTAGCCCGGTCTGCAGCGCATCCAATTCATATTGCGCGCCGACAAAGCGCAGGGCGCCCGATATGTTGGCGATATCCAAGCCAAAAACGAACCCGCCGAAGGCAGCGATGAATGCAAAGAGCGCACCCTGCCCGGTTCTTGCCCCAGTTTCCGAAGCCATCCTTGGCCCTCCCTTGCGGGTGGTATTCCACCTCGCATTTTTTATTGACCTCCATACCCGCGACCATGCGGGCTGGAAGTTCTATCTCGGTCTCGCTGGACAGACATCGCGAGCCGCTTGGCCGCTTCACCAATTCCGTCCAACATATTGCGTGTAAATCAAAAGTAACATATAAGCAAACATCATATGTATGAAAAGAGAAGATTGGCGTAAGCCAACCCGGTGAGGAAATGTCCAGTTCAGAGCGAAACCCATATTTCATTGGTGTTGACTGGGGAACCAGCAGCATGCGTGCCCTTCTTTGCGAGCGAGGCGCTGAAGCGCCGCTCGAATTGCGCCGGGGCCCTGGCATTTCAAAGCGCGAAGGCCGCGATTTCCCGGACATCCTGCGAGATATGCTTCAGGACTGGCGCAGCAAGCATGGCCCGCTTCCGATTGTCATCGCAGGCATGGCAGGGTCCAATATAGGCTGGCGGGAAACCCCATACCTTGAATGCCCCGCTTCGCTCGATCAATTGCTGACGGCCGCAGTGCCTCTCGAACTCGACGACAGTCCCGTCCGGATACTGCCGGGTGTCCGCGGAAAGAATGCGATGGCCCAAGTCGAGTCCATGCGCGGTGAAGAGTTGCAAATCCTTGGCTGGATGGCCGAGAAGCCGGATGCCGACCTGGCCAATACGCTGCTTTGCCTGCCGGGTACCCATTGCAAATGGGTGCGCCTTGAGACCGGGCGCATAACCTCATTTGCGACGGCGCTGACAGGTGAGGTCTTTGCCACCCTCCAGGACAAGACGGTTCTGCTGCCCGACGCCTTCAAGACTGACTCCGTCGAATTCGACAAGACCAGCTTTCTGACCGGCGTCGATCTCGTCCGGCGTTACCCGAACGCGCTGTTGCACCAACTGTTCTCGACCAGAAGCCGCTGGTTGAGCCAGCCGCGAACCATCGAAAACCCGCACAGCTACCTGTCAGGCCTTCTGATCGGCAGCGATACGCTCACCGCTTTGCACAATTGCGGCAAAACACATCCAGTCATTGAACTGGTTGGCGATGCAGCCCTTTGCAATCTGTATCAGATGGCTGCTGAATATTGCGGCTTCGAGTGCAATATCATGCTCGGCGACCTTGCGGCGTACAAAGGCTTCCAGACCCTGATGAGTGAGACATTCCATGCTGCGTGACGTATTGAACAAGATGCCGGTGATCGGGATTTTGCGGGGGATCCAGACACACGAAGTCGATGCCATATACGAAGCCTTGAAGGATACGGGGGTTTGCGCGATCGAGATTCCACTGAATTCTCCCGACCCGATCAGGAGCATTGAGCGGCTCGCAAAAATTGCGTCAGCAGACTGCATTGTAGGTGCAGGCACGGTGACAAAAGTCAGTGAGGTTGAAGCCGTTGCCGATGCGGGTGGAAAACTGCTCGTCACGCCAAACACGAACCCCGACGTCATTCGCCGGGCGGTTGAGCTCAACATGGAGCCCGTTCCGGGTTTCCTGTCCCCCACCGAGGCTTTTGCGGCTGTCGATGCGGGCGCTAAAATGCTGAAAATGTTTCCTGGCAACGCTGTCCCGTCCGGGGCGCTGAAGGCCGTCAAATCGGTTCTCCCGAAAGATATCGACGTGCTAGCGGTCGGCGGTATCGGCGCCCCCAATCTTGCCGAGTGGATGGATGCCGGCGCCTTTGGCATCGGCGTGGCCTCTGATATATACAGCCGGGGTGACACAGCAGAACAAGTGCACGACAAGGCCCGCTGGATTGTAGATGCAATGCATCGCTTCCGCGCCGCCTAGCCGGATCAGGGACACACTGAATGCGCATTACCGACGTCAAATCCTATCCGGTGCGCTTCGGCCATCGCAATCTCATGCTGGTCAAGGTCGAGACAGACGAGGGGCTTTTCGGCTGGGGTGAATCGGGCCTTTCGAGCCGGGAGCTGGCCGTCGCTGGCGCCATAGACCACTTCAGGGAATTTCTGATCGGCAAGGATGCCCGCCAGATCGGCAGGCTGTGGCAGGAAATGTATCGCGGCCAGTATTTTGAGGGCGGGCGCGTTCTCACCGCAGCCATTTCTGCCGTCGACATCGCGCTCTGGGACATCGCGGGCAAAGCCGCCGGACTGCCCATATCGGCGCTTCTGGGCGGACGCCAGCGCGACAGCGCCGAATGTTTCGTGACTTCCATACATCCTCACACCGGCGGACTGGTCGAGGAGGTTTCGGGCCTTGCGCGCGACGGCTGGAAGGTGATCCGTCTTGCCGCCGGCAACCTCGGCACAACCGAAGCCTCAACCGAATGGTGTCCCCGCCGCGAACTTGCAAACACCGCAGCACTGATCGCAGAAATCAGGCAGGAGATCGGCCGCGAAACGGTTCTCGGTATCGACTACCATCACCGGCTGAGCGTCGCCGAAACCGCCTCCTTCGTGCAGCGACTACCGGCAGGTGCCCTCGACTTTCTGGAGGAGCCAATTCGCCATCAAACCCCGGACGCGTACAAGGCATTACGGCAGATGTGCGATGTCCCTTTCGCAATTGGCGAAGAATGCGCAAGCAAGTGGGATTTTCGTCCCTACATTGAGCAGGACATCACCAACTTTGCCCGGATTGATGTGTGCAATGTCGGCGGCGTAACGGAGGCGATGAAGATCGCTGCGATGGCCGAGACCCATTATATAGACGTCATGCCGCATGATCCGCTCGGCCCGGTCTGCACGGCCACGACGCTCCAGGTTGTCGGCGCAATCCCGAATTTCTGCTGGTACGAACTGCCGCCCTATGGCGGCAACCAGCCTGTAAAGGCAAACGATCTGTTCGAGGGCGTACCGGTACTTGATGGGCACGCATACCCTATCGCTGACAGGCCGGGTCACGGGGTAACGGTCAATGAGGCGTATGCCAAATCGCTGGCGTTCGAGTTCTGGGAAGCCCCCCGCATGCACAAGCCGGATGGCAGCTTCACGAACTGGTAGCGGGCGGACCTTGTCCGGCCTCGGATACGCCCCTGCCTCACACTGACGCTATTCCAGCGACAGAAGCAGCACACCCATAGGCTCCAGCTCGAACTCCGGCTGCACCGCCTGACCCGTCAGCATGTTCTCGATGGCGAATGCATCTCCCGCACCCGAGAGAGTGAGGCGGGCTGGATGCTTTCCGATGTTCAGAATGTTGACGAGGTAGCCTGTATCAGTCTTCACGACACGCCAGACGCAACCCTTGTGGGCCGTGCCATTGTCTTCGCTCAACATGATGTCAGGGCGTCCCTGCACGGTCTCTTCAAGCGCAATCGACTTCAACTGCTCGATGCCAGCGGCGCTGGGCCTGGTGATGAGCGATCCGTTTGCGGCCTGTAGCTGCTCTGCACGCGGCGCACCATACTCATTCTTCGCAAGGCTCTCGGCACTGTCCAGTATGACCGTTCCGCCGGCGTCGAGATATGACTGAAGGGCCGCAAATTCTTCGTCAGTCACATACTCGGTCTTGTAGACGAGTATGGCGTCCCAGCTCCGGGGATCCTGGGTCTTGAGCACCGTCTCAGTTGCAAAGCCAATGGGGAAGCCTTCGAAGAAAAGCGCTTCATACATCTCGAACTGCTCGGTCATATGCTGCGTCTTGTTGATCGCAGAGGTTTCCGAATAGAAGAGACGAAGCGGGCGGCGCTGACCCCTGATCGACATGATTTCTTCGGAGAAGCTGTTCATGTCCATCATCACCTGAGTTTTCTCATTGGCGATGTGCGGCTGCATGTTGACCGACCCTGCATAGGAACCGGCAAGCGCGGGATCAAAGAAGTTTAGTTCCCCTTCCAGGCGATCCTCTGGAGACCCGTCGGGGTCGCGCGCCCAGAACCAGGACAGCGCCACGTCCATACCCTGAATTGTGGCGAGCCAGAAAACACTTCGAACATAGTCGGCATCGGTGTCGAGTTCCCGCCACCACGACGCAGACAGGAAGTGCGTTTCGGAATTGACGTGGATCTTGCCGGGAGACACCGACTCCATGAAGTCGTAAGCCATGCTGAGCTCTTCCCAGAAATAGGCGTAGCGCTCTTCCCAGGATTCGGGCTTTGACGAGTTCAGCCCGCGCGCTGCCCGCGTCTTTGCATCATCGCCAATCATCGTCGTGAGATTGGTCAGAGCCTCGACATCGATCCCGTGAGACCGGTTATTGTCGGTGAACATGTTCGGCATGATCTTGAGGTGCGTGTCGGCATCCGGATTGGCCGCCAGCAGCTCGCCCTGAAGATAGGTGAACCAGTCAATCGACCGGTCCATATTGTAGCGGCTCCAGTCATACCAGATCGGCTTGCCGCGCAGACCCTTGTCGATTGGAATGGTAACCGTGACGGCGTCAAAATTCTGGAACGCACTGTTCCAGTTCGCATTCAGGGCGCCGATATCGCCCTCATAGGTCCGCTCAAGCCAGGCCCGGAACTTGTCGAGCGTGTAGCTTGAGATTTCGGTCATTTCCCTGACGTTTTTCGTCCAGTGCCCCGCCTCGGAATACCAGTGGGGTTCATTCGACAAGATGTAGCCGAGCTGGGTGACTTTCTTGCCGGCCGTCAGTTCACCCGCCTTTCGGATAATCCTGCTCCACACATCGCGAACCAGCGGATTGTCGATATCGAAACCGGTGAAAAGCGAACGCCCGAACGCCGCTTCCGGCTCACGCTTCAGCACCCAGTCCGGAATGCCCATATTCCAGAGGATCAGGAAGCCGACATTGGTATCGGGTATCTCAGTGATATAGCTCAGCCGTTCTTCGTCGAACGTGCCATCTTCATTCAACAGATATGAGTTTACGGCCCGGTCCTTGTTGACCTCATAGAGACGCTGGCCGCCATGATAGATGGCCCCCAGATGGTCATTATAGACCTGCGTATCGGTCAGCGGCCGGCCTACCGACTTGGAAAAGTAATCATAGAGAAAGACGGGTTTTCCATTGCTGAACAGAGCGTCGTCACCGACCGTGATATTCTGCCAGTCCACCTTGGCGACGGGGCGCCGCTCAATCTCCCCGTCCATGACCAGTGTGAGGGTTTCGATAGCGCCGTCGAGCACTTCGATGACTTTCTCTCTCTGGAAGTCCGGCACGCGGTCGGCATAGTCGGCCGCCTCACTCTTGAACGGCCCGTACTGGACAAACATGTACTCGATCGCGTCGCGGTTTGCTTCATCCCAGTCGGCAAACTTCAGGAACTCGCGCGCGAACCAGATAGCCGTTTCCTCGCGCGTCACATCGATCCCCGCCTGGCGCGCGCTGGCCATCAGGGCATCGAGTTCGCCGACCCTTTGCGCGGCCCTTGCTTCCAGGGATGTTTCAGCACCAGCTGTAATGGAGCTTTCGAGCGGATCCTGAGGCACAACCGTTGATGGCGCACAAGCCGAGAGGCCGAGCGCAAGGGCTGCACCACTCAATTTTCGCCGGCACAGTATATGGTTGAGCAAATGTTTATGCGTCATCGGTCTGGCTCCCTCGATTTTTTGAAACGACAAGGACCGGTAAATACGGTCGACAAACGCGTTTCTTATATTATCATTACAAACATACTATGTTTTGGCCCGTTCGCAAGACCTTGCCGCCGAGTTCAGCCGGAGGGCCGTTTGCTGACCTGGAGCGAGCGATGAGAACTGCAAGAACGACGGCGGTGGCAGGACTGTCCCTGATCATGACGGGCGCCGTCTTCGCTAGCCCTTCGGCCAATGTTCATCCCTATTCGGACCCCGATAATTCTGGCGGATGGGTCTACAATGAAGAGGTGAGCGACGAATTCAACGCAAGTGTTGTGGATGAGGACCGCTGGTTCATCGTCGGAAAATTCGAAGACGGCGTACCGACCTATGTGCATCCCGATGATCCCGAAGCCTGGGTCTGGAAAGGCCGGGCGCCGTCTCAGTTTTCAGGCCGCAACTACCGTCTGGAAGACGGTATCCTCAAACTCGAACTGAGATGGGAACCCGACTTCCCGTTCAGTGATGAGATCCGTAAGCCCGTATTTGGCGACCCTATGCCATATGAGAACATGACCGCTGCCTGTTTCAGGTCCCGCAAGCCATTCCGCTATGGCTATGTTGAGATCAGAGCCAAACTGCCTGACGCCGAGGTCAATAGCGGCTTCTGGGCCATGGGTGAGGGCATGGAGTTCGACTTCTTCGAGCTGTTCGGCGACGGCAGGGGCGAAGGCCGGGAACATCTCGACCAGCAGATGTGGTGGTCGGTCCGTGACTGGAAGAACCTCAAGGGGCAACCCTCCTATACCGAGCGCAAGAATATGGGGTTCCGGGGCGCAGATGACTTCCATGTGTACGGCGTCGACTGGGATGAGGACGGTATCGACTACTATATCGATGGAAAGCTCTTCTCATCAGTTACGGCAGAGCAAGTGACGGCCTGGGCGCACGAGAACCGTGACGTGCCTGATGAGTACGATGGCTACGTGGCCACGGTGCCGATCAACATTTGGCTGGACCTAGAAATCTTTCCTTGGAATGGCATGCCGGACAGCTTGGACGATCTGGAACAAAATAGTCCTGAAGGCCAAAAGGAAGACGGGATCGTCGACTTTGAAATCGACTATGTGAGAGTCTGGCAGAAAGAAGTGACCTGACGGCAAAGATAAACTAGCTGTGTGCGCGACGGTCAAACAAGAAGGTTTAAGTAGAGCTTTCGGCGTACGCCGCACTTATCGAAATCTGTGGCTCCGATTAGCTGTGGGCGAGCAGCGATGAATTGTCACCGCTCCGAGAAGCCAGCAGAAGAGTTGGGTATCGAGGTGTCGGACAAATCAATGGCTACTGAAAGTAGATCTTTGATATATCACTGCACACGGAGCGCACACGAAGGCCCGTAAGTCTTTGTATCAATTTATCTTTCGCCCCGCTCCATCATGGGGGGGGGGCAACAGAGAAAGTGTAGTTCAGGGGCGAAGGCATGGCGACAATGTTCCGGCGAGCATCACGGGGTCAGCCGGTCTTCTAGCGGAAACGACCGGCCTGTGCATATTCCTTGCTGCAAATAGGCGGTTTCCCACCCGGATCCACCCTGCGGGACATGACGGCTCCAACTCGGCATACCCTCCAAAAGAAACAGCCCGGCCATGCAGCCGGGCTGTTCGGGTCATGTCACGACCTGTCAGTCGACGTTTTCGAACTGGTTCATCGTATTGTGGACGCCGCCCGCCTTCAGGGCGCGCTCTCCGGCAACCATTTCCTTGAACGTGTCGCCAAGGTCGGAGCCCACTTCGTGCTGGTGCTTCACGGCAGAGACGCCATTGCGGATCTCGCGGCGCTGGATGGTCTGCACATAGGCGGCCATCTTGTTCTCGCCGAAATATCCTTTCGACAATTCATCCATGGCGAAGGCCGTCATGTGGAAGGTCGGCAGCGTGATCAGATTGTGGAACACGCCGGCGCGTTCGCTGATGTCATACTGGAAGCGCTGCAGGCGCGCGTCAGCTTCCTTGCCGAGGTCGGTATCATCGAACCGGGCCGACATGAGTTCGGCTTCCGGATACTCGGTCTCGGAAATCTTGCCTGCCGCGATCCAGTCGGCCCGCACCTGCTTGCGCAGATTGAGGGTCCAGTTGAAACTTGGGCTGTTATTATAGGTCAGCTTCGCATTCGGCACGACTTCCTTGATGCGGTTCACCATGCCGGCAATGATGTCGACATTCGGCGTATCGGTTTCGATCCAGAGAAGATCAGCACCGCCCAGCGTGAGGTTCGCGATACAGTCCTCGATCACACGCTCCGTTCCCGTACCTTCACGGAAGCGGTAGAGGCCGTTTGGCAAACGCACCGGCTTGACCAGCTTGCCGTCCTTCTGCAGCGCCAGTTCGCCATCCTGAAGCGGATTGGAGTCGGAGATCTCCTCGGTTTCCAGCCATTTGATGTATTCGGACGCAAGGTCGCCTGCTCCCTGGGAAACCGGAATCTTCTGGGTCAGGCCGGCGCCGAGGCTGTCCGTCCGCGCCACGATGACACCATCGTCCACGCCGAGTTCCTCAAAGGCCAGACGGCAGGCGCGCAGCTTTTCGATGAAGTCTTCGCGGGGCACCGTCACCTTGCCATCCTGGTGACCGCACTGTTTCGCATCGGACACCTGGTTCTCGATCTGCAGGCAGCATGCACCCGCCTTGATCAGTTCCTTGGCCAGCAGATAGGTCGCATGCTCATTTCCGAAGCCGGCATCAATGTCGGCAATGATCGGAACGACGTGCGTCTCGAATGTATCGATGCGGTAGATGATCTCGTCCAGCACATCCTGGCTCGCGCCGGATTCGCGGGCCGCCGACAGCTCACGGAACAAGTCATTCAGCGCCACTTCATCCGCCTGACGGAGCGAAACATAGATTTCCTCGATCAGTTCCGCGACAGCCGTTTTCTCGTGCATGGACTGATCCGGCAAATGACCCCAGGTGTTGCGCAGGCCGGCCACCATCCAGCCGGACAGGTAGACATAGGTACCCTTCGCCGTGCCGCGCATGCGCTTGACTGATTTGATCATCTGTTGCGCGTGAAAGCCGGACCAGCAGCCCAGAGACTGGGTGAACTTGGAATGGTCGGCGTCATAGGCCGCCATGTCGGCCCGCATCACACCGGCCATTTCACGGGCGATGTCGAGATGCGTGGAGTAAGTGTTCTGGATTTTCAGCTGGACGATGTCGTCTATGCCGATCCCGGCACGCGTCACACCATCCGGATAACGCTTGAGCGCCTCGGCGCGAAGTTCAGAATAGGTTGGACGATTGGACATGATCTTGTCTCCTTGAATTTAAGTAAATCTGTATGGGGATCAGGCGAGCTTGCGCAGCGCCTCATAGGCTGGGGTTGTCAGGAAGTCTGGCAGGTCTTCGCCGGTTGCCGTTTCGGTGAAGATGTTTGCGGCAAGCTCGTAGCGGCCCTGCTCATAGGCATCTGCGCCGATGGCTTCGCGGATCTTGGCAAGCTCCTCGCCGAGGATTTCGGTGAACCACTCCCGGGAGAAGGACCGGGTTTCACCATTCTGCGCGATGACCTGCGCCGTGTGATGGAGCCACTGCCAGATCTGGCTGCGGGAGATCTCAGCTGTTGCGGCATCTTCCATCAGGTTGTGGATCGGCACCGCGCCGCGACCGTTGAGCCAGGCGGCCGTGTACTCGATCCCGACGGAGATGTTGGTCCGGACCCCCGCTTCGGTGACCTGACCCGTGTGCGGACGCAGAAGGTCATCCCGGCGGATTGGCGGGAAAGTCCGCTGGCTGCGCACCTGGTTGCAGGCGGGCATATGCTCGTTGAAGACGTCCATCGCCACCGGTACCAGCGCGGGGTGCGCCACCCAGGTGCCATCATGGCCCGCCTTCACTTCGCGCAGCTTGTCAGCCCGCACCTTGTCGAAGGCAGCCGTGTTTGCGGCCTCGTCATTCTTGACCGGGATCTGCGCGGCCATGCCGCCCATCGCATGGGCCCGGCGATTGTGGCAGGTCTTGATCAGCAGCAGCGAATAGGCATTCAGGAAGGCCCGGTCCATGCCGACCTGCGCCCGGTCCGGCAGCACATAGGCCGGGTTCTTCCGAAGCGTCTTGATGTAGGAGAAAATGTAATCCCACCGGCCGCAGTTCAGGCCGGCAATGTGGCGGCGGAGTTCGTACAGGATTTCGTCCATCTCGAATGCAGCCGGCAGCGTTTCGATCAGGACGGTTGCCTTGATGGAGCCGACCGGAATGCCGAGCGTTTCCTGCGCGAACTCAAAGACCTCATCCCACAGGCGCGCCTCCAGATGGCTCTCCATCTTCGGGAGATAGTAGAAGGGGCCGAGGCCGGCGGCGTGCAGTTTTGCCCCATTGTGGAAGATGTGGAGCCCGAAATCGAACAGGCTCGCCGACATGGGCTGGCCATCCACAAGAAGATGCGCTTCCTGCATGTGCCAGCCGCGCGGCCGGACGATCATGACGGCGGTCTCTTCGCCCAGCGCGTAGGATTTGCCGGACTTGGGGTCCGTATAGTCCAGGTTGCCACGGGCATAATCCTGCATGTTGACCTGACCGTCGATCATGTTCGCGAAGGTCGGCGAAGACGCGTCCTCGAAATCGGCCATGAACATCCTGGCACCGGAATTCAGCGCGTTGATCATCATCTTGCGATCCACCGGGCCCGTGATTTCCGCGCGGCGATCCTGAAGCACAGCGGGAATCGGATCCACTTCCCAAACGCCGTCACGGATGGATTTCGTCTCCGGCAGGAAGTCCGGCAACTCGCCGGCGTCGAAACGTGCCTGACGCGCGCGGCGCGCGGCCAGAAGCTCCATGCGCCGCGTCCCGAAACGGCGCTCAAGGCGAACCAGGAAGTCGAGCGCCCCCTCGGTCAGTACCCGGTCAACGCCCTCTACCTGTTTCCCGATCTCGATATGATCAGCTTCCCGGGGGGCGCGCTCCAACGCTTCGACAAATGTCATGATGTGCCTCGTCAATCACTATTGAATTGACACAACACTATTTACAATATCGCGAGAATTCGAGTACGTATTTGTTTCTATTGGGTTTTCTTGTTTACGATGTAACGCGCCGGGCGTGCTTCTTGTAACTTTTGTAAATTTCGGATCGGTTCATGGGTCAGCGCAAAGAGAAACTTCTGATTGGGGCAAAGCTGCGACGCCTGCGCCGCACGCTGGGCCTGACCCAGGCCCAGATGGCTGACGATCTCGACGTCTCTGCAAGCTATATCAACCTGATCGAAAGCAATCAGCGACCGGTCAGCGCCAAACTGCTCGTTGCACTCGCCCAGGTATATGATTTCGATCTGAGCGATGTTGGCGGCGCCTCTGATGCGCGTCTCGCATCCGAATTGATGGAAGCGTTGCGGGATCCTGTCTTCGACGCGGGCCCTGTCGGAAAGAATGATGTGGAGGATGTGGTCAACGCCAACCCGGACATCGCCAAGGCGTTTCTGCGACTCTATTCCCGCCATCGCGAAATGAGCATTCGGCTTTATTCCGACGCAAACCCGCTGGCTGACCGCGAAAAGGTCGAAGTCCTTGAACAGACTGACCGCAGCGTCGACTCGGTGCGGGAATATTTTCATGAGAACCGGAACTTCTTTCCTGAAATCGACGAGGCAGCCGAAGCGCTCTCTGCCGAGCTTTTTCTGACCACGGATGAACCCCACACCACGCTGACGGATCGCCTCAAGACACGGCACAATTATCAGGTCCGCATCGTCCCGGCCCATGTGATGCCGGATCAGCTGCGCTATTTCGACCGCCACCATCGCAGGATCGACCTGTCAGAACTTCTGCACCAGTCCGGACGCCGATTTCAGCTGGCCGTTCAGATCGCCCTGCTCGAATATTCGGATCTCATCTCCGACCATGTGGACCGGGCCGGACTGCCCGATCGCAGCGCCCGCAACCTGGCCAGCGTCAGCCTCGCCAACTATTTTGCCGCCGCCCTTCTGATGCCCTATTCCCGATTCCTGAAGGAATGCGAAACCACGAAGTATGACATCGAATTGCTGAGCCACCGGTTCGGCGCCAGTTACGAGCAGGTAGCGCATCGGCTGACCACGCTTCAAAAGCCTGAGGCACGCGGCATCCCGTTCTTCTTCGTCCGCATGGACAGTGCCGGCAATGTGTCGAAGCGATTCAGCGCCGGCCGATTCCACTTCTCCAAATTTGGCGGCGCCTGCCCGCTCTGGAACATTCATGACTGCTTCGCCACACCAGACCAGGTTCGGACACAGATCATTCAGATGCCGGACAGCACGACCTATTTCTCCATTGCGCGCACAATGTCCCGGTCTGAAGGGGCGTTTGACCGCCCCCCAACGAAATATGCCATCGGCCTCGGGTGCGACATCGCCTATGCGCCGCGCCTGATCTACGCGCAAACCCTCAATCTGGAGGCCATTCCGGTGACATCGATCGGCGTGAACTGCTACATGTGCGAGCGCGAGAATTGCCCCTCAAGGGCGCACGCGCCCCTGAACAAGCGTTTGGTATTCGACACCCGGTCGCGCGGCGTTTCTGTCTTCCGGTTTCAGGACGGCTAGAAAAGGCATTGGGATATCACAGGCCCGCAAATGCGACTTGCCCCCCGTTTCGCGGGCACATAGACCGGGTATCCATGACGTGTCTTGAGCCCTTCACCTCCACGGATGGCGGCGGCCTTCCTGCCGGAATCATTGCCCGCATGGTGGAGCACGGGTCTGCGGCTTTCGATGGCACGCCGCTCAGCCCGGAAGATGCCGTCCGGGTTTCCCGCATGAAGGCACCGGACAGGCGGCAGGAACTCGACCGCTCGCTGAGAGCGGTGCAACGGGTCCTGCCGGACTGGCTCGACCGCCCAGCTGCCGATTGCATGATCGCACGGGATTCGAAAGGGGCTCCGTCCCTGCCGTCGATGCCGGGCACACGGATCTCCCTCTCCCGCACGGAAGGCTGGACAGCGGTGGCGCTCTCGCCTTCAGGGGCCATCGGCATTGACGTCGAACGCATCCGCCCCCTCGAATGGCAGCCCATGCTCAGCATGGTGTGCGCCCCGGAGGAGGCGCGCCTGCTGCTCGGCCTAGACCATGGCGTGCTGGATGCCTTCTATCGATTGTGGACCGCAAAGGAAGCGGCAATGAAAGCGTCGGGCGAAGGGTTTCGGATGGGCGCGCCCAAACTGCGCCTGCCCGATGCATTCCTGACCGGGAACGCTTCCGCGGCCAGCCTGTCCGGCGCTCATGGAACGTACGACGTGCATTGCGCGCAGCAGGGAGACCTCATGGTCAGCCTTGCCCTGGCCGCAGACTAGCCCCGGTCGACGAGCGCCAGGCTGAACGGGCCAACTTCATAGACCCGGAGTCCATCGCGCCACAGACTCCCCCGCGCGGTAACAAGATACCCGTCGCCCCGTTCCTCGATCGCGGTGATCTCCATGACCGTCACAACCTCGCGCTTGTCAGGCGTGACCTGACCACGATAGCTCCACTTCATCGGCGCACCGGTGGCAATGGTCTCGACATGCGGCTCTGCCATGCCCTTGTCCAGCCCCTTGAGAAGGATGGCCCGCGCCAGCAATTGGGCCAGCGCATCCAGCCCGAGCGATCCCGGCTGGACAGGGTCCTGATAGAAATGCGCCTTGAAGTACCAGGCATGCGGATGGACGGTCTGTCGCCCCCGGATCAAGCCGAGGCCCGCTTCGCCGCCTTCCGGATCGAAATAGTCGACAGTATCCAACATGCGAAGACGCCCGCCCGGCAGGCGCTTCTCGATCTTCCCTGTCTTCACCTTCTGCCCCGGCAGACCGAATGCCGCCGAGAAATGCGGCTTGTCGGAAAGGCCGGCCTGCCTTGCCAGGGCCGCCGCCGGGAAGAAGCCGAATTGCGTGGTCAGGTCCAGCACCGGCGCACTGTCCTTCAATGTCACTTTCACGGCGAAGGTGACAATCGTCATCGGCCCGACGCGCGAGAAGGCCGTCAGCTCACTGTCGATGACCAGCGTCCCATCCTCCGGGCCGAGTTCGCGGTGCAGGACGCCGTCGCCCTCCAGATTTCGGAATTTGAGGTCCCCCGACAGGGCGAAGCCGCAATGGCTGGCAAGCCAGCCGCAAGGCTGCAGCGCGATCTCCGACAAGACCGCAAACGGCATGGCCCCGTTGCGATTGTCCTCGAAATACCAGGCATCCGGCGGGATATCATATTCCGCGCGGACCCGGGCTCCCTGTTCCGGAATGCCGGGCCGGGTCGACACATCCAGCACGCGCGTCATCATGTGATACGGTTCCTGCGGCAAGCGCGGGACGATCCCTTCCCGGTCAAACCGGTCATACATCTCACCGAACGCAGCGGACGGGGCGCCATTTGCGCAGTCGAGCAGCGCGGCATGGTCTCCCCGGCTTTCCCCCTGCGGCCCGGTCCGGATCGGCTGTTGCGCAACGCGAGGAGCCGGCCAGTCCCGGCGCAACCGCAGTCCGAAGCGCGGGCAATGGAAAACCTTCTTGCCGTCGGAACTGGCCAGAAGCGAGGCATAGATTTCCGGCGTCTCGCCATCGACAATCTCGTCGATGAACACCTCATAGGTCACATCGTGATCCGCATCCGGAATGACCTGCCCCCGGCAGACGAACTGCGCCATATGGCCCGGCACGGGTTCGAAGACATACCCGTCGCGTTCCGTCAGAAGTCCGGCCGCCGCCGCATAGAATTCCAGTGTCTGCACTGCAGCCTCGGCCATGAGTGTGCCCGGCATGCAGGGATCATTGTGGAAGTGGCCATCATAGAACCAGGCATCAACCGGCACATGCGCCCGCGCCTTGAGGTATCCCCTGCCCCACGGCCCGCCTGCAGGATCAAAGGCTTCGACATCATCAAACAGGGCGAGCCGGTCCTGCGGCAGGCGGTGCGGACGGGACCGCGCGGCGGCCAGTTCGAATCCGTCGCCGAAACACGCCCACGCATCGCCGGCCCGATAGGCATCGACATCCTCTGCCGTGAACGCCCGCTTCCGGCTGGCCCCTTCTGCCTCAAAGAGGGCCGGGTGCGCGGTGGGCGGCGCATCCTTTGCAGCATCCCACATGACCCCCTTGCCGGAGGCGAGTTCCTCGTCACTGAAGAAGCCGGCCTGACCATTGCGAACCGAGAAGACACGGCGGTCACCCGCCAAGCAATCATACTGGAAGAAGAACATGCGCACGCCGGCCAGCGTGGCATGACCCGTGATTTCGATCTGGAAGCGCAGCGTTTCGCCGGGCTCCGGCAAGCCGCCCTCATGGAAGGTGATCTCGCATCCGAGCAGTCGGTAGACACGATCATCCTGATTGCGGAAATCCGCGCCCATCCAGCCGATCAGGGTCAAATCGGCCTGACCACTTTCAATCAGCGGGCCGGGCCGGATGCGGCCATCATGGATGAACCACTGGTCTTCGGTCAGGTCTGTCTCGGTCCAGATGACCCCCGTGCTCTCCACCCCGGCTTCCGCATCGATCCCCGTGATGCGATCCACGAGCAGAAGCGGCGGCGCCGGCAGGCGCACCTGACGGGCATATTTGTCCTGCTTTTTGAACGCCTTCCCGAAGAAGGCGGACATCTTCTCCCGGGCAGACTTCTCGATCTCCGGAAAGTCCCAGTTCGGGCCGGTCGGTGTGCGCGGCAGGAGCGGTTCAGTGCCGGCAATCACCTTGCGGGGCGCAGGTAATGGACGATCCGGCGGGGGCGGCGCAAAGCGGGTCGCGCCTTCCGGAACATCCTGCGCGCGCGACTTGGGATAGGCAATCGCGGCCAGCGCAGGCGCCACCGGCATACGGCCAACCCCGGCAAGCGGCGGCACGACCGGAATGGCATATGGCACCGGGCGCGTGAGCGGCCAGGGCGCAGGGCGCGCCGACCGGTTGCGGCGGGCCGCGTCCAGCGCTTCGGCGACCGGCTTCATCCGGATTGCGCGCCCGTCAGCGAATAGGAAGGCTGCCAGTTCCGCGACCTGTGACAGGTCGGCCGCCTCAATCCGGTCGGTCGCGGCAGCCCGATACGGTTTGTCTCTCAGAATGTTGCCCAGCGCCGATGTCAGCGTGTCGCGTGGGCCCAGCTCCACAAAAGTGCGCACGCCATCCTTCCAGGCTTGCTCTACCGTAGGCGGAAAATCCACCGTATCGACAGCCTGCCGGGTCAGCATGTCGGCTGCGCGCTCGCTCGTCGGCTCGTAGGCGGCATTGAGGGCGTTTGCATAGAGACGGACCTTCGCGCCCTCATGCATCTTGCGCGTATGCAGACGACGCCACGTGTCAGCGAATGGCCGCATGGCCTTGGCATGCACAATGAGATGCTGATTCATCTTGGCGCCGCTGCCCGGCCCAAGCGCTGCGCAGACCTGCCGACACGCTTCGGCCGGGCCACCGATCATGCAATCGTTTCGCGAATAGATGATGGTGATCTCGACGCCGTTATGTTTCGCGATCTCGGCCTTCACCGCCTCGACTGGTGCCTGAACCCGCCAGTTCGTCCAGTCGGCCGGAACGTTTGGCCCCCAGGCCTCCTTCGCGGTTTCGAAGTCGCCGCCAATATGGCGCTCATACATGGCCGCGTCGGAAATCTCATCCAGAAGCGCGCCGGGATCCCGCCAGAACCCGAATGCAAACAGCGCATTGCTTTCTCCGAGGGAGAGCCCGAGCGCGGCATCCGGTTTCACGCCCAGAATGTCCTGCAACAGGATGGCATGTGCCTGGCTCAGCAATGTACCCGCACACAATTGCTCGAATTCGCTCAAACTGGCCCGGGCGAGCAAGGGGGCAATCTCCGCCGCCTTGTCGAGTTTGGCCAGTCGCTGTCGCAATTCCGGGAAGGCCGACAAGAGGCCGCGCCCCATGCGCGGATAGACTGCGGCAGACCCGGTAAACATGAAGGCCAGTTCGCCCTCGGCCTTGCCTTCGCCAAACTGGATGCCCTCGCCTTCCGGAACCCTGCCCTGCGCCAGGTCTGCCTGCGCCAGTTCCTTACGGATCTCGAACTCTTCCTCGGTCGCGGCCACAATGGCGATGCGGCACTTGCCTCGCCCCCCGGTCTTCCCGGAAGTGATGCGGGCGGCAAGCGCCGCATTGTCCTTTGCCGATGCCCAGAACAGGAACGGCGTCGGGCGCAAGGCGTCCGGCACCGGCACGGCAGATGCGGGTCGGAACGTAACCGATCCGGCGCCGTTGGCAGGGCTCGCGCCAACCGCGATCGCGTCGTGGCCCGTGTCTGTTCCCAGATCCGGCACAGCCCCGTCCGGGGTGAGAACCTGACCGCGCGCCGCCAATTGGGATCGCAGAGCCAATTCGAAGAGTGTCGACGCGCAGGGAGCGACCCCGAAGACCGTATCGAGAACGTGTGTCTCGTCCGATGGGGCCTTGGTCTTCGTCCAGTCTGCCTGGCCGACTGTCCCGAACCTCCGGTCCCCTGCTGCATCCGCATCCTCTGACCGTTTGAGCACGAGCGCGGCGGCCTGATCCCCGGGTCGGGTAGTCACGCCGAGGGCTGACAGGGCAGCAGCGCGCACAGGCTCGGCCGCGAAGTCCGCCGCCGCCACAACGGCCATGTCGAGACGGCCGGCCTGCAAGGCTTCGCAGGCGAGGTCCAGCGCGGCCAGGCCGGAAGCCGCCTCTGCGGACACTGAAAAGCCCATACCCTGAAAGTCACGCGCATAGGTCACGCGGTTGGCGGTCATGTTGGCCATGGCCCCGAGCACGGTAGCCGCCTGCAAGGGCGGAGCAATGGCCGACTGACTCGCCATGTACGTATCCGCACCGGGAGACAGGGCGCTCAGCGCCGACAGGCGTTCCCGCAACAGCCAGCGCGCTGAGTCCGATGCACATCCCATGGCAGTAAAGATACCGACCCGACGGGGATCGACGGGCGCAGTGTCTCTCAGGGCTTCCTCGACCGTGTCGAGAATGGCCAGTTGTTGCGGCTCGGCTTCCATCAGGTCCGTTGGAGGAGTCCGCGCCGATTTCGGATCTGCACCGACATTCGTGCAGGCAGGTGCAGGTTTCAGCGGGTGATTCATGATCCGGCGAACGACGGCGTCGGCACCGCGATCTCCACCGGCCATGAGTCCGATTCCACAGACCACGATGTCGGGTACGGACGCTTCTTCCTCCGGAACGCCCACCGCTTCAGACCCGGGCATGAATTGGTCCAGAATCAGGTGTGCGTTATTGCCACCAAAGCCGAAATTACTGATCGCCGCGCGACGGACCCCGTTGCGAAGCTCCCAACTGGCGGCCTCCCGGATGACGTGAACACCGTCGCCCTGCGCTGGCGTGATCAAATCACCGTCAATCGGCGTGGGCGGAAGGCTCTCCCGTTTGAAGGCTTCTGTCAGCTTCAGCAGGCTGGCCAGTCCGGCACAAGTGATGAGATGGCCCGTATTCGCCTTCAGGGACCCGATGGCGAGGGCCTCATTTCCGGCGAACATGTCGACGGAGGCCCGCACCTCAACCCCGTCACCCGTGGGCGTGCCGGTCGCATGGCATTCAAGATAGGACACGCTGGCCGGCTCGAGGCCCGACATGTCATAGGCGCGCTGCATGGCTTCCGCCTGCCCCTCTGCCGAGGGAGCGAGCAGCCCCTTGCGCCGGCCATCATTCGACAGGCCGATCCCGCGAATGATGCCATGCACGCGATCCTTCTTGCGGACATCGGAGAGGCGTTTGAGGACAACGGCCACGGCACCCTCGGATGGCACAAGTCCGTCCGCCCCCTGCACAAAGGGCCGGGAACGTCCGGTCGGGCTCAAGGCCTTCAAGGCGTCAAATCCGATATGCAGGATCAGATTGTCCGCAGCATTGACCCCTGCAACAAGCGCGCAATCGATCGCCCGTGACTGAAGGCGACGACACGCAATCTCCAGGGCATACAGCGAGGACGCACAGGCCGCGTCCAGAGAGAAGGCAGGACCGGACAGGCCCAGCACGCCCGCAATCAGGTGCGGCGGCAGGGACGCATTCAGCGTTTCGCGCGGATCACCGGCGGCCTGCCCTGCCCAATGGCTGGCCGCGTGCCGGGCATGTGCTGCAGTCGGGTAGGACAGGTTCGCAACGAAAACACCCCCGCGGCCCTTGCGGATTTTCGGCGTGCGGGCATCCGCCCATGCCTCCATGGCAGCATGAAGAGACCAGCCGCATACGGGGTCCAGCGCGGCTGCCGACCGCCAAGCCTCTGGTATCCTGCCCGGATCGAACACAGCGTCGAACCCATTGACCGTCCCGGAAACATAGCCGCGTTCCCCGGCATCGATCGAGGACAGGCCCAGCCGCTCTGGCGCGACGGGTCCGTACACGACGCGTTTGTCAAAGACAATGTCCCCCAGTTCCGCCGGGCTCATGGCGCCGGGAAGGACACATCCCTGTCCGACAATCGCAATGGGCTCGAACCGGCTCGACATGCTCATCCCGCCCACTCGTCCCCGATCAGCAATTCCACCTCGGATCGGTCGCCCTGCAGGATCTGATCTGCAAAAATCCGCGCGCCATCCTCAAGGCCGATGAGGGAGATGCCGCGAGCGGCGAAATGGCCGGCCAGCGAAGAATCGACCATGCCGCCCGCCCACGGGCCCCAACAAAAACTCTTCACAATGGCGTCCGGAAGATCGGCCGCAAGTTTCCGGGCCACGGCCCCGAGCCAGGCATTCGCCATTGCATAATCACTTTGTCCGGTATTTCCGAACACGGCAGACGCTGACGAGAACAGGCCGACATGCCGCAAGCGGGAGGGATCGAGCACATCCAGCAGCATGGCGAGGCCTTCAACCTTTGGCCCGAATACATGCGCGACATCCTCACGGGTCTTCTTCAGCGCGAGGCCGTCTGCCAGAACCCCTGCTCCGTGCACCAGGCCGGTGATGGGACCGTATTGCTGTATGATGGCATCCACGGCCGACACGATACTGTTGCGATCCGACATGTCCGCCTGAAGATAGACTGCCTGCGCTCCGGATGCCGTAATGGCGTCCAGGGTCGCGCGGATTTCCTGTCCTGCGAGCAATGTCCGGGCCTCCCGGTCGATGTCCGGCAGGGAGGGCTTTTGCCCGCTGGCCCGTGCGGCGGCGATCAACGCGCCGCGCAATTGTTTCGTATCCGTAGTGACCTCGATCCCTGCCGGCCATGGTGCAATACCTGACCGGCCTGCGAGCACGAAAACGCTGCCGGGCTGCCGTCGGGCGAGTTCCATCACGCATGCCGAAGTGACCCCCCGCGCGCCGCCGGGCGCAAACCAGACATTGCGGGTCGAAGGCGCCGAGGGGTTAAGTCGCGGCGCACCGGCAATCTGCTGGACCGATGCGCCATCGACCGTCAGGTCGGCATCCTGCAGGCCTGTAGCGAGCGCGCGCAGGATGAGCGTGGCCTTTTCGTCCATTGGGGCAGCCGCAGGGAGTGACCAGGTTGTAATCTGTTGACCCGGCCATTCCTGTCGCAGGGTACGGGACAGTCCGGCAAACCCGGACAAGCGGCCGAAATCGTCGGCCCCCGCAGGCTGCAGCAGCACGATCCGGGCGCCGCGCTGGTGAAGCATCCTGCATTGATCAAGCACCTGCCAGTGGCGTTCGGTGAGCGGCAGGCCGGACAGTCCCTCCGTCAGAACAATAGTGCGCGCCCCGGACCCCATCGCATCCAGCAGGCCCGCACTGGCACCTGCCCCGTTCAGGACGCCGACAAGTGCACGCGCCATGTCCGCGTCTGTTCCCGATATGGCAAAAGGCCCTTGCGATGCCAGATCCTCGCGCACGTCGAAGGGGTGCGGCGCTCCCATGGAAACCACGCGTACCGAGCTTTCATAGTCCGGGACCGGGCCGGCCTGAGGGCCGGGACGGGAGAGCGCTGCGGGCGCTCCGCCGTCCCCTATCCAAAAAAATCCGCGATGGCCCGGATCGTGCGCAGATCAGCCAGCACTTCCGGGTCGACTTCCGGCAGCTCCGGATGCTGATCGCGCAGGGCTGACAGGATTTCCACCTGTTTGATCGAATCGACACCCAGTTCGCCTTCGAGGTCCATATCGTCCTCCAGCATGTCCTCCGGATATCCGGTCTTCTCCGCAATCAGGGCCCGGACCGTATCCGCAGAGATCGCCCCATTGGTCGCTGCTGCGATGGGCGAGGAGACAGCTGCTGCAGGTGTGGCGGCCGGCGCGGGAGCACTCCCGCTGGAATCGATCATCGCGGCGATGGCAGAAATGGTGCGCAACTCAACCAATTGTTCCGGGTCGATCTCAGGCAGGTCCGGCATCCGTTCGCGCAGTGTGGAGAGGATTTCCACCTGTTTGATCGAGTCGACGCCAAGTTCGCCTTCGAGGTCCATGTCAGGTTCGAGCATGTCTTCCGGATAGCCGGTCTTCTCCGCGATGATGCTGCGCACGAGGCTGATGGCATCGGTCCCGCCCGATCCGACAGGTGCGCTGGCAGGCGCTGCGGCGGGGGCCGGCTGAACCGGCGCGGGCGCCGGGGCGGCAGCGACAGGCTCAGGCTGAGGCACCGGTGCAGGCGCAGGCGCTGGCGCTGTCGCCTGATAGGCCCCATTGGGCCGGGTATCCGGCGCGACAACAGGCATGGGCGGCGGCGAGGCTGGGGCACGGGTTTCCGCAGGGGCTCGCAGCGCTGCAGGTGGAGCCGACCGGACTGGCGCGCTTGGCGCGCTGCCCGCAAGCTGGGCCGCCACATTGAGGAAGGCCGAATGGGCAGTCGACATCGCGGCCATATAGTCCGCATGCCGCTGCGAAACTTCGTGCATGATACGGTCCGTCACCGATGCCGGGGCGGAGGGGGCTTCACCAGTCGCTGGCGTGGCGTGCGGGCCGGGGGTAAGCGTATCTTGGGTCATCGGAGCGCCTGTCTGTTCTGGAAGGTCCTGAATGGCCGGGCGCGGCTGGGATTCGGCCCGGATGGTGGTGGAAGCGGACGGAGCCGCAGAATGGGTGGACGCCGCAAAGGCCGGCGTGTCAGCATTGGGCGATGCCCGCCCGGCCGCGCCATTGGCGGGCGGATAGGGCTTGTTGTAGTTGCCCCCGGTGATCTTCACTGCATGCTTCGACGGCGCAGGCCGGGTCGGCTGCGCCGGCAAGCCCTCGAACAGGGCGGCAAAATCGAGATCGAGACCGGACACGCCCAATGTCGCAACCGCCAGCAGGAACTGGTTCACGCCATTGCGGCGTTTGTGATCCAGCGACACGGCAAGGTGTGGCCGCTCGCCCAGAATATGCCCGACAAGGCCAGTCACAACCCCGCCGGGGCCGACCTCAACAAATATCCGCGCCCCGTCCGCATACATGGCCTCGACCTGATCCCGGAAGCGGACCGGCTGGATCAACTGGTCGGCGATGAAGGCCGGCAGGTCTGCGACCTTGGCCTTGTATTTGCCCGCCGTGGCATTGGCATAGACATCCAGTTTCGGGGCGCGCAGCTTCTGCTTGCCCAGCACCTTCTCGAAGGGCGGAACGGCCTCGGCCACGATCTCGGAATGGAAGGCTGTGGCCACCGGCAGCAGGCGGGCCTTCAGGCCCCGCGCATCGCATTCGGCCTTCGCCGCCTCCACCGCGGCCTGCCCGCCGGACAGGACGACCTGATCCGGCCCATTGTCATTGGCCAGGACCAGCCCCTGCCCCACCGTCTTCAGAACCGGCGCAATCGTCTCGGCATCTGTCTGGACCGCGAGCATGGCCCCCTTCGTGTTGCCGGCGGCCTTTGCCATCAGCGCGCCGCGCTCTGCCGCCACGGTGAGGGCAGTATCGGCATCCATCACGCCGGCCAGGTGCAGAGCCATGATCTCGCCGAAACTGTGCCCGGCCGCCATGTCCGCCGTCAGGCCGAGCCGCGACAGCAGGCCGAGTTGCGACAGTGCAATCGCAGCAATGGCCGGCTGGGCATGTTGCATTTCGGTCAGGGTCTGGGTCTGCGCTCCGAAATCGACCTGGTCAAAGGCCGCTGGCGGGAAGGACAGCCTGTCCAGCCGCAGCTTGCCGGTCCGCTTGTGGCTGGCCGCCCGGTCCCATGCCTGGCGCGCTGTTGGGAATGCCATGGCGAGGTCTGATCCCATGCCGACATACTGGCTGCCCTGCCCTGAAAACATGAAGGCGATCTTGCCCTCGACCGGCGCGTCAAGCGACGCGAAGCAATCAGCCTTGAACGGACGAGTGCCGATCTCTCCCGCCTGCACCTGTGCGGACAAATTCGCAGCCTTTGCCTCCAGGTCGGACACGGATTCGGCGATGATCGCCGCGCGCGCCGCAGCACCCGGATCAAATCCGGCATGGCTCTGCGACGCGGCATGCGCGAGCGCGGCGTCCTCCAGACCATCGGCAGCGCCCGCAATGGCCGCGGCAAGCGCCTCAGCGGAATCGGCGCTGAACAGGAACAATTCTGCCGGAAACACCCGGTACGGCCGGACCGCCGTCTTGCCGGTATATTCCTCCAGCGTAACATGGAAATTGCTGCCCCCGAATCCGAAGGAACTGACCGAGGCCCGGCGCGGACGTTTCTTCGGTGCGATCCACGGACGCGCCTCTGTGTTCAGGTAGAAGGCATTGCTGTCCTTGATGACGTCGGCCGGCTCCTCGATCTTGATCGTGGGCGGAAGGATTTTCCGGCTGAGCGCATTCACGACCTTGACGAGACTCGCCGCACCTGCGGCCGCTTTCGTATGACCGATCTGGGACTTGATCGACCCCAGCGCACACCAGGGCGCGTCAGTCTCGACCTCGCCGAACACAAGATGCAGACCGTCCAGTTCAGCCTTGTCCCCGGCCTTGGTGCCTGTGCCATGCCCCTCCACAAGGTCCACGGCGTCCGGACCGTAACCTGCTTGCGCATAGGCCCGCTTCAGGGCGCGGGCCTGGCCTTCCGGGACCGGCGCATAGATTGCCGTACCCTTGCCGTCAGAGCCGCCACCAAGCCCCCGGATCACGGCATGGATCGTGTTGCCATCCCGCTCGGCATCCTCGAGGCGCCGCAACGCCAGCATGCCGATCCCCTCTCCCAGCATGGTGCCGTCTGCCGCGTTCGAAAACGGCCGACAATCTCCGGTCGGAGACAGGGCCGGTGTTTTCGAGAAACACATATACATCAGAATGTCGTTCAGCGCGTCGACCCCGCCGGTCAGCACTGTATCGCTGTCGCCCGAGCGAAGCTCGTGCAGGGCAATGCTCAGCGCAGACAGGCTGGATGCACAGGCCGCATCGGTCACCATGTTGCTGCCACCAAGGTCAAACCGGTTGGCAATTCGTCCGGCCACGACGTTCCCGAGCAGGCCGGGAAAGGTTGCTTCCTGCCATTCGACATAATGGCTTTCGATCCGCTCGGCGAGCGCCGCGACCTCGCTTTCCGGCAAGCCGGCCTCACGCATGGCGTTGATCCAGACAGGCCGCTGCAGCCGTCCGGCCATGTGGGCAGTGAGTTCAGTGGCAGACGCCACTCCGAGAACGACACTGGTGCGGGACTTGTCGATGCGGCCTTCACTGTCCCGCTCGATGTCCTGCAGCGTTGCATAGGCCGCGACAAGGGCCAGCAATTGCGCCGTATCCGTTCCTTCCATCGCCTTTGGCGGAATGCCGAATGTCAGCGGATCGAACGCGACGGGATCGATGAACCCGCCACGGCGGCCATAGGTCTTGTCCTTCGCGCGCGGGTCTGCGTCGTAATAATCCTCTGTCAGCCAGTGACTCGGCGGCACATCCGACAGGAGATCGCGTCCTTCGAACACGTCGCGCCAGAAGCCGGTGACATCTCCCCTGCCCGGGAAGATGGCACCCATGCCGACAATGGCGACCGGTTCAGCGGGGCCTTTGGTCATGATGGAAGGACCTTCTGTCTGTTCATCTCAGAGAAACTTTCTCGGCACGTAGGAAAAGGCGCTGGGGGGCACAGCGATGCCGCTCGCCCGCATCTGGCCGGCCCGCGCCAGCCGGGCAGCGCCCTCCATCAGGTTCAGGGCAATCTGGCGCACGGTCCGGTTCTCGATCGGCTCAAGGAACGTCCCCTCAACCCATTCATTGAACGCTCCCTGCGCGGGACCACACCAGATCTGGTAGTCAGATACGCGGTCGGGAGTCCCGTCGCGTGCCCATTGCGCGCCCATGAACAGGTAACGCCGCGCCACCAGAGCCAGGCGCTTGTTGCCGTCCGCCTCGGCCCGCGCCGCTTCTTTCGGATTGGATTGCGTGATGAAGGTCCGCGTCTGCTCCCAGGCTGTCTCGAAGGGCTCGCCAAGAACATCTTCCAGCCAGTCACGGTCCTTGCCGCCCAGGGTCTCGAACGACGCGCCGGACTTGTACAGCGCATGGAGCTTGCGCGCCCGCATGGCAAACAGGGTCCCCCGCTTCAGTACTTGAACTTCGACGCCCTGTTCGAACATGTCCGCCGCCGGGGCCATGCCGACATCGGCCGGGCCGGCCCTGGCCAGCAATTGGCGGGCCGGCTCTGACAATCCGGACTCGACCGCGGACTGGTTGACCGACCCCGTCAGCACATAGGCGGCGCCCATCTGGAACGCTGCCGCAACCCCGTGCGGTGTGGCCATGCCGCCCCCGAGCCCGATCCGGATCGTGTTGCCGTCAATGCCGGTTTCTGCCGCCACCCGGTCCCGCGCCAGAGACAGGGACGAGAACAGCGGCGCAGCAGACCGGTTGTCGGTGTGGCCGCCACTGTCAGCTTCAGCTGTAATGTCCAGCGCAACCGGGACTTGCGCGGCAAGCTCCGCCTGGTCTTCCGTCAGGTGGCCCGCGGCGACGAGGTCTTTCAGAATCCGTTCCGGCGCAGGCCGCATGAATTGCGTGGCCACTTCGGCCCGGGAAACTTTCGCGAAGACATGATTGGCGCGCCGGATCGCTCCGGTCGCATCTCGCGACAGGCCCAACGCCGTGTAGCGCACGATATCCGGTGACAGGCGCATATAGGCCGATGCCGAGACACGGTGCACGCCCATGGACAGGAACAGGTCGACGACCCGTGTCTCATAGCCCGGCTGCTGCGGGGAATGGATAAGGTTGGCCCCCCAGGCTGTCTGCCCCGGGACAATACCGGCCTTGATCTCGCGGACCCCGGACTCAATCGCCTCAGGCTTCAGGCCGGCGCTGCCATAGAAACCGACACATCCTGCGCGCACGGCCTCGATGACCATTCTGGGGGTGGCGATGCCGCGCGCCATTTCACCGACGACATAATTGAATCGCGCGCCGTGCGCCTGCGCAAAGGCCGCGTCTCCAAGCCATTCCGGATAGATTGCGCCCAGCCGGATTTGCCGGGCGTCCTCCGGGCCGGACTGCAGGGCGCCGTGCCGCACGAACACGTCCACGTCTTCGCGAACATGTTCCAACAGCTGATCCAGCGATCGACCCATAGTCATCCTGCTCACTCACCCCGCATTCTGCGGGGCCCCTGCGCGACTCAGCCGCGCGCACAATTGAGGGAAGCGCACCTCCGGAAAGGTGTCAAAAACCCTCAGCAGCGTTACCGAGACAGCCGAAGCTCTCTCCCTCCGAAGACTACTCTATTGTCAGGAATTCAGAACGCAACTTGAAATAGATATTTTTTTTATTTCTATTCTTGGTTAATTTTCGACCGATACTGGAACAGCCGCTGCGCACCACCTTATCGCGTTGCAAGGCCCGGGCCACAGACGATCCCCGCCATGACCACAGAATTGCCATGAAATCAGGTTTTTGACACGCAATCGAGCGAATGAGGGAACTATCAGGGCACCCTTGCGTCCCAATCTGGGACCACCTAGTGATCCATATCAAAGTTCGGGCATTCGCCATCTGCCAGGCGTCCATCGGCGCCAAGCTCAGGCTAGAGGAAAATACCAGCGTGAAATATCTGAGACATGTCGTAGCCGCGGCGGCGATTCTCGCACTGCCTGCCGTCTCCGCCACCGCAGACAGCCGGGATCGGACCGACGACATTGCCGTCATGGGCTATGTCGAGGACGTGTTTGTCGGCAAGCTCGGACTGGAAATGAAGGGCAAGCTGGATACGGGGGCCGATTCCAGCTCTGTCTTCGCGCGCGATGTCCATATCTACAACAAGTCCGGCAAGGATGACTGGGTTCGCTTCCGGCTGGTCGGGAAGAATGGCCGCACCGTCCGGTACGACCAGAATGTCCGCCGCTTTGCGCTGATCAAGCTGAAGACCGGCGGCACCATCCGCCGCCCGGTCATTCACCTTCCGCTATGCATCGGCGGAGTCAGTGGTCTGGCCGAAGTTAATCTGGCCGACCGGGAAGAATTCGAATACGACTTCCTCGTGGGGCGTGAATTCATGGCATCCAGAGTGCTGGTCGATTCCTCGTCGACATTCATCGCCGAAGGCAGCTGCGAAAACGACGACCGTGAATAGTTTTACACATACCAGACTTCTGGCGCTGATCCTTGCCGCCATCGGGCTTGGAATCTTTGCTACAAAAGTGTTCCAGCTGGATTATCCGCTCGCCCCCGGCGCGCAGACAACGACCTGGGATTTCGAAATCTATCTGGATTTCGACACAAGCAACCAGCCTGTGCGGCTGGAAGCCTACATCCCGTCCAACAGCGAGAATCGCCGGGTCTCGCAGGAGCAATTCTACAATGGCGCCTTCGGCCTGCGTCTGAATTCGCGCGAGGAAGAAGGCCGGACGGCCATCTGGACCTACCGGTACCCGAATGACCGCAAGGTGTTGCGCTATCGCGCCCGCCTGCTGGGAGAGACAACGGCCAGCCCATTGCCGGAAAACATGCGCCGCAAGCTGCGCCGCGCGGCGCCGGAAACCGAGAATGATCTTGAACGCCAGGCGTTCCTCGTCTGGTCCACCGATTTGCGCCGCCGCTCTGCCGACGATGAATCCCTGGCGGACCTGGTTCTGGAGGAAATCTTCGTGGATGGCGATGTGGACGAGGTGGAAGCCCTCCTGTCCCCCGCCCTGCCACGCCAGATCGCACGCCTTGCGCTGGCCCGCGACGTCCTCACCAGCCAGGGCATTCCTGCCCGCGTCGCCAATGGCGTTTACCTTGACCAGTCCCGCCGCCGCGCGGAAATCCGGCACTGGCTGGAATACCATGCCGATGGCAGCGACCGTCGATACTTCCCCGGACCGGATCCGAACGAGTTCTTCACCATCTGGCACGGCACCAAGGATTTCATTCGCGCCGAGGGCATCTCCGACCTGGAACTACAGGTCAGTCTTCAGCCCGTAAATGCCGCCGTGGCGGATGTCGTTCAGCGCGTGGCCAAGGATGAAGGCTCGGCCATGCAATGGTTCTCGTTCAATCGCCTGCCGATCACGACCCAACTGGTCTATCAGGTGCTCGTGACCATTCCGGTCGGCATCCTGATGCTGGTCTTCCTCAGACAGTTCATCGGCCTGCAGACGCTTGGCACGTTCATGCCGGTGCTCATTGGCATCGCCTTCCGCGAAACCGCCTTGGTGAATGGCGTCATCCTGTTCACTGCCCTCATCGTTCTGGGACTGGCCGTTCGCTTCTATCTGGAGAAGCTGAAACTGCTGCTTGTGCCGAGGCTGGCCACCGTCGTTGTCTTCATCGTCATCTGTATGGCAGTCATCGCCCAGATCATGGCCAATAATGGTCAACGGATCGGCCTGTCGATCTCCCTGTTCCCGATGGTCATCCTGACCATGACCATTGAGCGCATGTCGATCGCCTGGGAGGAATACTCCCCGACCGAAGCCATCAAGCAGGGCATCGGCAGCCTTCTCGTGGCCGCCGCAGCCTATCTGGTGATGACCAACCGGCATGTTGAATATCTGATGTTCAACTTCCCCGAACTGCTCCTCGTCATCATGGCCATCTGCCTGATGATGGGCAAATACACCGGTCTGCGGCTCAGCGAGCTGATCCGTTTCCGGGAACTGGACACGCGGAAATGATCGGACGCTATCGGGCTTTGCGGCGCGCCGGACTGCTCGGCATCAATGAGCGGAACCTGCGGCTCGTCAACGAGCTCAATCCGCGCAAGCTGATACGGCTGGTCGATGACAAGCGCGAAACCAAGCGGCTGGCCATCGCCGCCGGCATTCCCACGCCGGAACTGTATGGCGTGATCGCGAATCCGTTTCACATGCGCCACCTCGAATCCTATCTCGACAAGCCGGATGGCGTGGTGATCAAGCCGGCCAATGGCTCACAGGGGAACGGAATTCAGGTTCTCATGGAGCCGATGCGGGGCGGTTGGCGCCGCTCCAATGGCCAGCGGGCACTGCTCGAGGACATCCGCTTCCACGTCAACAATATCCTGTCAGGCATGTACAGCCTCAGCGGTCAGCCGGACGTGGCCATGTTCGAGTATCGCGTGAAATTCGACGAAATCTTCAATCCGATCTCGTTTGGCGGAGTGCCGGACATCCGCATCATCGTCGTGCGGGGCATCCCCGCCGTCGCCATGGTCCGCCTGCCGACGGCCGAGTCGGACGGCAAGGCCAATCTGCACAAGGGCGGCGTCGGCGTGGGCCTGGATCTTGTCAGCGGCAAGACACTGAGCGGCATGCAGAACGGCAAGACTACGGACATTCACCCGGACACGGCGAACCCGCTGCGCAATTTCTCGGTCCCCCATTGGGACACGATGCTGGAAATGGCCGCCAAGGCCTATGACGTGACCGGCCTCGGCTATCTCGGCGCAGACATCGTTCTGGACAAGACCAAGGGGCCGCTGCTGCTGGAACTCAATGCACGTCCGGGCCTGGCCATCCAGGTTGCCAACCGGATGGGCATCCGCCCCTTGCTGAAGGCCACGCTGGAAGCCGATACCGAAGGCATGGACGCACTTGCCCGGGTGGACCTCGCGCGCAAGCTTTATCGCAACCATGTTCCCGAACCCGTCTGAGCGGGCTCAGACGGCGTCAGAATTCATAGTCCGGCAGGGAATCGAAGGCGAGTTTCAGCGCATCGCCCCAGCGTGAGGACACGGTGAGGAAATAGGGATCGTCCTCATTGATCCGACGCGACTGGCCCACCTGGAACGCCCCCTCCTCCAGTGTCTGCAGGTCCAGCGGCATGCCGACTGACAGGTTCGCCTTGAGGGTCGAGTCGAAGGATACATAGAGCAGCTTGACCGCTTCCTCGAACGTCATGTCCGAGCGGAAGGCCCGCAGCAGGATCGGCCGGCCATATTTTGTCTCGCCGATCTGGAAGAAAGGCGTCTCGTCGCTCGCCTCGATGAAATTGCCTTCCGGATAGACCATGAACAGCCGCGGCTCCATACCGGCGATCTGGCCGCCCACGATCAGGGTCGCGCCGAATTTGGCCTCCGCATCCGGCCCGTCATTGCCCTGGGTGCGGATCACCTCCTTCACCGTGTCGCCGACCAGACGCGCGACCTGGAACATCGTGTCGGCCGCCATGATGCTCGGATTGCGCTCTTCGGGGGCTTTCATCCGTTCTTCCAGCAGGCTGATCACCGCCTGCGTCGTGGCCAGATTGCCCGCCGTCAGGATGGTGATCACGCGCTCACCCGGAACCTCCCAGGTGAACATCTTCCGGAACCGGGAAATATTGTCGATCCCGGCATTGGTCCGGGTGTCCGACATGAAGATGAGCCCCCGGTCCAGCCGCAGCGCCACGCAATATGTCACCTGAAATGTCTCCGTTCGCGCCTGACACCGACCCTATTGCTGAACCTGTATGGAAACGACGAGATTCTCGTCCCCCGCTCCATAGACCAGCCCCCGGATCGGCGCGGCATCATCATAGTCCAGCCCGGTTGCGATCTGAATATAGCGTGCGTCGGGACAGATACCATTGGAGACATCAAACCCGGTCCAGCCGAGCCCGTCCACCCAGGCTTCCGCCCAGGCATGCCCGGCTTCCTGCTCGATGCGGTCTGTCATCATCAGATACCCGCTGACATAGCGCGCCGGATACCCCAGAAGCCGCGCCGCCGCGATGAAGACATGCGCATGGTCCTGGCAGACCCCCTGCCCGGCCTCGAGCGCCTGTTCGGCTGTCGTGCGGGAATCGGTCTGGTCCTTCTCATAGCGGATGCGGGCGGCAATCTCGGCCATCAGCTCGTGCAGCACGCCGACATCGGCGGTCTCGCTTGCGCCAATGCGGGAGACCAGCGCGCGCAGATTCTTCGCCGGCGCCGTCAGCGGGGTCGGCCGCCGATACAGCCACAGCGGCACCAATTGCCGGTGCCCGCCCGTCACCCCGGATGTGTCATGCGTCTCGACCTCCCCGCGCACGCTCACGGACACGCTCGGCGTGTCGGACTCGACCAGGATCAAATCCACCAGGTTTCCATGATGGTCGGTATAGCCCGTTTCCCGGCGCGCGCCCTCCAGCACGAGATCCCAGGACAGGATCGACTGTGACGCCAGATTGAGCGGTCGCTTGCGCACCTGTTGCAAGGCATAACCTACGCCGTTTTCGTAGGTATAGGTCGAAGTGTGATCGACAGTCAGACGCATGCCCTACTCCGTGAACCGGTAATCTTTTTCGATCTGCTGCGAGAGCGCTGCATTGCGCCGCAGGAAATCGGACAGGAATTCGTGCAAACCCTCGTCGAACACATTCTGGATCGTCGTGGCGGTAAGGCTTGCCTCCAGCGCGGCGGCAAGATCGTGAGCCGGCAGGCGCTGGCCATATTGCCGGAAGAGGCATTCGAGCTGGAAGCTGATCGTGTCATAGCAATAGGCCAGCGAGCGCGGCATCCGCTTGTCGAAGATCAGGAAGTCCGCAATCGTCCGGGGCGTGATGTTCCCGCCATTCAGCCAGTGGAATGAGCGCTGCGCCGAGGCGGACCGCAGGATCATCTCCCATTGCACATTGTCGAGCGACGAGCCGACCGAGGCGCTGGACGGCAGGAGGACATAATACTTGGTGTCCAGGATCCGCGCCGTATTGTCTGCCCGCTCGCTCATGATGCCCAGCATCACGAAATTGTAGATGTCATTGCGCAGCATCGTGCCCGTGGTCGCGCCGCGCACTTGCGCGCCCTGCTGCCGGATCATGGCCAGGATGTCCGGCAGGTCCGCCTCCGAGGGGGTCCGCTTCAAGGCGGCCTGGACGGCCAGCCAGAAATCATTGATCGCTTCCCACATTTCGCGGGTCAGCGCGGTACGGGTCATGCGGGCATTCTCGCGCGCAGCATGCAGCGCCGACATGACACTCGACGGATTGCTCCGGTCCCGGAGCACGAAATCGGCCACCTTGCCGCCGGAGATGGATTCGTGCCGGGCCAGATAGGAATCGCAACAGCCTGCCGTGACGATCACCGATCGCCATTCCTCCTCGCCCGGCTGCGACCGTGTCAGGGCCATGCGAAACCCCGCCTCCACCAGCCGGCTGGCATTCTCCGCGCGCTCCAGAAGGCGGGCCATCCAGAACAGGCCCGATGCGGTCCGTCCCAGCATGCCTATCCCTCCTTCAAGACCCAGGTGTCCTTGGTGCCGCCGCCCTGGCTGGAATTCACCACGAGCGATCCCTTCTTCATCGCCACGCGCGTCAGCCCGCCCGGTGTGACGTCCACCCCGTCGGCCGAGACCAGCACAAACGGGCGCAGGTCCACATGGCGCGGAGACAGCCCGCCCCGTGTCAGGACCGGCACGGTCGACAGGGCCAGGGTCGGCTGCGCGATATAGTTTCCGGGTCGCGCTTCCAGCTTCTTGCGGAACGCGGCGATCTCCTTCTTGCTGGCAGCTGGCCCCACCAGCATGCCATACCCTCCGGACCCGTGCACTTCCTTGACGACAAGATCCTCGAGATTGTCCAGCACATAGGCCAGCGCGTCCGGCTCCGCGCAGCGCCAGGTTGGCACATTTTTCAGGAGCGGCGCCTGACCGGTATAGAATTCGACGATGTTCGGCATGTAGGAATAGATCGCCTTGTCGTCGGCAATGCCAGTGCCCGGCGCATTCGCAATCGTGATGCCCCCGGCCCGGTAGACGTCAAAGATGCCCGCTACGCCCAGCATGGAATCCGGCCGGAAATTCAGGGGATCCAGAAAATCGTCATCCACTCGGCGATAGAGCACATCGATTGGCTCATACCCCTGCGTCGTGCGCATTGCCACGCGGCCGTCGACAACGCGCAGATCATGGCCTTCAACCAGTTCCACGCCCATCTGGTCTGCCAGGAAGGCATGTTCGAAATAGGCCGAATTGTGAATGCCGGGCGTCAGGATGGCCACGGTGGGACGGCTGCCGGCCGTTTGCACCGGGGCCGACCGTTCCAGCGACCGGCGCAGCGCCATCGGATAGCCCGAAACCCTTTGCACCGGCATCTGGGCAAAGAGTTCCGGGAACATGTTCAGCATGGTTTCGCGGTTTTCCAGCATGTAGGAAACACCTGACGGGGTGCGGGCATTGTCCTCCAGAACAAAGAATTCGTTCGGACCGGTCCGCACCAGGTCGATGCCGACAATATGGGTATAGATGCCGCCGGGCGGATCAAAGCCGATCATCTTCGGCAGGAAGGCATCATTGTCCCGGATCAGGTGTTCCGGAACGCGTCCGGCCCGCACAATCTCCTGACGGTGATAGATGTCATACAGGAAGGCATTGATCGCGCGGACCCGTTGCTCAATCCCCCGCACCAGCAACGCCCATTCACTGGCGCCGATGATCCGCGGCACCAGGTCGAACGGGATCAGGCGCTCATCCGCTTCGGTTTCGCCATAGACATTGAATGTGATGCCCGTGCGCCGGAACACGGCTTGCGCATCGCGTGACTTCTTCAGCAGGGCGGAGGGCGTGGTCCGGTCGAACCAGCCGCTATAGCCCGCATAAGGTGGCCTGACCTCGTCCCCGAAGCCATGCATTTCATCGAAGATACGATCGCTTCCAGCCATGCTTCGAGCAACGCACAGGACCGCTCAGGCATCAACCGGGCGCTACAGGCGGACCCGCGCCGGTATGGGAACGTCAATTTCCGGGCAGGCTCAGGTCACCGCTGCCCAAGGCTTGCTCAGAAGCGCCGCCGAATTGATGATTCCGACCATGCAATAGGTTTGCGGGAAATTGCCCCAGAGCTCCCCGGTCTCCGGATCCACATCCTCGGACATGAGACCGAGATGATTGCGCGTGGCCAGAACCGCTTCGAACATCTCCCGCGCCTCGTCGATCCGGCCGACCCGGTAGAGCGCATCGATGAACCAGAACGTACAGGCCGTGAAGGCGGTCTTCGGTTTGCCGAAATCATCCTCGACCTTGTAGCGGTAGACATGATTGCCTTCGCGCAGGTCGCGGTCGACGGCGTCGACCGTTCCCACATAGCGCGGATCGTCCGCCGGGATGAACCCGATTTCGGCCATCAGCAGAACCGAGGCATCCAGGTCCGTGCCGCCAAAGGCCGCGGTGAACGCCCCCACATCCGGATTCCACGCCTTGTCGAGAATGGTCGCGCGGATGATGTCAGCCCGTTCCCGCCAATAGGTTGTCCGATTGTCCAGGTCGAGCCGATCGGCAATCCGGGAGAGCCGGTCGCACGCCGCCCAGCACATGATGGCGGAAGACGTGTGGACATGCGCAATGGTGCGGAATTCCCAGATGCCGGCATCCGGTGTGTCATAGACGGCAAAGGCGCGTTCGCCGACAGGCTCAAGCTGTTCAAATTCTGCAATGCCGGGGCGCGCCAGCAGGCGATGGTCGAAGAAGGATTGCGCCACCCCCAGCACGACTTGCCCATACACATCATGCTGGACATGTTCGGCGGCCTGGTTGCCGCGCCGCACGGGCCCGCTGTCGCGGAAGCCCGGCAGGTGTTCGGCAATGTCCTCGGTCAGGTCTGCCTCCAGGCCAATGCCGTAGACCGGCTGGATATGCCCCCCCTTGGAGTGCGCCACAATGTTACGTACCCACCGCATGTAATGCTCGAGCGTTCCCATGCCGGACAAACGGTTCAGTGCCGTCACCGTAAAATAGGCATCGCGGATCCAGCAGAAACGATAATCCCAGTTGCGGGATGATCCTTCATGCTCCGGAACCGACGTCGTCAGGGCCGCGACAATGCCGCCGGTCTCCTCGAAGACACACAGTTTCAGCGTGATGGCTGCGCGGATTACCTCGTCCTGCCATTCGAACGGCACTGCCAGGCTGCGCGCCCATTTGGCCCAGTATTGCCGGGTGCGTTCTTCCCAGTCGCGGCCGATGACGCCCGGTGAGTCCGTCAGGGATTCGTCCGCCCCCAGAATGAAGGTCACATCCTTGTCGAGAATGAAACTGGTCTGCCCCAGAATGTAGGAAACCGGTGCGTCTGTTGTCACGCGGAACGAAAATTCCTCATCGGCAAACCGGACATGGTTCACCCCCCGGATAGGTCTCAGCTTGCGCTCGCCCCATCTGGTTTCCGGTGTCAGCGAAATGGTTAGCTGCGGCGCCCCGGCCAGTACTTCAAACCGGCGCACCAGGCTGGCTGGCCGGAAGGTCCGGCCCTTGTTCTGGAAGCGCGGCGCAAAATCGACGATCTCGAGAATGGAACCATCCTCCGCCTCCATCCGTGTTCGCAGGATGGCCGTGTTGCGGTCATAGGTCTGGCTGCGCTTGGCAAGGCCCTCCATCCACACGCTGAACGTGCCACCGCCCCCCAGCAGCTTGTTGAAAACCGGTTCGCCATCAAAGCGCGGCAGGCAGAACCATTCATAATCGCCGCGCGCATTGATCAGGCCTGCAATGGTTCCGTTTCCGACAACGCCAAGATCGAGACTCATGATGTTTCCAATGCCTGTTTGAGGAATGCCGCAACATCGCGATGCGATTCCAGCCGATATCCTGCCTGCGTTTCGCCCGGGCCCACTTTCACGGCCCAGCCTCCCAGCTGCCGGGCCATGTCGAACGCGTCCTCGTCTGTCCGGTCATCACCAATCATGACCGGCGTGCGCCCGGCAAAGGGCTCCGTCTCCATCGCGCGGCGCAGGCAGACGCCCTTGTTGGCGCCGCTCGGCTTTGCCTCCAGCACCATCTTGCCGGATTGCAGCGAATAATCAGTATACCCCTTTATGACATCGCCAAGCTTCTCTGTCAGCATCGCGCCGCGGTCCGGGGCCGCCCGGTAGTGCACGGCAAGCACAGGTCCTTTCTCTTCGAGTCGAACCCCTTCATATGCCGTGACAATGGCCATCATGTCCGCCAGAAGGTCTGCCGGCGCAGGCGCTGCGACCTCCCCTGCCGGCGTGCCCGGCGACGCTGCACGAAGGCCATGATTGCCAAATCGCCAGATCGATTGCGGCACCCTTTTTGACAGGTCTGAAAGATCCCGGCCCGACAGGATCGCCACAGCGCCGTCAAGAATGCTGGAGAGGCGCGCCAGAACAGTGTCCATGCCGGGCTCCAGGAAGACGGCGTCCGGATCATCCTGAAGCGGTGACAGGGTGCCGTCGAAATCCAGGAACAGGGCGACCGAGCGATCAAGCTGCGGTGGGGTCGACAGCGGCTGCGTCATGCGGGCACCTCGTCAAAGGCCGTCAGGAAGCGCGTCCGCCACCAGTGGATGTCTTGCGACATGATGTTCTCATACAGGCTTTGCCAGCGCATGCAGCGCTCCTCGCGGGACATTTCAATGGCCTGCTTGACCGCCTCCGCAATTGCCGAACTGTCATAGGGATTGATGATGATCGCCTCCTTCATCTGTTCTGCCGCACCGGCGAATTGCGACAGGATCAACACGCCGGGATCTTCCGGGTCCTGCGCCGCAACGAATTCCTTCGCAACAAGATTCATGCCGTCCTGCAATGGCGTGACGAGACAGGCCTTGGCGCGGCGGTAGAGACCGGCAATTTCCTCGCGATCATATCCTCGTGCCAGATACCGGATGGGCATCCAGTCCAGGTCACCATAATCGCCATTGATCCGTCCGGAGAGCGCGTCAAGCTGTTCGCGCAATTGGGCATATTCCTCCACCACGGACCTCGAAGGCGGCGCGATCTGCGTGAACGAGATGCGTCCGTGCAGGTCCGGATACCGGTCGAACAGTTTGGCCATGCCTTCGAACCGCTGCGGCAGGCCCTTGGAATAATCCATCCGGTCTACACCGATGACCAGGTCCCGGTCCCCCAGGAAGCGTGACAGGCGCGCTGCGGCATGTGTGGCCGGTTCCGCCGTGGCCGCCTCTGCAAAGCTTCGGCTGTCGATGCCGATGGGACAATGCAGCAGGTGCACGATGCGGTCCTCCACCTTGAACCGGCCATCCGGCAATTCCTCGGCCCCGAATTCCTCTTCCAGGTATTGAGCAAGGTTTGCGAGATCCTTGCCGCATTGCAGGCCGACCACATCATAGGCGAACAGGCCACGCGCCAGCTTGCGGTGCTGCGGGATGGCACGGAACACTTCCGGCGCGGGAAACGGAATGTGCAGGAAGAAGCCGCACTTCCCGGTCCAGCCATCTTCGCGCAGCATGTCGCCCAGCAGCAGGAAGTGATAATCATGCACCCACACGATGTCTGACGGCGTGGCCTGCTGCTGCACGATGTCGGCAAACTTCTCGTTGATCTCGACATAATAGCGATAGAAGGCGGAATCGAAGACGGCGAGATCGATCCGGTTGTGCATCACTGGCCACAGCACGCTGTTCGCATAGCCAAGATAGAAGCCGTCATACTGGTCACGGGAATAGTCGGTCAGCGCGAACTCGACCCCGTCTTCCTCGCTTCGTTTTGCGCGGCTGCTGGGAAAGTCCAGGATGCGGCCGCTCCAGCCGATCCACAGTCCGCGTGTGTCCGCCAGCGTGTCCCACAGGGCCACGGCCAGTCCGCCAGCCCGGCTTTCCTGCCCGGCAGCCGTCCGGTTCGACACGGCGATCAATCGCGATGCTTGTGACGATGTCTGGTCTGTCATTGCCCTTCCTGTCCGGCCCGGTCTAGCGCGGCGCCACTCCCTTCCCAATGCCGGGGCCCGGCTTGCCCCTGCAGAAACCATGGCCCTGCCTGCTTTGCAGGCACCTTGTCAAATACGGCGCCGCGCCAGGCGGTTCCGTCATTTTATCAGTCTCCGCCCCGGCCGCCTGCCCTGCACAGGTTCAGGACTGGCCCGCCGGCGCAAAGCTGTGGGCCTGCGCCAGGCGCCATTCATCGGCCAGCTGCGTCTCCTGCGGCGCGCGCAGCAATTGTTCATGCTGCACCAGCTGATAGGCCCGCTCGGCCGTGTAGGCGATGTCCTCGGTCACCCGGTGCATGACATGCCGGGGTGTCAGATCTGCCGGATGGTCACAGCCCGCAGCGCCCACCACCTCCATCAGCGCCTTGACCGTGTTATGGTGGAAATTCCTGACGCGGACCGCCTTGTCCGCCACGACCAGTCCGCGCTGGCGTCCCCTGTCGGAGGTCGCAATGCCGGTCGGGCAGGTATTGTTGTGGCAGTTCAGCGACTGGATGCATCCCAGCGCGAACATGAAGCCGCGCGCCGTGTTCACCCAGTCCGCCCCGAGCGCCATGGAGGAGGCGATTGCGAACGCGCTGATCTGCTTGCCCGAACACGCCAGGCGCACATCCTGCTTCAGGCCGGTGCCCACCAGCGCGTTGCGGGTCAGCACCAGCGCCTGACGCAGCGGCGCGCCGACATGGTCCAGGAATTCCGAGGGCGCTGCGCCGGTGCCCCCTTCCCCGCCATCCACCACCATGAAGTCCACCCGCATGCCGGTCTCCAGCATCGCCTTGCAGATCGCCAGCGTCTCCCAGCGATTGCCAACGGCGAACTTGATGCCGACCGGTTTGCCGCCGGACAGGTCGCGCAGGGTGGACACGAAGTCCAGCAATCCGACCGGTGTCGAGAAACTCGTATGCGCCGGCGGCGACACACAGGTCTCTCCCATCGCAATGCCGCGCGCCTCGGCAATCTCGCGCGTGACCTTCTCCCCCGGCAGCACGCCGCCATGGCCAGGCTTCGCGCCCTGGCTCAGCTTCACCTCGATCATCTTGATCTGCGGGTCCCGAGCCGTCTCCGCAAACTTCGCCGCATCAAACGAGCCATCCGCCGCGCGGCAGCCGAAATAGCCCGACCCGATTTCCCAGACGAGATCCCCCCCGCCGGCGCGGTGATAGCGCGACACGCCGCCTTCGCCCGTATCGTGATAGAAACCGCCAAGACGCGCGCCGGTCGACAGCGCCTCGATCGCATGTGCCCCGAGGGATCCGAAACTCATTGCAGAGATGTTGAACACGCTCGCCGCATAGGGTTGCGCGGTGCCCGGAGCCCCCACCATCACACGCGGGTCGGTTTCCTCCGGATGCCGCGCCGCGATGGAATGCGCCAGCCATTCATAAGGCGGCTTGTCGACATCGAGATGGCTGCCGAACGGTTCGACCGAAGAAACATCCTTCGCCCGGCGATACACCATGGCGCGGTCTTCATGGTTGAAGGGCCGCCCTTCGGTTTCGCTCTCGACGATATAGGCGCGCAGGAACGGGCGCAGCTCTTCCGCAATCCACCGGATACGCGCCATCAGCGGATAGTTGCGCCACAGAGTGTGCCGACGCTGAAACACATCATACAGACCGGTCAGCGCAAACGGCGCCAGGATCATCGCAACATAGGCCAGCCAGCCATGCTGTTGCATCAGGGCAAGGCTCGTCCCCAGAAGCAGAACGGTCGCGAGCCATGGTAGATATCTGAGCATGCAGCCCTCTTTTCTCAGCCAGTCCTCTATCCAGATGTCCTCTACTTGCGGCAAGGCGTCAATCAAACAAGTCTGCTGCCTGCATTACGAACAAGGGCGCGCCGACGACATCGGAATACCTGTATTCAGGATACGGATGACACGGGAATACTACGCAAAAGGGGTTGGCAGGCTGTGGAAAAACGGGTCAGTGTTCGAACTGCGTTTCAAACTGATTCGTGTTGTTAGCTGCGTAAAGTCAAAAACGCCCGTTCGGCGGGCCCATTGAGGAGACACTCCCATGGCAAAAGCAACCAAAGCCAAGAAAGCCGCGACGCCCAAGAAAGCTGCTGCACCGAAAGCGACCAAGCCTGCCAAGGCTCCTTCTCCGAAGGAAGTGCTGATGGAGAAATACACCACGGACCTGAAGGAGAAGGTGGGTGAAACCCGCTCCGACATGGCTCTGCTGGAAGCCGCCGTGAAAGCGTGCGGACCCACCATCTACAAGGCAGACTCCGCAACCGTTGCGGCGTCGGACAAGGAAGAACTCGGCCGCATCAAGAAAGGCTTCATTGCAAAGAAGCTGGGCGTGACCGACGAAGCCAAGGCAGACGCCGCCATTGCGGATGCCGTTGCCAAGTACGGAAAATCCGTGCGCGCAAAGCATCGCCCGGTCATGTACTACCTGATCGCCAAGGCGCTGAAAAAAGGCTCTGTCCTGAAGGGCTAGCCAGGGCGACCTGCAAAATTGAAAAAGCCGGGAAGGTCAGACCTTCCCGGCTTTTCTCGTTTCAGGGCGAACCGGATCAGAAACCGGCAAGACGGGCATACCGGTCGCGATGCCAGCTGGCCGACCCGAACAGTGCTTCCTGCACACGCGCGCGCTTCATGTAGAGGCCCGGATCTGCATCATCGGTCATGCCGATCCCGCCATGCATCTGCACACATTCATTCGAGACCAGGTGAACCAGGTCGCTGGCACGCGCCTTGGCCAGGCTTGCCAGTTCCGGAACCGTGTCCTTGCCGGCATCGACGGCGGCCAGGGCTGCGGCCACGCAGGAGCGGGTCAGTTCCAGTTCCGTGAACATCTTCGCGGCGCGATGCTGCAGCGCCTGGAACGACCCGATCAGCTGGCCGAACTGCTTGCGGCTGTTCAGATATTCCAGGGTCATGTCGAAGGCGGCCTGCGCGCTGCCCAGCATTTCGGCGGCCTGGCCGATTGCCGCGCGGTCCAGCACCGGCTCCAGAATGTCGGCGCCCTTGTCGACGGCGCCGATCACGGCGCTGTCCGGCACCATGACATCTTCCAGCGTGACATGGGCGGCGCCATGGGAATCAACCGAGTTCAGCGTCTGGATCGACACGCCCTTCGCATCCCTCGGAACCAGGAACAGGGTCAGGCCATGCCGGTCGCCGGCTTCCCCGAAAGTGCGCGCCACCACGATCAGCATGTCGGCATGGTGCGCATCCGGCACGAACCGCTTCATGCCATTCAGCGTGTAGCCCTGCCCGTTGCGTTCGGCTTCCGTGGCCACGCCCAGCGGATTGAAATGCGCAGTCTCGTCCAGGGCGAGCGCGAAGCTCGTCTCGCCGCCGGCGATTTTCGGCAACCATTCGGATTGCTGTTCGGCGCTGCCTCCCAATTGCAGGGCGCTGGCAGCGATCAGGGCGGTCTGCAGCACGGGCGTCGCCGCCAGGGTGCGGCCCTGCGCTTCCAGGATCTGGCCCAGGCCGACCAGGCCGAAATGTTCGCCGCCCGGCTCATCCGGAATGATCACGCCGAAGAAGCCGAGTTCGGCCAGCTTCTGGCGCGTCTCGGGGTCGACGCCATTGGCGCCCGAATCCCGCAGGGACCGCAGCCGGGTCACCGGCAGTTCGTCGCGGGCGAAAGCCATGGCGGTGTCCCGCAGCATTTCCTGGTCTTCCGTCAAAAGGAATGTCATCTGAATATCTCCGAAGCCTTGCGTTTGTCCCTGGTGTTTCTGGCAACGCGCCGCACGTTTTCCGCTTCACGCCCCACGAGCAGGCCAGCCAGGCCGGATGTGCTCCACAGGGCGCTGGCCGCGAGCGCCAGCCTTATATTTGTCAATTCAAATCGCGCTGCTTCCATGCCGGCCCAGATATAGACAACGATCAGGGTCGACAGCAGCGCAAGCATCCACACAGCCGCCTGAACCGGCCAGCGTCCCCGAAAGAAGGGAGCCAGGACTCCCGCCAGAAAGGGCGTGCCGAGAAACAGGAGGATGACCTGTGTGGAGGTCATGCCTATTGGTGGTCCTTCAGGCCAAGCACACGCTTGGAGATCACATTGAGGTTGATCTCGCTGGTGCCGCCTTCAATGGAATTGCCCTTGGACCGCAGCCATTGCCGCGTGACCTTCTTCGCGGAAGGATCAAAGCCCTCCCCTTGCCATCCGAGGCCTTCCGTGCCGAGCGCTTCGACCAGCAATTCGTGCCGGTCCTGATTCATCTTCGCCGCACCGTATTTCAGAATGGATGCCGTATGGCCCACCTGCTGGCCCGCCTTGGCCTGTTCGGCCTGACGCTGAACCGTCAGATTGAACGCCTTGGCATACATCTTGTGGTCTGCAATCCGTCCACGGAGGTCCCCGTCAATCAGGCGGCCCTCGCCATCGGTGCCGATATGCATCTTGGCATATTCTTCCGGTCCCAGAATGCCAGAGCCTCCCGTGCCGCCAAATCCGCCGGCAGAGATGGAGGAGCGCTCGAACTGCAACAGGCGTTTGGCAATCTTCCAGCCGCCATTCACATCGCCGACCAATTGGTCCTTCGGCACTTTCACATCCGTGAAGAAGGTTTCGCAGAATGGGCTCTCGCCGGAGATCAGCAGGATGGGACGGGCCTCGACGCCTTCACTTTCCATGTCGAACAGGATGAAGCTGATGCCCTCATGCTTCACGCTCGTATCGGTGCGCACGAGGCAGAAGATCCAGTCGGCCTTGTCCGCATAGGAGGTCCAGACCTTCTGGCCATTGATCAGATAATGATCGCCCTTGTCCTCGCACCGCGTCTGAAGGTCTGCGAGGTCAGAGCCCGCACCCGGTTCGGAATAGCCCTGGCACCAGCGTGTCTTGCCTTTCACGATGTCCGGAATGAAACGCAGCTTCTGTTCTTCATTGCCGAATTCCAGCAGGGCCGGACCGAACATCCAGAGCCCGAAGGAGAACAGGGCTGGGCGGGCCTTGATGCGGCGCAATTCTTCCTGCAGCACGCGGTTCTGGGCCCGGCTCAGGCCGCCGCCGCCATACTTCGCGGGCCATTCCGGGGCGGTCCAGCCCTTCTCGCCCATCCGCTCCAGCCAGACCTTGGCCTCAGGGTTCTTGAAGGTCTCGCGCTTTCCGCCCCAGACAATCTCGTCATCCTTCATCGGCGTGCGCATGGACGGCGGACAATTCTCCTCCAGCCATTCGCGCGTTTCTGCGCGAAACTGTTCGAGATCAACAGATTCATCATACGCCATATCGGACTCCTGCGGGGCAACGGTAGATGGGCTGACCTTATGCCTATCAGCAGGCAGCGCCAAGCTCTGACCTTGCGTTAGAAGGCGCCCCCCTGCCCGGCCGGGCCTCGGCTTCGGTCAGGGATAGGACGGGGCTTCATGCGGGGTCTTCACCCAATAATGCGGCCGCCGCGCCAGGCTGTAGAGCGCGCGCAGCACCGCCACGAACTGTAGCGGCCAGTAGAACGGAACGGACAGCAGATCCCGGAGCCGCACCCCGAACGCGCTGCGCGGTACGCTCAGCGCCGTGGCCATGCCCAGCGTCCAGGACAATCCCAGTGCGCTCCAGCTGAACAGGCTCACCTCCGCCTCGGGGCTCAGCAGGCAGACAAGGCACCAGACCAGCCAGGGCAGATGCACCAGCGCCGACAGAATGGTTCCCCCCAGCATCAATTGCATGGACAGGAAGCCTGATACGCCCATGGAGCTGATGGCCGCTTTAGGATCGCGCATCAGGACCAGCCAGGTCTGCAGGAAACCCTTCAGCCAGCGCGACCGCTGCCCGATCCACACATCCAGCTTTCCGGGCGGCACTTCAACCGTCGCCGGCGCGATCACGCCGATCCTTCGGCCGAGCCGGGCAAGCCGCAGGCCGAGATCTGCGTCCTCGGTGACGTTCCAGGCGTCCCATCCTCCGACCGCCATGAGGTCTGCCTTGCGGAAATGATTGCTCGTCCCGCCCAGCGCGATCGGCAGGCCGAGCCGCGCCAGTGCCGGCATCAACCGGTTGAACTGGATGGCATATTCAAGTGCCCAGTGCCGCGCCAGCCAGCCGGCGCCCCGGACATTGCCGACAAGGGGCGCCTGGATACAGGCAAGCTGCGGATTCCACGCAAAATGCCGCGCCGCGTCCAGCAACTGGCCCGGATTGGGCCTGTCCTCGGCATCATAGACGGTGACAAAGGCCCCGCGGGCGCGCAACAGGCCGTAATTGAGGGCGCGCGGCTTGGTCTGCGGACAGCCGGGCGGCAGCACCAGGACTTCCGTGCCCTCGGGCCAGATCTGGGAATGAATGGCGGCCTTGGTGTCTGCATCCCCGGTTTCGAGCAGCAGTTTCACATCCAGAAGGTGGCGCGGATAGTCGAGCGACATCAGGGCACGCGACAATTGCGGCATGCAGGCCGCCTCGTCCTTCAGGGCGATCAGGATCGTGTAGCGCGGCAGCAGCAGGGATACCGACACCGGGTCGGTCAGAAGATGTGTCCGGCTTCCCCCCAGCATCGCCAGCCCGAAGCGAAATGCCATGACCAGCGCAAACAGGACGAGCCCCGCCCAGGCCAGAGCCGTCACCGTCCAGCCGGTCGCCACCAGTCCGGCAATGCCCAGCACCGTGAGGGTCCGTCCGACAAGGCGGGCCTGACCGCGTACCAGGCCGGTCTTGGCAGACAGGCCGACAAAGCGCGACGGGAAGCCTTCCGCGGCCCGGTTCGCCAGCGCCGGATCAGGCGGCGGCTCAGCCAGCGTATCAAACAAGTGTTGCGGGAAGCGATCCCGCGCCCAGACCCCATCTGCACCCATGTCCGCATAAAACGCGAACAGGATGCATGCGCCAGAAACCATAAGTTGAATCCGTTTCGGACTCGCAATGAATGTGAATGTGGTGGGAAGGGACTGGACATTTTCACCCAATGTTCTATCTTTGTTCCATGAGTGATCTTCATGTTGTCTGGTTCCGCAGAGATCTCCGCGTGCACGATCATGCCGCGCTCGCCGCTGCCTGTGCGTCGGCAGGGGATGTCGTGCCCCTGTATGTGATCGATCCGGAGGACTGGCACGCGCCGGAAGCATCTGCCCGGCAATTCGACTTCCTCATCGAGGCGCTGGCCGATCTGGATCATGCGCTACGTCGGCGCGGCAGCCAGCTATGCCTGCGTATCGGTCCCAGCCGTGAAATCCTGTCCGGTCTTCATGCCCGTCACGGCATTGCCGCCCTCTACATGAATGGCGCCCCCTCGCCGGGCGGCAGTGCTGGCCGTGATCGGGATATCCGCAATTGGGCGATGCGCGCGGGCGTGCCCTTGCGGGAAACGGGCGTCGGGCATCCTGTATCGCCGGAATTCACCCTGGAAGCCTGGCAGGATGACATGAAGCGCAGCCGGCTGGCAGCGCCGGACAGATTGCCGCCCATGTCCCTGCCCTCGGATCCCTGGCCCTGTGCCTCCGATTTCGGGCTCGAGGACACCCCCTGCCCTGACCGCCAGACCGGGGGACGTACCCGGGCGATCCTGAATCTGCGCCACTTTCTGGGCGGCGCGGGCCGTGACGCTGCCAAGATCGGCCTGTCGATAAGCGCCCGGCACGCCTCGGCATCCGCCCTCTCCCCCTATCTGGCGCTCGGCTGCCTGTCGGAGCGCGAAGCCTGGCAAGGTGCCATGAAGGCCCGCGCCGCACTGCTCGCAGATGGGGACACGACCTTTGCCGCCGCCCTGGACCGGTTTGCCGGGAATCTCGAGCGCCGGGCCCGCATGCGCGCCTCCGGGGTCGGCATGCCGCTTCGCCGGCTGACCACCCGGCTGGAAGACGATCCCCATGACCGGCCTGCCGCGACCGGGTCGGATCCCCGCCTAGCGGTCTGGGCCACCGGCATGACGGGCTTCCCGATCCTGGATGCCGGCATGCGGTGCCTGCGCGAGACCGGATCGCTGGATGCGGGACTGAGGGAGCTGCTCCTGTCCTTTGCAACCTGTCATCTCTGGCTTCGGCCGGATGCACCATGCGGGACAATGGCCCGGCTGAGCCTTGATTATGATACTGCCCTGTTTGAGGTGAATGCCCGGCAGGTCATCGGCATTGCCGGCGGACGTCCGACCTATATCCCGAATCCCGTCCGCCAGGGACTTGCCCGTGATCCTGACGGGGCCTTTATCCGGAAATGGGTGCCCGAACTCGCAGCCCTGCCGGACTCCTGGCTTCACGCGCCGTGGGAGGCGCCGAAATCCGTACTGGCCCGGCTCGGCATCATATTCGGCCAGACCTATCCGATGCGCATGGTTGATCACATGGCGGCGGCGCGGGAAGCCCGTCACAGATTGTGTCCGGCCGAAGAACTGCCGGATCTGCCCTATCGGAACGTTGCGCCGCGGCCGGCCATGCGGTCCGCATCCATCCGCCGGAAAACTGCACGGGCGGCGCGTCCGGCGCGCGGGCCGGTGCAGCTCAGTTTCGATTTGCAGGGGCATGCCTGATCCCGGTGGCCAGCCGGGTCAGGCCTCTCCCTGCCGGAACGGGCTGAACCGGTGTGATGAAACGCGGGAACACCGGGGGACATGGATGGAGACGGCCTGAAACGGTGTGACCCGGATTGAACACGCCTGAAACGGTCTGAAATCGCCCGACATGAATTCGGTGTAAGGCGATGGCATCGATCTTGACTTCGCTCCGGACCGTAGTTATCGATAATCAACAAATCTTAGCGCCTTGAAATTGCTTTGATTTATTATTTTTCGATAAAAACTTATTGATTTTCAATAATTCCTTCCCTAGATTGAGGATGTCGGCGGCGGGATGGTCCCGCCAAGGACACCCAAACCCAAGCCAGAAGGAATTGAAAACATGACCCCCCGCGCCCGTCAGAGCGACATCGCCGCAACCGCCGAGCAAGGCATGATGGCCCTCTCCATCATGACCGGAGAGGCAACTCACCGGACCCGGCCGGCCAATGATGTCAAAGCGGAGGGTCGTCAGAATCTCCTGGTCCGCCGCCGCCGCCGCTTCGCCCGACGCGAAGCGCGCTAGGCCTGCCCGGCCGGTGCCGCGATCCCCGGTTTCCCCTGACCGGATGCGGCGCCGGCCACCTGCCCCCCCTCAACCGCACGTCACTCACCCCTTGAAAGGACACCTGTCATGATCCGCTCTCTCTCCGCCATCGCCCTCGCCGCTTCCCTCGCTGTCGCACCGGCCTTTGCCGCCTCGGACGACTTCCAGATGGAAATCGACCTGAACCGCACCCAGTTGGAAACCGTGGAAGGCGCCCGTGCAGAATACAGCCGCGTCCGCGACGAAGTGCACACACGCTGCGTTGCCGAGCATGACGGCTTCCGCTTCGCCAAGACCTATGTGGTCGGCCAGTGCGAACGCCAGACGATGAAGAAGATCGTCGCTCATGTCGGCGATGCGAACTTCACCGAAGCGCACTTCACCTACAGCTGATCCCTCCGGACCGGCAGGTATCCCGCCTCTCCAGAACCGCCTGCCGCCCCGGATCTGCGCCCTGCCCCTCTGGCAGGGCGTTTTTTAGGTGGAGCTCGCGTCAGCTTCCCGGAAGTCCTTTGCCCGCAGGATCTGGGACAGTCTGAAATGGACTGGCACGAACGCACCATCCTCGTCGCTCTCGAACAACGCACAGCAGCTTGTGGGAAACTTTTCGATCAGGCGGATCGACTGCTGGTGGTCCAGGCTGCCGGCCTCCCGCAGGATCTCCATGGAGAAGTCGTGCAGGCCCGGATTGTGCCCGATCACCATCAACGTGCCGGCCCCGTCATTCTGGCAGACTGCCTCGGTCAGGCCGCGCACGCCGGACAGGTATAGCGATTCCATCGGCCGGACCTTTTCGCCTTCAACCACTTTGGCCACTTCCGAACAGGTCTCCCGGGCGCGGCGCGCGCTGGACACCAGGATGCGTTCCGGGCTCCAGCCCATGGCCACCAGCTCCTCGGCCATGCGCTGGGCATCCTCTTTCCCGCGCGGCGTCAGTGCCCGGCTGAAATCATCAACGCCTTCGGCCCAGGGTTCGGTCTTCGCATGCCGCATCAGGATCAGGCGCTTCATTCCAATTCCTTCTTCCCGCACGGGGTATTAGAAAAACTCATCGACGGCTTCAGGCACCACGCATTGGCCAGCTTCTTCTTAGGCACCATTTTCCAGTCACAAATCAAGAGACAGGAGTATGGTAATATGAGCCTTCTGATTGGCGATGTTGCACCGGATTTTGAAGCCGACACGACAGAAGGCCGCATTCGCTTCCACGAATGGGCCGGCGACGACTGGGTCGTGTTCTTTTCCCACCCGGCCGATTTCACCCCGGTCTGCACCACCGAGCTCGGCTATACAGCCAATCTCAAGGATGAGTTCGCCCGCCGGGGCGCGAAAGCCCTCGTCATTTCGGTCGACAGCCTGGACGATCACCGGAAATGGATCTCCGATATCGAGGAAACCCAGGATGCGACCGTCACCTTCCCGCTGATCGCCGATCCTGACCGCAGCGTTGCAACGCTGTACAACATGATCCACCCGAATGCGGACGCGAAGGTCACGGTCCGCGCGGTCTACGTGATCGATCCCAACAAGCGCATTCGCGCCTCGATCATCTACCCCCCGAGCGCCGGGCGGAATTTTGACGAAATCCTCCGCCTGATCGACAGCCTCCAGCTGACAGACGGCCACAAGGTGGCAACGCCCGTGAACTGGACTGATGGCGAGGATGTGATCATTGTCCCGTCTCTGACAGACCCGGACGAAATCGCGCGCCTGTTCCCGAAGGGGTACAAGGCAGTAAAGCCCTATCTCAGATACACGCCGCAACCAGGCAAATAGCGATTTCGCGCGGCCCTGTCAGCCTGGCAGGGCCGCCGCAATCGACGCGATATCGAACGGCTTCTTGACGACCGGCACATCCGGATACCGTTTCGCCAGATCGATTGAGTCTCCATAACCTGTCGCAAAGGCGAACGGTATTCCCCGCGCATGCAAACGCTCGGCAATCGGCTCGCTCGTTTCCGATCCGAGATTTACGTCCAACAGGGCGAAATGCAGCGTCTCTGCGTCGATAAAGGCCACCGCCTCGCTGACATTCGAGGCGACGAAGACCTCACTGGCCCCCAGGGAGCGGATCATGTCTTCTGCATCCAGAGCAATGATCAGATTGTCCTCGACCACCATGGCCTGACCGTTGAGATGAGACTTCTTCGACTTGCCCGGCCCGGGTGCAATCGACTTAGCTTGCGCACCTTCAAAGGCCTCGACATGTACCGAGGGAATCTCAAACCTGGCCGAAACACCAGTTACCTCGAACCGCAATTCTGCCCGGCCGTTGAGTTCATAGGGAATGGACCGCTCGATGATCGTTGACCCAAAGCCCCGACGAGTCGGAGGGGCTTGAATCGGTGGGCCACCGCTTTCCAGCCAGGTGAGCTCCAGACCACCATCGGCCATGGGAGCAAATCCGATGCGAACCTCGCCGCTCGGTTCGCTCAGTGCCCCGTACTTTGCAGAATTGGTCAGCAGTTCGTGCACGACCAGAGAGACCGACGTGAATGCCTTGGGCTGAAGGCGCACATCATGCCCGTCGATCCTTACTTTCTCTGCATTTGATCCGAGATAGGCTTCAGACTCGATCTGTATCAGTTCGCGCGCGGAAGCCGGCGCCCATTGCTGCCGGGTGATCAGGTCGTGCGCCCGGCTCAGCGCATGAATACGGCCCCCAACGACTTGCGTGAATTCAGCAATCGACCGGGCGTCCGATCCGCTCTGCTCCACCAGGCCTCCAATCAGGCCGAGTATGTTCCGGACCCGGTGGTTCAGCTCGGCAATCAGAAGCTCCTGATGTTCCTGCGCCTTTGTGCGCTCGCGCAGCGCTGCGTCAGACATGCGCAGGATCACCTCCAGAAGGGTCAGGCGCAGCGCTTCGGCGGCACGGATCTCGGCCGGCTGCCACGGCGATGACGTGTCGCGCACAATCTGCTGCCAAGCCTCAAAACTTTTCCTTGGGGTCAGCCTGGCACCGTGCTGGCCCACCGCAACCGGCTTGTCGGGATTGCCGGCCCAGGTCACGGATTTCGCGATCTCTCGCCGGAACAGGACGATGTAATCCCTTGGGGCACGCGACACCGGCAGGGCCAGCATGCCCGCTGCGCGACCGGCAAAGCCTTCCGCAGCCGGATAAGCCTTCTTCAGGCTTTCAGTATGATAGACACGGCTTGCCGCTGTCGTGTTCAGAAAATTGACGAGTCCCAGGAATTCGTCACGAGACGGCGTTTGTCCGATGGACTGGTATTCACCATCCACCCAGCCAATGGCTCCATCATAGGGAATAACGGTCGCAATCGCGTTGACGATCGCTTCGAAATTCTCAGAAATAGAGGCGTCTTCCGCCAGTTGTGCCATCAATTGGTCGTGCAGCATCTGGGCGCGATCAGATTCCTCACGGCCCTCATCTGCCTCTTTCTGGTCGAGCACGAACGAGAACAGTTGCCCAAACAATTCTGCGGCAGTCCTCAATTCGTAGGACAGGATCTTTGGCGACTCATGGTGGCATGCAAACAGGCCCCACAATTTCCCCCGTTTCAGAATGGAGATGGAAAGAGAGGCTCTAACACCCATATTCTCCAGGTATTCGAGATGGATCGGGGAAACAGCCCGCACGCCGCTCATCGAAAGATCCAGCGGGATGCCTTCGGGGCTTGTATGCGGAATGATCTCGGCCCCCTGGTCGGACACGTCTGCAATGATGCGCAACAGGTTGCGCGCGTACAGGGCACGTGCCTGTTTCGGAATGTCCGAGGCCGGATAGCGCAGCCCCTTGAAACTCTCCATGCCCGGCTTGAGGGCTTCGGCGATCACCTCACCGGTTCCGTCGTCCCCGAAGCGGTAAACCATGATCCGGTCAAATCCGATCAGACTGCGCATCTGACGGGCGGCATCCTCGCACAATTGCCGGGATGATGTAGCTCGCGATATTCGCTCCACCATGGGGCGCACATAGTTCACATAATTGGTGTCCCGGCTCGTATCGTGCGCCTCGAACTCCAGAATGATCGACCGGCCGGACAGGTGGATCGACAGGTCGAAGAGTCGCCCGTCTCCGTTCAGGTCCAGACCGAACACACGCTCGACTGCGTCGGGAGATGTCAGCATCGGCAAGCGGGAGCGGATGACGGACAAGGCAGGTTCAGCTAGGGCATCAGCCACGCGGCGACCGATCAGGTCCTGTGCCGGCTTGCCCAGGAAACGGTCCACATTGACGGACGCGTGGTTGATGATCCAGTCGGAAGACATGGATATCAGAGCCCCGAAAGACTGCACCCGGCCGATGACGTGGATGGGCTCACGATCGCAATTCGTCAAATCGACTGCGGTGTCAGAACCAAACGTGTCAGGGCCGTTTTGCGGCATGGGCAGTCTCTTTCATCACATACCTGCACGCAGTCTCGTATAGTGAGAAACAGGCCTTTGCCGATTCAACTACATGATTACGTTCCATTTGGCCAATATCCACGCTCGGCAGAAAACGGAGGAATTGGGACCAGCAGGCCCGGTCCGACAGGAACGTGAGAAATCGCCCTGCGCCCTTCACCCGCTCGTCATCACTGGCCCGCCATCTTTGGTGCAGGATGGTACCGCCCAAATGGCTACCCGCGATAACATAGATTACTCCCAGAGGATGGATCCCCGACAGGCTGGGCCTCTGAGGCCAGTCCGGCCGCGGTCGACCGAGGCCGGACAGGTCCGCCAGAATGTCCTCCAGCGGCGGTGCCGGCGGAACCATACCGGCATAGGGCTGAAGAACTTCGCCAAGGCAATCATAGGCAAGATAACTGACTGACAGAAACTCCCCCAGCCCGACCGGGCCGGTCAGGTCGAATTGACTGAACAACTCGTCCACGCGGGCATGGTCCGCCGCAGTCTCCAGTCGCAATCGCTGGCGAAGGGTAATTTCGTTCGTCATTCCCTGCCCCCGGACATGGCGCTGAATGCCCTCGCCGTCAGGATGGAATTCGTTCGCTCAGCTTGCCGCCGACCCTTATGGGATCAATCCGGATTGCCAGGCCTGTCTGGTCGTCCGTTTCAACGAATGTACCGCAGAGCGTCCCCTCCCCCAGCGCCGGCTGGTAACGTTCGCCGGGCAATTGCGTCTGAAACCGATAGAGCGAGATCTGCTTCTGCATACCGATGATGCTGTCATAGTCCCCGCACATGCCGGCGTCGGTCTGATAGGCGGTGCCAGCCTCCAGGATCATCGTATCCGCAGTGGGAACATGGGTGTGGCTGCCAACAACCAGGCTGGCACGTCCATCACAATGATGTCCCATGGCCATTTTCTCACTCGTGGCCTCGCAATGCATGTCCACAATGATGGCGTCGGCCACGGCGCCCATCGGCATGGAATCGAGGGCGGTATCAACCGCCGCAAACGGGCAAGGCAGGCTCTGACGCATGAACACATTGCCCTGGACCTGAATAACGCCCACCCGGCGGCCGTCCGGCAGACTGAACAGGTTTGCCCCCTTCCCCGGGGCCTGTGCCGCCGGAGGATAGTTCGCCGGGCGCAACAGACGTGGTTCCCGTTCGATATAGGTGAGAGCTTCGCGCTGGTCCCAGGCATGATCGCCAAGGGTCAGGCAATCGGCCCCGGCTGCAAAGAATTCTTCCGCTATCGCGCTTGTCAGACCGAAGCCGCCAGCAGAGTTTTCTGCGTTCACGACCACGAAATCGAGACGCAATTGAGCCTTCAGGCCCGGCAAGTGATCCAGCACGGCCTGCCGACCGGGTTTGCCGACCACGTCTCCGAAAAATGCGAGTTTCATGACCGACAGTCTATGCCTTGCCCATCGCGCAAAGAAAAGCGCGCGTACCCAGCGAGAGCACGCGCGCCTTCAAGCGTAACGGGTTTACTCGTTTGTTGCCGAGAACCCGAGCGCCGATTTCGTCAGTGCCGACGGATCTTCCATCTCCGCAAGTTCGGACACTTTCAGCGGCGATGCCGGATTCAGGGAAATCGTCAGCGTCTTCGGATCCGTGATGAAGCTGGACAGGGCGGTCGAGGCCTCGGTGACCAGTTCCATATCGACACCCGATCCGCCGAGCATCATCGGCGCCATGGCCATCATGCCGGCTGTCTGATTGCGAAGCTGCTGCGGGTCTTCCCCGCTCTGGGCGGCGTACGCATTGAACGCGCGATCCACAATGCCATTGTCATCCAGCTTGAGGTCGAGCGAGTGTAGGGTCAGCTTTCCCATGACCTCGTTCATCATGGCAGCCGGATCAGCCGGGTCGATATCCTGCTCGGCCTGTGCGGCAGCCATGGCGCTGGCGCCTTCATACTTGGCGCCGAAATCGAGCCGGAACCCGTCTTTCAGTTCCCAGTAGTTCTTGTTGGCTGCAAGCGTAACGATATCCGAATCGGGATCGTAGCTCTGTTCACCGGCCATGGTCAGTTCCAGCTTCTCATAGCCGAGAAGCGCAAGCTGGCCACTCAATTGCTCGCCGAGTTCACCCGTGCCGGTATTGAGGGTCATCTTGGTCGGCTCGGTGACGACTTTGACAGCACGTCCCTGAGAGTCATGGCTGACCTTAGACACGAGGGAAGGCATGTCGAAATTCACGCCGGAGACGTCGAAGCTCATATCCTTCATCGAGATCGAATCATATCCAGGATTGGCCGGGTCTTTCGGGTTCAGGCCCGACATGATGCCGGACTGAAGGCTGTCTTCCAGATCTTCACCTTCCTCGCCGAACACCGAGAAGTCGAAGCCGCGAATATCGATATTGCCGAGATTGGCCTTGACGGTCATGTCGTCCTCGGGATCGAACATGTCCAGTTTCAGGTCCTTCAGGGCCATCTGGGCGGCCTTGCGTTCTTTCAGGCCCGAGACGGAGATGGCGTCGACCAGGAATGTGCCGGTGGTGCCATCTTCCTCGTCCAGTTTCATGTTCACATCGCTGACATTCCACAGATCGAAGGACAGTTCGGCCCCCTGCGGCAGGTCACCCGGCTCATCTGACGAGAAGGCGCTTGCCACCCACGCCGCCAGCGCCGGCGACGGGTTCACGAGTTCGATCGACCCGATGGTTGCGCTGCCCTCTGCGGCCTCTTCCGGATCGTTCGGGACGAAGGAGACATCGGACATAACCATTTTCGAGAACGATGCCTGGCCATCGACCATGGCGAGACCGTCGAATTCCAGTTTCTTGGCCTTCAGGTCGGTGCCCGACAGGTGCATGCCGTCCTCATCATCCTCGTCGGCTTCCCCGCCAAACAGGGTGACATCGGTGAACACGGCCTTGTCGCCATTGAGCTTGCTGTCGGCAAAACTGATGCGGTCTCCGGTGGACTGATCGAGCGCGAATGCGGCCAATGCCTGAGGCGCTGTGGCCGGGTCACCCTTGCGGGCCTTGATGTCCTTTGCGGCATCAACAGCATATTCAGAGGCGGCGGTATCGGCCGACTTGTCTTTGTCCCCGCAAGCCGTCAGCATGGCGATGGCAGCAACGCCTGTGAGCAGATATTTCATGTTTGGTCCCTTTAATGATTGATGCCAGCGTTCCAATTGCGCCCGTCACCTAGAGCGAGATTATTAACATGGCATACAACAATGGCCAGACCGTGACACTGAATGGGCCGGACGGACACGAAATCCGCGTGCGACTGGAGGTCAACTCCAAGGCCCGCCGCCTGATTTTGAGGCTGGACGAGCGCAAGCGCGAAGCTGTGGCAATTGCGCCGTCGCGTCGGCAGATCAAGGACGCCGCCGCGTTCGCAGCCGAACGCATCGACTGGATTTCGACACGCCTGCAACACCTGCCGGACGTGGTCAGCTTCGAGGAAGGCAGCGTGATTTCCTTTCGCGGCATGCCGTGCCGGCTCACCGCGCAAGGCGAGGGCCGCGTGGCGCGCATGGTCCTGGGACAGCCGAACACGCTGTGCGCGCCAGGCGATCCGGAAACCCTGCACCTGCGCACGACGCGCTATCTGAGGAAACAGGCCCGGGCTGACATCACCCGCGCGGTGAAACGTCATTCGGCCAGGCTGGGCGTGACCTACAAGGATATCTCGGTCAAGGATACGCGTTCGCGCTGGGGCTCGTGCACAGCGGACGGCAAGCTATCCTTTTCATGGCGTCTGGTCATGGCACCACCAGCCGTGCTGGATTATGTCGCCGCGCACGAATGTGCTCATCTGCTGGAAATGAACCATTCGCCTCGCTTCTGGGCACATGTTGCAACCTGTTGCAGCGACTGGAAACACCACCGCACATGGCTGCGCGAGCATGGCGCCTCGCTGCAGGCCGCCGGCACCTGAACGCCGGACCTAGTCTGTCACGATCTCTTCGGGCTCGCGGGCGACTTCCATTTCGCGGGCCGGCCCGAAGCTGATCAGAGTCACACCATCGCCGCCCTTCGCTTCGCGGTTTGGTCCCAGGAAGATCAATGTGCCATCCGCGCGGATTTCCGCAATCAGGTCCGCTTTCGGCCGGTCTTTCCGATAGTCCTCCAGATCATATTCCTCGGTCAGCTTCGTCTTGCCAAACGACCAGCCGCGATAATGATCACGAATGAGGCTGTCATATCCCCTGCCCCGGCGGATCAGGGTGCGTCCACGCGTTCCCATTCCAATGGCCCGCGGGTCTTCCTCTTCAGTGTCCTGCGCCGACAATTGGTAAACCCGGTGTCGGCCCAGTTCCGGTGCGAAATGGCCCGAAACGAGCGCATTGTAGGGCTCATTGGCCGACAGGCCGACCACCTGGTCGAAGGCCGCATGGTCGAGGCGCACTTCGGCCTCCTCGGAGAGGACTTCCCCGAAAAATGTATTCAGCCCGGCTTCTCGGGCAGGCCGCAACCGGCGCCAGTTATTGTCGGCAAGGATCGGCTCGATCCCGACATCCTTCAGCACCTTGGCAAGATCGATGCTCCATGGGTTTACCCCGACCAGCAGCACGCCCGGCCGCTCCTTGCGCGCGAGTCCCAGGCGCCGTGCGAGCGGGCCGATGGTGAAACCGTGCAGAACGACCGTCACGAACACCATCGCAAAGGCGAGCGGTGTGATCTGTTCGGCGCCGGAGAAATAGAATCGGGAATCGCCGCGGCGACCGAGGTCTTCAAGCAAGGTCGCAAACAGGCTGGACACAGCGACTGCAACGATACCTCGCGGCGCGATCCAGCCCAGCAGAATGGCCTCATTACGCTTCAGGGTGCCCCAAGTCGCGATCCAGACCGAGAGCGGTCGCACGATGAACAGCATGGCGAACAGGAAGGCGAGCGTGTTCCATGTGAGGGCGCGGCGGATGACATCAGGGGTCAAATTCGCTGTCAGGATCACGAACACGCCAGACACGAGCAGAACAGCAATATCTTCCTTGAATTTCCGCAATTCCGCCAGGCCTGCGAGGCGGGAATTGGCCAGTGTCATGCCATAGGCGGTCACGGCGACCAGGCCGATTTCCTTCTCAATCATCTCAGCCAGCGCATAGCACAGGATGATCGAGGCAAAGATGATGGGCGCTTTCAGGTATTCGGGGGTCCAGCCCTGGCGGAATGCGCGGACGATGGCCCAGCCGAATGCGAAGCCGAGTCCGACGCCCAGCGCGGCAGCAACGATGATCATGGCCCCCTTGCCGAGGACGGATTCGCCAGTCGCCGCCACGCGGATAATCTCGAATGCCGCAACCGCGAACAGTGCGCCGACAGGATCGTTCACGATGCCTTCCCATTTCAGGAACTGGCCTGTGCGCCCACCCAGCTTGGACTGGCGCAGCAATGGCATGATCACGGTCGGTCCGGTAACCACCAGCACACCCGCAAACACGACAGAACTGCCCCAGTCGAGACCGGCTGCATAATGCGCGGCGAAGGTGCCGAGCAGCCAGGCCAGCGGCCCGCCGACGAACACCATCCGGCGCACGGCAGCACCAGCGTCACGCAAATTTTCGAATTTCAGGACAAGGCCGCCTTCGAACAGGATGACAGCAACCGCCAGCGACACGATCGGACGCAGCAGCTCACTGCTGCCACTGTTGAAGACCTTTTCCGGATTGAGCAGCGGCTCCCCGAAAATCACTGTCCAGAGCGGACCGACCGCCAGTCCGGCCAGCGCCATCAGTACGATGGCCGGGGCCTGGATGCGCCAGGCCACCCATTGGGCGCCGATCCCGAGCGCGCCGATCAGGGCGCAGGCAAAGATCAGCTCGCTGGAACCGGCGGCCGCCAGTACAAAATCAAATTGGTCCATGAAAGCCCCGTCTTCTGGTGCAACCAGCCCTGTTGAACCCTAGGCCTGGACCGCGTTTATGTCATCTGCGAAGTCGAATCCGATCTCGCGGGACCCGTAATCGCCTTCCTTGTAGCGCTCGACATGATCCGAGAACCAAAGAAGGATATGCTGATAGAGGTGTTCGTAGAAAGGCTCCGGATCAGCTTCCTTCAGTGGCAGGCTGAATTCGTATTCCGAACCGTCTTCAATCTGGATGATGAATTTCTCACCAATCTTTCGGCATTGCATGGCGAGGCGCAGCCAGTCCGTGTCACGGGTCACTCGGACGGCAAGTCCGAACGCAATCGGTCCCAGCAGTCGGAACCCGCGCGGCGGCACGGAGAACGCATTGTCTCCATAGGCTTTCGGCTTGAACTGTCCGGTCGGCGGCACAAGGTGAACGCACACACCATCGCCTGCGCCGAGATAGTCGCAAAATCCGCTACGGATCTCTTCAGCCAAGGCACGGATTCGATTGTAGTTTTCCGCCGCCAGCGCCTGATAGGCCTCTACGGTCTCTATCAGATTGTCAAAACGTGACACAGGCTTTCGCCCCCCATGATTGCCAAATCCAGAAACAAGTTAGGGTGCCGCAACGCGACCTTCAAACTTTAAAGTCGTTACCATCGGACAATGGTCGGATGCTTTGGGTTCGATCCAGCCAACACCGGGAAAGCGGATTCCATCATATCGTTCTGCCCGATACGGGGCCCCTGCCCGCACGATTTCGACCTCAGCCGAGGGATTCAGGGCGGCCAGGCGCGGTGACAGAAAAATATGGTCCAGAGCGCCATAGGTGTCATCGCCACTGTAGTGATGGGTCCATCGATCATACGGGTCCGAGATTGCCCGGCTGGCGAGATCCACGGCAAACCCATCCTCGATCAAGGGCTCAAGTCCGTGCGGACGGGTCGACCGTCCATCCACCTCCCAATAATCGTTGAAGTCACCGAGAATGACCCATTCGGCCTCCTGCGGCCGGTCGAATCGGCGCTGGATAATCTCCCGCACTGCCAGCGCCTCGGCATGGCGAACGGCAGCGGTGCGCCGACGTCCCCCGTGCATGGATTTGAAGTGGCAGATGAACAGGGTCAGGCGCCGCCCGTCTTTCTGCACATCCACTTCCAGGCAATCCCTGCGGAAGACATAGTCGTTTACGGTCGCCCCCCGAACCGGAGCTATACCCAGCCTGCCAAACGTTGCGCGGGCGTGGCTGCGCTGGAACACGACCGGCAGGGCGGACAGCAGCCCGACATCGATTCCCCGGCTGTCATTGCCCTCATGCAGCACGCGCTCCCCGAATGGCCGCCCGGCCCATCGGGAGACATACCGATTGTCAAATGCGGTAAGGGTAACCAGGTTTTCGACTTCCTGCAGGGCGCAGACTTCCGCATGGGTCGCGGCCAGGGCCTGCGCGGTCAATGTGCGATCATCTTCCGAGAGGACATCGAAAACCGCATCGACCTGCTCGGCCACCACCGCGCTGTCCACATCCGTCAGGCGGCTGCGCGCATTGGCGAGACCGGACCGGGCGAAATCGCACCGCATCATCAGGTTTTCGCAATTGAACGTGGCCAGTCGGATTTCAGGCATAACAGGGTGATGCGGTCTGTTTCAGACCGGGTCAACGCGCAATCACCGTCGGCGTCAGGCCACAGCGCGGTGCACAAAGCGGGCGCTGGTCTGCGCGCGTTCGACCGAATCCGCATCCGGCCGCTGGTCAGCCGGTATGGCCGTACGCCCCAATTCAACGGCGATACCGGGCTGAACACCGCTTCCGAAGGCCGAGAGAACCGTACGGATCACATCGAGCGGCTGGGCCTCGTCCTCGACAATCTGTCCGAAGCGGGCTGCCACGGGCCCGACAACTCCATAGGCCAGAAACACGCCCAGAAACGTGCCGAGGAGCGCAGAGCCGATCATCATTCCAAGAATGGCTGGCGATTCATCGATCGAGCCCATCGTCTTGATGATCCCGAGCACAGCCGCGACAATGCCAAGGGCCGGCAGCGCGTCGGCAACCGTGTTCAAGGCGTTAACCGCTTTCATGCGCTGGTCGACATGAGTCGCTACGGATTGCTCCATATGCGCCTCCGCGCGCGCCGGGTCGGACAGGTCCAGCGCCATGAGACGGAAGGAGTCGCAGATCATGTCGCGAACAGCTGCGTCTGCCATCACCGCCGGCGCCGCCGCGAACACAGCGGAGTTTTCAGGGTGCTCAATGTCGGTCTCGATCGCAACGAAGCCCCCTTGCCGCGCCTGCCGCATCAGTGTGGCCAGAAGCACCAGCAATTCACGATGTTGCGCTCTCTGCCAGCGGCTGCCGCGAAACGAACGTACAAATCCTGAAAAGGCCTCGCGCGCCACTTTGGGGGAGTTCCCGAGAAGCAGCGTGCCAATGGCTGCGCCGCCGATCAGCGCCATTTCGAACGGCAAGGCCTGCAATGCGCCCTTCCCACCGGTCAGGATCAGGCCGCCCATGACGAGCACGACGATCAGGACAAGTCCGATAAGTTGAGGCAAGGTCTGCAGGCTCCGGCAATCTTCCAGCCTGCACCATGGCACAACCGTCTTAAGCCAAGCTTACAGCAGCAGCGGGCGGCCGACCGGATCAGCTGGCCAGCAGCCCCTCGCCGCCCATGACCGGGTCATGCTCGGCCACCAGATGTCCCGGGCTGACCTCAACCAGTTTCGGCCGGTATTGTTCGGCGTCGGCATCATTGACCAGCTTCGATTTCAGGAAGCGGAGCGCGGCGCGGCTGTCGAGCGGGCTGGGCAGGTCTCCGGTCAGACGCAGGCGTTCACGAGACCGCTCGCCTGTCGGATCGGCGTTTGGCACCGCCGCAATCAGGGCTTTCGTATAGGGATGGCGGGCATCGGTATAGATCGCATCACGCCCGGCCAGTTCCACCACCCTGCCGAGATAGAGCACCATGACACGGTGACTGATCTGGTGCACGACCGCGAGGTCATGACTGATGAAGATCATGGCGAGGCCGAACTCCTTCTGCAGCTCGATCAGCAGATCCACGACCTGTGCCTGAACCGAGACATCAAGTGCCGATACGGCCTCATCGCAGATGACCAGTTTGGGCTGCAGGATCATGGCACGGGCAATGCCGACCCGCTGGTTCTGGCCGCCGGATAATTCGTGCGGGTAGCGGTTGATCAGATTCGGGTCGAGGCCAACGCGCGGCAGGATTTCACGAACTTTCGCTTCACGCTGGGCTCTGGTCAGGCGCGGCTGATGCACCTGCAGCGGCTCGGCGATCGACGCGCCAATTGTCATGCGGGGGTCGAGACTGGCGAGCGGATCCTGGAACACGATCTGCAGATCGTCCCGCAGGCCGTCCATCTCCTTGCGCCCTGCCTTGCTGATATCGCGCCCGAGCCACGCCACAGTTCCGTCCGTCGGCGGGATGAGGTTCAGCACGCCGCGCGCCAAAGTCGACTTGCCGCAACCGGACTCCCCGACGACGCCGAGGGTTTCACCCGGTTTCAAATCGAATGACACGCCATCCACAGCCCGCAAGGGCCGGGTCTTGCCGAACAGGCCACCCTTCACCTGGATCGGGAAGTGGATTTTCATGTCCTCCACAGACAGCACAGGCGCCGTCTCCGCGGCCGGCGGTTCCGACAGGATCGAGCGGCCCGGCCGGTCCGGCTCGTCAATGCGCGGCACGGCGTTCAGAAGCATCTTCGTGTAGTCGGCCTGTGGGCGGTAGAAGATGTCGTCGACACTCCCCTGCTCCACTATCTGTCCGTGACGCATGACAATGACACGATCGCACATGCGGGCCACGACGCCCATATTGTGGGTAATCAGCGCAATGCCCGTGCCGGTCTCCCGTTTCAACTCGTCCATCAATTCCAAGACTTGCGCCTGCACCGTCACGTCCAGCGCAGTCGTCGGCTCGTCAGCCAGCAGGAGTTCCGGATTGCACAGCATCGCAATGGCGATCATGACGCGCTGACGCATGCCACCGGACAGTTCATGCGGAAACTGGTTCATGCGCCGGGCCGCTTCCGGAATGCGTACGTTTTCCAGCCATTCGATGCACAGCCGATCGGCGGCTTCGCCCTTCAGGCCTTTGTGCAGGGCAAGCACTTCCCGCATCTGGGCCCCAACCGTCATGTGCGGCGTCAGGCTGGTCAGCGGGTCCTGGAAGATCATCGACATGCGTGCGCCGCGAATGGTGCGCAACGTCGCGTCGGGTGCATCCAGCATGTTGATGCCGTCAAACTCGATCCGCCCGGTGGCGGTACCATTTCCGGCCAGCAGGCCGAGGGCAGACAGCGCCGACTGGCTTTTGCCAGAGCCGCTTTCGCCGACAATTCCAAGGCATTCTCCCTTGGCGACATCGAAGCTGATGCCTTTGACCGCCTCGACGACACCGTCGGGCGTGTCGAAGGAAACGCGAAGATCTTTGACAGACAGAATAGACATGAGCGCAATCTGTATACGCGCGGCGGCGGTGCGCAACGACCGGGATGCAGAAAACGAAAAAAGGCCGCGCCTTTGGGCAGGACGCGGCCAAGGAGGAGAATGCGGGGGCGGGGTGCAATGGGAAACCCGCCCCCTCCAGCGGAACTCAGAACTTGTATCCGAGCCCCAGTCCCACCACGAGTGGATTGATGTCCACGTCAGCATCCACTGTTGCGCCAAGCGCCGTGGTGAAATCGACTGTCACGTCCGGATTGATCCAGATCTTCTTGACGTCTGCGTTGATGGCCCAGCCGCCGGGTTCGCCATCGAGATCGTAGTCGACACCCGCCTGAAGGGCGAGGCCCACGCTGGTGTCATAATCGATGCCGTCGGCGACCGGTCCTTGATCCTCATCAAAGAAGAAGGTCGCGTTTATACCGGCCCCGACATAGGGTTTCCACTGGCTGTCATTCACGAAATGGTACTGAACCGTCAGTGTCGGCGGCAACAAAGTGACATCGCCCAGATCAATCGTGGCATTGTCAAGCGCGCCGGGCACGGTCACACCGGTTGCCTTCACATCATGCGGTGTGACGCCGAGAATGAGTTCGGCGGCGATGTTCTTCGTGAAGAAATAGGTGATGTCCAGTTCGGGCACATACTGGTCCGAAATGTCGACATCCCCCGCAAGCCGGGCGCCGGCCACGGAAAGGTCTCCGGACTCGTCCGGCAGCACGCCGATCACACGACCGCGCACCATCCATGGATTATCGTCTGCCGAAGCGACAGGCGCCGTTCCAAGCCAGGTCGCCCCGGCAACCAGAGAGGCAAGGAGAAGCTGTTTCATGGTCTTTCACTCCAATTTCAGCGCACCGATCTGCGCTGGATGACCGCCACCTACGCCTATGTTTTCATGCAGGTAACTGCCCGTTTTGACGCGCGGGTGCGTGTCGCGCGGCATGGCATCGCGAATAGGTATTCCTCCCGATTGCGCGGCAGAAACGCGCCGGAGATATCTGGGTGGTGCGCGCCGTCCCCTCAGGCGTATCGGCACCCGTTTGCCGGCAGACTGGCGGTTCTCCCACGGTCAGGCTTGAACTTCGCACTGCCGCTGGGGCACATGGACGGTGAGGAAACAAACCGAGCGAGGAACACGGCATGCCCGTCATCAATTATCTTACCACCTGCATCTTCGATTCCGGCGCGCTGAAGCAACTTGCCGGCACCGCGAAGAAGCTCGGCATGTCCCGGCCCTTCATCGTGACCGATCCCGGCATCAAGGCGGCGGGCATCCTTGCCAAGGTGGAAGATGCGCTGGGTGTCGCGCCGGCGGGCGTGTTTGCCGAAACCGTTCCGAACCCGACCGAGCAGCAGACCAAGCAGGCCGCTGAAGCCTACAAGGCCTGCGACGCTGACGGGCTGATCGCCCTTGGCGGCGGCTCATCCATGGACCATGCCAAGGGCATCGGCCTCCTGGTCAGCCATGATGAGCCGCTGGAAACCTATGCAGCCATTACTGGCGGCGCGAAGAAGATCGGCAAGATCCCGCCCCTGATCGCCATTCCCACCACGTCCGGAACCGGCTCTGAAGTGTCTGTTGGCATGGTCATCGTGCTGGAGAATGGCCGCAAGGAAACGATCGTCTCGCCAAATCTGATCCCGGCCACGGCCATCTGTGATCCGGATCTGACCCTCGGCCTGCCAGCCGGCCTGACCGCCGCCACGGGCATGGACGCCGTCACGCATTGCATTGAATCGGTCCTGTCACCTTCGGTGAACCCGCCCGCAGAAGGGATTGCCTATGAAGGCGTCTACCGGGCCGTGGGCAATGACTGGCTGAGAAAGGCCGTGAAGGACGGATCGGATGGCGAGGCCCGCTGGCACATGATGATGGCAAGCTATGAAGGGGCGCTGGCCTTCGTGAAGGGACTCGGCGGAGTGCATGCCCTGTCGCACGCTGCAGGCCGGCTGCATGACAAGAAACTTCATCACGGCACGCTGAACGCGATCTTCCTGCCGCACATCCTGCGCTTCCATGAGGGATCGGCCGACGAGAAATATGCTCGCCTGCGCCAGGCCATGGGGCTCAAGCCCGGTGCAGACCTCGGCGATGCCATTGCCGAACTGAATGCCGACATCGGCATCCCAGCCCGGCTGTCCGATATCGGCCTTACGGCAGAGGACGCGCCGGGCGTGGTGGAGTACGCGCTGAAGGACCTCGCCCATTACGGCAATCCGAAGCCAATGAGCGCGGACGATTACGCGGCGGTGTACGAAGCGGCGCTGTAGGAGGCTGCGGGGAGAATCGTCTCCCCGTCAGTCAATCCGGATGAAGTTGCCATGGAACCCCGGCGGCATGCGCTGCGGGATATGCACACTGGCGACCGGTGGCTGTGTGAACCGCGCCGCATCCAGGATGACCAGTTCCGAGGTCGACGAGTTGGTGTCGGTGACATAGCCCATCATCCAGCCTTCGTCCTCTGCCGCCGCCGCGTGAGCCGGGATGAAGATGAATTCGCCGGGCACCCGACCGGGACCGAAATCTTGGCATTCCCGCGTGCCCTTGGCGAGATCATGCTTGAAGATGCGGGTCTCGGTCAGGAAACCGGCCTCCCCCTCTTCCGACACGGCCGTCGTGTAGGCATAGCGATAGGGTTTTCCGGTCAGGCGCTCGTCGTAGCGCGGGAACTCCTGTGACTGGGCATCAACCAGGGTCCGGGTCACCTTCCGGGCAGCGGGATCCATGGTCAGGGTCTCGAATTTCGGCACCGCATCGGGGCCGGTATTGTCCGGAGCGAACATGTGGTCGTACACACAGGCCTGCATGACCACCTTGCCGTCCGCGGTCTCGTACGCATTGGCGGGATGGAAGATGTAGCAGGGATCGATGTCGCACCAGATGATGTCGTCTGCCGTCCCCTGTCGCGGCAAAAGGCCAATCCGGGCCGGATGTGCGGGGTTCCAGCGATAGGGAAAGCTGACGCCACTGAGCACGGCACTCATGGAAAAGGTCACCGGCAAGTCCATCACAATCACATAGTGCGGTGTGATCATGCAGTCGTGCACCATCGGTCCATGGCGTACCGGAATCGGTTCATCCCGTTTCACCTTGCCGTCCGCACCGACCACTTTGTGCCACAGCGTGTCAGGATGCATCGCTTCGTAGCAGATGGCATGCATCTCACCCGTCTCCGGATCCAGATGGGGGTGCGCCGAATAGGATTCTCCGAGAGTACCTTCAAAATCAGAATGCGCTCGCGTTTCCAGTTCATCTGAAACCTCGACCGGATATCCGCCCGCCTCGACAATGGCCCATATCTTTCCGGCGTGGCCGACAATGTTGGTATTCGCGACATCGGTTCGCGGGTTGCGGGGCCCCGGCACCGGCGGCTCGTCCAGCGCGGCGCTCACACTGTTCGAGCGCACCCAGCGATTGCGATACCATTTGGCGTCCCCATCCTGCAGCCGCACCCCGTGCAACATCGCATCTCCGACGAACCAGTGATGGGCTGCCGGATTGACGGGACCGACCGGATTTGGCCCGTTGCGGACATAGAGCCCGTTCAGCGCGGCGGGGATCTGCCCGGTCACTTCGGGCTGCATCACGGTCATTTCCTCGGTCAGAGGGGCATGGATTCCCTCCAGGAACAGGTTGGGCTTTCTCGCCTTGCGGCGCTCCCGATTGAACCCGGCAACCGCCAGGACCCCTTTCGTGACCACGCCGCGAATGGCGGTTTCAACTGGACTTGTCATGCTGGCTACTCCTCCCGGCTTGTGGTCTGCGCCACAATGTTTACAGTGATAACATGACCGCGAATGATAACACTGTCAACATTAAGCCGCGCTCCGCGCGCTACCATCATGGCGACCTGCGCGCAGCCTTGATCGAGGAAGGCCTGTCCCAGATCGCGCAACTGCCGGCCGAACGGGTCAGCCTGCGGGAAATCGCCCGGCAGGCCGGCGTGTCGGCGACAGCGGTCTACCGGCACTTCCCGGACAAGGCCGCCCTGTTCGGGGCCTTGTGCGAAGCGGGCGATGAGAAACTGTCTGCCGCCTTCCGCGCCGCGATGGACGAAACCGAAGGCGGGGTCGAAGCATTCGAAGCCATGGGCCGGGCCTATGTCCGCTTTGCCCTGGCGAACCCCTCCCTCTTCCGCCTGATGATGACAAACGCCCCGCAGGCGCATGTCATGGATCCGGATGAAAGCATGGACGGTGGCGCCTTCGCCATGCTGGCCGAGACGCTGCGCCGCCTGATGCCCGAGGACACCCCCCAGGACTTGCGCCTGACCCGCCGCATCCAGGCCTGGTCGGTGGTGCATGGGCTGGCCATGCTGATGCTCGATGGTCAGGTGCCGGCAGACGAGGCGCTGATCTCCCGAATTGTCTGCTCAAGCTTTCTCTAGGCCGGCCTGCGAATCCGGCGCATAGTGCCGGGATGTTCGAAGGTCTTTCTGCCACCGCCACCAATCTTGGTCTCCTGTCCGGAGCCATGGCCATCGGAGCATCCTGGGTGGCCGCAATCGCGTCGCCGAATTGCAGTTTTGACAAGCTCGACGGATCGCGCGCAGACCGGCATGTCCGGGAATTGCTGCTGCAGACCTCGACACCGATTGCCGGCATGATGCTGGCTTCGGCGGCCTTCTACCTGCTGGCCACCAGTTGGGCGGCGGCGATCACGGCGCTTCTGGCGGCGTTCGGGTTTTTCTCGAACCGCTGGATGCTGGCGCCCGGCAAAAAGCCCAAAGGCGTGCGCACCAGCCGCAAGGATCAGCGCGCCGTGTCGGTGAGCTTCTCGCTGATGTTCACGTTGGTGGCGATCGTGTCGGCCGTGCTGGGCATGATCCGCATCTGAGGCGGTGTCAGGCAAACACCAGCCAGAGACAGCCCATTTCGTGCAGTTTGCGGAAATCGTCGGCCGACTTTCGGGCGGCGCGCAGGGCAATCTCGCCGGCCGCCTTGCGGTTCACCGCCAGCATCATCGCGCAGATCGCCACACCCGGCAGGAACATCCACCAGACATACGCCAGAGATGCCAGCACGCCTGCCAGACAGATGAAATAGGCCAAGGCGTCCAGGATCCGGAATCGCGCATGCATGTAGCGACCGAACACGTTCAGCATTTCCGGCTGCTTGTGGAGGATTTCGGCATCGATGGCGAAACGCTGGCCGGGCGCCTGTTCATAGACGATCGCCCGCGTCATGCGGCCTCCGCGATGGGGATTCGGCTGGCATCTGAGGAACATGGTGATCACTCCCTTGCCAGGGGAATTTACGCGCGGCGCATTAATCATGCTCTGCCCTGGCATGAGAATTTTCATGGAAATTTCACTTTGTTTTCAGCTGCCGAATGACACCCGTCTGGCGAATCTGTTTGCCCTTTTCCAAGGCCGCCCGTATGTTGCAGTGCAACATGAAAGGCATGACGACATGCTCTATTCACTTGTGGAAATAAACCGCGCCGCCATGGCACCCGTCCGTATTGCGGCACGGGCCAGCCGCGCCGCGCTGAGTTCGCCGCTCAACCCGCTGGGCCAGACCGAATATGGCCGGTCGCTGGCCGCGATGGCGGATGTGTTCGAGAGCGCAACGCGCTATTATGGCAAGCCCGAATGGCGGATCGACAGCGTGCGTGTGAACAGTGCGCCGATCAAGGTCACACCGACCGTGGCGTGGCGGACGCCGTGGTGCAGCCTGGTCCATTTCCGGAAGGACCCGGAAGCCCTGGCCGCTGCGCGCGACGGTGCGAAGCTGGGCCCCCAGCCGCGCCTGCTGATCGCAGCCCCCTTGTCCGGCCACTATGCGACACTGCTGCGCGGCACGGTGGAAGCCTTCCTGCCGACTCATGATGTCTATATCACGGACTGGCAGGATGCCCGGATGGCACCGGTCTGGCTCGGCCGGTTCGATCTAGACGACTATATCGATCACATCCGCAACATGCTGACCTTCCTGGGCACGGGCGCGCACGTGCTTGGCGTCTGCCAGCCGGGGCCGCCCGTCCTGGCGGCAATTGCCATGATGGCCGAGGATGACGATCCGGCCCGTCCCGCCTCAATGACATTCATGGGATCTCCCATCGACACGCGGCTCAGCCCGACCGTTCCAAACGTGCTGGCAGAGGAAAAGCCGCTGTCATGGTTCGAGGAGAACATGATCCACACCGTGCCGGGCCCCTACCCCGGCATGTTCCGGCGGGTCTATCCGGGCTTCGTCCAGCTGGCCTCCTTCATGAACATGAACTGGTCGCGCCATGTTGATGCGCACTGGAACTTCTTCAACCATCTCGTCGAAGGTGATGGCGACAATGTCGGCAAGCACCGCGAATTCTACGACGAGTACCTGTCAGTCCTCGATCTGACCGAGGAGTTCTATCTCCAGACCATCGTCCGGGTATTTCAGGAGCATCAATTGGCGCGCGGCGTGTACCGCTATCGCGGCACCCATGTCGTGAAACCCGAAGCGATCCGCGATGTGGCACTGATGACGGTGGAGGGCGAGAAGGACGATATTTCCGGCATCGGCCAGACCCAGGCCGCCCATGCGATCTGCACCAGCCTGCCGGAAGACATGCAAACCGACTACATCCAGCCGGGCGTTGGCCATTATGGCGTTTTCAACGGCAAACGGTTCCGCACCGAGATTGCGCCGCGGGTGACCGAATTCACACGGCGCTTCACGATGCGCGATGCCGATGAGGAAGCCACAGAGCGCCTGTCCAGACTGGCCTGAGCGTGCCTACTGCCCCGGTGAGGGCAGGACACGGGAAATCTGGCGGCAAATATCGCGCGGCTCCCCGGTCACGGTGATTGGCATCGGGTCAGGGGAATTCAGATAGTCGCTGAGCTGGTGGACTGCCTGATCTTCGGCCTGGTCTTCCCGCAATCCGTCTTCCGACACGTTCAGCGTGCGTCGCGACGTACAGGACTGCAATTCCAGAAGCGTCGCATCTGATGCGCCGCGATGAATCGTACGCAAAAGCACAGAGGATGGCAGGTCCGGCCCATCCGGGACGGCCACCCAGAGGGCGTGAATATCCCCGCCATCGACCGGATTTCGCAGACGCACCGAATAGATCAGTCCCTTGTCGAGGTGGCGGACGGTGTAGTCGGCAAGACCGGCCTCATGCAAACCGCCCAGCCAACGGGCGATCAGGGCGTTGCGGGCCTGTTTGGCGGCGGCGCCGCGTCCGGCGGCCGCTTCGGAGTAAACCTGCCTGAGGGCAAGATTGCCGACCGGCGTCTCGCCCGCGGCAAGTCCATCTGCACTGCGGACCAAACCCGCCGCGGGGTCCGGCAGGGACAGCGCGCTGGCCGATGCAGACCAGCACAGGCTGGTCGCCAATGCGAGCGTGCGAACCCAGGGCACGATGAGGTGCGAGGTCTTGTGCAGGGACATATGTGTGCGTTCCGTTTCCTGACGGAGCGCACTGTCGAGGCTAAACGTTAAGGAAAGCCCGTTCGATGGCCCACCAGAGCCCGATTGCCCCGATGGCCAAGGATACCGGCCACACCAGAACGGGCCGGTAGAGGTCTGGCCGGCCAGCCTGTTTCAGGGCGCCCCTGATCAGGACCGCCACTGCAAACGCCATGCCGATCACGGCCAACTGGCCGATCTCGACGCCGACATTGAAACCGATCAGGGCAGGCCAGAAGATGTCTGCCGGCAGGTCGAGATCGCCAAAGGCGCCCGCAAACCCCATGCCGTGGATCAGGCCGAACCCGAACACGAGTGCCGGACGCCAGGCACTCGGCTCCTTGAACAGGATGTTTTCCAGCGCTGCCCAGGCAATTGTGAAGGCGATCAATGGTTCGACGATGCTGGCGGGCGGCGCAATCAGGCCGGCGGCGGTCAGGCCGAGCGTAGCCGTGTGCGCCAGTGTGAAGGCGGAGACCTGCCAGATCAGGGGCTTGAGCCGGCGGCTGGAAAAGAACAGGGCGAGCACGAACAGGATGTGGTCCACGCCCATGGGGAGGATGTGTTCAAAGCCGATGCGGATATAGAAGATGGCCGTTTCGAGCGGCGTACGGTCCAGCGACACGTCCCGGACGTCCGGCAGGCCATCCCGGCTGGTCACGGCGCCCGCGCGGTCGAGTTCCTGCAATTCCCGGCACAGGGCCGGGTCCATGCCGCCGCCGGGCAGGCACAATTCATCCTCGGGATGGGCGGCTGCCGTAAGGGCCAGCGGCCCCAGGCCCGCCATCAGGCAGGCAAGCAGGGCGGCGATCCAGACCCGCATCAGATCTCGTCCGGCAGCGGATGCGGCGCTTCCATCACCTCACCATGATGCCCGTGATCGTCATCGTGCAGGTCATGCGCGCCATGATCATGCACCGGCAGCAGCGAAATCAGCAGCGCAATCCCCACGCCGGCCGACAGGGCCAGAAGGCTGCGGCGGGGCGGTTCGTCCTTCAGAGGGGCCATCAGGGGGCCGGTCGCGACGTACAGCAGGAGGCCGGCAGATGCGGCGAACAGGGCACCGATCGCCTCCGGCCCGAGGAAATACATGAAGGGCGAAGACATCATCACCCCCAGCGGGGTGGTGGCGGACGCCGCAAGAAAGGCCCAGAGAAAGGATTGCCGGTTGGAGAAATTGTGCCGGCGCAGAATGGCGAACGCGATCACGCCTTCCGGAAATTCGTGCAGGATCAGCGACAAGGCGGCATACACACCGGCCGAGAAGCTGGCCGCGAAGGTGACCGAGTAGATCACTCCATCGATCAATGAATGGATGGCGATGGCCAGGATCGGCGTAACCGCCGCAATGCGTCCGCCATTCACGCTTTCCGGAAACAGGACGCCCAGCGTGTAGTTCAGGAGCAGACCACCCAGAAACCCGGCCAGCATGAAATGCGGCGCATGTGCGCTTTCCTCGAACGCCTCCGGGGCGATGTGCAACAGGCTGAGCGTAACCAGCATGCCGGCCGCTGCGAGCCCCATGACCGGCGAAAAGCGCGCGCTCCAGTCACCGCGCATGGCCACGGCGATCAGGCCGATGGTCGTGACAAAGGCAGCGATCAAGCCGAAAAAAAGTGGGGCTTGCATGGATTCGATCATGGAAAGCTGCCTGTTGGCCCGGTAACAGTTTGGTGCGGTTTTTAACCGCGTCCTGCGGCCTTGCGATTGAGTGTTATATGGTAGCATTATCCGGCTTGCGAGCGGAAATTGCGGGTTTTGCTGAAATCCCCGAACGGGGTGATGGGAGCGACATGATGGATCGACGGTTCGGGGGAACAGCCAGACTGCTGTTTGCAGGCTTGGCTTTGGCGCTGTGTGCAGCCTGTAGCGGGGAAGCCCCCTACGAGCCGGCGCAGCAGTCCGTCGAGGCGGCCCCGATGGACGCCGACGAGGCGGCCCCTGCCCCCGCCGCCGCCGATGAAGCGCCGCACCATGACGACGACCATCATGACGACGCGCACCAGGATCACGACGAACATGACGCTCATGCCGCCGGCGGCGAGGCGCACGTGCACGGCGCGGCAGAATTGGCCGTGACGCAGGAGAGCAATTTCGTGACTGTGACGGTCGATGCGCCACTGGCCAATTACGGCCTGTCCGAGAAAACGAAGAAAAAGGCGACAGACCTCGAAAAGTATGCCGACGGCCTGACGGAATTGATGGGCAATGCGCGGTGCGACCTGGTGGAGCGGTCTGCCGACCTGCGCCGGTCCGGCAACCATGCGGCCCTGACACTGTCGATTGTCTGGGACTGCCGCCGGCCAAGCCAGCTGGACGGGCTGATGTTCACCGGATTCGATACCTATTCCGGCTTCGAGACGGTAGAGGCCGTTTTCCTCGGCGAAGCCGGAGAGACGGCGTCGGCAACGCTGACCGCTGACAGCCCTTTCCTGCCGTTCGGGTCCTGACATGACGGACGCTGTTGTTGCCATCAGCGACCTTCACTTTGCCTGGACGCCGGGTACGGATGTTCTCGACATTGCGGAATTCCGGCTTGAGGCAGGCGAACGCCTGTTCCTGCGTGGCGCGTCCGGCTCCGGCAAGTCGACCCTGCTCGGCATCATCGCGGGGGTCCTCGAGGCACGGTCCGGCGTGGTCCGGGTTCTGGGGAAGGATCTCGCCAAATTGCGGCCCGCTGCCCGGGACCGCATGCGGGCGGACCATCTGGGCGTGATCTTCCAGATGTTCAATCTCGTCCCGTATCTTTCCGTGATCGGCAATGTCACCCTTCCCCTGCGCTTCTCGAAGACACGGCGCACCGCTGTACAAGGCGACGAGGAAGATGAGGCCCGCCGCCTGCTGGCCCGGCTGGGGCTTGAGGATGACGGGCTGCTCTCGCGCCGCGTTTCAGACCTCTCCGTCGGCCAGCAGCAACGCGTTGCGGCAGCCCGGGCCCTGATCGGAGGCCCGGAAATCGTCATTGCAGACGAGCCCACATCGGCGCTGGATGCCAATGCCCGCGACCGGTTCATCGAATTGCTGAGCGAAGAGGCTCGGCGCACCGGCGCCGCACTCCTGTTCGTCAGTCATGATGCCGGGCTGGCCCCACATTTCGATCGCGCGCTTGATCTCGGCGACATCAACCGTGCGGGGGTCACGGCATGAGCGCGATTGCGAGCCTCGCCTGGAAGAGCCTGCTGAACCGGAAGGGGTCGGTCCTGCTGACCCTGCTCGCCGTCGCCCTGTCCGTGGCGCTGTTTCTTGGCGTCGACAAGGCCCGCACGGGCGCGCGCGAAGGGTTCGGCAACACCATCTCCGGCACCGAACTCATTGTCGGCGCGCCAACGGGCAGCGTGAACCTTCTGCTCTACTCCGTATTCCGAATGGGCAGCGCGACGGCCGAGATTTCCTGGCCGACCTATCAGGAGATTGCCGACCGGCCGGATGTCGAGTGGACCGTACCGATCTCGCTTGGCGACAGTCATCGCGGGTTTCGCGTCATGGGCACGACGACAGAATACTTCGATCATTACAAGTATGGCCGGAACCAGCCCCTTGTCCTGACCGAGGGCGTACGGTTCGCGGATCTGTTCGACGCCGTCATCGGCGCGGATGTTGCGCGGGACCTCGGCTACGAGATTGGCAGCCCGATGATCCTGACACACGGTCTCGGCCAGGCCGATTTCGGGTCGGGCCACGACAACCGCCCGTTCCGCGTCTCCGGCATTCTGGCGCCGACCGGCACGCCCGTGGACCAGACGGTTCATGTGTCGCTGGAGGCGATTACGGCCATACATGTCGGCTGGGAAACCGGCGCGAAGAACCCGCTTGCCGACACGATCAGCGAAGAGACAATCCGCTCATTCGACCTGACTCCAAAAACCGTCACTGCGATTTTTCTCGGCCTGAAACGCAAGGGCACGATCCTGACGACGCGCAGAGAGATCAATACCAATCGCGGCGAACCCCTGATGGCGATCATCCCGTCACAGGCGCTGGCCGAGCTGTGGAGCGTGACGGCAATTGCCGAACGGGCGCTGCTCGCCGTGTCAATCTTCGTCATTGCGGTGGGCGTGGTCTCGATCCTCACCTCCATCCTGACCAGCCTGAATGAGCGTCGCCGCGAGATGTCCATCCTGCGCGCCGTGGGCGCACGGCCGGGTCACATCTTCACCCTGCTCGTTCTGGAGGCCGGTCTGGTCGGATTCCTTGGCGCACTTGCTGGCATCATGCTGATCCATGCCATGCTGCTTGTCGCAGGACCGATGGTGGCAGAACGTTTTGGCATTTCCCTGATCGGCACGGGACCTGGCCTGACTGACCTGTTCACATTGCTGGCCGTGACCAGCGCGGCCCTGTTGGCCGGAGCAATTCCTGCCTGGATGGCGTTTCGTAGGTCGCTGGCAGACGGCCTCTCCATTCGACTCTGAACCGCTCAACCCCTCTGGCGGGGCCCGCCCGCGTACCCTAGATTGGCACCATGAAACAGATTTCCAGTTTATTCGCCGCTGTCCTGATGACGGGATTCGTTTCCGCTTGCGGGCAAGATGTTGCACCCGCGCAGCAAGACCTTACTACAGAGGGCGAAGTCGTGCTCGATGCCCCCTCGGACAGTCCGCAGGTTGGCGACCGGATCGGTGACAATGAGGCCGAGCGCAAGGCCGCCCGTGAAAAAGCCATCGCGGAACGCGCCGCCGAACAGGCCCGCAAGCGCGCCGAAGCGGAAGCCCGCGGCGTCTCGGAAATCGGCTGGGAAGACCTGATGCCGGAAGGCGAGGAAGAACGCCTCGCGCAAATGTATCAGAGCCAGATGTCCATGCTGTATGGTGGCGGAGGCGGGATCGCCGAAGGCTCGGCCGCAGACGCCATGGTACAGATCGGCACGTTCAACACCGTGCCGGAACTCAACAGCAAGAAGGTGCGGATCCCCGGCTACACCGTACCGTTCGAGTATGGCGCGAAGGCCGAAGTGACGGAGTTCCTGCTGGTGCCCTATTTCGGGGCCTGTATCCACGCCCCGCCTCCGCCGCCGAACCAGACCCTGTTCGTCAAGGCAGATGACCCGATTGCCCTGAAGGATTTGGCACAGGCGGTCTGGGTCGAAGGCGTGCTGACCACGCAAACGCAGGAAAGCGACCTGGCAGATGCGGCCTATACGCTGCAACTCACCCATATCGAGAAGTACGAGTACTGATGCTGGCGCAACAGGCCCGCTAGGATGTTCTGGAACAAGCGCGTTGCAATCCTGACTTCGGCCCTGCTCGCGGCAGCCGCTGCCATAGCGCTTGCAGCCTATCTCAACCGCCCGCCGCTCGAGGCATTCGACGGGGCCGAAGGCCCCTCCGAAATCAGTCCGGTGGCCGAGCCTGAACCGGCAGACTGGACTGTCCATGCCGAAGGATCCGACTCGCGTCTCGCCATCCTGCTGACGGATGACGCCTCCTCCTGGATCGGTCTGGCTGAAGGCCTCAAAAGCATGGGCGTTCCCTTCCGGATGACCCGAGATGTCGACTCGGCGGCCCGGCACGATGTCATCATCGTGTATCCTGTCATCTCCGGGAAAGTACTGGAAGCAGACGAACTCGCAAGCCTGGGGCAGCACGTCGAACAGGGCGGCACATTGATCGCGACGCAGGTTCTGGGCGGCGGTCTGCAGGGCGTGTTTGGCTTTGAAAGCATCTCGGAGTCCCGCGCCCATTCCGAAATCCGCTTTGCCGGAAACGATCCGAGCCTGTCCTTCATCAACCGGGCGGAAGAGCGCACCGTCCGCATCGGAAACCCGGACCGGGATAGCCAGCGGATCGGCACGCAGGCCTTTGAAGGGGCACCAACCATTCTGGCAACCTATGAGGACGGATCGGCCGCCCTCGTCGCCAACCGCCACCCATCCGGAGGACAGGCCTTTGCCCTCGGCATGGATCTCGGCTTCTTCATTCTGAAGGCCACCAATGGACGCAGCGGCGGCGCATCCCGCAACTACGCCAACGCCTATGAGCCGTCGGTCGACACCTGGCTTCGCTGGCTGAAATCTGTCTATACGCAGAACCAGGCTGGCGCGGTGACCCTCCACCCTGCCCCGGAGGGACGGGACCTGGCCGTGATTGTGTCGTTCGATGTCGACTATTCGGATTCCATCACGAAGATGGAAGCATACAACGACCTGCTCGCGCGGATGGAAATTCCGGGCACTTTCTTTGTACAAACAAAGTATTTCGGCGACTACAATGATGAAGCCTTCTTTCACGACCTGACCGTACCCGGCGTTCAGCGACTGACCGAATCCGGCATGGAGGTGGCCAGCCATTCGGTGGCGCACTCCCCGACCTTTGGGGATATGCCGCTGGGCGATGGAAAGGAACGGTACCCGCACTACCAGCCCCGCGTGCTGAACCGGAACCGGGCCTGGGGCGCGTCAATTCTCGGCGAGTTGCGGGTCAGCAAATTCCTGCTCGAAAACGTGACCGGCAAGGAAGTGGTTTCGTTCCGCCCGGGTTATCTGGCAACGCCACACCAATTGCCGGAAGCCCTCGAAGCCAGCGGTTACAAGTACGCCTCCACGATGACATCGGGCAATGTGCTGACACATTTGCCGTTTCGCATGAATTTCGGTCAGGGCTATGAGGCGCAGACGGATATTTTCCAGTTTCCCATCGCTATCGAGGATGAAATCCCGCCCCATATGAACCTGCGTGTGGAGCCCGCCATCGATCTGGCCAATGAACTGGCCGAGTATGGCGGCTCGTTTGTCATGCTGATCCATCCGAATGTTACCGAAGAAAAGCTGGACTTCCTGAAAACCATCCTGCCGGCCCTGCAGCCGCGTGCATGGTTTGGCACGCTTGAGGCCTACGGAAACTGGTGGACCATGCGGGATGGTGTCGCCGTCGATACGCGTCGGACGCAAGACGGCTGGGAATTGTCCCTGACAAGCCGCCAGCCCATGCGCGGTTTGCGGCTGGACATTGATCCCGAATGGGTGCCGTCAGGTGATCTGAAAGACGGGCTGACCTTTTCGCCCGGACAGCTTCATGTCGACACGGCTGGAACAGCGTTGACCATGACCTTCAGGTCTGATGCTCAATAGAGCACCGCACGGTCAGGCGGAACGCTCGGCGGGTGACCCAGCATCCGGCCCGCCCTGACCTTTGGCAGACCGTTCGTCCCGAATGCGGTTCCGGATGCGCAACACCAGTTCATCAGGGATGAAGGGCTTGGTCAGATACTCGCTCGCGCCCCGCTCCAGCGCGTCCAGCACATCATGCTCCCCCCGGCGCGCTGTCAGCATGACCACTGGAAGTCCTGCCGTCTTCGGATCGGCCTTCAGCCTGCGCAGGACCTCGAACCCGTCCATGATGGGCATCATCGCATCCAGCACGAGCAAGTCATATTCCATGGTGCGGGCCAGTTCATAAGCGCTGCCACCATCCTGCGCGAGATCGACCTCGAAACCAGCTACAGCCAGTTTGTGCTCCAATAGTCCGCGCAGCAGACGGTCATCGTCTGCAACCAGAATTCTACCCTTCATGTCCCCGATTCCTTCAACAGGTATTGTTCCTACGCTGTTGAGTATGGCAAATTGTGCTCAATGCCGTGCAAACCAAATAGATCAAATTTCATCGATCTCCGGATTGAAACAGCCCTTGACCGCAGTTTTTGCACATGCCGGGTCAGCTGGATGTGAATCCTGTCCGGGTCATCACGCCCCAGGACTCGCTTTTCCTGAGATACTGGACCCAGCCGCGAATTCTCCAGAGGCTGTTCAGTTGACGATATCCGAGGTTCTCGACAACGCACATCACGGTCAGCAAGGCCAGGTCCGAGGCTTTCGGCACGCGGCGAAGCTGCGCTTCCTCGAGGGCGAGCGATCCAACGGAAATAGCCATTCCAAATCCGGACATCACAGCGATGTAGGCGAGGAAGAAATCGTATGAGATCGAACCCGTCAACGCCAGGACCGGAAACAGAACGAGCCCGATTGCGTCGACAACCGGGCCGATGACATCGGTGATCAGCACATTGCCAAATCCCAGAACCCCAACCAGACCATATCGAGGGTTCAGCGCCATGACGCTGTGACGGTCAAATGTCTCGAGTGTCCCCCGCTGCCATCTCGTTCTCTGGTTCCGCAGCACGCTGAGCGTTTCAGGCGCTTCCGTCCAGCACACTGGCTCGGGGATAAATCGGATCCGGTAGTCCCGCTTGTTCTCGATCATGTTGCGATGGAGTTTCACCACCAGTTCCATATCTTCACCGACGGTCCCCAGCGAATATCCGCCGACGTCCAGCACCGCATCCCGGCGGAACAATCCAAAGGCGCCGGAAATAATCAAAACGGTGTTCAGCCGACTCCAGGCGATCCGGGTCATCAAAAACGCCCTCAGATACTCGACGGTCTGAAGAAGCGGCAGCAATTTGCGCGGCAGACGGACCTCGAGCACCTGCCCTTTCCGGATGACGCTGCCATTGGCAATGCGCACCGTACCCCCTACCGCGACGGTCCGTTCGGGGTCCTCCATGAAGGGCTTCACCGTCCGCAACAGGGCATCTGGCTCGAGAACAGAATCTGCATCGACGCAACAGAACAATGGTGCCCGCGATACATTGATGCCGGCATTCAGCGCATCCGCCTTCCCGCCATTCACCTTGTCGATCACGATCAGGCGTTTCTGGTGGCGTGACTTGTAAATGGCCCGGATCGGCTGATGAGGTGCCTGCGGGGAATAGAGACGCGATGTCTCCACGAGATCGAACTCACGCTTCAGCACCTCAAGTGTGCCGTCCGAACTGCCGTCATTGATCAGGATGACCTCATGGTTCGGATACTGAATGGCCATCAGCGAGGAAAGACTCTCCACAATGGTCATTTCCTCATTATAGGCCGGAACGAGGACAGCAATCGGCGGCACCGTCTCGGAATATCTGCGCCAGAGCGCTTCGGTCCGTGCGGCGCGCCCCGACCGCGCCATCTGCAGGCCGGCCAGAACGAGGTGCAGAAAATAGATCGAATACTGGAACACGCCGATGAAGATCACCATCAGGCCCGTATATTTTGCGGCGAGCAGTACAGTGTCCATCATTGCAGCGCCTCCGCTGCACTCAGTTCGGCAAGCGCGAGCGACGCCGTTCGGTTGGCGGTTTCATTCCCAATGGCGCGAGCGGACACTTCAAGCAGGTTCCGGCCTGTCGCCCCCATATTGGAGAGCGCCTGTGCCGCTTCGAACTGGACCATCCATGCCGGATCGGACAGCAAAGCGGCAATATCATCGGCATATCCATCGAACGACATTTCACGCAGGGCCCGCACCGCCCCTGCCCGGACCGACCAATCATCGTCCTTCAGGCACCTTGCAATCGAGGGGGCAGCCTCTGGATGTTCCAGCCGGGCCAGGCCTTCCAGTGCTGCCGCCCGGATCATGGCCGAGCCGTGCTCAAGCGCGTAGGTGAGCCGGTCCATCACGGCATAGTCGGCGCTGCTGCCCAGCGCCCGTAACAGCGCAGCGCGCTCAATATCGGTGATGTCCGGACGATCGAGATAAGCCAGCACATCCCGCAATCTGTGCAGCGCCAGTTTGGACAGGACGGCGTGGAGAGACCGCGAGCCGCCATTGAGCTTCGTGATCTCCGCCATCACGTCCGGCACCGCCGGATAGGATTTGATCTCGACAAGCGTGCGCATGCCTGCGACCCGCAACTCGGGAGACAGGGACCGCTCAATCAGGGAATCGACCGACTTGGCGGTCGGGAGACCGGGAAAATAGGCCAGCGCCTCTAGCGCAGCAAATCGCACGAACTTCCGGGGATGCCGGAGCAGCCGTCGCATGTCGTCATCGACACGGTTGCGCTCAAGGCGCCGAACCAGCCGGTCCCGCTCCTCTCCGCGCACCAGCGCCACGAAATCCAGGAACACTTCCGGCACCATCTGGGATTTCCAGAGGGACCGGTCGTCGATGACAGCCTGCCCGGTCTCGTCCCACAGGATTGCAGCCATCGCCTCGGTGATCTTCTGGCGCAGGTGTGAAAAGTAAGCCTTTTTCTGGGTACGAACTATCCGGAGCAGGACAAGGGTGGCCATCCACACAAGGGACAGCACAATCAGCACGAAGGCCACCTGCCAGATGAGCGCCAGATAACTCAACGTCAGAACTTCCTGGCGAGTGCAAATGACACGTCGGTCCGGTCATAGGCTGTGCGCAATTCCTTGCCACCCGTGAGACGGATGACGCTCGAATCGCCGAGACGCATTTCGAGCCCGAGCGCGTAGGAGCGCACCTCGACGGTGGTGCCGTCCGAACTTTCGGGGGCGTCCGCATGATATCCATGCACCGCCCAGCGGCTGTCCGGCCGGTAGGTTGACCGGACCCGGTAGCCCGACCGATGCTGGTCGAACTCGTCCCAGACATTGATGTAACGCACTTCGAATTCGGCGCGTCCGCCCGGAGCTGTGTATTGCGCGCCCGGAAGCAGGGATGTGACCCGTCCGCTCTGATACTCGGACGTTCGCACATCTGCGAGCAATTCAAGGCCCTCGACGTTCGTGGCCACACCTGTGCCAATCAGCACAGTGTTCAATGGCAGGAATGTCGTGTCGCTCCCGCCTCCGACCTCCAGACGTACATGCCCGAACCCGGTCCGCTTGGCTGCCCCCAGGGTCACGGTCGTGTTTGACGTGTCGAACCGTTCGGCATGGAGCAAAGACGCGTGCACGGAAAGCGTGTCCGAAACGGATTTCGCCAGTGCAGGCGAAATACTCGTCCAGTCCGGCAGGTCTTTCGTGAGCGCGCTGCGGCTGAGGACAAGGCTGGCCGTCAGACGCCCCCCGTCCCGGGCAGGCACCGTTACCATGCCATCATCCGCCATGTGTCGTGCGAGCGGCGCAGCTGCCTGCGCCGCCCGGATCCGCTCGATGCGGGCCAGCGCGACATAGGCGTCCGTATAGTCCGGGGCTGCCTCAATGACGCGGTCCAGTTCGCGTTCGGCCTCCGGCAGGCGGTCCAGCGCGATCAGGCAGAGCGCCGCGTTCAACCGGGCGTCCACGTCGTCCGGCGCCTCTGCCAGATGCGTTTCGAACAGGGCGAGCGCCTCGGAAAACGCCCCCGCATGGCGCGCCTCGACGCCCTGCTCATACAGGGAGCGGGCCTCCGGGGGCTGCGGACTCTCGATGGCTGGCGCTGCAAGCTGGAGGAGCGCAAGGTCAATCATGCTGAATGCTCCGCCTGGCGAGCGCTGCAGCAGCTGCAACAGCAGACGGGCGCATTGGCAAGGCGCAGGCCTTGTATTCTACCATCATCACTCGTCCCCGGATCTGGCTCAGTTATTGTTCTTGGTGATGCAATTGTTTGCAAAAACTGATGATCGTCCGGTTAATCAGGGTGTTTTGATGGCTCAGGCCTCCCCGGACCGCCATGCGTGGCGCGCACGTCTCATGTTTTGTGAAGGCGAGTCTTGCGGGCGGCATGAGCGGTTCGCGGAGATCGGGAAAGGCAATTCCTGCCGATCCGGGCCTGCCTTGTCGGGGGGCACTTGCCCTGCTTCCTCAATGGTACCTCTGGCCGGACTCGAACCGGCACTCTGTCACCAGAAACGGATTTTGAATCCGTCGCGTCTACCAATTCCGCCACAGAGGCCCTTTGCAGGGAGCGCTTCTCCTGCCGCATTGCCGGGGCCCGTGTCAATCTACTCGACGCCGGGATCAAAGACATCTAACAGCTAAACCATGACCTCCACCGCAATTCCGACCGAGAAAACGCTCCTGCAAACGATTGAGGCCCTCGCCGAGCGTGCGCCGGAAGACGGGTTTTCGCTGCGTGCCATCTTTGACCAGCTGGATGAAAGCGCGTTCGGCGCGGGCCTGTTCCTGCTCGCCCTGCCCTGCTGCATTCCGTTTCTCTATGGCGTGCCGCAAGTGGTCTCGCTGCCGATGATGGCTCTGGCGGCGCAAATGGCGATGGGCCGGGAACAGCCCTGGATGCCGGACAAGCTGGGCAATCGGAAGATTGACCGCAAGGGCCTGACCCAGATGGCGGCTGGCGGACGCAAATGGCTCGGCTGGATCGAGCGGATTGTTCGCCCGCGCTTCACGGTGATCACCGGAAAGCGGTCCGAACGCGTGATCGGCCTGTTCCTGTGTGTGTTCTGCGCGTCCATTCTCGTGCCCCTACCCATGACCAACACTGTACCCGGCTTCGCTGTAGCCATCGCCTCCTTCGGCCTGATGCAGAAGGACGGCCTGATGGTGATTGCCGGCCTGATCATCGGGACGGCCTGGGTCAGCGGCCTGATCGGCGCCGTCATGTTCGGCGCCGTCAGCCTGTTTGGATGAGCCATAACGCGAAAGTGACCTTGCGCCGCATTGTGGGAATGGCGCTGCACGGCTTTAGCTGAGGCATGGATTTCGTGAAATCGCTCCTCAAGGACTGGAAATGGCCGCTGGTCGCTGTCGCGACCTCTGCCGTCATGCTGGCGGCCGCGCATGCCTTCGAGCAGTTTGGCGGCCTCGCCCCCTGCCCGCTCTGCCTGCGTCAGCGGGAGGTCTATTGGGCCCTGATCGCGATGACGCTGACCGGCCTTGTCTTGTGGCGCTGGCGGCCGAACCGCCGGTTCCTTGTCGCACTGAACATGATGATTGGTCTGGTCTTCATTGTCGGCGTAATTGTCGCCTTCTATCATTCCGGTGTGGAATGGGGCCTGCTGCCACCGCCGGAAGGGTGCGCTGGCGAAGGGCCGATCGACCCGCTGGCGATTCAGGATTTCAGCAAGCCGATGCATGTGCCGTCCTGCACCGATGCGCCCTTCCGCATCCTCGGCCTGTCCATGGCGGGCTGGAACGGCGTTGCCGCGGCTGTCCTGGCCGTGCTCAGCTTCGTGGCCGCAGGCGCCACGTTCCGGGGTTCGGAGCCAACTCCCGTCGCCGACTGATCGCCATCAAGGATCCGGCGGCTGGGCGGCGGAACTCTTGGCCGCCGAATACAGCCGCTGCTCCCGCAAGGTGATATACAGCGTGGCCCCGACAATGATGATGGTCCCGACCCACGTCCAGGTGCCCGGCAGCGCCTTGAACAGCCCCCAGTCGACGATGGCCGCCATGGGCAGCCGCATATAGTCGATGGGTGACAGGAAAGACGCGTCGCCGACGCTCATGCCGCGAATATAGAAATACTGCCCCGTCACGCCACAAACACCCATCAGCCCGATCCAGGCCCAATCCTGAAGACTGGGTGCCACGTCCGGCCATGTCATGATGGCCAATGGCAACAGCATGATGGATGAAAGCAAGTTCGCCCAGATCAGCAACGTGACCGGACGGTGCAGCCGTGTCAGGGATTTCACGAGCGTGATCGCCCCCGCCAGGCAGAAAGCCGCGCCGAGGGCCAGCGCCATGCCCATGCTGATCCCGAGATGGGGCTGCATCATGATCATCACCCCGACCGCCCCGGCAAGCGTGGCCCCCCACCGGTGCGGCCCCACCCGCTCCTTGAGCAGCAGGGCCGCCAGCAATGTCACGAACAGGGCGCGCGAAAAGCTGATCGCGTTGAACTCCGACAGCGGCAGGCCGACCGCGTCAGACACGGCATAGAAGCCCAGCGCGAAACCAAATGTGCCGAACAGGCTGCGCAGGAAGATCAGGCCCGGCTGGTGGACCTTCATGATGCCGAGCCCCTGCTGGAAGATGATCGGCAGCACGACGATCAGCGCCACACCGGACCGCCAGAACGCCAGAAACCCCGGATCGAAACTGGCCGATTGCAGCTTGGAAAGGGTGAGGAAGACCGTGAACGTGGCCCCGGAGGCCAGCATCCAGAGCGCGCCCTCGATGTTGCGTGGCGCCGCGACGGGCTTTAGGTCTTGAGGACGCGTTTGACCGGGGCGAGATACCATGGGCTGTTTTACGCCTTCCGAACTAGAGGAAATCGACCGCCTGTGGCGAGACCTGCCCGCCGACCACATGTGGACCGGCTGGGCCGCATCCGGACGCGAACCCGACCAGATATGGATCTTCAGGACGCGCGCCCATTGGCGCCGGTTCCCTCTCAGTAAGTCAAAAACCGGCTTTGTGATAGCGGACGAACGGGGACGTCCCGTCGCACGTGCGAAATCGCTGCGCGCCCTTCTGCAGAAGGTCGAATCCCTGCCGGGGCTCGAAACGCTCCGGGAAGATCGCTAGCGTTCAATCCGTTTCACTGGCTGTTCATTTGTGTGCGCATCTGTTCAGCCTGTTCCGGCGTGATGCCCAGCGCGTCCAGCAATGGCCCGCCTGCGGTTTCGTCCCAGGAGTGGCGCGGCCCGACGGTCATCCCGCCATCGACCAGGAATTCGCCCCCGGTGATGAACCCGGCCGCATCCGAGGCCAGGAACGCCGCCATCTCGGCAATGTCCTCGCCCTTCCCGACCCGGCCGGCCGGCTGCATGCTGCCACCGGCTTCGACCAGCATGGCCGCCATCTGGTCGGCCTGTTCGCGCGGCAGGCCCAGCGAAGCCCCGAAGATCGACGTTGCGATGAAGCCCGGCAGCACCGCATTGACGCGAATGCCGTATTTGGACAGTTCCGCGGCGGCGAGTTTCGAGAAATGGGCAACGCCTTTCTTGGCCACGGAATAGGTGATCGGCGCATAGCCTGCGCAAATCGCGCTGATCGAGGATGTGTTGATAATCGATCCGCCGCGTTCCTTCATGTGGGGCACGGCAAATTTGGTCCCGGCAAACACCTGTTTCAGCAGCAAGGACATCGTCTGGTCATAGGCGTCCAGATCGAGCTCTTCCACGCTGTCGGGCGTGCCACCATGACCAGCATTGTTCCAGAGAATGTCGAGCCGACCGAAGTGGTCGACCGCCTGGCTCATGATGCTTTCCAGCTGTGCCATGTCGGTCACGTCGCAATGGACAAACAGGACCTTGTCATCCCCGAACCGGGTTTGCAGGGCAGCGCCCTTTTCATCCTGAATGTCGCCGGCGACCACTTTCGCCCCGGCCGCGACAAATGTCTCGACCCCTGCCAGACCGATGCCGCTGGCACCCCCAGTAATGATGGCAACCTTGCCGTCCAGATTGGCCATGTCCGTATTCCTCCCGTTTTGTTTTTCAGGAGAATGCGCGCGCTTTCCGCGCGGTCCGTCAATGCCTGCGGGAAAATTTACTTGCCCGGCTTTTTCAGGCCGAACCTTTTCCAGAACACGCCGTCCAGCATCCTCTTTGGCAACAGGGTGGGAATGTACCAATTGGTCAGCTTGTTCGGGACCGGCGAGTACCGCGCGCGCGGCGTGGCATCCTCCAGTGCGATCTCGACCACTTTGGCGATCTGTTCCGGCGGCAGGCCGTCCCGTCCACCCTTCAGCATGACCTGTTCGAACTGTTCCAGCGCGTCCGACCAGGCACTGCCGGCATAGGGGCCATCGGAATTTGCCTCTTCCGCCTTGTCCCAGATCGGCGTTTTGACGGACCCCGGCCCGATGGCAATCGCGTCGATCCCGAAGATCACAAGTTCGCGCCGCAGGGAATCGGTCATCGCTTCCACTGCATGCTTGGTGGCGGTGTAGGCGCCGAGAAACGGCGCGGAAATCCGCCCGCCCACACTGGTGATGTTCACGATCCGGCCAGGGGCGCCCTCACGGTCCCGGTCCATGCCCAATAGCGGCGCGAATGCCTGTGAGGCGCGCAGGAGGCCGAACACGTTGACGTCGAAATGCGCCTTGAAGTCATCGAGCGGCTGGATCGCGAGCGGCCCCATATTCGCGATGCCGGCATTGTTGACGAGACCCGTCAGCGTCCTGCCTTCGAGCGCACGGGCCACCGTCTCGACGGCTGCGTCGACCTGGTCCTGCCGGGTCACATCCAGGATAAGCGGCCGGATGTCACCCTCCGAGCCGGCCGACAGGCCTTCTGCATCGGCCTGTTTGCGCACGCCCGCATAGACGCACCAGCCATGCTTGGCGAGATAGAGAGCGGTCGCCGCGCCGATGCCGGTCGATGCGCCGGTGATTACGACAGTCTTCATGCGGGATGTCCTTCCTGTTCCGGGATACGCAATCCTATACGCACGAAAGCCGCTTTCGGGTCTATTCGTCCTGTTTTCCCCCATCGATGACCCGGAATGCCGGACGCGGGCGTTCGGTGGGAGCATTCTGCGTTTCAGGTGCCGGCGTATCGGGCGGGGCCGGCTTCAGGTCGGACGCCCTGACAAGTTTTGGCGCGCTGCGCACCGGCGGCTCCTGCGGCTCCGACGTGGTTTCCGGCAGGTCTTCGGCGATGTCATCATCCAGCTGGCGCACACGCGGGACCGGCCGCTTGTTGAAGCCGCCCGGTTTCTTCCTGCCGGACCCAAACCCGGACCGGCCCTTGCCGCGGGCCTTCTTGTCGATTTCCTTCAGCTTGATCTGCTGCAGGCTGGACAGGGCCTCTCCGTCACTTCCCTTGAGGGGATCGGCAAAGGCGGACCCATAGGTCTCGATGCGTTCCTCGACCTCTTCGAGAAACTGCTTTTCCCAATCGGACAGGGGCGGACCGAGGCCCTGCTCGGCCAACGCCGCCGCCTTCCGCAATTTGCGGAGCGCGGCGCGTTTCTTCCGTTCGTCGACATCTCGGCCCATGGACAGAGAATATGGCGATTAATGCCGTCGAGGCAAACCGGCTCAGGCTTCGCCGAGAGCCAGAAGGTAGGTGTCGAGCACCATTTCCTGCTCTTCGCGCTCGGCCTTGTCGACCTTGCGCAGCTTGATGACCTGGCGCAGCGCCTTGGTGTCGAACCCGAACGCCTTGGCTTCGGCGTAGATTTCCTTGATCTGTTCGGCGACCTCTTTCTTCTCCTCTTCCAGACGCTCGATCTTGGCGACGGTCTGGCGGAGCTTTTCGCGGGTCGCTTCGGTGAGATGGGTGATCGAGGCGTCGTCGTCCATGAGAGGCTCCTTGGAAATGGGTTCGGAAAAGAAGGCGCGTCTTAGCGGGAGTTTCCGCCGCTGGCCAGACGGCGAATGGCGTCGGCAACAGCTTCGCCCTCGCCATGGTGTGGCATGTGCCCTTCATGCGGCAGGATAACGAGATCGACATCGACCTGCTGTTTCAGCTGGCCGACATGAAGCCGGGGCGAAATCACCGTATCGCCACTGCCGGAAAACACGATGATCGGCACATCCAGACGTCCATACCGCGCGGACTGTTCGGCAAGCTGGTCCTGCAAGGCCTTCACATCGCGCGCATTCGCCCGGAAATTCCGCGGCCGGAACAACAGGCCAATTGCCGATTTCTCCGAATAGCCGGCGGGCACAGGTGCGGGGTCGAACACGTCATTGATGCCATTGCCCAACTGACCCGGCCCGACGAGCGGTACAAGCTGACTGAAGACCGGACCGACCAGGGGCGGCGCTGCAAAGGAATTGTACCAGGCATGACCGCCGCCGCCCCAGTCATGGGTGACGGGTGCCAGCAGGACGAGCCCGCTGACAAGGTCCGGCCGGTCCAGCGCCATACGCAGCGCGACCGCCCCGCCGAAGGAATGGCCCACGATCACGGCCTTCTCCCCGGGCGCAAGCGCGTCCAGCACACCGGCCATTTGCGCGGCCTGGACCCCCAGATCCTGCGCATTGTCGGGACGCGCGGAATAGCCATGTCCCGGCCGGTCGGCCATCAGCACGCGGTGCGAGTCTGACAATTGGGGCGCGAGGGTCCAGGTGAACTCGCGGGCATTGGCACTGGCCCCATGGATCATCAGGACCGGCGGGCCTGCCTCCCCTTTCCGGATCACATGAACCGCAGACTCCTCCACCGGCACCATCTGCCCGATCGGCGGGTGCGCCGTCTCGACCCGCGTCTTGTAGGCAGCGCTGGTCACGCAGGCGCCCGTTCCGAGCGCGCACAGTCCGAGAGCGGTTGCCGTCAGCATGCGCCTCAAAGGCCCTGGCCTTCCGACAGCTTTGACAGGCGCTTTTCGGCGGCCAGTGCCTGCTGCATGCGGGGATAGATGGTCAGCGCCTCGCGATACGCTTCCAGGGCGTGCTGGGGCGAGCCCATGCTTTCGAACATCATGCCGAGGCCTGCCCAGGCGCCGAAATGGCGAGGTTCGAGTCGCAGGGTCTCGTTCAGATCGCGCAAGGCTTCAGGATAATTCTCATCCCTCAGAAACAGGGATGCGCGCCGGTTCCAGGCTTCGGGATAGTCCGGCTTGATCAGGATGGCCCGGTCGAAGAAGGCCCGCGCCGTTTCGAAGTCTCCGGCCGTCTGGGCATCGACGCCGCGCTCCATGATGACATCCACCGTCGGAGAGCCGGATTCCATCCAGGACGCCCAGATATCCAGCGCCATGTCGTTGGCCTCACTGTCGCTCGGCGCATTGCGCAGCTTTTCGAACATCTCGTCCGAGGGCTCGGCATGCGCCGCGCCCGCAAGGAGCAGGCAAGCCAGGAGGAACGCTCTTATCATCTGTCAGATATTATGCGGCCCGTGCGGCGCGGCAAGCCCGGCTTGCCATCACAGCAGGCCTTCCTGCGTCAGCGCCTGCTCCAGCCCGGCGGCGCCGGTGAAATGATGGGTCCGGAACCCCAGCGCGCCTGCCGCCTCCACATTGCGCGGGCTGTCGTCAATGAACAGGACCTCATCCGGGTCGGGCCCGCCCATCCGGTCCAGCGCATGATGGAAGATTTCCGGGCTCGGCTTCACCATGCCGATACGGCCGGACACGACCACGTGCCGGAACCTGTTCAGTTCGTCGAAAATAGTGAGCATTTCGTCCCAGGGTTCCGACGGCATGTTGGACAGGGCGTAAAGCGGGACGCGGCGCGCATCGAGTCGGGCCATCAACTCCGGTGTGCCGTCGACATAGCCATCGAACATTTCGAGCCAGCGCTGGCCCCAGGCGCGGATTTCAGCTTCATATTGCGGGTGCTGCCGGATCAGGTTGTCGGCATTTTCAGCAAAGCTGGCGCCGGCGTCATGCCGTGTGTGCCACGTCATGTTGCAGATCTCCGTCAGGAACTTTTCGCGTTCCTGCGGGGCATCAATGATCTTCGCGTAGAGCCGGGCGGGTTCCCAGTCGAGAACCACGCGCCCGAGGTCGAACAAGGCAATCCTGGCAGCCATAGTCCCGCCTTATTGCCTGTTCATGTTCGCGTCAGCCCTGCTTTGCTTTGAAGCGGGGATCAGTTTTGTTGATGACGTAGACGCGGCCCTTACGGCGCACGATCTTGCAGTCGCGGTGGCGCGACTTGAGCGATTTGAGAGACGAGCGGACTTTCATGGGCCTAGCCTGTGGATCATAAGAAATTGGAAAGCGGAGCGGGTAATGAATCCGGTGAGAAGAGTCAAGATTGCACGCTGTCATGAACGTGCGGTTTCAGGAGCAGGAAGAATGGCACGTTTTGCGCTGAAGCGCTCCCACATCATTGCCACCGCCGCGATGACGGCGCTGGTCGCCGCCTGTGCAACGAGTTCCGGCCAGGCCGCTCCTCCGGTGGCGGGGCCTGCGCCCGTGCCGGCACCGGAAACCGGCCCGATCAACTATGCATCATCCGGCCATGCCGGCATGGATACGTGGCGGGCCGCCTTTTCGGAAAAGGCGCTGGCAGCAGGGCATGACCGGGAAACGGTGGAATCGGTCCTTGCCGGCATTTCACCGCTGGAATTGTGGCTCGGATCCTCGTTCCAGCCCGCAAGGACGGGAATTGAGGACCAGGCCGAATTCGCCAAGCCGATCTGGGACTATCTGCGTGTGCCGATGAGCGACAGCCGGATCCGGTCTGGCGCTGCACGGCTGCAGGACTCCCCTGCCCTGTTCGATGCGCTGGAAGCCGCCTATGGCGTGGACCGCGAAGCCATTGTGGCCATCTGGGGCATGGAGACGAGTTTTGGCGCCGTAAAGGGCGATTTCGACGCTCCCAACGTGTTGGCGAACATGGCGGTTGAAGGCCGCCGCACGAGCCTTGCCGAGCGCGAATTGCTGGCCTTGATGACCATTCTCGGCGAAGGCCATGCCGAGCGCCATCACCTGACCGCCGGCTGGGCCGGAGCGATGGGCCATACGCAATTCATGCCGTCCACCTATCTGGCCCATGCCCAGGATTTCGACGGGGACGGCAAGAAGGATGTCTGGAACAGCGAAGCCGACGCACTGGCCTCCACCGCCGCCTACCTGGCCAGTTCGGGCTATGCCCACAACCAGCCCTGGGGAATCGAAGTGCTGGCAAAGACCGGGTTCGACTTCGGACTGGCCGACGGCCATGAACGCCGCATCGAGACCTGGATGGCCGCTGGCCTGGTGCCCGCGCGCGGCGGCAGTTTCGAAACGCATGGCGCGAACTATGCCGAATTGTGGCTGCCGGCCGGGGCGGAAGGCCCGAAATACCTGCTGTTCAACAATTTCAAGGCGTTCAAATCCTACAACAATGCCGATTCCTATGCCTTTGCGGTCGGCCTGTCCGGCGATGCAATGGGCGGCCAGCGCGGCCCGATCGCCTCATGGCCAACCCATCTGAACCCGCTGACAGTCAGCCAGATCCGGACCTTGCAGGCAGCCCTGAACGCGCAGGGCTTCGACGCCGGCACGGTGGACGGCATTCCGGGACGCAAGACCAAGGGGGCGCTTCAGGCCTTCCAGAAATCAAAAGGGCTGGTGGCGGATGGCTATCCGACCGAGCACGCTCTGGCGCTGGTGCTGGGAGAAACCAGTGCGGGTGTGGCCGCCAGCACCAATTAGTCCGGCAGGAATTCATCCTCATCGGGCTCGCCCACGCCATCCTTCAGTCCGAACCGGGCATAGAGGATCATGAAGCTGAGCAGCGCTGCGCAGAAGATGAAGGGCAGTTGCGGGTTCACATATTCGTAGACGAACAGGCCGAAGAAGGGCGTGATGATGAAGCCCATGCCATTGGCTGAAATCACCAGGCCGGCCACATTGCCCTGCAATTGGGGCGAGACGGCCAGCGAGGCGCCACTGGAAAACCCAGGCCGGGCCAGCCCCTGCCCCAGTCCGATGCAGAACTGTGCCAGGATCAGATTGGCATAATCATTCGCGAACACCATCAGCACGGCCCCGACCAGCAAGGGCAGGCAGCCACCCCACATCAGCGTCTTGTTCCGCAGCTTCAGTCGCGGGATCAGCACCAGTTGCGCCAGGAGCACGGCCAGCGCGCCGACGGTGAAGGCCGGCCCGGTAAACTGAGCCGCCTCCTTTCCGGACACGCCCAGCTTGTCCATGACGGAGAAGACGAAGACCTGGGTCAGCACGCCGGTCGTCAGGGACAGGCAGACCGCGAAGATCAGGAATGGCAGGACCGGGCCGGACCGCCACAGGCCGCGGGCGCCGGGTATCTCGTCGAGCTGGGTGGCATCCGTCACCGGATCGCGCTGCTCCGGCAGGCGGAACCAGATCATGGCTGACATGGTGAAGGCGATCACGGCCGTCAGCAGAAGCGGGCTGAGCAGGCCGAGCGTGGCGACCAGCGCCGCGGCAAAGGCCGGCCCGATCACGGTGCCGACACTGAAGCCGGACGTGATGAAGGCGATCTCGGCCTGCCGTTCTGTCTGGCTCGTCCGGTCAGCGACATAGGCCTGCGCCGCCGGATTGGTGCCGGATCCGATCAGGCCGAATATCGACCGCGACATGGCCAGGCAGGCAAACACGACAAATGTGCCCGTCAGCACGCCGGTCAGGCTGAGCAGGCCCGTCACGAACAGGAGCAGCATCGAGACGCCATATCCCGCCAGGCCCAGCGCAGCGACCGGACGCCTGCCCCAGCGGTTGGACCGTCCGCCCCAGAACGGCGAGAACAGCGACCAGCACAGGGCCGACAGGGCGAACACCGCTCCGGCCATCCAGTCCGGCAGGCCGATTTCACGGGTCAGGGGCGGCAGGACGGCGGCAATCAGCATCGTGTTGCCCGCACCAATGGCCATCAGGGAGAAGAAAAGCAGGAAGAACGCACCGCGCCGGTCCGGTCTGGACATGTCTGGTGGAATCATCTGCCCCGTCGTCATCCCCTTCTCATCTGCCTGTCTGCTGCAAAAGTCCAGCAGCATGCAAAACCTGTCGTGGCGGCAGGCGAACGGGAACCAAAGCGCCGATTACACGCAGTGAAGGAACGGGTTTGGATTGGACAAGGCCTTGGCGTCGTCATAATCTTGCTAAAGGGTTAATCTAGGGAGCTGGGCATATCTTGGGAAACTCACGGGGATATCTCACATGCTGCGGAACCTGATTTCTAAGCCTGGCCGCCTGATGCTCGGCTCGGCCATGGCCGGCCTGCTCGCCCTGTCTGCCTGCGACCAGCAGGATTTGCGCCTTGAACGCGCGCGGGACCTGGCGGATGCGACGGTCGACCAGATCAGCGGCCGGACGATTGTCGAGCCGGATGCGCCGAATCCGATGGAAACGGCGGATGTCATGGACCGCGCCATTGCCGGCACGCTCCGCAATGAACTGAATTTCGAAACGGCCAGCGCGACACCCCTGTTCGCGGTCGGCTCGATCATCGCCAAGCCGAAGGACATTCCCCCCGCCGAGACCATGGCGATCGTCGAGGAAGACGAGGTGTTTCTGGAAGATCCGGAAGTGATCGAGGAGTTTGCCGCCGAGGTGGACGCCGAGAGCGCGCCGCTGGCCGAGACGGCCCCGGTCACCGAGCCCGCCCCTGCCCCATCGGCCCCGTCTTCGGCGCGCAGCCTGTCCATCGTGCAGCCCGCCCGGGTCATGCCGAAAGTGAAACTGGACCCGAAAGCCCGCGAGAAGACGCTGGCAGACATCGACCAGGCCTCACGGCAACTGGAACAGGCCCGCGCCAAGGAGCCACCTCCGGCAGCCCGGACCCGCTCGCTCAATCCCCGGTCCCTGGAAACCGCACCGGTGCAGGAGAAAACCGCCGCCCGCAAGCTTGCGCGCCGGTCAGTGATCAGCCGCGACGCCATCCAGGCCCAGCGGGATGCCAATTCGGTCATGTTGGACACGCTGTCGAAATACGGCATGGGCGGGGAAGTCGCCCTGTCCCGTGAAGGCCAGATGGTCATCCAGATCGGCGAGGATGGCGGCAGCCCGACCCGGTTCACCCCGGAACAGGTCCTGCCCAATCGCGCGCCGCGCAGCGTGCTGCAGAATTTCCTCGCCGCCGACGCGGAAATCGAGTGCCCGGACAATCCGGACATGGTGACCGTCCAGTCCAACCCGGTCCTGGCCACCGAATGCGTGGTGAAGGATCTGAGGGCCTCCGGACAGTTCGAATATGTCGAGAAGGACTACATTTTCGAGAACCAGTTCGCCCGCAAGCCGCGTCCCGATACGCCCGGCACCGGCCCAGACGTCACTCCGGATGTGATCACCGACACGACGATCACGCCGAATGATCCGCTCTGGTCGCTGCAATGGCACTTCCAGAACAATGGCACCGGAGACGGCGAATCCATCGGCGGATCGAGCTTCCAGGATTTCTGGACCCGTCAGGGCACAGAAGGGTCGGAGGATGTCGTGGTTGCCGTAGTGGACACCGGCCTTCAACTGGACCACCCGGACATCAAGGATTCCCCGAACATTGCGCCGGGCTGGGACATGGTTTCCGATCCGCGCATGGGCAATGATGGCGACGGCCGTGACGGAGACCCGAATGACCCCGGCGATCTGTGCGACCCCTCCGTGCCCTATGCTGCGGACACGTTCCACGGCACGCACGTTGCCGGCACCATCGGTGCGGCTGCCACCAACAATGCGTCCGGCGTGGCCGGCGGTGCGTGGAATGTGAAGATCGTTCCCGTTCGGGCCCTCGGCAAGTGCGGCGGCCGCCTGTCGGACATCAATGACGCCATTCGCTGGGCCGGCGGCCTGATCCCCGCCGAAGACGCCGACGGCAACGAAATCTGGAACGACAATCCGGCCGATGTGATCAATCTGTCGATCGGCCTGTTCGAATACTGCCCGGCCTCCCTGCAGGACGCGATCGACTCCGTCACCGAGCGTGGTGTCCTGGTCGTCTCCGCCGCCGGCAATGCCCGCGTCGCGACCCAGTATTATGCCCCAGGTGGCTGCGCCAATGTGATCACTGTGGCCGCAGGTGACGGCCGCGGTCACATTGCCCCCTATTCCAATTTCGGTCCGGAAGTTGACCTGCTGGCCCCGGGCGGAGACCTGACCCGTGACGACAATGGAGATGGCCGACCGGACGGCGTGCTGTCCACGAAAGCCGCCACCAATTGCTACGACCCGGTCACGGGAGAAGCCGTGGACGACTGCTACTATGCCTTCGAACAGGGCACTTCCATGGCGGCGCCGCATGTCTCTGCTGCCCTTGCGCTGCTGAAGGCGCGGGATCCGGATGCCTCGCCGGAGGAGCTCAAGGCCACACTGTTGTCTGCCGTTGCACCCCGGACGGCGGAACAATGCTCTGGGTCCTGCGCCCTCTATCCCGGAACCACGCCCATTGAAGGCAGCCCGGACATGTGCACCCGGCCCTGCGGCCAGGGCCTTCTGGATCTGGCAAAGGTTCCGGATCCCTCCAGCGGAGGCGGCGGAGACTGATGCCGAAACGCCGCCCGAATCCCGTTCATCTGGGCGGTCCGCTCGGCCTGGCAGGCGTCACCCTGCTGGCCAGCGCAGTCGGGTTGGTGTTTGTCGCGAATGACAGTTCGGACCAGACCCATCAGACGGCTGGTCCGGCGCCCGCCATTTCACCCGAACGCCCCCCCATCGGTGCTGTTGGCGTGGAACAGGTGACCCCGGCTCAGGCGTCGGGCAGCAGCAGCAGCGCCGCCGGCAAGGGCGCTGAAGTCACATTCATTGTCCGCCTCAAGGGCCGGCCCGAAATCGACACGATCTGCCGGAATTACAAACGCGACCGGCAAACGGCCGAAGCCGCCTATGCCGACCTGGCCAGCCAGCTGCCTGCCCTGCAGGACTTCCGGCTTGTCGGGGCGAGCTATTCCGGAGAGATCAATCTGGCCTATCAATTGCCGGCCGGTGCGGAAGCCACCCGCGGCCGGATCGAGGAAATCCGCAACATGATCCTGGCGATCGAGGGTGTCGCCTATGCCGATCCTGATTTTGTAGCCCATCCCGGAGAGGATAAACGCAAATGACCACCATCCGTACGTTCCTGATCGCGAGCGGCGCCTGCCTGAGCCTGGCGGCCTGTGATTTCCTGATCGCCCGCGACCGGGACGCGCCGCCCGCCATGGAGGCCGACACGCCCGCAGACGTACCGGATCCGGCTGCGGACCTGTCAGAGCCGGCACCGGAAACGGCCGATACGGGCGGCCCGGTGGTTATCGCCAGCACGGCGACGATTGATTGGGACGCAGCCCGCGCCGACATGGCCGCACGCTCCGGCGAGGATCGCGAGACCGGCTTCCAGGTCGCATCCGGCAACAGCGCGCCGCCCGTTCCCGTCCTGCTGCCGACCGGAATTGTCGTGGCGCAATCCGCCGAGAACGGCGTCCGGTTCCAGCCCATGTCCGACGGGTATTTCGCCTACTATCCGGGCATCGATTACGACATCGTGGTGAACGGAACGAATGAAGTGTTCGGCACGACGGGCGATGCCGAGGACGGGGACGCCCCTGACCTGATGTTCACGCCGACCATGACGGGGGCACAGGTGTCATTCTCACGTTATGGCGCCGACTATCTGGTTGAATTCGAGTGCAAGGCCGCTCAGACTGCCGAAGGCGTGTGCATCACCGAGCAGGAGGCTCTGGAGATCACCGAGAAGCTGGTAATTGCGGGGACGCGTTGATGAAACCAACACGATTGCTGCTGCTGGCAAGCACTGCCCTGTTGCTTGCCGCGTGTGACTTTGTGAGATTTCCGGGCGATGGCGGACCGACGCCGGAAACGCCGGATGCCGGGCCCGCTGTACCGCCGGGCGCCCCCGGCCCGCCGCCGCCCTCCGTTCCGGTCGACGACCCGTATGGCGCGGGCGACGATACGGGATCGGATGATGAGCCGCTGGATGATGCCGGTGACGCCGGGACTGTTCCGGACACCGGTCTCGACGGAGACCCTGAACCCGATACGCCCACGGATGATACGCCAGACACGGACACTGGCGGGGATGACCCGTCTGGATCCGATACGCCGGATTCCGGGGACGAGACGCCATCACAGACCGGCGATGAGGATACCGGCACGCCGGATGGCGATGCACCGGGTAGCGATGCCGGCAATGATGATCCGGACACAGGCGTCACCGATCCAGACGGCAGCGATCCGGGCCCGGCCCCAGACACACCGGCAGACACGCCGGCAGACGACCCGGATGATACGGCCAGCCTGCCGGATCCCGTTGATCCGACTTTCAGCTTCTACGAGGCCGGCGCCCTCCTGCCCGGCACCGGCCAGGGCGCACCGGAACAGATCGCCTATGCACCGGACATCGTGTTCCCGATTGCCGATGCCCCGGCCTACCTGCAGTCACAAGTGTTCAGCTTCGGTGGCGGCGTGGCTGGCGGTGACCAGTGCGACACCCGCAATTATGCCTATCCGTGGCGGGACAATTTCTGCGAGGTCCGCACGTCCAATCGCAATTCCCCCTATTGTCCCCTGGCAAAGGTGCATCAGGGTCAGGATATCCGCGTCGGCACGGCAACCGATTGCAACACGCTGCGGCGCACATCGGCGAGCGACCGCACCTTGCACAAGGTGGTCGCCGTCGAGGACGGCATCATCTCGCATGTCGGCACCTATAGCGTGAATTTGCGCGCCGGTGGCCGCATCTACAAATACATGCACATGAATATGGCCAAGCTTCAGGTGAAGGCCGGGGACCCGGTCGAGGCCGGCCAGCATATCGGCTATGTCTCGAACGATTTCGGTGGCACGCCCACAACCTTCCACCTGCATTTCGAGATCACCCAGAATGTCGGAGATGCAGGCTGGGTGCATGTACCGCCCTACCTGTCACTGGCCGAAGCCTATGAACGGCGCGAAGGCGGACCGGGCGAAGTCATCGAGGCCGCCGAAGTTGGAGTGGCGACCACACCCTTCATTATCCCGGAAGGGATGGAAATCATCGAATGATCCCGATCAGGCCGGCCTGAAGGTCAGCGCAACGCCATTGTTGCAATATCGCAGGCCGGTTGGCGCGGGGCCATCCTCGAAGACGTGTCCCTGATGCCCAAGGCAGCGGGCACAATGGTATTCCGTGCGCACATAGATCAGCTTGCGGTCCGGCTTTGTGCCCAGCGCGCCGGGCAGCACGTCGTAAAAGCTCGGCCATCCGGTACCGGAATCGAATTTCGTATCGGAGGAAAACAGGGCGAGATCACAGCCTGCGCAATGATAGGTTCCTGTGCGCGCTTCCTCGTTCAGCGGCGAGGTGAAGGCCCGCTCGGTGCGCTCCTCCCGCAACACGCCGAACGCAGCCTCGCTCAAGCGCGCCCGCCAGTCCTCTTCCGACAATTGCCGCCACTCTGATCCTGCGAACTTGTCCGCATTGTCGGCATTGTCAGTCTTTGCGGCATCGGATGTGGAATTGATGGAACAGGCAGCAAGGCCAAGCGTGGCGGCTCCGGACAGGAGCAGCGATCGGCGGGAAATCATCTGGGTCATGCGGGTCATACGCCGGAGATAGCCGCATGGTTCACTCAAGCGCCACACACAAGCGCGTGAAGCGCCGGTCAGGGCGCCTCTTCCACCCAGACTTCCCCGTCCAGGTCTTCGAGCTTTACCTGCAGGTGGGCGCGCACATCCGCCACAGCCTGATTGTAGACGGCCGGGCCCAGCGTCCTGAGCATGAGATCGATGATGTCATCGGCCCGAAACGCGCTCAACTGCTCGTCAAACTCTGTCGCAAACAGGGTCTGGAGATGGCCGCGCAGCGTGTCGCGGCGTTCCTCGGTCAGCTCAAGCGCTTTCATCCTTGTCTCCCTTGGGCAGGTTCCGCCCGAAATTCACCGCGCCGCTGTCCTGTCCGGCATCGATGATGGCCTTGCGGATCGACCGGGCACGCGTGAATTCGTTGAACAGCGTCTCGCCATCCCCCCAGCGGATGGCGCGCTGGAGCGCGGCCAAATCTTCCGAAAAGCGTCCGAGGCATTCCAGAACGGCGTCCTTGTTGTTCAGGAACACGTCCCGCCACATGACCGGGTCGGATGCTGCAATGCGGGTGAAGTCCCGAAAGCCACCCGCGGAGTATTTCACGACTTCCCCCTCCTCAACCGTCTCCATGTCGAACGCGGTGGCGACGATGTTGAAGGCGATCAAGTGCGGCAGGTGGGACGTAATGGCCAGAACGCGGTCGTGCCGCGCAGCGTCCATGGTCTCGACCGTTGCACCGAGCCGCGTCCAGAAGGCCTCCAGCCGGGACACCGCCTCGGCATAGCCCTCCCCCTGCTCCGCCAGCGGCGTGAGAATGTGCCAGGCATTGCGAAACAGCGTCGCGAAGCCGGCCTCCGGGCCGGATTGTTCCGTGCCGGCGATGGGGTGCCCCGGAACGATGTGTACCCGGCCATCAGCGGCCGCCACCAGGGCCGACGCTGCCTGCACCTTGACCGAGCCGACATCTGTCAGGATCGCGCCCGCCTTCATCATCGGCACAGCCTCGGCCGCTACCCGCTCCAGCGCGCCCACCGGGACGCACAGCAGCACGCAATCTGCATCGGCAACGGCGGCGCTTAGATCGTCGGCCACGTCGCCGAGTCCGATCGCCGCGGCGCGGGACCGCACAGTCTCGCTCGCATCATACAGGCTGACCGATCCGGCTGCGCCATAGGCCACCGCAGCCCGCGCAATGGATGCGCCGATCAGTCCGGCGCCGACAATGGCGATCTGGTTGAAGACGGGATCAGTCATGGGGGTCCTGCTGGCTTATTTCGCCCGCTCTGGTGGGGAAAGCAGGCCGGAAGGTCAAGGCCTTCCTTGCCCTGCAACCATCTACCGCAGCTGACACGGGCCGGGTGATCCCTAGATAAGGAGCTCAGCGCAGACACGCCGTCTGTCCCGCGGACACGGCCAGAAAGGTGCCAGGACCATGAGCCATCCCTCCCCCATCATCTCCGGCATCCGGCAGCGCTGCGGCCAATGCGGCCAGGGCAAGCTCTACAGCTCCTATCTCAAGCTGAACGAGTCCTGCCCGGTCTGCGGCCGTGACATGTCCTCGGCGGACACGGCCGATGGCCCGGCCTTCTTCGTGGGGTTCGGCGTCCTGCTGATCCTGGCGCCGTTCCTGTTCCTGCTGCCGATGAGCCCGCTGCCGCTGGTGCCCATGATCCTCGCCTTTCTTGTGCTCTGCGCGGCAGTGATCGGCCTGTCCCTCTGGCTTTTGCCGGTGGCGAAGGGCGTGCTGCTGAACCTGCAGCTGCATCATGATGCGGAAGAGGCGAGCTTTGCCGCGCGCGAGGACGACTAGCCGGAAACGGCCTGTTCGTCCCGTTCTCCGGTGCGGATCCGAATGATGCTGTCGAGATCGTAGATGAAGATCTTGCCGTCCCCGATCGTGCCGGTGTTCGCCGCCTGCATGATGGCTTCGGCGTACCGGTCTGCCGAAGCGGCCGGACAGGCCACCTCCACCTTCACCTTGGGCAGCAGGCGGACTTCATATTCCGCGCCGCGATAGACTTCCGTCTTGCCCAGCTGGCGGCCATAGCCGCGCACTTCCGACACGGTCAGTCCGGTGGCGCCGGCTTCGGACAGGGCATCGATCACGGCATCCAGCCGGCTTGGCTTGAAGATAGCGGTGACGAGTTTCATGAGGCCCAGTCCTTTGAATTGAAATGTGTTCGATGCGGCAAACGTACTGACCTGCGCCGCTTTGCGTCAATGGGAATCACGTCCATTCGTTGTCGCAGGACGTGCAATGCGCACTTTTTCGGTCACAGGCGCCTGCGCACCGCCGCCGGGTGAGGCATAAAGACGCTTCACCGCCTCCACCAGCACGACCCCGCCGAGCCCCGGCGCCATCATCCGCCCCATCACCTCCCAGCCTTCGGCGGCCGATGTGACGAGCGGCGTTGCCAGCGGCGGCATGTAGAGCGCGCTGGACGAGGCCGTCACCTGGAACAGGCCGATCGACAGCAAATTCATCAATTGCGCCCGTGTCCAGGGGCGCCCCTGGCCGAACGGGGTTCGCGTTGCCCGCGCCCAGAGGCCGGACCTGTTGGCCGCAGCCAGCACAATCCGCCCTTCCGGTGCCGTCACGCGCCAGATTTCCCTCAAATAGGCGCGCGGGTCACCGGATTCTTCCAACCCGTGCAGGATGATCACCCGGTCAAACATGCCGTCCGGAAAAGGCAGGCGGACATCGCCTATGGCCACGGTGGCATTGCCGCGCCCGGCCGGGTCCCACCGGACCGGGCCATGATCCAGCGGCACACCGGCAACCCGCCGGCTGGGCGCCGGACCGAAGGCGTCGAGCACGGGCAGCGCATAGCCCAGCCCCAGCAGCGACAATCCGCGCGCATCGCCCCACAGATCCGTCAGCTTTCCCGACAGGATTCGTGTCACCGCTGTTCCAAGCGATGACGCATAGAAACGTTGCAAAGTGACGGCATCCTGACGCATGAACGGCCCTGTGCTAGTCTGGTCTGCAGGAGACACTGATGACGAATGTTACCCTCGACATACACAAATTTCCCTGCCTGAACGATAATTACGGCTATCTCGTACATGAAGCCTGGTCCGGACAGACCGCCGCCATCGATACGCCGGATGCAGAGAAATACCTCGCCGAAGCGGACCGGATGGGGTGGACGATCTCACACGTTCTGAACACGCATTGGCACCCGGACCATGCCGGAGGCAATCTGCGTATCAAGGAACACACCGGCTGTACCATCTATGGCCCGGCAGGCGAGGCCGGGAAGATTCCCGGAATCGATGTCGAGCTTTCCGAAGGCGACACGGTGGAGCTCGGACGCGCCATGGCGCAGATCCTCGACGTCCCCGGGCACACGATCGGGCATATCGCCTACCATTTCCCGGAGCAGGCAACGGCCTTTGTCGGGGATGCCGTCTTCGCACTCGGATGTGGCCGCGTGTTCGAGGGTACGATGGACATGATGTGGAACAGCCTGTCGAAGCTGAAATCCCTGCCGCCGGAAACCCTGCTCTATTGCGCGCATGAGTACACGCAGGCCAATGCCCGTTTCGCGGTCACGGTCGATCCGGACAATACGGCGCTGACGGACTATGCGCGCTGGATTGATGAGCGCCGCGCTGAAGGCCTGCCCACCGTGCCGACCCGGCTCGACAAGGAACTGGCCACCAACCCCTTCCTGCGCGCAGATGATCCGGCTCTTCAGGCCGCCATGGGCCATGCAGGCGATGCTGTGGCCACCTTTGCCGAAATCCGGACCCGGAAGGACCGGTTTTGATGCGCGGCGTGTCCGGCGACCTCGGCGCACGGGAAATCATCCGCCTGCTGGACCTGGCCCCACATCCCGAAGGCGGCCATTTCCGGGAGACCTATCGCGCGCCGTCTGCAGACGATGCCCGTCCCGCTTCGACCATGATCTATTACCTGCTCCAGGCGGACGAGGTGTCGGCCTGGCACAGGGTGGATGCAGACGAGTTCTGGCTCTGGCATGCGGGCGGCCCGCTGGCGCTCACCCTGTCGCCGCCGGGTGGCCAGGGCGCCCGACCCGTGACTCTGGGGCCGGACCTGCGCGCCGGTCACGCGCCCCAATGCCTCATTCCGGCCGATCACTGGCAAACGGCGGAATCGCTAGGCGCCTGGACCCTTGTCAGTTGCATTGTCGCGCCGGGGTTCGACTTTGCCGGATTCGAAATGGCGCCTGACACCTGGCGTCCGACGGTCTAGGCCCGCGCCTTCAGCAGCCGGACCATGAAGGGAGAAACCAGGCGGATCAGCAATCTCTCAGCCGGCCCGCCGGCAAACTTCGTGAAGTAGCGGACCAGGCTTGTCGCCTTGTGGGCCATGACTTCATCGGATGGCACATCCGATGTCGAACCATAATGCAATGCGCCCGCCAGCGGCTGGTAGAGCACGACGCCCCCCGCCTGCTGGACCCGGCGACACAAATCGACATCCTCGACGTGCAGGAAATAGGCTTCATCGAAGCCGCCGAGGCTGCGAAACGCCTTGCGCTGCATCATGAAGAATGCGCCGGACACCGCGCCCACCTCGATGAAGTCTCTCGGGGGTGGGTCATGTTCAAGCGTCCATTTTCCCAGTCCCAGCGCACGCGCCAGAGTGAGTGTATTGCGCCGCCCGCCCCGCTCCTCGCGTCCGTGAATGTCGAATATCTTGCCGCCGACCAGAACCGGCTCCGTCGCATCTCCCATCGCGCGGACCATGTGGCCAAGAGATCCCCGACGCAGAACCGCATCCGGATTGATCACCAGAAGCAGCTCTCCCAGCGCACCGGCCGCTCCCTTGTTCACGGCCGTGCCAAAGCCCGGATTGGAGCCGTCACGCACAATATGCGCCTTGTCGCAGGCATCCGTGAACCGGTCGATCCAGGCCTGTTCGGCTGGCGGATTGCCATTGTCCACAATGACGATCTCGGAAATGTCCGGGTCCGATTTCAGCCCGTACAGGCATTCGTGCAGTCTGGGCCCCGTATGATAGGTCACCACAATGGCCGTGATGGTCGGCAGCGTCATGCCAGTGAGCTCCGTTCCCGGCGCGACAGTAGGATCAGTCCCGCCACCGAAAGGGCCAGCGTGGCCCAGAACGCCTCGTTCCAGACACTGTAGGAGAAGCTGAACAGGCTGACCGCCGCGGCCAGCAGGCCGGCTATGGCCAGCCGCACATCCGGGCGCAGACGGTCTCCCGGAGGCAGCCGCCATCCGATCAGCAGCACGGTCAGCGCGGCCAGCCCGGCCCCGATCAGGCCGGTTTCAGCCCAGATCTGCAACGCCATATTGTGGGGGTGTCCCGGCACGACCGGATAATAGGCCCAGAAATCCGGCAGCTGGGCCAGCCAGTCCGGATGCGCCGCATAGGTTTCCTGCCAGGATTTGGTGGCGTCGATGCCATGCCCCTTCACCGGGGCTTCGCGAATGCGCCCGATCACGACGTCCCATGACCAGGCTCGCGACTGGAAGGAGCCGGGCAGCGTCACGCCCATCCGCGTCAGCAGGTGAAGCAAACCGCCGATCAGGACCGGCGCAAGCGCGATATAGGCCGCCACACCGCTGAACAGCCAGCGCAAGCCGGTTCGCGGCAGCGCCCACATGACGAGGAAGGCGACCAGCATCAATACGATTCCGATCATCGCCGCAGATGTGCCCAGAAGGGCAATACTGATCAGGCTGGCTGCAATCAGGAACAGGCCGACCCCCTTCCACGCCAGGCCCGGCCGCGCCAGCAGATAAGACGCAAGGATTGGCAGGACGAGGGCGAACGCATTGGCCGCCCGGTCGAGGTTCTGCCACCCTTCCGGATACTTGGCCGGATCATGATCGTAGAAATAGGGCAGCACGTCCCCTGCCAGATGCGGGCTGGCAATCAGCAACAGGCCATGCAGCGCCACGGCGCCCAGCATGATCCGGGCGGACAGCTGCGCGCTGCCCGGTTCGATCCGGAGTGCGCCGCCGATCAACAGCGTGCCGAAGACGAGGGTAAGCACCATGCGCAGCCCGGCCGAGCGGATGGCAAAATCCCCACCTGCCAGACTGCCGCTGACAATCCCGCGGGAGACCGGCGACCAGCTCTCGCTGGCAATCGCCCAGACCAGAAAGCCGAGCGCGACCAGCAAGGCGGGTGCGGGACGCCAGGACGGGCGGGCCAGAAACAGGGCCGGCAGGGCAGCCAGCGCCATGAGAAGCGGATTGCCCTGTGTTCCGGCGAGACAGGTAACGGGCCAGACCACGAATGCGGCGGCAAGGATCGATGCATAGCTCATGGCCGGCATCTTCCCGTGTTCGGGCAGGCCTGTCACGTGTCGATCCGGATCAGCTGCGTTTCAGGTCCGGCGCGAGCGCCTCCTGCGCCAGGTCCACACAGGCCTCGTCCAGAGAGATCATCTGCTGGCCATTGCTGCCCAGGCGTCTCAGCGCGAGCGTGCGGTCCTCGGCCTCGCGGCCGCCGACCACGGCAATGATTGGCACTTTCTGGACCGAATGTTCCCGGACCTTGTAGTTGATCTTCTCGTTGCGGAGATCCGTCTCGACACGCAGGCCCGCCCTGCGCAGGGCGTCGGCCGCCTCCTCGGCATAGTCGTTTGCCGCATCCGTAATGGCAGCCACGACGATTTGCACCGGAGACAGCCAGAGCGGAAACGCGCCGGAGAATTCCTCGATCAGGATGCCGATGAAGCGTTCCATGGATCCGAGAATTGCCCGGTGCAGCATGACCGGTCGCTGCTTCGAGCCGTCCGGCGCCGTATATTCCGCGCCAAGACGCTCGGGCAGAACATAGTCGAGCTGCAGCGTTCCGCATTGCCAGACCCGGCCAATCGCATCCGTCAGCTGGAATTCCAGCTTCGGGCCATAGAAAGCCCCTTCCCCGGGCATGATCTCGCATGGCAGGCCGGCGGCATCGACGGCGTCCTGAAGGCCTTTTTCAGCCCGGTCCCACGTCTCGTCGCTTCCGGCGCGAACGTCCGGCCGCGTGGAGAGTTTCACGGCGATGTCCTCAAAGCCGAAATCCCGGTAGACGCTTTCCAGCAGGCGGCAGAACCGGATCGATTCCTCGACGATCTGGTCTTCGCGGCAAAAGATGTGCGCGTCATCCTGCGTGAACTGGCGCACGCGCATGATGCCATGCAGCGCGCCGTGCGGCTCGTTGCGGTGGCAACAGCCGAATTCCGCCAGCCGCAGCGGCAGGTCACGATAGGATTTCTGTCCCTGCTTGAACACTTCGACATGGGCCGGGCAGTTCATCGGTTTCAGTGCCATCAGCTTGGCATCTTCGGGCACGGAAATCTCAACGCCCTCATCGCCTTCCGGAATGAAGTCCGGCACGATGAACATGTTTTCGCGATACTTGCCCCAGTGACCGGATTTCTCCCACTGGACCGAATCCATCAGCTGCGGCGTCTTGATCTCCTCATAGCCAGCCTCGTCCAGGCGGCGGCGCATATAGGATTCGATCTGGCGCCAGATCTGGTAGCCTTTCGGATGCCAGAAAATGGATCCGGCGGCGGCCAGACCATCCAGATGGAACAGGTCCAGCTGCGTGGCCAGCTTGCGGTGGTCGCGCTTCTCGGCCTCTTCCAGCCGCGTGAGATGGGCCTTCAGATCCTTCTCGTTCGCCCAGGCCGTGCCGTACATGCGCTGCAGCATCTCGTTCTTCGAGTCGCCGCGCCAATAGGCGCCGGCCAGCTTCATCAGTTTGAACGCCTTTGGCAGCTTGCCCGTGCTCGGAAGGTGTGGGCCGCGGCACAAATCGAACCAGTCACCCTGTTTGTAGACCGTGATCGGTTCGCCCGGCGGGATGATGTCGTCGATGATCTGCGCCTTGTAGTCCTCGCCGATCTTCTTGAACGTCTCGATGGCCTCTTCCTTGGCCCAGACCTCACGGATGATCGGATAGTCCGCATCGACGATCTCGCGCATCCGTTTCTCGATCTTCTCGAAATCCTCCGTCGAGAATGGCTCCTCGCGGGCGAAATCGTAATAGAAGCCGTCATCGATGACGGGGCCGATCGTGACCTGTGCGTCTGGATACAGATCCTGCACCGCTTGGGCGAGGACGTGGGCGGCATCGTGGCGGATCAGTTCAAGGCCGTCGGGATCATTCGCCGTGACGATCTCGATGCTGGCATCGCCCTCGAGCGGGCGCATCAGGTCGCGCAATTCGCCATCGACCCGGGCCGCAAGGGCCTTCTTGGCAAGGGAGTTGGAAATCGATTTGGCAACATCGAAGGGTGAAGCGCCCTCTTCATATTCTCGGACGGAGCCGTCTGGCAGGGAAACTTTGATCATGATTCAATCTTTTCGTGCTTTTCGGCGCTGGGGTCAGCGCGGCAATTTCGGTTCCGGTCAGGCCCTTTATCCGGCGTCTGCTTAACGCGACTTCACCGGATTTCCCACCCCATACGCATTTGCCATGCAGTCGGGGCGGACGGAGTCTGGGTCCGGGCAGGATTCGGGATTTTTACGGGTGCATGAAGCGGGCGCGCACACCGGCGCGACCAGGGAGCGCGTCAGGCACCCCGGCGAGTTCGTGTGGTCAGGCCCACCGGGCCGAGAAGGCAACGAAAACTATTCATCGCGGTGCATATGACATGAACAGGCCGGGTTTTCAATTCCGGGCGTCATTCTGGCCATCGCCTTGCGGACGGACCATTCTCCATAGCGCCAGGGCTGCCATGCGGGCACGTTCGGCAACGTCTCCGGTACGGGGTCCTTGCCGAGGCTGCCACCCGGACGGCACCGAACGAACCGCGCCAGCGCCATCCATATGCCCGGCCACCATCCAAACCGCGCAACGCATTCAGCGCCATATTCACTGCAGGTCGGCGTGTGCTGACATCGGGCGCCAAAGGCGTAGAATATCTGGCTGGGTCCATGCTTGTAGAGCCAGAGCAGGCCTTCGGCCGTTCGCCGCCGGACACCCGCCATGTCAGCCCGCTGCTTCGCAGGCGGCGTCGCGCGCGGCAAGCGCCTGTTCAATGGCGGCCACGGCCGCTTCGAAGGCCAGCAGGGTGGATGTGTGGCGGGGCGGATAGTCGGCCACCGGCTCCAGATGGCGCAGTTCCCAGAACCGGCCTTCCGGCGGATTGCCGCCCGCCTTCAGCATCTCCTTCAAGGCATCCCGCGCCGCAATCACCTCGTCGATGGTCGCCCCGATCGCATGTTCGGCCAGGATCGATGTGGCGGCCTGCCCCAGCGCGCACGCCTTCGGGTCCACTGCGATGGCGGCAATATGCGTTCCGGCCTCGTCCAGTGTCAGGTCCACCTGAACGGTGGAGCCGCAGACACGCGACACTTTCAGGACGGAGGCCTCGGCGTCCGGCAGGTGACCCGCATGCGGGATGTCCGCTGCCAGTTCGAGGACGCGATTGTGATAGAGTTCCGACATGACGCCTAGATCGGCCCAAACGGGCCCCGCATCAAGGCCTGGTGCGCAAACGCGTCAGACCTTCCAATGATCGAACGGCTTGCCGGTAAAGTCACGCAGGCGCTGGGCATCGCGGGCAAGCGCATCTTTCACGGCGCGCTTGGCATCATCGGTAAAGTCGGGCGGCGAGCGGTCTTCCGTGGTTGCCTGAACCACGCCTTTCACGGTCCGGATCAGGGGGCGCGGGATCAACCGGTTCACGCCGCGCACGATGGCTGAGTCGTTCTTTTTGATCCGGTCTGACATGCGCGTCCACCAGCCGGGCACCGAGCCGAGATTGCGGCTGCTGTTCTTTCGCGCAACCGTGATCGCCGCCAGTTCCTCCTTGGTCACCGGCGCGCCCACGAATTCGCAGACCCGGCGCATGGTCGCATGCGGGTCCGCCACCATCTTCCGGAACTCCAGAACCATGATGTTGTCCGCACCAAACACTTTCGCATAGGGCTCGATCTGGAAGTAGTACCGCGACCCGTCGATGATGTGACGCCCCTCCGGCGTCTCCTTCAGGGCATCCGGATCCGGCAGGCCGTCGCCCTGCAGCCAGGCTTGAGAATAGTGCGACAGAAGGCGGTCAATCGGATCGCGCACGACATAGATGATCTTGGCGTCCGGTGACACGCTGTGAATGCGTTCTGCAACACCGGGAAACCGGTCGACACTCGAATAGTTCGGCGAGACCTCGCCGCACACCTTGTCGGGATCCGAGAACAGGCCGGCATACCAGTCCAGACCCTTCGACATCGACCCATCGGTCAGGAAGAAATCCGGCTCTTTGAATTCCGTCATGCAGATACTCGGAACCTGTGTCAGCAGGCTGTAGAGCGTCGTCGTGCCCGTACGCAGGCCCCCGACCACCACAAAATCCGGCAACGGCTTCATCTCGTGTGTCCTCATGCAATCCCGGGCCCTTGGCAGGCCGTGAAGCCCCGACAGGTGTCGGAACTCCGTCATCCGGCGTCAAAGCAAGCAATAATCAGACCAAACTCGAAACACGCTGGCGCATCCCGGATCGGCACCTGCCGGCCCGTTTGCCCAGTGTCTGTTCAATACCCCATCCGACGCCCGTCAGAAACAGGATTGTGGACGCTGAAACGCTCAGATACGCCGCCAGGTCGAGCCGGACGGACCGTCCATGATCTCGATGCCTTCGGCCGCCAGCGCGTCCCGTATCCGGTCTGCCTCGGCCCAGTCCTTAGCAGCGCGGGCATCGATGCGGGCCTGAACCAGGGCGTCGATGCGGGCATTGCCGTCATCATCCCCACCCTGCTCCCATTGTTTCGGAGACAGGGTCAACAAGCCCAGCAGCTTGCCGGCGGCCACAAGATTGGCCCGCGCAGAGGCCATGGCCTCTGCGTCCTTGCGGTCTGCAGCCAGGTTTGCGTCGGAGGCAAGGCGTGACAATTCCGCCAGCGCCACCGGCGTGTTGAGGTCATCTTCCAGCGCCCGGCGCACGCCGCGATCGGCCGCCGTGCCGCCCTCTGCCTCCCAGACCCGGCGCAGGGCACCATAAATCCGGTCCAGCGTCGTCTTGGCCTGTTTCAGAAGGTCTTCCGTCCAGTCGAGCGGAGCCCGGTAATGGCCGCTCAGCATGGCAAAGCGCAGCACCTCGCCATGCCACCGTTCGAGCAGGTCATGCACAAGGACGACATTGCCGAGCGATTTCGACATCTTCTCGCCGCCCATGTCCAGGAAACCATTGTGCATCCAGTAGCGCGCCATTTGCTGGCCATGGGCACATTCGGACTGGGCGATCTCGTTTTCATGATGCGGGAACTGCAAGTCGATCCCGCCGCCATGAATGTCGATCGTCTTGCCGAGATGCCTGGCAGCCATGGCCGAGCATTCAATGTGCCAGCCGGGCCGCCCCCTGCCCCACGGGCTGTCCCAGATGGCGTCATCGGGCTCACCCGCCTTGGCAAACTTCCAGAGGGCGAAATCTGCTGGATCGCGTTTGTCGGCATCGACCGCCACGCGCGCACCGGCCTCATTGTCTTCCAGCTTGCGGCCCGACAGCTTGCCGTAATCGGCCATGGATTTGACCGAGAACCAGACCCCTTCAGAACCGACATAGGCATAGTCCTTGCGCACCAGCTTTCCGATCATCTCGATCATGTCTCCGACATGCGCGGTCGCCCATGGCTCGATGCTGGGAGCAATTACATTCAGCGCTGCCGTGTCGGCATTGTAGATGGCAGCAAATTTCTGCGTGATGGCCTCGATCGGCTCGCCGGTCTCAAGGCTCGCCTGGATGATCTTGTCCTCGATATCGGTGATGTTACGCGCATAGACCACGGCCTCCTCGCCATAAGTCGCCATCAACAGGCGGCGCAGCACATCAAACACGATGGGCGGCCGCGCATTGCCGATATGGGCATAATTGTAGACCGTCGGACCGCAGACATACATCGTGACCCGTGCCGGGTCCTGCGGCTCGAAAACGCGTTTCTCACGCGCGGCGGTGTCGTAGAGGCGGATTGTCATCGTGTGTCGGCTCGATTTCGATGGTCAGGCATGTTCCGCTGGCCGGTCTGTCGGCTGGCCAGTCCTAATGGCGTGTTGGCGCTTCAACAGCAACAACACACGGCAGGACACAGGAAAGATCGGGCGTGGTTCATGCTGCTTCCGGTATCACCAACCCGAAAAAAAGCCAAGAAACGTGTCATCCGGTCACGCGGCGTCACCGTAGAAAGCGCTGGAAACGGGGCTTTCGGGCTCCTATGTTCCTCATATCGCCCTGAGGGTATCAACTCCGGGCGGGCGTTAAGTCCGGGCAGGGGGGCCGATTTTCGCGCTTTCCCAGACCAAGCCTCGGCTCGACCCCCGTCCCTCAGTCGAAGGAAACTTCAATCATGGCCATGGACGCCATCACTCCCAACAAAGACAAGGCACGCGCCGAGCCCGTGAAGCGCCCCACCGTTCAGGAAGCCGAAGAGGCCGTCCGCACGCTCATCGCATGGGCTGGCGACGATCCGCGCCGCGAAGGCCTGCTCGACACGCCGAAACGTGTGGTCAACGCCTACAAGGAATGGTTTTCCGGCTATGAGGAAGACCCGGTAAAATATCTCTCGCGCACCTTCGAGGACGTGCAGGGCTATGACGACATCGTCATGCTGCGCAACATCGACGTCGAAAGCCATTGTGAACACCATATGGCGCCGTTTCTGGGCAAGGCCTATGTCGCCTACATGCCGTCGGCCGCCGTGGTCGGCATATCCAAGCTGGCCCGGGTCGTCGAGATCTTCTCCAAACGCCTGCAGACCCAGGAAACCATGACGGCCCAGATCTGTGATGCCATCACCGAAAGCCTCGCGCCCATGGGTACGGCCGTCCTGATCGACGCCGTTCATGAATGCATGTCCACCCGCGGCGTCCACCACAAGGATGTCAGCACGATCACGACGCAGTTCACCGGCGTGTTCAAGTCGGATGCCGACCTGCGCAACCGCTTCCTGCGCATGGCCGGCAAGGGCTGAGCTGACCCGTTTCGAAAATTGATCAACCCCGGCGCAGGACGCCGGGGTTTTTTTTATGGGCTCGCGCACCCCGTTGCCGGGTTCGGCAGGTTCAGGCCGCAGGCCGTGTCCGGTCCAGCCAGCTGAGAATGTCTGACACGACCTTGTCGGTTCCTGGCTCGTCGACGATCCAGTGTGCATTGTCCTGGTACTCGATGAAATCTCCTGACACGGGGCTGCGGGCATATTTCTCGCCCACTTTCCGGACGGCCCTGGCCGGCGTTGCCCGGTCTGCACCAGCTGCAATGGTCAGCGTGGGAACCGTGAACAGGGTCTCGTCGATCTCGATCCCGTCGGCAATATCGCCATATACCTTGCCGGAATCGTAGAGGGCATCGGCATAGATCTCTGCATGGCGTCGGCGCGGCACCTTGTTCAGCACGCCGAAGCGAAATCCGGATTCCCAGACCTTGTAGGCCTTGCTCCGGTCCCGCCCGATCAGGATGTTCAGAAAGGTATAGGCGACAGACAGCGTGACCGCGCTGCAATCGCGCGGCTGGGCGGGCGTGAGGAAAACGGCCTGGCTGACCAGCCCCTTCTCGACCAGACACTGCGCAATCAGGCCCCCCATGGAATGCCCGATCACGGCAGGCTTATCGCCGGCTTCGCCTTCCAGGCGGCGCACCTCGTCGGCCATAGCCTCCACATAATCGTCCAGCCCCAGATCAGAGAGGCTGGCGGGCGGATTGTCCCGCACGCGCTGTTCCGGAAACAGGGTGGGCGATGTGCAGGTCCAGCCCGCTGCCTCAAAGCCCGGCTTCATCCGGTCCCAGACTTCCCCGCCACATCCGATACCGTGGATCATCAGCAAGTTGCGTGTCATGGGTCAGGCCCCTCCCCTGTCGTCTGCGTTCAGCCCTGGGCTTCCTTGTGGCCCGGTACCGGGTCTGTCCAGGTTCTGAACCGTTCGGCCACATCGGAATAGACCAGGCGCTTGAAAGGCACCACGAGGGCAGGCACTTCCTCGAGCCGCGCCCAGCGCCAGGCATCGAATTCCGGCGTGTGCCGGTCCAGCCTCACATCGCTGTCCGATCCCTTGAACCGCAGGGCGAACCATTTCTGGCGTTGACCGATATAGGGTCCGGGCAGGCGCTTCTTCAGGTCTGGCGGAAAATCATAGAACAACCAGTCAGAGGTTTCTTCGAGGACATCGACCAGTTTTTCAGCGATGCCCACTTCCTCTTCCAGTTCGCGCAAGGCACCGACGAGGGGCGTCTCTCCCTTGTCGATACCGCCCTGCGGCATCTGCCACTGGAACGCACCGCGCCCATTGATGCGCCGGCCAATGAAGACATGCCCCGCCTTCGAGAACAGGGCCAGGCCGACATTCGGCCGATACAGGTCGGGATCAGGCGCGGGTATCGTCACCCTTCCGGATTTACCGGAGCCTGAAGCAGGCTTCCAGTCTGAACCGGCCGGGGAGCGGCATTTTGTGCAGGCGGCACCGAGGCAAGCGCCGAGACCGGAGCCAGCACCACGCCGCGATTTTGCAGATCCTTCGTCCAGTCCTTCGCAATCTCGATGGTCAGCGGGAACGCATAACCTGCGCCCATGGAGGCGCCTTGTTCCTTGGCGAGGGTTTCCAGGCCCAGCAATTCATTGCGAATGTCATCCGCGGTGAGCTTGGCATCGATGGTCGAGGCGGCGCGGGAATATTTCAGCCCGGTCCGCGCTGCGGCAACGTCAAACGCGCCTGTCTGGAAACTGCCATCCTCGATCAGCGTCACACCGCGGTCCCGCAACACTTCGAGCACGGGCCCGACAGCACCCGGATCCTCCGCGAACTTGGCACCCTGATAATTGATCACGCCGAAATAGCCGCTGGCGCGGCTGAGAAGGCGTTCGAGACGGGGTACATTGCTGGCACCGGTATCGCCGGCGATCAGGGTCTGCGGATGCATCTTCATCCGACCATATTCGAAGGCCTCCATCGGGACTTCGATCAGCACTTCATGCCCCTTGGCGCGGGCCTTGTTGACCCAGTATTGGAGATTGCCCGCATCCGGCGCGAAGGACAGGGTCACTTCCGGCGGAAGCTCGTCGATCGCCGCCTTGGTATGGGTTGCATTGATGCCCAGGCCGCCAACCACAAGAGCCACAACGGGCTGATTGCCGGGATTGGCGAAGGGCCGGGCGTAGATGTCCGATGGGGCGCGTCCGTCTGCCGTGATGCGCGGAAGGGTCAGCCCGTTGATACGCTCGGTCGTTCCGGCAATGGGAGCAGGATCCAGCGACACCACCCGGGTCAGCTCACCATAGGATTCTCCGGGGCGCACCAGTTTGCCATTGATCCGGATTCCTTCGGCCGGCGTGTCCTCGTCCCCCTGCCCGGTCGGCGCGCGCTCAGGCGACGGTGCAGGCGCTTCCGCATATTCCACGCCAAGGCTCGGCTGGACCGCAATGGCGTCGTCATCGGCCAGCACGACTTTTGCCGTCACGCCGGACGGCGTGTCGGTCTTGAGGCGGGATTTGAGATTGGCGGATGATCCCTGGCTGGTTTCGAACAGGGCCAGGACCTGGTGCGGCCCTGCGCTGGCCGGATCGCCGGAGTAATGAACCGCTGCGCCGAGACCGGCGGCAAGGGTTCCAAACACAAGCAGGCTGAGGCCCGTATGGGTCAGTCCTGCGCGCAAAGGAGATGGGTCGGCGTCCCTGCGGCTAGCCATCAATAGACCTCGTCAACTCAGCTGGAAGAATTCTCATTAGAGAGAATTGCATCCAACTGGTTAACAGGTTGCAAAGATCTGGTTAACCCGCGCGGCGGATTGCACTGGCCGTGACCGTGCCTTCCTTGAGCATTTCGACCGCTCTCTTCAGCTGGTAGTCGTCGCCTTCCCAGTCTTCCGGCGGTTGCTCGTCAGGCATGGAGACATCACGGCGCTGTTCGCCATCCTCGTTTGCCAGGGCGTGCGGCAGGTCGGCTTCGGACCAGCGCTTGATCCGGGCCAGTTCCTCTTCACTGAGGCGGGACTGCGTGATCTCGATATCCGGATCGATGCCGAGTGCCTGGATCGAGCGGCCGGCAGGCGTGTAATAGCGCGCCGTGGTGAGGCGCACGGCGCCCCGGTCCGCGCCCAGCGGGATCACGGTCTGCACCGATCCCTTGCCGAAGCTTGTGGTGCCGATCACGGTCGCCCGGCGGCGATCCTGAAGGGCGCCTGCAACGATTTCGGAGGCCGAGGCAGACCCGCCATTGATCAGCACGACCATCGGGATGTCCTTGAAGACCTCACCGGCATGCGCGTTGTACCGTTCCATGTCGGAAATCCGACGGCCCTGGGTGGATACGACCTCACCCCCGGACAGGAACATGTCCGAGACCGACACGGCCTGATCCAGAAGGCCGCCACCATTGTTGCGCAGATCGAGGATCAGGCCACGCGGCCGTGAACCGGTTTCCTGTGCCACGCCTTCGATCGCTTCTTCAAGCAGCAGCGTCGTGCGCTCGTTGAAGGTGGAGATGCGGATATAGCCGATATCGCTTTCCTGCATCTTCCAGGTAACGGATTTCTGCTGGATGACTTCCCGGGTCAACGTCACATCGAACGGATCTTCGCCTTCGCGCAGGATGGTGATGTCGATATCGGTACCCTTTTCGCCGCGCATTTCCTTGACGGCATCATTCAGGGTCTGGCCAATGATCGGCTTGCCATTGATCGCCGTGATCAGGTCACCGGGCTGGATGCCGGCGCGGCTCGCGGGCGTATCGTCCATCGGGGAAATGACCTTCACAAAGCCGTCTTCCATCGTGACTTCAATGCCTAGGCCGCCATATTCGCCGCTGGTCTGCACCTGCATGGACCGGAAATCATCGGGATCGAGATAGCTGGAATGCGGGTCCAGCGAGGTCAGCATGCCATTGATCGCCGCCTTCATCGCATCCTTTTCATCAATCTCGGTGACATAGTCCTGACGGGCTCGGGCAAGGATTTCCGCAAACAGGTCCAGTTGCTGGTAGGTCACCATGCGCGGGTCTTCGACCCGGTCTTCCGGAGAGGCGAAGGCGGAGAAGCCGACGGCCGCGCCACCCAGAACAACACCCAGGGCAGCTCCCGTCAGTAGTGAACGCATATTCCATTCCTCCATCATTCTCACGACCTTAGCTCCGGCGTGGTAGCCAGTCTGCCGGATTCATCACCTTGTCGCCAAGCCTTATTTCCATATTCAGCTCGGGCGCAGGATCATTGCGGTCCGGCATGCGCCCGACCGGTTCCCCTGCTGACACGGCCTGACCTTCGGTGACATAGATCCGGCTCATACCTGTCAGAATAACATGGTAACCGTCACTCGTCCGCAAAATTAACATTGATCCATACGTCCGGAAGGGCCGGGCATATTCGACCGAGCCGCCGACAGGCGCGACGACCTGGGCATTGGCCCGGGTGGCGAAGGCCACCCATTCGGACTTGCCGCCGGTCGGCAGCTTCTCACCAAAGCCCCGCGCCAGGGAACCGGCCACAGGCGGCTTCAGCGCGCCCAGCACGGCCTTGCCGAGCGGTCGGGACGATGGCGTGCGGGAAACGGCGGGCGTTGCCGAGGGCTTCGCGGAGGGACGGCTGGAGGCCAGCCTTGGCCGCAGGTCCGGCTTGGCCCCGGGTGCCGTAGGCGCGTCTGCTTCGAGCGTGGCGAGCAGGGACCGCAAATCGTCTTCCTGGGCGCCGAGGTCCGCGGCGCGGGCCTTCAGCGCTGCAATATCGCTGGACAGGTCTTCGAAGTTTCCGCGCTTGGCCGCAGCGAGGCGTTCGATCTCGACCTGTTTCAGCGCCAGGGTCGCCTCGGCGGCTTCGAGCCGGGCCTTCTCGCCGCGAATGCTGCGCTCCAGATCGTTCAATTGGCTGATTTCCACGGCAAGGGCGTCGGACTGGCTGGCGAGGCGCGGCGTTGTCTCACTCATCAGGATGGCCCGCCGGACGGCCGTATTGGCCTTGCCGGGAGAGACGATCAGCGCGGGCGGACGCCGCCGGTTCGAGGCGGCCAGCGCCGCCAGCAAGTCTTCCAGCGCCTGCCGGTTCTCCAGCAGCCGCATCTGCGCCGCGACACGGCGGGCGCCAAGGTCGATGAGCGTCTTTTCCGCCTTCGAGGCCTGTTCCTCGCGGCGCTGCGATTCCATGGCGGCAGAGATCAGTTGCGCGTCGATATTCTTCAGATCGGTCAGCGTGGTTTCGCCGGCCGTCTGGAGGGCTTCGAGCTTTTGCTCTGCGGCCCGCCGCTCTGCTTCCAGCGCCTTCAGTTCCTCACGGGTGAACGTGTCCGGGGTCGCCGCGGTGAGGGCGAGGGCGAGGAATGCCAGAAGGAGGGGCCGGCAGGTCAGGCGCATGGCCCTCCTTATGGCAAGCGGTCATGACTTCAAGATTAACCAACCGGTCCCAGCTGCCGCTGCAGACGGGAAATTTCGTCCGATATGAGCGCGGCTGTCACCGCATGGCGGACCGGATCGAAGGCGGGCGCAGCCACCAGGAGGTGGCGAACCAGGCTCAGCGCGCGGCGACAATCCCCGCCGATCCGGTCCGGCCGCTCGGCCACGACGCCATGCACGACCTGGTTGCGATAGGCCGCCAGCCTGAGGCAGGCCTCCATCTCCGCCGCCGTGGCCTGCAGGCGTTCGGGGGCGACGAGATAGCGTTCGGACCGAGCCCGGCGCAGGAGAAGCGCCAGCGGCGCCACCCGTGTTGCATCCTTCAGGTCGGCCGTATCCCCGGGCGAGGCGGTCTCGTATCCCGACAGAGCAGCAATCAGGGCGGATTTCAGGGCGGTGACCAATCCGACGGCGACCCAACGCCACCGTTCCGGGTCCGCCCCGGCCCATGGCAGCTCCCGATTGGCCAGTTTCAGCCCCTCGAGCGCCCCAAACAGGGCGGGTTCAACCTGTTTCATTTCGTCTGAAAAGCGTGTCAGGCCGTTTCATTCCGTCCCGGTATCCGCCGCCGCGGATTTCCGAAAATCCCATCCCGTTTCGGCTGCGACATAGGTGAACGCCGCGTACACAGCGACATTCTGACGAAAGGCACCCAGATCGATCTTGTCGAATGTGTCATCCGGCGTGTGATGATAGTCGAAATAGTCCTGCCCATTCTGGCCCGGCGTGACCACCGGCACCCCTGCCCGGCGCAGCACACCGATATCGGGACCACCGCCTGCCGAATTGTCACCCGGCGTGACGCCGAGCGGGGCCAGCATGCGCTTCATGGCATCGGCATAGCCCAGCGCGCCGTCGCCGAAATTGGTCTGGAACCGCCAGATGCGGCCGGCCCCGAAATCGCTCTCGGACGCCAGGACATGACGGTCGAGGTCTGCGGCATGCTGGCGGGCATAGGCGCTGCCCCCGAACAGGCCGACTTCTTCGGCCCCATACAGGACAACACGGATCGTACGGCGCGGACGTTCCGGCAGGTCCAGGATCAATTTGGCCGCCCCGACCACGATCCCGCAACCGGCCCCGTCATCCAGCGCGCCGGTGCCCGGATCCCAGCTGTCGAGATGGCAGCCAATCAGGACGATTTCATCCTTGAGGTCGGTTCCCTCGATCTCCGCGATGACATTTCCGGACGGCGCGGCGTCGGCATATTCGACACCGATGTCCAGCGCCACGCGGGCCCCTCCCCGCGCCAGCAGGCGGGTCAGCTGGTCCGCGTCCGGACCGGACAGGGCGGCGGCCGGCAAATCGCCCAGAGCGCCGGTCCGCATCATGCCACCCGTATGCGGCATGCGGTGCGGCTGGGTTCCGACAGATCGGATGAGGCAGGCAAGCGCGCCCTTTTCCGCCGCAGCCTTCGCGCATCCGCCACGTTTGCGCACGGCAAGGCCATAGCCCGATCCGTCCTGTGTCTTGTACATCTTCTCGTCGATGAACACGATCTTGCCGTCGACCTCCCCTGGCGCGGCGGCCATCAGGCCCGCCAGCGACTCGAACCGGACGATGTCCCCTTCCAGCCCACCCTCCGGAGTCGGCTGGCTGCCGCCGAGGGCGGTGATGACGAGTTCCTGCGCATTGGCGCCCACCACGCGGGCCGATTCATGGGTGCGTGCCCAATAGGGAATGGTGAAATCCTCGACGCGCACACTGTCGAATCCGAGCGCCTGAAGCTCCGCGACAGCCCAATCGCGGGCGCGCGCCTCATCGGGCGAGCCTGCCAGCCGCGCCCCGATCTCGGTGGTCAGATCCTCGACGAATGCCAGGCCTGCCTCATCGGCGAGGCCCGCAGCGATCAAGTCGTCCGCCGTTTCGGCAACCGGCTCCGGCATCGTGCTGTCGGCCAGAGCCGGCACGCCGCCAAGGGCCACCATACCGGCCAGCATGATCGCCATGTGCCTGAACTGTTTCATTGCTCTGTCTCCCGCGGAATCACTTGGCGGCAGGTTACAGGCCTGCAGGGCGGGATGAACAGTCCCGAAGGCTAAAGTTGTTCGGCAATGTGCAGAACGATGTCCATGGCGGGGCGATCCTTGTAGCCATCCTCGCGCAGAACAGCGCGGACAGACCGGTCCCTATCCACGAAGAAGATTGCTGGATGGGGAATGCCGTAATACCGCGTGCCCTGTTTCATGTCCGTATTCAGCAGGTTGAAGGTGCGAATGACTTCGGACTCCGGATCGGACAGCAATTCATAGCCGAGCCCGTGCTTGCCGGAAAACTCCGCCAGAATGGCAGGATCGTCATAGGAGACAGCCATCAGGGGCCAGCCCAGTCCGGCCAGTTCATCCGAAATATCATCGATCTCCTTCAACTGCTTCTTGCAGTAGGGGCACCAGTCCGCCGAGCGGACAAAGACCAACGCAACGCCGTTTGCGCCCATCAGATCACTCAGCGAGGCGGCGTCCCCATTGCTGCGAATGAGGGACACATCCCCGACCGTCTGGCCCAGCGCCAGACCGACATCCGGCGTGGTCGGCTGGGCAACAGGTGCGGACTCTGTCGCGGTTTCGGCCGGGGCAGCGGCAGGAACAAGGCTGAAGGCGGCGGCGATGGCAAGCGTGCGGATCATGATGGGTCTCCCGGATTTGCTGCAAAGCCTTACGCGGGCCACAGTCTCTTGGCGAGGTGCATTCGGCCGGGTTCACGGAGGCTTGATCGGGCGTGATCAGCCTCGCCGGGCCCGCCACTCATCCGCCGTCTGTCCGTAAACGTCCCAAACCATGCCTTCAAAGGGAGGCGGTGTGTTCTCCTTCCGGAGGTAGCGGCTGCCGAGACGCTCTGCGACCCGGATCGATCCCGCGTTTTCCGGCAGGATGGTGTGTATGATCTCGTCCCAGCCCAGAATGTCGACGACATAGTCCATGGCGGCTGCGGCGCCTTCGGTTGCGTAACCCTTTCCCCAGGCCGAGCGGGCAAGACCCCAGCCGATCTCTGTCCCCGGCCAGCCGGCGGGCCGCCACGGCCCCAGACGCCCGACCCACTCCCCGGTCGATTTCTCGATGACGGAGAACATTGAAAAGCCCTCGATCGTCCATGCGCCGGCCATGCCGCAAACCGACCGCCAGGTGAGTTCCGGCCCCTGCACCCCGCCCAGATGGCGCATCACGTCTGCATCGGCGTGAAAGGCAGTCCAGGCCGGCAGGTCTGCGGCCTGCGGCGGCCGCAGGATGAGACGGTCGGTTTCAAGGACTGGTCCGATGGCCATTGCTGCCCTCCCCCGGCAAAGAAAAAGCCCCGCCAGCGAGGCGGGGCTTTCTGTAACTTGGAAGCGGGCCGAGCGCTAGTCGCGGCCGGACATGATCGCCAGCAGGAACTGGAACATGTTGATGAAGTCCAGATACAGGCTGAGCGCACCATAAGTCGTGGCCACCGCCATCGCGCGGGCATCGCCGGCGATCTGAAAGTACATGTTCTTCAGACGCTGGGTGTCATAGGCTGTCAGGCCAGCAAACAGGAGCAGGCCGACCACCGAGATCACCATGTGGAACATGCTCGACTTGAAGATGAACATGTTCAGGATCGAGGCGACGATGACGCCGACCACACCCATGATCAGGAAAACACCAAATCCCGACAGGTCACGCTTGGTCGTATAGCCATAGAGCGACAGGCCCCCAAAGGCGACGGCAGTGGTCAGGAAGGCCTTCGAGACGATCAGCATGCCTTCCGGCTGGCGGGCATAGACATAGACGATGGCGCCCATGCCGACACCGATCAGTGACACAACCGACCAGTAGACAAGATTGGCCGCTGTCGGCGACGGATTCTTCATCACGAAGCTGGACAGCAACAGGATGGCCAGAGGCGCAAACATGATGACAAGGCCAATCGGCCCGGTCAGGAGGGTGAGAGTCACGCTTTCCGGCACCAGAGCGCCAAAGGCATAGGCCAGTCCTGCTGTCAGAAGCAGGCCAAGCGCCATCTTGTTGTAGACGCCCAGCATGAAGCTGCGCAGGCCCTCATTGACCGACATGTCCATCGTCTGGCCAGTCGGACCCGGCGAATAGGCACGGTTGAAGTCATTCATAGGTTGGAAACCCTTTCTGATTGTTCGGCAGGCCGGACGGCCCGCCAAGCTTGCCCGAAATATGGTGAGGTTGAGGCCCGTTGGCAAGCATATCCGGTCTTGATGAGACAGACAGGCCACCGTGTTCATGGCCCCTTTGCGCCGGAATGTGCCGGATGAAGATTGGCAGAACCTGCCACGAATAATGCCTGCCCGTCGCCCTCTTGTTCAAAACGAATGTTATGGCGACCAATCCCGCCATTTCCTGCTGCAATCCGTGATCTGTTTTGCATTGACTTGGAATTACCCAAGGTTAATTCTCGTGTTCTGGCGTGGTTCCAACAGTGGGGACGCTAAAACACAAGGGGACAAACATGGCAGACGCATCCGAATATGCCGAGAATATCAAGAAATATGCGAAGGGCTACAATCAGGCCGCCGCGGAGAAAATCGTCGGGCGATTGGGGATCGCCCTCCGGAACCGGGACAGTTCCCTGGTTGCGTGCAGCGATTCCGGCGAACTTGATCGCATCCGGGAAAAATGGTGCCGCGGGAAGCTGGGTCTTCCGCACACGCAAAGCGAACTTGACGCCGCCATCAAGGCTGTTTGCGACAAGATGAGCGCGGAAGGCGGATCGAAATCCCGCGTAACCTTCTACTATTTGCTGGCCGAGCATTTCGACAAGCTGGACATGCTCGCAAGCTGATTTCCGGCCGCACATCGACCTTTCGGAAAGCCCGGCCCTCGCGCCGGGTTTTCTTTTGCCGCAGAACACGGTTCAACAGATGTCATGTACAGATTGTTCGCTGCCCTGCCCGTGCCGGAAGACCTGCATGACGGCCTGATCGACACGCAGACCGACCTGCCGGGTGCCAGCTGGCGGCCGGCCGAGAATTTCCACATCACGTTGCGCTTTTTCGGCGACATCACCCATGCGCGCGCCCGTGACCTGGACGAATTGCTGGCCGGCATATCCTGCGCCCCGTTCGAGATTTCACTGGAGGGCATGGGGTGGTTTGGCCGGCGTGAGCCCAGCGCAGTCTGGGCCCGGGTGCGCGAGAATGACGCCCTGCGATCCCTGTCGGCCCAGTGCGAACGCGTGGCGCGGCAATTGGGACTGGATCCGGACCGGAGGCCTTTCACGCCGCATGTGACGCTGGCCTATCTGCATGGCACACCGCTGGCCGCCGCCCGGGCCTGGGTCGAACGCCATCATGCCTATCGCAGCGGTCCGTTCTGGGCAGAGGGTTTCCACCTCTATTCCAGCCATACGGGCAAGGGGCCCAGCCGCTACGTTGCCGAAGCCGACTATGTCCTGGCCTGAAACCGGCAGACTCTAATAGGTCACGGAAACCTGGAAGTACTGACGCCAGTCCTTGTCGTCCTCGTCATAGGGTGTGAGCGTCAGCGGCTTGGCGAATTCGAGCCCGGCCGACAAGCGGTCCAGCACGTTCAGCCGCAGGCCAATTGCGGCAGATTCCAGATCTGCCGTGCGCTGACCATAGGGCGTATCATTCCAGACCATGGCCGCATCATAGGACAGATAGGCCTGCGCGAAATTGATCAGGTCATGGTCCGGCGCGAAGCCGGCGCGCAACTCAACAAGGCCGGCAATCCCGTGATCGCCGGAAATCTCGCCATAGCCATACCCGCGGCCAACCAGCGGACCGCCGACCGAGAATTCCTCGGATGACAGAAGCGGACCATCGGCCGCCTGACCGGCCACCCAGCCATAGAGGCCGAAATATTTGCCGATGTCGCGATAATGCGATGCCCGGGCATAGACCTTTGTGAATGTGGCATCGGCATTGTAGCGGGACCGTGCCTCGGCGGAGGGGCCGGATGCTCCGAGAATGTCGAGCCCGGAGGACACTTCGACGAAGACATAGGTCTTTACTCCATCATCGGACTGAAGGCCGCGCAGGGCCACGCGCGCAACGCGCAATTCATCCCTGTATCCGCCGCCGGACGTCCATTCGTTTTCCTTGTGCTTTGCGTCAAACTCGGCGCTCGCATACAGGCGGCTCTTGCGGGTCAGGACAAGCGGGCGCTCATATTTGAGCCAGGCCCCGAGGGACTCCCCGCCAATCTCCGAACTGGCCGGATTGTAGCCATCCCGGGCCTGCGAGGCAGATGCGCCCAGAAGCAGCGTGTCCCCTTCCAGGAATGTATAGCGGTAGATCGCACTGACGCGCGTATACTCATCAAGGTCAGCCGGCGTTGTGAACAGGTTCAGCTTGATCTGGTCACGGTCGGTCAGGACCGAGTTGAACGCAATGCCGGCATAGGCCTGTAGCGGGCCGGACCGGTCCGATCCCCGATTGCTGAGACCGGCATAGCCTTCGATCGGATCAAAACGCGTGGTGAGGACCAGCTCGTGGCGCGCCGGGTCTTCCGGATCGGGGCGAATCCGCGACTTGACGGACAGGCCCCGAATGGCGCGGATGCGGGCCAGGCGCCGGTCGATGTCCGGCAGGTCGGCAATCGGCGCATCCGCCACGCCCTGCATGATGGGTTCGGCAAGATCCGGCCGGTCCCCGATGACCTGAACGTCCGAAATCCGGCCTTCGAACACCTGGATGGTCGCGATGCCGGATTCGGTGACGTCTCCGAGCACAACTGCCTGCGACAGGAAATAGCCCCGGTCCCGATAGGCCTGTGTGATCCGGTCGGCAATCGCCACCAATTCCTGCATCCGGGCGGGCTTTGCCAGTTGGTCGCTATAGGAAAATGACAGTTCCTTGGGGGAAATTGTTACCGCCCCCAAAATTGTCACCCCAAGCAGCGTGAAGCATCCCTCGTCCTCAAGCTGGCAGGCGGGCGCGGTCAATTCCGGCGCGCTGAGGCGTCCACGCAGGGACCCGGCCGACGCGTAAGCCGGAACAATCACTACAGATGACACCGCTATCATGGATGCCGCTGCAATCAGGCTCTGGCGATGGGATTTTGTACGCACAGCCCGCAAGGTCGTGTTCCGCTGATGGTTGGGTGTGCCCGTTCCTATTCGGAATTCGTGAAAGGTAGCTTAAATCCCGACGCATTGAATTAACGCCCGCTTTAGATCGCACATTGTATCTAAGTCCTTGGTTTGTGGGGGGTTTATAGAAAATGTTCCGATCTCTGGTTGCAGCGTTCCTGAGCTTGTGTCTCGCCGGGCTTGCCTCGCCCGCTCTTGCCGATTCCGGCAGCTGGACCCTTGTGGAGAGTGATGGCGTCGTGCGGGTCATGGTGCCGGGTTCGGCCATTGCCAAGGCGCGGCCGGGCATGGACTTGCCCACGGGCACGCTGGTCACGACCGGCAAGGACGCGACAGCAACCCTCGAGCGCGATGCACAGCGCATCGGCATCGCGCCGGAGAGCCGGCTGACCCTGTCGGCGTCGAGCGGCGAGATGACCCTGATCCGGCAGGATGCGGGCGCGGCTGCCTATGAGGTCGACCGGCGGAAGGCGAAGCACTTTCGGGTGGACACGGCGCTGATTGCTGCGGTTGTGAAAGGCACGGTCTTCACCGTGTCCGCCGGGCCGGATGCCGATTCCGTACATGTCTCCAATGGTCTGGTGGAAGTGCGCTCGCAGGCAGATGGTCGGGCGGTGGACGTCAATCCGGGCGAGATCGCCTCGGTGACGCGCAATACGCCGGACCGGATCGATGTGAGCGGACCGAAAGAGGCATCGACGCCCCTGCAGACGCCAGATGTGCCGGCCATCGACTATGCGGAAGCATCCGATCAGCTGCTGAAACCGTTCGGCGGCTCAGGACGGGACGAGGATGGCGGGGCGCGCCCGGCCAGCACCGGACCGGAAGCCGATTTCGGGGATGATGATGAAGGCGATGCGATCGTCACGGCAGCGAATGATGTGGCGCTGGCCATCCGCAATCCCAGCCTGGGCGGCCAGGGCGACGGCAACGGAAACGATCTTGGCGGGACCGATTCGGGCGATGCCGACGGGAATGGGAATGATCTCGGCGGAAACGACGAGGATGATGACGGAAATGGAAACGATCTCGGCGGAAACGATGACGATGACGGGAACGGAAACGATCTCGGCGGAAACGACGACGATGACGATGACGGGAACGGAAACGATCTCGGCGGAAACGACGACGAT